>Ga0078972_1000029_pt1 | contig 427534 bp, 393 predicted proteins | sample YelNatPaOPGAMG01_FD_67568 | JGI IMG/M metagenome (GOLD analysis project Ga0078972, IMG submission 67568) | Hot spring thermophilic microbial communities from Obsidian Pool, Yellowstone National Park, USA - OP-RAMG-01 (SPADES assembly) (version 2) | ecosystem: Environmental > Aquatic > Thermal... | reverse complement strand
GGGAACATCAGAACTCCTCGAAGTCCTCCAGGGGGATGATCTCCTCCGGGGAGAGCTCCCCCCGGGTGGACTTCCCGTCCCCCCCGGTGAGGGAGGCCTTGTGGGCCACGGGGATCTTCTTCTTCCCCCGCGGGGCCTTGGACAGGGAAGAGGAGACCTCCACCCCTCCCTTGAGCTTGAAGGTGGAGACCATCTCCTGCAGCTGGGAGGCCTGGGCGGCCAGCTCCTCGGAGGCCGAGGCGGCCTCCTCGGCGGCGGCGGCGTTCTGCTGGGTGACCTTGTCCATCTCCCCCATGGCCTGGTTGACCTGCTCGATGCCCTGCATCTGCTCCCGGGCCGCGGCGGCGATCTCCCCCACCAGGTTGTGCACCTTCTCGAAGGAGGAGTTGATCTCCGAGAGCACCTCGGCCACCTCGGAGGAGACCTGCACCCCGCCCTCGGCGCTGGAGACGGCCTGTTCGATGAGGGCGGCGGTGCTCTTGGCCGCCTCCGCCGAGCGCATGGCCAGGTTGCGCACCTCCTCGGCCACCACGGCGAAGCCCCTCCCGGCCTCCCCGGCCCGGGCGGCCTCCACGGCGGCGTTGAGGGCCAGGAGGTTGGTCTGGAAGGCGATCTCGTCTATGGTCTTGATGATCTTGGCCGTCTGGTCGGAGGAGGCCTTGATCTCCGCGATGGCCTGGCTCATCCTCTGAACCGCCTCCCCGGCGCGGTCGGCGGAGGCCTTGGCCTCCTGGGCCAGCTTCCTGGCCTCCTCGGCGCTCTCCGCGTTCTGGCGGCTCATGCCGGTGATCTCCTCCACGGAGGCGGTGACCTCCTCCAGGGAGGAGGCCTGCTCCGAGGCCCCCTGGGCCAGGGACTGGGAGGTGTCGGAGATCTGCTCCGAGGCCCCCGCGGTCTGTGAGGCCGCCTCCCTCACCTGGGCCAGGGCCTGGTTGAGGCTCTCGATCATGGTCTTGAAGGCGTTGCCGAAGGCGTCCCTCTCGGAGAGGGGCCTCACGTCCCTATCCAGGCGACGGGAAGCGACCTCCTCCGCCACATCTGCCATATCCCTTAGGTAAGACACCAAGTGTTCCAAGTTTTCTTTGATGGAGAGGAAACGCCTACGATTTTCCTCGGTGTCCTCATCGCCTTCATCCACCTCGAGGGTCAAAGTGAGGTCTCCTTGGGCAAGCCTTTCCAGAGATTGCGTTAACTTGTCTGTCTCGCGAATCTGATAATCCGCCAACTTTTTTGCCTTGCGGACCTCTCGCTTGATTTCCGTGAGATCGGTCACTATCTCGGAGCCGCCCACGACCTCTCCGGCCTGGTTCAAGACCGGGACACCGGTGTAGGAGACCTCCAAGGTCAGAGAACCGGGGTGGGCGGTCATCTCCCTGGTGACCATGTTCTTCTCGTTCATGGCGCGGGAGACGGCGCAGTCCGAGGTCTGGCAGTCCGTACCTTTAACCAGGGAGTAACATTTCCTGCCCAATGCTTGCGACTTGTCCAGGCCGAAGCACTGCAGGGCCACGCCATTCGCGTAGTTGAGGTTGAACTCCCGGTCCACGATGATGAGAGGGTTGGGTAGCTTATCCAGGTATCCCACAAGGGAATCCAGGGTGGCGTTGAAACCCTCCACGATAGGCCGGAACTCGAAGTTGACCTTCTCCACGTCGGCGCGGGCGTCCAGGTGCCCCTCCATTACTGCCTCTACCAATGCCTGCGTCTCGCCCAGGAGGCCGGAGAGGATGCCCTTCACGTTGCGCCAGAAGTAAAGGCCGATGAGCATGGCCGCCAGCGCCCCGATGATGAGCATGACCACGGACACGGCGTTGGAACGGGCAGCCGTGGAATAGGCGGCGTCCCGGGCGGCCTCGGCTGCGGCCATGTTCTCCTCCCCCAGCTCTTCCAGGGTGGCGTTGGCCCCCTTCCACTTCTCACGGGCGGAGAGCATGAGGTCCTCGATGCGGGCATCCAGTTCTTTCACCCTCGGGTCGTCCTCGTCCACCCCCGAGTTCAAAAGCGACTCGTACTGCCGGGCCGCGGCCACGAAGGCCTCCGTCTCTTTGGCGAAGGCCTGGTACTGGGGCTTGAACTGCTCCCACAGGGCGGCCTCCGCGCTGCTCTTGGGGAGCGACTCGAACAGCTTCCAATGCTCGTCGATGCGCGAGAAGCCGACCCCCTCGTACTGCCCGGTGCCGGCGATGTAATCGAACTGGGCCTGCCGCGTGGTGGGGTCGTTGAAGATCCTCCCTATGCACAGGCCCCTGGTGCCCACCAGCACCTCGTTCATGCCGATGTCTATCTGGTTGAGGGCCTCCACCGTAGGCAGGGCATCCTCCCCCAGTTCATTGACCGAACCCCGCAGCGATCCCAGTCCGGTGACGCCCACCACCCCCACCACCACCAGGAGGGCCAGGCAGAGGGCGAAGGAGAGCAGGATCTTGGGGCCCAACCTCACCTTGCGCAGCATGGTTCACTCACCCCCTCGATTATCTTTCATATCTCGTGCCCCGGGGGTTCCTCCGGGCCCTCCAGGCGGGCCAGGGAGGCCAATTCCTCCCCCAGGAGCACCTTGCCTATGTCCAGGAGCATGATCACCCGCTCCCCGGACTTGCCCATGCCGGTGATGAACTCCGCGTTCAAGGAGGCCCCGAACTCGGGGGTCTCCTCGATGTCCTCGGATAACAGGTCCAGGACCTCGGAGACGCGGTCCACCACCACCCCCATGTTCACCCCGTCCATGTCCACCACCACGATGCAGGTCTCGCGGGTGTCATCCTGCTCGGGCATGCCGAACTTGCGCCGCAGGTCGATGACGGGGATGATCCTCCCCCGCAGGTTGATGACCCCGCGCACGAAGTCGGGCATGCGGGGGACCTTGGTGATCTCCATGAGGCCGATGATCTCCTTGACCTTCAGGATGTCCAGGCCGTACTCCTCCTGGTCCAGGGCAAAGGTCAAATACTTGTTGGTCCCGGCTTTCCCCGTGCTGCCCATCTCCGTGGTCAGAACTTCCATAAACCTCACCTCCAGGCTGTTTTCCGGCGCCACCGGCCGTACGCCTACCGTTGCTGGACAGGTTACGCGGACGGGATTCCTTGCCCCGTCGCGACCGAGGCCTGCTGTACCCGGGCCCGGCGGGCTTGTGGAGCTCGTGGCTCGTTCCGCCCGTTCCTTCTGCCCGGCGCCGGGTCACCCCTTGGCGCCGGTCACTGGGGCTTCGACCCCGCCGATACCCATGAGAACGTCCACCTTCGGGGCATCACCTCCTCGCCGCCAGGGCGAGCAGCTCCTGGGGATCGAGGATGAGGGCCACCCGCCCGCTCCCCATGATGGCCCCGCCGGCAACGCCGGGGAGGCGGGGCAGGGCCTCCCCCAGGGGCTTGATGACCACCTGCTGCTGCCCCTCGATGTCGTCCACCAGGAGCCCGCACTTCTTCCCGTTCTCCCCCAGCACCAGGACCAGGGCGCAGTAGGGGTCCTCCACCGCTCCCCGGAGAGCGAAAAGGCGGTGCAGGCGGAAGAGGGGGATGAGCTCGCCCCGGGAGAGGATGACCTCACCCCGTCCGGAGACCGTCTTGACCTGCCCCGGCCCGGGGCGGAAGGATTCCAGGATGGCGATGGAGGGGAGGATGTAGTTCTCTCCGGCTACCCGGGTGACCATCCCGTCGATGATGGCCAGGGTCAGTGGAAGACGGAGGGCGATCCTGGTTCCCCGGCCAGGGACGGAGTGGACCTCCACCCTACCCCGGAGTGCCTCCACGGTGCGCCTCACCACGTCCATGCCCACGCCCCGCCCGGAGATGTCGGTGACCTTGTCGGCGGTGGAGAACCCCTCGCGGAAGATGAACTGCAATACCTCCTCTCGGGAGGGTTCCTCGCCCTCCCTCACCAGGCCCAGGGAGCGCGCCTTGGCCAGTACCTTTTCGTGGTCTATCCCTCGGCCGTCGTCCTCCAGCTCTATGATCACGCTTCCCCCCTGGTGGTAGCCCCTCAGGTGCAGGCGGCCCGCTTCCGGTTTGCCCATGGCCCGCCTTTCCTCCGGAGGCTCGATGCCGTGGTCAATGGCGTTGCGGATCATGTGCACCAGGGGATTGGCGATCTCCTCCACCACGTTGCGGTCGATCTCCGTGTCCTCCCCAGAGTAGGTGAATTCCACTGCTACCCCCGACCTTACCGAGAGGTCCCGGGCGGCCCTTGCCATCTTCTGGAAAGTGGATTTCAGGGACACCATGCGCAGGGACATGGCCAGCTCCTGCAGCTCCCGGACGATCTTGGAGAGCTGGGAGAGGTTCTTGGCCAGCCTGGGGTTCCTGGTGAACTTGAGCTCTTCCTCCTGGGCCACCATGGAATGGGCGATGACCAGCTCGCCCACCACGTCTATGAGGCCGTCCAGGCGCCGGGTGCTGACCTTTATGAAATGTTCCCTCCCACCCTGGGGTGGGGAAATACCGCCCAAGGGAACCCCTCCCTTCTCTCCGGGGGCGGGCTTGCCTTTCGCCTCTTCGCTCCCCGGAGCATGAGCCCGGAAGGGCGGCGCGGACGCGGGTCGCTCCTCGCCGGCCGGGCTTCGGGAACCCGCCTCCGGTCGTTTCCGGGACAGGAGCTCTTTGAGGACCCGCGGGTAGTTATCGGGAGAGCGATAACCGCGGCCCCGGGTGAAGCCCTCCACCCTTCGGAGCATTTCCTTGAGCAGGTCGAGGGACTCCAAGGCCAGGTCGGCATATGTCCCGGTAAGCTCGATCCTCCCCTCCCTGGCCTCCGCGAGCAGGTTCTCCGCGGCGTGGGCCACGTTGACCATGTCCGCGAGGTTCAGAAAGCCGGCGCTGCCCTTGAGGTTGTGAAAGCCGCGGAAGGCCTCGTTTAGCCATTCCCGTGACGTGGGATTTTTTTCCAATTCGAGGAGGGCCGTTTCCACCCTCTGGATGTCCTCGGGGGCCTCAGCTATGAAGTCGGCGAGCTCCTCCTCGTCGGCCTCGATGCCCTCCTGGAGCTCGACGTCCGCGTGGCCTTCGTCGACGCCGGGTACCACCCGGGAGCACTTTCCGTCGGAGGGAGCCTCGCTGAGGGAGACCATGTATTCCAGGATTTCCCTGATCTCCTCCAGGCACCCTTCCCCGCGGTCCCCGTCGAGAAGCGATTGGAGGTGGCGGTGCAAGAGGTCCTTCAGGGCGAGGAGGTGGTCGATAAGCGCTTGGTTGGCCGGGAGCGCTGGGAGAAACTGGCAGGCCTCGGCGAGAAGCCCGGAAAGGGGACCCAAGGCCAGCGTCTCGGCCCCATCCGCCAGTTCTTCCAGGTAGCGAAGGGCGGGGTTGAGGTCAGCTCGCTCCTTTTTTTCCTCGCCAAGCAGGAAGGCCTCCAGCTCGTCGAGACGCTCCAGTTCCCTTTCCAGGGGGGTCTCCTCGCCATCGGGAATGGTCTCCTTGGCGGTGCTCTCCGGGCCGTCGAGGGAGGCCAGGTCTTCCCGGGCCAGGCGGAGCAGTTTGGCGATCGTCTCGCTCGTGTCCGCTTCCCCGGCCTCGAACCGTAGGAGATGATCCCTTACCGAGGACAGCCTTTCCTCAATGGGGTGGGGGAGGGAAGGCCGGCAGAGATTGCGTTCCAGGATGTTCAGCATGCCGGGCACGAAGGATGGCTGGAGATCCTCCACCAGCCCCGCCAAGACCTCTATGTCCATGCACAGCTCCTCCAGCTCCTTTTGCTGGAGAACGTCCCGGTGAGAAACGGCTGTACCTCCACCCGCTGCGGCGCTTTCGCTTCCGCCCTCCGCCGGGGAGGCCGGGGTCGCCTTTTGCAGGGCGATGGTCAGGCGGTCCAAGGCCCCGCAGAGTTCCTTGAAGCCTCCCTTTACGCCACGAAGGAACTTGCCCGCCGCCCTTGACAGGGCCTGCGCTTCCTTTTTGATTGGCGGGGGAGGAGGCTTAATGAGGCCCAACAACCCCTGGAGCATGGCAATAGCCTTCTCATGGGATTCCCGGTCGTCCTCGTCCGCTTGGGCGAGGACGGCGGAAAGGGCTTCCAATTCGGCCAGGATTTCTTGCAGCGACGTAGGCATGTTCATCTCCATCCCCCTCGACATCTCAAGATCGAGCGGCGGGATTTCGACCGGATAAGGCCGTTTCGTTTACGCGATTTGATGTGGCGACCCCCCGGCCATCATTTGGTTGCCTTTAAAGGATGGCCTCTGGGTTGAAGGGGTTTAATCGACCATTTGGTCGCGGGTTCGGGGAAAAAGGATGGAATAAGCGGGCCTTAAAACTGCCCGGTCCAGGGTGGCTTAGGGCGGCAAGGTCGAACCGGCTGCCGCGGGGGGTTGGGGCCGCCGGTTCCCTGGAGGCGACCAAAGCCGCGAATTTCGGGTTGAAGTTGCAGGTGAGAAAGGGGCAGGCGCCGCAATCACCGGTACAGATGCCCATGCGATCACCCCTTGGCTCTCGATCCATCCTTTTTGAACCTCGATGCACGCTTCCCTTTTATGAATCCTTACCACCGGTCACGTACTTTGCACGGATCGGGATCCGAGGGCCGCCGGTCGAGGCGGACCTCAGGTATAGGCTTTATTTCCCGGAGAGCGGGGGATGGCCCATCATGTCCGCTTCGTGAACTATTCTCGAGCCTGCGTTCCGACCCGAAATCGTCGCAAGGTTGCATAGGTGACCGGATAAAAGAGGTAATAAGGCAATGGCATCGGAAGTGGCTCTACGCTCAGGTTCTTGATTTTAAATTTTATGGTTTTAAAATTTATTTTAATTTTTAAAAAGCCTCGTTCAAGAAGGAGGCGTAGATGGAGATCAAGGAAGCGGTTGACGTTCTAGGTTTGGTCCTGGGTACGGAGGAGAGGGAGCCTAGCCCGGAAGAGATCAGAAGGGCTGGTTCCATGATCCTGGACCTGATAGAACAGGGGAAAAAGAACGAGGTTGAAGGTTCCAAGCATATATATAAAGTGGATCTTGAGATTAATAGGGCATTGAGCTACTTGGATTGGTGTAAAAATAGGCTAAAGGGTAAGGCTTTTGAAGCAGCCTTAGAATTGGAAAAAGCACTCCTGGCACGATGGGGGGAAAGCCGCCCGGTGTTAGAGGAAAGTCCCCTTGATAATAAACATAAAGTAAAGATTGAACAAAAAGGAGAACAAGATAGGAAAGAGGAGGATTTCCACCTCTACATAAGGCGGAAAAGGCTTAATTTAGGGTTGAGGCAAAAGGACCTGGCCGAAGAGCTGGGAATATCCTGCGCTTACCTTTCCCTCATCGAGAGGGGGAAAGTAACGAGGACATCGAGGAAGGTTCGAGAGAGGATCCTGGCCTTCCTAGAAGGGGGGATGGGGCCAGGGACGGAAGATTCGCCGGCGGGAACGGGTGCCACCGGAACGGCAGGTGAAAAAGAAAAGCCCTCACCGCAGCGAAAGCCGGATGAGCATGAAAGACTTGTCGAGAACATGGCCGATAAACCGGAGGCCCTGAGGAGGCTGCTCGAGGCGGCGCTAGGCCTGGAGGGGCGGGAGCTCGAGATCCTGGCCGCGGTGGCCGAGTCATGGGCGAGAAAAAATAAAGCTTGACTTGATGGTAAGTGTGTCTTCCATGAAGAGACGCCCAGAATTTAAAAATTGTATGAAAATTAAAAATGAAAATTTAATAAATAGGGTGAAATTAAAGGTAAGGCAATATTCTGAAGGGCAACGAATGCTCAAAGGTCAATCACGTTAGACCCCTGGCCTGAAATAAGGAAAAAGAACCGAAGCACTCATCCGAAAATCAATACCTTGGATAAACGACCTTTGGCGGCAAGATATAAAACGCATGAAAGGGGCTTCCTTTGCCCGAAAGGCAAGTGAAAAAGGTCTTTAACGATAGTACAAGAATGGGTGTGGGGATAGCACAAAAATGGGCGTGTGTAAGGTTCACGGTGATGGAAGGTGGGCGTGGGATGGACGTTACCCGCAGGAGGATTTGAAAACGGAAAGGCGAGAAAGGATAGGCGCAAGGCGAGGAAACCTCCCCGCTGGAAACGCCGGGATGACAATGAGGTCGACAAGCGGCGAAGGAAGGGAAACGGGGTGGGCTTCAACAGCGGGCGTAAAAGGGAGGGAGCTTGGGATCGAAAGGAGGGAGAGGCGAAATCCAACCAAGGGTGTAGGGGTTTCTCAACCCTTCTTACGGTTTTGCTCGTAGAACTCGTTGCGCCGATCGTTATAATATAGGGGTTGTTCTGCGGGAGGGAGCGAGGCGTAAAACAGCACCATGGAGAGGGAGGGGAAGCGCTGCGACACGCATCCCCCGGACGTTTCCCGCCTCTTCGCGCTGCTGGAAGGGCCGGAAAGCCCTTGGGAAGGGGATGCGGAACCGAGCCCCCATCGGGAAGGTATCCGTTCAAGCGCGTCGCGGGAGGGAAAGAGCTTTCCGGGTGAGATTTTGGCCTTCGCCTCTCATTCCGCGGAACCCGCCGAAGCCCTTTACGCGCTGCTTGAATGGTTGACGGTCCGCATGGGTTTCGCGGGGGCTTACCTGGCCTTGCCGCACACGTCATTCCGGCAGTATTTGCGGAGGAAGAGACATCCCCGCCTCCCGTTCGTTCCCTTGGAAGCGGAGGAATACCTCCTCCGCATGCTCTCCCTGAGGGAGGAAGAGACCCTGGTGGTCTCCGGGGAGGAGGACGGCGCTCCCGCCTTCTTTGCCGGCCTCAGGACCGCGGTGTTTCCCGTGCCCGCCCGCCTGGCGGCCGACGGATGCGAGAGGGCCAAGTGCCTGTTCTCCAAGAGGTCGCAGGGCACCAGGAACCGCATCCACTGCTGGGAGGCCCCCTTTTACTCCGGGGACTGCTGCTTTAAGAAGAACGCCAGCGGGGAAAGGGTGACGGAAAGCTGCGGGGGGTGCACCCTGTTCCCCGTTTCCGTGGCCCTGGTGCTCCAGAAGGAGAGATGGACGAGGGAGGACATCCTGGTCTTCCTTTTGGCCGCGGAACGCTGCTCCCTGGTCATGGACGACTTCTTCTTCCGGGATTTCAACGAACGCAGGCAGAGGCTGGACACGGCCATCTCCAAGATCGCCGCAAGGATGGGAGAGATCACCGACATTCGCAAGGCCATGAACCTGCTTCTCTCCACGGCTATGGCCCTCCTGGCCGCGGACAGGGGTTCCATCTACATCTACGAGGAGCAGAGCGGCGAACTGCATTTCGCAGCTTGGCACAACCTCCCGGAGAACGTGGACGTGACCTCTCCCCGCAAGGCCGAATCGGGCATAGCCGCCTGGGTGGCCCGGCACGGCAAGCCGCTCATCCTCCAGGACAGGGTGGAGGAAGACGCCTTCCGGGGCATCGACCCCAAGGTCCGGAGCGCCATCTCCTACCCCCTCTTCCACCGGGGGGAGGTGTTCGGGGTGCTCAACCTGGGGATCACCGGCGAGGACAGGAGGTTCTGCGAGGCCGATTTGCGCATCCTGGAGGCGCTCTCCGCCGTGGGGTCCATGGGCATGGAGAACGCCTTCCTGCACCGGAACATGGAGGAGAAGGAGCAGCTGCACCGCAGGCTCCTGGCCAAGATGATCAACGCCCAGGAGGACGAGAGGAAGAGGATTGCCTCGGACATTCACGACGACACCATCCAGTCCCTCATCAGCTGCTTTTACCAGTTGGAGGCGGCGGAGATGATGCTGGAGGAGGAGAACGCCGCCCGGGCCCTGGAACTGCTGCGAGGGATAAAGAAGGATCTGCAGAGGAACATCACCTGCATGCGCCGCCTCCTCTTCGACCTGCGGCCCTCCATCCTCGACGACGCCGGGTTGGTCCCCGCCTTGGAGGATTACCTGAACCGCATGGAGGAGGAACTGGACATAAGGAGTTTCCTCTACGTGGACGAGGAGCTGGGGGAACTGGACCCCGAACTGGAGGTGAGCGTTTACCGCATGGCCCAGGAAATATTTACCAATATCCGTAAGCACGCCAGGGCCACGGAGGTGGAGGTGAGGGTCTACCGCCGGGGTAAGTACCTGGTCTTGGCGGTGCGCGACAACGGCGTGGGCTTCGATCCCCAGGGCGTGAAGGCGGTACGGGGAAGCGAAGAGCATTTCGGGCTGCGGTCCCTGTGGGAGAGGGTAGAGCTCTCCGGGGGCAGGATGGACATAAGGTCCAGGCCGGGCGGGGGCACCGAGGTGACCATAATGGTGCCTGCCGCCGTTTAGGGAGAAAGGGCCCCGCCGCGGCCGGTAGACGAATGCCGCCGGGAAGGCGATCCGGTGATTGGCCGCGGTATCGATGTACCGGTTCGGAGGGACAGGAGGAAGACGAAGGTTGGACAGGGAAACTGGCTCCTCCTTTTACGGGGAGAACGGGGCAGCGCTCATCGGCGTGGTGGTGGTGGACGATCACGAGAGCGTCCGCGCCTCCATATCCCGCATCGTATCCCTGCAGGAGGACATGACCATCCTGGGAGAGGCCCCCGACGGCCGAAGCGCCCTGGAGGTGGTGGAGAGGACGCGGCCCGACCTGGTGCTGGTGGACATCCGCATGCCGGAGATGGATGGGCTGGAACTCATCCGCATACTCAGGAGCAATTATCCCCACCTCAGGATCGTGGCCCTGAGTGCCCACGAAGACGAGCTCTACGTTTCGGAGGCCCTGAAGCACGGGGCGGACACCTACGTGCTGAAAGGGGTGCCCCTCAAGGAGCTGGTGAACACCATCCGCCGGGTGATCCAGGGAAGGATAGACCTCCCTTCCGAGGTCACGGAACCCATCATCAACCGGTTCCGGTTAGCCGATTCCCTGCTGGGGATTTTGGACCAGGCCTTTACCGCCTTCCGCAGGGAGGAGGAGGCCCTGGAATTCTTGGCCGCCAGCGCCGCCGAGCTCTGCGGCGGCGAACTTTACGCCCTCGCCTTTCGCCAGGGAGAGGGCTTCGTCATGGAATCCGGGAAATTCCTGGGGGAGGGGAGGCCGCCTCTATCCGGCGCGGACGGCTGGGCTCTTTCGGCGAGGGACCTCGCCGAGCTGGCGGCCATGGCCGAGGCGAGGCATCCGGTGGTGTGCAACGAACACCGCCTGAGGGACCGGGCCAGGGGATGGAGGAGTCCCTTCATCAACATGGTCCTCACCCCCGTGTTCGTCGGCGAGGAACCCCAAGCCCTCATCATGGTGGCGGGCTCCAGGCCCTTCCACCTCACCGCGCCCCTCATCCGTTACCTGAACCTACTATCCGACCAGGCGGCCGCCTTCCTGGACATCGCCTCCCTCCGCTGGGAGAGGTCCAGGCTGGAGTCGGCGAACCGGAGGCTCAAGGCCCTGCTGAGATACGTCGTGGGGGAGCTTTCCGGCGGAGGGAGCCTGCAGAGGATGACGGAGGTCCTGGTGGAGAGCATGGGGTTGAGGGCCGGCGCGCTGTTAAGGTGGGAAGGCGGAGGCCGGTGGAGGGCCACGGTGAGATGCGGCCTTTCCGAGGGAGAGGCCGAGGCCCTGGCGGAGGACATCTCCAGGCCCACGGGTGGCGACGGGAACCACGGGGAATTCGGCCCATGGAGGGGAAGAAGCGCCTGGGGGACGGAGGGGGAGAAGGGCGATGGGCCGGGGGTGTTGCTTCTCCCCGTGAACCCGGAGTCCCCCCAGGCGGCGGATGGGCCGGAGGAGCTCGCGGAGCTCGAGGACGAAGGCTTCGAGGAGAAACCCCTGCCTCCCTACCTGCTGGCCCTGGTCCTGCCGGAGGGTTTCTCCCCCGAGCAGGAGATGGACGTGTTCAGGAGTTTCGCCGACTGCCTGTCCGACCACCTGAGACGGTTGAGCGAGGAAGCGTGGTGAGGGTCACCCGGTTCCCTTGCCGGGCTTTCGCGCCGAGGTTTGTCGGGTCCATAATGGCGGCGGATGTTCTGCCTTGACCGTCGTGTTCTCCATTAAAGGCCGGTGAAAGATCCCGCAAATCCCGTACATATCAACATTTCCACTTTCCCCGGTATGGCTGGAGGCGTGGCATTGCTCACCAAGCCGTAAGCATTCGGCGCTTCACCGGGATGGCGAGAGACGATGCATTGCTCATCAAACCGTAAATATTAGACTTTCCCCGGTATGGCTGGAGGTGTGGCATTGCCCACCAAGCCGTAAGCATTCGGCGCTTCACCGGGATGGCGAGAGACGATGCATTGCTCATCAAACCGTAAATATTAGACTTTCCTCGGCATGGCTGGAGGCGTGGCATTGCCTACCAAACCGTAACTGTTCGACGTTTCCCCAGGATGGCGAGAAACACGGCATTGCCCCAAAGTTGTAACTATTCGACTTTTCACCCGGCACAGCTTTAAGTGTGGCATTGCCCACCACGGCGGAAAATACCTCCCCGTGGGAGCGACGAGGGGGGTTGCCCGGTAAAGCCCTCGGTTTTTCCTTCTTATCCCCGTTCCCGGCCTCTGGAGGTAAGTGGCTAACGTAATATCCCCCAAATGCGTTAAAACCCCCGCCCATAAGGGTGGTCATGGGATCCTGGGAGGAATGGATTATACAAGCAGTTGGAAGGCGCTTTCCCGCCGTCGGGACTTCGCGGCCTCGCCTCGCGCCGGAGGCGGGCGGTTTTTCGCGCCTTGCGGCGCTTTTGTAGGAGCGGGGGCGCCCGGTGAAAGCCCCTCGCCTCAGAGGGAACGGTTAACGGGGACGGGAAATGCAGGCCAACCGGAGGGAGAGCGGGGATATGCGGGCCGCCGAGGCCGGCCGCGTTTATCCCTTTCCCACCAGGCGTGACCTGGGGCGGGCCGCCGGGGAGCTTTTGGAAAGGCTGGCCGGGTTGGTGCCCTTCGACGTGGGCCTGGCCTTCCTCGGCGAGGGCGGCACGGGGGAACTGTCCCTCCTGGCCGGATATCCCGAGGACTACCGCGGGCACCCCGGGAGGGAAACGCAAGCGCCGCCGACCCGGGGATTTCCGATGGGTCCACCGCCCCTCCTCGAGGAAGGCGGGCACCCTTCGGCGATCTTCGGATTCGCCTACAGCCGCGGCCTGCGGCACTTCGACATCTACGACATACCCGCCGGTGGAGGCAGGACCCTGTACCTCGTCCTGGGGGACCGGGGCGAGGACCGCGGCAGGCTACGGCCCCCGGATACGGTGAACAGGGCGGCTAGGGAGAGCCTTTCCCGGCTCGGGCGGGAACCCGAGGAGGAGTCGCGGAGCGGCCGCCACCTGCGGGCTCTCATGGAGGTCTCGCGCATTCTGGCGGAGGAGACCGATCCCGAGCGCCTCATGGAACGGGTCCTGACCATTGTGGAGCGGCTCATGGGAGCCCGGATGGCTTACGTGTTGCTGCTGGACCCCTGCGACCGGTCCCGGCTCCGGGGCGTGGCCGTGAGGCTGGGCGATGAGCTGATCAGGCTGGACGCCGGGATGCGCAATGCCCTCTACCGCAAGGCAAGGGAAAAGGGGCTGGAAAATCTCATATCCGCCATGGAGGAATGCGTCACCCCCGGTGTCGTCCAGGAGGGCACCACCCTCCTCGAGGTTCCCATCCGTCTGGAGGGGGAACTCCTGGGAATGATAAAGTGTGCCCTCCGCGATACGGAGGTCGACGACACGGACCTGGAATTCTTGAAAGCCCTCGCCGCCCAGCTGGCGGCGGGCATCAAGATATCCGACCACTACCGGAAGCTCCGGGAAAGGGAGGAAGGCCTTTCCGCCCTCAACGGCCTGCTCTCCGACCTCTCCGAGTGCCTCTTCCAGGAGGAGATGACGGATTACCTGGCCAGGTCCCTCTCTTCCATGCTGGGAGGCACGGAGACCGTCCTCTTGCGTCGGGAGCGGGAGGGAAGCGCCACACCCGTTCCCGTCAAGTGGTGGGCGGAGGACGGGGAGAGGAGAAAGAACGAGGATTCCCTGCCCTTCCTGGCCAGGGTCCTGGAGGGCGCCAGGATCGCCTCGAGCGGCGGCGGTAAGTGGGTCCTCCTGCGCCGGGCCGACCTCCTGGACATGGCCGGCGGGCCCGAGGAACTGGAGGAAACGGGGTTCCAGGAGGCCTTCCTTTTCCCCGTGACCTCCGGGGGCGGCGGTGAGCTGTGGTGCCTGGTGCTCTCCCGTCGGGAGGGTGGCCTGGACGGCGATATCCTTCTCTCCATCGCCGATTCGCTGGTGGAGGCGGTGCAATCTTCCTTCCTCCGCGCGGCCTTTTACGAGGAGGCACTCAACGAGGAGGGCAAGCTCACGGCGGTGTTCGACGCCATGCAGGACGCGGTCCTGGTCATAGACGGGGAGGGAAGGCTCGTCGCCGCTAACCGCGTCGCCGAGCGGCTCTTCGGTTTCAGGAAGAAGGGCGTCACGGGAAGGAGGCTGGAGGAGGAGGACCTCTACCCCTCCCTTTACCGCTTCATTTTCCACCCCGAGGAAGGGAGCGGGAAGGTGAGCGGCGAGATGACCGTTCCCGTGGACCCCCCCCGCTACGTCAGGGCCTACAAGTCCAGGGTCAGGCTGCCCGCCGGGGAATCGGTGGGTGAGGTGGTGGTGGTCAGGGACGTCACCGAGGAGAAGGAAGTGGAGGTCCTCAAGGACGATTTCCTGGCCTGCGTATCCCACGAGCTCCGGACTCCCCTGTCCATCGTACTCGGTTACCTCGAGGTCCTCAACGAGGGCTGGGACCGGCTGGACGAGGCCACCAAGCGGGACTCCCTGCGCCACACCCACCGGGCGGCGGAGAGGCTGAAGGGGGCCATCACGGACATCCTGGATACCGCCAGGGCCGCCAGGCGGGACCTGGTCCTGCGCCGGGCGCCAGTGCGGCTGGACCTGGTGGCCGAGGAGGCGGTGCGCCAGGCGCGGGTGGGGGACGTGGACCGCGCCTACCGTTTCGTGCGCATGCCGGGGTGCTGCCTCTCCCTAGCCGACGAGATCAAGGTAAGGAGGGTGCTCTGGAACCTCCTGGACAACGCCAGGAAGTTCTCTCCCCCGGGGACGGAGGTCACGGTCACCGCCGGCAGGAGGTCGGACGGGGTGTTCATCTCCGTGAAGGACAGGGGGATAGGGATATCCCAGTGGCACCTGCCCCTCATCTTCCGGCGCTTCGCGCAGGTGGACCGCGGCGACGCGAGGAGGTCGCAGGGGCTGGGCATAGGGCTGTACCTGGTGGCCGAGATCATGGAGCTCCACGGGGGGAAGGTGGAGGTGAGGAGCGAGCCGGGGCGCGGTTCCGTGTTCACCGTGGTGTTTCCCCCGGCCGAGGAGGGGACGGGCGGCGCCGCGGCGTGGGAAGGGGAGTTGGCATGCCATGTCCAAACGGTGGATTCCCATGTCGTTGAAAGCATGGGGTCGCGGGTGAGCGGGAGGTTGTGAGATGCTGCGCGGGCTTTATTCATCCTTCGCGGGCATGCGGGCCTGGCTGTTCAGGCAGGACGTGGTGGCCAACAATCTGGCAAATGTTTCCAGTAACGGCTACAAGCAGGACCTGGCCGTCTTCCGGTCTTTCCCCTCCCGGTCCATGGTGGCCCTAAAGGGAGACGAGAGCGGCGCCGGGTCCAGGGTGCAGCCCCTGGGCCCCTATACCGGGGGGGTCCTGTTGGGTGAGGTGAGAACCGACTTCTCGCAGGGAGCCCTGGAGGAGACGGGGGTCCCCACCGATCTGGCCCTGGAGGGGGAGGGCTTCTTCGCCGTCCGCCGGGGAGGGCAGTTGCTCTACACCCGCAACGGTTCCTTCCACTTGGACGCCCGTAGGTACCTGGTCACCTCCGACGGGGCGGAGGTTCTCGACGAGAACGGGGATCCCATCCGGGCGGAGGGCGAGCTCGTGGTCGGCGAGGACGGCACATTGACAGTGGACGGGCAGGCGAGGGGGAGGTTGGGCATCTATGCCTTCGACGACCCCGGAAGCCTGCGCAAGGTGGGCGACGGGTATTTCACCTCCGCCCTGGCTCCCCGCCGCGCGGGCGGCCGGGTGGTGCAGGGTTACCTGGAGGCCTCCAATGTCAACGCCGTGGACCAGATGGTGAAGATGATAGAGGGCCTGCGGGCCTACGAGAGCAACCAGAGGCTCATCCAGGCCCAGGACCGGACCCTGGAGAGGCTGGTCAACCAGACGGGCAAGGTATGATTATCTGGAAAGGTTTTCCATTCCGCAGCAGCCCCGCGCCTCGGGGGGATCCCGGGGACGGGGGAAGCCCCGCTGGAACGGGGATCACGGACCGCGGCACGCGTGCGGCGAGCGTGGTGACAGCCGCGTGTAGCGCGCCGTGGCGTGGGGGGACCCGTGGAGAGGAGAGAAAGGAATGGCCAAGCGGTAAAAACTTGGACCGCGGCACGGATACGGTACGCGTGGTGTGAGCCGCGTATAGCGCGCCGCGGCGTGGGGGACCCGTGGAGAGGAGGGAGGAGACATGTTGCCCGCCCTGAGGAGCGCCGCTTCCGGGCTCCTGGCCCACCAGCTGATGATGGACGTGACCGCGGACAACCTGGCCAACGTGAACACGCCGGGTTTCAAGCGCGCCCTTCCGCGGTTCGCCGACCTCGTGGGACCCGCCGGTGGAGGTGGCCCGGAGCCCCTGGACCGCATCGGCCTGGGCGCCAGGCCGGAGGAGGTGAGCATGGACTTCCGGCAGGGGATGGTGGAGCAGACGGAGAACCCCCTCCATCTCTGCGTGGAGGGGGAGGGGTTCTTCGCTGTCCGGCTCGATGACGGGACCCTGGGTTACCTCCGGGCGGGCGTGCTGGGCGTGGACGGAGGGGGGAGGCTGACCCTCAACGGGCGTTTCCTCCTCGAGCCGCCCATACGGATGCCCGCGGGCGCTTGGCAACCGGTGGTGGACGAGAGGGGAGTGGTGATGGCCCGTGGGGACGGGCAAGGCGAGGAGGAGGTGGGGAGGATATTCCTGGCCCGCTTCCCCAACCCCCAGGGCCTGGAGCGGAGGGGAGATTGCGTCCTTGTGCCCACCGCCGCTTCCGGCGATCCGGTGGTCAACCTTCCCGGCGAGGAGGGACTGGGGCTCCTGCGCCAGGGCTTCCTGGAGAGGTCCAACGTGGAGGTGGCCGAGGAGATGGTGCGCATGATCACCGCCCTCCGGGCCTACCAGCTCAACTCCAGGATGCTGCAGGCTTCCGACGAGGCCCTCGACGTGGCCAACAAGATAGTCAGGGGTTGATGGGGGCGTGGCGTCGATGGGCGGGCGGTTTGCCGTGGGCGCGGGGCGGCGTCCGGATGGCGCGCCGCGCGGAACGCCGGCGATGGCGGCGGAAGTAGGCACGGGGTCCCCCCGGGCAATGCGGCGTGCGGAGGTCTTAGGAGGGAACGTGGCACCATGAACGTGAGCGGATACTGGAACCCCCTTGGCGTAAACCCCTCTTCCCCGAACGCCAGGCCGGCGGAGGGGACGGGAAGGGGTGAGGAGGCCTTGCGCAGGGCCTGCCTGGAATTCGAGGCCGTCTTCATCCGGGAGATACTCTCCGCTTCCGGATTGGAAAACATGTTCGGTCCCCTTGTCGGGCTGGAGGGCGAGGGGGAAGGGGAAGGCTGGCCGGGTATCCCGGGAACGCGGATCTATGCCGGGGAGGCCCTGGATTCGCTGGCCGGGTTCCTCGCCGCGCGCGGCATGCTGGGGCTGGGTGATTTGCTCTACCGTAGCCTGGCCGGCCCATCCCCGGAAGGGGGTGGAGGGGAGAGTGGTTGAGCGGGGAAGGTGAGCCGGGATGCGCATGGTCAACTGTGAGAAATGCGGAAAGGTCTTTTCCTCCCTCTCCAGCCGGCTTTGCGAGGAGTGCCGGGAAGAGGAGGAGAAGATGCTCAAGCGGGCCAAGGAGGAGCTCTACCGCAACCCCGGCCTGGGGATGATGGAGCTGGTGCAGCGACTGGATATACCCGTGGAGACGTTGGAGAAGTTCGTGAGGGAAGGCCGGCTGGTGCTGCGCTCCAAGGAACGGGTGGCCCTGGCCTGCGAGATGTGCGGCCGGGAGATATCGGCGGGGAAGCGCTGTCCGGCCTGCGAGGCCAAGGTACGCAAGATGGCCCGGGAGCTTTACCGGGAGGCCAAGACCAGGGAGGGTATGTATTCCCTGCGCACCATAAAGGCCAGAAGGGAGGGTTCACATGAGTAAGGAGGTTTGGGCGGCCCGCGCCGCCGGGCTTCCCCCCTTCGAGGAGGGAGAGGCCGGCCGGGAAGCGGGGCGAGCGGAAGGCCTTGCCTTCCCGGAAGGGGATGTCCTGCAGGGGGCGGAAAAGGTGCGCGGGGAGGTGGAATCGCTGCTGGAGAGGCTGATCGCCCTCCTGCAGGAGGCCCGCTTCCTGGCCGAGAGCCTGCGTGAAGCTGCCGGGGAGGGGGAGAGGGCGGTCTTCCTGTGCGGTGAGCTCGGTGCCGTGACCGGGGAGCTGGTGGCCCTGGAGGGGAGGATGAGGAAATGCCTCGCCGGCTTGCCCGGGGTGGCGGACATGGTCACCCTGGCCCGCATCCTGGACCGCGGCGAGGAGGGGCCCCTGGCCTCCCGCCTGGAGCAGGTGGGAAGGCTGGCCTCGGGGGTCCTGCAAATCCAGGCGGCCAACGAGAAACTTTTCTTCCTCCTGGGCATGGGGATGGAGAGGTACCTGAGCGTGGTGGCCGAGGCCTCGGGAGGGTGGATACCCTACGACCGGCATGGAGCGCGGAGGTGGACGCAGGGATGGGGAAAGAGGACCCTTTACCGCACGTGACGGAAGCCGGTTTTCCGGCTTTCCGGGCGGCGATGGCGGGATGCGCCGCTCTTGCGGCTTTCGCTTGGGAGCAGTGGAGGGACTGACATGAGTTCGACCTTTTTCGGCCTGCAGATCGCCTATTCCGGCCTCAAGGCCCAGCGCACGGTCATGGAGACCATCAGCCACAACATCGCCAACGCCTCCACGGCCGGTTACACCCGCCAGAGGGTGGAGCTCTCCGCCTCCCCGCCCTATCCCCTGGAGACCTCGCTTTACTTCCATGTCCGCCACCAGCAGGGCACGGGAGTGGAGGCCAGGAGGATCGTGCGGGTGGCCGACGCCTTCATCGACCGCCAACTCCGCGAACAGCTGGGCCTCCTGGAGGAGAAGCAGCAGATGGCGGACGTCATATCCCAGGTGGAGGGGATATTCGGCGAGCCCGGGGAGCAGGGGCTTGGCGCCGCCCTGGCCGCTTTCTTCAGCGGCTGGGAGGAGCTGACCCTCAACCCGGAGAGCGTGGCCGTACGCCGCAACCTCCTCTACCAGGCCGAGGCGCTGGCGGGGGCCTTCAACCGCCTGGGAGGGGAGATCGGGGCCCTGCGGGCCAACCTGGACTTCGAACTGGAGAGCTCGGTGGCCTTCATCAACCAGCACGCCGCCTACCTGGCGGACATCAACGGCAAGATACGCCGCATGGCGGGAAGCGGGGTGAACCCCAACGACCTGCTGGACGAGAGGGACCGCGTACTCTCCGAGCTCCAGAAGCTGGTCTACGTGCACGTGGTCCAGCAGGACGACGGGGAGGTCGGCGTGTACATCGGAAACCGCGCCCTGGTGCGCGGGGACGCGTTCTACCGCGTGGCGGCGGAGGAGGAGGCCACGGGATACCACCGCCTGGTCTGGGAGGCGGATTCGCGTCCCCTGGATGTGCGCGGGGGATCGCTGTCCGCGGTCTACGAGATGCGGGACGCCTACCTTCCCGCCCTGAAGGAGGAGCTGGAAGGGCTGGTGGTAACGCTGGCCCAGAAGGTGAACCAGCTGCACTCCGAGGGCTACGACCTCCGGGGGGACGCGGTGGCCGGCACCGCCTTCCAGGACTTCTTCCTGGGAAGCACCCTGGAGGACATAAGGGTGAACCCCGCCCTCATGGAGGACCCGGCGGGCATCGCCGCCTCCCTGGGAACGGGCCCCGGGGACGCGGAGAACGCGCGCCGCATCGCCTCCCTGCGGGACGAGAAGGCCATGCTCGGCCAGTACACCTTCCTGGACTACTACCGCGGGGTGGTGGCCAGGGTGGGCACCGACGCCCGGGCCATCTACGCCGACCTGGAGAACACCAAGGTCCTCGCCCAGCAGGTGGAGAAGTGGAGGGAATCGGTGAGCGGCGTCAACCTGGACGAGGAGATGGTGCGCCTGCAGGAGGCCCTGCACGCCTACCAGGCGGCGGCGCGCACCGTGACGGCCATGGACGACGCCATCGCCACCCTCATCCAGGGAATGGGCATCGTGGGGAGGTAATGGGGAGCGACGAGGCCACGTGACGGTAAGGGGAGGGGCATCGCCTGCGGCAATGCGGGAAGGAGAACGTATATATGGTAAGATATGGTAATGGTAAATTATGTTATATAATCAAGTTTGCCGTAAGGGATGAAACGAAAGGCGGGCGCTTTAGCGGGCAGGCGGTGGGTATCCATTCCCTCGCTCGAGTCCCCGCTGGGTGGGGCGGAGCGAAGCGGACGGAAATTGGAAGCGAACGGCGGGATGGTACCCGGACGGGACAGGCAGGGAACGATCTACCGTGCCTCCGCCGGGCCGGAGAGGCACCCGGTTTCATGTATGGGCATGGGACCGTGACGATCCGGGAAATGCCCACCGCTGCGGCATACGGCTGAAAGAGAACGGCGGGGAGATGGTGACCATGAGAGTGACCAACCGGATGGCCAACCAGATGGTGCTGGCCGACCTGCAGAGGAGCCTGGAGAACCTCATGCGGGCCCAGGAGAAGCTGTCCACGGGGAGGCGGGTCAACCGGCCCTCCGACGATCCCACCGCCGCCCACCGCGCGGTCAGCTCCCGGGCCCAGCTGGTGGTGCTGGAGCAGTTCTCGCGCAACATCGGGGAGGTGAAGGCCTGGGTGGCGACCACGGAGTACGCCCTGCGGGCGGCATCGGACTCCCTCATCGAGGTGCGCACCCTGGCCATCCAGGCGGCCAACGGGACCCTCTCCGGTTCCGACCGCGAGAACATAGCCCAGCGCATCGACGAGTTCAACGAGCACATCTTCCAGCTGACCCACGAGCGCCACTCCGGCCGCTACGTTTTCTCCGGGACCCGCACCGGGGAGGCTCCCTTCGAACGTTCCGGCGACGACGTGGTGTACCTGGGAAACGCGGCGCACATGCGGGTAAACATAGGGGAGGGGTCCCCGCTGGCCTTCAACCTGACCGGGGAGGAGGTCTTCCTGGGGGTGGGGAGCGGGGGGCGCAGCCTCTTCAAGCTCCTCTCCGACCTCTCGGCGGCCATCCGCGCCGGGGACACCCGTCAAGTGGGCGGGGAGCTCTTGGCCGAACTGGACGCCGCTCTGGACCGGGTGACGGAGAAACTGGGCACGGTGGGAGCGGTGACCAACCGCCTGGAGAGGATGGAGGAGGTCATCTCCGGGCTGGTGGTGAAACACAAGGAACTCCTCTCCCTGGCCGAGGACGCCGACCTGGCCGAGGCGGCCATGGATTTCCAGTTCAAGCAGACCGCCTACCAGGCCTCCCTGGCCGCCTGCGCCAAGGCCATCATGCCCACCCTCATGGATTACCTCAAATAGGAGCGGCCCGGGGCGGCGGGGGAAGGAAGTCGGGGAGGGCTTTTGACGTGGAGGCGGAAAGGATATATTAGGTTAGAATCCGACCTGGAGGTGCGGCGGTGCGGGGAAAAGAGGAGACCCGGGAGATGGGAGAGCTGGAGAGCTTTCACAGCCAGAAGCTGGGCTGGATCAGGTTCCGGCCCGACCAGGTGATCGAGTTCGTGGAGGGCCTCCTGGGGTTCCCCGAGCTGCGTCGCTACGTGCTCATCGACCACCGCAAGGGGGTCTTCATGTGGCTGCAGTCACTGGAGGACCCCTCCATCGCCTTCCTGGTAGTGGACCCCTGGGTCTTCTTCCCCCATTATTCGCCGGAGGTCCCCGACGAGGACGTGGAGGCGCTGGGGCTCGAGGAGCCCTACAACTTCTCCCTCTTCTGCCTGGTCACCGTGCCGGCCGATCCGCGGAAGATGACCGTGAACCTGAAGGGGCCGGTGGTGGTCAACCTCAACAACCGCCGCGCCAAGCAGGTGGTGGTCTCCAATCCCGAATACCCCATAAGGCAACCCGTCTTCCCGGAGGGAGGGGAAGAGGGTCAGGGAGAGGGGGAGCCGGAGGGGTGAAGGTGATAGGGCCAGGTTGCGTGGCACGTGGCGGCATGGGCGGCAGGTAAGGGAATACGAGGCGGAAGGCGGGCAGGGATGCTGGTTCTCACGCGCAAGATAATGGAGAGCGTGGTCATCGGGGATGACATAGAGGTCTACATCCTGGAGATAAAGGGGGACCGGGTGCGCCTGGGGATCAAGGCGCCCCGAGAGGTCTCCGTGCACCGCAAGGAGATATACGAGGAGATCCTGCGCTCCAACATCGAGGCCGCCTCCGCCTCCCCGGAGGCCACCCGCGAGATGGACCGCCTGCTGGACGGGAAGCCGCCCACCGGAGAGAAGGGGAGGTAGCCCTGAGGGCTTGGTGTACCCGGGAGCCCCCCGGGGGGTTGGGAGGCGGGGTAAAAGGCGGTCGTACCGTTACGCGGTCTCCCGCGCGGAAAGGGGAAACCGGTTGAGGCGAGAGGATTAAATCGGAGGCAAAGGGTTGTGGCCATGGGGAAAAGAATCGTATGCATAGAGGATGACCCGGACATTTCCTCCATGCTGCGGACCGTCCTCTCCATGCAGGGATATGAAGTGGTGGAGGCGGCCAAGGGCACTGCGGGGCTGGACCTGCTCTACAGGACCTTTCCCCACGCCGTCCTTCTGGACCTGCGCATGCCCGTCCTGGGCGGGATGGGGATCCTGGAAATCCTGAGGGAGAAGAGCGGCCTCCGGGAAGTCCCGGTGGTGTGCGTAACGGGGGCCGTGGACGCGGCCTCCATGTACGAGGCGCTGTACCGCGGCGCCGACGCCTACCTCTTCAAGCCCGTCGACCTCGATCTGCTCAAGCTGGTACTTGACTTTCTCCTCGAGGAGCGCGATCGCCCGGCACGGGCGGCGCAGCTGGCCGGGCACGGACGGGCGGGGGAGATCCTGGGGATCTTGGGGAGGGAGGTGGACCAACTACCCAAGCTCGAGGCCCTGCTCTTCATCTCCTCCCGGGGCCGGGCAGGCCGCCTGGAGTTGGCCCAGGGGATGATTTACCGGGGAGAGGACCTGGAGAGGGTGCTCCAGGAGATGGTGGAGGCGGGGATACTCGCCACGGAGGGGGAAGTGCTCGCCCTGTCCGGGGCCTGGAGGGAGAGAGCGCGCCGCCTGGCGGCCCTGGTGGAGGAACACCGGGGACTGGAGTTGGCCGCCAACCTGGTGCACATGGGAGTGAACCTCTTCGGGCCCGGGGAGGCGGCGGGGGAAGGGGATTGAACGGCGGCTTTTCCACCTCCGCGCCCGCCCCGCCCGGGGGATTCAGCCCGCGTCCCCGTGGGTCCCGGGATGTCGATGGATGCCCTCCTCGTCGAAAGTCCACACCTCCAGCGCCAGGCCATGCCGCGGCACGGCGCAGTGCAGGACGAGGTATTTCCCCAGGCGGGGACCCCTCCCCGCGGACCCTTCACCGCCCTCAGTTGGGAGGAAAGACCGCCTCCACGGCGGACGGGCATTGCTGGCCCTGCCGGGCAAGGCCTTCGTCACTGCTCAGTTGGGGGAGGAAACCGACTCCACGGCGGACAGCAGGCGGCGGCGCAGAAGTAGGGCCTCCAGTATCCCCTCCCAGAGGGGGGCGTAGTGGTCGGACATGCGCCGCTCCACTATCTCTCTGGCCGCCTCGCCCATCCTGCGGCGTAGGTCTTCCTTCTCCACCAGCAGGCAGAGCCGCCCGAACCACTCCCTGCGGTGGGAACAGAGGAAGCCGTTCCTTCCCTCCTCCACCAGCCGACGGTAAGCGGGCAGGGGGCTGGCCAGGAAGGGTATCCCCAAGGCGGAGTACTCCAGGCCCTTGAGGTCGCTCTTACAGCGGTTGAAGGCGTTGTCCAGGAGGGGCACCAGGCCTATGTCGAAACGAGCCAGCATCTCCGGGTATTTGTCGAAGGGCACCGGGGGAAGGTATTCCTTCTGGCTCTCGGGGATCTGACCCAGGAGGGAGAAGACCTCCTCCGGGCCCCCAACGGCCACCTTCACTCGAGGGTAGCGCCGGCACAGGGCCTCGAGCACCGGGACCAGGGGGCGGAAATCCTCCAGGTGGGTGGGGGATCCCGCCCACCCCACCACCACCCTTCCCTCCGCCTTCTCCACCCGCGGCTTCCAGGCAGGGTCCTCCAGGTCGATGCAGTTGGGGAGGGGGAAGGTGTTGGGGTTGAGGGGCGCGTAGAGCTCCGCCAGCTCCGGGGTGGAGACGGTCACCCCGTCCGCCGCCTTCATGCACTCCTCCAGGAGGCGGGCCTTGCCCCCCCGGCCGCGGAACTTGCGGAAGGCCGGGTTGTAGAAGGGGGTGACCCGCACGTGGTCGTCCACCTCCACCAGGCCCACTTTTCCCAGGGCGGCCAGCCTCCCCAGGAGGGCCTCCGTCTCCCGGAACTGGGCCATCTGGATGACGTACACATCGTAGGAGGGGTCCGCGGGGTCGAAGGTCCGCGGGTTGAAGGTTATCCCTTCCTGCCAGTCGGCCCGGTGCCCCCTGCGGCGCAGGGCGCGGGCCGGGTAGACGCAGCGGTAGTGGCCGCTTCCCGACAGGTTGGCGCAGTAGAACAAGACCTTCATGCCCATCCCTCCCTCCACTCCCCGGGCGCTCTCGCCCCGGACGCCGGCGGACGGCCCTCCGCCCGCTCCTAAGAACGGCGGAGAGCGGGGAGGTGGTCACGGTGCTCCCCATCGCCGCCTAGGGCCATTCCACCAATCCGGGGAGGTGCCGCGCAATAACCCTTCGGCGGCTAGCGGGTCACCCTTTGGGGGGATAGGCGGGGCGGGGCGGTGGGGCGCCAATCCACCCCGCGGCGGGGTGGGGAGGGCCATTCGGTGGATGGAGGGCGGCGGGGGAGGCCCCAAGATGGGGGCAAAGGGAAGTCGGCCTTCCCGGAAGGACCAAGGAGGGATGCCAGTTGACCAAGGAGGGAAGGATGGAGCTCACCGACCGGCAGCTGGGGCTTCTGGAGAACGCCGTTTTCCTCTGGCTGACCATACTCCCCCCCGTATCCGACGAGGTGCAGAGGGAGCTGGGGGAGCTCCTCAACCAGCTGAGCAGGATGCGCTCCTCCACCGTGGTGGGCGGGGAGCAATCCACCGGTTGACTGATCCCCCATCCGCCTTCGGGGGGATGGGGTAAAGGGGCGGCGGTGGCGAAATCAAGGTAAAGGGTTTGGCACGGAGGCTTTTCACGAGTTCAGGGAAGGACGGTGATGCTATGGAGAGGGGACCTTGAGGATGCCCAGGGAGGGGCGGAGCCGGCCGGCCCCGCTGCGGCGAACAGGCCGGGACGCTTGGCAGGAAGCCGAAAGGCCCTCCGGGGCCGGAAAAGTGATCATCAAGGAGGATGATGGGAAATGGCTCTTCGCATCAACCAGAACATCGCGGCCTACAACGCCCACCGCAACTTGACCCTCACCGACAGCTTGCTGTCCAAGTCCCTGGAGCGCCTGTCCTCGGGCCTGCGCATAAACCGCGCCGCGGACGACGCCGCCGGTCTGTCCATCAGCGAGAAGCTGCGCAGCCAGGTGCGGGGCCTGCAGCAGGCGGTGCGCAACGCCCAGGACGGCATCTCCCTCATCCAGACGGCGGAGGGTGCCCTGCAGGAGACCCACGCCATACTGCAGAGGATGAGGGAGCTGGCCGTGCAGGCGGCCAACGGGACCCTGACCGATGCCGACCGAACCGCCATCCAGTCGGAGGTGTCCAACCTCATCGAGGAGGTCACCAGGATAGCCAACTCCACCAAGTTCAACGGCGAGACCCTGCTCGACGGAGGGCTGGGATCCAGCATCAACGTGGTGGGCACCAGCCTGGCCCCCGAGTACGGCATCAGCAAGGTCGAGTCCCTGGGGGCCGCCGCAGGGGATTACTACCTCTCCTTTGACTCGGCGGATAACGAGCTTACCCTGAGCGACGGGACCAACTCCGAGACCGTGGTGGTAACCGTTCCCACGGGGAATTTCGACACGGCCGTGGTGACCTTCTCCCGTTTCTCGGTGGCGGTAACCATCAACTCCGCCCTCACCGCGGACATCGCCTCCGGTGACGGCGAGTTCTCCGTAAGCGCCGGCTCCATGGACCTGCACATAGGGGCTTACAACGGTGAGACCATCAACGTGAGCATTGGGGACATGAGGGCTTCAGCCCTGGGAATCAATACCGTCGACGTCTCCACTGTATCCGGTGCGGAGAGCGCCATCAACGCCCTGGACTTGGCGATCAGCGAGGTCTCCGAGCAGAGGTCCCAGCTGGGGGCGGTTCAGAACCGCTTGGAGCACACCATCGCCAACCTGGGCGTGGCGGTGGAGAACATCTCCGCCTCCGAGTCCCGCATCCGGGACGTGGACATGGCCGCGGAGATGGTCAATTTCACCCGCCAGCAGATCATGATCCAGGCCGGCACGGCCATGCTGGCCCAGGCCAACGCGGTGCCCCAGACCGTCCTGCAGCTGCTGCGGTAAGACGGGAGGAACGGGCGGGGGCCCCGGCCCCCGCCCCCTTCCCTCCGATGGGTAGGAAGCCGCCCCTCCCGGGCCGTCCGCCCGGGGGGCGGCCCCACCGGCCAGGGATGGAAGGTGATGGACATGGACGTCGGAAAGGTAGGAGCCGCCTACGCCTCCTTCTTCCTGGAGAGCCGGCCTGCCGGGAGGTCCCGGGAGGAGGGGTTTGCGGATAGGGTCCGTGCCGAGGAAATCAAGGCATCCGCGGAGGAGGCACCCATCGCCGCACGCCTGGAGAGGCAGAGGGAGCGCGCCGAGACCGAGGCGGCGTCGCAGAGCCTCCTCTCCCGCCTGGTGCAGCGGCATCCCCGCGAGGTGAAGCTCCAGGTGCACGAGGCCACCAACCGGGTGATCATCCGCATCACCGACGCCCAGACGGGGGAGACCCTCACCGAGGTCCCCCGGGAGAGCTACCTGGACATGGTGGCCAACTTCCTCTCCCGCCTGGACCGGCTGCAGGGGGAGGCCAGGGGGGTGAACCTGGACCGGGTCTTCTGAGGCCCCGGACAGGGGGCGGATAGAGGGCCCGGGTAAGGCGCGGGCGGTACGTCCAAAAGTGAATATTTCCGGTGGTGAAGGCCCATGAGTCATTACATGAGCTCCATAGGGGGGGTTTCCGGCCTTTCCAGCGGCGTGAACTGGAGGGAGGTCATAGATTCCCTTCTGGCCCTGGAGAGGAAGCCGGTCACCCTACTCACACAGAAACAGCAGAGGCTGGAGGCCCAGATATCCGCCCTGGCCGAGATCAACGCCCGTCTCCTGGAGCTCAAGACCAGGGCCTTCAGCCTGGGCCTGGCCTCCAGCCTCGCCGCCCGCAGGGTGGAGGTATCCGGGAGCGCCCTTTCGGCCACGGCCACCGCCGAGGCCCAGCCCGGGACTTACCGGATCACCGTGCTCTCCCTGGCCACCCCCACCGTGGCCGCCTCCTCCCTGCCCCTGGGAGAGGCGGCGGATACCTCGCTGCCCCTTTCCCAGGCCCTGCCCACGGCGCCCCGGACCGGGTACTTCACCGTCAACGGGGCTCGGGTGTACCTGGACGCGGACACCACCCTGGCCTGGGGAGAGAACTCGGTGGTGGAGCGGGTGAACGCCTCCGGGACCGGGGCGCGGGCGGTGCTCCTCTCCGACGCCGCCGGGCGGCCCAACCACCTCGCCGTCTACGCCCCAGGCCAGGAGCTGGTGGTGGGAAGCGCCTCGGACACCAGCGACTTCCTCTCCCTGGCCGGTTTCTCCGGGGCGGGTCACGCCTGGGTGGGGGGAGTCGCCGAGGGTTCCGTGGAGGGCACGGTGGCCGGAGGCCTTTCCTCCGACGCGGTGGTGGCCTTCACCTACGGTGGAAGCAGCTACGTGACCGGGGCCGGGGAGGTGGGGCCGGCGGAGGCGGGGGTGACCACCCTGGCGGAGCTGGCCTCCCGCCTGGAGGCGGCCATGAACCGCGCCCTGGGTGGCGCGGGCAGGGTCTCGGTGGCCGTGGACGATCCCTCCGGTTCCGGAAACGGCCGCCTGGTGGTCATGGACCGTTCCGGGGCCGGAGAGGTGGCGGTGACCGGCCTCTCCGGGACGGAGACCTCCGGCCTCCAGTCCCTGTTGTCCTCCGGGGGGGCGCAGGCCGGAAGGGCGGCGGTGGGCCAGTTGCCCCTGGGGAGGCTCTCCACCTCGAGGTTGCTCTACCGGGCCGGGCTCGACGTCCACCTCCGGGACGGATGGCTCTCCGGGTTCCTCTCCACGCGGGAGGACAAGGCCGGCTTCGACCTGGAGGGCACGGAGACGGTGACCTTCACCTACCGCGGGGCGAGCTACCAGACCGCCGCCTTGGAGGCCGTGCAGGCCGGGGTGACCGACCTCTCCGTGGTGGCCGCGGACCTGGAGGCCAAGATGAACGCCGCCCTGGGGGAGAACGGCTCGGTCAAGGTTTCCCTCCTCCGGGACGAGGAGGGGCAGGTACGCCTGGCGGTCACCGACCTTTTGGAGGAAGCCTCGGAGTCGCGCACCCTGGAGTTCACCGCGGGCCCCGAGGCGCTGCGCCTGGTGGGATCCCTGGGAGGCAGGGCGGGGGGAGCGGTAACTATCAACGGGAAGGCGGTCTATTACGACAAGTACGCCGACACCCTCTCCGGCCTCCTCTCCCGCATCAACATGGCCGGGGCGGGGGTGCGGGCGGCCTACGACCCCCTTACCGACCGGGTGACCTTCACCTCCACCTCCACGGGCCCGCTGGCCCTGGACCTGGCCGATGCCGGAGGTAACCTCCTGGCGGCCCTGGGGGTGGCGGACGCAGGATCACAGGTACTGGGAGAATCCGCTTCCTTCATCGTGGAGGGCTACAACGGGGGCCGGCCCATATACAGCATGTCAAACACCGTGAGCGGGTTGGTCCCCGGCCTCACCCTGCAGCTCAAGGAGGTCAGCGCTAAGGATTCGGTGGGCAGTTACATCCCGTCCCTGATCACCGTGGAGACCGACGTGGATTCGGCGGTGAAAAACGTCAAGGACTTCGTCGATGCCTATAACCAGACTATAGACAAGATCTACGGGTACCTGAAATACGACGCGGAGAAAAAGCAGGCTGGCCTCCTGGCCGGGATCTCCCAGGCCCGGGATATACTCAATCGGCTGCGCTCCCTCCCCTCCATTATCCCGGAAGGGGTGGAGGGGAGTCCCCGGACCCTGATGGACATCGGGATATCCCTGGGCGGAGTGGGAGCCTCGCTGGAGGTGGTGAAGAGCGGGCGGCTGCAGGTGGACGAGGCCAAGCTCTCCGCGGCCCTGCGGGACAACCCGGAGAGGGTCCTCCGCCTGCTGGGCGCCTATACCGGCCAGGTGAGCCTGCGAGCCGGAGGGACGGGGAGCATCGCCTCGGCATCCGGCCGTCCCACCGGCGAGTCCCGCGCCGGCACCTACCGGATAGTATCCGACGCCCAGGGCAACCTCACCGCCTACTTCACCCCCGCCGGCGGTGCGGAGGAGCTGGTGGGCACGGGGACCATCTCCGCCTACGGCACCAACGACACCCTTATACCCGGGGTCACCCTCCGGGCGGGGGCCCTGCGGGAGGGGGAGGACCTCCTGGTCAAGGAGGAGAACGCCACCGGTATCCTCAAGCAAATGGAGGACTACCTTGCGCGGGTCACCTCCCGGGGAGGGGTGCTCTCCGGGCTCACCGACTCCCTCCAAAAGACCACCCGGGACCTGGCCTCCCAGGTGGAGAGGATGGAGGAACGCGTCAAGGCGCGCGAGGCCCGCCTCATCGCCCAGTTCACCACCATGGAGACCCTGCTGGCCCGCATGCAGACCCAGAGCCAGTGGCTGGCCAACCAGATCCAGGGCCTCAACCGCAACTGGAGGGAGAGCGGCGGGTCGTAAAGGGCCGTGGCTATATACCCCACATGGATGGCCTGGCCCCGGGGGCCGGTAAAGAATGAGAAACGGGAAAAGAACGCGCGGGTAAGGGGAGAGCGATGTACGACCGAAGGCTTGCGGCGACGGGCAACGGGAGGGCGGCCGACGCCTACCGGGCCAGCCAGGTCCAGACGGCCACCCCCCTGGGCCTCATAGTCATGCTCTACGACGGCGCCCTTTCCTTCCTGTCCCAGGCGGAGAAGGCCGCCCGCTCCGGAAACTGGGAGGAGGCCCAGGGCCTCATCCGGCGGTCCCAGGACGTGGTCTACGAGCTCATGGGCTGCCTGGACATGGAGAAGGGCGGCCGCCTGGCCGTTGACCTGTTCCGGATCTACGAATACATGGGTTACCGGCTGGTGCAGGCCCAGATAAGGAGGGACGTGGGGCCCCTCACGGAGGTGCGCGGGCACCTCTCCTCCCTACGGGAGGCCTGGGTGGAGGCGGAGAAGAAGCTCCGCTCCGAGGCCAATAAGGAGAAGAGGACCGCGGTGCTTTGAGCGCCGGCCCCGGCGGGTTTTTCGGGCAAGAGGGGCAAGGCAAATGGTGGCGGGCCCGGGGTTCCTAGAGGGGAAGCCACCGCGGAGCCCTCGCCGGAGGGGGGTAAAAAGCGGGCTCGAGCCTTGGCCGCTTTTGTGGCCGCCTCCGCCGATCCCTCGAGGGGCGGATGCTGGAGAGTGGGCTGGCGGACGGAATTTAAGATCGAAGGATTCCGCCCATCGCTGGCGCGGGGCCCGCGGGATCAAGCCCCGGCGACATTCGAGCGCCGGCGGGGCGAGGGCGGAAAAGGGGCGGGAGAGAACCGGCTTAAAGGAGGGGAGGAGCATCGCCCTTTAGGGGGATGCCGTGGACGAGATGCGGGAATACCCTGCGGTGGTGGAGGAACTGGAGAGGGCCTTCGAACGGGAAAGGAAGGCCATCTCCGGGTTGGACCTGGAAGAGGTTGCCAGGCTGCTTTCCGGCGTGGAGAGGCTACTGGCCGAGCTCCTGGAGTCCGTCCGCCGGGCGGAACCCCGGGAGGCGGCCACGGTGCTCAGGTGGGCGGCCCGCCGACGGGAGGAGAACGCCTCCCTGCTCAGGGTCAAGATGGAGGAGACCAGCGCGGAGGTCTCCAGGTTGCGGAAGGGCAGGAAGGCGGCGGCGGCCTATGCCCCGCCCGGCGCGGTGGGCGCGGGGTGGGCCGTGGACCGCGACGCCTGAGGGGGCCCTGGGCAAAGTGGCGGGCAAATCGGCATGCCCGGGCCATCCTGGAAATAATTGACAAATCAACGTAAGAATTCTCGACCCCTTTCGGGGGAGGGAAGGGAATCCGCGGACGGTTCAGGGAAGGACAGCCCCCGGGTTGTCCTTCCTTCGTTTGGGGCGAGGACGCCCTGCGTGCGGCGGTATTCGAGGGGCGAAAAGGGCAGGCTGGGGGGCCGCCATGCGGGCGGCGGTCTCATCGGGAAAGGAGGCGCCGGTGGAGGAACTGGAAGCCCTCACGGAGCGCATACGGGAGCGCATTGAGAAGATGCCGGCCATGAACACCGTGGCCCTGAAGCTCCTGTGCGTGACCTCCGGCGACGGTTACTCCTTCCAGGAGGTGGCGGATATCCTGGCCTCCGACGCCTCCCTGGCCGCCCGGGTCCTGAGGCTGGCCAATTCCGCCTACTACGGCCTCCCGCGGCGGGTGGAATCGTTGGGCATGGCCGTGTCCATGATCGGAGTCCGCGCCCTGCGCCGCATGGTGATGAACATCACCACCTACGACCTCTTGAAGGTCAACCTCCTCGGCTACGGGCTGGAGGAGGGCGGCCTCTGGGCTCATTCCCTGGCCGCCTCCCTGGCCGCGGCGGAGCTCTGCGACCTCATCGCCTACCCCCACCAGGAGGAGATGCGCCTGGTGGCCCTCCTGCACGACGTGGGTAAGGTGGTACTCTCCCCCTTCCTCGAGGAGGCGGTGGAGGACCGGGAGGTGCTCATGGCCGGGGGAAGGGCGGGGCTGGAGTTGGAGTCGGAGCTCTTGGGAATCAACCACGCCGAGGTGGGCTCCCTGATAGCCGACCGGTGGAACCTCTCCCCGCGCTTCGAGGAGATACTCAGGTGCCACCACGCGCCCGAGGAATCGGCCAACCTGCCGCGGGGAACGGCCATCGTCAACCTAGCGGACACCATGGTCCGCGAGCTGATCAGGAGCGAGGAGCCCTTCAAGGCGGTCATGGGGCTGGACCGCGCCGCCCTGCGCATCCTCCATCTCACCGAGGCCGACCTCCTGCCCCACCTGGTGAGCATCAACTCCCGCATCCTGGAGGAGATCAGGCAGTGGACGGGGGAGATGATGGAGGAGGAGGGCGCGGGGGAGGAGCCCGGCGCGGCGGAGTACCGGGACGAGTGGGAACCCCTGGGGTGGGAAGAAGGCGAACTGCGCCCGGGGAAAGGAGGGGGTAAAAGTGCCCTATGACATCTTCGGCGACCGCGTGTTCCTGCTCCTGGGAAAGGCCATGGACGCCTATTCCCTGCGCCACAGGGTGGCTGCGGACAACATCGCCAACGCCAACACCCCCGGGTTCAAGCGCTCCTACGTCCCCTTCGAGTCCCAGCTGAGGGAGCTTCTGGATGAGGGGGACGAGGAGGGCGTCGCCGGCCTGGAACCGCAGGCCCGGGTGGACGACATGACCCAGGCCCGGGAGGACGGGAACAACGTGGACATGGAGCAGGAGATGGCGGAGATGGTGAAGAACAGCCTCCGCTACTCCGCCGCCGGCTCCATCCTGCGCACCAGGGTATCCATGTACCGCTACGTGATATCGGAGGGCAAGCGATGAGCGGGGCCTTCTCCGCTCAGGCGAGGAAGACGGGTTTGAACACCAGGTCAGGTGAGGGGGGAGGGAAATGGGTCTCTTCGACGCTTTGAACATCAGCGCCTCGGGCATGACCGCCCACCGCATGTGGATGGACGTCATCGCCTCCAACATCGCCAACTCCGAGACCACCCGTACCCCCGAGGGCGGGCCCTACCGCCGCAGGGAGGTCATCTTCTCCGCCCTCCGGGAGGGAGGGGAGGGGGCGGGGCCACGAGCCGGACGGGGTGTGGAGGTGGTGGGCGTGATGGAGGACCAGAGCCCGCCCCGCCTGGTCTACGAGCCCGAGCACCCGGACGCGCGGGAGGACGGTTACGTGGAAATGCCCAACATAAGCCCGGTCACGGAGATGGTGGACCTGGTGGTGGCCTCCCGGGCTTACGAGGCCAACGCCACCGCCCTGGAGGCGGCCAAGTCCATGTTCACCCGGGCCCTGGACATCCTGAGGTGAGAAAGCACTCGGCCTCGGGCACCTCGGGGCCGGAAGCCAATGGCTCAAGGGGAGGTGAGGGGATGAAGATCAGCCCTTACGGGACCTATCCCTACCAGGTGCAGAGGAACGGGGGCATAGCCGACGGCTCGCGGGCCGGGAAGGCCTCCGGCGCCTCGCGGGAGGGCGTGGACTTCGCCCAGGGGCTGGGGAAGGCCCTGGACCGGCTGAGCCGGGTCCAGAACCAGGCCGACGACATGGTGGCCAAGCTGGTCACCGGGCAGGCTGAGGACATCCATAGCGTCATCCTGGCCGTGGAGAAGGCCAACCTCTCCCTCCAGATGGCGGTGCAGGTGCGCAACAAGGTGCTGGAGGCCTACCAGGAGATCATGCACATGCAGGTCTGATCCCCGCCTCCCAGGGGATGGACGGCGGGTCCCCGGGTACGGGTAAGGGTGGCGAAATGAGGTGAGGTCCTGAAGATGCAGGGGCTTTTGGACTGGATACGCCGCATATCCGGCCGCTACACCACGGCCCAGAAGGTGGGTGCGCTCCTGGTGGCCGTGATCTTGGTGCTGGGGCTGGTGATGGCCGCGCGCTGGGCCGCGCGTCCCCGCTACCGGGTGCTCTTCTCCGGGCTGGAGGGCCAAGAGGTATCCAAGGTGCTGGCCAAGCTCGACGAGCAGAAGGTGGATTACCGCGTGGAGGGTTCGGCCATCTTGGTCCCCCAGGACAAGGTGGACAAGCTGCGGATGGAACTCTCCATGGAGGGCGTCCCCTCCGGGGGTAAGGTGGGCTACGAGGTCTTCGACTCCACGGGATTCGGGGCCAGCGAGTTCAGCCAGAAGGTGAACTACCAGCGGGCCCTGGAGGGCGAGCTCTCACGCACCATCTCCTCCCTGGAGCAGGTGGAAGCCGCGGACGTGCACATCGTCCTCCCCGAGGAGGGAATTTTTTCCAGCGGGGACCGCAAGGCCACGGCCTCCGTCCTGGTGAAGTTGAAGCCGGGACAGAAGCTGGGCTCCGGGCAGGTGGAGGGAGTCCGTAACCTGGTGGCCGGGGCGGTATTGGGACTCAAGCCCGAGGACGTGGCCGTGGTGGACGAGTCCGGGAACACCCTCACCGGGGGCGAGTCCTCCATGGCCCAGGCGGCCACCCAGCTGGAGGCCTTGCAGGCCTACCGGGCTTATTTCGAGTCCTCCCTGCAGGAAGTGGTGGACCGCGTGGTGGGGAGGGGAAAGGGGATCGTCAAGGCCCACGTCTCCGTGGACTTCTCCCAGAGCGTGACCCAGCAGGAGAGCTACAAGCCTCCCACGGAAGGCGGCCTGCCCAGCAGCCAGCAGACCTTCGAGGAGGTCTACAACAACGGTTCCACGGGGACGGCCGGCGTCCCCGGGACGGGGTCCAACATACCCGATTACCAGTCCCTCACCCAGGGAGGCTCGGGCGCCGCCTACCAGAAACGGGAGACCAAGACGGAGTACGAGAACAACCGGGAGGTCACCGAGAAGACCAGCCCCCCGGGAAAGATAACCGGCGTCAGCCTGGCCGTGCTGGTGGACCAGGGAGTGGAGCCCACCACGGTGTCCGCCCTGGAGGACGCCCTGGCGGCGGCGGCGGGCATCGACCCGGGAAGGGGGGATATCATCGCCGTCCAGCAGGTCCCCTTCGACACCTCCTACCAGGAGGAGGCCCAGGCCGTCCTGGCCAAGGCCGAGGGGGGGAGGCGGCTTATGGAATGGGTCCGCATAGGGGCGCTGGTCCTCCTGGCCGGGCTCGCCGCCTTGTTCCTGGTGCGCAAGCTGAAGCGGGTCAGGAAGCGCCTGGCCGAGATGCCTTTGGCGGAACTGACCGCCACCCAGGCCCTGGAGGAGGCGGTGGAGAAGGCCAGGCCCATGCTCACCGGGACGGCGAAGAGCCCCATCTTGGCCTCCATCGAGATGTTCGCCAACCAGAGGCCGGACGAGGTGGCCAAGGTGCTCCGGGCCATGCTCAGGGAACGGTCTTGAACGGTCCGGGTGGGGGAGGCCACGAGGAAGGAGGAGAGGAGGGAAGGCGCTTGGCCAAGGTGGATGGTTCGATGGGGAGGGATGCCTGAGTGGCCCTGGATGTCTCTACCCTGCACGGAATGAACAACGAGCGGCGGGCGGCCATCCTTTTGGTTTCTTTGGCTCCCGAGGTGGCCTCCAAGGTTATGCAGTACCTGGGCGAGGACGAGATCGAGACCCTCACCCTGCATATCGCCAACCTCACCCGCATAAGCGCCGAGGAGAGGGATTTCGTCCTGGAAAATTTTTACGATCGCATCGCCGGGGGCAGGGAGCTCCAGGCGGGGGGCATCGCCTTCGCCAAGGAGCTATTGGAGAGGGCGCTGGGTCCCCAAAAGGCCCAGGTGATACTGGAGAAACTGAGCACCTCCGTCCAGGTGGCCCCCCTGTCCTTTTTGAGGGAGGTGGACGTGAACCAGCTGGCGGCCCTGCTCCAGAGCGAGCATCCCCAGACCATAGCCATCATCCTGGCCCACATGCCTCCCCGGGAGGCCGCCGAGGTCCTCTCCACCCTCCCCGACGAATTGGCCATCGACGTCTCCATGCGCCTGGCCATCATGGACCGCACGGCCCCCGACGTCCTGCACAGCATCGAGCGGGTCCTGGAGAAGAGCCTGGCCGGGGCGGTGGTGCGCAGCTACGAGGAGGACGTCTCGGGAGGGGTGAAGGCCCTGGCGGAGATTCTCAACAACGTGGACCGCTCCACGGAGAAGTCCATCCTGGAGGCCTTCGCCCAGAAGAACCCCGAGCTGGCGGACGAGGTCAAGAAGCTCATGTTCGTCTTCGAGGACATCGTGACCCTCGACGACCGCTCCATCCAGAAAGTCCTCCAGGACGTGGAGACCAAGGAATTGGCCCTGGCCCTCAAAGGAACCGCCCCCGAGGTCAGGGACAAGATACTGAAGAACCTCTCGGAGCGGGCCGCGGAGATGCTCCAGGAGGAGATCGAATACCTAGGCCCCGTGCGCCTGCGCCAGGTGGAGGAGGCCCAGCAGTCCATAGTGGCCAAGATAAGGGCCCTGGAGGAGGCCGGTGAGATTGTCATCGCCCGTGGAGGGGAGGATGAGATCATCGAGTGAGCCTTGGGAGGCCTTGGACGCCCTCCTGGAGGGCGGGGAGCTGCCTTCTACGCAGAACAGGGTGTTCAAGCGCGTCCGCCTGGCCGGCGTGTGCCGGGTCCCCACCCCCTTGAGCGCCCAGGCCGGGGTACGCCTGGAGGATGCCTGCCCCGAGGCGCTAAGGCCGCTCCTCGAGGAGGAGAAGGAAAGGGCACGCGAGGAGGGGGCCAAGAGGGGCTTCGAGGAGGGCTACCGGGAGGGTTGGGAGGCGGCGCGCGGGGAGGCCATGGAACTGGTCAGGGCGGCTTCCGCCCTTAAGGAAGGGATGGAGAGGGCGAGGCGCGAGCTCCTGGAGCGCCTGGAGCCGGAGGTGGCGGAGATGGCCCTCGAGGTGGGGGAGAAGCTGGCCCTGCAGCGGCTGGACGGGGACCCGGAGTGCCTCCGGGAGATGGTGAGGGCGGTCATATCCAGGGCCGCCGATCGGCGCAACCTGAGGGTGCGCATGCACCCGAGGGACCTCCACCTTCTGGCGGAGAGCGGTCAGGAGTTGACCTCCCTCTTCAGCGACGCTGAGGGCGTGGAGCTGGTGGAGGACGCCGGAATGCTCCCGGGCGGATGCGTGGTGGAGACCCCGGCGGGAACCATAGACGCCCGCCTGGAATGCCGCCGGGAAAGGGTGAGAAAGGCCGTGCTTCCCGAGGAAGGGGCGGGACCCTTGGGCTCGCCGGCGCCGGGCGAGGTGTGAGGTGGAGGGAAGAATGCGCACGGAAACCTGGGAGGTTGACCGCTCACCGGGAGCGCGGAAGGAGGAAACCCTGCGGGAGATCGTGAAGGGACTATCCCTTCGCCGGGAGAGGCTGCGCGAGGTGGACCCCTTGCTTTTCACCGGACGGGTGGAACGGATGGTGGGGCTGATCGTGGAGGCCAGGGGACCGGGAGGCACGGTGGGGGAGCTGTGCCGCATAAGGGACCGGGAGGGCGGGGACCTCTTGGAAGCCGAGGTGGTGGGCTTCAGGGAGGGAAAGGTCCTCCTCATGCCCCTCAGCTGGACGCACGGGGTAGGACCGGGGTGCGAGGTCCTGGCCCTGGGAAGGCCCCTGTGCGTCCCCGTGGGAGAGGAGCTCATGGGGAGGATACTCGACGGCCTGGGCCGGCCCGCCGACAACCGCCCCCTCCCCCCGGGACTGGAGATGCGGCCGGTGGAGAACGACCCTCCCCATCCCCTGGAACGCAGGAGGATAACCGAGCCCCTGGGCCTGGGGATAAAAGCCATAGACGGGCTCCTCACCTGCGGCAAGGGGCAGAGGATGGGCATATTCTCCGGGAGCGGGGTTGGAAAATCCACCCTCCTGGGCATGATAGCCCGCTACACGCAGGCCCACGTGAACGTCATCGCCCTGGTAGGAGAGCGGGGGCGGGAGGTGAGGGAGTTCATCGAGAGGGACCTGGGAGAGGAGGGGCTGCGCCGCTCCGTGGTGGTGGTGGCCACCAGCGACGAGCCGGCCATGATCCGGGTGAAGGCGGCCCTGGCCGCCACCACCATCGCCGAGTACTTCCGGGACCTGGGGCTGGACGTGCTCTTCATGCTGGATTCCGTGACCCGTTTCGCCATGGCCCAGCGGGAGATAGGGCTGGCCGCCGGGGAACCCCCCACCACCAGGGGATATCCTCCCTCCGTCTTCGCCCTCCTTCCCCGGCTCATGGAGAGGACGGGCTGCGGAAGCCGGGGCACCATCACCGCACTGTACACCGTGCTCGTGGAGGGGGACGACATGAACGAGCCCATCGCCGACACTTCCCGCTCCATACTGGACGGGCACGTGGTGCTCTCGCGGGAATTGGCCTCGCGGAATCATTACCCGGCCATCGACGTCCTCCAGAGCGTGAGCCGCCTGGCCTCGGAGATAACCGACCCCCGGCACAGGGCGGCCGCCGAGTGGTTGAGGAGGAACCTGGCCGTCTACCGCACCAACGAGGACCTCATAAACATCGGGGCCTACCGTCCGGGTTCCAATGCGGAGATAGACCGTGCCATGAGGCACATCCAGGCCATCAACGACTTTCTGTGCCAGGAGGTGGAGGTGAGTTTCACCTATAGGGAGGTCGTGGACATGTTGGTCTCCCTGCATGAGGGGGCGGAAGGGCCGTGAGGGCGTCCGGGAGGCCCTTACCCATGGGTGCCGCGTCCGCCCCCGCGGCGGGCCTTGTCCAAGGTTGGCGGAGAGAGCCAGGGGGGGACGGAGGATGAAGAAATTCTCCTTCCGGCTGGAATCGGTGCGCCGGTTACGGTCCGCCGTGGAGGAGGAGCGCAAGAGGGCCTTCGGCGCCGCCGTAAGGCTTTATCACCGGGAACGGGAGGCCCTGCGCGCGCTCATAGAGCGGGAGAGGGAAGCCCGGGAGAGGCTGGCCGAGGAGCTGGCCTCCGGGTGTTCCGCGGAAGTCGCGGCGGCGTTCAGCGAGTTCTTGCGGGGCAACGCGCTGCGCATCAGGGCCCAGGCGGAGAGGACGGAAGAGGCCAGGATGAGGATGGAGGAGGAACGCCGGCTGCTGGTGGAGGCCTCCAAGGAACGCAAGGTGGTGGACAGGCTCAGGGAACGGGCCCTGGAGCGCCACCTGTACCAGGCGTCCCGGGAGGAACAGGGGTTTTTGGACGAGGTGGCCGGGGTGCGTTTCCTGATCGGGGAAAACCACCTCGCCTCCTGGAGGAAGGAACCGGAGAAGAATGTGATCTGGGGCCAGGGGGAAACGAGTTGAGTGTCTTGGGAGGGTGATGTTCGTTGCTCGAGGGGCTCCACGAGGTACGGGTGCGCATAGCGGAGATCGAGGCGGGCTTGAGTACCCTGAGGCGCGGCGCCGCGACCGCCGACTTCCACGTTCTCGTGGAGGGCGCCCTGGCGGGATACACGGCCGACTGGGCCGCCTCCACCTACGGCCTGGCCTCCCTTTCCCCTGACCGTACGGCCATGGCGGAGCGCCTGCGCGGCTACATGCGCTCCCGCCTCTTCAATCCCGAGCTGGCCGCCCATGCCGACGATTTCGTGGAAGCGGCCGCCCGTTACGGGGTGGACTGGAGGCTGGGGGTCGCCCTGGCCACCGTGGAATCCTCGGGTGGGAAGTACTGCTTCCGCCCCCACAATCCCTTCGGGATCATGGGAAGGAGCTTCTCCAGCTGGCGGGATGCCGTCTGGGAGGTGAACCGCCTGGTGGCTTCCTACGGTTTCGGCAACGACCTGAGGGCCATCCTCCACAAGTACAACCCCTCGGGAGGGGAGGCCTACATAAACAAGGTCCTCTCGGAAATGTCCAGGGTTTAAGGAAGGTAGCGAAGGAGAGATACAGGTGGAAGGTATCGCCGAGGTCACCCAGAGGATAAGGGAGATAGAGGCGCGCATGAGGGAGCTCTTCAGGGAGGGGTTTTACGTCACCTCCCCGGGCTACCGGGAATTCCCAGTGGGCGCGTCAGCCCTTACTTCCCCCTTCGGGACCTATCTCCAATCCGCCCTTTACGGGGCCGGGGAAGCGGTGGTGAGGGAGGCTTCCAGGTACCTCGGGGTTCCCTACGTCTACGGGGGCGCCACCCCCAGTGGCTTCGACTGCTCGGGGCTGGTGCAGTACGTCTTCCGGAAGTTCGGGGTGGAGCTCCCCCATTACACGGTCACCCAGGCCCAGCGGGGCGCTCCCGTCCGCCGGGAGGAGCTGAGGCCCGGTGACGTCATCTTCTTCGGGGAGAACGGCGGGCGCGGGTTCCTATATCACGTGGGGATATACATCGGAAACAACCGCTTCATCCACGCTCCCCACACGGGGGACGTGGTGAAGGTGAGCCTGCTGGAGGGGAAGTACGACCGGAACTTCGCCTGCGCCCGCAGGTATATTTGAAAGGTTTGGCTTTGAAAAACCGGTGAAATCGTCCGTGATTCCACGGTAAAACGGCCCGAATCGGGGATTTGGGGCGGGGAGCTGCGTGGGAGGAAGGTAACAGGCGAAACTCCCGGAAGGGCCGTTCGGGGGGATGCGGACGCCGAAAAAGGACCGCGTGTCCGGAGGAAAGGAGGTGAAGAGATGCAGGAAGCGGTACTCCAGGTGCCGGTTGAGGCCCCGGCGTTGGAAGCGGGGAGGTCGCGGCCGGGCACTGGCCGCTGCACACCGTCGTCCCGGGGGACGGGGGAGCCCCATCACGGTACGTCGCTCCGTGGGCCAAGGGCAACCGGGGTTGCCCTTTTCGCTTCCCTGCTGGCGCCGGCGATACCGCCGCAAGGGTTGCTATTTCCGCCGGCCCACGGGGACGCTGCGCCGCCCTCGGTACTGGAAGCGCTGGGCGATGCCCAAGGGATGGAGGATAGGTCCCTCACCCGCAATGGGCCCGCCTTTCTCCTCCCCTCCGGGTTAGAGGGCGTGGCCCCCGCGGTTTCCGCCCCGGTTGAAGGGCCCAAGGCCTCAGGCGTGAACCCCTCCACCCTGGAAGTGGCCGGCCGAGCCGGGATGCGGGGCACGGGAGATGCCAACGGCGGACTTGGCGAAGCCACCGGCGGCCCCACGGGCCGTCCGCGGTTGCCCGAGACGGCTCCAATCCCCGCTAGTGCCGGCGAGGGCTTTCCGGACTCGTACCGGGAATTGTCTCCTCGAACCGCGGGAACGGGTACCCTGGGTGGGGATCGTCCCCCGTTGCCGGAGGGGTTGTCCGCCCTCGAAGGGTTCCGGAAAGGCCTTCCGCCGGAGGGTGGCCCGCGACCCGCGGCGGTAAAAGCCGACGGTTCCACGCCCACGGGGACGGCGACCGTCGGAAAAGCCCCCAGGGTCGAGAGGAGCGGAAGCCTTGTGCCGGACGTGCGCACGGGATCCAGTATGGCCTCGCGGGGTAGGGCCGGAGCGCGGGGACCCGAGAGGCCGGAGGAGGGGTTGCCCGCGGATGGAGATCCCGTTGCCGGGAAGCCCGGTGCTTCGGGACCTTCGGCATCGAGGGCACCTTTCTTCGGCGGCCTGGCAAGGCCGGTTCAGGCGGAGGCTGACGGCGAAAGCGTCCCTCTCCACTATTCGGGTTCCTCACCGAAGACGGAAAAAGAGGGGACGACCATGGCTTCCTTGGGTTCCAAACCCGCTATAGCCGCCGCCCCCGCGGATGGTGTGCCGGGCATGCCGGAAAGGTCGTGGACCGCCGCCGCCGGGCCCGGGAAACCGGCCACCGACCTGCCCACCTGGGACCGGCTGATGGAGCGGGTGGCGGGTGCCCTGCGTACCGTCAGGGAGGGGGAGGTGTTCAGGACCCGCTTGAGGTTGCATCCACCCCAGCTGGGAAGCCTGGAGGTGGAGGCGGAATGGTCCGGCTCCCTGAGGGTGAGCCTTCAGGCCCAATCCCCCCAGGCCTTGGCGGTACTGCGCGAGGGGCTCGAGCACCTCAGGCAGCTCCTCCTCTCGCAGGGGCTTCCCCTCCAGGACCTGCAGCTATCCCTGAAGGGCGAGGACCGGGGTAGGGAAAGCGGAGGCCAGGCGGCTACCGCCTTGCCCCCCGCCCGGGAGGCGGTGGGGGAGGAAGCGCCGGGGAGGGGAACCCGCGGATGGCGGCTGGGGACCCTCGACCTGTGGGTATGAATAGCATGGCAAAAAATGGAAAGGAGGTGTTAGGATGCAGGTATACGGCAACGTCACCGGGACCATGGCCCGCGCGGTTACGGATACCGCCGCAAGGGCGGCGCAGTCCCGGGAGGATCAAGTGCTGGGGAGAGACGCCTTTTTAAAGCTCTTGGTCGCCCAGCTCAAGAACCAGGATCCCCTGAACCCCGTGGACAACCAGCAGTTCGTGGCCCAGCTGGCCCAGCTGCAGAGCCTGGAGGAACTGAGATCCCTGGGGGAGGCCGTAAGCGTCATGGCCAACCTCATGCTGGCGGGACAGGCCGGGGGCCTTCTCGGGCGCACGGTGAGGGCCCTGACCCCCCAGGGAGAGGTCCGCGGACGGGTGGAGTCGCTGCGTCTGGAGGGAGGTAGGATACTCCTGGCCACGGACTCCGGCGAGGTAGACCTCCAGGACGTGGTGGAGGTGTACGCCTGAGAAGGGAGGCTCGAGCATGGGCGGGGTAGGAAAAGTACAGGGCCCGGGAGTGCAGGTCGGAGACCGTGCCAAACCTGCTGAGCGGGTAGGAGCGAGGATGGCCGCTCCATCCTTCCGCCAGGTTCTCGAGGAGACCGGCCTACGCTTCAGCCGCCATGCCGCGGAACGGCTGGAGAGGCGGGAGATCCCCCTCCGCGAGGGGGACCTGCGCCGGGTGGAGAAGGCGGTGGAGGCGGCGGAGAAGAAGGGAGCCGTCCAGTCCCTGGTCCTGGTGGGGGAGGCGGCGTTGATCATCAACCTGCCCACCAAAAGCGTCATCTCCGCTTTTCACCGCGCCCGGTTGCGGGACGGGGTCTTCACCCGCATCGACAGCGCGGTGGTAGTGGAGGGAGCGGCGGACGAAAAAGCGGATTGACGGATCAGGCGGGCTGCCGGACCTCCTAAGAGGGAGCGGCCCGCCCCATCGGGAGGTCGTGAAGGAGGTAGATGAGACCATGATGCGTTCCATGTTCTCCGGGGTCTCCGGGCTCCGCAACCACCAGACCATGATGGACGTGGTGGGGAACAACATCGCCAACGTGAACACGGTGGGCTACAAGACGAGCCAACTCAGTTTCCAGGACGCCCTTTGCCAGACCCTGCGGGGGGCCAGGGCGTCGACGGGTTACCTGGGAGGCACCAACCCGGTGCAGATAGGACTGGGGGTCAAGCTGGCCCTGGTGAGCACCAACTTCACCCAGGGTTCCCTGCAGAACACGGGCCGGATGACCGACCTCTCCATCCAGGGTGACGGGTTCTTCATCCTCTCCGACGGGGGGAGCACCTACTACACCAGGGCCGGGTATTTCAGCTTCGACGCCCAGGGGAAACTCATCAACCCCTCCAACGGTTACGTGGTACAGGGGTGGATGGCCGAAGACACGGGGGCCATAGACACCAACGCCACCCTGGAGCCTATTTCCATACCCGTGGGGCAGACCATGGCTCCCCAGGCCACGGCCGAGATCCGCTTCCAGGGCAACCTGCCCGCCGGGGCCTCCGTGGGAGACAGCTACGTGACCTCTATCGAGGTCGTGGATTCCCAGGGCGCCAGGCACACCCTGACCTTCACCTTCACCAAGGCGGACGTCAACACTTGGGACTGGGAGGCCACCGGTCCGGCGGGGATCTCCGGGAACACCGGAACCCTCACCTTCGACGCTTCCGGGGCCCTGGCCTCGGTGACCGGGGGTCCCATAGAGTTCACTCCCACCGGGGCGGAGACGGTGAGCATCGTCCCCCACTTCGGCACGGTGGGAGGGATATCCGGGGTCACCCAGTTCGCTTCCGACTCCACTGTGGCCGCGGTGTACCAGGACGGGTTCACCTCCGGTTACCTGCAGAGCATCACCATAAGCGACAACGGGATCATCACCGGTTTCTTCTCCAACGGTCTGAACAAGCAGCTGGCCCAGATAGCGGTGGCGGTGTTCAACAACCCGGAGGGCCTGATAAAGGTGGGGGATACCATGTACCGGGTTTCCAGCAACTCGGGGGAGCCCCTGGTGGGGACCTCCGGGACGGGGAACCGGGGAGTGATCACCGCGGGGACCCTGGAGATGTCCAACGTGGACCTGGCCCAGGAGTTCACCAACATGATCATCGCCGAACGCGGTTTCCAGGCCAACTCCCGCATCATCACCGCCACCGACCAGATGCTCCAGGAGCTGGTGAACATAAAGAGGTAAGGCGCTGAGGCCGGGGGCGGGACCCCGCCCCCGGCCGCATCCCCGCAAGGGAGGTGCGGAACTTGATCGAGGTGACCAGGATAAACGACGATCCGGTGATCATCAACGCCGAGCTCATCGAGATGATCGAGGCCCGGCCGGACACCATCATCACCATGACCACGGGCAAGAAGATACTGGTGGCCGAGAGCGTGAGCGAGGTGGTGCGCAGGGTCATCGAGTACCGGCAGATAATCCGGCCCATCATCCGCACCAACGTGCCCCTCGACTTCACCGAGTGCACGGTGGTGCCGGAACCGGAGAGCGACGTGGTGGAGAAACGGGCCGGAGACTAGTGATGTACATTGCCAGCACCGAGGACAGGAAAAGCTGGAAAGAGGAGGCCGAAGAGTGGACGTAGCGACCATCGTCGGTTTGGCCATAACCTTCGGGACCTTCTTCGTAGGCCTTTTCATGTCCGGGAGCATCGGACAGTACATCGATGTCCCCTCCCTGGTTATCGTCTTCGGGGGCACTGTGGGGGCCAGCATTCTCGCCGTGGACATGTCAACCATCAAAGCCGTTCCCGGGATGCTGAAGCTGATCCTCAAGAAATACAGGGTGGACGCCATGGGCATTATGGCCCAGCTGGTGAGATACGCCGAGATGGCCAGGAGGGAGGGCATCCTCTCCCTGGACAAGGAGCTGAAGAACATCGAGGACCCCTTCATCCAGAAGGCGGTCCAGCTGCTGGTGGATGGGACCGAGCCCGAGCTCATCAGGGACATCCTGGAAACGGAGATCATATTCCTGGAGCAGCGGCACCAGGGAGGGATACGGTACTTCAACATCTGCGCCGCCCTGGCTCCCGCCTTCGGTTTCCTGGGCACCCTCATAGGGCTCATCGCCATGCTGGCCAAGCTGAGCGAGCCCGATAAGCTGGGGCCGGCCATGGCCGTGGCCCTGGTCACCACCCTTTACGGGGTCATCCTCTCCAACATGGTCTTCATCCCCTTCGCCGAGAAATTGAAGGGCAAGCACGAGGACGAGGTTCTGGTCAAGGAGATGGTCATAGAGGGGGTCATGTCCATCCAGTCGGGTGACAACCCCCGGATGGTGGAGGAGAAGCTCAAGACCTTCCTCCCTCCCGCGCTCAGGGAGGAGGCCTCCAAGGCCAGGGAGAAGGCCAAGGCCTCCACTAGCGTGGAAGAGGCGGGGGAGGGCGCCCTCCGGGGAGCCTGAGGGATCGCATAGGTGCTGGAAGGTGAGCCATGAAGAAGAAAAAGAGATCCTCGGGGCAGGACGAGGTGACCGCCACCTGGCTGCAGTCCTACGGGGACATGATCACCCTTATCCTGTGCTTTTTCGTCCTCCTTTTCTCCATGTCCAGCATCGATGCCAAGAAATGGAAGGCGGTGAGCGAGTCCCTCCAGGAGGCCCTGGGCGGCGCCCCGGAGCAGGGGAGCGGGATTCAGGCGGGGCAACTACCGGCGTTGGAGGAGCAGGCGAATCTCGCGGAACCCTCCGAGATGGAACGAGGGGAACCGCAGGAACTCCTGGAGCTGAAGGAGAAGATTGACGCCTACGTACAGGTGAAAGGCTTGGAGAACATGATCACGACCGAGATAGAGGAGGTCGGCCTGGTGATCCGCATCACCACCGACGAGGTGGTCTTCGACCTGGGGAGCGCGGTTTTAAAACCCCTTGCCCTGGCCTTCCTCGATCACCTGGCGCCCTTGCTCATGGAAACCAAGCACGATATCTGGGTGGAGGGCCACACCGACGACATCCCCATACAACCGGGTTTCATATACCCCTCCAACTGGGAGCTTTCCACCGCCCGGGCTTCCGCGGTGATAAGGTATCTGATCGAGAGGTGGGGTTTCGACCCCGCCCGCCTGAGCGCCGCCGGCTACGCGGACACCAAGCCCCGCTTTCCCAACGATTCGCCGGAGCACCGCGCCCTCAACCGCAGGGTGGAGATCGTCATCCGGCCCTTCAGGGAGATTAAGAACATTAATGCGGAAAAGGAAGATTTAAGGGAAAGGGTCGAGCAGGCCATGGAGGCGGCGTCCTCGGGCGCAGGGGATGTCGGCGCGGAGGAGGCTCCGCCCGGAGACGATGCCGCCGGGGGAGGGGGTTGAGGTACAGGGGGCGGTAGGCGCGGCGACCGGTGGGTAAGGGCGAGGGAAAACCCCAGATCGTTAAAAGAGGAGGTGGGCGAGAATTGTCGGAGGTATTGAGCCAGAAGGAGATCGATGCCCTGCTGGAGGGATTGCGCAGCGGGGAGGTCCGCGAGGAGGAACTCCTGGGAAAGGAGCGTTCCTTCCGGGTCTACGATTTCCGGCGTCCCACCAAGTTCTCCAAGGACAACCTGCGCACCATACACCTCCTGCACGAGACCTTCGCCCGGCAGTTCGCCAACATGCTCACAGGCTATCTGCGCCTCACGGTGCGCGCCGCCGTGGAGTCCGTGGAGCAGCTCACCTTCGATGAGTTCATACGTTCCCTCTCCTCTCCCACCTACATCGCCGTCTGCACCCTGGGGAGCGGGGAGAAGCCGATGCTGGTGGAGGTGGGGCTGGCCCTGGTGTTCTCCCTCGTGGACCGCATGCTGGGAGGCCCGGGCGCCGGCAACTACGAGGAAAGGGAGCTCACGGAGATAGAGACGGCCATGATGGAGGAGGTGGTGACCCAGCTCCTCGTCGCCCTCTCCGCCGCCTGGTCCATGGTCAGGGAGGTGAATTTCCGCTTCGAACGCGTGGAGTTCCGCCCCCAGTTCGCCCAGGTGGTCTTCCCCAACGAGATAGTGCTCAACGTCTGCGTGGGGTTGAACATGGGTGCGGCGGAGGGTTTCATCAACCTCTGCCTCCCCTACGCCACCCTGGAGGATATCCTCTCCGAACTCAACGCCGAGAAATGGCTTTCCACCCGTCCCCCGGAATCCCGTCCCATGGGAAGGGAGATGCTCTTCCGCACCGAGCTTTCCTCGGCCCGCGTGGAGCTGGTGGCGGAGCTGGGCCGCACACGTCTGAGGGTGTCGGATCTCCGCCAGCTCCAGGTGGGCCAGGTGATAAGGCTTAACCGGCGCATAAGCGACACCATCAGCGTCAAGCTGCAGGACAGGCCGGCCTTCGCCGCCGTGCCCGGAACGGCGGGCAGGAGGATGGCCGTTCAGGTGACCGAGATCTTCCTGGAGGAAGCCCCGGATTGAGGCGCGGGTAGGATTTAAGGTTTTCTCCGGTAAAGAATGATTTGCTACTTTTCCAAGACCCCATCCCTCCCGGTGACCGTTCCCTGGCGAAGGTATGGTGCCAAGTGTAAGGCTACGCAAAGCTCCCCGACCACGAGCGATATCGTCCCGGCATCACAGCACTGAGGATGGAAGGAGCAACAGAAGATAACCAAGGAACTCCGTTTTGATCGAACTTCTCCGCTGCCTATTTGCGCTTCCGACCAGGTGTGGCTTCGAGCGGTCAAGAAGAGGTATGGCCGGCGCGCACCAGGGCTTGCGGTATCCTATAATCTTTACCGGGGTGAGTGGTGCCTTGATCAAGGCGTGATTTTACGGTTGAACGTGTTACAAAGGGGTACCCGGGTGAAGGGACGGCCTCCAAGGTGAAGGGTGAAAAACGGAAAGGCCTCGTCATCGCCATCGACGGGCCGGCGGGGGCGGGGAAGAGCACCGTGGCCCGCAGCCTGTCCCGCCGCTTGCACCTGCCTTACCTGGATACCGGGGCCATGTACCGCGCCCTGACCCTGAAAGCGCTGCGCCAGCGCCACGACCTGGAAGACGGGCTGGGCCTGGCGGAGATGGCCCGCGGAACGGACATGCGCGGCGAGTACCGCAGGGGAATGCGGCCACCTCACCGTTTCTTCCTGGACGGCGAGGACGTCACCGCGGCCATCCGGTCCCGGGAGGTCTCCGCCCACGTCTCGCAGGTCTCCAGCCACCCGGAAGTGCGCCGGGAGATGGTGAGGAAGCAGAGGGCCTGTGCGCAGGAAGGAGGCCTGGTGGCCGAGGGCCGCGACGTGGGGACGGTCGTCTTCCCCCAGGCGGATTTCAAGTTCTTCATCACCGCCTCCATGAAGGAGCGGGCGCGGAGGCGATACCGGGAAATGCGCCGCGAGGGTTACCCGGTCACCCTGAAGGCGGTGGAACAGGAGATGGTGAGGAGGGACCACCTGGACAGCACGCGCAAGGTCAACCCCCTGCGGCGGGCTCCGGATGCGGTGGTCATAGACACCACGGGGATGAGCGTGTCCCAGGTGGTGAACGAGATCCTGGGCGTGGTCGGGAGGGGGCGGGGGGAAACCCGGGGCCCAAGGCGGTGAAAGCCGGCCTTCCGCCGGTGCCTTTATCCCTGCAAGGGTGATGCCCCTTGCTTATCTCGCCTATTAGGTGGGCCGGCAAGTCATCCCCAAACCGTGGGAGCGGTATTATACCCTTGTCCGAGTGGTGCCCCGGGTTTATCTCGCCTACTGATTGGGCCGCTCCGTCGTGCTCAAACCGTGGGAGCGGTATTATAGTCCTGTCAGAGTGGTGACCCGGTTTATCCCGCCTATTAGGTGGGCCGACTCGCCGTCCTCCCGATGTAGGAGCCGCGAGGCAAGGGAGAGGGATTCCCGCGCGGCGCGCAGCCGGGATCCTCGGTTTTAGTACGACCCCATCTCGCTGCCTGGAAGGCAGAAGGAAAACATCGCCATGCATGGTCCTCCGTGGGCCGTGATGCGCCGCCCCGCGATTTTCCAGCGCTGATCTCGGCGGCACGGGCGTTCGCTGGCGCGGGATGGCTAACGCGACATCACCCGGGTGGGTCAAGGGGATTGCCGATGCGGCAACAAAGATAGGCAAAGGGAAGCAACGGTAGGGAATGGCAATAAATGGTATATCCGCCCCTGTCCCGCATGCGGAAGGTCCTCGCCGCCGCTTCCAGTCCCGGAAAAGGGACGGGGTTGGATGCTAGCGGCCCGGAAGCGTTCGGCGCGGGCTGACCTCCGGCCGTGGAGCCCGGGGAGGGTTTATGATTGACACATGGGAATCGCGTGGGACGAGGCTGGAAGCGGGTGAGCTTGAGGAACTCGGAAGGATGGTAAACGATCAGCCCATGAGGCGCGGCCGGAAAAGCGCTTGGAGGGGATCCCTGCGCGGCCGCGGGAAAGCAGGGTGGCGCCCTCCGCGCGTGGTGCAGATACGCGAGGGTAGTCCCTGCGGCGGGATGGTCCAGGAGGGCGACCTCCTCCTGGAGATCGACGGCCGCCGTCCCCGGGACATCCTGGACGTCATGCGGTGGGGGGATGGCTCCTCCCTCCGCCTCCGGCTGCAGCGCGGAGAGCGGGTGCTCGTAGCCGAAGTGCGCAAGGAGGAGGGCCGTCCCCTCGGCCTGGTCTTCGACGAACCGGTCTTCGACGGGGTGATCGGTTGTCGCAACCGCTGCCTTTTCTGCTTCGTGGACCAGATGCCGCCGGGACTACGGCCCTCGCTGTACCTGAAGGACGACGACTACCGCCTCTCCTTCTGGTACGGGAACTTCATAACCCTGAACAACCTGGATGCCGCGGAGGTGAGGCGCATCCTCTCCCTGCGCCTCTCGCCCCTCTACGTCTCCTTGCATGCCACCGACCCGGGCTTGAGGTCCCGCCTCATGGGAAAGGGCGCGGAGCGCGGCCTGAGGGTACTCCGGATGCTCTTGGACGCCGGCCTGGAGGTACACCTCCAGGTGGTCTGCTGCCCGGGCTTGAACGACGGCCTCGCCCTGCGCCGCACCTTCGAGGACGTCCTCCGCGCATACCGGGCCGCCTCGCTCGGAGTGGTCCCCGTGGGCTTGACCCGCCTGGCTGCGGAGAGGGCCCCCGGCCTGAGGCCTCACCACGCAGGCACGGCTTCCGCCGTCCTGGAACTGGTGGAGGAATACCAGGGCAAGGCCCTTGGCCTGCTGGGCAGGAGGCTCTTTCATGCCTCGGACGAGTTCTACCTCCTGGCGGAAAGGGAATTCCCCCCGGCGGAGGATTACGAGGGCTTTCCCCAGCTGGAGAACGGCGTGGGCATGGCCAGGAAATTCCTGGAAGAAGCCGCCGCGCTCGCGCCAGCGGCCGGATACCCGCGTGGCTCCGCGTCCCGGGAAAGGGAAGGTGAGGGGAGCGGGGCGGCTATCGGGGTGAAGGGCGTGGGGATACTGACGGGGGAGGCCGGCGAAAAGGTTGTGAGGAAGGCGCTTTCCGGTGCGGGGGTGGAGGGCGTGGAGACGGTGACGGCGAAGAACGGGCTTTTCGGGGGCACGGTTACCGTGACTTCCCTCCTGGGGGGTGGGGACATTTTACGGACGCTGCGGGATAGGGCGCCTTCCTCACGGGACCTGCTCATCCCGGAAACCCTCCTGCGAGAGGGACGCTTCCTGGACGACCTCACCTTGGAGGATATCTTCCGGCAGACGGGTTACCGCCTGCGCCCCGTGCGGGTGGAGGGCGCCGCCCTCTTGGCCGCCCTGCTTTCTGATCGCCTCGAAGGGGGCTGAGGCCCGATGCCCGATCCCGCCGCCAATGCGTAACGGTTCTTACCGTGTTCATGACCGGGCCGTGGCGCTCCCTGGCATGAGCAGGCCCGGGGTTCCCTTTCCTGCCGGGGCCAGGTATAAGAGGGACCCCGTTCTCGCCCTCCGCGGTTTGGCGTTTACCGCTGGATTACCACGTGCGGAGAGAGGAAACGGCATCACCGCATGAACCGATGTTGGAGACCGGTTGCGTGCATATCGGAGAGTAGATGCGCGGCTTACCTCGATGCGCTCTCCCGCCCTTTCCGCGCATGGTTTATCATGATTCCGTTCCCCCCGTTTCCGCAGCGCGGGGCTTAAAAGGAGCGGCGGGAATGTGTCCATAAGAGGCGGGAAAGCAGGGGCTTGGAGTCGGGGCGCTGGACAGGCAGTCGGGACAGGCAGTCGGGAAGGAAGCGCGGAAACCGTCATGGCAGGGGATCGAATGCGCGGCCGGGTGGGAATGGCCGCCGGGCATACACTGGGCAGGCCGGCGACGGGTGGCGGAAAAGGATGGAACCGGGAGATGACGTGGAATGGATAACAGGAGGAAGGTGATATCCGGCCTTCCCCTGGTGGCCGTGGTAGGACGCCCCAACGTGGGCAAGTCCACCCTGGTCAACCGCATCGTGGCCAGGAGCGAGGCCATCGTGGAGAGGGTGCCCGGGGTCACCCGGGACCGCAACTACTTCACGGCCTCCTGGCGGGGAAGGGATTTCCGCGTCGTGGACACGGGGGGGTTGGATCCGGCCGCCGAGGAGGGCCTCACCCGGGCCATAGGGCGCCAGGCCATGGCCGCCGTACGCGAATCGGACCTGGTCCTCATGCTGGTGGACGCCGTGGAGGGGGTGACCCCCGTGGACCAGGAAGTGGCCCGGGAGCTGAGAAAGACGGGGAAGCCGGTCATGCTGGTGGTGAACAAGGTGGACAACGCGGCACGGGAAGAGGAAGTGGTGGAATGGTATTCCTTAGGACTGGGAGACCCGTGGCCGGTTTCCGCCATGCACGGTCGCAACGTGGGCGACCTTTTGGACGCGGTGCTGGAGGCCCTCCCGGAGACGGCGCCGGGTGAAGCGGAGGAGGAGGGCACGGAGACGGTGGTGGCCATCGTGGGTCGGCCCAACGTGGGGAAGTCCACCCTCTTCAACGCCCTGCTGGCCGAGGAGAGGTCCATAACCAGCGAGATCCCGGGTACCACGCGGGACGCCGTGGACACCCTCCTGGAGACCGGGAGCGGGAGGTACCGTTTCATCGACACCGCCGGCTGGCGGCGCCGCGCCAGGGTGAGGGAGAACCTGGAGTTCTACAGCCTGGTGCGCGTGTGGCGGGCCATCGACCGCTCCCAGGTAGCCCTCCTGGTGGTGGACGCCTCGGAAGGGGTGACCGACCAGGATCAGAAGATAGCCGCCCGCATCAAGGAGGACGGCCGGGCCTGCGTGGTGGTGCTCAACAAGTGGGACCTGGTGAAGGGAAGCGGCAAGGCGGAGGAGGTGCTGGAGGAGGCCAGGGAAAAACTGCGCTTCATCGATTACGCGCCCTTTTTGAAGGTGAGCGCCCTGACCGGGGCCGGCCTGGGGAAAATCCTACCCGCCGTGGACCGCGTGCGGGCCAACTGGGAGTCCAGGGTGCAGACATCCAAGCTCAACGACCTTCTGCACCGCGTGCTCGCCCAGTCGCCCCCGCCCACGCGGAGGGGTAAGCGGCTGCAGTTCTATTACGTCACCCAGGCCCGCAGCGCACCTCCCCAGTTCGTCTTCTTCGTCAACCGGCCGGACCTGGCCGACCCCGCCTACGAGAGGTTCCTGGAACGGAAGTTGAGGGAGACCTTCGACCTGGAGGGGACCCCTTTACGCATCGTCCTCCGTCCCCGCCACCGCCTCCGCGACGCAACCTGAGTTCCGGCAGGCGGACAAACGGACGGGTGCCCGGCGAAGGGTGCCATACGGAGATCACGTGCTTATCTCGGGTGCCACTCGGCCGAGCCCTCAAGTGCCTTCCGCCGGAATGGGTGCCCTCGGTGATCACACGCTTTTCCGGCCGCCGGGGACCGATCCTTACCCGCTGCACCTAAGTCAGCCGGAGCCTTGCGAGGGGCCCTCTCCTTATCGAAAACCAACTCTATGGCTGGCGGTGGAAAGCTAGTGAGGAAACCTGGGGCACCACCGCTGGAGCAATTTTGCTACCGGAAAGCTACCCACTGTCGGAAAGGTTGATGATGAAACCTTGGACCCCACCCTGTGTTATATTTTTCGTTGATCCGGATCTCGGGATGGGAACCCCGGCAGCGTTTAGGGGGCCAAAGGCGGAGGAAGGGGGATAATGGACTGGAAAGCTCCTCTGTGGCTGGTCTGCAGTTACCTGCTAGGCTCCATACCCTTCGGCCTGCTGGTGTCCCGCCTGGTCTTCGGGCAGGACATCCGCCGCCTGGGGTCCGGGAACATCGGGGCCACCAACGTGCTGAGGAATTTCGGTGTGCGTCCCTTCATCGCCGTGACGCTCTTGGATATGGGAAAAGGGGTGTCCGCTGTGGCCGTGGGCAGGGCGCTGGGGCTGGGCCCGGGGCTATCCCTGCTGGCCGGCCTCCTCTCCATCGTGGGCCATAACTGGAGCCTCTACCTCCGCTTTAGGGGCGGAAAGGGCATCGCCACCAGCGGCGGGGTGATCATAGCCGCCTACCCTTGGCAGGTTACCGCGGCGGTGTTGGGGACCTTCCTGGTCATGGTCCTGGTGAGCAGGATAATGTCCGTGGGCTCCCTATCCGCGGCAGTGGCCTTTCCCGTGGCCTCCTTTCTCCTCCTGCGCGGGGACCTTTCCACCTACTGGCCCCACCTGGTGGTCTCCTGCCTGGCCAGCCTCTTCGCCTTCTACCGCCACCGAGAGAACATCGGGCGCCTGCTCTCCGGGGATGAGCCACGGATCTCGTTGCGCCCCAAGAAGACCGGCGAGGAGGCGGAGGCTTGAGGATAACCGTCGTGGGGGCGGGAAGCTGGGGGACGGCCATGGCCGCTCACCTCCGCCGCCTCGGTCACCGGGTGACCCTGTGGGCCCGGGAACCGGAAGTGGCGGAGGGCATCAACGGCAAGGGAAGGAACCCCTACTTCTTGAGCGATATTACCTTGCCTCCGGGATTGCGTGCCGAGACGGAGATGGAACCTGCCCTGGCCGGATGCCAGCTGGCGGTGATGGCCGTGCCCTCCCGCTGGACCCGCGAGGTGGCCCGCGAGGTGGGACGCTTCCTGCCCGGGGACGTGCCGGTTCTCAACCTGGCCAAGGGTTTCGACTTCCACTCGGGAAGCCGCCTCTCGGTGGCCATCTCCGAGGAGCTGGGAAGGGCCGAGGGTGAGGGGGTGGCCGTGCTCTCGGGGCCCAACCACGCCGAGGAAGTGGCCAGGCTGGTACCCAGCGCCACGGTCATCGCTTCCCGGGACGGGGAGCTGGCCCGTTTCCTCCAGGGCGTCTTCAGCTGTGAGTATTTCCGCGTTTATACTAACCCCGACGTGGTGGGGGTGGAGGTGGGCGGCGCCTACAAGAACGTCATCGCCGTGGCCGCAGGGGTACTGGACGGCCTGGGACTGGGCGACAACACCAAGGCCAGCCTGATCACCAGGGGGTTGGCGGAGATGGCCCGCTTCGGCGCCGCGCTGGGCGCCAACCCCATCACCTTTTCCGGGCTGTCCGGCGTGGGGGACCTCATAGTGACCTGCGTGAGCCGCCATTCCCGCAACCGGAATTTCGGCGAGAGGCTGGGCCGCGGGGAGCGGGCGGAGGAAGTGTTGTCCGAAAGCCGCATGGTGGTGGAGGGCGTGTACACTACCCGCATGGTGACGGACATGGCCTCCGAGTTGGGCGTGGATGTCCCCATCGCCATGGGGGTCAAGGCGGTGATCGAGGGCCGGAGCGGGCCCTCCGAGGTCCTGCACGAGCTCATGACCCGGCGGCTCAAGGAAGAGACCGAGGAACGACTGTACCGCGATTTCCTCCTCCGGGAAAAAGGCGAGAACGGGCCGGCGACCTGAAAAAAACCGGCATCACCAAAGGCGTGGCCCGCGAGGGGCCTTACCAGCCAGACATTCCCCCTTTAGCCTTAGGTGCCATGCCGCTTTGCGGATCCCTTTCCCCTTGGGTGGAAGGTGGAGGGTGGAGGAACCGCCGGTCCGGTGTCACCCCCCGCCTTTAAGCTTAACCTGCAGGATCTGAGGAGGGGAGGTAAAGTCGGTTGTTGCGCAGGGTTCTTCTCATCCTGGCCCTCGTCGGGGTCCTGGCGCTGGGACTGGAGACCGCGGTGACCTACCTGGCGCAGAGGGGGATGGAGGAGGCGCTGAGGAGGCAGTACGGCCTGCCGGAGGGATTGCGGGCGAGGATTAATTCCTTCCCCCTTGTTTTGAGTCTGGCCCGCAACCGCATCCGGGACCTGCGCCTGGAATGGGAGGGCGAAGCGTCGTTCCGGTCGGCGGAGAGGTCCACCACCGTTCCTTACGGTTGTCAACTCCGCCTGTGCGACATGGAGCTGGACATGCCCGCCGTACTCCGGGGGAGGTTGGAGATAAGATCGTTATCCCGCCTCCTTTCCTCCCTGAGCTTCGAGCTGCCCGATCTCTGCCCGTTGCTGGGCGCCTCGCTCCTCTCCACGGACGAAAACGGATTTATAATCGCCAGGCGGGGTATGGAGGAAGTTAAATATGAGGTTCACGTTTCGGGCAGCCGAGAGTTGGAATTCCGCTCCCTTTCAGCCTCGAGGAACCCTTCCGGGTCAGCCGGGCAGGATGAACCGGTTATCGAGGGTTCATCCCGGGTCTTCGCCTTGGAAGGGTTACCCATGGAGATGACCCTGCTCACGGCCGAGGTCGAGGGAGGCAAGCTCTCGGTGCGGGTGAAGGTGGATGAGTGGGAGGGGTACCTCGATGCCTCCATCGATTCTTTATAATCGGGCGGTTTTGAAAGGTTCAACGGCAAGTTTATACCGCGTACCTCACCTTTCACTGCAAGGTGAGGAAAAAAGTGGAAGAATTTTCCCCCAAGCCCTTGACAACGCAACATTTAGTGTTCTAAATTCAAAAATAACCACAAGATGTAGGATGGAGCTCTGGGGGAGGGGATGCACGATGAAGTGCCCCTTTTGTGGATACCCGGACAGCAAGGTCATCGACTCGCGAGAATCGGATGGTGGTCAGTCCATAAGGAGGAGGAGGCAATGCAAGAAATGCGGCAAGAGGTTCACCACCTTCGAAAGATACGAGGAGTTCCCCATAACGGTGATCAAGAGGAGCGGCGACCGCGAACCATATAAGAGGGAAAAGGTCCTGGCCGGCCTCAGGAAGGCCTTCGAGAAGAGGCCGGTCACCAGCCAGCAGATAGAGGATCTGGCTACCTCCATAGAAGCGGAGTTGCGCGAGGAAGGGAAACGGGAAATACCCTCCAGCGCCATCGGCATGGCCGTGCTGCGAAGGTTGAAGGACATGGACGAAGTGGCCTACCTGAGGTTCGCCTCGGTGTACAAGGACTTCAAAGACATCAGGGAGTTCCAGAGCGAGCTGGGGCAGTTGCTGGAGAAGAAGGTGGAGAAGAACCGCCGGTGAAAGCGGTAGGGGGCTTGGGAAGGAGGGAAGAAATGCACGCCGCGGAGGACCGGAAGGATATGCCTCCCGCCAACAACATAAGGGTGCTTAAAAGAAGGGAGGAGGCGGAGGACGCCACGGACATCGCCCTCCTGGTGAGCACTTCCTCGAAGGAGGAGATAAACCTCTGGGACAAGAGCAAGATCGTCAAGTCGCTGATCCTGGAGACGGACGCCAGCCCGGAGTTGGCCCAGGAGATAGCCGACCGGGTGGAGGAGAGGATTGTCCGGGCCCGCATGAACACCGTGACCACCTCCATCATCCGCGAGCTGGTGGACCTGGAACTCCTGGAGAGGGGCCTGGGGACCATGCACAAGAAGCACTCCCACCTGGGCCTCCCCATGTACGACGTGGAGCAGATAATCACCAGCGCCAACAAGGAGAACAGCAACACCACCCACAACCCGGAGTCCATAAACCTCACCCTGGCGGAGGCCATTCTCAAGGAGTTCGCCCTGCGCAAGGTGTTCTCGGAGGACATCGCCAGGGCCCACATGGTGGGCGACATCCACCTGCACGACCTGGGCTTCATCATCCGACCCTACTCCTACCTGGGAGACACCGTGGTGCACTGGAGGGTGAAGGGTTCGCCCCTGGTCTTCACCACCACCATGGAGCAGCTTTTTCACCTGCTTCCGGGGGAGACCCGGCCGGAACCCACGGTGCGGGTGAAATATCCCCAGGGCCTGGAGATCCTGGATCGCGGTGGTCGGTGGACGGGCATTCGAAGGGTGGTCAAGAAAGACCGCCTGGGCAAGCAGATGATCTTCATTGGCACCTCGGACGGTAAATACTGCGTGGTAACCCATGACCACCCGGTGATCACCGGCGAGGAGGTGAAGCCGGCCTCCCTGGTGGAGGTGGGTGACACGGTGGAGACCGTGGAGATGCCGGGCGGCCGCCTGAAGGGCATGGAGGAACTGCAGGTCTCCCACCTCCTGGAGGCCAACTCCACCACCTTCAAGTTCAGGTTCAGCGTGGAGGACCTGCTACTGGCCCACCGGCGCATGGAGGAGCTGGTCTCCCGCGCCGCGGGCGCCGGCCGCGGGGTCGGAAAACGCGTCCGCCCCCTGCGCTCGTCGACCATTCCCGCGGAACCCGGAAAGGCACGGGTGATCATGGTGGAAGCGGTGGATGTACTGGACGTGTACATCTACGACGTGACCACGGAGAGCGGCACCCTCATCGCCAACGGGATCTATTCCCATAACTGCGGAGGGCACAGCCTGGATTACATCAAGAAGTACGGCCTCTCCCTCCCCAACATCACCAGCACCTCCCGGCCGGCAAGGCACCCGGAGGTCCTCATCGGCCACATGGTCAAGATGGCCTCCACCCTGCAGTCCCACTACGCGGGGGCCATAGGCTGGGAGGCGGTGAACATGTTCTTCGCCCCCTACCTGGTGGGCCTGGACTACGCACGCATCAAGCAGCTGGCCCAGATGCTCATCTACGAGTTCAACCAGCTGGCCGGGGCGCGTGGGAGCCAAGTGGTGTTCACCGACTTCAACCTGTACTGGAATGTCCCCCGTCATTTCCGGGACACCCCGGCCATCGGTCCGGGAGGCGAATACACGGGGAAGACCTACAAGGATTACGAGAAGGAGGCCCAGACCTTCCTCAGGGCGCTCTTCGAGGTCTACCTGGAGGGGGACGCCATGGGTAAGACCTTCGTCTTCCCCAAGCCCCTCCTGCACATCAACGAGGACTTCTTCCGCACCGAGGGCCACGAGGAGTTCCTGGATCTGGCCTGCCGGGTAGCGGCGCGCCAAGGGATAACCTATTTCGTGTTCGACCGCGGGGACGAGGTGACCGTCTCCCAGTGCTGCCGCCTCAAGCTGCGCCTGAAGGAGAGGGACCTGGAGGAGACCAAGACCCCGGAGAGGATGCGCTTCACCGCCCTGCAGAACATCACCATAAACCTGCCGCGCATCGCCTACAAGGCCAACGGGTCCGACGAGGTGCTCTTCAACGAGCTGCAGAAGGCCATGCACCTGGTGGCCAAAGCCCATCTCCAGAAGCGGGACTTCATCGCCTCGCTTCTCAAGCTGGGGGTAAACGGCCCCCTCTCCCTGCTCTGCGACGCCAAGGACGGGGAACCCTACCTGAGGCTCGATCGCCTCACCTACCTGGCGGGGCTCCTGGGCCTGAACGAGATGGTGCAGTACCACACGGGTATGCAGCTCCACGAATCGCAGGAGGCCCTGAAATTCGGCCTCAAGGTGGTGGCCTGCATGAACCTGGCCTGCAAGGAGCTCTCCGAGAAGTACGGGATAAACATGGTCCTGGAGGAATCCCCGGCGGAATCCAGCGGCTATAGGCTGGCCAAGCTGGACATGAAATACTACCCGGCCCAGGCCTCCAAGGTCCTCAAGGGCAACATAAAGACGGGGGAGTACTACTACACCAACAGCGTGCACTTGAACGTGGAAGCGGACATCGACTACATCGAGAGGGTGCAGAAGCAGAGCCTCTTCCATCCCCTCATCGAGGCCGGGGCCATTTGCCATATCTGGCTGGGAGAGCACGAGCCGGACCCGGAATCCATCAAGAACTTCGTCATCAAGACCTTCCGCAACACGCAGTCCTCGCAGATAGCCTTCTCCCCGGAGTTCACGGTGTGCAACGACTGCCGCCGCACCACCCGGGGTTTGAAGGAGGCCTGCCCCAATTGCGGATCGACGAACGTCTACGGCATCACCCGCATCGTGGGGTATTTCTCCAAGATCACCACTTGGAACAAGGGCAAGCTGGGAGAGTTAAGGGACCGGGTGAGGACGGACCTGAAGGGGGGGTTGAAGCATGCAGCACCTTAAGGTCTTCGTGAAGCGGGACTGCCAGAAGTGCCCGGCGGCCAAGGAAGTGGCCAGCCGCTTCCCGCACACCGAGATATACGACATCGACCAGGTGGAGGGGCTGGCGGAGGCCGCCTTCTATAGCGTGCTCTGCACGCCCTCCATCGTGGTGGTGGACGAGAACGGCGCGGAACTCTACGCCTGGCGCTGCACCGTGCCTTCACCGCGCGAACTCGCCGAGTGGGTGAACTGAGGGAGATGTCCAGGACGGAGATAAGGGGAGTGCTGCCCTCCAGCATGATCGACTGGCCGGGAAAGATATGCGCCGTGGTCTTCCTGGCGGGTTGCAACTTCCGTTGCCCTTACTGTCATAACCCCGAACTGGTGGCCAGGGACGGAGGGGAGGAGGCCGTGGCCTGGGAAGACCTGGCTGCCTACCTGGAGGACCGCAACGGTTGGATAGACGGGGTGTCCATCACCGGCGGCGAGCCCACCATCCATGACGACCTGCCCTCGCTGTGCCGCAGGATCAAAGAGATGGGCATGGAGGTCAAGCTGGACACCAACGGCTCGCGGCCGCGCATGCTTTTCCGCCTCCTGGAGGGTGGGCTGGTGGACTTCGTGGCCATGGACCTGAAGACCTCCCTCCAAAGGTACCCGGACCTCGTCGGCCGGCCACTGGACGTGCAGGCCATCCGGGAGTCGGCGGGGATGATCGTCAACTGGGGCGGGGAGCACGAATTCCGCTGCACGGTGGTTCCCGGCTGGGTCGGATATGCCGAGCTCGAGGAGCTGGCGGGAATGGTCCGGGGAGCGCGCCGGCTTGTACTGCAGCAATTCCGGCCGGAGAACACCCTGGACCCCGCCTACCGGGAGGTCGAGCCCTATCCGGACGAGCTGCTCCTGCGCTGGTCGGAGGAACTCTCGGCGTTGGTGCCCACCCGGGTGAGGGGTCTTACGGCCATGCATGCGAAGAGTTGAGGGCGGCGGAAAGGAGGGGAGGTAAGCCGGGAGTGACCGACGGGGAGAGGAAGGAGCAGGATCCCTTTGCCGAGCCCAGCGCCCTGCTTCGGGAGAGCGATCCCGGCGACGTGGCGGAAAGGGCGGGGATCCCCTGGGACGGCAGGGAGTTCAGGGTGGGTTTCCTGCGCTGGAACCTCTACGTGTCCCACCCGGAGCTCTCCTTCCGAGCTCCGGACTTCCTCAACACCTTCGTCATCAAACTGCTCACCCTCATCTACCTGGCCCGCGCCGAGGCCGTTCCTCCGGCCAACCGCTGGGTCCCCTACCGCGAGCTGAAGGACGGCCTCTTTTATACCAAGAGTTTCCAGGATACCGTGGAGGACCGGCTGCTGCGCCGTTTCGCCGGGGACCTGGAGGGTCTGCGCCAGGCAGGGTTGGAGTTGGGTGGCCGGTTGGTGGAACAGGGTGACCTGGGGATGGTCCTCCAGACCTATCCCCGCCTTCCCCTCCTGTTCATTCTCTGGCGCGGGGACGAGGAATTCGAGCCCAGCGCCCGCATACTCTTCGACGCCTCGGCGACCAGCTACCTCAACGCCTTCGAGCTGCGCATGCTCTGCGGGGAAGTGGTGGGCCGGCTTATCAACTTGGCCGACGGGAGGCTCAAGCTCCCTCACCCGGAATAGCCACGGGCCCTTGTTCCCGGCAACCGTTTGCCGTGGCGGACGAGCATTTCGAGCCCAGTGCCCATTGCGCCCGTGGCCCGGCGGCATGGCCATCCTCTCCTCGGGGCATAAGCCGTTTCCCCCGCGCCCGGTGGAGGCGGATGTGGGAGGTTGATACCAACCCTCTTTTTCCTGGGCCGGCCGAGGTTTTGTCCGCGAGGCCCCGTCCAGGAGATGCCCGCTCAGGAGATAGGGCATGGCCAGGGTTTCTTACTGCGGGTCGACTATCTCCTGCGTGCGCCTCGGGGATCTTCTCGACGCGCATATGCGGGTTCGAGCATCTCCCACACGGTGGGGTCGTGTGGGGGAGACGATCGAACCATACCTTGGTGGTGGCGAGGGGTTGCCCGTGTTCCGCCACCAAGGCCTGTAAGTGGTTCCCCATTACCGGGCGTGGTCTGCGTTGCCGCGAGACGGGAAGCGCAGGAGGGGGAACGGGCGGGTTTTGTACCGCGTGGTGGACCACCCCGACGGTTTGGGAATCGCGGGGCGGGGGTATATAGAATTGAAAAGTAATTATATTTAACTGTTTAATAGTATACTATGTACTATGATGGGGAGCGGAACCGCCCAAGCGTGAGCGGTTGAGGGTACGGCGGGTGATCGACCTTGGTATCGCGCATAGAGATGATGATCTTGGGCCTTCTCTCGGAAAGGGAGAGGCACGGATACGATCTTTTGAGGGAGATGGAGGTGCGGGGCTTCCTGCGCTGGAGCCCCGCGAGCAAGGTCGCCGTTTACAAGGCGCTATCCCGCCTCGAGGAAAAGGGGTTCCTGGCTTCCTGGGTAGATAGGGAGGGGAACATGCCCGAGAAGCGGGTCTACGCATTGACCGCGGAGGGTGAGGAGGGTTTGCGGGACGCGGTTTACGCGGCGTGCTCGGAGCAGGAACCGTTGCGCCTGGATTACGCCGTGGGCGCTGCCTTCCTGGGACGCCTTTCTTCCGAGGAAGCGGTGGAAGCCCTGGAGCGACGGAGGGATTTTCTGGAAAAAAGCGTCAAGAGGCTCTCATCCCACAAGCCACTCCTGGAAGGGGTGGTCTCCGGCCTGGAGTTTCTCATCCTGGAGCACGAGATAGATCTTTACCGCAGGGAGGCCAAATGGGTGTCCAGGCTCCTGGAGGTGCTTGGCGGGGGAGACGCGGTGCGGCATGGGCCGGGAAAGTCAGCTGCGGGGAAGGGGGAGGGATAGGTGGCGGGGAGGGACGAGAAATCCAGGCGCATCCTGGAGGAAGCGGAGAGGATGGCCTTCGAGGTGGGTTACCGCCGCTTCAACATGGACGATCTTTCCAAGCGCCTGCGCATGAGCAAGAAGACCATCTACGAATCCTTTGCCTCCAAGGACGAGCTTTTCACCACAGCCCTGAACCGCCGGGCGGGGAAGATCCTCAGGCGCATGCAGGAGATACTCGACCTGCAGGAAGACGCCATGACCAAGCTCTACCTCATGAGCAAGCATATCGTGGACGAAGTCTCGCAGATAAAACCCTGGCTGGTCAAGGAGGTGGAGACCTTTTTCCCCGAGGTCTTCGACGTTTACGGGGATTTCTACCGAAAGATCGTGGGTGGGGTGGTGTCCATAATAGAGGAGGGGATGCGGAGCGGGGTCTTCCGATCCGATATCAATCCGCTGGTTTTCGCCCACCTCATGCAGGGTATGGTAGACCTTTCCAGGAACCCGTACCTGCTCATCGAGAGCGGGCTGGGACTGGAGGAGGTGTACACCGCCTTTATGAAGATCATCATGGAGGGGATCGTGAGCCAGGCACACCGCGCGGAGGGCCCGGAATCCGCCGAGGGAGAAACGGGGGAGCGGGCGAGTTAAAGGGGATCGGGGGAGACCGGGACTGAAAAGGCACGTGCCCCTCGAGACCTTGCGGGGTGGCTACCTTGACACCGGGAAGGGATGGTGGTTGAATAATGTAAAAACTATAAAACTATATTGAGTTTTTTAGTTTCCATCTCCCCATGCTCCCCGCCGTTTCAGGGGAGTTGGCCAGTTGATGGTCGCGATTACACAAATGAGGGGTTAGGAGGGAACCCTCGCGCACATGGATGTCATGTTTAAGGAGTGGAAATTGACCGCGGAGAAGGTCTCAACGGAAGTCGAAGAAGTTATCGGATCTGATTCCTATGCCCGTCACCTGGGCGCACGCGTGGTGGAGATAAGGCCGGGGTACGCCAGGGTGTCCATGGAGCTCGGCCCCCAGCACCTCAATTTCATGGGCATGGTCCACGGAGGGGTTATCTTCGGCCTGGCGGACGTGGCCTTCGGTGCGGCCGCCAATTCCTTCGGCCTGAAGGCCATGGCCCTTTCGGTGGGCATCGACTTCCTGGCGGCACCGAGGGTGCGGGGAACCCTCACCGCGGAGGTAGAGCAGCTCACCCGAGCCGGGAAGATGGGGTACTACCGCATGCAGGTGACCGATGCATCCGGAGTGGTGGTGGCCCAGTGCAGGGGTTGGGCATATCACACCGGCAGGCCCTTGGCCGCTCAGGATGGGGAAGAGGGGCCTGGCGCGTGAGATGTAAAAAGGCTTCGGTTTCAAGGATGGTCGCTAGTGGGAAAGGGGGTATGCGCATGTCGCTGCAGGGGAAGGTAGCCCTGGTAACCGGCGGTTCGGGGGGGCTGGGGAGGGTGCATTCCATAGTCCTCGCCGAGAAGGGGGCGGACGTGGCATTGACCTACAACCGCAACCAGGCCAAGGCGCAGGATGTGGTCCGGGATATAGAGGCCATGGGACGCAAGGCCATGGCCCTTAAGATGGACCTGGCCGACGAGACGAGCGTCAACGAGGGGGTGCGCAGGGTCAAGGAGGAACTCGGCCCGGTGGATATCCTGGTCAACAACGCCGCCGCGGGGATAGTGCGCGCGGTGACCATAACCGACATGACCAAGGAGGACTGGGACGCGGACGTGGCCGTGAACCTCACCGGCCCCTTCCTGCTCATCAAGGCCGTCTTTCCGGACATGGCCGAACGGGGATGGGGGAGAATCATCAACGTATCCTCGGTGACCGGTACCATGGGAGGTTTCGGCCAGTGCAGCTACGCCGCCACCAAGGCGGGACTTATCGGGCTCACCAAGACGGTGGCCCTGGAGGGGGCGCGCAAGAACATCACCTGCAATGCCGTGGTGCTGGGCGTGTTCGACGCCGGGAGCTTCTACGACGTAGCCGAGCCCTTCCGGGAACGCATCATCAAGCGGGTGGCCATGCGCCGCTCCGGGGATCCCCGCGAGCTGTCGGAGATCATCGCCTTCCTGGCCTCCGACGAGGCCAGCTACATAACCGGTGAGGCCATAGAGGTAAGCGGGGGCATAAGCCTCTTCACCTTCTAGGCTGCCCGATAAGACCGGCACGGGGAGGCCCCGGGGCATGGCAGGGGGGAACGACGAGGCCAAGGGGGAAGTGAGCCCGGCAACCCGTTAGCGGGGAGTGGATGAAGGAGGCTCCCGCGCAAGGGGAGGGGCAGGGGGGCATCGGGCACCTACCCGCCTCGTGCCGGGCCGAAAAGCGGGGCTTGCGCGTGGACTCGTCGAGGCTCGGGTTGCCCGGTCCGCTCCGTTGAGGGCACGGGCGGCACCCGGGATCCGGACCCGGGAAATGGAAATGGGGAATGATGGATCGGACTCAGATCACGGGAGGATGGAGATGACCTTTTCGCTGACCCCCGAACAGGAAGCGCTGCGCGGGGAGATCCGCCGGCTGGCGGAGGAGAAGATAGCGCCCCGCGCCGCGGAGATCGACCGCAGCGGCGAATATCCCTGGGACATCCAGAAACTCCTGGCCGAACAGGGGCTTCTGGGCTACGCCATCCCGGAAGAATACGGGGGGTCGGGCGCCGACCTCCTCTCCTGCTGCATCGTGGGGGAGGAGCTGGCCCGGGTGTGCGCCAACTCATCGCTCATCTTCGTGGTCCAGAAGCTGGCCGCCTATCCCATCGTCATCGCCGGTTCCGAGGAGACTAAAAGGAAATATTTGCCACCGGTGGCCTCGGGGGAGAAGCTGGCCGCCTTCTGCCTCACGGAAAGGGAGGCGGGATCCGACGCGGGCGCAACCAAGACCCTGGCCCGCCGCGAGGGAGACTATTACATCATCAACGGCCAGAAGTGCTTCATCACCAACGGGGGGCTGGCCGAGGTCCATTCCGTCTTCTGCATGACCGACCCGGAGAAGGGTTACAAGGGCATCAGCGCCTTCGTGGTGGAGAAAGGGCCCGGTCTTTCGGTGGGCAAGATCGAGGACAAGATGGGGATGCGCGGTTCGCAGACCTCGGAACTCATCTTCGAGGACTGCCGGGTACCGGCGGAGAACCGGCTGGGAGAGGAGGGCACCGGGTTCATCACCGCTATGAAGACCCTGGACAACTCCCGGCCCCTGGTGGGGGCCCAGGCCCTGGGGATCGCCCAGGGGGCCCTGGAACTGGCCATCGCCTGGGCCAAGGAGAGGAAGCAGTTCGGGAAGCCCATCGGCATGTTGCAGGGCATCGCCTTCCTCCTGGCGGACATGGCCACGGAGGTGGAGGCAGCCCGGCTGCTGGTGTACAAGGCGGCGGCCATGGCCGACCGGGGAGACCCCAACCTGACCATCTACTCGGCCATGTCCAAGATGAAGGCCTCCGACGTGGCCATGCGGGTGACCACCGATACCGTGCAGGTCATGGGCGGCTACGGGTACATGCGCGACCATCCGGCGGAGAGAATGATGCGCGACGCCAAGGTGACCCAGATCTACGAGGGCACCAACCAGGTGCAGAGGGTAGTCATCTCCCGCGCCCTCCTGCGCTGACCTTAGAAGGCGGAAAAGCGTGTGGCGGTAGGCGGCGGGGCACGAGCCGAGATTCGGGGCTCGGCTTAAGAAAAAGAACTGGAACTGGGAAAAGTTGGGAAAATATCGAGGAAGACGGGAGCCGCGGTAAGGGAGGGGCGATGCCGGTCTCCGGATCCGGAAAACCGGCCAAGCTCTCCCGAGACCCGGGAAAGAGGCCCTTTTAGGCGCAACCCACGGCGATGGTGTGGAAAGAGGGGCAGAGCTTCGTCCTTGGTGGGGGAGAGCGCGGGCTTTATTCGGGAAAGCCCATGCCCGCAGGGGCGTAAGGGATGTTTTAGGGACTGGACATAAAGGAGGGCTCTTCTCGCGGGCAAGGTGCTTGGCGATCACGGATCTGCCGGCTTGAGTCCGGTGGCATCCGGGGGCGTGTGGCAGGAAGGGGATGAGGAGGATGTCCGACCTGGAGGAGATCAGGGAAGCTCTCGAGGAGTGGAGAAAGGGCAAGGAGGGTTGGCCGGAACGCCGGGAGAGCTTCAAAACCGACGCCGGCATCCCGGTCAAGGACCTCTACACTCCCCTGGACGTGGAGGGCATAGACTACCTGCGGGACATCGGCTTCCCCGGGCAGCCCCCCTTCACCCGGGGGGTATATCCCACCATGTACAGGGGGCGGTTCTGGACCATCCGCATGTTCTCGGGGCACGGGACCCCGGAGGAGACCAACGAGCGCTGGAGGTTGCTGTACAAAGAGGGCGAGACGGGCTTCTCGGCCGCCGTGGACTCCCTTACCTTCGCCGGCGTGGATCCCGACCAGGAGGTGGAGGGGGCCGCCCACGAGGTGGGCAAGGAAGGGGTCCCCCTCTATTCCATCCGCGGGGTGGAGGCCATGGTCAAAGACCTCCCCATAGACCGCATGAGCGTGGCCCTGGTGGTGGAGCCACTGACCTCGGCGGCGGTCACCTCCATGTACTTCAACGTGGCCAAGGCCCGCGGCCTGCGCAAGGAGCAGCTGGCGGGCACCACCCAGAACGACATCCTCACCATGACCATCGGCTATATACCCTGGGGTTCCCTGAAGCCCGCCGACCTCCTGAAACTGGCCTGCGACCTCATCGAGTACTGCACCCCCATGAAGGAGGCCCCCCGCTGGAACCCCATAAACTTCACCACCTACAACTACCGCGAGGGGGGCATCGACGCCGTGCAGGAGATCGGCATGGGCCTGGCCAACGCCGTGGCCCACATCGAGGAGATGTTGCGCCGGGGGTGGAAGATCGACGATTTCGTGCACCGGCTGGCCTTCCATCTCTCCGCCCACCGCGACTTCTTCGAGGAGATCGCCAAGTACCGTGCGGCGCGCAAGCTGTGGTACCGTTTGATGAAGGAGCGCTACAAGCCGGAGAACCCGGAGGCCTACCGCTTCCGCTTCCACGTGCAGACGGCGGGTTGCTCCCTGACCGCCCGCCAGCCCATGGTGAACATCATCCGCACCGCCTACCAGGCACTGGAGGCGGTCCTGGGAGGGTGCCAGTCCCTGCATACCAACTCCTACGACGAGGCCATCTGCCTGCCCTCCGAGGAGGCCGTGCGCCTGGCCGTACGCACCCAGGAGGTGCTGCAGGAGGAGACGGGCGTGGGATCGGTCATCGACCCCCTGGCCGGATCCTACTACGTGGAGGCCCTCACCCGGGAACTGGAGGAGCGCATCTGGGATTACTTCCTGAAGATCGAGGAGATGGGCGGGGTCGTGGAGGCCCTGAACACCGGCTGGCTGTTCGGGGAGATGAGCAAGGCCTTCAACAAGAGGCGGCGCGACCAGGAAAGCGGGGAGGAGAAGGTCATCGGGGTGAACTGCTACGTCCTGGAGGAGGAGGAGCCCACGCCGCCCTTCCGCACCAATCCCCGGGCCGCGGAGATAGAGAAGGAACGCCTGCGACGCCTGCGGGAGGAGAGGGACAACCGCAAGGTGGCGGCTCTTTTGGACCAGCTGCGCCGAGTCTGCGAGAGGCGGGAGAACGTGCTCCCGGTGGTCACCGAGCTCACCGCCGCCGGGGCCACCCTGGGGGAGATCACCTCGGTATACCGGGAAGTGTGGGGCATCTGGCAGCTCCCCTTCGTGGCCTGATGCGGAATCCCGGATGCCCGGGGACCGGAACCGGCGGACGGGGAGGGGGAACGGCGGAGCCGGCCTGCGCAAGGGGTTCCCCAGGTCCGGGGGATGATGGAAATGGCGATACCCGCGTGTCCGGCCTGACGGCAACCGGGCCGGGGGAAGGGGGTAGGAGGAATGGAGAAAAAAATACGCGTGCTGCTCTTCAAGCCGGGCCTTGACGGCCACTGGCGGGGCATCATGACCGTCTCCAAGGCCCTCTCCGAGGCGGGCATGGAGACCATCTTCTTCGGGTTCAAGACCGTGGAGGGGGTGGTGGAAGCGGCCATCCAGGAGGACGTGGACGTCATCGGCTTCTCCTGCCACTCCGGGGCTCACCTGGAGTGGGCCCGGGAGCTGGTGCGGGAACTGGAGGAGAAGGGGGCGCGGGACGACTTCCTCCTCCTCATCGGCGGGGTCTTCCCGGAGCAGGACCACGAAGAGCTGCGACGCATCGGCATGGACGGGGTCTTCGGCCCGGGCACCAACACCGCGGACATCGTGGGTTTCATCAGGGAGAAACTGGAAAGCCGCGCGGGGAAGGGGAGATGATAACCCATCCGGGATATGTGGCGGTCACCAGGCGATGACGGGATGGGCACCGTCTTCGGTCCGGGCACCGACACCTCGGGGCAAGTCGATGCCTCGCCGTTTCGCGGGCGGCGCCGACAAGCATGGTCTGGGTTGGGGGTGAAAGGCGTGAAAACGGCGGAGGGAGAGGAAGGTGAAGGCTTTCCGGAGGCATGGATGCGTCGGTTTCGGTGATTGCGGGGTGCCGCGAAGGGAGTAAAAGGAGGTCCGGTTATGGCGGGCAAGAGAAAGATAGGCAGGGGAGTGGCCATCGTGGGCGCCGGGATGTCCAACTTCGGCATGTTCCCGGACAAGGACTCCAAGGACCTCTTCGCCGAGGCCTTCCGGGAACTCATGGACAGCGTGGACAAGGGCCTGGATCCCCGGGACATCCAGGCCATCTGGATCGGCAACTTCAGCAACGATTTCTTCGTCCACCAGGCCCACTGGGGACCCATCATCGCCGATCTCACCGGACTGGCGCCCCGGGCGGTTACCCGGACGGAAGGGGCCTGCGCCTCCAGCACCCTGGCCGTGCGAGACGGCATCATGGCCATCGCCTCCGGGATGTACGACATCGTCCTGGCCGGAGGGGTGGAGGAGATGTCCAAGCGCACCACGGAGGAGGTCACCGAGGGCCTGGCCCTGGCCACCTCGCCCTACGAGGGAGATGCGGGTTTCACCTTCCCCGGGGTCTTCGGGGCCCTGGCCAACGCCTACTTCCACAAGTACGGGGCGGGGCGGGAACACCTCATGAACGTGACCATCAAGAGCCACGAGAACGCGCCCCTGAACCCCAAGGCGCAGTTCAAGCAGACCATCCGTGACCTCATGGAGGCCAGGAAGGAAAAGGCCCGCAAGAAAGGCTTGCCGGTGCCCGACTGGGCGGACGAGAAGGAAGCCCTCTTCGACCCCGCCTTCAATCCCCCCGTGGCCTGGCCCATGCACCTCTTCGACTGCTGCCCCATAAGCGACGGGGCCAGCTGCGTGCTCCTGGTGGCCGAGGAGCTGGCCAAGAACTTCACCGACGATCCCATTTACGTCGTGGGTTTCGGCCAGGGCAGCGGGCGGGGCCTCCACGCCTGCCCCAGCCTGACCTCCTTCGAGGCCAACCGGCAGGCGGCCGCCGAGGCTTACGGGATGTCCGGACTGAAGCCCCGGGACATCCAGTTCGCCGAGGTCCACGACTGCTTCAGCATCGCCGAGCTCATCCACATCGAGGACCTGGGCTTCTTCGGGGAGGGTGAGGCCTATAAGGCGGTGGCCCAAGGGGAGACCCGCCGGGAAGGGCGCATGCCCATCAACACCTCCGGGGGCCTGAAGTGCAAGGGGCACCCGGTGGGGGCCACCGGGGTGGCCCAGATGTACGAGGTGTGGAAACAGCTCCGCGGCGAGGCGGGGGAGAGGCAGATACCGGGAAGGGACCTCTACGTGGGCGCCACCCAGAACCTGGGAGGCACCGGGGGGACCTGCACCTTCACCATCTTCGAGAGGAGGTAGGGCCATGGAAGAGAGGCCGATCAGCGACGTCTCCTACCGCAAGTTCATCCAGGAAGGGAAGCTCATGGGCTCGCGTTGCCGCAGGTGTGGAAAGATCTACCACCCGCCGCGCCATTTCTGCGAGGAATGTTTCGGAACGGACATGGAGTGGCAGGAACTGAAGGGGGAGGGTGAGCTCACCACCTACACCTGCATCTTCGTGGTCCCTCCCTATATGGCCAAGGAAGGATACGGGAGGGATAACCCCTACTGCACGGGAGTGGTGACCCTCTCCGAGGGGCCGCGGGTGGTGGCCCGCATCGAGGGCGTGGATGCCCGGAACCCGGAAACCATAAAGATAGGCATGCCGGTGAAGGCCGTCTTCAACCGCGTCGGGGAAGGGGAGGAGGCCCGCACCTACCTGGCCTTCCGCCCCGCCTGAGCCAACCACCTCGCGGAGACGGCAGCCTTTGGGAGAGGCTCAAGATAGGCGGCCTTTCTTGGTCTACCTACCGGGTGAAGGGAAAAACCATTGGCTTTCTCCCGGGCCGCGGAGGAATGCCGCCTAACCTTCCTCCTGGGCGAAACGCAGACTCGCCCGGCCTTTCCCGGAGGACGAGGAATGGAGAAACTTTTCCTTCATCCCGGGCCGCGGAGGAATGCCGCCTAACCTTCCTCCTGGGCGAAACGCAGACTCGCCCGGCCTTTCCCGGAGGACAAGGAATGGGGACGCTTCGCTTCAAAATCCCGGCGTAGGGCATCAACGCATGCCCTGGCCGCGGAAGGCGTAGAGCCTACCGTGGGCTTTCAGGGTGAAGAGCGTGCCCTCCTCGCCCAGGGGCGTGGGTCAGGCGGTTGGACGCATGCATGCCGGGCAACCAGGGCGAACCCGAATGAAGCCCACTTTTGGATGCCGTCGGGCTGGAGACAGATATACATATAGCATATATATGTTCATTTCGTGTCTTGGGAATCTGGAGCTGGGAAATCTTGCCTGGAACATATACCGGCCAGCCTTGAACCGAGCCTGTTCATCAGTTCTTTCTCCAAAGGCGATGTCGGCAATCGTCTCCAGGGAGGATATCCGAAGGGATCCCGGGCAAGGGACCGGGGATGGTATGGAGAGGCCCCGGCGAGGGGCCGGAAGGTCATGCATTCCATCGCCTGGGATGAACGTCCCAAGGGAACCTGGGCAATCAACAGGATCAGGTGACCAATTGGCCCTCTCGGAACTCACTAATTAGGGAAATGGACGTCCATAGCGGTCCTCACAGAAAGCATCAGCGGGGTGTCACAAGGGCCATAAAAAGTCAGGTCGTAATTGGCCCTCTCGGAACTCACGAATTAAAGAGATGCAGTCCATAACGGCCTTCACAGAAAAAAACCAGCGAGTATTCTGGGCAAGGGGCCGGGTCCAGTGGCGAGATGGCCCTGGCGAGGAACGATAGTTTGTCCTCTGGTAGCGTTTGCTTTGCTTGCCGGATCAGCGACGAAAGGCCGGATGATGAACCGCCGATAATATATCTTATGTTAAGTTGTTTTGAAACGTGTTTTGTAAACCTCTCGGATCCCTTCGCTATTTACGCGACCTTCTTTTCTCACCCGGCCCGAATTTTAAGGGAATACGATTCGAAGCCATGATGAGCAACCCCCCTGGAGGCGGTGGTTACCTTCACTCCCCCAGCTTGAGGTCCAGGGACTGCGCCTGCTCTCGGAGTTCCCTGCGCAGGATCTTTCCCGCCGCGCTGGCCGGGAGGGCCTCCACGATGACCACCTTGCGTATCTTCTTATACTTGGCCAGCCTCTGGTTGGCGTAGTCCAGGAGTTCCTCCTCCGTCGCCTGTGACCCCGGGGACAGCTCCACGAAAGCCACGGGGACGTCCCCGTAGCGTTCGTCGTACTTGCCCACCACCGCCGACTGGGCCACGGCGGGGTGGGAGTTGAGGACCTCCTCCAGGTCCCGGGGATAGACGTTATAGCCCTTGTAGATGAGCATGTCCTTCTTGCGGTCAACGATGTACAGGTAGCCGTCCTCGTCGAACCTCCCGATGTCCCCGGTGTACAGCCACCCGTCCCTCAACACGTTGGCCGTCTCCTCCGGCTTGTTCCAGTAGCCCTTCATAACCTGGGGACCCCGGATGCAGATCTCCCCGATCTCCCCCACCGGCATCTCCCTCTCCCCCGTCTCGGGGTCCACGATCTTGATCTCCGTGTCCTGCATGGGAAGGCCCACCGATCCCAGGCGGAAACCCTCCCGGCTGGGCGGGTTGGCGGCGCAGCCCATGGTGCACTCGGAGAGCCCGTAGGCCTCGCATACCACCCCGGGTATCCTTTCCTGAAGGGATTCCAGGAGGTGCCTGGGAATGGGAGCCGCCCCGGAGGCCACCATCTTTATCTCCGAGAGGTCCAGCTCCTTGAAGAGGGGGTTCTCCACCAGCTGCACGAAGAGCTGGGGGGCGCCGCCGAAAACCGTGGCCCGGTACTTGTTGATGGCTTGCAGGTACTCGGTGGGGTCGAAGCGCGGGAAGACCACCAGGGTATTGCCCCCTATCATCTGCATGGTCAGGTACCCGATGACCCCCATGGCGTGGAACCAGGGCACCACGATGAGGGAGATCTCCGTCCCCTGCCGGGTGGGATGGTCCTCCTCCCGGTCCCCCTCCATGCGCTTGACCCCGAACTTCCCGTCCCGGTAGTCCACGTCCCCGCCCCCGAACCAGTAGGCGAACTGGCAGCAGTTGACCACCGCGTTGTAATGGGTGATCATAACCCCCTTGGGAGTCCCGGTGGTGCCCCCGGTATAGGCTATGTGGGCCAGGTCCTCTTTGACGTCGAATTCCACCTCCGGCGGCTCCGGGGGATGTTCCGCGAGGAGGGCCGAGAAATCGATGGTGCCCTCCGGCGTGGGCTGTCTCTGCAGGAGCTTGGCCGGGGCGGACACCGGGGGGTAGCAGTCCGCCAGGCTGACCATGATGACCCTTTTCACCGGGCTGCGGGGGATCACCTGCTGAGGAGTTCCATAAAGCATGTCCAGGCCGATGAAGGTCTCCACCCCGGCGTCGTTGAGCTGGAACTCGATCTCCCTCTCCGCCAGCAGGGGGCTCATGGGGACGAAAACGGCTCCCGCCTTGAGCAGGCCGAAGTAGGCGATGGCGAACTGGGGGCAGTTGGGAAGGTGAATGCCCACCCGGTCCCCCTTCCTCACCCCCAGGGAGGCCAGGGCGGCGGCGAAGCGGTCGGACAGGTTATCCAGCTCCTGGTAGGTTATCTCCATGCCTCCGAAGATGATGGCATTGCGCCACGGCCACTGCGCCGCCGCCGAGCGGAGTATCTGGAACACGGGAACCTCCGGATAGGTGAGGCTCCTGGGCACTCCCTTGGGCCAGCACTTGTAGTTCTTCTCCATGGCCGTCGTCTTCCCCCTTTCTCCTCTCTCCGGCTCCAAAGTGGGGCCTGCACATTACACAGATGGCATATCCCTCCGGGGCCCACGCCGTAACCGCGTTCTCCGCCGCTGGCCATTCCCCCTATCGAGGCGGACGGACGGAGGTCATCCATGCCGGTCGAGCGCGTCGCCGCCTGGGTCGGCGGAAAGGGAGACGGGGGATGAAAATCGCCTGGCCTGGATGGGAGCAACCATGCTCGCGACTGGCAACAACGGCTTTCACCCTCCCCTTCTGGTGGCGCAGGGTGGCCGCTCCGGGTATAGAGAACCGAAAGCGGCCTCCTGCTTCGGCGGATCTCGCCCCCTCATGAAGTCGGACGTCGTGGTGCAAGGTAAAACTGCCCGACCGTCTCCTCGGTCCGCCGACCGCCGTCCATCTACCCTCCCGCACAGACCGCGAAGCGGCCTTGCGCTGTGTATATGTTAGCGGAAAAAAGCCCGCCAAGCCACTCATGAAACCCTATCTGCCCGTTCTTGACTTCTTGAGGGCCTGAAAGGATGGCTTCATACGCTCTTGGGCTTAAAAGAACCAGCCTGAAAGATAATCCCATCGCCCTGTTCTCCAGGCGTCTCTCGCCCTTCGCCAGGATGGCGGCGTGGTCTCCCGGCCAGATCCAATCCCCTGGAGCGCCTGCCGAAAGGATAGGGAATCGGTTTGAGGTCTCCATCTGCCCACCCCGAGGATGGTGAGAATAAGGTTCGAATCCAGTTAAGCAGTGCTACCATAATTACCATTAAATGGTAAATTTACCCCTTTTTTAATACCATTGGTCGATTCCTTATCTGCTCGCGCTCATCGAAAATAAACCCTGGACGGAGAGTCCAACGCCCCACCCGGAAAGCAGCTGGCCACCCCGGTCGGCTGCTTCCACCTTATGGGGCCTTTTTCAGGGCGCGTGGCGCCGGACCGCTCCCTGGGAGACCCTTTCCCGCTTATCTTGTTCACCCGTACAATCGTTTCCTTGCCCTCCTATGGCTGGCGTTCGCGCGAGCCCCGGGTTCTCCGGGCCCCCAAGTGGGCGAAAGCCAGGGCAGCCCCTCTGCCAGATCCCTCGACCAGATCCCGGGTGGATGTTTCCCAAACCCCCGTGTCCTCGACGCCTTCAGGATTCGAGGTCTTCGAGCAAGGTCTTTGATCCCGCGTCGAGAGCCGCGGCGGCATAATATTCTGTTTCCAGGAAGGAGGACAACCGGGGGTAGTCATCGGTTATGGCTCCGTCAACCCCCCACTGGAGAAGCGACCGGAGGGTGGTGGTGGCGTTCACCGTCCAGGCGATAACCCGAAGGCCTTCCCGGTGCGCCTCGGCTACCAGTTCACGGTCCACGGCAAGGAAAAAAGGGAGGATGACCGAGGCGCCGCACTCAAGCGCCTTCCTGCAGAGGCGATCCTTTGCCGGCTCGTACTGGTCCAGGAGTCCCAAGGGCGCCCGGTATGCGGTGCGACGGAAGGCGGCGAGGAAGGAGGCGTCGAAGGAGCTTATCAGCGGTGGGTTCGGAAAGGAGAATTCACCGAGCAGGTCAGCCAGCACCTCCGGATCGCATCTCTTGATCTCGAGGTTCAGGGAGACACGGCCTACCGCCTCCTCGAGATACTCCCGAAGGGTGGGCACTTCCGGTGCCGCCTCTTTGAGTTCGGCCGCGGACATGCGGCTGATGAGCCGTAACCCCACGAAGGGGCCGTGATGGATGACCGGAACGCCGTCCCCGGTCATGCGCACATCGGTCTCCACCATCTCCACCCCGAAGTCCAGGGCTCCGCGCAGGGCCCGCAGGGTGTTCTCCGGGCCGAAGCCGCCCCCTCCCCGGTGCGCGATGAGGAGGAAATCCCGCTCCCCTCCCCTTCCCTCGAGGTCAACCCGGATCTTCATCCCCCTCCTCTCCCCCCTTCGCCTTTGCCCAGCCCGAAGTCCAGGGCTCCGCGCAGGGCCCGCAGGGTGTTCTCCGGGCCGAAGCCGCCCCCTCCCCGGTGAACGGGCGGAGGAGACACGGGCTTCTTGGGACCCGTTCCACGCCTCCTTCCCATGTCCACGGTTACCATCTCCCAGGGCACCCTCTTTTAATGCATCGACCCGGGGTTTCCCCTCCCTTATCCCCATAAGGGTGGCAAAGCCACTTGCTCCCCGGGAGGTGGATCTGGGAGTGCGCTCGCCCTTGCCGATCGCCGCCCCGCCGTAGCGACTCAAGGCGCCGGCGGGTCAGGATGCGCGGTCGGGAGAATATCTCAAGCCCTCAGGATGGGAAAGAGCAGCAAACCTCTGCCCTCCCCTGCCTTTTCCTTGTATCTCTGGGTCAGGAGGTACAGCAGGAGTACGGCGAAGGGCAGGATCACGCTGGTGATGAAGCCTCGGGGTGAGCGGATGAATTCCAGGAAGGCGCCGCCCATGGGTATCACCAGTTTCACCTTTCCCAAAACGCGGTTGAGGGATACGGGTTGGGGGTCGGGCTCCGGGTTCCCGTCACCCTTGGTGACGGCGTAAAGGCGACCCTCCTTCTCCTCCAGGGATACCACGCGATGCACGATGGAACATCCTTCCTGCTCCGGATCGGGGAATATGACCACGTCTCCCTGGCGTATCTCCTCCGGCTGGACGGAAACCGCCAGGACGGCATCGCCATCCTCGATGTACGGGTACATGGAGTTTCCCCGTACCACGCTCAAGGGGGAGAAGAGGGCCTGGGCGATGATCAAGAAGTTGACGGTTGTGGCCATGGCCACCAGCCCGATGACCGCTGCCTCCAGCGACCGTGACAGGAACTTGCTGAGCATGGTTCTCATCCTCGCATCTCGCCCCCTTTCCCGTAACCGGATAATCTCGCCTAACCCGTTCCGACCTCGACCGTGGGCAGGGAAAGGGATTGTCGGACTTTCCGCCTCGTGGCCTGGGATTTGCGCTCAAAAGGAATGTCGTTGCCCGGGGAGCCGTTCCCCATAGGCCTTCGGTATTAATGGGGATGGCCAGAAGTCTGGTACTCCCTTTTCCTCCTCCACCCCCTTGAGGGGCTCACGATACATGCAGATCTGGCGCGCTGTCACCAGCTTCCTCCTCCACCCCCTTGAGGGGCTCACGATACATGCAGATCTGGCGCGCTGTCACCAGCTTCCTCCTCCACCCCCTTGAGGGGCTCACGGATCTTTTCGCTTCCGGAGGATGCGGGTTCCGAAGATACCGCGAGGGAACTCGCGCCACGCGGGTACTCGCGCGGTCGGAAGGAATGAAAAGGGATGCACCCACGCACCCCGTGCACCCCGACAAAACGAGGATCAAATTTATGTTAAAGCTATGCCCCGGTCGAGTATTCCATACGTGAGCTGCTGACGCCTTGAGCCAGGGCTCAATCCTATTCCTGGCCCTTTTCCGCGACCTTGGCGTTGAGGTCCCGGATGAGGGCATCCACGTCTATGCCATGGGCCAGGGCGCCCTGCTCGATGTTCTCGAAACGTGCCACCGCACAGCCGATGCAGTGCAACCCATGTTCCAGGAACACCCTTATGGTCTCCGGGTTTTTCTCCACCACTTCCTGTATGGTCATGTACTTGTCGATGGCCATCTCCACTACCTCCTTCCACTCGATTCCTGGGATAAGTTTAACCGCTCCTGCGCTCCCTGCGCCAGACCGTTTTCCGGGTGCCCCATGACATGGGTCATGAATCGCTCTCCAACTGCAGGTGCAGGTCCAGGAGGTCGTCCCAGGTCAAGGGGGGCGAACCCGCTTCCCGCTTGCACTCGATGGGGTCGGGCAAGAGTATCGGTTGGTAACCGTTCATGCGCATGAAGTCCACGAAGCGGGGATCAGAGGGGTAGGCCTGCACGTCTCCGCACGTGGGACAGAAAAAGGAATAGAATATGCCCTCCCCGTCTCCGTGCTCCACGAGCATTATGTCCTCCAGGGCCAGGTTGACTTCGCCGCACCTCCAGCACCGGGACTTCACCCTCAGCATTTCCCCCTCCTTTATTAAATACTATATATACTGTATTTATATACTATGTTATAATTAACCTGTCAAGGAGGCACGTAAAGAGGGAAAATGTACGATTACGGGGAGAGGCTGGGACAGCTGTCCGCGGCCATGGCGGATAGCACCCGCCGGCGGATATTCGAGTTTCTCCGGGAGAGCGACTCACCCCTTTCCGCGCGACAGGTAGCGGAACACTTCGGCCTGCACGTCAATGCGGCCCGCATACACCTGGATAAGCTGGCCGCCAGCGGAGTTGTGCGCGTCGTGCGCCGTCGCGGCCACCTGGGGGGAAGGCCTGCCCACCATTACCAGGTGGACGAGGGCGGCGGCGAAATCCATTTCCCTCCCCGGCACTACCGGCTGCTGGCGGAGATACTGGCCGGGACGTTGGCCGGGATGGGCGGCCGTTCCCGCCGCGCGGCCATCGAGGAGGCGCGGCGACGCGCTCGCCTCCAAGCCGCTGAGGATTCCTCTCCCCTGCTTCGGGTGCAGGACCAAGACCTGCGTTCACTGGCGCTGTCCTGGGAAGAAGACCTCGGAAACAGGGGCCTGAGGGGGCGTACCCGGGTGACGGAGGAAGGCGGCGTGGAGACGGTTTTCCTGAGCTGTCCCTTCGGGGATCTGCCCCGCAAGGTGGGAGAGCTCATATGCGACATTCACGCCGCCCTGGAGGAAGGCCGCCTGGGCCTGGCCGGTAAGTGGCGCCTGAACCGAGGGGGTCGATGCACGTTCACCGTTTTTCCTCCGGGGGATTACCCTCGAGCATAACCGACGGCGCCTCTCCCTCCTCTGGGCCACCCAGGTTTATATGGTACTTGAAGAGCAGGTGCTCAAAATCCTTGCGGTAGAGTATCTTGCATTTCACTTCCGGGTATAGCTCCATCAGCCTTCGTATCTTGCGGTTCTTCTTGGTCACCAGTTTCTGGTTCATGGTGGTTATTTCTATGTATAAGTCGAACTCCGGCAGGTAGAAATCGGGGGTGAACTTGGAGACCGGATTGCCCTTCTTGTCCCAGGCGATGTCGAAGCTCACGGGCTCGTAGAGCCATTTTATATCGTAGAAATCCAGCAGCCTGGCGAATTCCTGTTCGCTCCGGTGGGCGAACCTGACCTCGTCCCAGCGAGGAAATCTCTCCCTGTCGTCCATGGGCACCTCCGCCGCGAGCGGGCCACGGTCGACGTTTCCCGCCATCACCGGAGGTTTCCTTCTACGCCCGCTATCCTCGGTCCTTCCCTTGCCAGGAAGAAAAAGTTATCCCCGCTCAACCTCCGCGCGGAACGATGACCTCGAATTCCGTCCACTTCACCCCGTCCAGGCCGATGCTCTGGGCTGCCGCCCAGGAGAGGTCCAGCACGCGACCGGGCACGAAGGGCCCCCGGTTGTTGACCTGCACGATCACCTGCCGCCCCTGGTAGGTAACCAGCAGCCAGGTCCCGAAGGGCAGGGTGCGGTGGGCGCAGGTGTAATCGTACATGTTGTAGATGACCCCGCTGCTGGTGGGCTTTCCGTGCCACTCCGCCCCGTAGTAGGTGGTGTAACCGGAGAAGACGATCCCCGTGCGCTCGAAGTCCGAGAGGGGTGGCATGACCGGAACGCGATCCAGCAGCCTTCCCGGAGGTGGCAACTTCCACGTGTAGGAAGGCGGAGGTGAAGCGGAGGGTGATCTCCCGGCTCCAGCCGTGCGCAGCTCGCGCAGGCGGGCGTTTATCTCGCTCAAGCGGGATTCCAGTTCCTGGATGCGGCGATCGAGGCCTTCCGCGTCCAGGGCCTCGGCCAACCTTTCCCTCCGCTCCCGGTATTCCCGGAGGTCCCGCTCCTTCACCTGGCGCCTGGCCAGCTTATCCTTGAGGTCGTTGAGCGCCTGGAGGTGTGACACGGCCATGCGGTCCAGGTAATCCACGTCCCGCCACATCTCATCCAGTTCCCGTGACTCGAGTATCACCTCCAGCTCGTTGAAATCCTCCTGCATGTAAAGCCGGCGCAGGGATTCCCGGTAGGCTTGGCGGGCCCGGGAGATTTCCGCCTCCAGGGAAGCCATCTCCTCCTGGTTGCGGGCGATCAACCCGTCCAGTTGCTCCAGTTCCGTCCGCAGGGCTCGGCCTTCCCTCGAGGCCGCTTCCCGCCTGGCCCTCAAGTCCAGGATCTGGTAGGTGATCCGGTTGGCCTCCTGTTCCAGGGAGGCCGCCTCGTTCTGGGCTCCCGCCGCCGGAGGGGAGGCGAGTACCGTGCACTGGAGAAGCACGCCCAACGCCAGGAGGGCCAAGCACCTTTTCGTTGCTCTTGCCGCCTTGCGACGCATGTGCCCGTGCATCCCTTCTCGATACCTACGGTAAAACTTCGGTTTTTTAATAATAACAGAAAGTATAGGTTAAGTTTTGAGTGGGCCGTCGCCGCGCGAGGGAGGAATTAAGGTATTTCAGGTGTAGCGTCCTCCCTGCATCCAGGATTTGGAGGTGGCGATCTCCTCCAGTTTGGCCAGCTGTTCCACGGTGCCGATGGCTATGATGCAGTCCCCGGCGTCCAGGCGGGTCTCCTTGGAGGGCTTGGTGTCGAAACTCATCCCCCTCTTCTTCACCGCCAGGACCAGGGCTCCGGATACCGAGTATATCCTGGCCTCCTCGATGGTCTTCCCGTCCAGGTAGGAGTTGGGCTGGATTTCCACGTCATCTATACGCCATTCCAGGTTCTCGATGTTGAACTGGATGTACTGTCCCTTAGTGGCCAGGTCCAGGTAGTCCCAGACCATGGGCTTGAGGAGCATGGCCGCCATGCGCCGCCCCCCGATGGAGTGGGGGGAGATCACCCGGTCCGCGCCCGCGCGCCGCAGCTTGGACTCGGATTCCTCCACGTCGCAGCGGCTGACGATGAAGAGGTGGGGGCAGAGTTCGCGGGCGGTCAAGGTTATGTAGAGGTTCTCCGCGTCGTTGTTCAGGGCGGTGACCAAACCCTTGGCCTTCTCGATCCCCGCCTCCCGCAGGGCTTCCTCGGTGGTGGCGTCGGCTTTTATCACCAGGTACCCCCGGTTGACGGCCTTATCCACGGCGGCGGGGTCCTTTTCGATGATCACGAACTTGGCCTTGGCCTCCCTGAGGTCCTCGGCCACCCGCTGCCCCACCCTGCCGTACCCGCAGAGTATGTAGTGGCCTATGAGGTTCTCTATCTCCCGGCGCATCTTCCTCCTTCCCATCAGTCCGGACAGGCTGTTCTCTATCATGAATTCTACCCCACTGACCAGGGTGTATCCCACCGTGCCCACCCCGGCGATGACCAGGAAGATGGTGAAGATACGGCCGTTGGTGCTCAGGATGAAGGTCTCCCCGTAGCCGATGGTGGTAACGGTGATGATCACCATGTACAGGGAATCCAGGAAATTCTGCTTTTCGATGAGCATGTAACCCAGGGTCCCGATGAGAATGATGATCACCAGGAGGATGATCGCCTTCTCCAGGGCTTTCAGTCTGTCCAGCATGGGGTGGTCACGCTCTCCTCTCTTAGAGATACCTGGTTAAAATTGTAAATCAACCCTCCGCGGAAGGCCAACGGAGGGAGCCTGGATGGTACAAGGTTTCACCGGCAAAACCCCCGGTTTAAGCCCCGGAGAATGGATGGGAAGGAGGTTTTCGGGTGGCGGCATCCTTTTTTCGATCGAGAGTTCCGCCTGCACGGCTTACATGAAATCCTCGGGTTTGACGTCCTTGAGGAAGTCGCGGAATCTCTCGATCTCCTCTTCCTCATCCGTCTTGATGAACACGCTGGCCTCGTTGAGCACGTGCTCGTCGGAATAGATGGAAACCCCCGTGCGCACGGCGAGGGCGATGGCGTCGCTGGGACGGGCGTCGATCTTGAAGGATTTCCCCTCATACACGAGGTTGATGTCCGCGTAGAAAGTCCCCTCCCTGAGGTCGGAGATGACCACGTCCTTCATGACGATTCCCAGCTGGTCGAGGATGTTCTTCATGAGGTCGTGGGTCATGGGTCGAGCGGTCTCTATTCCCTGTAGGGCGAAGGCGATGGCCGTGGCCTCGAAGGCCCCGATCCAGATGGGAAGGTAGCGATCTCCCATCCTCTCCTTGAGGAGCACGATGGGCTGGTTGGCCGGAAGCTCCACTCTTACGCCTATCAGGGTCAGTTCCACCATGGCCCTCACATCCTCGTGCCTCACAACATGTAAAACTATATTACCATCCTGCGGCTGTCAAACGGCCTCCCTCATCCACCCGTGACCCGAGGCTATATAATATAATAATCCATCCGCGGGAAAACCGGGTCGTGCCGGCGGCTACCTTTCCGCGATCCCGCGGGCTCAATTTTCTTATCGTGCTTTCATCGGGGATGGTTGATACATCGTCCTGGAAGGGCGACGGAAACCCGATCCCCAACGCATATGCGGCTGCACGAAGACCCGCTTCGTTTCCCGGACGGGATCTCCCTACCGGGCAAGGACTTCACCCCCCTACATGCCCCCTTTCACCCCGGAGCACGCGGACGTGAGGAAGGTTCCTCCATTTTTGCCCATAATCCAGCCCGTAACCGACCACGAACTCCTCCCCCACCTCGAAACAACGATGGTGGACTTCCACGGGGACTATGCGTTTCACCGCCCGGTCGAGAAAGGTGCATACCCTCAACGACTCCGGCCCCCGGGCCTCCAGGTTGCGCAATATGTAGCTGAGGGTGAGGCCGGTGTCCACGATGTCCTCGACCACCAGGACGTCCTTTCCCCGTATCCCCTCCGAGAGGTCCTTGAGGATGCGCACACCGGCGGAGGTCCCGCGGTCACCGTAACCGGAGATGGCCAGGAAATCCACCACCACGGGGATCTCCAGGCAACGCACGAGGTCGGCGAGGAAGATGAAGCCGCCCTTGAGCACGTTGACCAGGACCACCTCCCTTTGGGGCTCCTCGCGCGCCAGATAATACCGGTTGATCTCCGCACCCACCTCCCTCACACGCGCGGAGATGGCCTCCTCGGTGAAGAGCACCGGGCCCAAGGTGACCCTTTCCATCATCCCCTAACCGCCTGCTCGCCCTTTCCCCGTGGGGGCATCGTTTGCGGTGTAATGCCTCCTGCCCCCGCCCTTGGTCCCACCCGGTCCATCGGGAGGGACAGGCCTTGGGCTCTCTCCGGTAGCGCCGACATTAATCTATCCCGGTTGGGATGTCTCCGTTCCCGGTCCGAGCTCTCCCCCTTCTCTTCCCGGGGTTGGAAATCCAAGCCGCCCCTAGACGCCGGGGATTATCCACTTCAACCATCCCCACCATACCTTCACCACCGCCCAGAGAAAGGCGAAAAAGCGGGCCAGTAGGTTGGGAGGCCGGCAGTCATCCAGGCTCACCAGGACGGCGGTCCTCTGCCCGGGATTGTCCTCCCCCACCCTGACCTGGCCTACCTCCTGGCCCTCTTCCACGGGATAGGAGATCCATTGGGGACAGCTCACCTCGGCGGTGAGGAACCGCTCCAGCTGGTCCTTGCGCACGGTGAAGGCGATGTCCTCGCGGGCCACGGCCTCCACCTTTTTTCTGGGAAAATCTCCCACTTCGACCTCGGAAAGCGGTTGCCCGGCGTAGGCGAATTCCACCCTGGTGAAGTCCCGGAACCCGTATTCCATGAGGCGCACCGTCTGCTCCCAGTAGCTCTCCCCCCCGTTAAGGATCACGGAGATGAGTTCCCGGCCATCCTTGTCCGCCGAGGCCACCAGGCACTTTCCCGCCTCCTCCGTGTACCCGGTCTTGATGCCCGTGGCGTACGGGTAGAGCTTGAGGAACTTGTTGTGGTTCACCATCACCCGGTTATAGGGATGGCCGGGCCAGGGAATCTGGTACCCGTCGGAGACCACCAGCTCCCGGAAGACCGGGTTGCGCATGGCGTAGGCGGCTATCCGGGCCAGGTCGCGGGCGGTCGTGTAATGTCCCTTCTGGTCCAGCCCGTGAGGGTTGGCGAAGCGGGTGTGCTCCGCCCCCAGCTCGGAGGCTTTCTCGTTCATCATCTCCACGAAGGCCTCCACGGATCCCGCCACGTGTTCCGCCAGGGCCACGGCGGAATCATTGGCCGACTGCACCATCAACGCGTGCAGGAGCTGGTCCACGGTCAGGACCTCTCCCTTCTCCAACCAGGCCGAGGACTCGCCGGTGGAGCTGGCCCTCTCGCTCACCGTCACTTTCTCCTCCAGGGAGGCGTTCTCCAGGGTGATGACGGCGGTCATGATCTTGGTGGTGGAGGCCATGGGGAGTTCCAGGTCGGCGTTCTTCTCCCAGAGCGTCTCCCCGCTGCCGGCCTCGATGAGTATGCCGGCCTTAGCGGGTATTTCCGGCTCGTTGATGGGCTCGGAGACTACCTGTTGGCTCAATTCCTCCAGGTTGGACGCTGGCAGCTCGAAGGTCCGTGACCTCCCCCCCTGGCCCCTTTCCGCCCATGCGTTTATGGACCCGCCAACCACCAGGACCGAGAGGACGAGGAGGAGCAGCCAGGGGAGAAAGCGCCGCTCCGGACTCCGGTAGCTTTTGAGCATGCGGCGCCGTTTCCGGCGCAGTTCCCGTATCCGCCTGCGGGTCTGGCGGCGCCGTTCAAGAGATTGAGAACGCCGGGTCCGGTTTGTCCTCCCCGTGGGAGAGCGCCTGCCGGCGGCTTCTTGTCCGTATCCCTCCATCATTAAGAGGAGTTTACCAGATGACGCCAGATGACGTCGGCCCCTTCAGCAGCGCCACGGATTCCAGGTTTAGCCTCGCTCCCGGAAAAGGCGCGGGGGTCTCAGGGCTGGGGCCCGGAGAGCAAGGCCGCCGCCAGCACCAGGTAGATGACCAGGGTGGTGAACCCCACGATGAGGCCGGAGAGGCGAGCCTGGGCGAAATGGAGCTCACCCGGAACGCGCTGCGAGAGGATGGTGAAGATCATCCCCAGGACGCCGCCCAGGGGGATGGATGCCACGAGGGTGAGGCCGAGGACCAGGCCCAGGCGCAGGTACCCGTTCCAGAGGAAGGCGGCCGTCCCTCCCAGGAGGGCCAGGCCGCAGGAGATGAGGAAGACCAGGCGGAATTCCCTCCAGGCCAACTTCACGACCTCCCTCGCGGGCATATCCCCGCCGCCCAACCTCTCCAGGATGACCGCCTGGGAGACGAGCCCCACGTCCTGGGCCGCCCTCAGAACCAGGGGGAGAAAGAAGGCCAGGGTGACCAGGGGAATGGGACGGGCCTCGAAGAGCATGAGCAGCAGGGCACTCAAGCATCCTCCCAGAAGGGTCACGGCGAGGGAAGGCAGTCGGCTGCGCAGGGAGGTGGCCAGGCCTGCCTCCGCCAGCTCCAAGCCTCCCAGGTGGGACAGGTCTTCCATGGCCTCCTCGCGCATGACGTCTATGACGTCATCCACGGTTATGATGCCCTTGAGCACGTTCTCGTCATCCACCACCGGCAGGGCCAGCAGGTTGTAACGGGACATCACCTCGGCCACCGCCTCCTGGTCGTCGTCCACGTGCACGGAGATGACGTCGCGGCGCATGAACTCCTCCACCCTTTCTCCCGGATCCACGGTCAGCAGATCGCGAAGGGATACCACTCCCTTGAGCCGCTCCTCATCGTCCACCACGTAAACGTAGTACAGGGTTTCCGCGTCCGGCGCCTTCCGGCGCAGGTAGTCGATGCATTCCCCGGCGGTGTAGGAACTGGGCACGGCGAGGAACTCCGGGGTCATCTTCCCCCCTGCCGTGTCCTCGGGGTATCCCAGCAACTCGCGGATGAGCTTCGCCTCCCTCACGCCCATCATGTTCAGGAGCCGCTCCGCCTTGTCCCGGGGCAGGTTGCCGAGGATATCCGCGGCCTCGTCGGGGGGCATGATCTCCAAGAGGTTGGAAGCCCTGCTCTCCGTCAGGCCCTCTATGACCTCGGCCTGCATCTCCGGTTCCACCTCGGAAAGGGACTGGGCGGCGGTGAAGGCATCGAGTATGTCCAGTAACCGTCCGCGCTGTCTGGCGTCGAGCTGCTCCAGGATGTCGGCTATATCCGTGGGATGCATCTCACTGAGCTGGGACTGGGTGACGGTCAACCGTAACCCGGCTTGGCTTACCTCCAGGGGGGCGACGAAACTCCAGGGTATGGTCCTCTCCGGGAGGTCGATACCCAGGCGGGACGCGGCGCGAGCCACCCTCTCCAACCCCAGGCGCCGCAGCAGGGCCCTCTGGCTCACGTCCACGCCGGTGAGGGTGAGATGGGAGTTGGATTCCGCAAGGCGCAGGTCGTTCACCCGCACCACCTTGTAGCCGTTGAGGTCCACGATCTGGCGGTCGAGAAGGTTGCGGCCCAGCCACAATCCCTCCCCCCGCACGTCGCCCCTCCAGACCTCTTCCCGTTCGCAGGCCAGGGTCAGGCCTCCCCGGGTCACCGAGGATACCCGCTCCCAGGGAACGACGGCCGTTTCCCGGCGCCCTCTCCTGGTCCGGTAGACCAACAGGAACTCGCTGCGGGGAAGACCCTGGCCCACCCTCACGGCTATGTCCTGGACCTTGCCCGCCAGCCGACCGTGCTTGTCCAGGACCTTCTTTTCCTGCAGCTCGGAGAAGAAGAACATGCAAGGACCCCCCTTCCGGACACGGGAAAAATTGTATTTCCCGCCACACGGGGCGTCAACGCAGCGACTTGGGGCACACCGCCTCGCCGGAGCGAGAAGTCCTCGGGACCCCTGGAAGGCAGCGACAAACCCTGGTTCGGCTGGGTTTTAAAGGCTTCCTCGCGCGGGGATCCCTCTAAACCCGCTGGGCGCTGCCCGGAGCCGGGCCTTCCCCGGGCCCGGGGTGGGGCATGCCGGTGTCTTGGAGGTACCCGTCGATGAGCCGTCGAAACCTCTCCGGGTGGCTCCCCTCCCAAAGGACGCGGTTGCAGCCGCGGCAGTACATGAAGTGCGAGTGGACGGCAAAGGTGTAAGGCGGGACCAGGTGGCGAGCCTCGGAGGCGGACATCTCTTCCAGGGCCTGGTTGCAGTCCGCGCAGCGTGGTGGCCCGGGGCTCCGCAGCCAACCCTCCGAGGCCAGCTGGGCGACCTGCTCGATAGCCGCTTGGGAACGAAGTATGACCACCCGGGGATTGCCTCCCGCCGGCCCCGACCGCTCCAGTATCCCCCGGTCCCGGGTGAGCAGGACGCGACCCTCGCCCTGGGCCATGGCCACCAGGATCGCATCGGCGCAGGGATCGGGGTAGGTCACGTCGTAGCCCAGGAGCCGGAGATAGCGGGCCAGCCTCCCCAGCATGCGGTCGGCCAGAAAACGGTGTTGCTTTCCCGCCTCGGTCGATGCGGCTCTATCGGTCAACTCAGAAGGGGACGGGTTGGTTGCCCTGCCGGAAGTATTCCTTCACCCGGTTCTTGAGCAGCTGGTCCTTCAGCTCCCGCGACAGGTTCACCAGCTGCACGAGGATGTCCAGGGCGCGCCTGCGGGCTTCGGGGTCCTTGGACTTCAGCGAGGGCAGGATGATTTGCTCGAAGGCCATGACTTCCCGGTCGGTGAGGTTTTCGTACATGCGCATGTGGCGCGGCTCCAGGCCGTAGCGGGAGAACTCCCTGGCTATGCGCAGGATCTTGACGTCCTCTCTTTCGTAGTACGGTCCGTCATCGCCTTGGTGGGAGCATATGAGCCCGTATTCCTCCAGGGTATCGGCGAAGGAGAGGTCTATGTCCAAAGCCTGGGGGAGGTTTTCCCGAGGTAGGGTGGCGTCCTGGTAGGCGGATATCTCCTCCCCCACCCTGAAGGACTCCGATTCTCCCGCCGCCAGGTCTCCGGCGCGGATCCTGCCGCTCTCCAGTTCGTTGAGTTTTTCCCTTATCACCTTTAGGGGCAGGTACTTCTCCTTCTGGAGCTTGAGGATGAAGCGCAGGCGCTGGGCGTCGGCCTGGCTGAACTTCCGGTAACCGGAGGGAGTCCTCTCCGGGCTTAAGAGGCCCTCGCTCTCCAGGAAGCGGATCTTGGAGATGGTGAGTTCGGGGAACTCCTGCTGCAGGAGGCGTAGGAGCTCTCCGATGCTCATCTTTTCCTTGTCCTGGCCCATGGTTCTTTCCCTCAGGTATGCATGCCTTCCCGGAACGCGTGTTCAACCCTGCAGGAAAAGCAGCTTGAATTTCCCTATCTGTATCTCATCGCCGCTGGAGAGCATCGCGCTCTCTATCCGTTCGCGGTTGAGGTAGGTTCCGTTCAGGGAACCGGTGTCGGTGATGACGTAACCCTCCCCCTCTTTCCTTATCTCCGCGTGCCGGCGACTCACGGTGATGTCGTCCAGGAAGATGTCGCTCTCCGGGTGTCGGCCGATGACCGTGACCTCGCTTTGTAAGGTGAAGTTCATGCCCGCGTCGGGCCCCTTCTTTATCACCAGCATGGCCGTCCCCTTGGCCGGTGCGCTTACCGGGGGGGTTATCTCCGATTCTTCCTCCTCCACCTCCGGCTCGATGACCGGTATACCCAGGGTGGCCTCCTCGGAGCAGGCCTTTACCTCCAGGATGGCACCGCAGCGTGAACAATAGGAGCTTCCCTCCGCATTCGTGAAGCCACACTTTCTACAGCGCAAGCCCCTCCCCTCCTCCTGTTCCGCAGCTCCTCGGGGCTTACCTTCCTCGTTCCAGGAAGTAGACGCTCCCAAGCACTTTCCGGACATTATGATAATATCTCCCGCCGGATTTTTAAAGAAATACTTTATGGTTAAGGTTCCTCCGGCGCGTGGGCCGGGAACGGGATCCTCGGGGGTGCTCCGTGGCGGGAATGAAGAACAGGGGTGTTCGGTGGGGCCGGCACTAGGAATCCTCGGGGATCAGTCCCGGGTGGGGTCGTTGCGGCTCACGCCCAGGGCCTCTCCGGCCAGTATCTCGCTGAGCCTGCGGATGTCCTCCTCGTTGAAGAGGATGCGTCCCTCCTTCATACCTTCCTTCCTGCGACGGACCAGCTCGGCGCGCAGGAGGTCTATTTTCCCGTGGAGTATCCTCCTCTGGTAGGATATCTTTCTCTCCTCCTTGAGGAGCTCCTCCAGGATATCGCGCAGTTCCTCGTCGCTCTTGGAGCTGTAGTCTATGAAGGTCTCGTGTATGGGAACCGTGCCGGTTTCCCTTTTCTCCTCTTCCATTAACAGCCCTCCTTCCGGCTACCCTTCGGCAATATTCTAACAGAAACTGGCATGACTTCCAAAAACCCGTCTCTTGTTTAACCCAAGGCATCCGGCCACGGAGTCCCGGGTGAAAGCACATGGGACACGAGGGGCATTCCGCCGGCCAAGGGTGATGGCGTCGCTTCCGGGTTGTAGGGTGGCGACCCTCGGGACCCCAAGCCCTACGGCGCGCGTTGGTCGGGGGATGAGGGACCCCAAGCCCTACGGCGCGCGTTGGTCGGGAGATGAGGGGAGTTCCAGTCGGCGAGGATTTCGAATCCATTCCGGGGAACGGTAGCCAGGGATAAGCGAACGCCATCGAACCTCCTCGCCTTCCTGGAGCTCCCCTTCCCGCAGGCGGACTCCGAAGCTCTCCTCGAAGCCCCGGCGGAAGCATTCCGCCACTTCCTCCCAATCCGTATCCACGCCCAGTTCCTCGAGGGAGGCGCAATTGCGGCGGTAGGCCCGCAGGGAGGCTAACCTCTCCTCCTCGCCCTGGAAGCGCAAGAGGCGGAAATGGAGTTCCGAGCGGTCCCTCAAGAGGATGGAGCCGTGCTGCAACACCGCCCCGCCCCTCCTCAGTTGGGCGCTTCCGCAGACCTTCCTGTCCCCGCACCTCAAGTCCGCCTGGGTGGAGGCGGCGAAACATGCCGCGCCGGATGGCGCGTAACGTGCGCCGCTTCCCACCTGTATGACCGGTTGCAGTCCCAGGAGGCGCAGGGCGGCCACGATGCCTCTGCAGATGAGGGTGTAGGTCTCCACCACCCCGGGGGGTAGGGGCATACTGGAGGGCAACACCAGGCTGTAGGTGAAGTCCTCCAGGTGGAGGATGCTCCGTCCGCCGGTGGGACGCCGCACCACCTCGACGCCGGCGGCGGCGCAGGCCTCCAGGTCCACTTCTTCCAGCTTCTGGAATCTACCCAGGGAGAGGGCCGGCGGGACCCATCTCTGGAAGCGCAAGGTGGGCGGGAAAGAAGGACACGTAGCGCTTTCCAGCAGGGCCTGGTCCAGGGCCATGTGGGAAGCGCCGTCATCCGACCGTCGGGCTATGAATCTCCAGTCCTCCATTCCAAGACCTGGCGTCACGTTATGCGATTCGAGGAGGTGCGAACGCGGAGCCGGAAAGGCGTTGCGCGGTTATCGCCGTCCTCCGCGCCTCAGGAAGGCGCCTTCAGTTCCCTTCCGGAGAGCTGTCGGAGCACGTAGCTGCGAATCTGCTGCGGGGCGGGCAGCTCCTGCACCAATTTCCCCTTTTCCAGGTAGCGACGCAGCAACGGCTCCATCTTTTCCCCGCACCCACAGAAGGGAGGCGCCTCATCCCAGGGCTTCAGGAGGCTCTCCCCGCAGGACGGGCACCTGAAGACCTGTTTCTTCCCCGACATCTTCCCCCTCTTGGCGCGGGGCTTTCCTTCCACTTCCACGATATCCAGGGAGTAATCCACCACCGGGGCATTGGAGATGGAAGTCCCCACCCCATAGGCGTCGGCGTATGCGTTGTAGCGCAGTATGTCGTGCTCGTCCAGGCCCCCGCTGAGAAATATCTTCACCTCCCGGAAACCGCGGAGGTCGAGCTCCCAGCGGACCTCGCGGATGATCTTGAGGAAATCGCCCCGCCGCGAACTCGGCGTGTCCAGGCGCACGGCGAAGAGCCTGTCCCCGAGGGCCTCCGCCGCGGTAAGGGCGCCGAACTTCTCGTCCTGGAAGGTGTCCACAAGGGCCACGCGACGGATATAGGCGTCGGCGGTGGCGTCGAAGGCCCGGAAGGCGCGCGCCTCGTCCCCCACGCACAGCAGCAGGGAGTGAGACATGGTCCCCAGCGGTTTCTCCCCGATGAGCTCCGCGCTGGCCACCACGGCAACCCCGTCGCACCCTCCTATGAAGGCGTTCCTCTCGATCATGGGGGTGATGGCCGGATGCATGCGGCGGGCGCCGAAACTGATCACCATGCGTTCACCGGCGGCCACCCGGCAGCGGGCGGCCTTGGTGGCCACCCCGGAGGCCTGGCACAGGAAGCCAAGGAGGGCGGTCTCCAGGACGGCGAAATCCTGGTACCTTCCCTCCACGATGAGGACCGTCTCCTCGGTTCGGAAGAGGGTCCCCTCGGGCATGGCGTAGACGTCCACGGGACGACCCTCGAGGAGGCGCAGGGATTCCTCGAGACCGGCGAAGACCGCCCATTCCCAGTCCTCCGGGAAGCTTCCGGCCCTTACCTCCGCCGCCACGTGGGGGTTGAGGTCGAGGTGCCGGAGGGCCTTGACTACGTTGGTGAAATAGACGTCGGTAACCTTGCCGCTCAGGATGTCCTCATTAGATGCGACGTGAAAAATCTTTCCCACCTCCTCAGATCAGTTCGGCCTGGAGCACCTCCTCCAGTTGCTTGAAGATGAAGGCGTCCGTCTCCTCGCTCAAGGAGGCGACCCCGTCCCTGAAGACCGCTACCCGGTAATTGCGCATGGCGGCGTCCAGGGCGGTGGCGTAAACGCATATATTGGTAAGCACTCCGGTCAGGTAGAGCTTGTCCACGCCCATTTCCCGGAGATAGGTGTCCAGGTCGGTACCGAAAAAGGCGCTGTACCTCCTCTTGGGTATCAGGTAGTCCTTCTCCGCGGGAGCGAGTTCCTCCACCACCTCAGCTCCCCAGGTGCCGGCCACCGCGTGGGGTGGCCAGTACTGGAATTCCCGGTCGTCCGGGCGGTGCCGGTCGGCGATATAGATGACGGGTATTCCCTGGGCCCTGGCCTCCCGCGTCAGCTCGGCTATCCTGGGCACGATACGGGATGCCCCGGGGACCACCAGGGCTCCCTCCTGGTGTATGAAATCGTTCAGCATGTCGATGACCAGCAGGGCTCCGTGGGCGTCGAAGTCAAAGGCCATGCTCTCACCCCTCTCGGCGAAACCTCTCCTTATCTTCCACCACCAAGCCGACCGTCCAGGCGTTGGATCATCCGCCTCCACCTGCCTCCGGGTGGCCCGTTTTCCTCTATAATACCCACTACGCGGGCAAATGGTTAAGGCGCCGGGGTCCAGGCGCGTTAGCCGGAAGCAGCCTTTTGGCGATCCCCGCACGGCGTGTGGACGATCACGGCCCGGGACGACCAGGTCCCGTCCATGGGGGAAGGCGCGCCCGGCCGGTAGATGCGGTTTAGCCTCCAGCGTTGCGTATGAGGTTCTCCCTGGCGTGATCTCCCACCCCCGGACCTCGACCCATGTCCCCCCTCGAAAAAGCCACTGCGCCTTCCAGTAGTCGAACCACCGACCGCCCTTCTTACGGGTCGTAGCAACCGCCTCGGGATCCGCCGGCGCCAGAGGTCCCGAGGGCACGGGGTTCGCCGGGGAGGAAACGGCTCCCGGCCGGGCCCCGGTCGTGATTCCTGCGTCCGAGAGCCTCGACCGGGGATCAGGCGGCCACCAGGTCGTTTATTTTCCTGGTCATCTCGGCTATGAGCCGGGCGGCTTCGGAGTCGCTTTCCGCCTCGCTGATTATATGGAGCGTGGGTTCGTCGGGGTCGGGCAACACCAGGACCCAGGATGAACCGTTCATGTACACCTTGATCCCGTCCACAAGGTCCACTTTTTTCTGGCCGTACTCCTCCACCAGCCGCCTCATGATGGTACCTTTCTGCTCCCAGGAGGCCAGGTATTCCGTGGACAACATGTGGATGGGAGGGAGGTCGTTCAGATGCCTGGAAAGCGGCCCTTCCACCCGGCTCAAGGCCTGGAGGAGCATGGCCGTGCTGGCCATGGCGTCGTAGGTGGGGATGAAGGAGGGGAATATGAAGCCCCCGCTGCCCGCCCCGGCGAACACCACCTCGTCTTCCAGGGAGACCTTCATGAGCTCGCTCCTGCTCACCTTGGTGCGTATCACCCGGTTGCCGTAACGGGAGGCCACCTTTTCCACCTGGGAGGTCACGCTTACCGGCACCGCTATGCTACCCCTGATCCCCGCCTCTCCCAGGAGCCTGACGAAGAGGAGTAGGGCGACCTGGGGATGCACCTGGCGTCCCGTCTCGTCCAGGAGATACAGCCTTTCCGCGGCGTTGTCCAGGAGTATTCCCACCTCGGCCTCCGAGGCTTTCACCAACCGGGACAGGTTCCGCAGGGAGGCGTTGAGTTCCTCCTGGGAGAGGGTCACCCTTTTCTCGTCCGTGAAGTTGTTGATGCTCAGGACGTCACAACCCATCTTCCCCAGTATCATGGGGAGGACCATACTGGCACTGGAATGGGCGTAGTCGACCACCACGCGAAAACGCCTTTCCCGGAGGCGTTCGAGGTCCAGGCGACCCAGGAGCGACCTGGTATACATTTCCAGGACGCGGGGCGGGAAATAGATGGCCCCGATCTCGTCCATGAAGGCGCGGCGGAAGCTGGACTGGCTGAAGACCTTCTCTATGTCCCGCTGCTTGGACTCCGGAATGTCTATGCCCTCCTCGTCGAAGAAGCGGATCTCGATGGATTGGGGGTCGAAGGCCGATATACGCACGTCCACTCCGCCCACGGCCCGTTCCGCCCGGATGGCATAGCGGGTCACCGGGGCGGGTGATATCTCCAGGTCGGCGACGTTCACTCCCGCCGCGTTGAGCCCGCTTATGATGGCCCTCTTTATGGTCCTGGCGGCCCGCGAGGCGTCCCGGGAGGTGACCACGGTGGAACCCACGGGAAGGGTGGAAGCGTAGGCCATGGCCAGCCGGAGGGCCAGTTCCGGGGTCACGTCCACGTTGACGATACCGGAGACCGCCCTCTTTCCGAAGAGGGTGCGCAGGCCGCGGGATTCCCAGACGATGCTGGTGTTGACCGTGGCTCCCGTTTCCACCGTTTTGAAGGGATATATCTTGACGTCGTGCTTGACCAGGACGCTTTCCCCTATCAGGCACTCGTCTCCCACCACCACCCCCTCTTCCAGCCGGACGTTGGCCTTGAGGTCGCAGTTCTTGCCCACCACGCAACCCCGCAGGTGGCTGCCGTTGCCGATATAGGAATTCTCATAGACGATGGCCCGGTGGAGGAAGGAATCCTTCTTCACCACCACGTTATGACCCAGGACGGTGTATTCCCTTATCTTGGTCCCCGACTCGACCTTGCAATGGTTCCCCAGGACCGAGGGGCCTTTTATCTCCGCCCCGGGGTCGATGTCCACCCCCTCCCCCACCCAGATGTTCTCCGCCATGCGGAACCCCGGTATGTCTACCTTGACCTTTCCGTCCAGAACGTCACGGTGGGCGGCCACGTATTGTTCGAAGTTCCCGATATCACACCAGTAACCGTCGGCCACGTAACCGTAAAGGGGGTGGCCCTCTTCCAGGAGGCGGGGGAAGAGGTCCTTGGAGAAGTCGTAAGGCTGGCCCTCGGGGATGAAGTCCAGGACTTCCGGCTCCAGCACGTAGATGCCGGTGTTGATGGTGTCGCTGAAGACCTGTCCCCAGTTGGGCTTTTCCAGGAAACGTTCTATCCGCCCCTCGGCGTCGGTGACCACGATTCCGAATTCCAGGGGGTTATCCACCCGGATGAGGGTGATGGTGACCATGGCCTTTCGGCTGCGGTGGAATTCCACCACCCGGTTGAGGTCGATGTCCGTGAGCGCGTCACCGCTGATCACCAGGAAGGTGTCCTCCAGGAGGGAGGAGCTGTTCTTCACGCTGCCCGCCGTGCCCAGGGGAACGAACTCCGTGACGTAATCCAGGCTGACCCCCCAATCCGTCCCGTCGCCGAAGTAATTGGTGATCAGCGTGGGCAAGAACTGGAGGGTCACCACCATCTCCTGGAACCCGCATTTCTTGAGCAACTCGATGATGTGTTCCATCATGGGCTTGTTGACCACCGGGAGCATGGGTTTGGGCTGGTTGCTGGTCAGGGGGCGTAGCCTGGTCCCCTGTCCCCCGGCCATGATGACCGCTTTCAACCTCCACCTCCTGGATTCCGAGTTCCGGGCTCGATGAGGATGCGCAGGGGACCGGGTGCGCCGGCCGCGAAATCCCGCCGAGGCGGCATCCCCGGTCGCCTTCTCGCTCCCGCTCCGGCCCGAGGGATCGGTTTGCCGCCCTCGTCAGCCGGAGACGGTGGTTGGCTGGCTCGTGAAATCCTGTCCGACCGGCCCGAACTTATTATAACCGAAAGCCCTCGCCCTTCCCCGGCCCGTGCACGGTAGCCCGGTGCTCACGGGAACGCTGGCGACGAAGCTTCCTCGTCCCTCGCGGTCCTTAAGCGGGGATGGCGACGGGCACCTGGGGGAGGAAGGGGAATAACCTCCCGCCCCTCCTCGCTCCTGGGAGGGGTTGAGAAAAGGGGTATCCTCGGGCGAGGGATGGCCTGGTCTCCGAGGCGCGTTTCAATCCAGGAAATCGAGCACCAGGATCAGGGTAGGCTCAGGGAGTTCTCCGGGAGCGATGTACACCGGCTTTTTCCCCACCCTCTCCACGCGGTCGAACCGGGAGAGGAATGGTTCCTCGGTGAGGATGGGAAAACCGCAACCCGAGTTCCGGAAGTGCATGGGCACGGCGATGCGTGGGGCGAGGGCCCTCACCAGCTCCGCCGCTTGGGCGTCATCCACGGTGAAGGTGCCGCCCACGGGGACGAAGAGAACGTCCGCCCCCTTGAGCTCGGATGCCAGCTCCTCCTCCAGGAGATGTCCCAGGTCCCCGAGATGGATGAAGGTCAGGCCCTGCATCCGGATTCGGAAGACGAGGTTCTGGCCGCGCTCCTTTCCCCCGCTGGGATCGTGGAAGGTGGGGAATCCCTCCACCAGCACGCCGTCGATCTCCCTCCTTCCCGCCTCCCGTACCACCACCGGATTGCCTTTCACCAGATCCACGTTGTTGTGATCGAAATGGTCGTGGCTCACGAGGACGATGTCCGCCTCCACCTGGGGAAGGCTGTAGCCCACCCCTTCCCCGTAGGGGTCGGTTACCAGGCGGTGACCGGATCCGTCCTCGAGCAGGAACATGGCATGTCCCAGCCAGCTTACCCTGACCGCGGAGGAAAGGTCTTTCTCCTGGGTGAAATGGGAACTCATCTCCACACCTCCTCGCCCACTACCAGCCCGTGCCGCGCGCGTCCCTCCCCGACCCGCAGGTCGGTAATCTCGGGACAGGACTCAGGATTCCAGCCTTGCGCCCAACAATTTTATACCCCGGCGCAGGTAGATGAAACCGCTGAGGTAGGAGAAAAGGATGCCGGCGCAGAATATGGCCAGCCCCACGGGGTTAACGTGCCGGTAGAGGTTCCAGTAGATGAAAATGCAGATGGCGGTGAAGAGCAGCGCGGTGGCCAGTTTGCCCGTCCAGTGCACGGCCAGTTTCTCCCTCACCTGCGGGTCTCTGATACCCACCACCGGGGCTCCCAGGAGCATGAGCACGTCACGGCTCACGATCAGGATCCCCATCCACAGGGGCATGAAGGAACGCCACATGAGGGCAACTAGCACGGCGATGACCAGGAGGCGGTCGGCCAGCGGATCCACCACCTTGCCGAACTCGGATATGGTGTTGGTGCGGCGCGCTATCTGGCCGTCGATGAAATCCGTCAGGGCAGCGAACACAAAGGCGGCCAGGGCCCAGGCATGGGCCGCATCCCTGCCGTGAGGGTCGGCGGCGAATATGAGCCACACCACCACCGGGATGAGCGCCATGCGCAGGCAAGTGAAGAAATTGGCGATGTTCCTCCTTATCATCGACGACCTCCCTTCCCTCGGGATACGGATTTCGGGGTGCCCGAATGAAAACCCCGCTAACTCCCCACAGGCCCTCCTTTCGAAGGTCCACAACGCGACCAGCGCTTCCCCGACGACCCGCCGCAAAGAGGAAACTGCGCCTGCGCCGTCCTCGCGGTTAATTCTACCCCCGGGGAGTGACGGGCGAAAAAGGGAGAGGAGGTGGAAGGAAACCCTCGCGCCAAGAGGGGGAAAGCTTCGCCATGCCGGGGATATACTTGTGGACGGTTCACGGAATAAAAGGCGGCATGGCCGCCTTTTTCCTGGTCGGGATGGCCGGATTTGAACCGGCGACCTCTAGACCCCCAGTCTAGCGCGCTAACCAAGCTGCGCCACATCCCGGTTTGACGAGTGTTATTTTATACCCAATTATCTACCGGTGACAACGCGGGCCTTTCCCTCCACGTGTTTACCCGACCCTCGGGAACCTGGTTTTCCCTCTATCCTCCAGGGAACCGGGTGTCACCCAAGACCTCCTAACCGGGGTCCGGGAGCTATCTTGGGGTTAAATCCGGAAGGGAGCGCCGCGGGCGGACCCTCAGCGGGGAACGTGGGGATGGAAGGCCTCGTGGTCCAGGGCGGGATCGTAAAGGCAGATGCGGTTGCGGCCGGTGAGCTTGGCCCGGTAGAGGGCGCGGTCCGCGCGGTCGATGAGCTCCTCGGCACTATCGGCGTCCTCCGGAAACCCGGATATCCCCATGCTCACGGTGAGGTTCCCGGCGGGCTGGAATTCCTCGAAGGGGAAGACGTAATCCTGGACCACCCGCCGGATGCGTTCCGCGATGTTGAGCGCCTCCCGCTTGGCCACCTCGGGGATGATGATGGAGAACTCCTCGCCCCCGTAACGGAAGACGGTATCCACTTCCCGTACGTTCTGCTGCAGGAGTCCGGCCAGGATGCGCAGCACCTCGTCGCCGCGAAGGTGTCCATGCTGGTCGTTGTAGACCTTGAAGTAATCGATGTCCAGCATGATGAAGGAGAAGGCCCTCCCGTAGCGCAGGGATCGCTTCACCTCTTCACCCAATACCCTCTTCAGGTGCCGGATGTTGTACAGGCCGGTGAGCTCGTCGGTGATGGCCAGCTGGCTTATCTCCTCGAAAAGCCGGGCCCTCTCCACGGCCACGCCGATCTGCTCCCCGATGGCCTTGGCCAGGGCGGCGTCCTCCTCGTCGAAGGCTCCATCGAAGCGGCTGGCCATATGCAGTATCCCGTACATATTGGTGCCGGAGCGGATGGGCACGCAGAGGACCGACCTTATATCCCCGCTCACCACCATGTTGGGGCAACGCTTTTCCGCCTCCACGTCGGGGCATAGGAAGTGGTCACCGCTCCTGAGGACGAAGCAATCCGCCACCGGCTCGAAGGGACGGCTCAGGTGTTTCTCGGCGTACTCCGCATCGTATCCCAGGTTGCGAACCGTTTTCAGCATCCCCGATCCGGCATCCACCAGGTTTATGAGGGCCTTGTCCGGGGCGAAAAGGGCCCGGATGACGTCCATGGCCAGGTTGTAAAGCTGGTCCAGGCTGGAGGTGGTGTGGATGGCGTCCACCACCCGGATGAGGCTGGTCAGCTGGGCGACCTTCTCCTCGCTGCGCCGGAAGAGTAGGGCGTTGTCCAGGAACACGGAGATGTGGGGCGAGAGCAGGCGCAATAGATCCAGGTCCCGCCGGGAGTAACCTCGCCGGTTCAACTTGTTGGCCAGTACCAGAAGCCCCACCTTCTTGCCTCGCGCCTCCAATGGGCAGGCCATGAGGTCCAGCACCCGGATCTCCGGGAGCAGGGCGGGAAGCTCCATCTCGCGGCATGCGCGCCTGGTGAGAAGGAGGGGTTTCCCCTGCTCGAAGGCCTTGGCCAGCATGCTTTCCGAGCCCAGGGGTATTTTAAGGCGGGCAGAGGCGAGGAAGTCCAGTCCGGGCGAGGGTTGCTGGGCCACCAGGCAGGCGGAGCTCTCGTCGTAGGTCAGGAGGACGGTGATCTCCGCGCGCATGATCTCGGCCATGCGGTGGGTGATCTCGTCCATGACGTTGTAGAGGGCCGGGCTCTTACTCGAGCTCCGGCTTATCTCGTAGAAGAGCCGCAGCCGCCTACGGTCCCTGAGTATGATGTCCGTCACGTAGAAATCGAGGATGGAAGCCCCTACCAGGAACCCGTAACGCAACGCGAGGGCTTGGGGCAGGTCGTACCCGGGAGGGAGCGCACGGTCGGCCAGGACCACCGACGTGTACCCCAGGACGGCCAGGAGGGAAGCGGTCACCGCCCCCCTGAGTTCTCCGTAGACGCCCCCGATGAGCGAGGCCAGTCCCAGGAAGAGGAAGGTGTAGCTCTCCACGCCGCCGCAGAAGTAGATGGCCAAGCAGATGGCGGAAACGTCGATTATCCCCGCCAGCAAGCGCAGGGTGCCCCCCAGGCTGAGCACCCGGTAGTAACGGTAGGTGGCCAGGGCATAGAGGAGGTATGCGCCTCCGAGGATGTACAGCGGCGGGTAGGAGATCTTCCCTCCCAGGTTCACGTCCAGGCGTTCCAGGTGAACCAGGAAGAGAAAGCCCAGGGTGAAAAAGAGCCGGAAGATGAACTCCCTTTTGCGCACCTCCCGGTCCGTCTCCTCCGCCCAGAGGCCGCCTTCCCCTCCCCTGCCGGTGGTCACTCCTATCTCCCCCTGCAAGCCTGAGTCCGGACAAGGATATAGGAAAATATTACAACAATTTACCGACGGGAAGGCCCGGGCGTTTTCCGCCGGGGGCGGTCGGGTTGGAATGCTCCACGTTCCGCCTTACGCCCCGCCATCCTCCCGGAAGGGCCGCAGCCTCTCCGCCAGTTCGGGCGGGACCTCGCTTAGGAGGCGGTAAAAACCGTCCTCCGCGCTCACCTCCAGGATCCTTCCCCGCCTATAGAGCATGGATATGAGGCCGCTTTCCTCCACGGGTATCTTTAACCGCACTATGCGCGAGGCGGGGATGGAGGCGGCCATCCTCTCCTTCAGTTCCGCCAGGCCTTCTCCGGTGACCGTGGAGGTCAACACGCCGCCGGGAAACCTCCGGCGCAGGTCCTCCCTTTCCTCATCGCCCAGGAGGTCCACCTTGTTGAGAACGTAGATGGTGGGGATTCCCAGGGCGCCCAGTTCATCCAGGACCTCCTCCACGGCCCTGGCCCTGCGCTCGATGTTGGGGGCCGAGGCGTCGATGACGTGCAGAAGGACGTCCGCCTCCCTCACCTCCTCGAGGGTGGATTTGAAGGCCTCCACCAGTTGGTGGGGCAGGTGGTTGATAAAACCCACCGTGTCGGTGATCACCGCGCGCCGGTTGCCCGGGAGGACCACCCTCCTGGTGGTGGGGTCCAGGGTGGAGAAAAGGCCATCCTCCACCAGGACGCCGGCATCGGTAAGCCGGTTGAGCAGGGAGGATTTCCCGGCGTTGGTGTAACCGACCAGGGAGAAGGTGGGGACCTCCAGGCGCTGCCGCCGCTTCCTCTTCACCCGGCGCACCCGGGTGAGCTCCCGGAGTTCCCGGTTCAGGGTCTTCAAACGCATGTTGATGCGTCGGCGGTCGACCTCCAGCTTGGTCTCCCCGGGCCCCCGGGTCCCGATCCCCCCTCCCAGGCGGCTCAGCTGGGTACCCCTACCCGCAAGCCTGGTGAGCTGGTAACGCAGTTGGGCCATCTCCACCTGCGCCTTGCCCTCCTTGGAGTGCGCGTGCTGGGCGAAGATGTCCAGGATGAGAGCGGTGCGGTCGATGACCTTGACGCCCAGGGCGTTTTCCAGGTTGCGCTGCTGCGAAGAGGACAGCTCCTGGTCGAAGATGACCAGGTCGGCATGGTTCTCCGAGACCAGCCCCTGCAACTCCTCGAGTTTTCCCTTGCCCAGGAGGGTGGCGGAATCCGGTTTGCGGCGGGACTGGACGATGGAGCTGATGACCACCGCCCCGGCCGTCTCCGCCAGGGAGCGCAACTCGGACAGGCTCTCCTCGGCTTCCTCCTCCGGCAAGTCCCCCCAGAGCACGCTAACCAGGACGGCCTTTTCCGCTTCCCTCTCCCCGGGCCTCCCGGAGATGTCGCCGCGCTCCTCACTCAACGGCCATCACCCCATCCGGAATCGGCTCGGACCCGGGAGACCCCGGGCGACCCGTCCCCGCCGCTCAGGCGAAAGCTTCCCGTATCCTTCGCACCCCCTCCCTCAGTTCCTCGTCGGGAAGGGTGAGGGAGAACCTCACGAAGCCTTCCCCGCGTGACCCGTAGGCGGGACCCGGCACCACCACCACCCCCGCTCTTTCCAGAAGTTCCCTGGTGAAGGATTCCGAGGAGTGTCCGTCGGGCACCCGCATCCAGACGTAGAGCGTGGCCCTGGGAGGGTCCACCTTCCAGCCCAGGGAACGCAGCGCCCCCACCAGTTCGTCCCTCCGCCTGCGGTAGGTCTCCCGGTTGTCCTCCACGCATTCCTGGGGGCCCTCCAGGGCCGCCACCCCCGCCAGCTGGATGGCGTTGAAGACCCCGGAATCCACGTTGGTCTTCACCTTGCCCAGGGCGGCTATGGCCTCCGCTCCCCCCACGGCGAAGCCCAGGCGCCATCCGGTCATGTTATAGGTCTTGGAAAGGGAATGGAACTCCAGCCCCACCTCCCGGGCCCCGGGGATCTCCAAAAGGGAAGGTGCGCGGTAGCCGTCGTAGGTGATCTCGGAGTAGGCGTTGTCGTGGGCCAGGATCACCTGGTGGCGCCTGGCGTAGAAGACGGCTTTCTCGAAGAAGGACAGGTCGGCCACCGCCGCGGTGGGGTTGTTGGGGTAGTTCAAAAAAAGCATACCGGCCTTATCCCAGGCCGCCGCCTCCACGGATTCCAGGTCGGGCAGAAAGCCGTTCTCCTCGAGCAGGGGCAGGTCCAGGGGCCGCCCCCCGGACAGGATAACCGACGAGCGATAGACGGGATAGCCGGGATCCGGGACCAGGGCCGCCTCTCCCGGGTTAAGGCAGGCCAGGGGAAAGTGGGCGATTCCCTCCTTGGAACCGATGAGCGCCAAGACCTCGCGGTCGGGATCCAGTTCCACCCCGAAGCGCTTTTGAAACCAGGAGGCGACAGCCTCCCGGAACCTCTTCATACCCTGGTAAGAGGGATAACGGTGGTTTTCCGGGCGGGCCGCCTCAAGGCGGAGCTCCTCGACTATGTGCGGGGGGGTGGGGATATCGGGGTCGCCGATACCGAAGTTTATTATCTCCACCCCCTTTTTTCTCAGCTCTTCGATCCGCCGGTCTATCTCGGCGAAGGGATAGGTGGGAAGCTCCTCGATCCTCCTGGAAACTCTCACCGTCACCTCCTTGGTGCGTCTCATCTTCGGCCGGAGAGGCCCTTCCATTCGGGGCTCATCTCCCCGACGAAAACCTCCACCGCGTCGCCCACCAGGTGCACGTGGCCTCCCGGGTCGGCGTAGATCCTCAACTCCCCGCCGGGAAGGGAGACCTCCATGGAAGTGGCCCCCCTTCCGGAATGCACGCAGGCCACGAAGGCGGCGCAGGCTCCCGTCCCGCAGGCCTGGGTCTCCCCCACTCCTCGCTCCCAGACCCGCACCCTCATGTGGCCTTGGTCGACGACCTCCACGAACTCCACGTTGGTGCGGCGAGGGAAGTAGGGGTGGTTCTCGATGTGTGGTCCCCATTCTTTTACCGGCGCTCCTTCCGCCCGGGGGACGAAGAGCACGCAGTGGGGATTTCCCATGGAGAGGCAGAGGGCCTGCGTCTTCGCCCCTCCCGGGAGGTCCAGGGTTATCTCCATAGGGGTGCCGGCCTCCACGGAGTCCGGCAAATCCGGGCCGCCGAACTCCGGTAAGCCCATGTCCACGTCCACCTCCCGCACCCTTCCCCCCTCCACGGAGAGCCGCAGCTCCTTGGTGCCGGCACCGGTTTCCACGAACATGGTCTCCCGGCTGATCCCTCCCCTCTGGTAGAGGAACTTGGCCAGGCAACGGATGCCGTTCCCGCACATCTCCGCCTCCGAGCCGTCGGCGTTGAAGATGCGCATCCTGGCGTCCCCACCGGACAGCGGAGGACAGGCGAAGATCACACCGTCCGCTCCCACGCCGGTGTTGCGGCGGCAGAGTTCCACCACCTCCAGGGGATCGAGGAAGGGTTCCCCGCCATCCATGGCGTTCAAGATTATGAAATCGTTACCCGTTCCGTGATACTTGTAGAAGATCATCTCGCTCCTCGGCGCAAACCTGAAACTCTCCTTCCGCCTGTCCCACCGCGTACGCGGCGAACCGCCTATCCTCCTCCGCCCAGATCCTCCCGCAGGCACTCCAGCACCCTTTTCCAGGCCTCGGGGGGGCGCCGGTAGAGTTCCTCTTCCTCCAGCCTTATCCACCGGAGTCCCGGAAGGCGGCGGAACCAGGTCAGCTGCCTCTTGGCGTAGCGACGCGAGCGGCGCTTTATTTCAGAGATAGTCTCACCGAGGGGTTTTCCGCTGTCAAGATGGGAGAGAACCTCCTTGTACCCCAGGGCCTGCCGCGCGGTGCGGGAGAGGCCGGCCGAGGCCAGGGCCCTGACCTCCTCCACCAGTCCCGAGGCCAACATCTCCTCCACCCGCCGGTCTATGGCCCGGTAAAGGGCCTGGCGTGGGGCGTCCAGCACCACGCCGCAATACGGATAGAAGGGAGCCTGTGCGCCGCGCCTGGATTGAAAACGGGAGATGGGGACTCCCGTCCGCAGGTAGACCTCCATGGCCCGGATCACGCGTCGGGGGTTGGAGAAATCCTCCCGCGCCGCGAAATCGGGGTCCACTTCCTTGAGGCGCTGCCTCAGCTCCTCCAGATCCTCCGCCGCCCACCTCTCCAGTTCCCGCCGCAGCCCGTCCTCCTCTCCGCCGGGGGGAAAGCGGAGGTCGTAGACCACGGACTCGAAGTACAGGCCCGTGCCCCCCACCAGGAGGGGTACCTTGCCCCGCGCCACGACCTCCTCCACCGCCCGGCGCGCCTCCCGCTGGAAGCGGGCCACGGAGTAATCCTCGAAGGGATCCGCCACGTCGATCATGTGGTGGGGGACGGCATCCCGCAGCTCGGGCCCCGGCTTGGCGGTGCCGATGTCCATGCCCCGGTACACCTGCATGGAATCGACGGAAATGATCTCCGCGTTCAGGTGCAGGGCCACTTCCACGGCTATGCGGCTTTTCCCCACCGCCGTGGGACCCAGGATGGCGGCTACCCTTATCCTTTCGAGGTCGCTTTTCTCAGACATAGATTTCGCTTTGGTAACCCGTTTTTGGCCTCCCGGTAAGTAGCTCGCGGGCGATGGGATGCGGCCGAGCGGAGGGTGGCGAAGAACCGCCTTTTCCTCCTCTCGTCCGGTTTTCCAACCCCGGGGTTCCCGCTCCCCGGAAAAGGGCTCGAGATTATCGTGCCTCCGGGTCCGAGCCTCGAGATTCGCGGGCGGAAGTGCGGCACTAGCCATCCGGCCCTGGCCGCCGTAACCCTTTCCGGCTCTTTCCCTTGCTCCCGTCCCGGGAAGGCTTCTTGCGACGGGAGTGCTTACCTCAATGGTACCTACGAACCGTGAAACGGTAGATATGGATAGGTTCGTGGGTGCCTATCCCCGCCTTGCGCCTGGCGATGTCCAGTTGTTGCTCCACGGTGTCCACGCCTTCCAGGTCCGGAAGGAGGAGGCCCAGCCGCCCCCCGCTCTGGACTATGACCCCGTAACGGCGGGGGTCGAGCTGGGAGACGTCCTCCACGGGCTCCGGGTCGCTCAGGACGTCAACGCTTATCTCCAGGTCTTGCAGCTCATCGGGACCCACGGGGTTAAAGCGGGGGTCGCGGGTGGCGGCGCTGATGGCGTTGGAGACGATCTCCTCCGCGAGGGTCTCCCGGGTGGGCTGGAAGGTACCGATGCAACCCCGGAGCTCGCCGTGCTTCTTGAGGCTCACGAAAGCCCCGGCCCGTTGGCGCAGTTCCTCGGGCAGGTCCTCCCGGGGCCCGGGATCCAGTATTTTCCTTTCCCGGACCCACTTCTCTATGGCCGCCCTGGCCAGGGAGACGTGAGGGCTGCCCGCGTTCAAGGTCCCCTTTTCGCTCATTACGCCACCTCCCGCGAGGAGAGAAGGTGCAGGGATACCAGGTACCCGACCCCGAAGGGCCCCTCGTAGGAGAGGACCTGGTTGTGCAGTTCTCCGTTTTTCAACGCGCCCCACAGGGCGTGGATGGACCGCAGTCCGCATTCACCAGCCGCCTCCACCAGGTCCTCCTCCAGTAAGTACAGGGAATCGAAATCGCCACTACCGGCGATGTCCACGATGCGGCGGTCGAACTCCGCTCCCCGGGGGTGATACCCGGCCGGAGCTCCCCTGACCAGCCGATGGGACAGGTCACCGCTGGCCACGAAGAAGGCTTTCCTCCCCATTCTCCGGCAGGCTCTGCGGACGACCGCGCCCAGGCGGAAATGGCTTCGGTAGTCCAGGCCGGAGATGGACAGGGAAACGATGGGCGTTTCGAGGTACTGGTCGAGGTAATAAAGGGGAACCAGCAGCCCGTGATCCAGGTCCTCTCCCCTGTCCAGCCAGCCTCCCCTTGAATGCTCCACGGCCACCAGGGGAAGCCCTTCCGCATCCGCCTCCTCGACCAGGGCCCTGGCCAGCTGGATATCGTTATCCTTGGCTATGCGCACCTGAGGGCACCCGAAGGAGGCGAAGCTCCCCTCCAGTCTTTCCCCCGACTTGACGGTAAAGGCGTCGCGGAAGATGGGAGTATGGGGGGAGATCATCACCAGGACCTCGGGAGAGAGGTCCCTGATGGTGGCCCCCAGCCTCTCCATGGCCTCCTTCGTGGAACGCACCCTCTCCAGTTCCCGGCCCCCGATGTCTGGTACCAGCAACGGAGGATGGGGAACTATGCATCCGCCCATGATCCCCGCCTCGGCGCTCACTCCATCACCCCCAAACCATGGCCTCGGAACACGGCCCGTACAGTGGTACGTGTAATCTGGCTCCCGGCCCAGCCTCCTCGAGCGGCCCTCGGCGGGCCGGATGGCCAGATATAAGGATACCCCGCCGCGGGGTGGCCAAAACGGGCCCCCCGGGACGTCTTCCACCGCGGCTTTTCCCTTCTCGCGGGAAACGGGATCACGGATCCCCTTCGACCCTTAAAAGCTCCGTGCTCGAGTCTGCCGCCTCAGCCGCCGTCAGCAAACCCTTATCAGTTCTCCGTGCATGCTCCAGCTTCCCGAGGAGGTGATGCCGACCATGGCCAGCATACCCGTCAAGTCCTCGGACCCTTTGGGGAAGTGCACCAGCTGGTTTCCGCGGGTGCGCGCCTTCCACATCTTCTCGTCCTTGCGGCTTTGGCCTTCCACCATCACCGTCTCCACCCTGCCCACCCTTCGCCTCAGGCTCTCCGCCGTTAGCCGGCGGGTTAACTCGGCCAGCCTTTCCAGCCTCTGGAGCTTCACCTCCCTGGGCACGTCGTCGTCCAGGCGCGAGGCTGCGGTTCCCGGGCGCGGGTTGTAGATGAAGGTGAAGGCGGCGTCGAACCGGCACCGCTCCACCAGTTCCAGGGTGCGGCGGAAATCCTCCTCCGTCTCGCCCGGGAAACCCACCATGAGGTCGGTGGTCAGGACCACGCCGTCCACAAGCCTCCGTAGTTCCTCCACCTTGCGGAGGTAATCCTCGGCAAGGTAACCGCGGTTCATGGCCTGCAACACGCGGTCCGAACCGGCCTGTACGGGCAGGTGTACGTGCTCGCAGACGTTTTCCGTCTCCGCGATGGCCTCCATTATCCGGTGGTCGAAATCGCGGGGATGGGAGGTGGTGAAACGAATCCATACATCGGGGAATTCCCTTCCCAGGAGGCGCAGCAGATCGGCGAAGCGGCTCCGCCCCTCCTCGCGAAGCCGGTAGGAGTTGACGTTCTGCCCCAGGAGGTTAATCTCGCGTGCCCCCTCCGCGACCAGCTTTCCCACCTCCTCGAGTATCTCCCCCGGGGGCCTGCTTGCTTCCCTCCCCCGGACGTAAGGGACCACGCAATAGGAACAGAAGTTGTCGCATCCGTGGGTGATGGTCACCCAGGCCCTGAATTTCTCCCTTCTCCTGGTGGGGAGGCCGGCCAGGCAAAGGCCGTTCATCTCCAGAGCACAGATGCGCCTCGTGGCGGCTTCCTCCAGGAGCTCGGCGATGCGTGGGAACTGGTGGGTCCCGAAGACCAGGTCCACGTGCGGCGCCCTTTCCAGCAGCCGCTGCCCTTCTTTTTGAGCCAGGCAGCCGCCCACGGCGACGAGGATGCCCCTTTCCTCCTTCCACGGCCGCAGGGAGGCAAGGCGTCCATAGAGCCTTTCCTCGGCGCTCTCCCTCACACAGCAGGTGAGGAGGATGACCGCCTCCGCCTCCTCCGGCTGGACCTCTCTCCAACCCGATGCCAGGAGGATACCGGCGATACGTTCGGCATCGTGGACGTTCATCTGGCAGCCGAAGGTCACCAGGGCGAATCTCTTCCCCTCCATGCTTTCATTGTAAACCATGGCCTGAAGGTGTATCGGGGAGATGCGCGGTTGCCAGGGCCGCCCTTCTCCGGGGAACGGGCCCTTGGACTATCGCCACCCCGCAAGAACCCGTGGGTGGCTGGACCCCAAGAAACCTTGCCAGGTAGGCACCTTCTCCCTACATTCTGGTTGTATGATAGGTGCCGGGATCCAGGAGGGGGAAACGCGCATACCCGGTCCGCAAAAAACCGTGCGAGGAACGCATGGGGAAGGGCGGGGAAAGCACAGCCCGGCCAGGGGTGTGCGTTCAAGGCATTCGAGGCGTGGGGCATTGTCGGCGCCGTCGCCAATGATGCCCGGGATCCAGGGGTAAGAGGTAACGTGGCTGAGGGGTCGCCGAGGAGAACGGTGGGTCGCGGAGAAAATATGGCCAACAAGCGTCACAATCCCGGTGCTCGTCACACGGCCGGAAAAACAGCGCCGCCTTTTGGGAGGTGGTTCAAGCCGCGCGGCCATCCGGGAAATTCCCCCGTGTTTTCAACGCTTTTAAGGCCATAACGCGCCGGGTGGGAAATGAACGTGTACGTGGCCTCGGTGCACGCCCCTTCGGGGAATAACGAACGGGTCGTACCTTGCGGCGGACCGTCCCGTCCGGGCAGGTCGGAACATGCGCCTATCCAACTGAGGGAATTCCCCGCGAGGCCCGGTGAGAAAGGAGGCGAGATACCGCCCGCAGGCCTTTACGTGCTCATCCTTCGGGTACCTTCGGCGAGGGAGTCGAGGATCGGTGCCTGGGGGACGGTCTGGGCCCGCCCCGGTTATTACGCCTACGTGGGAAGATCGAAAAGGAACCTGCCGGCAAGGCTGAGGCGGCACCTTGGAAGGGAGGGGAAAAGGCGGCGGTGGCATATCGATCACTTCCTCGACGTCTCCGAACCGGTGGAGGTATGGATCCTCACCGGATCGTGGGATGAATGCGCCCTTGCGGAGAGGTTGGCAGTCCTCGGCGGATCCCGCGATGGGCTCCAGGGTTTCGGTTCCAGCGATTGCCGTTGCCGCGGCCATCTCCTCCGTTTCGGCCCTCGTCGCCCGGCCCCGTCGCTCCTGGTGGAAGGTATTCCCCGGCCTCACCGGGGACGGTGAATCACCGCCGCCTGCCGCGACTGCACGGCAGGACCTCACACGGACTGCAGGCAGAATTCCAGGCTCCGTCGCAGGTTGGCGAGCACCCGCTTCTCACCGAGCCTCGCCTCCAGGGGTCCGGGGCCAAGATTGCCGTTGCCGCGGCCATCTCCTCCGTTTCGGCCCTCGTCGCCCGGCCCCGTCGCTCCTGGTGGAAGGTATTCCCCGGCCTCACCGGGGACGGTGAATCACCGCCGCCTGCCGCGACTGCACGGCAGGACCTCACACGGACTGCAGGCAGAATTCCAGGCTCCGTCGTAGGTTGGCGAGCACCCGCTTCTCACCGAGTCTCGCCTCCAGGGGTCCGGGGCCAAGTTCCAGGGAGACCTTGCCGCGGTAGCCGTTCGTCGAAAGTAACCTCAGGAAGCGGTCCAGAGGAAGACGGCCCTCGAAGGGCAGGGCGTGATCGTCGAAACCCTTCAGGTAATTATTGGAAAGATGAACGTGCCTGACCCGGTCTTTCAGGGTGTCCCATGCCTCGAATATGTCCACGCCGGCAACGGCGAAGTGGCTGGTGTCGAACACCAGGTGCGGGAAACCGGCCAAGGCAGGAAGGGAATTGTAGAGGCTGAAGTTGAGGGGTCGTCGCAACTTGAGCAGCATGGCGTTTTCCAGTGCCAGGCAAACGTCCCGGTTATCGTGCATCGATTCCATGTCGCGGCGTACCCAAAGCGCGTATTGCCACTGCCAGAAGTAGGGAAGGTGGGCTACAACAACCCCGGCCCCCAGATGCCTGGCCATCTCCAGGGACCGCCGTAGCTTGCCCCGGTAGTCGCCCCAGACCTTTCGCGCTGCCATCAGGAAAGGGGCGTGGATGCAATCCACCCTCAGCCCGTACCTTTCCGCCAGGCGCCCCACTTCCTCCGGGGATTGGGTCTCCGGTCGCTTGGTGACCATGAGCTCCACTCCGGAGAAGCCCGCGAGGCACGCCAGGTTGAATATGCGTTCCAACTCCCACCGGAAAAGGGAGGCCGTGGAAAAGATGAAATCCATGCTCGACACCTCTGACGCGCGTTCAGTCATCTTCATCGTCCGTAGAGGATGCGGCGCAGGAGGCTGGTGCCACCGGCCACGGCGGCCAGGGAACTCCCCCACTTGGCCCAGGGGGAACGGAGGGCTTTATCCAGGGCTGCGAAGCTAGATTCCAGGCCCTTCAGCATCTCCAGGACCTCGCCGGTCGCCGCGGTGATGTTCCCCAGCTCCAGGTTGATCTCCTCGGCCGCCTTGTTCAGGTTAAGGAGCAACATGTTCAATTGGGGGCGGGCATCTTTCAGGGTACGGTTCAGCTGGTCGACGCCCCTGGATAGCTTGAGGGTGAGTCGGATCAGGAAACAGCTGAGGATGGGGACGGATATCGAGGCCAACAACAGGAACACCATCTTGAGGACGTTCATCTGTCCGAGACCTCCTGCTGCAAGTCAAGCACGGCTGCATTGCCTCGCCCGGCCCGGCGGAGCGGCCGGATATTTCGTCGGCCAACTTATTTTATAGCCCCCAGGTGGGGAGGTAAACCGAGGCATTTGCTTCGCTGTTTCCCCGGATGAAGGGTTGGCCTCTGGTAACTTTAAGGGCTTTGTGGGCCTACTCGGATCCGACCAAGGGGGACCTACGCCGGCTGAGATAGGCGTCCTGGTAACTTTAAGGGCTTTGTGGGCCTACCCAGATGGTTGAGCATGGACGCCTGAAGGTCTGCAGCACCTTTTCTTTTTTTCCCTCTTTTACTTGAGTTAGGAGGTTTGTATCCATCCTTTTAACTCTCATGGTGCCTATCGAGACGCTTCTGTATCGGCGCCTGGGCATATTACTTCTTAGAAGTCCGCTTTCTTAAAGGTCCACCGCTTCTCCGTGCGGCAGAAATGGCCCTGGTCCCGGGGCCGGCGCGCATGGAGAGTGCCTTCCGCTGCTCACGGTCCCGAGCGGGAAAAAATCAAATCCCCTTCCCACACTTCCTCGCCGGCGACGTCGTACGCTACCGGCGTGGAAAAGCCCGGGGTCGGGGATCAGCGTGATTCCACGGAGAGCCTGATGGCCGTCCTCTCCTCGCCGTCGATGATGATGTCGGTGAAAGCGGGGATGCAGACCAGGTCGATGCCGCTGGGTGCCACGAAACCCCTGGCGATGGCAATGGCCTTGATGGCCTGATTCAGGGCGCCTGCTCCTATCACCTGGATTTCGGCGCTGCCCGACTCGCGAAGCACTCCTGCCAAAGCGCCGGCCACCGAATTGGGGTTGGACTTCGAGGAAACCTTGAGCACTTCCATCTCCTTACTCCTCCCATTGCTCCTTCTGTGCGGCGAAGCCGACATCCCGGGTATCAAATCTTATTATAATGTCTTAAATCTTACCCTTAAAGCAATAAAACAAACAACGGGATGGTTTGCCCCATCCAACGGGTGGGTTGCGACGCTCAACGGGTTTGAGCCCTTTAGAATCCGGCTTCCCCCTCGCCTCTCATCCCCTTCCACCCGCGGGTGAGCTGCGCGGTGAGACCCCATGCCCACCGTCGTATCCCCATTATCCTCGCCTTCCACCCGCGGGTGCGCTGCGGATGGGGATATGAGCCATAGCTGGACGGATTTTATCTCCTTCCACCCACGGGTGCGCTGCGGATGGGGAAAACCTGGAGATCCTGGCCACCCTTCTCGGCCTTCCACCCACAGGTGCGCTGCGGATGGAATTGGCCGGAGGCCCAATGGATGCCTTAGTAACTTCCACCCGCGTGTGTGCTGCGGCCAGGCTTTCCGGCCAGAAGCCCGCCGCTCCCAGGCGCTTTCGCCGGGCTAGCTCTTTCCCGGGGCCCCTCAATCCTCCTTCTCGTGAAGGCGGAGGGAGATTATCAACCTGTCCTTGCGCCTTTTGATGACCGGATGTTCCGCCGCAAGCCAGCACCTCTCGCCTATTTCCTGGAATACCTCGCTGAGGCGGGAGGAGAGAAGTTTCAGATCCTGCGGGGTTAATCGCCGAGCCAGTTGGTCACTCCATTCCACGCGGATGGGGCGGTGCAGATCCGAGCGGCGCAAGCCAGGGTCCTCGGCGCCGCTGCGCAGGAGTTCGTTGATGCTCATCAGGGGAGGGATCTCGCATTCCAGGACCCGAAAGGCATTCCGCTCCGAGACCGCCAGCCCCAGTCGTTCCCAGGCGAAATTCCTCAAGGCCTTGCCTTCCTTTATCCCCCCCAGCTCGAACCACAGTGGGCGCCCCTCCAGCCTGCCGCCTCCGGCCCACGACTTTCGGAGGTCCGAGGAAAGATGATACAGGGTGGAGAGTATCTCCGCGTTGGACCCCAGGTACAATTCCACCTCGTCGTCCTGGAGCACGAACTCCGTGAGCACGCGCGGCACGTTATGCGGTCCGCCAACCACCTCCAGAACGCCCTCCTCGTTGGCCTCCAACCGCGGAAACGTGGATTGGTCCTTTCGCTCCGGAACGTCTCGGGTGTCGATCCGCGCCCTGATGGCCGTCCCCCTGCCCACCTCCGAACCGACCAGGTGCACCTCTCCTACTACCTGCTTGATGGAATACAGGGCCATCCCCCGGCCGTGGATGCCCAAGTGATCGGTCACCACCTCCCTGACCTTGGAGGTCACCCGGGCCTCGAATATCTTGTGGTGAAGCTCAGGGGGGATTCCCCCGCCATCATCCAGGACGCAGATGTTTCTCCAGCGGCCCTTCTCCTTCTGAAAGGAAACCAATATGTGCCTGGCGCCCGCGTCCCTGGCGTTACGCACCAGTTCCTTGACCACGTCCTCCACGCTACGGATATCCTGGAGCGCCTGCCGCCTTTCCGCTTCGGTGACCCGGAGGCGTACGTAACCGTGCCCCAGGTCCTCCTCCACGGTGAAGGTAGCCGGGTCGGCGAGATCCCTGACGAAACCGAGGAGGTCGTTGTCGTCATTCGCCTGCCCCATGGCCTCACCTCGTCCTTCGTCCCCGCGGCGTCCACGAGCCGTGAGCCTAGTTCGGGCGGTCCGGGGTCCCGTGCCCCGGGTTCCCTACCGCCACCTTACCCATGCCCTATGGCCCGCCGCTTGGTACATTCTTTCATCTCGGCAACCAAGGTGGGCGACTGAACACCGGCCCCGTAAAAAAGGGCTCTGCCCATCTTCGACAGAACCCGAAAACCCGCACTTCCGATCCCCGGCTTCCGAGGAATCGAGCCGCTAAACAAGGCTGTTTTTCCGATCGACCCATGATGGCCGTTTTTCAAGGAAACGCCGTTCGACTGGGGAACCGAAGATTAAGATATTAACCGGGCCGATCCGGGTCAAGCCCACGAGGCCGAGAGGTTTCGCCAGGATGAGGTGCCTACTTTTTGTTGACGACAAAAGGCCGAGAATGGAGGGGTGGCTCCCTCCCGCGTATCTGCTCGCTTTGCCGGGAGGATCAACGGTCTCTCAACTCCTGTGACCCATGGGGTCTTCCTGGGCCAAGCTTAAGGTGAAAAGCGCACCTTTCACGCCGAGGGAATACCTGGTTTCGACCCGTGGATCGCTCCTGGACATCGCAGGCAGGGACTGACTCTCCCACTGGGTCGGCCAGAGCGTAATGACCCCGTGTTCCCGTTGTCCTCGCCGCGGCGGCCACCCATCACTTGGCGTAGTCCACTACCCGTTTCTCCCGGACGACGGTTATTTTTATCTGGCCCGGGTATTCGAGCTCCTCCTCGATCTGGCGGGCTATCTCCCGGGAAAGGGTGACGCAACCCAGGTCGTCTATGACGTCCGATTTCACCATCACCCTGATCTCCCTCCCCGCCTGGAGGGCATAGGAGCTTTCCACCCCCTCGAAGGAGTCCGCGATGGTCTCCAGTTTCTCCAGGCGCTTTATGTAACTCTCTAGGGTCTCCCTGCGCGCACCGGGACGCGCCGCGCTTATGGCGTCCGCCGCCTGGACCAGCACCGCCTCGATGGTCTGGGGTTCCACCTCCCCGTGATGGGCCTCTATGGCATGGATGACTGCCGGGCTCTCCTTGAGCCGTTTGGCGAGCTCGGCGCCGATGATGGCATGGGAACCCTCCACCTCGTGGTCGATGGCCTTGCCGATATCGTGCAGGAGACCAGCCCTCTTGGCCAGCTTGATGTCCGTTCCCAGCTCGGCGGCCATCAGCCCGGCCAAGTGGGCCACCTCCAGGGAATGCTTGAGCACGTTCTGCCCGTAACTGGTCCGGTACTTCAGCCTCCCCAGCACCCGCATGAGCTCGGGGTTTACCCCGTGAAGCCCGACCTCGAAAACGGCCTGTTCGCCGACTTCCTTGATCTCCGCCTCCACCTCGGCCTTGGCCTTCTCGTACATCTCCTCGATGCGGGCGGGCTGGATGCGGCCGTCGGCGATGAGCCTTTCCAGCGTGAGGCGCGCGATCTCCCTCCGCACCGGGTCGAAGCTGGAGAGGATGACCGCTTCCGGGGTGTCGTCAATGATAAGGTTTATACCCGTCAGGGTCTCGAAAGTCCGTATGTTACGACCTTCCCGACCGATGATCCTCCCCTTCATCTCGTCGTTGGGGAGGGGGACAACGGAGACGGTGGTCTCGGCCACGTGGTCGGAAGCGCATCTTTGGATGGCGTTAGCTATGATGTTCTTGGCCCTCTTGTCGGCTTCCTCCCGGACCTTGAGCTCCATTCTCTTCAATATCTGCGCCGCTTCCCTCTTGCTCTCCTCCTCCACCTGGGATAGGAGGATCTGCTTGGCTTCCTCCCTGGAGAGACCGGCTATCTTCTCCAGCTTTTCCTGTTGTTCCTGGAGGGTTCTTTCCAGTTCCCTGCGCATCGATTCCAGCTGAGATTCCCTCTCCGCCAGGGCTTTTTCCCGCTTCTCCAGGTTTTCCGCGCGGTTGTCCATCTGCTCCTCTCTCTGGAGCAACCTCCTCTCCAACCTCTGGAGCTCGCTGCGGCGGTTCTTAATCTCCCGCTCAGCTTCACTGCGCATGGCGAAGATCTCATCCTTAGCTTCAAGTAGAGCCTCGCGCTTCTTGTTCTCCGAGGTTCTCTCCGCCTCCTCGATAATCTTCCTGGCCGCATCCTCGGCGGAAGATATCTTGGACTCGGCGATCACCTTCCGACCCACATAACCGCCCAGGGCTCCCAGCAGAAGGGCCGCCACCCCGACAACGATCGCCAGTATCATGATCATTTCCTCCCTTCTTTGTATGTCAAACCGGGTTATACCCCGGATCAAATAATGCAAAAATGCCGAGCGTAATCTCGGCATAAGGTTAAATCTACGGTTTAGATTTACCGTAAGATATAGGTGTCAACCCTTCAATCTCTTACGGCTATCCAAGAAGCGGCATCGCCGCTCGGATATCAACCAGCTGCCAATAACCTTAGCCGATTTTTATTCTAAGAAACGCGTCGATATAGTGTCAAGGAAGCCACACATGACTGCTTACGAGGGTTTCTCCTCTACCCTCGCAACTAAAGGTCGATAACATTATAATACCCGGGAAGCCTGGGTGCAGTTCTCCAGGGGGGCCCCCGCTACTTGGAGCCCCCGGAAACGGCCTCGGATTTGGTCTTGGACCCGTTCGTGCTTTCGGGTTTGGTTCCGTTTGGCGCCCGGGAGGCGATTTCGGGCACGGGGGGCAGGTTGAGCATGGCCCTTAACTGGTTCTCCAGCTTGCGCATGAGGTCCGGGTTGTCGGAGAGGTATTGCTTGGCGTTTTCCCTTCCCTGCCCCAGTTGCTCTTCCCCGTAGGTGTACCAGGAGCCGCTTTTCTTCACCAGTCCGTGCTCCACCGCCAAGTCCAGGACATTCCCCTCCGAGGAGATGCCCTTGCCGTACATGATGTCGAACTCGGCCTTGCGGAAGGGCGGGGCCATCTTGTTCTTGACCACCTTGACCCTTACCTGGTTACCGATTATTTCCGCGCCCTGCTTAATGCTGTCGAGTTTCCTGATGTCTAGCCTCACCGAGGCGTAAAACTTCAGTGCCTTTCCTCCCGGCGTGGTCTCCGGGCTCCCGAACATCACGCCTATCTTCTCCCGGAGCTGGTTGATGAAGATGGCCGTCGTGTTGGACTTGTTTATGGTTCCGGCGAGCTTGCGCAGGGCCTGGGACATCAGCCGGGCCTGGAGGCCCACGTGGGAGTCGCCCATCTCCCCCTCGATCTCCATGCGAGGAACCAGGGCGGCCACGGAGTCGATGACCACCACGTCCAGTGCCCCGCTGCGTACCAGCATGTCGGCGATTTCCAGGGCCTGCTCACCGGTGTCCGGCTGGGAAATGAGTAGTTCGTCCACATCCACTCCCAGGGCCTTCGCGTAACTGGGATCCAGCGCGTGTTCCGCGTCGATGAAGGCAGCGATGCCACCGCGCTTCTGGGCTTCGGCGATGATGTGCAGGGCGACGGTTGTCTTCCCCGAGGACTCGGGGCCGAAGATCTCCACGATGCGCCCCCGCGGCACGCCCCCGATCCCCAGGGCGATGTCCAGGGAAAGGGCGCCCGTGGGTATGACCTCCACCTGGAAACGGTGGTTGTCCTGGCCCAGCTTCATTATGGATCCCTTGCCGAACTGCCTCTCGATCTGCATCAGGGCCATCTCCAGTGCCTTTTCCTTTTCCACCTTCATCCTCCCGCTTTTCTCTCGACCGATATTCCCCGCTAACCGCCCGCGCGAAGTCCTCTCGCAGATCCTTCCTGATTATATTTCCGCGGGGTGACAGAATTACCTTTCCCCGGGTTTGAACCGTCCCCTGGAATACCCGGGCCCGCCGCTCCTCCCCGCAACCCCCGGGATGGCCGGTGGACATGCTTCCGCGGGGTGACAGGATTCCGTTAAGGGCAGGCGAGGCCCGGCACCCGGCGAAGCGGAGGGGGCCGAGCCCGAAGGGATGCCGCAACGCCAACCTCAACCCTTCCGGCGCAGACGGGCGATGAACATCCCCTCCATGCCCTGGCGGTGAGGCAGAACCTGGAGGTACCCTCTAGGCGAGAGGTCAGCGGCCAGTGCTTCGGGGATCAGGGAGGCAGGGCTATCCGGCTGGAAATCCTTCCTCTCCCGCAGAAAGCCCTCCACCACGCCTACCGTTTCCTCCAGGGTGAAGGTGCACACGGAATAGACCAGCACCCCGCCGGGGCGCACGACCTCCGCGCAGCCCCTTATCAGCCTGGACTGGACCCCGGCCAGGTTGGCAATGTCCCCCGGGAACCGTTTCCACTTCAGTTCCGGGTTCCTGCGCAGGGTCCCCAGCCCGCTGCATGGGGCATCGAGGAGTACGGCGTCGGCGGTGACATCGACCACCCTTTGAAGATGCGTGGCATCCCCCGTCTGGATGGCGATGTTCTCCAGGCCCAACCGCTCCACCGCCTCGCGCATGGCCTTCAGCCGCTTGGCGTTGCGGTCCACGGCGATCACGCGGCAGCCCTCCCCTCCCAGCAGGGCCAGGTGGGTGGACTTGCCGCCCGGAGCGGCGCAGGCGTCGACCACCACCTGGCCCTCGTGGGGGTCCACCACGCGGCTCACGAGCATGGAGCTCTCGTCCTGTACCACGCAGAGGCCCCTTTCCAGCCAGTCCAGCAGGACCGGGTAAGGAATGGACACGTCAACGATGGATTCGGGTAGAAGCTCGGAAGGCCTGCCTTGCCAGCCTTCGGACGCCATCATCTCCAGGAGCTCCTCGCGCGAGGTGCGAAGGGGGTTTATCCGCAGGGTGAGGGTCGGGATCTGGTTGTTAGCGCGGCAAAGCTCCAGGGCTTCCTTTTCCCCGAAGCGCTTTATAAGGTACTCGACCAGCCAGCGGGGGTGGGAATACACCACCTCCAGGTGGGAGGGAAGGTCCTCGGGTCCAGGCCAGGAAATATCCGCCAAACCCTCCGCCACGCCGCGCATCACCGCGTTGACGTACCCGGCGCTCTTTCCCAGGTGCCTCTTGGCCAGCTTCACGCTCTCGTTGACTGCCGCGTGGGGTGGAACGCGCATTTCCAACAACTGGAAAACCCCCAGGCGCAGGATGTCCAGCACCTCCGGGTTGAGCTCCTTCAGGGGGCGGTTGGAAAAGGCGGCGATGACGTGATCGATCCTGTTGCGGTGTCTTTGCACCCCGTAGGCCAGTTCGGCCACCAGCGCGCGGTCGCGGGCGCTGAGCTTTCCGTTGTCCAGGCTGTACCGGATAAGAAGGCCCAGGTAACCACCCTCGGCATGGACGCGACGGGTAAGCCGGTAGGCGATGTCCCGAGCATCGGCGGGATACCCCGCCGGTCTCCCCTCCTTCGTCCTGGCTCCTTTTCCCTTTTTTTTCTGGTCAGCCACTTTCGCTCACCGCCTCGAAGAAATCCTTGCTCCCTCCGCGGTATCCCCTGAGGAATTCGGTGGCATCCATGATCCTGCGTCCTTCCGGCTGCAGCAGCAATATCTCCAGGGCACCACGGCCGGTCCCCACCAGCATCCCCCTCTTCGCGTCCCCGGCCAGCTCCCCGGGTCGGAGGTCCAGGATATCCTGGCGTGGCCGCGAACGGAGTATCTTCAACCACTTGCCTCCCAGTCTACCCCGGGCTCCCGGCCGCGGCGCCAGGGCCCTGATCCGGTTATGGATATCGGACGCCGGCATCCCCCAGTCTATCAATAACTCCTCCTTCCGCAAGGGAGGGGCATAGGTGGCCAAGCGCGGATCCTGCTCCCTCGGTCGCAGCCTCCCCTCCAGGTAGGCGGGAAGGGCGGTCTCGACCAGGCGGGCCCCGGCTTCGGCGAGCCTTAGCCCCAGGGTCCCCGCGTCGTCCTCGGCGAGGATGTCCGTTTCCAGGGCATCCACCACCGGCCCGCTATCCAGACCCTCGTCGATCACCATGAGGGAGACCCCGGTCCTTTGAGAGCCCTCCATCAGTGCCCGGCGTATGGGTGCCGCACCGCGATACCTGGGGAGTAGGGAGGGGTGCAGGTTCAGGAAGCGCCCGGGGAGGAGGGAGAGAACGTCACCGGGTATCAGGCTGCCGTAATCGCAGACCAGGGCGACGTCGGGCCGGTGACGCTCGAGTATCTCCTCGAATACCGGCCCCGCCGGCTTTTCCAGCTTGTGGATTTCCAGCCCCTTCCTCTCCGCCAGCAGGGCCACCGGGGAAGGCCTGGCGCGCAATCCCCTTCCGGAGGGACGATCGGAACCGGTGATCACCGCCAGGGGTCTCAGTCCATCGTCGAGCAGGTGGTCCAGGACATCACGAGCGTAGCCGCCAGTTCCCAGAAAAAGGAATTTCAAGGGAATGATGCCCCCTCGTCGTTGCTCGTCAACCGGTGCCCCCGTGTCCCGGTTCCCCCTGGAGCAGCTGGATGGCCTGAACCCTGCTCTCCCGATCCGTGCGGTCCAGGATGAGGCGCCCGTCCAGGTGATCGAGCTCATGCTGGAAAACCCTGGCAAGCCACCCTTCCACTTCCAGTCGCTTCGGGCTGCCGTCCAGGTCCAGGCACTCCAGGACCAGGTTCAGGTGCCTGGGTACGGGCACCGCCACCCCTGGAAGGCTGAGGCATCCCTCCAGCTCCTCCTCGGTCTCCTCGGATACCGAAACCAGGCGGGGGTTGATGCAGGCCCTGACCTCCCCCTGGTCCTCGTAGACGAAGACTCGCTTCAGGATACCCAGCTGGTTGGCGGACAACCCCGCTCCCCCGGGGCGGGGCAGGGAGTCCACCAGGTCCCGTACCAGTTGTTCCACGCTTTCGTCGATCTCCTCGACCTCCGGGCAGGCCTCCCGGAGAACCGGATCCCCGAAAACCCTTATGGGCAGGATGGCCATCTTCTCGCCTCCGGAGACAGGATTGCTTTCCTTTTCCTAACCATACTTTAAACCTTGCGCCTCCCGGAGAGCTTGACCGGGCTCAGTCCAGGCCCGCCTCCCGGCGCAGGATTTCCGCCTTGTCCGTTCTCTCCCACGTGAAATCCTTGTCCATGCGTCCGAAGTGGCCGTAGGCCGCCGTCTTCTTGTAGATGGGCCTCCTGAGGTTCAGATCCCTGATGATGGCCGCCGGGCGCAGGTCGAAATGGGCCCGGATGAGCTCCAGGATGGTGTCCAGTTCCACCTTCTCCGTCCCGAAGGCGTCGATCATTATGGAAACCGGGCGGGCCACCCCGATAGCGTAAGCCAGCTGTATCTCGAAGCGGTCCGCAAGCCCGGCCGCCACCACGTTCTTGGCCACGTAACGCGCCGCGTAAGCCGCCGAGCGGTCCACCTTGGTGGGGTCCTTTCCCGAGAAACAGCCTCCCCCGTGCCTGGCCATGCCCCCGTAGGTGTCCACGATGATCTTCCTTCCCGTCAGGCCGGTATCCCCCATGGGGCCTCCGGTGACGAACTTCCCCGTGGGGTTCACCAGCACCCGCAGGTCCTTGTCCACCATCTCCGGGGGCAGCACGGGGTGAATGACGTGCTCGATGAGGTCGGGCTTCATGAGTTCCTCGATGTCCACGTTGGGACGGTGCTGCGCGGAGATGAGCACCGTGTTGACCCTCACCGGTTTCCCGTTCTCGTATTCCACGGTTACCTGGGACTTTCCGTCCGGCCGCAGGTAGGGGAGGATTCCCGCCTTGCGCACCTCGGCCAGGCGGTGCGCCAGCTTGTGGGCCAGGAGGATGGGCATGGGCATGAGCTCGGGCGTCTCGTTGCAGGCGAAACCGAACATCATGCCCTGGTCGCCGGCCCCCAGGGAGTCGAGCATCTCGTCCTCGGTCATCCCCATCCTGGCCTCGTAAGCCTGGTCCACCCCCTGGGCGATGTCCTGGGACTGGGGATCGATGGAGACCACGACACCGCAGGTCTCGTAATCGAAGCCGTACTTGGCGCGCGTGTAGCCGATCTCCTCGATGGTCCTGCGCACCACGCCGGGGATGTCCACGTAGGTGGAGGTGGTCATCTCCCCCGCCACGATCACCAGGCCGGTGGTCACCAGGGTTTCCACGGCCACCCTTCCGAAGGGGTCGTCGCGGTAGACCTCGTCCAGGATGGCGTCGCTTATCTGGTCGGCTATCTTATCCGGATGCCCCTCGGTGACGGACTCCGAGGTGAACAGGTACCTGTCGGTCACTTCCTCTCCTTTCCCTTCGGCCGCACGACGTGATCCCTGCGGCTTTCCGACCCTAATCGAAACATTATACTACAATAATATCTCCCCTTTGCCGCCCGGCGCCCGGCCTTCGGGCATCCATCGGTCCGAAGAGAAGTGAACACGCGCCCTGCGCCAAGCCCGCGGGGAGCCGTACACGGTTTATTCCCCCCTGAGCGGAGAAGCGGCGGAGAAGGGAAGCCCGCAAGGGGCCGGGGTCACTTGTAGATGAAGATGAGGACTATGGTGGTGATGACGAAGACGAAGGCGCTGGCGATGGTGATGCGGTCCAGGTTCTTCTGAACCACCTGGGTACCGGAAAGCCCCCCCAGGGAGGAACCCCCGAAAGCGCTGGAGAGGCCGCTGCCCCTCCCCGAATGCAGGAGCACGAAGACGGTCATGGACAGCCCGGAGAGGAAGAAGAGGGGAAGCATTATATACTTCAGGATATCCAATTCCTACCACCTGCCTCCTTGGTCCAGACTTGCGAACTCCCGGGCTGCTGTCCCGGGCGCATGGCCTCCTCCAACGGGGAGTATTTTACCACGTATACGGCGGGCGTTAAGCGAGGGCATGCCGTGCGGGTTCCCTCTCCCCTGTCGGCGCCTTCGCCTGCGGACCGCTCCCCCACCCGTATATCCTCTGTTTCCCGTCGGTATGCGGGGATCCCCGGCGGCCGCCGGATCCTTGGTCACGGTCCTCGGTAAGAGGCCCCATCCCTTGCTCGTGGTTCAAGTCGCGGCTCCGGCCCTCGGTTTCCCCTCGGAGCGCCGGAGCTCGCTTCCCCGGGCGGGCGTCCTATCCCGCGCGCTGCGCTCCACATGAAGGGTTCCTCCAGTTCCCGCCGAGGGGAGGCGACCTTCCGGTTGCCTCGATTTTCCGGGACTTCCCGACGGCGGAGGCTTATCCGCGGAAGCGAGCGATGGCGGCGAAATCCCCGGCCTTGAGGCTGGCGCCGCCCACCAGGGCCCCGTCGATATCCGGCATGGCCATGAGCTCCCCGGCGTTGTCCGGCTTGACACTGCCGCCGTAGAGAATGCGCACCTCCGAGGCAGCGTCCTGGCCGAACCTCTCGGCGAGCCAGCCGCGGATAAAGGAGTTCATCTCCTGGGCGTCTTCCGGCGTGGCCGTCCTTCCCGTACCTATGGCCCAGATAGGTTCGTAGGCGATCACCAGTCCGGTGGAAACCTCGTCGCCGGTCCAGGCGGAAAGGGCCGCCTCCAACTGGCCCTGGACCTTGGATACCGCCTTTCCTTCCTCCCGCTCCTCAAGGGTCTCGCCCACGCACAGTATGGGCACCATGCCCTCTTCCAGCACGGCGCGCGCCTTGGCGGCCACCAGGTCGTCCTTCTCCCCGATGATCTCCCGGCGCTCGCTGTGGCCCACGATGACGTAACGCACTCCCAGGGCCCGGAGCATGCGCGGGGAGATCTCGCCGGTAAAGGCCCCTTCCGGCGCCGGATACACGTCCTGGGCTCCCAGGAGGATCGGCGACCCGGAATCCTCCAGGGTGCGCGCCACGTCGGATAGGGCGGTGAACGGAGGGCAGACGGCCACCTCCACCCCTTCCAGCCCGGCAAGAAGGCCGTCCAGTTCCCTCACCAGCTCAACGGCTTCCCGGTGGTCCTTGTGCATCTTCCAGTTGCCGGCGACCAGCGGCGTGCGCATGGGTGCCACCTCCCTCTCCCTATTTATCCTGGAGGACTTCCACTCCCGGGAGCACCTTGCCTTCCAGGAATTCCATGGAGGCGCCACCGCCCGTGGAGATGTGGGTGAAACGATCCTCCAGGCCGAACTTGCGGATGGCGGCTATGGTGTCTCCCCCTCCGGCCACGGTGACCGCTCTCGAGGAGGCGATGGCCTCCGCCACCTTCCTGGTGCCCTCCTGGAAGCGATCCCACTCGAAGACGCCCATGGGTCCGTTCCAGAAGATGGTAGCCGCCTCCGCGATCCTGGAAGCGTAAAGGTCGCAGGTTCTGGGGCCGATGTCCAGTCCCATCCAGCCCGGGGGGATGTCCGCCGCGTCCACCACCCGGCTATCAGCGTCCGGCTTGAAGTCCGCGGCCACCACCAGGTCCACGGGCAGGAGGATATCCGCCCCGCCGGATGCTCCTCCTTCCATCAGTTCGCCCACCTGGTCCAGGAAATCGTCCTCGCAGATGGAATTGCCGATTTCCATTCCTTTCCATTTCATGATCGTGAAGCACATTCCCCCGCCCAGGATGAGGACGTCCACCAGATCGCGCATCCGGGCCAGAACCTTCAGCTTGTCCGAGATCTTGCTGCCTCCCAGCACGGCGACGAAGGGGCGGGCGGGGTCCTGCACCAGCCCTCCCAGGGCCTGGAGCTCCTTCTCCATGAGCAGACCGGCCACGGCGGGGAGGCGCTCCGCCACCCCCACCACGGAGGCGTGCGCCCGGTGGGCGGCCCCGAAGGCGTCGTTGACGTAGAGGTCTCCCAGCCGCGCCAGGGCGGAGGCGAACTCGGGGTCGTTGGCCGTCTCCCCGGGGTGGAAGCGCAGGTTCTCCAAAAGGACCACCTCGCCCGGCCGCAGGGCGGAGCAGGCCTCTTCCACTTCGGGCCCCACCACCTGGTCCAGCTTGCGCACCGGCCTACCCAACAGCTCTCCCAGTCTCTCGGCCACCGGGTCCAGGCGCAACTTGTCCACCACCTGACCCTTGGGCCGTCCCAGGTGGGACATGATCACCAGTGAGGCTCCCTTGTCCAGGAGGTAGCGCAGGGTGGGTAGCGCGGCGCGAATCCGGGTGTCGTCCTCTATGCCTCCGTCCTCCGCGAGGGGGACGTTGAAGTCCACCCTGACCAGCACTCGCTTGCCGGCCACCTCCACGTCCCGCACGGTCTTCTTGGACATTGCCGCCTCCGCTTCAGGCGAAGAGGATACCCAGCAGGTCCACCAGCCGGTTGGAGAAACCCCACTCGTTGTCGTACCAGGAAACCACCTTGCACAGGTTGCCCATGACCATGGTGGAAAGGGCGTCGAAGACCGAGGAGGCCGGGTTTCCGATGACGTCCGAGGAGACGATGGGGTCCTCGGTGTATTCCAGGATGCCCTTGAGCTCCCCCTCCGCGGCCTTCTTCATGGCCGCGTTCACCTCATCCTTGCTCACCTCGCGGGACAGGACGGCGGTGAGGTCCACCACGCTGCCGTCCATCACCGGCACGCGCATGGCGATGCCGTCCATCTTTCCCTTGAGCTCCGGGATGACCAGGCCTATGGCCCGGGCGGCACCCGTGGAGGTGGGTATGATGTTCCCCGCCGCGGCGCGGGCCCGTCGCAGGTCCTTGTGGGGAAAGTCCAGGGTGCGCTGGTCGTTGGTGTAGGCATGCACGGTGGTCATGAAGCCGGATTCCACGCCGAAGCTTTGCATGAGCACCTTGACCACCGGGGCCAGGCAATTGGTGGTGCAGGAGGCGTTGCTCACGATGTGGTGCTCGGAGGGATCGTACTTGTCGTGGTTGACCCCCATGACCACGGTGATGTCCGGCTCGGTGGCTGGCGCGGTGATTATGACCTTCCTCGCGCCGGCTTCCAGGTGCTTGGAGGCCCCTTCCCGGTTGGTGAACCTGCCGGTGGCCTCGATCACCGCTTCCACTCCCAGATCCTTCCAGGGAAGCTTAGCGGGGTCGGACTCGGAAAGGACCCTTATCTCCTTACCGTCCACCAGCAGTTTGCCTTCCCCGGCGGATACCTCGCCGGGATACCTCCCGAAGACGGTATCGTATTTGAGCAGGTGCGCCAGGGTGGCCGGGTCGGTGAGGTCGTTGACGGCCACTATGTCCACATCCTTGCCCGCTGCAGCGCGCAGGAAGAGCCTACCTATCCTGCCGAAACCGTTTATCCCTACCCTGACTCCCATTTCCTACCTCCTTACCTCCTCGTCCACTAAGCCGGAAAGCCGTTCACTCTTGACATTATAAGCGAAAGACGGCGCTTTTAAACTCGCGGTGGGCAAGACGGGCGCACCCTTCCCCTATCCGCGGGCGAGGTGGCGTAAAGGCGTCCAGCTCGGTGATGCGCATGGGAGACTCGGAAATCCCCGCATCCCCGGGCGGGAAAGGAGGATCCGGCGGGGACCTTGATCCGTACGGGCCTCTAAGATGGAAGGGGTCGGGCTTCGAGGCGCGGCATTACGTCCTCTCCGCTTCCGCGGCCATGCGGCTCAATCGCCGCATGCGGTGATAGACGGCGCTCTTGCTCAAGGCGGGTTGCATGAGGTCGCCCAGCTCCTTGAGGCTGGCCTCCGGGTGTTGGAGGCGAAGTTCGGCGACGGAACGGAGGGAGCGGGGGAGGCTCTCCAGTCCCACGCTCTCCTCGAGGATCCTGATGTCCCTAAGCTGCCTCTGGGCTGCTTCCACTGCCTTTTCCAGGTTGGCGGTCTCGCTGTTCACTCGGCGGTTGACGTTCTCCCGCAGTTCCCGGAGCACGGACTCGCTCTGCAGGCGGAGCAGGGCCTCGTGGGCCCCCACCAGGGCCAGGAAATCGGCCTGGACAGACCTGCTCTTGGAGTAAAGGGTGGACATGTTTCTCCTCTCCGTGAGCTGGGCGCGGATGCCGTATCTCCCCATCAACCCCACCAGGCCTTGGGCCATCTCCCGGTGCTGCGTGTTTATCTCCAGGTGAGCCGGCAGATCCGGGCGGCTGACGTAACCCCCGCCCAGGAAGGCGCCCCGGAGGTAGGATATCCCGCAGCAGCGTCTGCGGACCACGCGGGGCGGGACCCCCAGCACCGGAAGCAGGGAGTCGTCGAGCAGGCCGAGTTCGTTGAGCACCTGGGGAAGCGCCTCGCCGGACAGTACCAGCTGGTAACAGTTGTGTCCCCTGAGGCGGGGAGCCCTTTCCACGCGCAGCTCGGGGCTGAGGGAGAATAGTTCCTTGAGCAGCCTGAACATCTTGCGGGCCACGGCGGCGTTCTCGCTCTCCGTGTGCAGGACCAGCCGCCCACCGCTTCCCAGGTGGAGGCTGCCTTCCAGGTGCAACAGGGCGGAAAGCTCGGCCAGCCGGCAGCAGCGCTTCGAGGCCCATATGCGGGCCAGCTCCTCCTTGACTTCCGAGATGTGGCTCATGGCTCAACCCCGTTCCATGTCCCGATGGCGAACCTCTGCCTTTATCCCCGCCTCGCGCAGCCTCCTGGCCAGCTCCTCCACCAGGACCACCGAGCGGTGGCGCCCCCCCGTGCAACCCATGGCCAGGGTCACGTAGCGCCTTCCCTCGCGCACGAAGCGGTCCTTGAGGTAGAGGATGAGGGACAGCAGCCGCTGGAGGAATTCCTCGCTCTCCGGCCGCCCGAGAACGTACTCCCTGACCATGGGGTCGGTCCCGTCCCGCTCCCTCAGCTCGTCCACCCAGAAGGGATTGGGCAGGAAACGAAGGTCGAAGACCATGTCCGCGTCCAGGGGCAGGCCGTACTTGTAACCGAAGGAAACCAGGCTCATCTCCAGGGATTCGGCCGCCTCGCGGGCCTGGTAGCGGTTCATGATCTGTTCCCGCAGCTGGTGGACGTTGCTCCGGGAGGTGTCGATCACCACGTCGGCGCGGGCTCGCAGGCCACGGAGGAGCTCCCTCTCCTTGGCGATGCTCCCTAGTATCCCTCCCTCGCTGTGCAGGGGATGGGCCCTGCGGGTCTCCTTGAAGCGGCGCACCAGGGTATCGTCGTCCGCCTCCAGGAAGATGATCTGGTAGGGCACGCGGCCTCGGTCCAACTCCTCCAAGGCCTGGTTGAGATCCCGGAAGAACTCCCCTCCCCTGACGTCGATGACCGCGGCCAGCTTCTCCAGGCTGAAGGCTCCCTGGGAGCAGAGTTCCACCATCTTCAGGAGCAGGGAGGGAGGGAGGTTGTCCACGCAGAAATAACCAAGGTCCTCCAGGCTCTTGATGGCTACCGACTTACCGGCTCCGGAAAGCCCGGTGATGATAGTGATTTCCAGTTCTTTCCTCCTCGCGATTCCGCGCCGCCCGCCCGCCCCTCATCCCCTTGTGCCTTTCCTTTCCGGCCCGGAATATGGCCGCCTATTCCAGCCCCCGCGGCGACCTCCCGTACTGGGGAGACCACGGCCTAGGGGATAGGCTACCTTTGTCCATTATTATAAACCCCGTCTCTCGCGGGCGGCGACATGCGTACCCCAGCGCCAAGACGACGGTCCCGATGCTTCCGGGGAGGCTGGTTTCGCGCCTGCCGAGTCGCGGCCTGGATCGTCGGCCCTTTCGAATTACCGCTCTCGCGCGGACGGACGGCAAGGCATGTCTCCCCTGGAGCCTCGTGCGCAAGGCGTTCCAGGGACCCCTTTCCTGGATTCCAGCACCCCTTCCAGTGCCAGAAGCCTCTCCTTCATGCCCGCCGGCCCGCTGTAACCGCCCGGGCTCCCATCGGAACGGATAACGCGGTGGCAGGGGATGATAACCGGGAAGGGGTTGCGTCGCATGGCGTTTCCCACCGCCCGCGCCGCGCCGGGACTTCCCGCGAGCTCCGCCACCTGGCGGTAGGAAAGGGTGGATCCCCGGGGAATAGAGAGGACGGCGCGGTAGACGTACCGTTGGAATCGCGAAAAGCGCGTAGAGGACAGGAGGCCATCCACGACTTCGCGGTCCGCTTCCTTGCCTTCCAGGACGTGGATGAGGGCGCGCATCAAATCGCGCACCGCGGGAGGCGGCTCATCCTTTGCAAGCAAAACGTCCGCGTCCGGCTCTGGTGGCCGGAAGCCGATACGCACCGGGGTCCCTCCCACCGCGTGGATGTAAATATCTCCCAGGGCAGTCGCAACGCGGTAGCATTTTCCCTTCTCGCTTAAACCATCCGTCCCCGAATCCTGGCGATATCTCATCTCCGTTGGGTTCCCCGCGCCTCGAATTCTCTCGCGCATATCGCTTTATGCCCGCTGGGCCCTTTCTCCTTCTGGCTAACATATTAGCGATTCACGCGCATAGCTACTCCCTGATACTTTTCCATTCAGGTTAACTTACATGCGCCCCGTGTCCTCCGATGCCCACTCTCGCCGGGTGCCGGCAACCCAAAGGTGCGAATGAGTATCCCTCTACCGCACATGGCCGTTCCCGCGGAGTGCCGGGAGCGGCGATGGGTGGGTACTGAACCCTACCCTACCGGGTCCCCTCCCCTCACCCATCACCGCTGCCGGGCCCGGGTTTTTTCTGCCTCTCCCGGCTTTCCGGCCATGGTACGTATAGGTCCGATTCGGTGCACCATTCAATCTTCCTCGGAGGGATGCAGGGCGCGGTAGAGGTTCTCAGCCGTACGCCGGTCCAGGAAACTCAGCCCCGCCAGTTCCTCCCGGGAGGCCTCGGCGATGCGGGCCAGGCTCCCGTAGTGACGAAGCAACCTCTGCTTTCGGCGCGGGCCTATGCCGGGGACCTCGTCCAGCAATGAGCGGCGGGTCCTCCTCTCCCTCTGCTGGCGGTGGTACTCAAGGGCGTAGCGGTGGGCCTCGTCGCGGATGCGCTGCAGGAGGTGGAGGGCCTCCGAGTCCCTGGGAAGGACTACGGGTCGACCCCTTCCCGGCAGGTGGACCTCCTCCAGCCGCTTGGCCAGGGCGGCCACTTCCACGTCCCTTATGCCATGCCTGGCCAGGGCCCGGACCACCGCTCCCAGCTGGGGGATGCCGCCGTCCACCACCACGAGGTCGGGTTTCCTGTGGAAGCTGTCCAGGCGGGCCTTGGATTTCCCGGCTTCCTCGCCGGCCTCCTCCCCGGTGACCGCCAGGCGCGAGAACCTCCTGTCCAGCAACTCCTCCATCATGGCCACGTCGTTCTGCCCCTCCGTGCCCCGGATGCGGAAGCGCCGGAAGTCCCGCCGCAGGGGTATGCCGCCCTCGAAGACCACCATGGAGCCCACGGCGTCCAACGCTCCGAGGTTGGAAATGTCGTAACACTCTATGCGGTAGGGAACCCGGCTCAGCTCCAGGCCGTCCTTGATCCCCTGCACCGCCCTGGAAATCCATCCCAGGTCGCTGGCCTGCTTGGCCAGGTGAACCTCCAGGGACATGCGGGCGTTGCGGGAAACCTTCTCCACCAGGCTCCTCTTCTCCCCCTTGCGTGGCACGAGCAGGCGTGTCTTCCTCCCTCCCCTTTCGGTGAGCCACTCCTCGAGGAGGGCCCGCTCCGGTTCCGGGAGATCGTGGGAGAGGAGTATCTCGCGGGGGATGTGCGTGGCCTGGGCGTAGAACTGCGGCAGGAAGGCGGCCAGCACGTCGGCTTCCCCGCTACCCGCGGGCAAGGTGGAAAAGAAATCCTGTTTTCCCAATATCTTCCCACCCCGGACGTAGAACACCGTGACGCAGGCATCCAGGTCCCCGGCGGCCAGGGCGAAGACGTCCTGGTCCCCCTCCTTCAAGCTGTGGGCCTGTTGCCTCTCCAGGATGCGCCGCAGGGCCAGTATCCGGTCCCGGGTGCGCGCGGCGAGCTCGAATTCTTGCCTGGAGGCCTCCTCCCGCATGCGTCTCTCCAGATCCTCCAGTATGGACCGGTGGTCGCCTTCCATGAAGCGGCGCACGCCCTGGATGATCCTCCCGTATTCCTCCACGCTGACCCGCCCCGTGCAGGGTCCGCAACACAGGCGGATGTGGTAGTCGAGGCAGGGCCCACCGGTGGGCTTGCCCGGCTCTTTTCCCCGGCAGGCGCGGAAGGGAAAGACCTTGCGCAGGGTCTCGATGGTCTCCCGCACCGCCCCGGCATGGGCGAAGGGACCGTAATACACGGCGTCCGGGCGTCGCCTGCCCCGGGCGAACATCACCCGGGGATAGGCGTCACCGGTACGGATGACCATGTAAGGGTAGGACTTGTCATCGCGGAAGTCGATGTTGTAATCGGGGTGGAACCTCTTGATGAGGTTGGCCTCCAGGAGGAGGGCCTCCGCCTCGTTGGCGGTGACGATGAAGTCGAGGTCCGCGATGTTGGCCCGCAGCCCGGCAAGGCGTGGGTTCTCCTCATCGCGGGAATGGAAATAGGAGGCCACCCGCTTGCGCAGGGAAGCGGCCTTTCCCACGTAGATCACCCTTCCCCGGTGGTCCTTGAAAAGGTAGACCCCCGGCGCATCGGGTAGGGATTCCGCCTTGCGCCGGGCATCGGACACGGGCTTTCTATCGCCGCCCGACACGCTCGACCGCAGATCGGCCATCTCTAGGTCCCGGAAAACTACCTCTAACCAAGCGTTTCAAGATCCATCGCCCCGGTCTTTAGCCCCGGCGAACACTTATGGCTTCCCGACCTGGGCTAGGGGCTCCACTTTCGATGTTATTCCCAGAACTCTTTGGTTTCCGGGGATACGGTGCACGACCATCGCCGCGGTCAACGGCCTCCCGTACCAACACCACCGGATCCACTTGCTTCTCCCGATGACGAGTAGGCTGCTTCCTCGCCCGTCCAGCCTGGAAGACATTTCCAGGTCTCCAGGTCAGCCCCCCATGGCCCGGGCCTCCTCCAGGCCCAGGAGGGGCCGCAGGTAATACCCGGTGTAGGAACGGGGCTCCCGGGCTACCTCCTCCGGCGGCCCCTGGGCCACCACCCAGCCTCCCTCTTCCCCTCCCTCAGGTCCCAGGTCGATTATCCAATCGGCGCACTTGATGACGTCCAGATTGTGCTCGATGACCAGCACGGTGTTGCCTCCCTCCACCAGGCTTTGCAGCATGGCCAGGAGCTTGTTGATATCATCGAAGTGCAGGCCGGTGGTCGGCTCGTCCAGCAGGTAGAGGGTCTTTCCCGTGGGCCGCTTGTTCAGCTCCGAGGCCAGCTTCACCCGTTGGGCTTCACCCCCGGAAAGGGTGGGGGCTGGCTGCCCCAGCTTGATGTACCCCAACCCCACGTCGTACAGGGTGCGCAGGCGGCGGTGGATAGCCGGGACGGCCTCGAAGAAGCGCAGGGCCTCCTCGACGGACATGTCCAGGACCTCGCTGATGTTCTTGCCCCGGTAGGTCACCTCCAGGGTGTCGCGGTTGTAGCGCTTTCCCCTGCACACCTCGCAGGGTATATACACGTCGGGAAGGAAGTGCATCTCGATCTTGATGGTCCCCTCCCCTCGGCAGGCCTCGCAACGCCCGCCCCGGACGTTGAAACTGAAACGTCCGGGCTTGTACCCACGCACCTTGGCCTCCCGGGTCTCGGCGAAGAGGGCCCGGATGTGGTCGAAGACCCCGGTATAGGTGGCCGGGTTGGAGCGTGGGGTGCGCCCGATGGGGCTTTGGTCGATGTTGATCACCTTGTCCACGTGCTCCAGGCCCTCGATGCCCCGGTGTTTTCCGGGTGGAACCCGTGAATGGTAGAGCTTCCTGGCCACCCCTCGGTAAAGGACGTCGTGCACCAGGGTACTCTTCCCGGAGCCCGAGACCCCGGTGACGCACACCAGGAGCCCCAGGGGGATCTCCACGTCTATCCCCTTGAGGTTGTGCTCCCGGGCCTCCCGGATGACCAGCTTTCTACCGGAGGGTTTCCTCCTCCTCTCCGGCACGCGGATGCTCAGGTCCCCCCGCAAGTAGCGGGCGGTCAGGGAGTCGGGGTGCCTGAGCAGCTCCTCAAGGGGGCCGTTGAAGACGATCTCCCCCCCGTGTTCCCCCGCTCCGGGACCGATGTCCACCACCCAGTCAGCGGAGCGTATGGTGGCCTCGTCATGCTCCACCACGATCAGGGTGTTGCCCAGGTCGCGCAGTCCGTGGAGGGTGGCGATGAGCCGGTGGTTGTCCCGCTGGTGCAGGCCTATGGATGGCTCGTCCAGTATGTACAAAACCCCCACAAGCCCGGATCCTATCTGGGTGGCCAGCCTGATGCGCTGGGCCTCGCCCCCGGCCAGGGTGGAGGCGGCGCGGTCCAGGGTCAGGTAGTCCAGGCCCACGTCGACCAGGAAACGCAGTCGGGCATCCAGCTCCCGCAACACGCGATCGGCGATGGCCCTCTCCATGGGGGTAAGCCCCAACTCCCGCAGGAAACGCATGCATTCACGCACGGAGAGCTGGGTTACCTGGTGGATGTTCATCCCCCCAACGGTCACCGCCAGGCTGGCTGGCTTCAGGCGTGCCCCCCCGCAGGCGGGACAGGGACGCAGGCTCATGTACTGGGCTATGCGGGCGCGCGCGTACTCGGAGTCCGTCTCCTGGTAACGCCGTTCCAGCCAGTTGACCACTCCCTCGTAATGGGTGAAATAGGAGCGCAGGAAGCCGCGGCGGTTGCGGTAGCGCAGGTAGATCTTCTCCTCCCCGCTTCCGTAGAGGATGATCTCCTTGATCCGCTCGGGGAGTTCGCGGAAGGGGACCTTGAGGCTGAACTCGTACTTCTGGGCCAGGGCCTCCAGCTTGCGGTAGAAGATGGTGGCCGTGCGAGGCCAGGGGGATATGGCCCCCTCCTCCAGGCTGAGTTCGGGGTCGGGTACCACCAGCTCCGGGTCGATGACCTGCAGGAACCCCAGCCCGCTGCACTCCGGGCAGGCCCCGTAGGGGCTGTTGAAGGAGAAAATGCGCGGTTCCAGCTCCGGGAGGGAAATTTCGCATTCCGGGCAGGTGAAGTGCTCGCTGAAATAGCGGTCTTCGCCTCCCTCCAGGGAGACGATCACCGTGCCCTTCCCCAGCTCCAGGGCCGCCTCCAGGGACTCCGCCAGCCTCCTCTCCACCCCTTCCTTCATCACCAGACGGTCCACCACCACCTCGATGTCGTGGCGCTTGTACCTCTCCAGCCGGACCTCCTCGTCCAGGTCGAGAAGCTCCCCGTCCACCCGGGCCCGGGAGAACCCCTTGGCCCTTATCTCCGAAAGCAGCTTGGCGTACTCCCCTTTTCGTCCCCTCACCACCGGGGCCAAGATGGAGAACCGGGTACCGTGCTCCAGGGAGGAAACCCTCTCGATGATCTGCTGCGCGGTCTGCCTCTCGATGGGCCTCCCGCAGGAAGGGCAGTGCGCCTTGCCGATGCGGGCGAAGAGGAGGCGAAGGTAATCGTGGATCTCGGTGATGGTGCCCACCGTGGAACGCGGGTTGCGGCTGGCGCTCTTCTGGTCGATGGAGATGGCCGGCGAGAGGCCCTCGATGTGGTCCACGTCGGGTTTCTCCATCTGCCCCAGGAACTGGCGGGCGTAGGCGGATAGGGATTCCACGTACCTCCTCTGCCCCTCAGCGTAGATGGTGTCGAAGGCCAGGGAGGACTTGCCACTCCCCGAGAGGCCGGTCATGACGATCATCCGGTTACGGGGCAGCCTCAGGCTTACGTTCTTCAGGTTGTGCTCCCGCGCACCGCTTATGGTTATCCAATCCACGGGCGACTCACCTCTTCTCCCCCGCCGTGGCCCGGCGTAGGCGCTTTCTGAGGTCGGCTATCTCGTCCCTCAACCGGGCCGCGTACTCGAAGCGCAGGTCCTCGGCGGCCAGGCGCATCTCGTCCTCCAATCCCAGGATGAGCTGCTCTATCTCCTCGGGGGGCATCTCCTCCCGTTCCTTGCGGCGCGCGCCATAGGGCACCTTCTCGTCCGGCAGGAGGACCATGTCCATGATGTCGCTGACCCTCTTGCGTATCGTCTGGGGGTTTATGCCATGCTCGCGGTTGTATTCCATCTGGAGCCTGCGCCGGCGTTCCGTCTCCTCCAGGGCCCGGCGCATGGAATCGGTTATCTCCGAAGCGTACATGATCACCTGTCCGTTCACGTTGCGGGAGGCCCTCCCGATGGTCTGGATGAGGGAACGCTCGTTGCGCAGGAAACCCTCCCGGTCGGCGTCCAGGATGGCCACCAGGGAGACCTCCGGGAGGTCCAGGCCCTCCCGCAGGAGGTTGATGCCCACCAGCACGTCGAATTCCCCCAACCGCAGGTCGCGGATGATCTCCACCCGGTCCAGGGTGTCGATCTCCGAGTGCAGGTAGCGCACCCGGAGGCCCATCTCCAAAAGGTAGTCGGTGAGGCTCTCGGCCATGCGCTTGGTAAGGGTGGTGACCAGGACCCTCTCGTCTCTCTCCACCCTACCGCGTATCTCCCCGATGAGGTCGTCCACCTGTCCCTCCGCCGTGCGCACAATCAGTTCCGGGTCCACCAGGCCGGTGGGGCGGATGATCTGCTCCACCACCTGGGTGGAGACCTCCAGCTCCCAGGGACCGGGGGTGGCGCTCACGGCGATGAGTTGGGGCACCCGCTCCAGGAACTCGTCGAAGCGCAGGGGACGGTTGTCCAGGGCGCTGGGCAGACGGAAACCGTATTCCACCAGGGTCTCCTTGCGCGAGCGGTCTCCCTCGTGCATCCCGTGCAGCTGAGGCACGGTTATGTGGCTCTCGTCCACGAAGACCAGGAAGTCATCGGGGAAGAAGTCCAGGAGCGTATAGGGCGGCTCTCCGGGCTTCCTGCCGTCCAGGTGCCGGGAGTAGTTCTCGATGCCCGAACAGTAACCCGTTTCCTTCAGCATTTCCAGGTCGTAGGTCGTACGTTGGAGGAGCCTCTGGGCCTCCAGCAACTTCCCGGCGGACTCCAGCTCCGCTACCCTCTCCTCCAGTTCGGCGCGTATGGAATTCACCGCCCTCTCCAGGTTTTCCTCGCCGGTCAGGTAGTGGGTGGCGGGGTAGACGGCGGTCGATTCCTGGCGGGAGATGACCTCCCCGGTCAGGGGATCGACCAAGGTGATGCGGTCCACCTGGTCGCCGAAGAACTCCACCCTCACCAACCTCTCCTCGTAGCTGGGATATATTTCCAAGGTATCTCCCCGTATCCGGAAGCGCCCCCTTTCCAGGAACTGGTCATTGCGCTCGTAGTGCATGTCCACCAGCTTCCTGGCCACCTCCCGGAGGTCGTATTCCTCGTCCCGCTTGAGGATCAGCACCCGCTTCATATACTCCTGAGGGCTGCCCAGGCCGTAGATGCAGGACACCGAGGCGACGATGATCACGTCCTCCCGGGAGAGCAAGGCGGAGGTGGCCCGGTGGCGGAGGCGGTCGATGTCGTCGTTTATGGAGGTGTCCTTCTCGATGTAGGTGTCGGTGCGGGGGACGTAGGCCTCCGGCTGGTAGTAATCGTAGTAACTCACGAAATACTCCACCGCGTTCTCCGGGAAGAGCTCCCGGAACTCGTTGCACAGCTGGGCGGCCAGGGTCTTGTTGGGGGCGATGACCAGGGTGGGCTTCTGGACGTTGTGGATCACGTGGGCCATGGTGAAGGTCTTCCCCGAGCCGGTGACCCCCAGCAGCGTCTGGTAACGGTCACCCCGCAGGACCCCCTCCGTGAGCTGGGCGATGGCCTTGGGCTGGTCGCCCCGGGGCTTGAGATCCGTCTCCAGCCTGAAGCCTCCCATATCCCACACCTCACTTCAGGAGGGCAAGGAGCTCGCGCAGGTCGGAGATGCGCCGGCCGGGGAAGGAAGGGTGCCTCCCCCAGCGATCCAGGAGGACGGCATCCATGCCCACCGCCCGGGCACCGAGGTAATCGGAGTTGGGCGAGTCGCCCACGTGCAGGCATTCCCCAGGACTCACCCCCAGCCGCTCCATGGCTATCTCGAAGAGGCGGGGATGGGGCTTCTCCACACCTTCCTTCCCGGATATCACCAGGACGGAGAAGTGATCCGCCAGGCCCAAGCGTTGCAGCAGGTCCTCCAGCCAGGGCTCGAAGTTGGAGATCAACCCCAACCGGTAGCCACGCTCCTTTAACCCCAAGATGGCTTCTCGGGCGTCTGGATAGGCCTCGTACCTTCCCGGATCGGAAAAGAGGCAGTAAAGATCCCAGGCCAGTCCGTCATCGCCCCGGTATCCCAGCTCACCCACCAGGCGGGAGTAGAAATCCAGCCAGAAGCGGCGGGATTTCTCGGGATGGTCGCTGAAAGCGAAGCCCTCCCTCTGCCTCTCCTCCACCTCGGCCATGAGAGCGCGGGTGACCACGGAAACCCGGGCCATATCCACCTCCAGCCCGTGGGATGCGCAGGCCTCGCGGAAGAGTTCCGGGAAGGAGGGGCTGGGGTGGACGATGGTCTCCCCGGCATCGAGAAAAACCGCCGTGGTCCGCCTTTCGCTCAATGGAAACTGCCGCCTCCTCCCAAACCCTCTCTAAACACCATGTACGCGGGGCACGCGGTTCCGGATGCCTTTCCCTGCGCGTGCTTCTCACCCGCCTTGGCGGGTTGTCTTCCCTCCTCCTCGGGTTCTATCATGTATTAAGGTAATAAAGGGCTCTTCGGAGCCCGTTGATATTAGTATACCTCAAGAGTTCGGGGTAAGCTCATGAACGAATGCAGTCGCTTGAGGGGATGCCCGGCAAGCCAGTACCTCTCCTGCGAGGCCTATCTCGGGGGGTTGGAGTGCTGGCAGGTGGAACAACCCCGCTGCACCTCGGAGCTCCGGCTTTGCCTTCAGTACGGGTGCCCGGTCTACGAGCGCTACAGCGGAGAGATAGAGGAAACCCTGCGGGAGAGGGCGTTGGGGCGAAAGGGAAGCGAGGGGGCCTAGCCTCCCCTTCTCCCCTTCCCGTCGCCAGCTCGCGACCGCAACTCGATCTCCTCCCAGGCCCGATCGACCTCGCGACGGAGCTTTTCCAGGCTCCCGTCGTTGGTGATGACCAGGTCCGCGCAGCGCAACCTCTCCTCCCTGGAAGCCTGGGACCGGATCCGCGCCCATGCCTCCTCCGGGGAAAGGCCACGGTCCTCGACCAGCCTGCGTACCTGTTCCTCCTCCGGGGCGTCCACCACCAGGTTCAGGTGAAAGAGGTTCCCGGCTCCCGCCTCCACCAGTAGGGGAATGTCCAGGATGACCACTCCTTCCCCACCCGTTCCCTCCTCGAGTTCTTTCAACCTCTCGCCCATCAGCTGAAAGATGCGGGGGTGGGTCACGCGGTTGAGGAATTCCCTTTCCTCGGGATGGGAGAAGACGATCTTGCCCAGCTTGGCGCGGTCTATCTCGCCCTCGGGAGTAAGTATTTCCCGGCCGAAATGGTCCACTATCTCCCTCCAGGCGGGGGTCCCCCGGCGCACCACCTCCCTGGCCAGGAGGTCGCTGTCCAGGAGGTGGGCTCCCTTCTCCTCCAGAAGACGGCAGACGGTGCTCTTGCCGCTGGCGATCCCTCCGGTAAGGGCTACATAGAACAAGACGGATCTCGTCCTTTCCCTCCTCGGGCAATGGCCGCCCTCGGCTACGGGCGGACCGTCAGGCCCTTTCCTGTCCCGATGCTAAATCCCCAAGCCTTAAACAGTCACCGGCTTTCGACTAAACCGAACGTGAGGGTGGGATCCCTTTCCATTAAAGAAGGGCCGCATCGGCGCCCTTCTTCAACCCCTGCGCTTAACGGCCCTTTAACGGGTTCCTCGTTTCATGTCCTCGATTATGGATTCCAGGGTTCCCTCCGCATATTCCCTGCCCTCGCCGGTTTCGCCCTCCTCGGTAGGGGTCTCGGGTTCGGCCGTCTTCTCCTCCGGATACTCTGCCTCTTCTGCGGCTTCCCCTTCCCCCTCTTCCGCCGACGCCTCCCCGGTTTGGAATTCCACGACCGGCTCCGCCGCCTCGGGTTCGACCGCGTGCTCCGTTCTCTCCCCGGCGGCCTCCGCCTCGCGGCCCTTCGACGCCTCCGCCTCGGTTTCACCGGCTTCCCCTACCTCGAGGAACGCCTCCTCACTGGTCGCGGAAACCGGTTCGGCGATCTCCTCCTCCGCTTTCTCCAAGGGTTCCAAGACCTCTTCCGCCTCCGGTTCCCCCGTCTGCGTGGCGCCGCGCCCCTCGCCCGCCGCCTGGCGCAGGCTCAGGCTTATACGCCGGCGGTCGATGTCGATATCGATGATCTTGACCTCTATCTCCTGGTTAACCTCCAGTACCTCTTCCGGCTTTTCCACGTGGCGGTTGGAGAGCTCGGAGATGTGAATGAGGCCCTCGATTCCCGGCCGTAACTCCACGAAGGCTCCGAAGGGCACCAGCTTGGTGACCCTCCCCCTCACCGTCTCGCCTATGCGCACCTCGCGGGACAGCCTCTCCCAGGGGTCTTCCTGGCAGGCCTTCAGGCTCAGGGAGATCCGTTCCCTCTCCTTGTCCACGTCCAGGATCTCCACCTCCACCTCGTCTCCCACGGAAAGGACCTCGCTGGGTTTCTCCACGTGACACCAGGAGAGCTCGGAGATGTGTATCAAGCCGTCTATCCCTCCCAGGTTCACGAAGGCCCCGAAGGAAACCAGGCTGGAGACTTTCCCGCTCACCCGCATGCCCTTCTCCAGGTTGTCCAGGAGGATCTTGCGCCTCTCGCTGGCCGCCTCCTCCAGATATGCCCGGCGGGAAAGGACCACGTTGTTGCGGTTGCGGTCCATCTCGATGATCTTGCAGGTGAGCTTGGTGCCCAGGAAGGAATGCAGGTCTTTCACCCGGTGGACGTCGATGAGGGAAGCGGGGAGGAATCCACGCAGGCCGATGTCCAGGATTAGCCCTCCCTTGACCACCTCGATGACCTCTCCCTCCACGGGCTGGTTCTCCAGCATGCACTTCTCCAGGACCCCCCAGGAACGTTCGTACTGGGCCCTTTTCTTGGAGAGTATGAGACGGCCCTCCTTGTCCTCTTTCTGGAGGACAAGTGCATCGATCTGGTCTCCTACCTTGACCACTTCCTCCGCCTTGACCCCGTAGCGGATGGAGAGCTCCCTGGCCGGGATCACCCCCTCCGACTTGTACCCGATGTCCAGGAGGACCTCGTCCTTGTCCACCTTGACCACCGTTCCCGCGACGATGTCGCCCTCGGAAAAGACCTTTATGGTACGGTCGTAGTCGGGAGCCTCACTGTCGGAGTAATCGAAGTTGGTCAGGGGGGTGGTCAGACCGGGGTTCTTAACGGAGGTTTCCTGTTCCTGTTCCTTTTCGTACTGGTCCAGCATTTAATCCTTTCCTCCAACTGTAAGATTTATCCATGGCCTCACTCCTTTGCTGGGCCGGCACACGGACAACTTATTTTAACATCTATTTCAATGATTTGCACCCTTATTTGCGCATTTTCCTGCAGGCTGCCCGATGCGGGCACCAAGGTCCCTGAAGATCACTTGGCGTCGTACCAGGAAGGACCCTTCCCCACCTCGACTCGCAGGGGAACCTCGAGCGGGTAAGCGTTCTCCATTTCCCGCTTCACCAACTCCTCTACCGCTTCCTCCTCGCCCTTCTCCACGTCGAAGACCAGCTCGTCGTGTACCTGGAGGATCATGCGGGAGGCCAGGCCCTCCTCCTTGAGACGGCGGTGTATGCGCACCATGGCCACCTTGATGATATCCGCCGCGCTGCCCTGGATGGGGGTATTGAAAGCCAACCTCTCACCCAGGCGCCGCAGGCGGTGGTTGCCCTCCAGGAGTTCCGGGATCTCCCTTATCCGCCCCAAGAGGGTGGTCACGTAACCGGTACGGGTAGCCTCCTCGACCACTCGGTCCAGGTAAGCCCTCACCCGAGGGTATTTCCGAAAATAGGCCTCTATGTACTTTTCCGCCTCCTGATTGTCGATGCCCAGTTGCTCGGCGAGCCCGAAGGGGCTCATACCGTATAGGATACCGAAGTTGATGGTCTTGGCGCGGCGGCGCATCTCCTCGTCGACTTCCTCCAGGGAGACGCCGAAAACCTCCGAAGCGGTGGCGGCATGGATGTCCAAGCCCATCTCGAAGGCCCTCCGGAGGCTGGGATCTCCGGAGAGATGGGCCAGCAGCCGGAGCTCTATCTGGGAATAATCGGCGGTGAGTATGCAACCCTCCTCCGATGTGGGTATGAAAGCCCTCCGGATACTTTTCCCCATTGTTGTGCGGATGGGGATGTTCTGCAGGTTGGGGTTGCTGGACGAAAGGCGCCCGGTGGCGGTCACCGTTTGGTTGAAGGAGGCGTGCAGGCGCCCGGTGCGGGGATCCACCATCTTGGGCAAAGCGGAGACATAGGTCCCCAGCAGCTTGGAGAGCTCCCGGTGTCGCAATACCACGTCCACCAGGGGATGCTTGTCCCGCAGGGCATTAAGTACCCCCACGTCGGTGGCGTAACCCGTCTTGGTCTTTTTCACGGGCGGCAGGCCAAGGACCTCGAAGAGCACGTGGGCCAACTGTTGCGGAGAGTTCAGGTTGAAGGAGCATCCGGCCAGTTCCTCGGCCTCCTTCTCCAGGCCTTCTATCTCCCGCCGCAGTTCTTTTTCCATGGAGGATAGGAACTCGGAGTCCAGGCGTACCCCGCAGGCCTCCATCTCCGCCAAGACCTCCACGAGGGGCATCTCCACATCCTCGAAGAGAGGGGTAAGCCCGCGGAGGTTCATCTCTGCCCGCAGCGCATGGGCAAGCCTTCCCATAACCAGGGCGTATCGGGCCTCGGTGGTGGCCTCATCTTCCTCCCTGTCCAGGAGGCCGAGTTGCCCGTTCCTCTCCTCATGGAGCACGAGGTTGAGGTAGCGCTGGGCCATGCTCCCGAGTTCGTCGCTTGGACCCGAGGGATCCACCAGGTAAGAAGCCAACTGCACGTCGAAGTGCACCGGAGGGAAAACGCCCCACAGCTTGGCGCACTGGACCATCAATTCCTTGCCTCGGTGGCAGACGACGCGCACTCCTTCCCGCTCCCTCAAAGCATCGAAGAGGGCTTTGATCTCCCCTCCATCGGCCTCCATCCTCAAGCGGGCATACCTCCCTCCCGCGGCCACGGTCACCGCCCGGAGATTCCCACGCGTGAACCCCTCCCCCTCCAGGGAGGGGTAGATGCATGCCTCGCCGCTGAGGAGTGCGGCCTCGAGGACGGCCGTGGCTTCCGCTTCCTCGGCCCCGAGATGGTCCAGGATGCCCGTTACTTTCCCCGTCCATGTCGCCTCCTCCCGCCCCGCGGCGGGGAAGAGTTCCCTCCGCAGCGAGGACAACCTCTCCGCCGGTTTGCGGAATTCGAGGGCATGGAAAAGGCGGCCCACCTCTTCCTCGTCCCAGGGTCTGAGCTTTAGGGCCTCCGGATCCGGAAGCTCAAGGGGCACGTCATGGCGCAGGCGAGCCAGCTCCCGGCTTAGAAAGGCGCTCTCTCGGTTCTCCTCGAGAATGCGTCGCCAGCGCGGATTCTCCACCCGTTCCAGGGACTGGTATACCTGGTCCAGGTCCCCGAACCTCTGGATCAGGGCGGCGGCGGTCTTCTCCCCCACTCCCGGAACCCCCGGGATGTTGTCCGAGGCGTCTCCCTTGAGGGCTAGGTAATCCACGATCTGTTCCGGGTTCACCCCATACTTCTCCTTCACCCTCTCCCGGTCGAAGACCACGATATCCGTTATGCCCTTGCGGTTGGCCACCACGCGCACCCTGTCGTCCACCAGTTGAAGGGCATCCCGATCCCCGGTGACCACGTATATCTCGGCCTCCGGGGGAAGCCTGTCCTTGAGGGTGGCCAGGACATCGTCGGCCTCGTATCCCTCCACCTCGAGGTAGGGAACGCCCATGGCCTCCAGCACGGCCCGTATGAGGTCCATCTGCTCCCTCAGGTCATCGGGCATGGGTTTGCGGTGAGCCTTGTATTCCTCGAAACGTTCCAGGCGAAATTCGGGCCTCCCCTTGTCGAAGGCCACCACCAGGGCATGGGGGCGCAGCTCCTCCAATATCTTTATGAGCATGGAAACGAATCCGTAGACGGCATTGGTGACCTGCCCCGCGGAAGTGGAAAGGTCAGCGGGAAGGGCGTAATAGGCCCGGTAGGCCAGGCTGTGTCCGTCGACCAGGACGTACCTTTCCGTGTTCCGTTTCTCCACCCCTACCACCTTTCCCGGCCGTGCGCCTGGGTCGAGGTTCGGGGACGGGGCTTTGGCCCCGTCCCCGCATCCAAGGAGAACGCGACTTTAAGATAGAACAGGGGAGTGACAAATTCCCCACCCTAACCGTTCGACTTCCCTTCCCCCGGAAGATCCGCCCCTTACCTGCCCAGCTCGCCTTCCCCTCCGGGTTTCCCCTCGCCGTGCGGGAAAGAAGCGTGGGCAAGAAGGTGGTGGGGATTGCAAGCCTCCGAGGCCCCCACGAAGGAGAAAGCCCCTTGCCGGGGCATTCTCCTGGTGCCGAAGGCCGGACTCGAACCGGCACGGGGAAACCCCACTGGTTTTTGAGACCAGCGCGTCTACCCATTCCGCCACTTCGGCTCAAGCTTTACACGTATTGATTTTAGCATCCACCCGGAAGGTAGCGTACTCAGATTTTCCGAAAAGCCCCCGCCCTCGAGGATTTCCGCGGACGAACCCATCCTCGAGCCGGCTCGGCCACGTCACCGGGCCATGGCAATTTTAGCATCCACCCGGAAGGTAGCGTACTCAGATTTTCCGAAAAGCCCCCGCCCTCGAGGATTTCCGCGGACGAACCCATCCTCGAGCCGGCTCGGCCACGTCACCGGGCCATGGCATGGATGAACCGTGGCCAGTTTAGATGCCCCAGATCAGGGAGCGAGGTCCGTGCCCCCCACGGCGCCCAGCCATTTCCCACCCCGGTTCTCCAGGCGGATCACCAGCCCGTCGGAGGGTTCGATGGCCCGCACGTCACCGTCGGCGAAATGGATGGTGCCCCCCTCGATGTAAACCCGGGCCGTGTAGGGATCTTCCTGATCCAGGCGGAATTTCAGGTCCTGGAAGGAGCCTCCCCCTCCCAGGTAGTCGCGGAGCTCCTCGAACATCTCCCTCGCACCCCAAGCGTCCGAGGGCTTGAAGAAGGATACGAACCTTTCCTCCTCCCCCGCGTTCAAGGCTTCTACTATTTGCGAAGCCCTTCTCCCCGGCTGGGGGTTGCCCCACACGGTCAAGCTGAGTGCCAACCAAACCACCACCGCGGCGGCGAGCAAGATGTAAACGGCCAGGCGAACACGAAAATGCCTTATCCTCTCCCGGGCGGCGGGTCGCAATCTTTCACCGGGGGAGACCACGTCCGCCTTCCACTCCCCCGGCGCGGTATACACGCCCGAACGGCGCGAGGGTTCCCCACTTGCCTCCGGAGCGCGGGCTACGGGCTCGAGGGGCTTGAGGCAGAGGGTACAGAACTCCGCTTGGTCGGCGTTCTCCGCACCGCAGCTGGGGCATATCATGCCGTCTAAACCTCCCCAATGGTATTTCGACGCCTCACCCCAGATACCTTTTCTCCGCCAGCCACCCGCCCAATGCCCCCAAGGGTAGGAAGAGGAACAGGGCGACCAGGATCCCCACCGGGTTGAAGGTCTGGGGCACCACCACCCTCTCGGTCAGCAACAACCCGATGAGGAAGGCTACCAGCGGCTGCCAGAAGAATATCACCGCCGCCACGCATGCCGTCCCGTAGAGCCAGCCTCGATCCCTCTCCATGGCCTCCATGGAGATGCGATAACCTCCCCAGATGAGCAAGAACGCCTCCACCGCGTAGACCAGGCCAAGGGTCACGTAGAACCCGGATGTCCCTCCGGAGAAGAAGGCCCCGGCGAGGAGAAAACCCAGTAAAAACCCGGCGAGAACCAGGATCCCGAAGACGATGAGGGAATGCTTGAGGACCAGCGAGATCGCCCCGCCGGCGCTCATGTGCCTCGATTGGGTGGACCGCCCGGGGTGTGCGGTCTTTCCCACTGGCCTTCTCGGCATCTCCGCGCTCACGGCTCTGAAATCGCCGGGCGATACGTAACCCGTTGTCGAACTGGCCGCTTGGGAAGGAAACCCCTCCCGGTGACCGGTTTCGGGTCTGTCTGCCGCGGGCCGGGCACCTTCGGTGGTCAGCCTGGCGAGGCAAAGCGAGCAGAAAGGCGCGTCCTGGGGATTGTCCGCTCCACAGAATGGGCAGCTGGGCATACCCGCTCCTTTCACCGCCGGGTTTTTGGCGGGGAAGCCCTGTGTTTCTCCTTCTTTGAAAATATCGTCACGGGGAGCCGTCACATAAAGCGGCGTGGGGCACCTGGGGTCCTCGGCACAGCCGGCCGCGTGATTATGAGGAAGGTTCAGGCGTCAGGTCCGTCCTGGCCCCCTGGATCTCCCGGAAGAAACAAGAACGCTCCCCGGTATGGCAGGCCGGCCCCACCTGCACCACCTCCACCAGCAAGGCATCTCCGTCGCAGTCGTAGCGGATCTTGCGCACGTACTGGCGGTGGCCGGAGGTCTCCCCCTTGCACCAGTATTCCCTGCGGCTGCGGCTCCAGAACCACGTCCTCCCGCTGGACAGGGTACGCTTCAGCGCTTCCCGGTCCATGTAGGCCAACATGAGGACTTCTCCGTTCTCGTGATCCTGGACGATGGCGGGTATGAGCCCCTCTCGGTCGAACTTCAGTTCCGGGATCTCCACTTCCATCTCCCCTCTCTCCTTTCGGCGACACCAAATTCACCGCCGCATGGACATCATGGGTCCCGAGGCACGCCAGCCCCAAAACCCTTTACCGAGGTTGAGCGTGCATCCCCACGCCTCAACCCGCTCCGCCCTTCTCATTCCCCTCCGGGCGCCGGGAGGCGGGGTCCTTGCGCCAGTAGCCGCCGTCCCCGTATCCATTCCCCTCCGGGCGCCGGGAGGCGGGCCTCTCCGGCCACCGCCGATGGCCCATTTGCGACCTATCTCTTTCCCGCCCCTTCCCCTGCCTCTCGGGCTTCATCTCCTTGTCCGCGTCCCCGCGGGGCCGGTGCCGGGAACCACTTCCGGTCATGGCCATCAGGATTACCGGGCAACGGGCGGGAAAGCCGTATCCAGGGTCCCGGGCGGGATCACCCACCCACGGCGTCCTCTTCCCCAAGGTAGAGGTGGAGGATCTCCTCCTTTCCCATGAGCTCGGAAGCCTCGCCCTCCAGGCGTATCTTGCCCGCGCGCATCACGTAGGCATAATCGGATATGCTCAGGGCTATCATGGCGTCCTGCTCCACGAGGAGTATGGTGAGGCCCTCGCGGTTGAGCTTCTTCAAGCAGGAGAATATGTCCCTGATGACCATGGGCGCCAGGCCCATGCTCGGCTCGTCCAGGAGGAGAAGCCTTGGCCTGGACATCAACGCCCTGCCGATGGCCAGCATCTGCTGCTCGCCTCCGGACAGGGTGCCCGCTACCTGGCCCAGCCTTTCCTTTAGGGCGGGAAAGAGGTGGCATACGAATTCCAGGTCCTCCGCCACCTCGCTCCGACGTTTCCGGCCTCCGCGAAGGTAGGCTCCCAGGTAGAGGTTCTCCTTCACCGTCATGGTGTAGAAGACCTGTCGTCCCTCCGGGACGTGGGATATCCCCATGCGCACGATGCGGTGGGGTTCCAGGTTGGCTATGTTGGTGCCCACGTACCTTATCTCCCCGTAACGGGTGGGGACCAGCCCGGATATGGCGCGGAGGAGGGTGGTCTTCCCCGCTCCGTTGGCGCCGATGATGGTGGTTATCTTCCCCGCGCGCACCCAGAGGTCCACGGCGCGCAAGGCCTCTATGTTCCCGTAGAAGGCGGAAAGGTTGTTGATCTCCAGCAAATCCGTACCTCCCGTTCGAGGAGAAACCTCGCCGGCATCTCGGCGCCCGTTCCAAGCGCTTCTTCCGCCGCCGGCGCGCCGTTCACGGTTTTCTGCGCGTCCGGCCCCTCGATCCTCCTTCTTCCATCCGAGGCTGGTCCTGGAACCGGACTCAAGCGCTTATCTCCGTACCCAGGTAGGCCTCTATGACCCGGGGGTCGTTGCGTACCTCCTCGGGCGTGCCCTCGGAGATCACCTCCCCGTGGTCCAGGACCAGAACCTCCTCGGATATGCTCATCACCAGTGCCATGTCGTGTTCCACCAGCAGGACGGTTACTCCACCGTCCCTGATACGCTTGATGATCTCCCCCAGCTCACGGGTCTCGTAGTCGTTCAGGCCCGCGGCCGGCTCATCGAGCAGCAGAAGCCTGGGGCCTGTGGCCAAGGCCCGGGCCACTTCCAAAAGGCGCTGTTGGCCGAAGGGGAGGGAACCCGCCAGGTTCTCGGCCTGCATCTCCAATCCAACCATGTCCAGATAAGCGAGGGACTCCTCCCACATCCAGGCCTCCTCGCGCCGAGCGCGCGGTAAACGCAGGGCGGAGGCGAACATGCCCGCTCGAGTGCGATGGTGGAGTCCCACCATGACGTTCTCCCTCACCGTCATCTCCGGGAAAATGCGTACCGTCTGGAAGGTTCTGGCGATACCCAGGGCGGCTATGCGGTGCGGCTGCAGTCCCAGTATGTCCTTTCCCTCGAAGATCGCCCTCCCTCCGTCCGCACGGTACAGGCCGGTCAGGAGGTCGTACAGGGTGGTCTTCCCCGCCCCGTTGGGTCCGATGATGGCCTTGATCACGTTGGGGCGCACCCGGAAGGATACCTCCTTGACCGCGGCCAGCCCGCCGAAGGTCTTGGTCAATCCCTCCACGACCAGTATGTCTTCCACGCCTCCCGCCTTTCCCGCAAGAGGGACTTTCCCTTCCCTTCTCTGTTTCCCAACGCCGGTAAGTGCGCCTCGCGGAACCTCCTTCAAGCCCATGCTCCCCTTTGCGCCCCTCCTCGTCTCCCGTCTCCGGCCCCCGGTCCCATCGGATATCCCTCGCTCCTCATTCCAACGCCTTCTTGCGCAAGGGGTTGACGAAGGGGCTGCGGCGGTAGCGGACCATGTCCGCCAGCCCCCTGGTTATCCCCTTGGGCATGAAGACCATGGTGAGCACCAGGATGAGGCCGTAGATGATGCCCTCGTAATTGCTGTATTTCTCCAGCCAGTGGGGCACCTCTCCCAGCCACTTGGGCAGGGCCTCCACGACCTTGGGGATGAAGGTAATCACTCCCGCCCCGGCCACCGCTCCCCATATGCTCTCCATGCCTCCCACCACCACCATGGTCACCAGCTGGATGGAGAGGACGATGGTGAAGAGGTTGGGGTCGATATATCCCTGTATATGGGCGAAAATGCCGCCCGCCATACCCGCCAGGGCCGCGGAGAGGACGAAGGCCTTTATCTTCTCCCAGGATACGTCCACTCCCATGACCTCCGCCGCCACCTCCGACTGGTGCAGGGCTTGCATGGCCCTGCCGGAGCGGGAACGCACCAGGTTATGACAGAAAAGCAGCACCAGTAGGGCTATTATCCATATGAAGAAGTATTCTTTTCGGAGGTAGTCCCTGCCCTCCCCGATGGCCAGCCCGGGGAGGGAAAGAGCCGGTATATTGCGCAGGCCGTCGTTCCCCCCCGTGAGCCAGGTCATCTCCCGCATGAAGACGAAGAACACCATTCCCAGGCCCAGGGTGGCCATGGCCAGGTAGTGTCCCTTGAGCCTCAACACCGGGGCGACCATGAAACCGAGGATGGCCGACACCGCCACGGCGGCGGGGATTCCCAACCAGGGAGGAAAGTGGGCCTTCAAGCATAAGAGGGCCGAGGTATAGGCACCTATACCGAAGAAGGCAGCGTGGCCCAGAGATATCTGGCCGGCGTAACCCATGAGCAGGTTGAGGCCCACGGCGGCGATGGTGTAGATCCCCACCAGGCGCATGACCATGACCAGGGGTATGCCCAGCGGCCTGGATACGCGATCCGCCCACAGGGGAAAGAGGGCCAGGAATACCCCGAGCTCTAAAAACAGGTGGTAGGAGCGGATGATGGAAAGCAGGCCCCTCGCTGATGAGGACCGCTTGCCGGGTGCATCCCCGGCGTCTACGGGGATTCCGCCGTTCCTCGGTACCCCTCCCACTCCTTTTCCACTGCTTTCCATTCGATGCCCGTCCCTTCCAAGGCCTCCGGTTGCGCCGGCAGGACCTCAAACCTTTTCCGCTAGCCCCCTCCCCAACAGCCCCTGGGGCCGTAAGAGGAGGACGGCGATGAGTATTATCGCCGAGACCGCACCCTTGTAGCCCGTGGAGATGCCCAGTACCACGTTGAGAAAACCGGGGATGAGCTCCTCGAGGAGCCCGAGCACCAATCCCCCCACCACGGCCCCGAAGGTATTACCCAAGCCCCCCACCACCGAGGCGGTGAAGCCCTTGATCCCCATCTCCAAACCCATCCCATAGCTGGCGAAGGGAGCGCTTATCATCCCCGCCGCTCCGCCCAGGGCCGCGGCCAGGATGAAGGAGTACAGGGACATGCGGGAGACGTTTATGCCCACCAGGGTGGCCGCCTGCCGGTTCACCGAACAGGCCCGCATGGCCTTTCCCGCCCTGGTGCGGCTGAAGAACAGGTACACCAGGGCCACGCATACCACCGTCAATCCCGTCACCCAGAGGAACTGCTTGGACACCGTGGCCCCGGGAAGCCTGAAGGTCCCCGGGGTGAACTCGGGGACCTTGTAGGCCTCGCTGGGCCAGAACACCCTACCCAGGGATTTGAAGAATATGGAAGCCCCCACGGTGGCGATTATGGCCGTGAGCACCCCGGCCCGTCGCAGGGGATAGATCATGAGCCTCTCCATGGCCCCTCCCACGGCGGCCGTCGCCAGGACGGCCAGCAGGGCGGCCAGGGGAATGGGAAGCCCCGCGGATACCGCCAGCGCATAGGCGAAAAGGCCCCCGAACATGGAGAATTCTCCCTGGGCGAAATTTATTATCCCCGTGGAGTTGTAGATGATGTTGAAGCCCATGGCCACCAGGATGTACAGGCATCCGTTGGCCATCCCGTTGGCCAGGTACTGGGGGATGTTCTTCAAGAAATCCAGCATTTTCCTCCCGGCCTTCACTCACCTCGCCGTCCCCGCCGGGCGCAAGGAGGGCGTTTCGGGCTCGAGCATGGATATTATCGAAAAAGGGGAGGCCGGCCTCGGAACCAGCCTCCCCGCCGCCTTCTTAGGGACCGGAGCTTACCGCTCGGCAGGCTCCCACTGGGAGTTGACGATTTTCACCATCACCAAATCGTCCGGCGAGAGGCCGTTGTGATCCTGCGGCGAGTAGTTGAAGATGCCCGCCGTCCCCACCAGTCCCTCGGTCCTTTCGATCTCGTCGCGAAGCTCCTCGGGAGTGGCGTCCGGCCCCACCCTCTTCAGGGCCTCGGTGACGATGAGAATGGCGTCCCACCCGTGCCCGGCGAAGGTGTTGATGGGCTGCCCGTAAGCCTCCTGGTAGGCCTCGTCGAAGTCCTTTATGAACTCATATTCCGGCGAACCGGGCTCGAGCACCTTCTCGTAGATGAGCATCTTGCCCGCCGGGAAGACCACCCCGTTGGCCGCCTCGCCCGCCAGCTTTATGAATTCCTGGTTGGCGATACCGTGGCTCCCCACGTAGGGGAGGTTTATGCCCTTATCCCGCATGCGCTTGGCGATGATGGCCGGCCCCGGGTTGGTTCCCCAGACCAGGATCACCTCTGGCGACGCGGACATGACGTTGGTCAGGTGGGTGTCGATGGTCTCCTCGGTATCGTTGGTCTGGTAGCCCTCGGAGGCCACCAACTCCAGGCCGTAAGTGCCGGCCTCCTTCTCCACCACGTTCTTGCCGTCGGTCCCGAAGGCGTTGGTGTCGTAGAGAAGGGCCACTTTTCTGACCTTGAGCACCCGGTCGATATATTCGAGCGCCTTCTTGCCCGCCTCGGTGGCCGTGGGCGGGGTGCGGAATATCCAGGTGATGTCGCCCTCCATTATGTTGGCCCCGGCGGCCATGCACACCTGCGGGACCTGCCTCTTGGTGGTCTCCTGTTTCATGGCCAGGGTCGGCCCCGTCCCGCTGGAGCCGATGACCGCCACCACGTCCTCCTGCTCCAGGAGCTCGATGACCGCCTGCTGCGCCTTGTTGGAGTCGCTCTGGTCGTCCTTGATGATCACCTCCACGGGGTGGCCCTTGATCCCGCCCTTGGCGTTCAGCCTCTCCACGTAGAGCTCTATGGCCTTGCGCTCCGGCTTGCCCAGCGGCTCGTTAGGCCCGCTCTCGGAGAGCACCACCCCGATCTTGATGGGTTCCTTGGCCGTCTCGGTGGTGCCTTCCTCCCCCCCGCAACCCGAGAGGGCCAAGAGGTAGCCCGCCAGGAAGACGGCCGCCAACGGGATCAATAACCACCTTGCTCTGAACCGTTCCATTCGACCCCCCTTACCTCGTCTTGGCCTCCTCGCGAGGCCTTCACGCCTGAAAGTGCTTTTACCGCTTGCGCAGGCCAGAAAGCACGCTTTAGATGATATTTCTACCACATGCTCTCCGTGTATGTAAACCTACCCGGCTTCCGCAGCCAACCTGAGCATCGGAGATCAGGCTGGTAGTTGAGAGACCGCCTTTTGTTCATCCAGGATCGGCTTGTTCTGCCCGTCTGCGCTGATCCTGTGCTAAAAAATCCCGGAAGCTCGCATAGCCCCTTGGCGTCTACTGACGTCACAGGAATACGAGGTCCCCCTTCGTCGCGCGCTGAGGTCACAGGCGAACGGGGATCCCCCTTCGGCGTAGATATTCCTTGGCCTGCCTTATGCTGTATTCACCGTAATGGAAGATGGAGGCGGCCAGGACGGCGTCCGCTCCCGCTTCCAGGATGACCTCCGCCAGGTGTTCCAGGTTGCCTGCCCCGCCGGAAGCGATGACCGGTATCCCCACCGCCTCCACCACCGCGCGGGTGAGATCCAGGTCGTACCCCATCTTGGTGCCGTCCCTGTCCATGCTGGTCAGCAGGATCTCGCCCGCCCCCAGGGACTCCGCGCGGCGGGCCCATTCCAGGGCGTCCAGCCCCGTGCGGGTTCTCCCCCCGTGGATGTACACCTCCCAGGAATCCCCGTCCCTTCTCTTGGCGTCGATGGCCACCACCACGCACTGGGAGCCGAACCTTCCGGCGGCGGTCTCCACCAGGTTGGGATTCTCCACCGCCGCGGTATTCAGGGAAACCTTGTCCGCCCCCGTGGCCAGCATGCGCCTGATATCCTCGAGGTTCCTTATCCCCCCGCCGACGGTGAAGGGGATGAAGACCTTCTCCGCTACCCGGGCGGCCATCTCGAACACCAAATCCCGGCCCTCGTGGGAAGCGGTGATGTCCAGGAATACCAGTTCGTCGGCGCCCTCGCGGTCGTATACTTCCCCCAGCTCCACCGGGTCTCCGGCGTCCCGGAGCCGCACGAAGTTTATCCCCTTTACCACCCTCCCCTTGTCCACGTCCAGGCAGGGTATGATGCGCTTGGTGTGCACTTCCTCTTATTCCTCCCTCCGTGCTGGTCCTCGACCGGCGGGGACGCTATGGCCCGGTTTTTCCGCCCGCGCACGTGAGCGGGTGGGTGGGCCTTCGCCGGGCCCGGGAGCCGAGCCACCGTCCCCCGGCATCTACCTCTCAACCCCCGTGGGGAGTACCCGGGATCCCATCCGCAGGTCGGCCTTCGCTTCCCATCATTCCTCAAGGTCCAATAACTCCGCCAGGGTAACCGCTCCCTCGTAGAGGGCCCGGCCGATCACCGCACCTTCCACGCCCAGCTCCGCCAGCTCTTTCAGGCGCAGGATGTCCCCCCGGCTGGAGATACCCCCAGCGACTATGACCCCCAATCCCCGGCCCAGCAATTCTCCGGGCAGGTTCCCGGCGTGACCCTCCAGGGTCCCATCCCTCAAGACGTCCGTGTGCAGGACCCTTCTCACGCCACAGCTCACCAGTTCGTCTACCAGGTGTTGGAGGGGGCTATCCAGTTCCCTGGTCCATCCTCCCACGGCGACCCTCCTCCCCCGCATATCCAGGCTCACCACCAGCCTTTCCCCCAGGGCCTCCGCTGCCCGCCGCAGAAAAAGGGGGTCCGACAGGGTACGGGTTCCCATGATCACCCGTGCCGCCCCCATTTCCAGCAGCAACCGGGCGTCCTCGAGGGTCCGTACGCCCCCTCCCACCTGGACCGGGATGTCCACCTCGCGGAGTATCCGCTCCACGCTTCGCAAGTTGACCGGGCGACCTTCGACCGCTCCGTCCAAGTCCACCACGTGTAAGAAGGAAGCCCCCTCATCCCGCCAGCGCAAGGCCATCTCCCAGGGGCGGTCGGAGAACACGGTCACCTTCCCCAGGTCGCCGCGCAGCAGCCGAACGCACCTTCCCCCTTTTATGTCCACCGCCGGGTAGATGCGAAACATCCTCAACGCCCCCCGCCTTGGCCATCCGGCGGCCATCCTTCCCTGCACAGACGGGCGAAGTTGTCCAGGATGCGCAATCCGGCCGAGGAACTCTTCTCCGGGTGGAACTGGAAGGCCGCCACCCTCCCCACCGCCGCCCCGGAGGCGAAGGTCACGCCGTACTCGGTGCGGGTGAGCACGTCTTCTTCCCTCTCGGGGACCACGTAATAGGAATGGACGAAATAGAAAAAGGTCCCCTTCTCCACGCCGCGCAGGAGAGGGTGGGGCCGGACGGGATGGACGTCGTTCCACCCCATGTGGGGCACCTTAAGCCCGGTCGGAAAACGGACCACGCGGCCGGGTAGAAAACCCAGGCCTTCCGCTCCGGGGCTTTCCTCGCTCTCCGAGAAGAGCAGCTGGTATCCGAGGCATATACCCAGAAAGGGCCGGTCCTCGGAAAGGGCCTCGCGGATCACCTGGAGAAGGCCTCGCGCCCTCAACTCCTCGACGGCGTCACCGAAGGCCCCCACGCCGGGAAGGACTATACCCTGCGCCCTTTCCACCTCGCGGGGATCACCGGTGACCACCACCTCGTGGCCCAGATGGAGGAAAGCCTTTTCCACGCTGCGAAGGTTCCCCATCCCGTAATCCACTATGGCTATCAAGTCCCCACCTTCCTTCGCTCTGCGCCTTTAAAGCCCGCGATCCCTGAAGGATGGCCCATACTTGCGACGCGTCCTCTCCGGCCGGCGAGAGAGGGGTGTCCCGGCGCCCGCCACGTCCGGCTAGCGACGTCCCCGGCCCGTCCATCCCCTTTCCCCGGCCCCCGCACCACATAAGCATATCACCAGCGGGGACATCCAAAAACGGCGGCCCGGTTCCCGGATCGCCGTCGGGTGTTCTTAAACTCCTTGGTGTCTCCAACCCGGTCCCGGGGTCCGGTGAAAAGGGGAAGCTTTGAACGCCGGCCCTGCCACCGGTTTCGGAGGAAAGACCTTCCAGGCTGCCCTGAGGCGGAGGTTGTAATGCTAACGTCATTTGCGGACTGCCACGGGCTTCGGAGGAAAGACTTTCCAGGCCGCGGAGTTCAAGGCCACTGGACGCCTTTCCCGGGGCGAGAACTGCCGGGTGGGCCAGGGATAAACGTGATTTCAGGCGGATCCTTGCTTAACGACAACGGAAATGGTAAGGGCTTCCCTCGCGGGGGCACGGACAAAGGGGGTGCTCTCTGCAGCCGGTGTCCACCGCCGGTCAGGCGCTACCGCTGCCGCGGTCCCTCAAAAAGGCCCGGGCTGAAGCGGGTTCAGGATCCGGACCTCCACGTCTCCCGGGGGGCGGGAAATGGCCATCTCCTCCTCGCGGAAGGAGAACTCCAAACGGGACAAGTCCCGGTATTGGACCATGGTGCTACCTTCCCGGGGAGAGAGGGGGACCGAATAAAGTACCTCCTGGCTTATGGAGAGCGGAAGGAGGTCCGGGGAACGGAAGGTGAAGAGTATCCGGCCCGTCATGCTCTGCAAGGTCCTTCCCACCGCCGCTTCCACCTCCTCCGGAGTGGCACCCGCGCCCCATCCCTGGGAGAACTTACGGCGCAGGACCCCTTCCAGCACCTCCCGGGTGGGGAAGGCCTCCACCACGACCTCGTGGTCCTCCTCCCGTACATCCCTGACCTCCATCCTTTCCACCGAGGGGAGTAGCGGACCCAGGTCGCCGTAGGGAACATGAAGGTGGGAATAGGGCGCAAGCCCACTCCAGGCCTCCTCTTCTCCACCCTCCCGGCTTACAGGGTAGAGGTACCAGCCGGGGGCGGAGCCCTGGAGGGTCCCGTACAGATAAAGCCCTTCGCCGGGGACCAAGATCAGCCGGATACGCTGCTCGCCGCCGGGCACAAGCGGGTTAAGAGAGAGGACTTGGGCCTCCTCCGCTGCCTCCCCCACGGGGCAGTGCGTGCGGATCCTCCCCTCCACCGTACCGGTGACCGTGACCTCGGAGGGGAGGCCGGGCTGTCCCTCCAGCCCGTTTATCTTCTGCGTGAAGTCCCCCTGGAAGACCGCCCCTCCATACTCCTCCATGGCCCGGGCGGCCCGGTTGAAGACCTCCTCCGCCCGGATCCCGGGCTGCGTGACCTCCTCCGTCCGCGGTGTCCGGCTCCCGCAACCCGCAAACCCGGTAAGGATGGCCAAACAGAAGAGGAGCAAGGTGACTGACACGTGCCGAGTAACCGCCTGCCCACCCAGGGGGTACCCCCGGCCTCCATCACAGCACGCCTTTGGTGGACGGAACCTCGCCCTCGCCATCCTCACGGCGAATCGCCTCCCTGAGGGCCCTGCCCAACCCCTTGAATACCGCTTCCAGGATGTGGTGGGGGTTCTCCCCGGCCATCCCGCGCACGTGGAGGGTGAAACCGCCCTGGTTCACCAGGGCCTGCAGGAACTCGCGCACGCAGGTGGGGTCGAAGTCCGATACCAGCTTCACCGGGAGCTCCACGCCATAACTCAGGTAGGGCCTGCCGCTGAGATCCAGGGCCACCAGGCATAGGGCCTCGTCCATGGGCAGGAGGGACCAACCGTACCTCCGGATGCCCGTCTTTTCCCCCAGGGCCTCGCGGATGCACTTCCCCAGGCACAAGCCCACGTCCTCCACCGTGTGATGCTGGTCTACGTGCAGGTCCCCGCGGGCCTGGAGGGAGAGGTCGAAACCAGCGTGGTAAGCGAACAAGGTCAGCATGTGATCGAAAAACCCTATGCCCGTGGTAACCGTGACCTCCCCACCGCCGTCAAGGTTCAGCTTCACGCTGACCTCGGTCTCTCCGGTTTTCCTCTCCACCCTGGAAACGCGCTCTTCCAAGCCCCCTCCTACTCCAAGCGCCGCCGCATGGCCTCGGCGTGGGCGGTAAGACCCTCCACCCGGGCCAGGGTCTCCACCACCCAACCCAGATTCCTGTTGGCCCGGGGGTTGGAAAAGACGATGTTGGTACGCTTCAGGAAATCGTAAACCCCCAGGGGAGAAGCGTACCTCGCCGCCCCCTTGGTGGGGAGGACGTGGTTGGTACCCACCGCGTAATCGCCGAGGGCTACCGTGGAGTCGTGTCCCAGGAATACGGCCCCCGCGTTGTGTATATGGTTCAGCGTCCCGGTGAGGTCCTGGGTGTCGATCAACAAGTGCTCGGGGGCCAGCAGATCCACTAGGCGGGCTCCTTCCTCCAGGTCCCTTACCACCACCGCCTGGGGCTCGGTCAAGCCGGCATCGAGGCCCAGGCACCTCTCCAGCTCCTCCGCCGTCAGGTCCACCAAGCGCCTGCTGGGGCTGACCAGGCAAGCCCTGGCTCCTCCACCGTGCTCCAACTGGGCTGCCATCTCCCTGGCCGCGAGTTCGTATCGGGCGGCCTCGTCGGCGAGGATGACCAACTCGCTGGGGCCGGCCAGCATGTCGATTCCCACCCGGCCGAATAGCTCACGTTTAGCGAGGGCCACATAGACGTTGCCCGGCCCCACTATCTTCTCCACCGGCCTTATGGTCTCCGTCCCCAGGGCCAGGGCAGCCACCGCCTGCGCTCCCCCTACCCTGTAGACCTCCCTGACGCCCAGATGGAAAAGGGTGTAGAGGGTATAAGGGCTTACTTCGCCCCCCTTTCCCGGGGGGACGCATACCGCTATCTCGCCCACGCCGGCCACCTGGGCCGGGATGACGGTCATCAGGGCCGTGCTGGGGTAGGAGGCGTTGCCCCCGGGAACGTAGACGCCCACCCGGCGCAGGGGGCGGTACATCTGGCCCACGCGTGCCCCTTCCTCGGAATCCCAGAACTGGGATTCCCAGACCTGGCGGCGGTGGAAAGCGGTGATGGTCCTCGCCGCCACGCGCAGGGCGTCCACGAAATCGGATTCCACCCTCTCCCGCGAAGCCCGTAGCTCCTTCTCGGTGACCCGCAGGCCTGGCTCCCTCAGGTCCACCCCATCGTACTTCGCGGTGAGATCGAACAGGGCGGCGTCCCCCTCGCGCCCCACCCTGTCTATGATCAAGCGCACCTCTTCCAGGGGCCCCTCTTCCAGCCAGTAATCCCAGCCCAAGGCCCCCCGGAGGTCCTCCAGATCCTGGTAATCCTCGCTCTTCCAGATCTTCATGCCGCCTTCTTCACCCTTTCCTGCCTTTTCAACCTCGGCAACCCTTTCCCGAGGGGCGGGTATAGATAATTGTACACGGGAGCGGGGTTTCCGGCATCATCCTCAGCGTAACGAGATGCAGCCCTCGCCGAGCAAAGAGAGCACCTCGGCGTACAGGGAACCGTCGGGATTGACGCAAAGGCCGTCCGGCAATTTGAAAATCCTCAGGGAATCGCCGCTCCGCAGCTCCAATTTCACCGGCGTTCCTCCGGGGTGTCGGGCCAGGATATCCTTCAGCCGGTCCATGGTCTCCTTTTCCAGTTGACCGTCCTCCAGGCGGATGAAAAGGTCACATTCCTCGGGGCTCTTCAACCGCGGCTCGGCGATCTCCAAGGCTACCACGCGGACCGTCGCGGCTTCCTCCTCCCCCTCCCTGGGCTCAGATCTCGACCTGGCTTCCACCCTCGCCCTCAGGCAAACGATATTGTCCTCCCTGAGCGCGTCGCGGTACTGCATGTAAAGGGCCGGGAAAACGGTCACCTCCACCCTCCCGGTGAGGTCCTCGAGGACCAGGCTGGCCATCAGCTCTCCCTTACGGGTGATGCGCTGCGTCCTGCCGGTTATGATCCCCCCTATCCACTTCACGGCCCCGTCACCCAGAACCGCCAGGTCGGCGATCTCACATTCCACCTGGCGCTCCAGGGCCTCCCTGTACTGCATGAGCGGATGGTCGGTTACGTATATCCCCAGCATCTCCTTCTCGTAGGCCAGGAGCTGGTCCCTGGGCAACTCCTCCAGGGGGGGTTGGGCCTCCACCGGATCCGGCTCCTCCTCGCCCTCCGCCGCCTCGAAGAGGCTGTGCTGCCCCTCTTCCCTGCGGCGCAGTTTCTCCGCCGCCAGGTCCGCCACCCTTTCGTAGGTCTTCAAGAGGTGGTTACGGGAGTAACCCAGAAAATCGAAGGCTCCGCTCTTTATGAGGCTTTCCAGGGCCCTCTTGTTGACCACCCCTTGCCCCACGCGGAGGCAGAAATCCATGAGGGAGCGGAAGGGGCCTCCTTCCCTGCGCACGGCGATGATGCGTTCGGCGGGCGCCTCTCCCAGGTTGCGTACCGCGGCCAACCCGAAACGGATGCCCTCCTCCACCGGGGTGAACTCCTTGAAGCTCTCGTTGATGTCCGGGGGTAATACCCTTATCCCCATCTTGCGGCACTCGTTCACGAAAACCTGCACCTTGTCCTTGTTGCCGGTGACGCTGGAGAGCAGGGCGGCCATGAATTCCTGCGGATAATGGGCCTTCAGGTAGGCGGTCTGGTAGGAGATAACCGCGTAGGCCGTGGAATGGCTCTTGTTGAACCCGTATTCTCCGAAGTGGCTTATGAGGTCGAAGAGCTTCTCGGCCAGGGAGCGCGGATAACCCCTGGAGACCATCCCCCCGATGAACTTGTCGCGGTGGAACTTCATCTCCTCCGCCTTGCTCTTGGCCACCACCGCGCGCAACCCGTCGGCCTCGGCCATGGAATACCCCGCTAATTCCACGGCCAGGCGCATCACCTGTTCCTGGTAGATGAAGATGCCCCGGGTCTGCTCGAGAATGGGCTCGAGATCCGGATGCAGGTAGGTCACCGGTACCCTACCGTGCCTCCGGTCCACGTAGTCCTTGACCATGCCGCTGCGCAATGGACCCGGACGATAAAGGGCCAGGACGGCGATGAGGTCCTCGAAGCGCTCCGGCTTCAGGTCCTGGAGGAGGGAGCGCATGCCCGGGCTCTCCAGTTGGAAAACCCCCACCGTGTCCCCCCTCTGCAGCAGTTCGAAGGTCCGCGGGTCATCCAGGGGCAGCTCCTCCAGGTTCAAACGTATGCCCCGGCGTCTCTGGATGTTGTCCAGGGTGTCGCTGATCACGGTCAGGGTACGCAGGCCCAGGAAGTCCATCTTGAGGAGGCCGATGGCCTGGATGGCCTCCATGTCGTACTGGGTCACCACCTCCTCGTCCGGCCCCCTTCTCTGCAGGGGGGTATAGCCCGAGAGGTCGTCATCGGCGATGACCACTCCCGCGGCATGTATGGAATCCTGCCGCGTGATGCCCTCCAACTTGCGGGCCGTGTCGATGATCTTACGGGCCAGCTCGTCGCCCTCGTACGCCTCCCTCAGCTCGGGGGAAAGCTCCAGGGCCTTGTCGATGGTCATATTGAGCTGCTCGGGCACCATCTTGGCCAGGCGGTCCACCTTCCCGTATTCCAGGTTGTAGACCCTTCCCGCGTCGCGTATGGCCGCCCGCGCCGCCATGGTGGAGAAGGTCACGATCTGGGCCACCCGGTCCTTTCCGTACTTCCGGGAAACGTAATCGATGACCTCCGGGCGCCGCTTGTAGCAGAAATCTATGTCTATGTCCGGCATGGTGCGGCGGTCGGGGTTCAGGAAGCGCTCGAAGAGCAGGTCGTAGCGTATGGGGTCCACGGTGGTGATCCCCAGGCAATAGGAGACCAGGGAGCCGGCCGCCGAGCCCCTCCCCGGACCCACTATGATCCCCCTCTCCTTGGCGAACTTTATGAAATCCCAGACGATGAGGAAATAACCCGAGAAGCCCATATCCCGGATTACCGAGAGCTCGTGGCGTAGGCGCTCCTCCAGTTCCGGCGTGACCTCCGGGTATCTCCTCCGCAGGCCTTCCCAGGCCAGCTTCTCCAGGTACCCGTCCAGGTCATAGCCCTCGGGAACGCGGTATTTCGGAAGCAGGTACCTCCCGAACTCCAGCTCCACGTTGCAGCGTTCCGCTATCTCCGCCGCGTTGGACAGGGCTTCCGGAAGGTGGGCGAAAAGCCGGCTCATCTCCTCGTAGTTCTTAAGGTAGAACTGGTCGCTGGAGAACCTGAGGCGGTCCTCCTGGTCCAGGGTGGAGTTGGTCTGGATGCACAGGAGCACGTCGTGATGGATGTGGTCCTCCCGCCGTACGTAGTGCAGGTCGTTGGAGGCCACCAACCCGATGCCCAGCTCCTTACCCAATTCCACCAGGCCCGGGTTGACCTTCTTCTCCTCGGGGAGGCCGTGGTCCATGACCTCCAGGAAGAAGTTATCCGCCCCGAAAATGGAGAGGTATTCCCGTGCCGCGCGTTTGGCCCCCTCGTAATCGTCCTCCAGAAGGCGCACGGCTATCTCACCCTTGACGCACGCGGAGAGGGCTATCACGCCATCCCGGTATTCCCGCAGGATCTCCTTGTCCATGCGGGGCTTGTAGTAGTAGCCGTCCATGAAGGAGAGGGTGACCAGCTTCATCAGGTTGCGGTAGCCCTTCCGGTTCTCGGCCAACAGCAGCAGGTGATAGTTGGGGTCCTCCTTGGCCGGGCGGCGGTCGAACCGGGAACCCAGGGTCAGGTAGGCCTCCACCCCCAGGATGGGTTTTATGCCCTTCTGTAGTGCTTTACGGTAGAAGGGTATGACCCCGTACATCCCGCCGTGATCGGTCACCGCCAGGGCTTCGTACCCCATCTCCGCGGCCGCCTCCAGAAGATCGGGGATGCGGGCCGCGCCGTCCAACATGGAGTACTCGGTGTGGTTGTGCAGATGAACGAAGGGTACTCCCAATCTCCACCTCCCGCCTCACGGCTCCACCTGGACGCGGCCGCATTCACGCCCGCGGAAATGACGCCAACCCGCGTGGCGCGGAAACTTTCCCCTTCCCGGCTCCGAACCCGGAGGCTTTGCGGCCGTCCCGCAGGTTTAGGTTATTATAACCTTCGCCGGCGACAGCTTTTGGCCTCCCAAGGCCGGGGAGGTATTCCCCGCCGAATCACCGAAGATACCTTACGGGTTAGGGTCGGTAGGGGTCGCCGAGGGTGAAGGAGATGCGAGCCGCCCCACCGTGCAGGTGAGGGGAAGAGGGAGGAAGAAGTGGAGATCAGGTTGAGTTACACGGCGGTAAGCACCTACGAAAGGTGCCCCCTCGCCTACCGCTTCCAGTACCTGGAGGGGCTGGAGGTCCCGCCTTCCCCCTATCTCTCCTTCGGGAGGAGCCTGCATTCCGCCCTGGAATGGTTCTACGGGCGCGACGTCCCGGAGCCTCCCTCTCTCCAGGAGCTCCTCGGCCAGCTGGAAAGTTGCTGGGAAAGCGAGGGTTTCGCTGACGAGGAGGAGGAGAGGAGTTTCTTCCGCCACGCGAGGGAGGTACTGGAAGCCTTCTACCACCGCAACCGGGACCATTTCCGGCTGCCCGTGGCCGTCGAGCAACGCTTCGAAATCCCCATGGACGGTTACCTGCTCACGGGGGTAATAGACCGGGTAGACCGCCACGCGGATGGAAGTTACGAGGTCATAGACTACAAGACCAACCGCAGGTTGCCGGAGTTGAGGCGCCTCCGCGAAGACCTCCAGCTCCCCATCTACCAGATGGCCTGCCGCGAGCTGTGGGGGATAACCCCCTCCAAGCTGACCTTCTATTACCTCCTCATCAACCAGAAGTTCTCCACCTCTCCGCGTGACGAGGATTCCCTGGTGGGGGTGCGCGAGCGGCTAACCCGCGTGGCGGAGGGAATAAGGGCAGGAAGGTTCCCCCCCAACCCCAACCACCTGTGCCCCTGGTGCCCCTTCGCGGATGTCTGTCCTTCGCGGGTCAAATCGGGTGGTCTTCGCGAGGAACTGGAATCCCGCCGCCAGGCCCTCCTGCTACGCCGCAGGAAGCTGGACCTCATGATCGAGGAGCTGGAAAACCAGCTCCGGGAGATGGGATCCGGTTCTTGGCCTGAAAAGGACAGTACTTAAACCCCCAAGGGTCATGCCCACAAAGCTATCCTTGCGGCCTCAATTGGTCTCCGGGAACCTCGATCCCTCCACTACGCCGCCCGCGGCTACGCTCCGGGGGGGCAGGTAACGGTAAGCGGCTTCCCCCCGCACCTCGACTTCCTCGAGTATCCTCAGCTGGGCGAGCTTACGGACCTGCTCCGCCACCGTGACCGGGTTCCTGCCTATGGCCTGCGCCAACTCCACGCTGGTACCCACCAGCCCCGGGTTGCGGTGGAAGAGGGTGAGAATCTGTATTCTCACCAGGCTCTCCGATGTGCCGTTGTATATGGCAGCCTTAGTATTCGTGGGACGCCGGCACATTTCGCCTCCTTTCCCTATCTATATCCTCCGGAAGGGGGCAAAAGTTGAGGTAATTGCCGAGAATGCATCCTTTCGGGGGGTGAACGGTTCCCCGCAAGCCCCGAAAGGTTACCGATCGGTACTTATTAACCGGGAGGCCGCCTTCCATCATAAGGTTGAACGGTTGCGATATTCCTGTTCGCATCTCCATCCCGGCGGCTGAAATCGGCCGGGCAAGGACCCCCACATGGCCTCCCCGGGGCCTCCGGTGGGACCTCGGGGTGGCTCTGGACTCCCTCCCAACGCCGGGTGACCTTCGGGGACCGGAATGATCCGGGGATGTCCAGGGAATGGCCTTTCCGGGTCCCGATGCCGGAAACCGCGGGATGGAGAATGAAGGTGGTGGCCCGTGAAAACGGGCCCAAGGCCTCAAGGGGTTCCCGTGCGTAACCGCTTCAGGGCTCCGGCCAGGTCCTCGGGGAGGGGATCTTCGAACTCCATGGGTTGCCCGGTGAAGGGATGGGAAAAGCGCAGCCTGTGGGCATGCAGGAACTGGCGGTTCAGCCCCAGCTCCCTCTCCAGCCTTCCCCTCCTGCCATAGGTCGCGTCCCCCGCCACCGGGTGTCCGATGTAGGAAAGGTGTACCCTTATCTGGTGCGTCCTCCCGGTCACCAGCTCCACCTCCAGGAGGGAAGCGGTACCGAAATCCTCGAGCACCCGGAAATGGGTCACTGCCGGCTTCCCCCCACGGGAGGTGACGGCCATCTTCTTGCGGTCACGGGGATCCCTCCCCACCGGGGCCTCCACCGTGCCCAGCGTCGAAGCCGGCACTCCGTGCACCAGGGCCAGGTAGAAACGCTTCAGGGCCCGTTCCCTGACCATCTCCTGCAAAAGGAGGTGGGCGCGGTCCTCCTTGGCCACCACCAGCAGCCCGGAGGTGTCCCGGTCCAGGCGGTGGATGATGCCCGGGCGTTGCATCCCTCCGATCCCGGACAGCCCCTGCAGGGAAAAGAGGGCCGCGTTGACCAGGGTACCCTCCCGGTGTCCGGCTGCAGGATGGACGACCATCCCCGCCGGCTTGGAGACCACGGCCAGGTGTTCATCCTGGTAGAGCACCCGCAGCCCGAGGTCTTGGGGACGCGGCTCCGCGGGCTCGGGAGGCGGGACTTCCAGGCTCACCTCTTCGCCGGGGCGTAAACGGTATTGCTTCCCCCGGGCCTCTCCCCCTACCCTGGCCTTTCCCAAGGCTATCAATTCCTGTACCCTGCTCCGGGTGATGCCGGTCCGCTCGGCCAGGAAGACGTCCAGCCTCTTCCCGGCATCACCCGCCTCTACCCGGCAGCGGAAAGAGCGCAAGTCACCTGTCCTCCGAGAGAATCCTTCGGCGGAACACCAGGACCAGGCCCGCGGCCAGGAAGGCCGCCGCGCTCAAGGCCTGGAAGAAGAGGTTGCCGCGGGGGTCGGTGTGGTAGCGGAAAAACTCGTTAACGAAGCGGGCCACGGCGTAAAGCATGATGAAAGAGAGCATGACCTCTCCACGGTAGCGGAAACGGCGGTGCACGGCCAGGAGGACGATGAAGATGGCCAGGTCCATGAGCAGCTCGTAGATCTGGGTGGGATGGACGGGATTGAGGGGCATGCCCATCTCCATCTGGGTGCGCAGGGGGAAAGTCACCGCCCAGGGGAGGCCGGAGCTCTTCCCGAAACAGCAGCCGTTAAGGTAGCAGCCCACGCGGGCCACGGCCATGGCCGCGGGGACGGCCAGTCCTCCCGAATCCAAAACCTGCCCCACGGATATGCGCCTCAGCCTGACCACGGCCACCGCGGCCAGGATGCCCAGTATAAAGCCACCGTAGAATACCAGCCCCTGAACGTTCCAGAACTTGAAGGCCTCCCACCACCGCGGAGAGAACTCCCTCCAGTGGCCCGCCACGTAGAAGAGCCTGGCCCCCACGATGCCTCCCAGGGCGGCGGCCAGCACCAGCTCGAAGACCACGTAGGCGTCGACGAATTTCCTCCGCAGGTAGAGGAAGCTCACCAGCATGCCCACGATGAAGGCCAGGGCCAGGAAAAACCCGTAGGAATGGACGGTAAGGGGGCCTATCCTGAACAACTCGGGGCGCAACTTGACTCCTTCTACTCCTAAAACCGAGACTGCCGCCGTGCCTGATATGCGGACCTCAACCCCGCGTGGCGCCCTTCCCCTCCCTCCATACCTCCCGGATAACCAGCGCGAGGGCTATGCCCACGCCGAGGACTATGGCCGTGTCCGCCAGGTTAAAGACGGGCCAGAAGCGGAGGTCTATGAAATCGACCACCGCCCCCAGGGATATCCTGTCGATGATGTTACCCAGGGCCCCCCCGATTATCAAGCCCAGAGCCGCCGTGAAGGCCCTCCCCTCTTCACCCCGGAACCTCCAAAGCACCATCACCAGGACCAGGAGAAGGGCCACGCTCCCCAGGAAGAAGGGAAGGGACTGCCCTCTGATGAGCCCGAAGGCGGTTCCCGGGTTGCGTACCTGGCGGAGGGCGAAAAAGTGGAGATCGAGGGTCTTTCCCGGGGGGAGGAAACGTCGAACCAGGGCCTTGCTGGCCTGATCCGCGGCCAGGGCGGCGGCGACCGTCGCCGCCATCAGCGCATAGCCTGCTCTTCCTTCTGCTTGCAAGTTATGCAGAGGTTGGCGTAAGGCAACGCCTCGAGGCGCTCCTCGGGTATGGGCAAGCCGCACATCTCGCAGATCCCGTAGGTCCCGTTTTCGATCCGCTCCAGGGCCTCGTTCACCTTCTGCAGCAGGTCCTTGACATTCTCGGAGAGGGAGAGGTCCCTCTCCCTCTCGAAGGTGCTGGTCCCGCTGGCCGCGTATTCCTCCTCGAAGGGCATCTCCCCCGAGAAGTCCGCCTGGGAGGCGTGCAGGTTTCCCTGCTCCAGGTCGCGGTACTGTTTCTCCAGTATCTCCTTCTCGCGGAGCAGGATCTTCTTGAAGGCGGCCATCTTCTTCTTGTTCATGATCCGATCGTCAACCTCCGATCCGGGCCCCAGGTTTATCCCTAATATTATGCATCATTTTCTCGCTTCGACAACCCCGCGGTCGTTCGTTCGCGCCTCCCCCGGAAGGCCCTTAACCCACTTCTCCGCTCATCCCTCCGCGGCCAGCACCACCGGGAGGCAGCGGTCGCATAGCTCCGGGTGGTCGGGATCCTGCCCCACCGAAGGCCGGTAGTTCCAGCACCGGGAACACCGGGATCCCGGCGCCTTTTCCACCTCCACCCGGGGATCCTCGACCTCCGCGTAGCGTACCTCCACCCCGGAGACGATGAACAGGGTGGGCAGGAGCTCCTCCCTGGGCCCCACCGTTTCCTTCCACGTCGAGGGCAAGGTGAGCTTCACCGCCGCCTCCAGGGAGGTCCCCAGTTCCTTGGCCGCCCTCCGCTCCTCGATGGCCTTGGTCACCAGTTCGCGCAGGCGCAACAGAAGGTCGAAATCATCCTCCAGGGCGGCGTCCTCCAGTTCCTCCTTCGCCTCCGGCCAATCGGCGAGCTGCACGCTCTCCGGGTCGCCCTCCCCGCGAGCCGCCTGCCAGACCTCTTCCGCGGTATGGCTGAGTATGGGGGACATGAGAAGGGTCATGGTCCGCAGCAATTCCCGGAGTGCCGTCTGGGAAGAGCGCCTGGGGCGCGAATCGGCGGCGAAGGTGTACAGGCAGTCCTTGCGCATGTCCAGGTAGAGGGCACTGAGGTCCACGGCGCAGAAGTTGTGCAGGGCGTGAAACACCACGTGCAACTGGTAGGTGTCCATGGCCTGGGTGCACCTACGCACCAGCCTCTGCAACCGGGACAGGATCCAGCGGTCCAGCTCCTCCATCTCCTCCGGGGGAAGGGCGTGCTCTTGGGGACGGAAATCGTAAAGGTTCCCCAGCAGAAAGCGGATGGTGTTGCGGATGCGGCGGTAGGCCTCCACCAGGCGGTCGAATATCTCCCGCGAGGCAGGGATATCCACCGTGTAATCCGCGGCCGCCACCCAGAGGCGGAGGATGTCCGCCCCCAGCCGGTCGCATATCTCCAGGGGACTGATGACGTTGCCCAGGGATTTGGACATCTTCCGGCCCTCGCCGTCCACCACGAAGCCGTGGGTCAGCACCGAGCGGTAGGGAGGGGCACCCCTGGATCCCACCGCGGTGAGCAGCGAGGTCTGGAACCAGCCGCGGTGCTGGTCGCTGCCCTCCAGGTACATGTCGCAGGGCCAGTAGTGGTCCTCCCATTGCCGGAGGACAGCCTCGTGGCTTACCCCGGACTCGAACCACACGTCCAGGATGTCCGTCTCCTTGCGCCACCTGGTGCCTCCGCATTCCGGGCATCGAAAATCCGGGCCCAGTATCTCCTCCGGCTCACGCAGGAACCAGGCGTCCGAGCCCTCGGCAGCCAAAAGTTCCTCCGCCCTGCGCAGCGTCTCGGGAGTCATGACCTCGCGGCCGCATTCCAGGCAGTAGAAAGCGGGTATGGGGACACCCCAGGCCCGCTGGCGGGATATGCACCAGTCCGGCCTGCTCTCCAGCATCCCCACCATGCGGCGTACGTTCCAGCCCGGTATCCACTGCACTTCCTTGACCGCCTCCAGGCACCTTTTGCGGAGGGTGGAACCTTCGTACTCCCGGTCCACGCCTACGAACCATTGCGGGGTGGCGCGGAAGATAACCGGTCCCTTGCACCGCCAGCAGTGGGGATAAGGGTGCCGTAACTCCCCCTCTCCCAGCAGCAGGCCCCGGGAGCGCAGGTCGTCCATGATCCTGGGGTTGGCGTCCTCGATGAACAGCCCCTCGAACTCCGGCGCCTCGGAGGTGAAGCGTCCCCGGTCGTCCACCGGCATGGGCATGGGAAGGTCGTATTCCAGGCCCACCTGGTAGTCCTCCTCCCCGTGCCCCGGGGCTATATGCACCGCCCCGGTGCCCTGCTCGGTGGTTACGAAATCCGAGTTCACCAGGACCGAGGGCCACTCCCTCCAGGGATGCCGCGCCCTGAGGCCCCCCAGTTCCCTCCCGGGAAGGCGTTTCAGCTCCCGGTGGGCCTCTATCCCCATCCCCTTCAGGGCCGCTTCCAAGAGCGGTTCCCCCACCAGCAAAAGTGAGCTGCCCGCCTCCACGATCACGTAATTCATGTCCGGGTGCAGGGCCACGGCCACGTTGGCCGGGAGTGTCCACGGGGTGGTGGTCCAGATGACCACGGCGGCTTCCCGGTCCTGGTAGCCGGGAAGGGGGTCCAGGAGAGGGAACTTCACGTATATGGACGGGGAGGTCTTCTCCTTATACTCGAGCTCCGCCTCGGCCAGGGCGGTCACGCAGCGTGGGCACCAGTGAATGGGTTTCCGGCTCCGGTAAACCAGTCCCCGGCGGGCCAGCTCGGCGAGGACGCGTATGTTCACCGCCTCATAGCCCGGCTTGAGGGTGAGGTAGGGGTTTTGGAAATCCCCCCGCACCCCTAGGCGCTGGAACTGGGTGGACTGGCGCTCCACGAAATGCATGGCGTATTCGCGGCAGCGCCTGCGTATCTCCATGACCTCCAGCCTTCCCCTCTCCTCCCCCAGCCTCTTCTCCACCTCGTGCTCGATGGGCTGACCGTGGCAGTCCCATCCCGGCACGTAGGGGCAGAAGTATCCCCGCATGCTCTTGTACTTGACGATGATGTCCTTGAGGATCTTGTTCAGGGCCGTGCCCAGGTGGATGTCCCCGTTGGCGTAGGGAGGCCCGTCGTGAAGGATGAAGGACGGCCGTCCGCGGTTCTTCTCCAGGACCCGCCGATAGATATCCATTTCCTTCCAGAAACGCTGTATCTCCGGCTCGCGATGCGGCAGATCGGCCTTCATGGGAAAATCCGTGCGGGGCAGGTTCAGCGTCGATCGATAGTCCATGCCGTCCTCACTCCGTATCCTTGGTTTATTTTGCTCCATTATTATCACGCGGGCCGCCGGGGCGCAACTTCAAAGCCTCGACTCCAAGCGGAAAACGCGGCCCCCGGCAGCCGTCTTCCCATGACCTACGCACTTCGGCGTAAATGGATAGGCACCGGTGAGAGAAATGCAGTGGCCCACCGGTCTTTCCCCATGCCCGCAGGGCCTGACGGCGGTTTCCTCTTTGGCCCCAACCCCCAAACCTCACCGCTTCTCAACCAGCCGGCTCGACCACCGGTGCCCGGGAGCCGGAAAGCCATGGTGTCCTATAATAGGCGCATGGAACCGACAAACTCTCCCCTTCGCCCCAGCGGGCGCGGCACTCTCCTGAACATCAGGGTACGCCCCGGATCGTCACGCAGCGGGGTGGTGGACGTCCGGGAGGGAAGGCTGGTGGTGGCCGTGCACTCGCCACCCGAGGGCGGCAAGGCCAATCGCGAGGCGCTGAAACTGCTCGGCGCCATGCTGGGCGTAGCGGTCTCCAGGCTGGAACTGGTCCGTGGGGCATCCTCGAGGGACAAGACCGTGCTCCTCAAGGGGATGTCCGTCGCCGACGCCGAATCCCGTCTTGAAGTATTAAAATATTAATTAGTTTATTATTTACTATATTCAGTCCCCTCCCCGTGTCTCCTCCCGGTGGAAGGCGTGAGGTTTTCACGGATACCCGCGGGCCACGCCAGGTCTTCTCGGCGGGAAACGATGAAGCCCCCGGTCGCTTTCACCGGGGGCCGTACTTGATGCCTCGGCGCTTTCTGACCCTTCCGGTTTCATCCACCCAAGCCGTCTAGCGTAACACGTGTCCCTTCTGGCAGGGAGCGCGCCCCAGCAGGCCTTGCGCCCCCGGCCTCCCTTCGCCCCTTTTTACCTGGGGACGGCCCGCCGTGCTCATTCCCAGAAGAAATGCTTTTCCTTCTCTTCCCGGGGCGGGGCCTCGGGCGGCGCGGGAGGCTGTTCCTCTCTCTCTTCTTTCCTCAGGGAGCGTTCCAGAATCTCCATCTCCTGTTCCGGGGTCACCGTGGGTCCGGCCGGAGGGGGCTCGAAACGCGGTTCGGGTACCGTCTCCGGCTGGGTGACGGGGGTGGCAAACGCCGGGGCAGCCGCTTCCCCGGGCGGCGACGGCCTTTCCCCGGGGACCGGGGTCATCTCCTCCCCGACGTGTGGCTGGACGGGTCTCTCCGCCGCCGGCCTCGTTTCCGTCGTCCCATACCCGGTGATCCCCGCTGGGGGTTGCTGCACGGGCATCCCCGGGGCTTCCGCGGCTGCGGCGGGCCTCTCGGACACGGCCTCCCGTACCTCCGCGGACGCCAGCCGCGCCTCGTATTCCCTTATGAGCCCCTGGTTCTTGTCCAGCATCTCGCGGATGGTGGCGATGTAGCGGAGCACCTGTTCCCGGATACCGGAATAGGACTGAAGTATGCGCTCCCTTTCCGCTTTTGCCTCCTCCAGGATGCGGAGGCTGCGCTCCTGGGCCTCCCTGATCTGCGCCTCGGCCTGCATCCTGGCCTCCTGCACGATGTTGTCCGCGCTCTTCTGGGCGTTTATGAGGGCGTTCTGCAGGGTTTGCTGCATGGAATCGAACTGGGCTACCTTTTCGCGCATGCTCTCGATGAGCTCCGCCTGTTCCTGGTTGCGGTGCAATAGCCTGTCCAGCTCGTCAGCCACCATATCCAGGAAGGAGTCCACCTCTTCCTTGTTGTACCCGCCTACGCGTACGGTACTGAATTCCTTGTGATGGATATCCATGGGGCCGATAGCCAATTCAACCGCCTCCTTCTTCCGAGCCATCCGGTCTCCCGTCCCCGGGATCTTACCGCCGTCCTCGCGAACTCGCCAGCACCCGGTTCACGCCAATCTATATCGGCGCCTCTCCTCATTTGAATAACAGCGAGATCACCCATTGCAAGAGCGCGATCATGCATATGGCGACAAACGGCGAGGCGTCCAGGGCCACCTTCCCGCTCACGGGCACCGCCGGCAATATCCTCCTCAACGCGGAAAGCACGGGCTCCGTGAGGTCGTAGATAAGCACCACCAGTGGTCGCAACCCCCGCGGCCAGCGCAACGGAAGCCAGCTTATCAGCACCCGGCAGACTATCAACCACATGTAGGCGAAGAGCGCCCACCAAAGGACCTCCCCCAGGAGCCGCAATTCATACCTCCCTGGCCCGGCGGAAGGCCGCCTCCACCGCCTTGAAAAAGGCCGCCCTCACCCCGCCCTCCTCCAGGGCCTCCAGGGCCATGATGGTGGAGCCTCCGGGAGAGGCCACCATGTCCTTCAACCTGGAAGGCCCGTAATCGAAGAGGCGCAGCATCTGGGCGGCGCCCAGCATGGTCCCCGCCACCAGCTTGAGGGCCAGCTCCCGGTCCAGGCCCAGCTTCACCCCGGCATCGGCAAGGGCCTCGGCGACGAGGTAGAAGTAGGCCGGTCCGCACCCGGAGATGGCCATGGCCGCGTCCTGGTAGGACTCGTCCACCCGGTAGACGTCTCCCATGCGCCCGAAGATCTCCTCCACCCGCTCCAGGTCCTCCTCCCGGGCGTGCCTTCCCGGGCTGATGACCGAGACCGCCGCTCCGGCCATGGCCGGGTTGTTGGGCATCACCCGCACTACGGCGACGCCTTCCGGGATCCTCTCCTCGATATACCCCGTGGACTTGCCCATGGCAATGGAGACCAGCAACTGGCCCGCGTTCAGGGTCCCCCTTATCTCCTCCAGCACCCCGTCTAGCTGTTGGGGCTTGACCGCCAGGACCAGTGTCTGCGAGCCGGAAGCGGCCTCGCGGTTATCGGTGGTGACCCTCACCCCGTGCTCGGCTCTGAGCTGTTCCAGTCGAACCCCGTCCACGTCGGATACCAGGATCTCCTCACCCCGGCACCAACCCGAGCCGATGAGCCTGGAGAGCATGGCCCCGGCCATCCTCCCTCCCCCGATAAAAGCTATCCTGGTCATGCTGGCCTCACCATCGATAGGCTTGAACATGGACACGAACTACGACACCGACCCCGCCGCATCCGGCGGAAAGCCCCGGCCCCCTCCCGGGAGGGGCTTCAGAACTGGTTGAAGAAACCCCTCTCACGGAGCCAGCGCTTATCCTCGGCGGAGACCTCCACGTTGTGTGGGGTGAGGAGGAACACCCGGTCGGCCACCCGTTGGATGCCCCCGTCCAGGCCGTAGGTGAGGCCGCTGGCGAAGTCTATGAGCCTCTTGGCCAATTCGGGGTCCGCCTGTTGCAGGTTGATGATCACCGGGATGTCCGCCTTGAACTTCTGGCCGATCTGCTCGGCGTCGTTGAAGGACTTGGGTTCCACCATGTGCACCCTCACCTGCCGCGTGGAAACCGGCTGCAACGACGATACCTTGGCCTCCTCGCGGAGGGCGCGCCGGGTGGGAGGAGCTTCCGGAACCTCGGCCTCCTCGTATTCCATGAGCTCCTCGAACTCGTCGTCCTCCACCAACCCCAGGTAGATCAGGGCTTTACGAAAGAATCCAGCCATGGCATACCTCCCAAGACGATTTTAACCCGAGAAGACGGCCGTGCCCACCCGTACCAGGTCGGCTCCTTCCTCCACCGCGACCTCGTAATCCTGGGTCATGCCCATGCTCAGGCTATCCAGCCCGGCTTCCGGGAAGGCCCTCCTCATTTCGTCCCTCAGTTCCCGCAGGCGTCGAAAAAAGGACCGTGCCTCTTCTCCTGCCGCCCAGGCGGGGGCCATGGTCATCAGGCCCCTGACCCTCACCCCGGGCAGCTCGAGCATCTTCTCGAGAAGCTCGCCCGCCTCCCCGGGGGCCACGCCGAACTTGCTGGCCTCGCCGGAGACGTTGACCTCCAGGAGGACCTCCTGCACCGTACCCATCCGGCAGGCCCGGGAGGAAACGGCCTCCGCCAGCCGCAGGCTGTCCAGGGAATGGATCAGCCTTACCTTTCCCACCACCATATTAACCTTATTGGTCTGGAGATGGCCAACGAAATGCCATTCCACGTCCTCCGGGAGCGCGGTCATCTTTTCCCGCAGTTCCTGGGCCCGGTTCTCTCCCAGGACTCTATGTCCCGCCGCTAAGACCTCCTCTATCTCCCTCACCGTCCTCCCCTTGCTCACCACCACCAGTTGAATTTCGGCGGGGTCCCTTCCTGCCCTCCAGGCAGCCCTGGCGATACGTTCTTTCACCCTTCTCAGGTTGTCGCCGATGGACATCCGCCTCGCCTCCTCGGCCCAAGGCCCTCATTCCTCGAAGCCCACCCAGGTGACGCCGGGAAGGGCACTCAACTCCTCCACCACCTTGAGGAGGTCCACCTTCCCGGACACGGTGGCCCTGAGAAGGAGCACGCACTCCCCCTGGCCCGCCTTGCAGCTCTCCATGCGCAAAAGAACGTGGGGGATGCGGTGCCCATCCAGGACGCCCTGGACCTCCTTTACCAGCTCTTCCCTGGGCAACGAGCGCACGGTGAAGTAAAGCCTCCTCCTCTGGAAGCGGGATATCACCCGTGCCTCCACCCAGGGAAGGGCCACGAGCACCAGCAATATGACCCCCGTGCAGTAGGCGGCGGTCAGGAAATAACCGGCGCCGGAAGCCATCCCTACCGCCGCCGTGGCCCACATGGTCGCCGCCGTGGTAATGCCCACCACGTGGGTTCCCCCGTAGATCACGATCACCCCGGCGCCCAGGAAACCGATCCCCACCACTATCTGCGCGGCCACCCGCGCGGGGTCGGAATCCGGGAAGGCCGTCAGGGAGAGAACGGTGAACAGGGCGGCCCCCAGGGAGACCAGGATATAGGTGCGGAAACCCGCGGGACGGTCCCCCCGTTCCCTCTCCATGCCGATTAGCCCCCCGCAGGCGGCGGCCATGAGGAGGCGCAGCAATATGTCCGTTTCCCTCAAGTCCTCGACCTCATCGCCCATAGGCGATGCGAAAGTCGTCGAACTCCCCCCCGTATTCCTCCCAGGCCACCTCCACGTCCGTCACCCGGGAGGACGGGGAACCCTGCCAGCACCATTCGACCATCTTCCGCACCGCCTCTTCCTCTCCCTCGAATACGGCTTCTACCCGGCCGTCGCGGTTGTTGCGCACCCATCCCTTGACCCCCAGCCTGCGCGCCGCGTCCTGGGCATAGGAACGGTAATATACCCCCTGCACCCGGCCGCTTATCCACACGTGGGCCCTGGTCTTCGCCATCCTCCATCCCCTGCCCCGGTCAAACCGTCCTTCTGGAAGCAGGATCCGCCTGCCTCCGCCAACCTCGACCACCAAATCGCCCAGGCGAAGGGCAAAGCCGTTTCCGCCTCTCCGTTCCCCTACCCTTCAACCCTCCGTCGCGTACATCATGACCAAGGCTCCCTGCCTGCCGGTCCTCCCGTCCCTCCGGAAGGAGAAGTAATCCTCGTCGCAGCAGGTGCATCCCCCGACGCGGTATATGTTCTCCTCCCTCAGGCCGGCACGAACCAGGTTTAGGCGGTTAGCCTTCAAGAGGTCCAAGCGGAAGCCGCCTTCTTCCTCCACCACCCCGCTTTCCCTCCCGTATTTTTCGACGAAGAGGCGGGCCCTGCCTTCATCCACGCGGTAACAGCAGGGCCCGATGGCCGGGCCCATGACCGCTCGAACCTCCTCGGGACGCACCCCCAGGGCACGAAGCCTTCGGAGAGTTTCCCCGGCTATATCGTGGAGGGTCCCCCTCCACCCGGCGTGGAGCATGGCCACCCCACGCGGCTGGGGGAAACCCAGCGCCAGGGGCACGCAGTCCGCGGTCAGCGCGGCCAGGACCAGCCCCGGGCGGGTGGTGAACAGGCCGTCGGCCGCCGGCACAACCCTTTCCCGCCGCTTGCCTCCCTCCCGCACCCGGCATACGCGGGTTCCGTGGACCTGGCGCATGAAGACCAGCCTGTGCAGCTCCACCCCCAGCCTTTCCGCCACCCGAACCCGGTTGCGGAGAACGTTCCCTGGCCTGTCGCCACCGGCCGCGGAAAGGTTGAGGGAGGCGAAGGGAGGTGGGCTGACCCCTCCCCAGCGACGGGTGAAATAAAGGGCCACGCCCTCTCCCAGAAGGCGGCCCGCTTCCAGCCACTCCGCGTTACCTTCCCGTATTCCCTTCCCCTCCGTTCTCCGCACCACCCAGCACCTCGAGGAGGACCTTGGCGATGCGCCTACCCACCACCTTCTGGGCGGTAAGGCGCAGGTTCTCGAACTCCACCGATTCTCCCTGCTTGGGAATCTTTCCCATAAGGTTATACATCAGCCCTCCCAGAGTGTCCCACTCATGGGCCGGTAGCTTGGTTCCCAGCATCTCGTTGAGGTCGTCTATGGAGATGCGGGCGTCGAAGGTGTACCGCCCGTCCCCCAGGCTTTCGTAGAGCTCCCGCGCGCTGTCGTACTCGTCGAAGATCTCCCCCACGATCTCCTCCAGGAGGTCCTCGATGGTCACCAGCCCCGAGGTCCCCCCGTACTCGTCGAGGACGATGGCCATGTGGATGGTGAGGGCCCGCATCTCGTTGAGCAGTTCGCTCACCCGCTTGGTCTCGGGCACGAAGTAGGCCTCCCGCAGGAGGTCCTTGGGACGGGCGTCGCTCTCCCCCCGCTTCAGGTAAGGCAGGAGGTCCTTGGCGTAGAGAACCCCCACGATGTGGTCGAAGTCACGGCGGTAAACGGGGATGCGCGAGAAACCGGAGCTCATGATCACATCCAGGGCCTCCTCCATGCTCGCCCCTTCCTCCAGCATGACCATGTCCGTGCGGGGTATCATCACCTCCCTCACCAGGGTGTCGCCGAACTCGAAGATGGAGTGGATGAGCTTCTTCTCCTCCTCCTCTATGACCGCCTGTTCCTCCGCCGCGGTGACCAGGGCCTTTATGTCCCCCTCGGTCACGAAGGGCCCTTCCTTGATGGTCTTGCCGCCGAAAAGGCGGATCAGCCCGTTGGAGAGGACGATCAGCACCCTCACCAGGGGGTAGAAAACGGCGGACAGCGCCCTTATTGCCGGCGCGACCATGAAGGCGGTGCTCTCGGGGTGGTTGGTGGCGTAGGTCTTGGGGGCCATCTCGGAGAAGATGAAGATGAGGAAGGTCATGACCCCGGTGGCGATGGCCGTGGGGCCGGGAAGGCCCAGCCCCAGGGCTAGCCCGGTGGCGATGGCCGAGGCCCCTACCTGCACCAGCAGGGTGAGCATGAGGATGGTGGAGAGAAAGCGGCTGGGATGCTCCAGCAGCTTCTCCAGGCGCTCCGCCCTCCGGTCCCCTTCCTCCCGCCGGGAGCGCACCCGGTACCGGTTCACGCTGACCAGCGATATCTCGGCCATGGCCAGGAAGGCCGCCGCCAAGAGAAGGCCCACCAGCGCCACCAACCTCCAGGCGATGGCCCCTCCGGACAAGCCAGCCGCGACGAGATGTTGGGGGGCGGGCGAGATCACCTTCCAGCCTCTCCCTTCAATCCCAGGATCTCTCGCGCCCTGCGGTCCATGAGCATCGCCCCCTCCTCGCTCCGGTCATCGTAACCCAGCAGGTGGAGCACGCCGTGCACGGCCACCAGCTCCAGTTCCCTCCCCTCTTCCACCCCGTACCGCCTCCGGCGGCGCCGAACGTAGGCCGGACATATGAGGACATCCCCCAGGAGCAAGGAGTCCCCGTCGGTCTCCCAAAGGGGAAAGGCCAGCACATCGGTCGGCCCCTCCCTTTGCAGGTATCTTCGATTGTAATCCGCCATCTCCCTTTCGGTAAGGGCGGTCAGGGAGACCACGCCTCTCTCCTCCACCCCCTCCGAACGCAGGGCCCTGAGGCATACCCGGCGCAGGGCTTCCTGATCGAAGGAAGAGCGGCTGCGGCGGTTCACCAGGACACGCATTCAGGCCCCCTTCTCCTTCACCAGGGAGGGGTATTCCACGCGCACGTGGTACATGCCGCACAGCACACGCGTGAACTCCCTGGTTATCTTCTCCAGGTCGGCCAGGGTCAGCCCGGATTCGTCCAGTTGCCCGTCCTCCAGTCTCTCCCGGATCATGTTGCGTACCAGCTGTTCCAGCTGCACTGGCGTCGGCCGGTCCAGAGCCTTGGCCGCTGCCTCCACGGAGTCGGCGAGCATGACCACCGCCGCTTCCTTGGTCTGCGGCTTGCGCCCGGGGTAGCGGAAACGGTTTTCGGCCACCTTCTCCGAGGGGCCCGTGTCCTTCAGGGCCTGGGCATAGAAATAGCGCACCAGGGACGTCCCGTGGTGCTGGCGGATGATCTCCACCACCTCGGGCGGCAGCCGGTAGTCCCTGGCCAGCTCAACCCCCTCCTTCACGTGGGCGGTGATCACCAGGGCGCTCAAGTTGGGCTTCAACCCGTCGTGCCCGTTGAACCCCTCCGGCTGGTTTTCCACGAAGAAGGTGGGCCTCTTCACCTTGCCCACGTCGTGGTAATAGGAGGCAACCCTGGTTAGGATGGGGTCGGCCCCTATGGCCTGCGCGGCCGCTTCTGCCAGGTTACCCACTACGATGCTGTGGCTGTAGGTTCCCGGAGCCTTGTTCACCAGCAGCTTCATCAGCGGGTGGTCTGGAGAGGCCAGTTCCAGCATGTGCATGGGGGTGATGATTCCGGATATCCTTTCCATCACCGGGATGGCCCCCAGGGTGAGAAGCACGCACAGGACCCCGTTTCCCAACCCGATGGCGCCGGAGAGGAAGACCAGGCGCAGTTCCTCGAAGAGGGAAGCGGTGAGCATGGCGGCCAGGGCCAGGAAGACGGAGAGCCCCGCGCCCGCCTTGAGCAGTTTGTCCCTCTTCCTCAGGCGGTCGATGGCCAGGGCGCCGGCCGCCCCGGAGAGCAGGACGAAAACCGCCAGGGGGAAGTTCCCTTTGAGCAGGACGCCTCCCAGAATACCGGCGGTCACTCCCATGAACAGCGCGGTCAAGCCGTCTGTCATCGCCGCCAGGGTCAGCCCCACCAGGGCCGAGGGCGCCAGGTATCCCCAGAGGGGGTTCTGGTCGGCCAGGAGGGCGAAGAGGCGCGTGAGGAACACGTAGACCAGGAAAAGCAGGCAGAGGGCGGCCGTGTACCTCCACTCCACCACCATCCCCTTTCGGTAGCGGAGGAAAAAGAAGGCCGCACCCAAATAGATGAGGACGGCGATGAGCGCCACCCCCGCAACCTGCTGGTAGCTCCCCATGGGCGACAGGGCCCCCACCTCCTGGAGGGAGGCCAGGATGAGGGGGGTGATGATCTCTCCCTTGCCCACTATCTTCTGCCCGGCCACGTAGCGGGCATAAACCGGCGACACGGCCCGGGCGGCCTCCTCCATGTCCCGGTTCACCGCCTCCGCCGAATAGGCGGTGTTAATGGCCAGGAAAGCGGAGGCGACCTCGGCCGCCGCCTTGCGGAAGTCCTCCACCAGCGATAGGCCTATGGCCTTCCCCGCGACCTCCTTCTTCACCTCCTCCAGGTTGTCGTAGGAGACCGGGCGGGACATGGCCTGGCTGACCAACTGGGAAACCGAGGTGAAGAGGAGCCGCACATCCTCGGGCGAGGAGCCCAGGAGCAACTTCAGGGTGCCTTCGCTTATCCCGCTCCCGAACTCCTGGCGCAGGGAGGAGATCCTGGCCTCCTCCGGCATATCCTCGCCGCCCAGTTCCTCCACCCGGGAGAAGAAGTTCTCCAGGCGCGAGAGGGTCCTTCCGAGAGCTTCCCGGCTGACGAAGATATCCTGCACCCTCCGCCTCTCCTGCTCGCGCAGGATCTCGGTGGCTTCCTCGTCCAGGACCTGGAAATCCCTTGGAGAGATGATGGTCTCCGTGCTCGGCTTACCGACCTCGAAACGCGTCGGCCTGGGCAGGTACTCGATGATCACCACGGCCAGGAGGACCAAAAGCGCGGCGAGGGAGACCAGAAGCGACCTGACCTTTCCCGAGGCGGGAAATCCCCAATGCCGTCCCTTGGAGGACCGTCTTGAACCTTCCCTGTCTTCCATGGCTCCTTTCCGAGTATATTATACAACAGCCGCCTTCCGGAAGAAGCGCGTTTTATCCCAGGTTTTTCCTGCGGGGATTTACGGGGGCCAGTCACTCCCCGCCTTCCCCACCTTTCCCCGAACGCATGTCGTAGAGGCGGTAGGCCTTGACGATCTCCTGGACTATCTTGTGGCGCACCACGTCCCGTTCGTCCAGGTAGACGAACTCTATGCCCTCGATCCCCACCAGTATCTCCCTCACCACGTTCATTCCCGAGGGCTGTCCGCCGGGAAGGTCTATCTGCGTGATGTCCCCCGTGACCACGGCCTTGGAACCGAATCCCAGCCGGGTGAGGAACATCTTCATCTGCTCCGGGGAGGTGTTCTGGGCCTCGTCGAGGACGATGAAGGCGTCGTTCAGGGTCCTTCCCCGCATGTAGGCCAGGGGGGCCACCTCGATGACGCCCTGCTCCATGTACCTGGTGAATTTTTCCACGTCAAGCATCTCGTAAAGGCAGTCGTAAAGGGGGCGGAGGTATGGGTCCACCTTCTGGTACATGTCCCCCGGCAAGAACCCCAGTTTTTCCCCCGCCTCCACCGCAGGCCGGGTCAGGATTATCCTCCCCACCTCCCGGGCGAGGAGGGCCTTCACGGCCATGGCCATGGCCAGATAGGTCTTGCCGGTTCCCGCCGGGCCTATGGAGAAAACGATGGTGTTGTTGCGGATGGCCTCCACGTAACGTTTCTGGTTGGGGGTCTTGGGCCGGATGGCCTTGCCCCTCCGCGAGATGATGATGTCCGAGAAGACCTCCGTGGGCTTGAGTTCCTCCTCCGCCAGGACCATCTCGATGGCCCGCTCCACGCTCTCCGGGGTGAGGTCCATCCCCGAGGTGAGCAGCATGATCAGCTCCTCGAAGAGCTTGGCCAGGGCCTCGAGCTCCTCTTCCTCCTCCCCGGAAATGGTTATCTCGTTGCCGCGGACCAGTATGCTGCTGCGGAAGGATTTCTCCACTATCTTGAGGAGCTCGTCCCTCTCCCCCAGTAGGTTGACCATGGGCTGGTTGCCGGGAACCAGTATCTTGAGTTCCCTCCGGCCGCCCTGCTTTTCCCGCTCCCTGCCGTCCCTCGACAAGTAACCCTCTACCTCCTTGGCTCATCCCGGGGGCCAGAGCATCTGCCTTCCTCCCAAAACGTGGAAGTGGAGGTGGAAGACGCTCTGCCCCGCGCCCCTCTCCACGTTGGTGAGGATGCGTACCCCCGTCCCGGCTATACCTTCATCCTCGGATACCTTGCGGATGACCTTGAAGAGGTGCAGCAGCAGCTCGCCGTCCTCCCCCTCCAGGTCGAAGGCCGTGCGCAGGTGCTTGCGGGGGATCACCAGCACGTGCACCGGCGCCTGGGGGTTGATGTCCCGGAAGGCCACCGCCCGCTCGTCGGAATGGACGATGTCCGCGTCCATCTCGCCCGCAGCTATACGGCAGAAGATGCAGTCCTCCATCTCCACCTCCCGTTGCCTTTCCGTGCTTCCCCTTTCACGGGCTCCGGAACCTCTGGGCCTTCCGCCTGGCCGTGGTTCCCTCGCTCCCGTTCACCTGTTCTCCTCTCTCTCCCCGTTTCCCTCCCCTCCCACCGGCGCCGCCAGGGCCCTTCCGTCGAGCACGCCCTCCAGCCTCACCCGCAGGAGAGAACCCGGAACCGGGGCGGGGTCTAAACCCAGGGCCACGGCCTTGATGTAATCTTCCGTGGTGCCCAGGTAGACGCTCTTTCCGCCACGCATGGCCGCCCCCTCCACCAACAGTTCGCGTTCCTCTCCCAGGTTACGCCGGATGTATTCCAGCCGCCACCCTTCGGCCAGCCGGCGTAGCTCATCCGATCTTCCCTCCGCCTCTCCGGCGTTCACTTCCGCCCTCCTCTTCCAGGCCCGGGTCCCCGGCCTGGGTGAGAACCTGAAGACGTGAACGCGGGATACGTGCGCCCTTTCCAGTACATCCACGGTGCGCTGGAAGGCCCGCCGGTCCTCCCCCGGATACCCCACGATAACCTCCGTGGTCAAGGCCGCCCGGGGCCAGATGCGGCGCAGGCCGTTCGCCATCTCCAGGAAATGCGAGGAATCGTACCCCCTGCCCATCTCCCGCAGGATACGGTCGTCCCCGCTCTGCAGGGGAACGTGGAGGTGGGGGCAGACTCTCGGCTCCCGGGCCCATTCCTCGAGCCATTCCCAGCGCAGGTCCTCGAGTTCGATTGAGCTCAAACGGACACGAAACCCGCCTCCCAGCCCGAGGATCTCCCTGACCAGGTCCCCGAGGTGGCGCCCTTCCTCCTTTCCATATCTTCCCAGGTTCACACCGCTCAACACCAGCTCGCGGCACCCCTTCCCCAGGAGGCGAGAGGCGGCTTCCAGTATCTCCTCCCTGGGACGGGAACGTTCCGGGCCGCGGGCGAGGGGGACCACGCAGTAAGAGCAGTTCCTCTCGCACCCGTCCTGGACCTTTAAAAAGCCACGGGACCGCCCGGCCCGGTATTCCCCTGCCTCCAGCGGGGGCGGGAGCATGGCGTCTATCCTCCTGGCCCAGTTGCCCTTTTCGCGGTTGGGTATCACGTCCCTTACGCCCGGTATCCCGGAGAGCGCCTCCGGGTCCACCTCCGCGTAACAACCGGCCACCACCAGGGCGCGGGCACCCCTACGCACCAAGCCCCTGATGAGCTTGCGGCATTTGCGATCGCTCTCCGCGGTGACCGTGCAGGTGTTCACCACGCAGAGGTCGGCCTCCGCGGGATCGGAAACCAGCCGGTGACCGAGCCTCGCCAGGTCCATGGCCAGTTCCTCGTTCTCCGCCTGGTTCACCTTGCAGCCCAGGAAGTACAGGGCGACTTTTCCCATGGCTTTTATCGCCTCCATACACCGTCGTCGGTCCCCGCGGTCGTCCCCTCATAAGAGGCCGAAACGGGCCCTCGCCGCGGCCAGCATCACCGCTCCCGCGGACTCGGCACGCAGGTTGTACCTACCCAGGGTCACGGAGACCGCCCCCACCTCGCGTAGTCGCCGGCGTTCCATTTCCTGGAAACCTCCCTCCGGGCCTACCACAATGGCCACCTCTACCTCGTCTCCCCCGAGGACCTCCCCGGCGCGCCTCCCGCCCCTCTCGTCGGCCAGGAGGACGACGCGGGAGGAGGACAGGCGCTCCAGGAGCCCCTCCCAGGTAAGGGGACCCTCGAGGCGGGGCAGGTAGGCCCTTCCGGCCACCCGCGATGCATCCAGGGCCACGCGGCGCCACCTCTCCATCCTTTCCGGCTCCGGCAGGGGGCGCGAGCGCCGGGAGAGGAAGGGTATGAAGGCCCACACCCCCAGCTCCACGCTGCGCCGCAGCGCTTCCTCCATCCTGGAGGAGGGGAGCGTGGACTGGTAGAGGATAAAGCGCGGCCTCTCCTCCTCCTCGCGTCGCCGTTCCAGGATCTCGAGCCTGGTGCGGCGTGGGGTTACCTCGGCCACCACCGCGCGACACACGGTGCCCCAGCCGTCCAGGAGAAGGGCCTCCTCGCCGCGTTTCAGGCGCAGCACCCGTCCGTGGTGATGTTCCTCGCCCTCCAGGAAGACACTCCCCGCGGTTTCCGGAAGTCCCCGGAGGTAAAACCTGGCAATCGTCAATGTCGGGGCCCCATCGCCTTTCTCAAGCGCTCCCGCCAGCCCTTTCCCCCGCTCCTCTCCGACTCCAGCCTCTGGAATTCCTCCAGGAGCCGCCTCTGTTCCGGCGTGAGGTCGCGGGGTACCTTGACGTCCAGCACCAGGTACAGGTCCCCCCGGCCCCGGGAACGCAGGCGGGGCATTCCCTTGCCTGGAAGCCTGAATATCTGGCCCGGCTGGCTGCCGGCGGGTATGGTCAGCCTCTCCGTGCCGTCCAGGGTGGGCACTTCCACCACCGTGCCCAGAGCGGCCTCCGCCATGCCCAGCTCCACCACCGCCCGGAGGTCGTTCCCCTCCCGCTCCAGGAACTCGTGCTCCGCGAGGCGCACTTCCACGTAGAGGTCACCTGGCGGCCCCCCCATGTACCCCGCCTCTCCCTTACCCGGAACGCGTATGCGGTCGCCGTCGTCGATGCCCGGGGGTATCTCCACCTCCACGGGATCCACGGCCTCCACCGTTCCCGAACCCCCACAGCGCGGGCAGGGATGGGTGTTTATCTCCCCCAGGCCACCGCAGCGCCGGCACGTGGTGGAGGAGGTGAAGGTACCGAAGGCGCTGCGCCGGGTGTGGGTTATCCTCCCCTCGCCCCCGCATTCCGGGCAGAGGTCCAGCGCATAACCGCTCTCCACGCCGTTCCCGCCGCATGAATCACAGGTCATGTGGCGGGGGACCTCCACGCTCCTGGTCACGCCGCGGTAGGCTTCCTCCAGGGTCAGCTCCACCACCGCCACCAGGTCGCTCCCCCGACGCGGAGCGTGAGCCGTGCGGGTGCGTCCCCTGCCGAAGAAGAGGTCGAAAAGGCCACCGAAGGGGTCCCCGAATCCCTCGAAGCCTCTCTCGAAGACGGAGGGGATACCGGCTCCCTCGCCGTAGAGGTCGTACCTCCTCCTCTTGGCGGGGTCCCCGAGCACCTCGTAGGCCTCGTTTATCTCCTTGAAACGCTCCGCGGCCTCGCTGTCGCCGCGGTTCACGTCGGGGTGGTAGCGGCGGGCCAGGCGCCGGTAGGCCTTCTTGATCTCCTCCTGGTCCGCGTGGCGGGAAACGCCCAGCACAGCGTAGTAGTCCTTCATGCTATCCGTGCTTCACCCCCTCAACCCCTCAGCATCTCCAGGGTGCGGCTGAGGGATTTGGCGATGAAGTCCACGGTGGGGATCACCCTGGCGTAGTCCATGCGGGTGGGGCCCAGGACGCTGACCGTCCCCATGGTCTCCTCGCCCACCGCGTAGGGGGTGGCCACCAAGCTGAAGTACTGCAGTTCCTTAAAGACGTTCTCATCCCCGATGCGCACGGTGAGCTCCTTGGCCCGGATGACCTCCCCGAGCAGGTTGAGGAGGAAATACTGCTCCTCGAAGTGGCGGAGCATGCTCTCTATGCGGCTTTTGCCCTCCTCATCCAGGTAGCGGAGCAGGTTGGTGGTCCCGCCCACGTATATCCTCTCGTACTGTTCCTGGGTGAGGATATCCCTTATGGCCTCCACCACCCTCTCGGCCAGGCGCATCGCCCCGGGGTCGCGCATGCCCCTGGTGACGCGGAACTCCTGCAGGTCCTCGAAGCCCTTCCCCTGCAGGCGGCGGTTGAGGTACCCCTGCACCGCGTCCAGGTCCACCTCCCGTTCCTGGGGCTCCAGGTCCAGGAGCTTCTTCTCCACCCGCCCAGTGTCGGTGATGATCACCAGGAGCACGGCCTCCCCGGCCAGGGGAACGAGGTCGACGTGCTTGATGAGGTTGCGTCGGAGGGTGGGGGCGATGACCATGGCCGCCGTGCTGGTCAGGCGGGAGAGCAGGTTGGTGGTCTCCTGGAGCAGGTCCTCGAGCTCCTTGGTCTTGCTGGAGAAGAGGGTGAGGATGGCTTCCTTCTCCTCCTCCCGCAGTCGGGTGCGCCCGATAAGGGAGTCCACGTAGAACCGGTATCCCAGGGGAGTGGGAACCCTCCCCGCGGAGACATGAGGCTGGTAGAGGTAGCCCATCCCCTCGAGCTTGCTCAACTCGTTGCGGATGGTGGCCGGGCTGATGCCCAGGTTCAGGCTCTCCGCCAGGGACTTGGAGCCCACCGGGACTCCGGTCATTATGTATTTGTATACTACCGCTTTGAGTATTTTCTGTTGCCTTTTGTCCAGCATTAGCACTCTCCTCCCTTGAGTGCTACTCACTAAATAAGTTACCCGCAGCGGAGACCGCCCGTCAAGCGCACAGGAGCTCCACGATCACCGCGTTGGAGAGCAGCATTCCCCTCGCCGTGAGGGCCACGCGTCCCCTCTCCCGTCGCAGTAGGCCCAGGCATTCCATCTCCTCCGCCTTGGGACATGCCCCCAGGAGACGGTGCGGCACTCCCCGCGAGGTGCGTAGCCCGAGCATCACCCTCTCCTCGCGCACTTCCGCCCCCTCCAAGCGCCTTTCCTCGACCACGGGAAGCCTCCCTTTGCCGAGGTCCCTTATGTACCCCAGGACGCTTTCCCGGTTCCGCAAGCGGCGGCCCCTCCACAGGGAATGGGCGGCCGCCCCTACCCCCAGGTACTCCTCGCGCCTCCAGTAGGCCAGGTTGTGCTGGCACTCGTGCCCCGGGAGGCAGAAATTGGATATCTCGTAGTGCAGGTATCCCTGCCCCTCCAGGAACTCCACCGCCTCCAGGTATTCTTCCGCCGCCGCGTCCTCGTCGGGCGGGAGCACCTCGCCGCGGCCGATGGCTTTCCCCAGGGGCGTGCCGGGGTAAACGGTGAGGGCATACAGGCTCAGGTGCTGGGGCTGGAGCTCGAGGGCCCTCTCCAGGTCCCGGCGCAAATCCCCGCCCCAGCCGGGAGGGAGGCCGTAGAGAAGGTCCAGGGAGAGGGAAGGGATGCCCGCCCGGCGCGCCTCCCTCGCCGCCCGCCTCACCTCCACGGAATCGTGCAGCCTTCCCAGCCGGCGCAGGCAGCGGTCGTCGAATGACTGCGCCCCTATGCTGACCCGTTTCACGCCCGCCAGGAAAGCCTCCCGGAAGTCTTCCTCCCTCCAGGTGGCGGGATTTACCTCCACGCTTATCTCAGCCTCCCGCCGGTAACCGTAAAGACGGCCCACCAGGGACACCAATTCGCCCACCTCCCTCCCGGAAAGGGTGGAAGGGGTGCCGCCGCCCAGGTACAGGGAGCGCAATCCCCCCTTCCGCCCCGGCTCCCCGGCGCGGATTTCCAGTTCCTTCCTCAGGGCGGAGGCATAGGCGCGCATGAGGCGCGGGTGGGCGGTGCGGGCGGTGAAATCGCAGTACGCGCAGCGCCGTAGGCAGAAGGGCCAGTGGATGTAGAGCCTCACCTGGCTTTCTCCTCCCGTCCCACGCGCAGGGCGGAGATGAAGGCCTCCTGGGGGATCTCCACCTTCCCCACCATCTTCATCCTCTTCTTGCCCTCCTTCTGTTTCTCCAGGAGCTTCTTCTTCCGCGTCACGTCCCCCCCGTAGCACTTGGCCAGGACGTCCTTGCGACGGGCCTTGATGGTCTCCCGGGCCACCACCCGGCTGCCCACGGCCGCCTGGACGGGAACGTCGAAAAGCTGCCTGGGGATGAGTTCCCGCAGCCTGGAGACCACCCGCTTCCCGTGCTCGTGGGCTCGACCCCTCTCCACGATGGAGGAGAGGGCGTCCACCGGTTCCCCGTGGATGAGGATGTCCAGTTTCACCAGGTCCCCGGGAAGGAAACCAAGGTGCTCGTAGTCCAGGGAGGCGTACCCCCGGCTGCGCGACTTTAGCTGGTCGTAGAAGTCCACCACCATCTCCGCCAGGGGTAGGCGGCAGCGGAGCTCCACCCGGCGTCCCGAGAGGTATGCCATATCCTGGTATATGCCCCTGCGCTCCTTGACCAGCTCCAGAACCGGGCCCACGTAGTCCGGGGGCAGGAGTATGGTGGCCTGCACGTAGGGTTCGCGTATTTCGCGCACCACGGCCATGTCCGGTAGGTCGGAGGGGTTGTTGATGTAGACCACCTCGCCGTTCCTCTTTTCCACCTCGTAGACCACGTTGGGGGCGGTGATCACCAGGTTCAGCCCGTACTCCCTCTCCAGGCGTTCCTGCACGATCTCCATATGCAGAAGCCCCAGGAAACCGCAGCGGAACCCAAACCCCAGGGCCTTGGAGTTCTCCCGGGCGAAGGTGAGGGAAGCGTCGTTGAGCTTGAGCTTCTGAAGGGCATCTTCCAGTTCCTGGAAGTCATCCGAATCCACGGGATAGATGCCGGCGAAGACCATGGGCTTGGGCTCCCGGTAGCCGGGAAGGGGCTCCGCGGCGGGCCGGTCGTGGCCGGTGACCGTGTCCCCCACCTTGATGCGGCTCACGTCCTTTATGCCGGTGATGATGTATCCCACGTCCCCGGCCTCCAGCTCCCGGCAGGAGGTCATGTCCGGGGAGAAATAACCCACCTCGTCCACCTCGGCCCTGGTCCCGGAGGCCATGAACAGCACGCGGTCCCCCCTGCCCACCTTTCCCTCCACCACCCGGATGAAGGCCACCACGCCCCGGTAGGTATCGTAGGAGGAATCGAAGACCAGGGCCCGCAGGGGGAGTTGGGGGTCCCCTCCCGGTGGGGGGACCTCCTCCACGATCCTCCGCAGGAGGGCCTCCACGCCCTCCCCGGTCTTGGCGGAAACGCCCGTGACCTCGGCGGGATCGACGCCCAGGAGGTCGGCCAGTTCCATGGCCGTTCCTTCCACGTCCGCGGCGGGAAGGTCGATCTTGTTCACCACGGGTATGACGGCCAGCCCGGCTTCCACGGCCAGGTAGGCGTTACCCACCGTCTGCGCTTCCACCCCCTGGGCGGCGTCCACCAGGAGGACGGCCCCCTCGCAGGCGGCCAGGCTGCGGGAGACCTCGTAGGAGAAGTCCACGTGACCCGGGGTGTCGATCAGGTTCAGCCGGTAGGTTTCTCCGGGCCCCGGCGACCATTCCATGCGCACCGCCTGGGCTTTGATGGTGATGCCCCGTTCCCGTTCCAGCTCCATGCGGTCCAGGTACTGGTCGGCCATTTTCTGCCGGGGTACGGTCTCCGTGATCTCCAGGAACCTGTCCGCCAGGGTGGATTTACCGTGGTCGATGTGGGCGATGATACAGAAGTTCCTTATCTTCTCCCTGTCCATGTCTTTAACACCGAGGTAATTATAGCAGCCGGGTCGCGGGAGCCGCGCGGCGCGTTTATCGCCAGCTTCCGGGCGGCATGCCCTTCCGGTATGGCCGCCCTTCTCGGGTCTCCCATCCAGCGACCTGGCCACCTCCCCCTTTTCGCCGGTTCAGGTAGCACCGACGGAATGTAAACCCGGCATGCCGACATCCGTAAGCCTGGGGACTCCGGCCGCGGCTCCCTTGCGGTCCCCGGGGCCTGCCCCCGAGCCGCGTGACGGGAGCCCCTACCGTTCCTCCCTTTGCCGGGCAACCAGGTTGTGTTAAAATGGGCGCTGTTTGAGGAAAGGAGGAATGGCCCTTGCCCAACATCAAGCAGCAGGAGAAGCGCATGCGACAGGCCGCCAAGCGCCGCATGCGCAACCGTTCCCGCAAGTCGGAGATCAAGACCTACATCCGCAAGTTCGAGGCCGCCCTGCAGCGCGGCGACCGGGAGGAAAGCGAGCTTTACCTCAAGAAGGCGGTCAAGGCCCTGGACAAGGCGGCCGGGGACGGCATCATCCACAAGAACAACGCCGCCAACCGCAAGTCGCGCATCATGCGCAAGTACAACCGCGCTTTCCTCGGCCAAGCGGAGGCCTGAGAGCCGGGCCGCCCGAAGAACCGGAGACCGGGGCCATCACCCGGGCCCTCATGGTAGGGAAACCAGGGCAACACCACGCTTGGCGTACCGGTCATTTTCTACCCCGTCTCGGAGGGGCAGGGCATTCGTACACCACCTTGTGGCCGCGGATCTTGCATTCACCAAAGAGTGGGCCTGCCCACGGGTCGACGGGCTGGCTTCAATCGATCTGAGAAATCCGGCGCATCCGCCTTAACCTAAGCAGGATAACCCTTTATTTCCCGTTTTATCCCCTTATCCTTTCCGCTCCACTGATAGTTGCTCGCCTCACCTGGGAGGTCTATAGATAGTTTGTCCCCACACGTTCCGGCGGCAGACGCCGCTCCCTTCCTCGGATCAGCGCAGGCGGGCTCCCAGCTTCTCTCCCAGGGCCCTCACGATGCCCTCCACCGACCGTCGCACCTCCTCATCGCGCAGGGTCCTGTCCAGGGCGTAGAAGACCAGGTTGTAGGCCAGGCTCTTCTCCCCCTCGGCCAGTTGTCCTCCCCGGTAGAGGTCGAAGAGCCGTACCTCGCGCAGCAACTCCCCCCCGACTTCCCGGATGATTCCCTCCACTTCCCGGGCCTCGACCTCCTCCCGCACCACCACCGCCAGGTCCACCTGCACGGCAGGAAACCGGGGGATCTCCCGGTAGGGCGGCACCTCCCGGGCCGCTTTTACCAGCGTGGAGACGTCCAATTCCATGATCTCCACACCAACCGGTAGGTCCAGGGCTTCCGCCACCCGGGGGTGGAGGGTTCCCAAGAACCCCGCCTCCTCCCCGTTCAGGAGCACCTCCGCGCTCCTGGCCGGGTGCAGGAAGGGATACTCCTCCCTCCGCAGTGACCAATCCTCCACGTGCAGGGCCCGGGAGAGGGCCTCGAGAATCCCCTTGAGGACGAAGAAATCCGCCTCCACCGCTTCCTGGTCCCACCCCTTGGGCACCCACCTTCCGCACACCAGGCACCCCAGGAGCAGCGGCTCGTGGGGCAGGTCTCCCTCCCTCACCGGTAAAAAGACCCTGCCCATCTCGAACAGGTGTACGTCCGGGATGCGCCGGTTGATGTTGAAGCGTGCCGCCTCCAGCAACCCGGGGATGAGGGTGGGCCGCATCACCGAGGCCTCCTCGCTGAGGGGATTGCGCAGGCGCAGTGGCCTTTCCGGGAGGCGCTTTCTCTCCGGATCGAGGAGGTCCATCCACCAGAAAGGGATGAAGGCCCAGGTGATGGCCTCGTGCAACCCACAGCCCACCATCACCCGGGCTATCTCCCGGCGCAACACTTGCTCCCGGGTGAGAAAACCCACGTTGTTGGAGGTCCGGGGAAGGGTGGCGGGAACCCGTTGATAACCGTAGACGCGGGCCAGCTCCTCCACCAGGTCGATCTCCCTCTCCAGGTCCGGCCGGAAGGTGGGGACCTTCACCCGGAGGACCTCCCCATCGCCCTCCCCCCCGGCAACCACCGGCGGGGGTGGGACTCCCTCCCCGGCGACACCCGCAGGGGATTCCCCGCCCATTTCGGCGGTGGAAACCTCCATCTCCAGGGACTGGAGAATACCGCGGGCCTCGGGCGCGGAAAGGGTTATCCCGATCAGCCTCGCGGCCCTCCCCACCCGCAAGCGCAGTTCCCGGGGGAGGAGCACCTCCGGCTTGACCACCACGTCCACCGCCCCCCGGCGGACCCTTCCCCCGGCCGTCTCCTTGATGAGGAAGGCCGCGCGGTCGGCGGCGAACAGGCACCCCGCGGGATCCACCCCCCTCTCGAAACGGTAGGAGGCCTCCGAGGAGAGATCGTGCCTGCGGGAGGTGAGCATGATCCCCGGGGCGCTGAAGTGCGCCGACTCCAGGAGCACCTTGACCGTGCCCGGGTTTACCTCCGTGTTCTCGCCGCCCATGACCCCGGCCAGGGCAACCGGTCCTCCGGGGTCGCAGATGAGCAGGTCCTCGGGGTGGAGCTCTCTTTCCACCCCGTCGAGGGTGGTGAGTCGCTCTCCCTCCCGCTTGCAGCGGACGATTATGTGCCCATCCCGGAGAAGGTGGAAGTCGAAGGCGTGGAGCGGCTGCCCCAGCTCGAGCATCACGTAATTGGTCACGTCCACCACGTTGTTTATGGGGCGCATCCCGGCGGCGCGCAGGCGGTTCCTCAACCACCAGGGCGAGGGCCCGATGCTCACTCCCTCGATCAAGCGGGCCACGTAACGGGGGCACCTATCCGCCTCCAATATCTCCACCTTCACCTCGGACGCCGCCGGCTCGCCCTCCTCCGGCAGGTCGAACCGCGGACGGCGGACGCGGCGCCCGGTCAGCGCGGCCACCTCCCGGGCCACCCCCAACATGCTCAGGCAGTCGGGCCGGTTGGGAGTGATCTCCAGGACCAGTACGGTGTCCTCCACCTCCAGGGCCTCCGCGAGGTCCGTTCCCGGCTGCAGGGCCCCGTCGAGTTCCATAATCCCGGCCGCTTCGTCGGATATCCCCAGCTCCCTCTCCGAGAGGAGCATGCCCGAGGAGACCACCCCCCGTATTTCCGCTTCCCCGATGCTCCTGCCGTCGGGGAGCCTGTTTCCCGGGAGGGCCACCGGTGACACCATCCCCGGGCGCACGTTGGGGGCTCCGCAGACTATGTCCCTGGTGGCACCGCCCACGTCCACCCGGCAAACGCTGAGGCGGTCGGCGGAGGGGTGGGGCAAGACCTCCAGGATCCTCCCCACTACGCATCCCTTCCACTCCCCACCCACCTTCTCCACCCCCTCCACGGAGGTGCCGGACGCGGTGAGGAGCTCCGCCAGCTCATCGGCGTCCAACGACAGTTCCACGTATTCCGAGAGCCATTTCAACGGTACGCGCATCCCTCTCCACCCCCTAGTACTGCCTCAGCAGCCGAAGGTCGTTGTCGAAGAAGAAACGGATATCCGGCACGCCGTATTTCAGGAGGGCGATGCGCTCCACGCCCATGCCGAAAGCGAACCCACTCCACTTCTCGGGGTCGTAGCCCACGTAGGCGAACACGTTGGGATCCACCATACCCGCCCCCAGGATCTCCAGCCACCCCGTCCCCTTGCACACCCTACACCCGGAGCCCCCGCACATGTTGCAGGACACGTCCACCTCCGCGCTGGGCTCGGTGAAGGGGAAGAAGTGAGGCCGGAAGCGGACCTTGCGGTCCTCCCCGAACATCCTCTTGGCAAATGTTTCCAGGGTACCCTTGAGGTCACCCAGGGAGATGCCCTCGTCCACCGCCAACCCCTCCACCTGGTGGAACATGGGGGAATGGGTGGCGTCCGGCACGTCGTGGCGGTAGGCCTTGCCAGGGGCGATGATGTACACCGGCGGCGGGGTGGATTCCATGACCCTTATCTGTACCGGCGAGGTGTGGGTGCGCAGGAGCACGTCGCTCCTCCCGCTTCCCGGGAGCTCCACGTAGAAGGTATCCTGGAGGGACTTGGAGGGATGCCAGTCGGGGGTGTTTAGGGCCTCGAAGTTATAGTAATCAAGCTCCACCTCCGGCCCCTCCGCCACCCGGTACCCCAGGCCGATGAAGATGTCCTCTATCTCCTCGATGATGGAGGAAAGGAGGTGCCGGGTGCCATAGGGAATGTGTCTTCCGGGGAGGGAGATGTCCAGCCTTTCCCGGCGCAGGGACTCCTCCAGCTCCCTTCGGCGTATGCCTTCCAGGCGGGAGGCCAGCTCCTCCTCCAGCCCCTGCTTGAGCAGGTTGGCCAGCCGCCCCGTGCTGCGCCTCTCCTCCGGCGAAAGTTCCTTGATGCCCTGCAACACGGCGGTTATCGCGCCCTTCCTTCCCAGGTAAGCGACCCTTATCTCCTCCAGCCTCCGGGCGTCGGCCGCCCCGGCCAGTTCTTCCTTCAGTTTCCTGTACACTGCCCCCAACCCGGGGTGGGACAGCATCTCCTCCTCCAGTTCCTCCGGTATCATGGCTTCACCCCTCTTGACATGTACCTTGCCCCGCCTTCACCTCCACCTCCGGCGCAGTATCTCGTAGAGGATGACCGCCGTGGCCGCGGCCACGTTTAGGGACTCGGCGCGGCCGGCGATGGGCACCTTCACCCTGCCGTCCGCCATCTCCCCCTCCTTTTCCGGGACGCCCCAGGCCTCGTTGCCCATCACCAGCGCCGTCCGCGCGGGCCACTCCATCTCCCATACCACAGTGCCCTCCCGGGCGTCGGCCACCAGGACGGTGTATCCGGCCTCCTTCAACCGGGCCAGCGCCTCTTCCGCCCCCAGGCCCACGCAGACCGGGACATGGAAGATGGACCCCGCCGTGCTGCGCACCGCCTTCGGGTTGTAGAGGTCTACGCTCTCGGAGCACACCACCACGCCTCGCGTACCCGCCGCGTCGGCGACGCGCACCATGGTCCCCAGGTTGCCCGGGTCACGGACCCGGTCCGCGACCAGGACGACCGGCGGGGCCTCCGCCAACATCTCCTCCAGGGGTCGGTGCAGCATGGGGCACACGGCGACCACTCCCTGGGGGGTGACCGTGGAGGCGAGCAGCTCCATTACCGGCGGCGCGAGCTGGAAACAGGGTATGTTTCTGGTCCCCAGGTAGTCGGAGTAGGCCTCCAGTGCCCGGAGCCCTTTTTCGTCGCACAGGATGCATTCGGGAGGACGGGAGGCCATCAGGGATTCCGCCACCGCCTTCATCCCCTCGGCCAGGAACAGGCCCTCGCGGTAGCGGAAATTGCGCTTCAGCAGGCGTCGGTAACGCCTGATACGTTCGTTCTTGGTGCTCTCTATGAATCCCGCCGGGCGAACCCCATCAGGCACTCGCCTCCTTCGCCTCCGTTTCGTTCTCCAGGCTTTCCCTGGCTATCCTTACCAGCTCGGAGAAGGAGGCGGGGTCGTTCACCGCCAGGTCCGCCAGCATCTTGCGGTTCACCTCTACCTCCGCCAGCTTGAGACCGCGTATGAAGCGGTTGTAGGACATCCCGTTCATCCGGGCGGCGGCGTTGATGCGGGCTATCCACAGCCGGCGGAAGTCCCTCTTCCTCGCCCGCCGGTCGCGATAGGCGTACTGGAGGGAATGCATGACTTGTTCGTGGGCGCTCCGGAAGGTACGGCTGCGCGCCCCCCGGTAGCCCTTGGCCATGGCCAGGACCTTCTTCCTCCTCTTCCTCCTGGCCACGGAGTGCCTGGTCCTAGACATACTGCATCATCCCTTTCCGCACCTAATCGGTCGAAGCCGCCGCAACGCCTAACCCAACCTCAGGAGCTTCCTCACGTTGGACACGTCGTGGGGAGAAACCTCCTGCTTCACCCGGTAAGTACGCTTGCGGCGGGAGCTCTTCTTCACCAGCAGGTGGCTTCCGTATCCCTTACGCCGCCTGATCTTCCCGCTCCCGGTTATCTCGAAGCGCTTGGCGGCGCCCCGGTGGGTCTTCATCTTGGGCACTTTCTCCTCACTTCCCTTCTCTGGCTCTGTCTCTCATCCCCGTCCGGCGCGGGGCGAGGGGCTTTCACTTCTTGGCCGTGTTCACGGGGGTCAGGATCATCTGCATGTTCCTCCCCTCCAGCCTGGGCTCCGACTCCACGCTGCCCAGCTCGGATACCTCCTCAGCCAGTTGCTGGAGGAGCTCCAGCCCCTTCTCGGTGTGGGTCATCTCCCTTCCCCGGAACATCACCGTGACCTTCACCTTGTGACCGGCCTTCAGGAACCTCTCGATGTGTCTCTTCTTTATCTCGTAGTCGTGCCGGTCTATCTTGGGGCGCATCTTCATCTCCTTGAAGCTGACCACGGCCTGCTTCTTGCGCGCCTCTTTCATCTTCACGGTCTGCTCGTACCGGTACTTGCCGTAATCCATGATCTTGCAGACCGGGGGATCCGCGAGTGGTGCCACCTCCACCAGGTCCAAATCCATCTCCTCCGCCAGGCGCAGGGCTTCCTCCAGGGGCTTGATGCCTATCTGTTTCCCGTCCGGCCCTACCACCCGGACTTCCCTCGCCCGGATCCCGTCGTTCACGCGCACGTGTTTTTCTATGGGTCATCCCTCCCGCGTCAAACGAAAAGGATAGCGGTTTCCCCGCTATCCACGGGCTTTCCCTAACCCTGCCAGCCTGAGGCCCAGGGTGAGAAGCGAAACCGCTTCTTCTTGTCCCTTATCTTGTTCGAGGTAAAAGTATAATTTATCCTTCACCGCCAGGCAATATATACTGGAGCATCCATCTTCCCGTCTCCAAGGCCAGCTTCAGCGTTTTTCCTCCATCCCTTGGAAGCTTTTCGCTCTCTGGAGGTGTCCCGGCACGAAAGAGGGCAGGTTGAACGCTCGGGGGATAACCCTTTCTTGCTCCAGGTTCGGCTTGCCTTGCCGGTTGACAGGGCGGTCCCTCGGTCCTCTTCAACTCTAACCGCCTCCCGAAACGCGTGCCTTCCCTTCCCGGGATCTCAAGCCCCCTGGACGCCGCTCTTCCATTCCGAAGGTGGCGTCCCGCTCCTTTCCCCAACTCCCTCCCGCGCCTCGAGGGACGCCCATAGCGGAAGGGTGAAGGCGAAGGTGCTCCCCACGCCCTTCTCGCTGTGCACCCACATCCTTCCTCCCTGGGCGGCAACCAGTTCCCGGCTGATGGAAAGCCCCAACCCGGTCCCGCTCTGTTGCCGCGTGGTGGAGGAGTCCACCTGGTAGAACTTGTCGAAAACCCTGGGAAGGTCCTGGGGGGAAATGCCGATGCCCGTGTCGGCCACCTCCACCAGGCATTCGCCTTCCCTTTCCCGGGCCCGCACGCGGACCTCCCCCCCGGAGGGGGTGAACTTCAAGGCATTGTGGACGAGGTTGGTCAGGACCTGCCTTATGCGCTCTGGGTCCCCGGCAACCGGCGGAAGCCCCTCCGGTATCTCCAGGTACATTCCCACTTCCTTCTCGCGCGACATGTTCTCCAGCCCCGCCAGGACCCCTTCCGCCAGACTGCGCAGGTCCACCTTTTCCCTGCGCACCTCTATTATCCCCGCCTCTATCCTGGATAGGTCCAGCAGGTCCTCTATGATCTTGGTCAGGGATTCCGTCTGTTGAAGGACGATCTCCAGGTAACGTCGCTGCTTCTCGTTCACCGGCCCCACCCTCCCCGCGTCCAGCAGGCGCACGAAGCCCTTGATGGAGGTCAGGGGGGTCTTGAGCTCGTGGGAGACCATGGATATGAAGTTGGATTTCATGCGGTCCAGTTCCACGAAATCGGTCACGTCGTGCAGGATGACCACTGCCCCGACCACGGCGCCCGTGGAATCGCGGAGCGGAAGCCACATGACTTGGAAATAAATGGTGTTCTCCGCCTGGAGGGCCATGTCGTTCTTGACCGCTTGACCTCTGTGCAGCACCAGCCGGAGGGCTTCCTCCATCCCCGGATCGCGGAACACCACTTCCCCGTCAGCCCGCTTTAAGGCCTCCTCGATGGTCTCTCCCGGGAACGCGGTCCGCATCCCGAAGAGGCGCGAGGCGGAGGGGTTGGCCAGCACCACCCGCCCCTCCCCGTCCAGAACCAGGAGGGCGTCGGCGAGGCTGTTGATGATGGTCTCTATCTTGTTCTTGTCTTCAAGTGTTGTGCGGTACAACCCGGCCTTCTCCAGGGCCAGTGCCGCCTCGCTGGCCAGGGTGAGCAGGACCCGGGCGTCATCGTCGTCGTAGGCCTCTTCCATCCTCGAAAGACAGGCCAGGACGCCTATCACGCTGCTGCTGGCAAAAAGGGGCACGCAGATCATGGAAGCGTAACCGGCCGCCCTCATGTAGGCATGGAACCGGGGATCCTCGTCGGTGCGGCTGATGGTCACCGGGAGGACGGCGGAGGCGGCCACGTACAGGGGGTTGGACTCCGGGGGAGGCAGGAGTAAGGCCTCGGCGTCATCGAGGTTTTGGGGAGACCGGGGCTTGAGGACCCCCCCTCCCTCGTCCAGGCATACCAGCATGGCGTCGGCGGGTACCAGCTCACCGGCCTTTTCCTCCAAGACGGCGACGATCTCCTCCGTGTCCAGTGTGGTGGCGAAGCGGATGGAGGCGGCGTAGAGGGCGGAAAGCTCGCGGTTCTTGCGATCCGCCCGGGCGATGATGTCCGACAGCTCTTTCTTCTCCCTCTCCTGCTCCCGGGCCTTGCTGATGACGAAGAAACCGCTTAAGGCGATGAGGAAATACACGGGCACGGACATGGCCATCTCCTTCAGGGTGCCGAAGTCCATCTGTTCGTACAGGTAAGGCGCGAAGTAGATGGCGCAGGTCACCGCCGTGAATAGCATGGTCTCCAAAAGGTCGAAGTAGGCGGACGAGAAGATGATCACGGTGATGAAGAGGAGGGAGAGGGCGCTTCGGCTCCCCCCCGTTAGATAGACCATCATGGCCACCAGCGCGTCGGTGGCCAGGAGGAGCAGGGAGAAGGCCCACGGGTGATACCCCTCGTAAGGAAAGAAGCGGTGCCCGAGGTACACGGCCACGGACACGGCCACGAACCACGGAAAAACGGGCGAGGTGTTGCGTTCGGAATAGGGGAGGACGAAAAGCATGGTGGCCACTACTATGGTCAGCCAGAAAAGGGAGGCCACGAAACGCGTGGAGGTCAAGAGCAGGCGGACTTCCGCCCTCGCCATGCGGCTCCTTCTCGCCGCAAAGGGTCGCGGGGCGTCCCGCCTTTCCCGCATCGCCCTGGCTTCCGTTCTTGTGGCCACGCCCTGTTTCGCTCCCCCTTCCAGCCCACCACATCGGGATCGGCCTTGAGCACGGTCGCGGGGCGGACGTTTTGGCCCTTTCCCAACCTGCCGCGGCCCGGCTCCTCCCTTTCCTCCGGCCCGCTCCCCACCGCCGGCACACGCCCAGTCCGCCTGGGGCTCGTAGGCCTTCCCCGCACACCGCCTTGGATCAGTCCCGGCGGCGGCGGTCGAAGACGAAGTTGCTCCCCGGCATGGTCTTGACGTATTTCTTGAGTTCCGCCGCGATCTGGGCCACCTTACCGGGATGGTCCAGCTCGCGGTAGGTGTTGTGCACCACGGCCACGCTTATGGACATGATGGGGAAACGTTGCACGTTCCCCCGCCGGTCGGTACTCACTATGTATCCCCTCTCCCGATCCTCCTCCTCGTAGTGGGAGGGAATACGGGTATCGAAAAGGCGGATTATCTCCTGGGAGATCATGGGAGCCCTTTCCATCTCCGTGACCACGATGAAATCGTCCCCCCCTATGTGGCCCACGAAATCGCTCTCCTCCCCGTACTTGTCGACGGCCTCCAGGATGCACTGGGCGGTCATGCGTATGACCTCGCTCCCGGCCACGAAACCGTAACGGTCGTTGTAGGCCTTGAAATCGTCGAGGTCCACGTAACAAACCGCGAACTTGCTCCCCTTCCTGATGCGGTCCTCTATCACCTCCTCGATGGCCCGGTTGCCGGGGAGTCCGGTCAGGGGGCTGGCCTCCCCGTCCCTTATGGACCGCCGGAGGTGCATGTTGATGCGGGCCTCCAGCTCCAGGGGGTCGAAGGGCTTGGTTATGTAATCGTCTGCGCCGGTCTCCATGCCCTTTATCTTGTCCTCCAGCATTCCCTTGGCGGTGAGGAGAATGATGGGTATGTGGCTGGTCATGAGCTCGTTGCGCAGGCGCAGGCAGACCTCCAACCCGTCCAGGTCGGGCATCATCACGTCCAGGACCACGATATCCGGCCTCTCCCGCTCGCAGAGCTCGAGGGCCTCCTTCCCGTCCCTGGCCTCGAGGGGCCGGAAGCGTTCCGTGCTCAGGGTTTCCACGATAAGTTCGCGGATGTTGGGATCGTCGTCCACCACCAATACCTTGAACTTCCTCCCTCCCTCCTGGTCCCGGGAGGTATCGCCCCTCAATATGTCGTCGAACAAGCCTCTTTCACCTCCCCATGCCGCCCGCTTCCCGGGGCGCGCCGGCCCTTTCCCCGCCCATCCCCGCGGGCTGCCCCACTTGTCCCCACTCCCCGCTCCCGGCCTCTTCCCTGAGGATGGGATCACCGCCGTGCCGGTCCAGTATGCCCAGGAAGACCTCCACCACCCGGGGATCGAACTGGGTCCCGGAATTGCGCACCAGTTCCATGCGCGCTTCCTCCAGGGGGAGCGCCTTGCGGTAGGGGCGGTCGGAACGCATGGCCTCGAAGGCATCGGCCACGGAGAGGATGCGGGCGCAGAGGGGTATGTCCTCGCCTTTCAACCCCTCCGGGTAGCCCTTGCCGTCATAACGCTCGTGGTGGTGGAGGATGATGGGCCTCGGCTCCTGGAGGAATTCCACCGGCTCCACGATGCTGTCCCCCAGGATGGGATGGGTCTTAACGTGGGTGTATTCCTCCTCGGTCAAGGCGCCCGGCTTGTTGAGCACCCTGCCGGCGATGCCGATCTTCCCGATATCGTGAAGGGTGGCGGCGTATTTCAACTTCTGTTTTTCCCTCTCGTCCAACCCCATGGCCTCGGCTATCATCAGGGCGTAGGTGGTGACCCTCTCGGAATGCCCGCGCGTGTAGGGATCCTTGACCTCGATGGCCTTGGCCAACGCCTGCACGGTGGAGAAATAGCCCCGCTCGATGTCCGCGTACAGGGAGGCGTTCTCCACGGCCAGGGATGCCTGGAGGGCCACCGCCTCCGCCAGCTGCTTTTCCTCCCAGGATTCCTCGGTATCCGGATGCCCGGCGTGAAAGAGGGCCAGGAAGCCCACCGTCCGGCCTCTTGAGCGCAGCGGTTGCAGCAGCACTTCCTCCACGCCGTGTTCGGCGAGCGCCTCCCCGGGGAGAAAGCGCTTCACCGCGTCCGCCGAGAGGGCAACCGCCCTTCCTTCCTCGATGGCTTTCCTTGCCTCCTCGCCCAGGCCCTCCAGCCCGATCTTCACACCCTCCAGCTCCCTGGCCAACTCCTCGATGAAACCCCGCCAGGCAAGGGGCCTGAAAATGCCGTCCTCGCAAAGGAAGGCGGCGCAAAAGGACACCGGGCAGACCTCCAAGACCATCTCCACCACGCGGTTCAGGATCTCCTCCAGGTCCAGCGTGGAGCCCACCACCCTGGCTATCTCCAGGAGGGCCAGGGTCTGGCGGATCTTCCTCTGCTCGCGCTGGTGCAGGCGGGCGTTCTCCAGGGCCACCGCCAGCCTTTTCGCGAACCTCTCCGCCATCTCCATGTCCGGCGGTGCGCCGGCCGGTGCCCCTCGTGCAGCGAAGCCCCCCAGGAGAAGCCCCCCGATGACCCTCTCGCGTACCACCAGCGGAATCAGGGCGCCCCCTTCCCATTCCCCGCCGGGGAGGACGTCGCCGCCCTCATCCAAGAGCTGGAAGGTTATCGTCTTCCGCTCCTCCAGGAAGCGGGCGGCAGTCTCGCCTCTCAGTACCAGCGGGGCGGCGTTTTCGCCCTTATCTCCGGCCACGGGGACCAGGCGGCCCTGGCGGTCCAATTCCAGAAGCGCGGCCTTCTCCAATCCCAGCAGATCCTTCAGGCGCTCCAATGCCTCCCTGGCCAAGGTAAGGGGGTCCAGGACCGCCGCCAGGGTATCCGGGAAGTCCTCCAACCTCTTCCAGTTCTCCGCGATGCGGTCAATCCTCTTCTGGCAACCATGTAGGCAGGCCTCCAGAAAAATCCCCTTCGCTTCCAGGAGCGCCTTCTCCAACCTCAAGCGTTCCTCGTGGGAGGAAAGGGTTTCCATCTTCTCCCGGATGGGTGCCTCGACGCTCTGGCGTAGCCGTTCCATCGTCTCCAGGGCACCGGGATCCCGGCTCGCCCATTCCTCCACCAGCGAGGCCAGCGCCCCCGGGTGCAGCTTTTTTCCCTCCAGGCACGCACCCAACAGGCTGGCATAGCGAGCCCGGAAGAGCTCGCTTTCGGATTCCCGGCCACCCAAGACGCCGGGAAGCGGGGCGGCGCTCTCCGTCCTGCCCGCTTCCCGAGCCTCGTCCTCAGGTACCCGGGCCTTTTCCCGGATAAGCTCTTTGGCCACTCTCGTCCTCCGGGGGTCCAAGAAGGTAAATATGGGCCGCCGTATAGTTTTATCGGCAACCCATGTAGCCCTTTTGAGCAGGTAGAGAGCCGGGGCTCCAGGTCATACGCAGGCGGCGGGAGGGGGAAGCAGTGCTTTCGGCCGGGCGCCAAGGGAGCGAAAATCCACCCGGCACGGGGGACGGCCTCCGGCGAAACCACGGGGTGGGAAGGAGGGTACGGGCCAGCCCGTCACGCGCGGACGCCGCGGGACAGGCTACAGGCAGTCCCCGTACCGGTGCATAAGGCAAGCCTTCTATGAATCTAACCCCTTCCCTCTCCCTTCCTCACCACGCGGAAGGGGAAAGGGGGGCGTGGGCCACCTATGGGTCAAGCAACGTTTCTTCCCCACCACGCGGAAGGGGAAAGAGGGCCAGCAACACCCCGCCCAGAAGGACCGGGTAATTCCCCACCACGCGGAAGGGGAAAGGGGACTCGGGAGCGGGCGTTCAGGTTCGCCGCACCCTCCCCTCCGGAACCTCCCTCAGGCGGGGAGCTGCCTTAACAGGTTAGCCATCTCCACGGCGGTCAGGGCCGCCTGCCAGCCCTTGTTGCCCTGCTTGGCGCCCGCCCTCTCCACCGCCTGCTCGATGCTGTCGGCGGTTATGATACCGAAGGCGGCCGGAACTCCCTTTTCCAGGTTCACGCGGGCGATCCCTTTGGAGACCTCCGCGGCCACGTACTCGAAATGAGGCGTGGAACCGCGGATCACCGCCCCGAGGCAGATGAGGGCGTCGTACTTCCCGGACTCCGCCAGCCTGGAGGCCACCAGGGGTATCTCGAAGGACCCCGGCACCCAGGCGATGTCCACCAGCTCCATGTCCGCGTCGTGGCGCTTGAGGGCGTCCAGCGCCCCGTCCAGGAGCCTGGTGCTGATGAACTCGTTGAAACGGCTGACCACGATGGCGAACCTCAATCCCCTGGCCACCAGGTGGCCCTCGTAACTGGTCATCCCCTTTTCTCCTTTCCTCGTTTAAATCCTCAGATGTCCAAAAGGTGGTTCAGTTTCTCCTTCTTGGCCTTCAGGTAGGCGTAATTCTCATCGCAGGGCTCCACCACCAGGGGGATGCGTTCCACCACCTTTAGGCCGTAACCTTCCAACCCCACCCTCTTGGCCGGGTTATTGGTCAGCAACCGCATGGTGGTCAGCCCCAGGTCCTGCAGGATCTGGGCCCCTATTCCGTAATCCCGGGCGTCGGGCGGGAACCCCAGCTCGAGGTTGGCCTCCACGGTATCCTTACCCTCCTCCTGCAGCTCGTAGGCGCGCAGCTTGTGGGGCAGGCCGATCCCCCTTCCCTCGTGCCCGATGATGTACAGAAGCACCCCGCATCCTTCTTCCTCTATCATCTGCAGGGCCTGCCGCAGCTGTAACCCGCAGTCGCAGCGCAGGGACCCGAAGACATCCCCGGTCAGGCATTCGGAATGCACCCTCACCAGCACGTTCTCCCGGCCTTCCACTTGCCCTTTCACCAGGGCCAGGTGGCATCTCCCGTCCACGAGGGACTCGTACCCGATGGCCGTGAACTCTCCGTACTGGGTGGGCAGGCGCACCTCGGCTACCCGGCGCACCAGCTTCTCCTTGCGGTTGCGGTAACGTATGAGGTCCTCGATGGTGATCATCTTCAGCCCGAAGCGCTTCTTGATCTCCACCAGCTGGGGAACGCGGGCCATGGTCCCGTCCTCGTTCATGATCTCGCAGATCACTCCGGCGGGATATAGCCCGGCGAGGCGGGCCAGGTCCACTGCGGCCTCGGTATGCCCGGCGCGCCGTAACACGCCTCCCTCGCGAGCCCGCAGGGGGAAGACGTGGCCCGGCTTGGAGATATCCTCCGGTCGGGTCTTGGGATCCAGCACCGTCTGGATGGTGACCGCCCGGTCGTAGGCCGAGATCCCCGTGGTTATCTTGCCCTTGGCGCCGATGGACACGGTGAACGCCGTCTCGTGGGTGGAGGTGTTGTCGGCCACCATGGGGTGGATGTTCAGCTCGTCGAGCCGGGAAGCGATACAGGGCATGCAGATCAATCCCCGCCCGTACTTGGCCATGAAATTGATGGCCTCGGGGGTCACCTTTTCCGCGGCCATGAGGAAGTCGCCCTCGTTCTCCCGGTCCTCGTCGTCAACCACGATGATGATCCGCCCCGCCCGGATCTCCTCTATGGCCTCCTCTATGGTGTCGAAGGGGCTCTCTTCGGCATCCTCCTCCGGGGCGGAGACCCGTACCTCCTCTTCCTTCATCATCCCATTCCTCCTGCACTTGTTTTTTCGCACTCCAGGTCAAAGGAAACCGCCCTCCACCAGCTTGCGGGCTGGATCTCCCGTATTTCCTCCTCTATGTTGACGAAGGGGCTCTCTTCGGCATCCTCCTCCGGGGCGGAGACCCGTACCTCCTCTTCCTTCATCATCCCATTCCTCCTGCACTTGTTTTTTCGCACTCCAGGTCAAAGGAAACCGCCCTCCACCAGCTTGCGGTACAGATCTCCGCCCGGGGATCCCGGCTCCCGTTCCTCCGGGCGGTAAAGCCCCCTCTCCAGGTAGGCGCGCACGTACTTGGCGATGATGTCCACCTCCAGGTTCACGGCGTCACCCGCCCTTTTGAGCCCGAGGTTGGTGACCGCCAACGTGTGGGGGATGACCGCGACGCTGAAGCTCGCCCTCCCCAGGCCGCTCACCGTAAGGCTTATCCCGTCCACGGCCACCGAACCTTTCTCCACCAGGTAAGCGGCGATATATTCGGGCACGCCGATCAGCAGGTTGCGTCCCCGCCCCTCTTCCCTGATCTCGACTATCCTCCCCACCCCGTCCACGTGACCCTGAACCAGGTGTCCGCCCAGCCTGGAATCCAGGCGCAGGGCCCTTTCCAGGTTCACCGCCTCCCCCCGGCGCAGGGCCCCCAGGGTGCTGCGTTGCATGCTCTCCGGAGAGACATCGGCGGTGAAGGACCCGTCTCGGGTACCCGTGACCGTGAGGCATACACCGTTCACGGCCACCGATTCCCCCAATTCCAGTTCTTTCCATATTCCCGGGCAGGAGATGCGCAGGGTGCCCCCGCGCGGGGTGAAATCCGCATCCGCCACGGTGCCCACTTCTTCGATTATCCCGGTGAACATGGCTCAGGCGCCCTTTCTCTGCCCTCCTCCGCTTTCGGTTTCAACACCTCCGCCTCCAGCAGGAGGTCATCGCCCACCCGCCGCTGGCGGGACCAGCGGATGGAAAGCCCCTGCGAGGGGTCTTCCACTTTCAGGCCTTCCACCCAGGACCGCGCCTCGCGGTCACCGAAGATCCGCGGGGCCACGAAAAGGGCCAGCCGGTCCGCTAAGCCCATTCCCAGGAAGGAGGCTATGAGCGTCGGCCCCCCCTCCACCAGGAGGTGGGCCACCTCGGCCTTTCCCAGCGCCCGGAGGAGCGCCACGAGGTCCACGTTTCCCTCCGGGGATGCGTCCAGCACCCACACCTCGACCCCCCGCCTGCGCAGTTCCTCCGCCTTTGCCGCGTCGTGTTCCCGCGTGGTGGCCACCACCACCTTGGGGAGACCGCCGCGTGCCAACTTGCTGTCCAGGCCCAGGGAGAGGTGGGAATCGACGACCACGCGCAGGGGATGATGGGCTCCCCGCAGGGGGACGTGGCGTACGGTGAGCTCGGGGTCGTCGGCCTCCACCGTTCCCCGGCCCACCAGGACCGCGTCGCTGCAGCGCCTCATCTCGTGTACCAGGCGGCGGGCCGCCTTCCCGGTTATCCAACGGGAAAGCCCGCTCCTGGTGGCCACCTTACCGTCGGCGGTGGCGGCCACCTTGATGGTCACCAGGGGAAGTCCCGTGGTCACGTACTTGATATAGGCGGCGTTGAGCTCCTCGCTCTCCCGCTGCAAGACTCCCATCCTCACCTCCAGGCCCGCGGAGCGCAGCCTCTCCGCGCCCCCTCCCTTCACCCCGGGGTTTGGGTCGGGGGCGGCGATGACCACGCGGGCTACCCCCGCTTCCAGTATGGCCTCCGTGCAGGGGGGCGTCCTGCCGTAATGGTCGCACGGCTCCAGGGTCACGTACAGGGTGGAGCCGGTGGACCTGTCTCCCGCCTCCGCCAGGGCCACAACCTCCGCATGCGGGGTGAAGGGGCCACGATGGTAACCTCTTCCAACCACCTCGCCGTTTTTCACCACCACCGCTCCCACCATGGGGTTGGGGTGGGTCATGCCCCTTCCCCGGGCGGCCAGGGACAAGGCCAGCCGCATGTACCTCAGGTCCTCGCCGCTTTCCCTGGTGGTCATTCCCATACATCCATAACACGCGGATACCGTGCCCCCTTCTTTCAGCCTCGCCAGCTGGACACGGTTCCTCCCGGTAACTCCCTTCGGCCACGCCCGTTACCCCTTAAAGGTCCGGGCAACATTAAGGGCGCCGGGAGAAAACCCGGCGCCCGCACGTGGACACCTCCAGGCCTTCTCCCATCCGGACTTTCACCGTCGGTGCCGGAATTCCACCGGCTCTGCCCTCAGGCTCGCGGACTTTCACCGCCGGTCGGGGTTTTCACCCTGCCCCGAAGACCTTTCCTACCTCATTATATTTCCTCCCCGCCCGGCTGTCCATGGAATCGTGTCCCCACCCGGCCACCTTGCGGAAAGCTTGGCATCCCTGTGGATCTCCGTCCCGGGAAACCTTTCCTTGTAGGCCCGGTAGGGCCACGGAACGGATGAGACCCCCCTTTACCGGTATCCTCGCGCGTGTTGGGGAGCGATCGGCAAGAGTATCCCCGGGAGCCCGGTTCATTGCCGATTGGAAACGTCGTCGACGAGGGTGCCATGCTCCGCGGCAATGCGCGTGACTAAACCACGTTCACGGAGCATGAACAGATGAAGCGGGCGGAATACCCAGCCCTTGAACCGCAGGTTCATGATCACCACGGGGAAAAGGCATGCTCCGCCTCAACCGTCCAGCAGCCGGCGGATCTCCTCGGCCGCCCGGCGGGGATCGGGTGCCCCGTAGATCGAGGAGCCCACCACCACTATATCCGCCCCGGCCTCCTTCACCAGGGGCAGGTTCCGGGTCTTGACCCCGCCGTCCACCTCCACTTCCACCTCCAGGCCGAGGCGGTCCGCTTCCCTCTTGATCTCCCCCACCTTCTCCAGGGCTTCCACGATCATCTCCTGGCCCCCGAAGCCCGGCATGACCGTCATGACCAGGACGTAATCGCATAGTTCGAGGTACTCGAAGACGCGATCCGAGGGTGTCTGGGGGTTGATGACCAAGCCGGCCCTCTTCCCGAAACCGTGTATCATGCCCAGTACCTCCCCCGGATACCTGGTCACCTCGGCGTGGAAGGATATCCAGTCCGCGCCGGCATCGACGAAATCCTCCACGAATTCGGCGGGGTGCGCGATCATGAGGTGCACGTCCAGGGGCAGGGAGGTGATCTCCCTGACCGCACGCACCACCAGGGGGCCGAAGGTGATGTTGGGAACGAAGTTGCCGTCCATCACGTCCAGGTGCACCGCGTCCGCCAAACCCTCGATACAGGATATGGCCCCGCGCAGGTCGGCGAAGTCGGCATTGAGGAGGGAGGGGGCCAACTTAATCCCGGGCACGGTACTCCCTCCCCAACCCGAACCGTCTTAAAGGCACGTATTCGGGGCCTCCCGGCCGGAGAAAGCTCCGGTAGAGGGTTATTTCGCTGATCATGAAATCCATGTCCTCCAACCCGGCCAGGTCCTCCTCCAGGGATGCCAGGCAAGGCGAGCAATCCAACGGGTTTCTCAGACGGGCCAGGGTGAGGTGTCCCCGGAAGGGGCGCGTCTCCCTTCCCACCCCTACCTTGGCAAGGCCGGAGTCCAGCTCGGCGGCCAGGGAAGCCGCTTCCTTCTGCCCCTTCCCCATCCCCACCCAGATGACGCGGGCTTTTCCGGGAGAGGGGAAACCACCGCAACCCTTCAGGGCCACCGTGAACGGTTCACCATTCAAGGCCTTGGCCTCCACGATATCCACCAGCCCGCCCAGCCTCTCCTGGGGAAATTCCCCAATGAACTTCAGGGTCAGGTGCAGGTTTTCCTTCCTCACCCAGCGCGCCTGAGGGAGCAGCCCCGCGTTCCTGCTCACCGCTTTCGCTATCCTCTCCCGCACCTCCTCCGGGATATCCAGGGCGGCAAAGAGCCGGAGGGTCTCGCCTTTCTTCTTCCCGCCTTCCATTGTTCCGTCCCCCACCCCGGTTCATATCATGGACCCCCACTCCGGGATCCCTTCAGCGCAAGTCCTCCACCTTCACGCCCCTTACCTTGAAGTAGGCCAAGGCCAGCGCGATGTTGGCGGCGAAGGTGCGTACCATTTCCCGGTTCCCCGGAAGGCGGTATTTAAAAGCCCTTGCGCCCTCTCCGTCCGCCACGGCCAGGACCACCGTGCCCACCGGTTCCCTTTCCCCTCCCGTGCCCGGGCCGGCCACCCCGGTAACGGAGAGGCCCAGGTCGGAGGACAACCTTTCCCTCACGCCCCGAGCCATGGCTTCGGCCACTTCCTCGTTCACGGCCCCTTTCTCGCGCAACAATCCGGCGTCCACGCCCAGAAGTGCCTCCTTAGCCCGGTAGCTGTAGGCCACCACCCCTCCCCGGAAATAGTCGGAGCTTCCGGGCACCCGGGTGATCCTCTCTCCGATCATGCCGCCGGTGCATGATTCGGCCACCGCGAGGGTCAGCCCCCGCTTGCGCAGCTCATCCCCCAGGTTCCCTTCCAGGCTTTCCTCTCCCTCTGCCACCACCCATTCGCCCAGGGCTTCCCTGACCCTCCTCCTTCCCTCTTCCACCAGTTCCGGTTCATCACCCTCAAGCCTCACCTCGACCTGCCCGGTAAGGGCCCGGTAGGAGACCTTCAGTCCCTCGACATCCCCGAGGGCCTCGTAGACCCGCTCTCCCACCTCGGACTCCGGCCGCGCGGCCACGAGGAGCACGGCGGAGGCCGTCTCAACTCCCGGATATCTTCCCCTGAGGCGGGGGATGACGTCCTTTTCCAGCATATCTTGCATCTCCCTCGGTACCCCGGGGAGGAGGACGATGACCCTTCCGGACTCCTCTATCCACTGCCCGGGCGCCGTACCCAGGCGGGCGTGCAGCCATTCCGCCCCCCGCACCCGATCCGCCTGCCTGGCGTTGGAAGGGGACATCTCCCTGCCCATGGAGGAGAAAAAGGAGCGCAGGCTTTCCTCTATGGCGGGATCCCTTTCCAGTGCCCGCCCCAGGGCCGAGGCCACGGCCTCCCGGGTCAAGTCATCTTGGGTGGGGCCCAAGCCCCCGGTAACCACGATCAAGTCGGATACCTGGAGGGCCAGGGATACGGTTTCCGAGATGATTCCTATCTCGTCCCCCACGGCGGCGCGCAGGATCACCCTCCATCCCAGGGGGAGAAGGCGGGAGGAGATGAACTCGGAGTTGGTATCCGTGACCCTGCCGTCGAGGAGCTCGTCGCCCACGGCAAGGAGGGCGCAACGTCTCACCCTCTCACCCTCCTTCCGCGGGCGCCAGGTAGCGCCTGGATTTGATGATGTAATCCAGGCCGGAATATAGGGTCAGGGCCACCGCCGCGGCCACCGCGGCCTGGCGCAGGATTTCGCGTTTCTTTCCCTGCTCTCCGGTTATCACCGCCAGAAGGGCCAGGAGCTGCGAGTTGGTTTTCAACTTTCCCCACATGCTCGCTGGTACCGATCCCCCGCGGGCTCCGGCGTAGACCCGGAAAAGGGTTATAAGGGCCTCCCGACCGATGATCACCCCGGGAACCCAGCCGGCGAGGCGGCCACGGCGGGCCAGCATGACGAAAACGGAGGAGATGCATATCTTGTCCGCGAGGGGGTCGAGGAATTGTCCCAGCCTGGTCTCCTTTCCCTGTTTTCGGGCCAGGTAACCGTCCAGGAAGTCGGTAAGGGCCGCAATGCCCAGCGCCATCGCCGCCAGGCGGTTCCGGCGCCGGCTCTCCTTCAAAAGGAGGACCACGATAAGGGGGGAGATCAGGATGCGCGAAAGGGTCAGGGCATTGGGAAGGTTCCAGCCATTGGCCGAGGAAATCTTTTTTTTCTCATCCCCGATGTCAACCACCGGTACGGACAAGGGATCCATCCTTTCGCCGAGATATCCATCTCTTTCTTTACCCGATCCAAGGGACCGGGAACCATCCCCGGCATATCCTCGCCGGAGGCCAGGTGGCGCATCCGCGGCTCCGGGCGCGGAGCCATTCCCAGCCAGCAGAGCAACCTTTTTCGCCTGTCCCGCTTTCCTCACGGCGCGCACCGGCGACCCGGTTTTCGAATCCTTTTCAGGGGTACGGCGACCACGTCGATTCCCTCCGCCGCGGTCACCCTCACCTCGCACCATTGGCCCGCCCTTAGGTCTTCCCCGTGAGGGATGAAGACGACCCCATCCACCTCGGGCGCCTCGCGGTAGGAGCGAGCTTCCCAGAAACCGGGTGCCTCGTCGCTCTTCCCCTCCACCAGCACCCTCAGGTCCTTGCCCACCAACCGCCCGGCTTTCTCCCTCATTATCTCTTCCTGGAGAAGGGAAAGCCCGCGCAGGCGATTATTCTTCACCCTCCGGGAAGAACCCTCTCCAAGGTTATAAGCCGGCGTGCCTTCTTCCTGAGAATAGCCAAAAAGACCAAGCCAGTCAAAGCGCGCTTCCTCCACGAAACGGTACAGTCGCCGGAAGGACGGGGCATCCTCGCCGGGAAACCCGACCATGAAGGTAGCCCTCAACGCCGCTTCCGGGAAAGCCCGGCGCACGGCTCTCACCACTTCACGACATGAATGGAGGTCTCCCCTCCTGCCCATAGCCCCGAGCACGGCCGGGTCCACGTGCTGGAAAGGAATGTCGAAGTAGGGGTAGATCTTCGGGTGATCCATGGCTTCCAGGAGCGGTTCGTCCACGCCCTCGGGATGCATGTACATGATCCTGATGCGGAAATCCCCCTCCAGTCGGGATAGTCCCCTTAAAAGAGAGGGAAGGCGGCTCTTGCCTCCCCGGTCCCTGCCGTAGGAGGTGGTATCCTGTCCCACCAGTATTACCTCCCGCGCTCCCCGGCGGATAAAGAAAGAGACTTCTCCGGCTATCTCTTCCTCGGGGCGGGACAGAAGGGGGCCCCTTATGCGCGGTATGGCGCAGTAAGCGCAGCGGCGGTTACATCCCTCGCTCACCTTGATGTATACGTAACCCTTGTGCAAGGTGGAGGAAAAACGGCGCGCCGCCCCCCGCGGGGGTTCCCCCTCGCTTCCCCGGCACCCATCGATCATGGAAATCAGCTCCGGGTATTCGGCCGGGGAGATGAACAGGTCCACCTCCGGGAACAGCTCGGCCAGCGTCTCTTTCCCGTAGCGTGACACCAGGCAACCCGCCACCACCATGCGGCTTTCCCGCCCGCGGGCTTCCGCCAGCTCCAGGACCGCCTCCACGGATTCTTCCACCGCGGGGACTATGAAGGAACAGGTGTTCACGATTACCAGGTCGGCCCGGGTGGGGTCATCCAGGAATTTCCACCCGGCTCCGAGCAACATGCCGGCCAGGCAATCCGAATCCACCTGGTTCTTGGGACACCCTAGGGTGGTCAAATGGAAATACATGCCGCCGTCCGCTGCCATGATTCTCACCAGGGCGAGGGTTCTCGGGGTAATATTTCATCTTCTTCCCCCGCAGGTCAAGACGTCGCCCTGGCCTTCGCTTACCCCACCCGAAGCGGAAGGCGAGTGGCCTCGTGCGCGCGGCCAACCGCGTTCCCGGGGGGCGATGCTTCCTCCGTGGCCAGGAGGTGAAAAAGAGCCGCCTTGGATGCACAAGCACGGAGACCAGGATAAGCACGAAGGAGGCGTTTCCGCCGTTCCCCGAAGGTCAAGCCTTGATGGACCTGATTTTCTCGGCTACCCCGCTTCCCACTTCCTTGCCCGAAAAAAAGGAGACCGACCTCTCGATCTTCTCCGCCAGCAACGGTAGATGGTCGACGGTGAGTTCATCCGGCGTGGTCCCGATCAGCTCGCAGTTCTTTTTTACCGTGGCCTTGGCTATGAAATCGCCTACCGCCGCCGCCAGTATCTTTTCCACCTCCATAGCCAGCTTGTTGGCCAACTCACCCTCCCGTCGCCCTTCCAAGAATCGCGCCGAGACCTGGTAAATCTCCGTAGCAAAACGACTACCCGTTTCCCGTCAATTATAGCAAACCTATCACCCCGGCCTTCAACACTCTGCCTTGCGCGCCCCTTGTTGTATCCAGGAGGGCCCTCCCCGGCGCTTTCAATAAAATTCTGTTCCCCCTATAGCGCGACCTTAAACCGTTTACTCCCTACTTGTCCTTGGCTCTGAAGGCCGCGCGTTTCCCTCTTCTTGTCACCTGGGCCCGCCGCCCGGCCGCGACGCGGGTGTGGGTTTCACCCCCTCGGAGCATGGGAGGTAGTGGGCATACGGTTACGGCATCGGGAAAGGCTAGGCGGTCCCGCTTGCCGTGGAAGCCCCACCCCCCGTTTCCCGCGCCTTTTCCCTGCGCGCCTTCATCTCTTCCAGCTCCTCCTCGGTCATCAGGACCATCCTCGGCTTGCTCCCCTCGAAACCGCCCACGATGCCCATGTCCTCCATGATATCCACCAGGCGTGCGGCACGGGCGTAACCCACCCGCAGCTTCCTCTGCAGCAGCGAGGCGGAGGCCACCCCGGAGCGCACCACGATCTCGATGGCCTCGTCCAGAAGCTCGTCCTCGTGCTCTTTCTCTCTCTTCTCCGCTCCCGCCTCCTCCAGGATATCCTGGCGGTATTCGGCCCTCCTCTGGCGCTTTATGTACCCGGTGATGGCGGCGATCTCCCTCTCCGAGACGTAGGCGCCCTGTACCCGCAACGGCCTGGAGGTGCCGGCGGGCAGGAAGAGCATGTCGCCGTGCCCCACGAGTTTCTCGGCCCCTCCCACGTCCAGGATGACCCTCGAATCCGCCTGGCTGGCCACGGTGAAGGCGATGCGCGAGGGCATGTTGGCCTTGATCAGGCCGGTCACCACGTCAACCGACGGACGCTGGGTGGCCACAACGAGGTGGATGCCCACCGCCCTGGCCATCTGGGCGATGCGGGCGATGGAGTCCTCGACCTCCGCCGGGGCGACCATCATGAGGTCCGCGAGCTCGTCTATGACCACCAGTATGTAGGGCATGGCCGGAAAAAGCGGCTCGCCATTCTCGTCCCTTTCCCCGCCCAGCCCTTCCTTCAACGCCGCGAGGTAGGCCACGATGTTCTTCACTCCCGCCCTGGACAACACCTGGTAGCGGTATTCCATCTCCCTCACCACCCAGGCCAGGGCGCTGGAGGCTTTCTTGGGATCGGTTATCACCGGCGCCAACAGGTGCGGTATGCCGTTGAAGTGGCTCAACTCCACGTACTTGGGATCCACGAGCAGCATGCGCACCTCCTCGGGCGAGGCGATCATGAGAACGGAGGCGATGATGGTGTTGATACAACAACTCTTTCCGGTCCCGGTGGCCCCGGCCATCAGCAGATGGGGCATGTCCCGCAGGTCGATGAGCACCGGGTGCCCGGAGACGTCCATGCCCAGACCCACCATGAGCGGGGATTCCGGCTTCCCGGCCCGGGGTGCGGAAAGGATGTCTCCCAGCGTCACCAGGTCGCGTTCCCGGTTGGGGATCTCGATGCCTATGGCCGACTTTCCGGGTATGGGGGTGATGATGCGTATGTCCGGGGAGGCCATGGCATAGGCGATGTCGTCGCTGAGGTTGATGACGCGGTTCACCTTTACCCCGGAACCCAGCTCCACCTCGAAACGGGTCACCGTGGGGCCTCGCGTAACCCGGGTCACCGCGGCATCCACGCCGAAGTCCCGCAGGGTACGTTCCAGTATGGCTATGCTCTCGTTCACGCTCTTGTGAGAGATGGCCGACCTCTCCGAGCGCACCAGGAGCCCCAGCGGCGGTAGCCGGTAGGGCTTGCCGGGCTCCTCCTTTACCCGAAGCGCGACCTGGCCGTCTTCCTCTATCACCAGCGGGGGTGGGGATACCTTGTCCGGACGCGGTTTCGGGGGGCTGACCTCACCGGCAAGAGGCTCATCCGCCGTACCCACTTGGACCCGTGCCGGGACCTTGCCCTCCGCCACCTCCTTGGCCCGTGGCGGCGCCGTTTTTCCCTTCTCCTGGTTCCTCTTCTGCAAGGCCAACCTTCTCATCCTCCGGGCCTCCAGCCGCCTCTCCACCCTTTCCTGCAGATACTGGGACAGGGTGAGGCCGGTGAGGAGAAGGAATCCCACCACGGTCATCCCCACCAAGAGGACGTAGGCTCCCGGCCGGCTCAACAACTTTACCAGCGGCCACGCGATGGCCGCGCCCACCACCCCCCCGCCGTGAAAGAGGTTGTCCAGGACGAACATCTCCTCCGAACCGCCCACCCGTAGGTGGCAGAGGGCGCAGGCCCCCAGGAGCAAGACCGAGGCCCCCGCCACTTCCACCCACGTCAACCTCCATTTTCCCTGCCTCGCCCTCTCCATATCACCCATCCTCCCGAGCAAAAGGGCAAGGCCCACTCCGGCCACCAGGAAGGGCACCGGAAAACGGAGGTAACCCAGGAGGTAGGAAAAGAACCACTCCAGGCCCCTCCCCACCGGACCCAGCGCGGAAAGGAAGGCCAGGAGGAGGAGGATGCCCACCACCACCAGCGAGACACCGTAGATCTCCCGCAGGTTCCGCGGCAGCCCCTGTCGCCGGGCATCCTTTTTCGGGCCTCTCCGGGAAGAGGGCTTCTTGGTCCCGGTGCTCCCCCGCTTACTCTTATCTCTTATTTTCGGCGAACCCGGCACTTCTCACCTCCGCCCCGGGTGAAGGGCCTGTCCCATGGTCCTCGGCGACGTATTTCCGCCCCTCCGCCTCTTCCGAAAATATCTTCCACCAACGACAACTACATACCTCCGTTGGATATCGTGACACAAGAGAAGCCGGGGTTTCCTCCATTTTCCATGATGGCCTACGCCGGGAAGGGGATCCCCACGACCACCGGCTTTCCTCTCCCCCGGCTCGGGCTACCCGTATGACGGTCTCGGGGTCGAAGATCAGCGGTTCGGCGGGCGGATCACCGTCTTATCCCGCACACCAACCCCTATGGGGTTCCCGCAGTCCATGTTCATTCCCCGCCCGGAATGGCCCCCGTGGCGGGTGTCGGCCGACGCCAACCCCGCAACCCCTTACAGGTCCATGACCTTTTCCAGACCCAGAACCAGGCCGGTAAGGCCTTCCACCCGTCGCACGGCCAAGAGCACCCCGGGCATGAAGGAGGACCGGTCAAGGGAATCGTGGCGTATGGTGAGCACCTGGCCCTTACCGCCGAAGATGACCTCCTGGTGGGCCACCAGGCCGGGAAGGCGCACGGAATGGATGTGGATCCCTCCCACGGTTAATCCCCGCGGGCCTTCTTCCCTCTCCTCGCCTTCCTCCACGCCCCTTTCCCCGAGTATCAGGCGAGCGGTGTTACGGGCGGTGCCGGAAGGGGCGTCGACCTTGGCCGGATGATGCAGCTCCACTATCTCGCACGCCTCCATGTACCGGGCGGCGCGCCTGGCGAAATCCATCATCAGCACGGCTCCCACGGCGAAGTTGGGGGCCACCAGGCACCCCACGCCTCCCTCCTCCGCTGCCCGTTCCAGCTCCTCGAGGTCCCGCGAGGAAAAACCCGTGGTCCCCACCACGCAGCGAATCCCTTTCCTCAATACCCGGGGAAGGTTGACGCGGGCCGCTTCTGCCCGGGTGAAATCCACCATCACCTCCACCCCGGCCTCCGCCATGGCCTCCACGTCGCCCTGCACCACCAGATCGGTATGCACATCGGGGATCAGTTCCGAAAGCCTTTTCCCGGCATAGGCCGGGTCCACGGCGCAGGCCAGGTGGAGGTCCTTTTCCGCGCTCACCGCCCGACAGACCTCCTTCCCCATGCGGCCCCCGGCTCCACAAACGCCCACGTTCATCTACTGTCCCTCCCCCGCGAAATCGAAGGCTTTCCCTGATCCATCCGGATTTGCGGTGAAGTCCGTCGGTTTCTCCCCCGCCGCTCCACCCCGTAAGGGGCATGCCCCACTCTTCAGGCCACCGCCCGGGGTCCTCCGGAGCCTATCCTCGGGCAGGCCTCCTCCCCTGGACTCAGAACAGATGGGCTTGGAACTCGCGGTCTCCGAAAGGCCCGATGATCACGGCCACCAGCCGCCGGGGCCCGAAGAGCTCGTAGGCCACCCTCTGCACGTCGTCCACGCTAACCCCTTCCACCCTTCGCAGCAATTCGTCCAATTCCAGTATCTCGCCCCCGCTTACCTCCGCCTTGCCCAGGCGGGTCATGCGGCTTCCGCTGTCCTCCAGGCTGAGGACCAGGCTTCCCTTGATGTGGCCCTTGGCCCTCTCCACCTCTTCCGCGGTGACCCCCTTCTCCAGCAGGAGGTCTATCTCCTCCTTGATAAGATCCATGACCGCGGGGGCTTTCTCCGGGCTGGTGCCCGCGTATATCGCCACCAGCCCCGTCTCCACGTACATGGAATGGTAGGAGAAGATGGAGTACACCAGCGACCTCTCCTCCCTTATCTTCTGGAAAAGCCTGGAACTCATGCCCCCGCCCAGGATGTTGTCCAGGACGGCCAGGGCGAAGCGGGCCGGGTGCCTCCTGGGTAGCCCCTGGGTCCCTATCACTATGTGGGCCTGCTCCGTGGGGCGGTCGTATACCACGGTATGGGGCCTTATCTCCGGGACCACGCAGTGGCGGGAATGCCGGCCGCGCCCCCCGTCCACGGCCATCAACCTCTCCACCATCTCCACGATTTTCTCGTGTTCCACGTTCCCGGCCACGGCCACCACGATGTTCTCCGGGTAATAGTACCTGCCGAAGAAATCCCTGATGTCCGCGCTCTGCAGGGTCCGGACGACGTTCTGGCTGCCGAGGACGCTCTGGCCCAGGGGATGGGATTCCCACAGCGCGGACACGAAAAGGTCGTGGATGATGTCGTCCGGGGAATCCTCGTGCATGGCGATCTCTTCCAGTATGACCTTGCGCTCCGCGTCCACGTCGCGCGGGGAGAGCCGCGAGTTCAGGAGCATGTCCACCATGATGTCCATGGCCTGCTCCAGGTTCTCGTCCAACACCTTGGCGTAATAGCAGGTGTATTCCTTGGCCGAGAAGGCGTTGAGCTCGCCCCCCATGGCGTCGAATTCCTCGGCTATACGCCTGGCGGAGCGTCTCTCGGTGCCCTTGAAGAGGAGGTGCTCGATGAAATGGCTGATTCCCGAAAGTTCCTGCGGCTCATCCCTGGATCCCACACCCACCCAGAAGCCGGTGGTCACGCTTCGCAGGTGGGGCATCTTCTCGGTGAGGATGCGTATGCCGTTGGCGTTCTCCGTGCGCAGGTATCCGGTTTCCCTCATGTGGGCAGAGGTCCCCTTACCAGTTTTTCCTGTCCTGCCTGAACCGGTTGCCCTCCCCCTTCCCCCGGTTGCGCGGGGAGGACTGGCGGCCCTGGGAACCCGGGGAATGCCGGGGTTGGGGGCGGTTGTCCTTGAACCCCTTGTGCTTCCCTTCCTCCCTGGGGGCACCGGCGACCACGCTCTCTTCCGGGGCTTTGAGGTCCAGGCCGCGCAGGTTCACCCGGCCCAACTTGTCTATCTCCATCACCTCTACCCTGATCTTGTCCCCCACGTTGAGAACGTCCTCCACCCGATCCACGCGCCTGTCGGACAACTTGGAGATGTGGATGAGGCCTTCCTTCCCGGGCAGGTATTCCACGAAGGCCCCGAAGCTGGTGGTACGGGTGACCGTGCCCTCGAACTGCTCGCCCGGCTGGGCCTCGCGGATGATCTGCTCCACCATCTTCTTGGCCGCCTCCGCGCTGGCCAGGTCCTTGGCGGTGATGAAGACCCTTCCGTCGTCCTCGATGTCCAACTCCACGTCGTGCTCGGTTATGATGCGGTGGATGACCTTTCCGCCGGGGCCGATCACCTCGCGTATCTTCTCCACCGGGACCTCGAAGGCTATGACCCGCGGGGCGTAGGGGGAGAGCTCCGCCCGCGGCTCGGCGATGGTCTCCCGCATCTTCTTCAGGACGTAGAGGCGCGCCTCGCGGGCCTGTTCCAAGGCCTTCTCCAGGGTCTCCACGGAGATTCCCCGTATCTTCATGTCCATCTGCAGGGCCGTCACCCCGTCCTCGGTCCCGGCCACCTTGAAGTCCATGTCCCCGTACTTGTCCTCGATGCCCTGGATGTCGGTGAGCACCACCGTGCGGTCCTCCTCCTTGATCAGGCCCATGGCTATGCCCCCCACCGCCTTCTTGTCCTTGACCGGCACCCCGGCGTCCATGAGGGCCAGGCTGGAGGCGCATACCGAGGCCATGGAGGTGGACCCGTTGGAGGAGAGAACCTCGGAGACCAGCCGGATGGTATAGGGAAACTCATCCTCGTCCGGGATGAGGGTGACCAGGGCCCTCTCCGCGAGGGCGCCGTGGCCGATCTCCCGGCGCCTCGGTCCCCGCAGGATGCCCGTTTCCCCCACGCAGAACGGGGGGAAGTTGTAATGGTGCATGAACCTCTTGCTCTCCTCAGGCGAGAGGTCGTCGATGCGTTGCATGTCGCTGATGGGACCCAGGGTGAGGAGGGTGAGCACCTGGGTGAGGCCGCGGGCGAACAGGCCCGAGCCGTGGGTGCGCGACACCAACCCCACCTCGCAGGTTATGGGGCGTATTTCCTCGGGCCTCCTCCCATCCACCCGCAGGTCCTCCTCCACGATCATCCGGCGCATGCAACTCCCCACCAGGCGGTCGTAGTATTCCCTGAGGGCGGCCAGGAACTCCTCCGTGGTCCCCTCTATCTCCACGGCCAGGACGAACTCGTTGAGGAGGTTCTCCAACGCCTTATCACGTTCCGGCTTGTCCACCTGGTTCCTGGCCATCTCCCGCAACAGGTTCTCCACCTTGGCCTTCATGTCCGGGAAACGGTTCTCCACGGCCTCGAAGTCGAACTTGCGGAGGTTCACCTCCCGCTTGGGTTTGCCTACCTCCTGGATCATCTGCTGCTGGAGCCGGATCATCTCCCGGATGCCCTGCTTGGAGAACTCCAAGGCCTCCACCAAGTCGGCCTCCGAGACCTGGGAAGCGCCCGCCTCCACCATGATGATGTCCACTTCGTTGCTCTCCGGGTCCAGGACCCCGGCCACCACCAGGTCCAGGGCGCTCCTCTCCATCTCCGGTATGGTGGGGTTGATGGCCAGGCCCTCCGGGAAGAGCCCCACCCTGACCGCGCCCACCGGTCCGTTGAAGGGTATGTTGGATATACAGAGGGCCGCCGAAGCCCCGTTGACCGCCAGCACGTCGGGGTGGTTTATCTGGTCCACGGAGAGGATGGTGGCTATCACCTGCACCTCGATACGCATCCCTTCCGGGAAATTGGGCCGCAGGGGGCGGTCTATGAGCCGCGCGGTGAGAATGGATTTCTCCGAGGGGCGTCCCTCGCGGCGGAAGAACCCGCCGGGGATCTTCCCTGCTGCGTACATCCTCTCCTCCACGTCCACCACCAGGGGGAAGAAATCCCGGTCCACCTCGTTCTTGGAACCCATGGCCGTGACCAGGATGTCCGTCCCCCCGCAGGATACCACCACCGCTCCGTCGGCGAGGCTGGCCAGCTTGCCCACCTCGAAGCTGATGGTCTTGCCGAACAGCTCGGCCGAGAACCTCTTCACTTCACCGTCGGTCATTCTCTTCTCATCTCCATTCGCGAATAGAATCCGGCTCCGCGCTTTCCCGGGACGGGTCAACGGCGGAGCCCGAGCCGCTCGATAAGCTGGCGGTACCTTTCCACGTCCTTTTCCTTGAGGTAATTGAGCAGCCTCCTGCGCTTGCCCACCATCTTCAAGAGGCCCCTCCGGGAATGGTGGTCCTTCTTATGCACCTTCAGGTGCTCGGTGAGCTCCTCGATGCGCTTGGTGAGGAGGGCTATCTGGACCTCCGCGGAACCTGTGTCCTTGTCGTGGGCACGGAATTCCTGGATGATGGACTGCTTCTCCTCGCTGGAGAGGGTCATGCCTTTCACCTCCTAGATCCCCATAGGCCCAAGCAGGGGGCGGCAACCACCCTCCCTAGGCCTAGGTTCAGGCGGGACTCGCCCGCCCACAACCTCTCTTACCTCCCCTCGATGATAGCACAGCGGCGAAAGAGGGGTAAATCGGGGCTGGCCTAGGCGCAGGGTCCTCGGAACCGGCCACGCTTTGGCCGCAAGCTGTGGCCGGGAAAACGCGGGCAAGCCTCCCGGAGGCATTCAAGGCCCGTGAACCGGACCGGGGGGAGGGAAATCCAGGATGCAGCAATCCGGGCCGGCTTCGCCGCTTCAGGATGACGGGCAAAGCCAGCCGAGACAGGGAGAGCCGTTCTTCCGGAGGGCCAGGCCCGCCGCACCCACGCCTAAAACTCCCGCAGGGCCTCCCGGACATCCCTGGCGATCTGTTCCCGCAGGGCCTCCGGGCTCTCGAAGACCATCTCCCCCCGCAGCCTCCTGCGGAAGGATACACCCATGTACCGTTGGTATAGCTCCCCTCCCTGCCAGCCGGGCATGTGGACCTCTATCCTTCGCCTTGGATGGAGGTGGGTGAAGGTGGGCGCCCGTCCGATATAGCTCACCGCGGGCATCACCTTGCCCTCCAGGTGGGCTTCCCCTGCGTACACGCCGTTGGCGGGGATGCAGCGGTCGTCGTGGACCTCCACGTTGGCGGTAGGGAACCCCAGGCTCCTTCCCCTACCGTCCCCCTTGACCACCACGCCCTCCACCAGGTAATCCCATCCCAGGCGGCGTGCGGCCTCCTCCACCCTCCCTTCCTCCACCAACTTCCTTATGGCGGTGCTGGAGACCACCTCGCCGTCCACCACGAGCAGGGGCACCGGGGTCACCCCCATGCCGTAATGCGCCCCCAAGGAGACCAGGAGGGAGATGTCCCCCTCCCCTCCGCGTCCGAAACGGAAGTTCTCCCCCAGGACCACCTCCCGGGCGTGGAGTCTCCCGGCCAGGATCTCGGAAACGAACCTCTCCGCGGTGATGTCCGCGAAGGCGCGGTCAAAGTGGACCATGAGCACCAGGTCCACGTCCATCTCCTCCAGCAAGCGTAGCTTCTGGGCGCTGGAGGAGAGGAGCTTGGGGTGCTTGCCCGGGCTGAGGGTTTCCAGGGGGTGGCGGTCGAAGGTGAAGACCACGCAGCGCAGCCCCAGCTCCCGGGCCTCCAGGTGGGCCATCTCGATGATGCGGCGGTGACCCAGGTGCACGCCGTCGAACATCCCGATGGTCACCACCGTCTGGCCCAGGTCAGCGGGCACGGCTTCCAGGCCGGGGATTATCTCCATGACTCCTCGCGGCGATCCTCCTCCAAGAGTTTCCTCTCCGCCCCCGACCGGGGAGGCCCCGGAATTGTTCAAAGTTCCCGGCCCTCCTCGGGGTCCACGCCGGGTCCCCCAAGATCCCTTCGATTACCGAAAGACCTCCTACCCGTTCAAGGCCATCAGGCGTCTGGGGCGCAGGCAGGCCGGGCTCGCCTGGACCTCGTAGACACCGATGAGCTCCCCGTGGTAGGTCACGGCAAGGATCTCCCCTCCGGCCAACTCTCCATCCCAATCCAGCAACGCCGGGGCCAGCGGTGCCCCGTGAAGGGCTTTCTTCAGCCCCTCCCTCCTCAACTCCGCCCTGCGGTATCCCCTCAGCGCTTCCAGGGGCGGAAGGACCGCCGCCTTCCCTCTCTCCAGCCGCAGGGTGAATTCCTCCAGGGTCACCGCCTCCTCCAACCGGTAGGGACCCGAGGCCACCCGCCGCAGGCTCGCCAGCGTCCCCCCGCAACCCAGCATCTCACCCAGGAAACGGGCCAGTTCCCTAACGTAGGTACCCGGCGAGCAGCTGACCCGGAAGTCCACCTCCGCCATATCCCCGGGGCGGCAGGAAAGCACCTCCGCCTCGTAGACCTCCACCTGCCGCGGCCTGCGAGGCGCTTCCTCTCCCCTCCGGGCATAATAATACAGGGGTTTCCCTTCGTGTTTAACGGCGGAAAAACGCGGCGGGAGCTGTTCGTGGATGCCCACCAGGGAACGGACCGCTTCCCGCACCTCTTCCTCGTCTCCCCGGAAAGGGCTCCGGGAGACCACCTCCCCCTCCAGGTCCAGGGTATCGGTCTCCACGCCCAGGATGACTGTACCCTCGTATACCTTGGGGTCGCCGGGCACGTAAGGTGCCAGCCTGGTGGCCTTTCCTACGAGCACTGCCAGGAGGCCGGAGGCCTGGGGATCCAGCGTCCCGGCGTGCCCCGCCTTCCGCGCTCCCAGCCTCCGCCTCACCTCCTGGACCAGGTCGTGGGAAGTGGGTCCCGGCTGCTTGTCCAGGAGAACCAGGCCGTCCACGGCTCCCCTATCCATTTCCGGCTTCCCGCAGGGCTTCCACCAGCCGGGCAAGGCTGCCCTCCAGGTCCAGGTCCGAGGTATATCCGGCGGCGCCGGCATGCCCACCGCCTCCCATCGCCCTGGCAACGGGGCCCACCTCCGCCCCGTCCCGGGAGCGCAGGCTGACCCTGATCCTCCCGTCCTCCAGCTCCTTGAACAACGCGGCCACCTTGGTTCCCCGTACCATACGGAGGTGGTCGATGAGATCTTCCGTCTCCGGCAAGGAGGCTCCCGTCTCCCTGAGGTCCCTCTGGGTAACGTAGCTGTACACCAGTCCCAGGTCCGGAAGGACTTCCGCCCTCTCCAGGGCCCTCCCCATCAAGCGGGTGTAGGAAAGGGACTGGCTCTCGTAGACCTCCCTGGAGATCGTGGCCAGGTCAGCTCCCGCTGCGGCCAGCTCCGAGGCCACCGCCAGGGCCCCCGGGCCGGTGTTGCGGTGTTGGAAACGGCCGGTATCGGTCACCAGCCCGGTGTACAGGCAGGTGGCCGCCTCGGGCGTTAAATCCCAGTTCCCCTTCCTCGACAGCCTGAATACCAGCTCAGAGGTGGAAGAGGCCCCAGGGTCCACCAGGTTCACATCCCCGAAGAGGCTGTTGTCCTCGTGGTGATCCACGTTCAAGAGGACATCCGCCCCCTTCGCCCGGGACCACAACCTGTCCAGGCGGTCCGGATTGCTGCAATCCAGGGCAATGAATAGGTCCGCCCCGTCCGGCAATTCCTCCGGGCGGAACAGGCAGTCGCGCCCGGGTAGAAACAGGTACTGCGGGGGGAACTTCTCGGGCTCGGGCAGGGCGGGATGTACCTCCTTGCCCAATGCCCGCAGGATCAGGGTCAGGCCGAGGAGGGAACCGATCCCGTCGCCATCGGGATTCACGTGGGAGGAAAGGCAGACCACGAAAGCCTCCTCCACCGCCTTGACGGCAGCCTGAAACACGTCTCCTCGCATTGCGTGTCCCACTACGCCGGCTTTCCTGGCCACCCCTCGATCCTCGCCTCTCCTCCGTCGGTTCCTACCGGCCGGGTCGTCTACGGCGTCTCCCCTTTCCTCCCCTTCCGGTGCCTCCCTCAATCCTAACACCTCTAAAGCGCGCCACGGTGTGGATAATATCTGCACTCAGCGCGTGCATTCGGCGCCCGTCTTCCTACCGCGTCCCCCGCTCAGGTAATCTCGCCTTCCCCTTCGGTTCCCTCCTCCTTCAGGTGGTGGAGGATACCCTGCACCCGCTGGCTGGTCTCCGCCCCACGGTCCTGGAAGAGGACCAGCTCCGGGGTATACCGAAGGCGGACCCTCCTCCCCAGTTCCCGGCGCAGAAAACCCCTGGCCCTTCTCAGGGCCTGCAACGAGGCCTCGGATTCCTCGTCCGAACCCAGAAAACTCAGCCATACCCGGGCCACGCGCAGGTCCGGGGATACCTCCACCCTGGTCACGGTGACGAACCCCACCCGGGGGTCTTTGATCTCTCCCTGCAGTATCTCGCCCAGGGCTTCCTTGCAGGCCTCGTTGACCCTCTTCATGCGCTCGGGAATCATGGGTCATCCACACCTCGCGGGTCGTCCACGCCGCCTGGCGTCGCGTCCCGTGACGGCGTTCAGGGAGTGAAGATGGTAATCGGGGAGTCCAGGACCTCCGCCTTCCCCAGGGAACGGACAGCGCGGTCCACGCGGTTCAGGGTCTCCCGGGCGGTGTACTCGCTGTTGCTCACGCAGGTTATCCCCAGGCTGCAGACCTGCCATAGATCGTGCTTGTCCACCTCGGCCACGGCCACGTTGAAGCGGCTGCGGGTGCGGTCGATGATACTCTTCACCACCTGCCTCTTCTCCTTGAGGCTGCGGCACTCCGGCAGGTAAAGTTCCATCCTCAGGGCTCCGACGTACACGGCGGCGACCTCCTCAGGAAACCTACGCCCCCTCCTCCGGCGGCTTTTCCCGCACCTCGATCACCTCTATTATGTCGCCCTCCCTGATGTCCTGGAAGTTCTCCAACCCCACGCCGCACTCGTAACCGGCGGAAACCGATCTCACATCGTCCTTGAAGCGCCGCAGGGAAGCCACGCCTCCCTCGTAGACTATCACCCCGTCCCTCACCAGGCGGACCCTGGAATTACGGGTGATCTCCCCCTCCTTGACCAGGGCTCCGGCCACCGTGCCCTGGCGCGGTATGCGGAAGGTGGCCTTGACCTCCAGGAGGCCGGTTCGCACCTCCTCGTACTCCGGTTTGAGCATCCCCCGAAGGGCCGCTTCCATGTCTTCCAGAAGCTGGTAGATAACCCGGTAGGTACGGATCTCCACCTGCTCCCTTTCCGCCATCTCCTGGGTCTTGGAATCCGGGCGCACGTTGAAACCCAGGATCACCGCCCCGGAAGCCTTGGCCAGCATGACGTCGTTCTCGTTGATGGCCCCCACGCCGGCGTGGATGATCTTTACGGTGATGTCCCCTACCTTCAGCTTGAGCACCGAGTCGCGGACCGCCTCCACCGAACCCTGGGTGTCTCCCTTTATTATCAGGTTGAACTCCTGGGCTTCCCCCTCCTGTATCTGACGGAAGAGGTCCTCCAGGGTCAGGGTGCGCGCCGGTCGCCTGTCCTCCTCCGCCTTTTCCCTGGCCAGCCGCGCTTCCACCAGTGCCCGGGCCTTTTTCTCGTCCTCCACCACCACGAACTCGTCGCCAGCCTCGGGCACGGTGTTCAGCCCCAATACCTCCACGGGCATGGACGGCCCGGCCTTATCCACGTTCCTCCCACGGTCGTCGAGCAAGGCCCTGGCCCTCCCGTAGGCCTTTCCCGCCACCAGGGCGTCCCCCCGCTTTAGGGTCCCTCTTTTGACCAGAACGGTGGCCACCGGGCCTCGACCCTTATCCAGGCGGGCCTCTATGATGTATCCCCTGGCCGCGGCGTCGGGGTTGGCCTTGAGGTCGTGGATCTCCCCCAGGAGGAGTATCATCTCCAGCAGGTGGTCCAGGTTGGTCCCCTCCTTGGCCGATACGTCCACGAATACGGTGTCCCCTCCCCATTCCTCGGGGACCAGGTTGAACTCGGTGAGCTGCTGTCTCACCCGGGTGGGATTGGCCTCCGGTTTGTCGATCTTGTTCACAGCCACCATGATGGGCACTCCCGCCGCCCGGGCATGGTCGATGGCCTCTATGGTCTGGGGCATGACGCCGTCGTCGGCGGCCACCACCAGCACGGCCAGGTCGGTCACCTTGGCACCCCTGGCCCGCAGGGCGGTGAACGACTCGTGTCCCGGGGTATCGATGAAGGTTATCCTCTGCCCCTGGTATTCCACCACCGAGGCCCCGATGTGCTGGGTGATGCCGCCCATCTCGCGGTCGGTCACGTTGGTCTTGCGTATGGCGTCCAAAAGCGAGGTCTTGCCGTGATCCACGTGCCCCATCACCGTCACCACCGGGGGTCGTGGCTGCAGGGATTCGGGGGCGTCTTCCTCGGGGATTATTTCCTCGCTCATCCTGGTCTTTATCTCCAACTCTATTCCCAGCTCCACGGCCAGCAACTGCAGGTAGTCGTCCGGAATGGGCCGGTCCACGTCCGACCTCTCACCGAGTCCGGCCAGCAGGCGCAGTATCTCCACCGGCCTTTTTCCGACCCGCTGAGCGAACTCCTTCACCGTTATCCCCGAGGGCACCCGGAGAGCCTTGCGCATGGGTTTGGTGACCGGCCCCCGCGCCGCCTTCTCGCGAACGGGCTTCTCCCTTTCCCGGGCCGGGTGAAGCCTCGGGGGCGGCGACTCGGGTTTTCCGCGGGGAACTTGCGCCTCTCGCCTTTCCTTGTGAGGCACGGCACGAGGGCGGGCCTCCCGTCGCGTGCCCGTTACCGCTGCCCCAGCCGGCGGCCTGGGCGGCTCCTCCGGCCCCGGTTCGCCGGCCTTCTCTCCGCCGGAAACGGCCGGGGGCTTTTCCCCGGCCTTAACCACTTTGGCAGCAGGGGCTTCCCTTTCCCCCACGTGCGTTTCGGCAACCCCGGTGGAGACCCTAGCCGCCCCCTCGCCTTTTTCCTTTTCCTTGGGCACAGCTTTTTCGGCCGGCTTCTTCACCTTCCCCTCCGCCTTCTCCTTAGCCTCGGTGGCCCTAGGTTTGGCGGGGGACTTCTTGCGGACGGGAGCGGCCTTTTTACCCTCCACGCGTCCCCTGACCGCTTTTTCCAGCTCCTCGTTCACCGCCGAAAGCGGGTTGTGGATATCCTGCCCCATGGACTGCAGGACCTCCAGGAGCTCCTTGCTGGTGATGCCCAGTTCCTTGGCCAGCTGGTGAACCCTCTTTCCGGCCATCTTCCATCCTTCCTGGAGAAACCTACCAACTTACGCGGCGGCACGGCCCGCCGGCCCATGACCCGCTACGGATATATCATACAAAATATAGAGCGGCATATCGCCTCACTCCCCGTGCCCTTTCTCCTCGCCCTCCGCACCCGAGACCGGTTCCGCCTCCTGCTCGCCCAGCGCCAATCCGCTATCCGCCTCCGTTTCCTCCCGGGCATCGGAAGCCCTCCAGGATTCCCCGGGTTTCCCCGCGTGGGCCACGAAAGCCTCTTCCTCCCCTCCTGCCTGCGATTCGCTCCGGATGTCGATGCGCCAGCCGGTCAACTTGGCGGCCAAGCGCGCGTTCTGTCCCTCACGACCGATGGCCAGGGAAAGCTGGTTGTCGGGAACGATGACCTCGCACACCTGCTCCTCGGGATGGTAGACGACCTTCTTCACCGTGGCCGGGCTTAGGGCATTGGCCACGAACTCCTCCGGTTTCGGGCTCCAGGGCACGATATCCACCTTCTCGCCACGCAGCTCGTTGACTACGGTGCGTACCCGCGAACCCCTCGCGCCCACGCAGGCCCCCACGGGATCGACGTTGCGATCGTTGGAAACCACGGCTATCTTGGAGCGGTGACCGGGCTCCCTGGCCACGGCCTTGATCTCCACGTATCCATCCGCTATTTCCGGGACCTCGAGCTCGAAGAGTCGCTTCAGCAGCCCCGGGTGGGTGCGGGAGACGATGATCTGTGGACCCTTGCTCGAACGCCTCACTTCCACCACGTAAACCTTTAACCTCATCCCGTGGCGGTACCTTTCGCCGGGCATCTGCTCCGAATGGGGCAGGAGCGCCTCCACCTTACCCAGGTCCACCAGCGTGTACCGCTGCTCGGATTGCTGTACGATACCGGTCACGATATCTCCCACCTTATCCTGGTATTCCTCGTAAACCAGGTCCCTCTCCGCCTCGCGAATGCGTTGCAGGATGACCTGCTTGGCTGTCTGGGCGGCGATGCGTCCGAAGTCCCGCGGGGTCACCTCCTCCTCTCGAGTCTCGCCGGTCTGCTCGTCCTCGCGGCGGGCGAAGACGTGGATGCTGCCCGTCTCGCGGTTAACCTCCACCCTGGCGTCCTCGGAGTGGGGATAATTCTTCTTGTAGGCGGAAAGCAGGGCCGCTTCGAGGGCCTGGATGATGAGCTCGGCGTCGATGCCCTTTTCCCTTTCGATCTGGCGCAGGGCCTCAAGCCAGTCCTGGTTCACCTGAATCCACTCCCCTTTACGGACTCACCCCTCACCAGGGGGGTTCGAAGTAGAGCCTGGTCCTTTTGAGGGCCTGGTAAGGAAAGGACAGCTCCTCGTCGTCCACCCGCACCGTGATACCTTCCTCGTCCGCTTCCAGAAGGCGCCCTCGCAGCTTCTGCCGTCCCTCGAACGCCTGCCGTAGCAGGATCTCCACCTCACGGCCCAGGAAGCTGCGGAACTCCCTCGGCTTGCGCAACACCCTTTGGAGGCCGGGCGACTCCACCTCCAGGGTGTAGCTCTCCTGTATGACGCCCTCCACGTCCAGGTGACGCCCTATCACCTCGCTCATCTCGGCGCAGGTGTCTACGTCTATTCCTCCCTCGCGGTCCAGGCAGACAGTCACCACCAGGCGACGCCCCCTCCTCTCCACGAACACGGAGATCAACCTCACGCCGCAGCCCTCGAGGGAGGGTTCGATGATCTCCTCCAGCCTTCTTTCCATCTCCTCGAAGGGCGATGCGTGCATCTTCACCCCGATCGCCAAACAAAAAGTGGGCACTCGCCCACCTCGGCTTCCGCTCTCGTTTCTGGGCGCATTATATCATAACCCCAAGGATGTCAACAACGGAAACCCGGTAGGGTTGGCGGTCGTTGAGCCTTCTTCGCGTCCCGAAGCCCCGGGGATGCGTTGCGGGACGCCATGGATACCCACGCCGTTCCGTGGACATGGGCGTCGCCGAGCGTTCCCGGCACCTTGACCACGTGGGGATCACGGCTCTCGCACCCCGCTACCGGGGGGTGGAGGGTGTCATCGGGATCTTTGCTGCCCGAGGAAGCTCTCGCACCCCGCTCCCGGGGGGTGGAGTGCTGGGGGACCGAGTGTCTAAGGCCGGGGTTCTCTCGCACCCCGCTACCGGGGGGTGGAGGGTGTCATCGGGATCTTTGCTGCCCGAGGAAGCTCTCGCACCCCGCTACCGGGGGGTGGAGAAAGGTGACGGCCGGAGATACGGTATTCCCTGGCCCTCCAAGCCTGGGCGGTTTACGGGTTCAACGCATGCCGTTTCCGGTCGGCAGGTCGAACCTGTCCAGGTTCATGACCTTGTTCCAGGCCCTGGCGAAGTCCCGGGCGAACATTTCCCCTGCGTCATCGGCGGCATAGACCTCGGCGACCGCCCGCAACTCGTCGTGGTGGGCCATTACCAGGTCCACCCTGGTGGCCGTCCACCTCTCTTCCCCGCTCCTCCTATCGTATCCCCGGAACAGGTAGTGGTTATCGTCCGCGGCTCGCCACTCCAACCTCATGTCCAGAAGGTTAACGAAAAAATCGTTGGTCAGGACGCCCGGCCTCTCCGTCAACACGCCGTGCCTGCGGTACCCGAATGTCGCCCCCAGCGCCCTTAGCCCGCCCACAAGGACGACCAACTCGGGGACGGTGAGCCGCAGGAGCTGGGCCCTGTCCACCAGGAAGTACTCGGGAGTGGTGTAGATATCGCTCTCGTCTATCCTGCCCGGGTCCCGGAAGTAGTTCCTGAACCCGTCGGCTATGGGTTCCAGTTCTTGGTAGAATTCTACCTCGACGTGTTCCTGTTCCGCGTCCACCCTTCCCGGGGCGAAGGGGACCCTGACGTCGAATCCAGCCTGCCGGGCGGCTTCTTCCACGGCGGAGCATCCCCCCAGTACTATGAGGTCGGCCAGGGAGATCCTCTTGTCGCTGCCGCTTTTTTCCTGTCCCTCGTCGAAATCTCTCCGGATTCCCTCCAATACGGATATTATCCTCGCCAGCTCCTCGGGGTGATTCACCTCCCACCGGTTGAGGGGATGCAGCCTTATCCTCGCCCCGTTGGCCCCGCCCCTCCTGTCGGAATCCCGGTAAGTCGAAGCCGAGGACCAGGCCGTGTAGACGAGGCGATCGATGCCCAGCCCCGATCCCAGAATGGCTCTCTTGAGGCTTCCGATGTCGCCTTCGTCCGGCAGATCGTGTTCCCTCGCCGGCAGGGGGTCCTGCCATATGAAATCTTCTTCAGGGACATAAGGCCCGATGTAGCACGCCTTGGGGCCCATGTCCCTGTGGGTGAGCTTGAACCAGGCCAGGGCGAAAGCCCTCTCGAATTCGTCCGGGTTCTCGAGAAACCTCCTCGCTATCCTCGAATATTCCGGGTCGAACCTCAAGGCCAGGTCCACGGTGAGCATCCTGGGCTTGTGCCTCTTTCGGGGGTCGAAGGGATCGGGGACCGTCTCCGGGGCGTCCTGGGCCACCCACTGGAACTTCCCGTCCGGGCTCCTTTCGAGCTCCCACTGGTAGTCGAAGAGAAAACGGAGATACTGCACGCCGAACCTGGTCGGCGTGGATGACCATATGACCTCGAAGCCGGAGGTGTAGGTATCGGGGCCCTTCCCGGACCCATGGTCGTACCTCCATCCCAGGCCCAACCGTTCAAGGGGAGAACTGCTGGGGTCGGACCCCAGGTATTTGCCGGGCCCGGCGCCGTGCGTTTTCCCGAAGGCATGGCCGCCCGCTATCAGGGCCACGGTCTCCTCATCGCTCATCCCCATCCTGGAGAAGGCCAGCCTGATCTCCCTGGACGATCCCACGGGATCGGGGTTTCCTCCGGGTCCCTCCGGGTTGACGTAGATGAGCCCCATCTCCGTCGCCGCGTAGGGCCTTTCGAGCTCTCCTTCCTTGACCCTGCGGCTGGTCAGCATCTCCTCTTCCGGCCCCCAGTCGGGGCTCTCATCGGGCTCAAATACGTCCTCCCTTCCCAAGGAAAAGCCGAAAATCCGGACCCCCATGTCCTCGAGGGCCACCGTTCCGGACAGGATGATGAGGTCGGCCCAGGAGAGCTTCCTCCCGTACTTCTTCTTGATGGGCCAGAGAAGCCTTATGGCCTTGTCGAGGCCTATGTTGTCGGGCCAGTTTATCCTCGGTGGGAAGCGGATGCCGCCGTTTCTCGCCCCGCCCCGCCCGTCGTGGATCCTGTAACTGCCGGCGCTGTGCCACGCCAGGCGGATAAAAAGCGGGCCGTAATGCCCAAAATCGGCGGGCCACCAGTCCTGGGATCCTTTCATGAGTTCCTTGAGGTCCCTTATCACGCCGTCCACGTCCAGCTCCTTGACTTCCCGGAGGTAATCGAAGCCGGATCCGTAAGGATCGTGCCGCCGGCAGCCCTGGCGCAGGATCTTGAGGTTCAGCCTGTTCGGCCACCAGTCGGTTATCCACCTTTTCCTCGGGCCCTTCTCCCTGTTTTCCATTTCCCTTCCCCTCCTCGTGCCATCACGGGGCATCCCGTCTTCTACATCCCCAAGCGGATTCCGGGATTACCGCCGGGCCTCCGCGCGAATCCACCGATCACCACATTTATTCTTCCCCTGCACCCCAGGTGGAAATTCGGTTCTTCTTTATGGGCCGTTCCATAACCCCCACCGCCCCGCCCTTGGGGGCAGCACATAGGGGAGGGACCCGCGCCTCAGGCATGCCCCGCCCTTCCCCTCGCCCTTGCCCCACCGCCTCCCGGAACATGTATCAGGATTATGGAACCGGTAGCGTCACACGCCTCGCTCCTGGCAGCCGAGGTATTACTTCTGGCAGGCGAGGTACAATACCCCGTCACCCAGCCGGCGGGCAAAGGGAGATCCCATTGATGCCATGGCCTCCGGCGCACGAGGGTGGATATCATTTTCATTGCCCGCAGGTCCCAGGAACACTTCCCGGGCTTTTAGAACCGGCCGCGTCGCCCGCCTTTCTGCCGCCGGGTGCGGGGTACCTCCCCAAACCCGTGGCCCGCCGACGCGGTGAAAAGAACTTTTTCGCCCTGTAGCCTGCGGTGCGGGGCGTGCTTATAATAGATAAAGTTGTGGAAGGGATCGAGCGAAAAGGACAGGGATAGGCATGGAAAAGTACCCGACGGAAAAGATCCGTAACGTGGGCCTCTTCGGCCACAACGACTCCGGTAAGACCTCTCTCGCCGAGGCCATCCTCTTCAACGCCGGGGTTATCAAGCGCCTGGGCAAGGTGGACGAGGGCAACACGGTGAGCGATTTCGACCCCGATGAACAGAAACGGGGTATATCGGTCAAGGCCACGCCCCTGACCTTCGAATGGAAAGGGTTCAAGATAAACCTCATCGACACCCCGGGCTTCGCTGACTTCATCGGCGAGGTGGTCTCCACGCTTCGGGTGGTGGACGGCGCCGTATTCGTCATCTCCGCCGTGGCCGGCGTGGAGGTTCAGACGGAGATAATCTGGAAGATGGCCGACGAGTACGGGTATCCCCGCATCGTCTTCGTGAACAAGATGGACCGGGAGAACGCCAGTTTCCAGCGCTGCCTGGATCAGCTGACCGAGCTCTACGGGTCCCGCGTGGTCCCCTTCCAGCTTCCCTTGGGTGAGGAACAACAGTTCCGGGGGGTGGTGGACCTCATCGCCAACAAGGCCTACGTGTACGAGGGAGGAAAAGCGCTGGAAACGGAAATCCCCCCGGAGATGGCGGAACAGGTGCAGGCGGCCCGGGAGAAGGTCATCGAGGGAGCCGCGGAGGCCAGCGACGCCCTCATGGAGAAGTACCTGGAGGGCGAGGAACTGGGCGAGAAAGAGGTTCTCGATGCCCTGCTCTCCGGGGTCTCGGAGGGAACCCTGGTCCCGGTGCTCTGCGGGAGCGCCACGCACAACATCGCCGTGGACTTGCTCGCCGCGGCCATGGTCAACACCCTGCCCTCCCCGCTCCGCCTCCAGGAGGTGCGCGGCACGAATAAGGGAGGCGGCGAGACCTCCCTGCCCGCCCGCGAGGACGCCCCCCTCTCGGCCCTGGTCTTCAACACCATATCCGACCCCTACGTGGGAAGGCTCTCCTATTTCCGGGTCTTCTCCGGCACCTTCAAATCCGACAGCACCGTTTACAACGCCTCCCGGGAAAAGGAGGAAAGGGTGGGCCAGGTCTTCGTGGTGCGCGGTAAGACGCAGATACCGGTGAAGGAGCTTCCCGCCGGAGACATCGGCGGCGTGGCCAAGCTCTCCGACACCTCCACCGGCGACACCCTGTGCGACAAGGATAACCCCATCGTGCTGCCGCCCATCCGGTTCCCGGAACCCATCATGTCCCTGGCCGTGGAACCCCTGAGCAAGGGCGACGAGGACAAGCTATCCACCGCCCTCTCCCGCCTGGCCGAGGAGGACCCCACCTTCTCCGTGCACCGGGACACGGAGGTCAAACAGACCATCGTCTCCGGCATGGGGGAGATGCACCTGGACATAATGATGGAGCGCATGTCCCGCAAGTTCGGGGTCAACGTGAAGACGGAGCTTCCCCGCGTTCCTTACAAGGAGACCATCCGCAAGACGGCGCGCGCGGAGGGCAAGCACAAGAAGCAGACCGGGGGCCACGGCCAGTTCGGCATCGCCTGGGTGGAGATAGAACCGCTGGAACGGGGCAAGGGTTTCGAGTTCGTGGACAAGATAGTGGGGGGCGTGATCCCCAAGCAGTTCATACCCTCGGTGGAAAAGGGCATACGCAAGGCCATGGAAGAGGGATACCTGGCCGGTTATCCCATTGTCGACCTGCGGGCCACGGTGTACGACGGGAAGTACCATCCCGTGGACTCCTCGGACATCTCCTTCCAGATCGCGGGCTCCCTGGCCTTGAAGAACGCCATGGCCGACGCCGACCCCTACCTGCTGGAGCCCATAATGAACGTGGAGATACTGGTCCCCGAGGCCTTCATGGGGGACGTGATGGGCGATCTCAACGCCAAACGGGGCCGTATACTGGGCATGGAGGCCGTGGGCGGCCTCCAGCGGGTTCGGGCCCAGGTGCCCCTGGCGGAGATGCTCCGGTATTCCATAGACCTGCGTTCCCTCACCGGGGGGCGGGGCACCTTCCGCATGGAATTGTCCCACTACGAGGAGGTCCCTTCCCACATCGCGGCCAAGATCATCGAAGCCGCCAAGCAGGAGCGGGAGAAAAAGGAATAAACCGGCCAGGGACCCCCTCCCCCGACCTCTTTACCCCGGTGAACCCTCGCGGGGGAGGGTCCGGGTCATGCCGGGCGCGGCGCGTGGCCGGATGAACGGATCACGGGCGGTAAAGTCGATATCCCGGGAGGCAACCGGCACCAGGCCGTGCGGTATCCAGCACAGATGCACCGCCTATTTTCCTTTCCCTTCCAGGAGCCGCTCGAGGGCTTCCTTCAATCTGGTATAATTTTCCTCCAAGGATTCGGGCATCACCTTGGTCTCCGCCACCACGGGCATGAAGTTGGTATCGCCCTGCCATCTGGGAACCACGTGCATGTGGAGGTGTTCGTCGTAACCCGCACCCGATACCTTTCCCAGGTTCATTCCCAGGTTGAACCCCTGGGGGCGCATGGCCACCTTCACCGCCTCCACGGCCAGGACGGTGAGGTCCATGAGCTCTTCCCTCTCCTCGCGTTCCAGGCATTCGAGCTCCCCCACGTGGCGATAGGGGCTCACCATCAGGTGTCCGGTGTTGTAGGGGTAGAGGTTCATGATCATGAAGCATCTCTCCCCGCGGTGCAGGATGAGGTTCGAGCGGTCATCACCCTCCGCCGGCTTGGTACAGAAGATGCATTCCCCCTTGTCGTTCTCCTGGGCCATGCGAATATACTGCATGCGCCACGGCCTCCAAAGGCGTTCCATCACCCCTCCCATTCCGCCACTGTGACGCGCTCCTCCACCATTTCCACCACTCTGACCGTGAACTCTCGAAGGGGCACCCCCCGTACGTCCCTCCCCGCACGGTCGCGCACGGAAACCGTGTCCCCCTCCGCCTCGCGGTCGCCGACCACAACGGTGAAAGGTATCTTCTGGAGCTGGGCCCTCCTTACCTTCATGCTCACCGTCTCCCGGTCGTCGTCCACTTCCACCCGGATCCCTGCCCTCTCCAGGGCCTCCCGCACCCGGTTCGCGTAGTCCAGGTGACGGTCGGCGATGGGCACCACCACCACCTGCACCGGCGCCAGCCAGGGCGGGAGCTCCCCTGCGTAATGCTCGAGCAGAACCCCGTAGAACCTCTCGATCCCGGCCAAGACCACGCGGTGGATGACCACTGGCCGGTGCGGCCGGTTGTCCTGGCCGGTGTACTGGAGGTTGAAGCGCTCCGGGAGGTTGAAATCCGCCTGCACCGTGGGGCCCTGCCATGAACGCCCTATGGCGTCCTTGAGCTTGACGTCGATCTTGGGGCCGTAGAAGACCCCTTCCCCCGGGTCCACCTGGAAGGGAATACCCAGTTCCACCAGGGAATCGCGGAGGGCGGAAGTGGCCCTCTCCCAAAGCTCGTCGCTGCCCACCGACTTCTCCGGGCGGGTGCTCAGGAAAACCTCGAAATCCCTGAACCCGAAGGTGCGCAGGGAATAGAAGGCGAACTCCAGGCACTCCTCCACCTGCTCCCGCAGCTGGTCCTCGCGGCAGAATATGTGGGCATCGTCCTGGGTGAAACCCCTTACCCGCAGGAGGCCGTGCAGCACCCCGGATCTCTCGTAACGGTACACCGTCCCAAGCTCGAAGAACTTCAGGGGGAGGTCACGGTAGGAGCGGGGCCGGGTCTTGTATATCAACACGTGGCCGGGGCAGTTCATGGGCTTGACCACGTATTCCATGCCGTCTTTCTCGAAGACGTACATGTTCTCCCGGTAATAGTCCATGTGCCCGGATTCGTGCCACAGGCGGCCGCGGAAGAGGTGGGGAGTGACCACCATCTGGTATCCCCTCTTGCGGTGCTCCTCCTTGAGGAAGTCCTCGATGATTCCCCGCAGGACCGCGCCCCGGGGATGGTAGAAGACCACACCCGGACCTGCCTCCTCGTGGAAGCTGAAGAGGTCCAGCTCCTTTCCCAGCCTGCGGTGGTCCCTCCTCTCCGCCTCCCTCAGGAAATGGAGATAGGCGGACAGTTCCTCCTCTTTGTCGAAGGCCGTCCCGTATATGCGCTGGAGCATGGGCCTCGTCTCGTCCCCCTTCCAGTAGGCTCCCGCCAGGCTCAGAAGCTTGAAGTGTCGCAACCTGCCCGTGGTGGGTAGGTGGGGTCCCCGGCAGAGGTCAACGAAATCCCCCTGGCGGTACAGGGTCACCTCCTCCCCCTCCATCTCCTCCAAGAGCTCCACCTTGTAGTCCTGGCCCAGGCTCCTGAACAGCTCCACCGCCTCACCGCGGGATACCACCTCCCTGCGTAGCGGAAGGTCCCGGTCCACTATTTCCTCCATGCGCTGCTCGATGCGCGGGAGGTCCTCCGGAGCGAGGGCTTCCGGGAGGTCGAAATCGTAGTAGAAACCGTCCTTTATGGCCGGCCCCACGGCCAACTTGGTTCCCGGGAAAAGCTCCATAACCGCCTGGGCCATTACATGGGAGGCGGTATGGCGATATATTTCCTTCCCCTCCTCGTCCTCCCAGGTGACGAGCTCCAGAGATCCCTCCTCCAAGGGGCTGGAGAGGTCGACGGCCCTCCCGTTCAGGCGGGCGGCGATCAGCCGGTCCTCCTCCACGCCCTCCACGCGGGCCAGGAAATCCAGGACCGTAAACCCCTCCTCGGCCTGGTATTCCTTTCCTTTGAACCTTACCTTCACTCCGTTCCTCCCGAACGCTCCACCAGTTGCGCCTCGATGCTCAAGCCGAGATCCTCGAGGTCCTTGACCACTTGCTCATCCAAAAGGCGCACCCTGAGAACCAGTTCCTTCCCCCTCCGCTCCATCTCCTCGCCCAGTAGGGCCAGTACCTTGAGGGCGTGGGTGATGGCCTGGCGCCCCCTCGCCTGGAGGCGGGCGCGATATCCCCCGCCCAGGACATCCTCCACGCGGCGCATCAGCTCCGCACCGTCCAGGTCCCCCTCCACGGGTATGGGCCGGCTGTGCAGGTCTTCCTCCTCCGAGCGCTCCCTTGCCGCCCTGCCCCGCCTGTATTCACGTACTTGCTCCTCCGGCACCAGCAGGGACTCCACGTCCTCGAAGACGAAGGCGCAGCGCAGACAGAAGGAAGATTCCGGGGGGCTGAGCTCACCACAATTGGGGCAACGGATCTGCGCACCGCGGTTTTCCTCCCCCAGGCGTCGCCTCCTCTCCTCGTCCTCCATGGACCGCTCCCGCGTCCCGAAACGGGCATAGCACAGATAACAGTACTGGGCGCCCTCGGGGTTGTCAGCCTGGCAATACGGGCATCTCATATCTCTTCTCCATTCCCTACCGTCCGGCCGGCCTTGATCCGCGACCGGGATCTCGACCCTTCACCGACTGCGAGGTCAGGGAAGGCTCCTCTTACCGCCATCCTTGCTCCCCAAAAATTCGCGCGGCAGGCGATATCCCTCGCCACCGCGCCTTCGGTTCCCGTCCAGAAATCACGCTCGGTCTCAGGTGATTTGATTCTGGTGGGCGCGGAGGGGATTGAACCCACGACCTCTTCCGCGTCAAGGAAGCGCTCTCCCACTGAGCTACGCGCCCGCGTCGATACTATTTTCGGCCATTCCCCTCCTTTTGGCAACCGCATCCCACCCGTCCTATGTGCGAACCGAGGCAAATGCCGTCTTTCCCGCCGCCGTCGGCCCTTCTGCGGCCCGATCTCTCTCTAACATCTCGCTTAAAATGTAATGCAAGATTTACCGGGCCCTTAAAACCCTCAGTCCGTTCCCACCTCGGTAAAGGGACCGGAGATCTCGAAAACTCACCGGGGGTGCGGATTCACCCCGGGGGCCGGACCCCCTCCGGAAATTCCGAGGCCATGTGCTGATATGGGGGCGGGGAGGGACCCGGGCGGCTTGAGCCTCAATCCACCATGAAATGCGTTCCGCTCCTCGAAACCACCTTCATGGTCGCCTTCGAAGCCGATTAAACCATGCGGGGGCGAAGGCCGATGCCTTCTCTTGACCGGCGCCGTCTTTCCCGTAACGCGGCGAAGGAGACCGGGATGAAAAGGAAGTGTCGCGAGGACATATACACCCTGGTAGCCCGCAACCGCCTGCGCCTGGCCGCCGTGTTCTCCCTCTTCTCCGCGTTGTTCCTCGCCCTGTCCGGGATGGGGGTTTACCTCATACACCGCCTTATGCGCCTTAGGTCCGGCTTCTGGCCGGTTCTCCTGCTGTTCTGGCTCGCCTACCTTCTGTTCGCGGTCCTCTATTACGGGCTTGGCGGCAGGTGGATATTACGGCGGGTGGCCACCCTGCCCCCCTGGCGCACCGACCGGAACCTGGAGGACGCCCTTACCGCCTCCAAGCTGGGGGCGGGCCTGTGGAAAAGGATCCGGCTGCTGGAAATACCCCACCCGGACATCAACTCCTTTTCCGTGTCCCTGCCGGACGGTTCTTACGCCGTTTTCGTCACCCGGGGAGTTGCGGAAAAATTGCCCCCGCGGGAAAGGGAGGCCGTTTTGGCCCACGAGGTCTCCCACATCCTGGCCGGGGACACCGCCTTTCAAAGCGTTCTGCTCCGGCTGGTGGGTCCGGGCGATCTCGCCCACCTGCACGCTGCCGCGGCCAGTTCCGGACCGGGGACTAAGTTGCCCCTGGCCCTCCTGCTGGGCCTGGCCGTGATGATCTCCCTCGCCGTGAGAGGGAACGCGAACCCCTCGATGGCCACGTATCTGGCGGCCGTCCTGTTGCTCTTCGCCCTCCTGGCCTCGGCACTTCCTTTCCTCATGCACAGGCTCATGCGGCTCTTCCTGGACCGGGAACGCGAGTACCTGGCCGACCTTCAGGCGTCCTTCATCACCCGGGACCCCGAGGCCATGTACCTGGCCCTCAAGCACGCCGCCGAGGATGTCCGCGACGTCCTCGTCCTTCCTTCCAACCTGGATGCCGTCCTCTTCCATCCCGTGGTGGACTTCACCTCTTTCCGTCCCTTCCGCACTCAACCCACCATGGCCGACCGCATGCGCCGTCTCCGGGAGAGCTTTCCGGAACTGCGTTTCTGAGATCGGAGGCCAGGCCGGATTCCCAAACGGGCCCTGGCCTGCCGTCGCATATCCTCCGTCGGCTCATCGGCACGGAAACACCATCCGTTTCCCCCTCGGGCGGCGTCTCCATGCCCAGGAAATAAAACTGAAAAGGGCCTTCCGGCCCTTTTACCCTGGAGGCGGCGACCGGATTCGAACCGGTGATCAAGGTTTTGCAGACCTTTGCCTTACCACTTGGCCACGCCGCCCCTGCGCGATGCACCTAAATTAAGGGTAGGCATCCTCGCCTACCCTTCCAACCTGGAGCGGAAGACGGGACTCGAACCCGCGACCCTCACCTTGGCAAGGTGATGCTCTACCAACTGAGCCACTTCCGCCCGATCCGCCAACGCATATTTTAGCATCCCGAACCCACTTCCTCAAGACGGGATGTGTGGCGTTTACCATAGCCTACCGGAATCTCCCCTCCCCGGCTTCAGCGCCCGGCCTCCTTCTGGAGCACCTTGCTCACGATTATCAGGCGGCTGGCGCGGTCCTTTAAGGCCCTCTTGAACTCGATGACCATCTTCTCGAAATCGGGTTCCGGCTTGTAGGCATATATGGTCTCCGAACCCCCCTGGCCCCGGTATTCCCGGGCCAGCACGCCCTTGTCCGCCAGTCTCTCGAGGTAAGGCTCGATGTCCGACCCCAAACGCCCGATGCTCATGGCGATGCTGGAAGGGGAGCCGACGGTATAGGGGTTTTCGTGAAAGAAGAGAATCAGGTCCCAGCTTATGAAGGAATCTATGTATTCCTCCACGAAGGCACCCACCTGTGGATCGAGGTTCTCGAAATCGAGCATCCCTTTTGCGACCTTTCAGCCCCTCGGTACGTCCTCCCTACTTGAAGAATTCCTCGGCCCTGCGAACCCGCCGGCTCACGTAAGGATTGCCGGTCAGTATGCCCTCCCGCCCCTCGAAAGCGGCCTCCACCTTAACCCCGGAAGAGGTGATGCTCATGCGCCTGATCCTCTTGTCGTGATCCGAAGCCCGGTGTTTAAGCACGAAAATGGCCCTGTCGACGCTGGAACTGATCTCCACGTAACGGAGCTGGATAATGGTGTCCACTATGTAGGACAGGCCGGCCTCGGCCACGCTCATGTTGCCCGTGATGTAGGCGTCTTCCTGGGTGACCACGGCGGTTATGTTGTAGCGAAGCAGGCCGTTGAGGAAGGTGTACATTATCTCCCGAAGCTCCACCGGGTCCTGGGTGATGCGCTCCAACTGGGTCATGGAATCGACGAAGACCCTTTTGACGGAGATCTCCTCGATGGTGCGGTCGAATATGCCGCCCGGTTGCTGGATCTCGCGCAGGAATACGGCCGGAGTGGTGAAAATGGTGCGCAACAGGTCTTGCCTCTCGAAATCCCGGAGGTCGAAGCCAATGGACAAGGCATCCCGGTAAAGCTGCCTGGGGAATTCCTCGAAGGTTATGATCAGGCCAGGTTCGCCGTAATCCCTGATCCCCTTGGAAATATATTCCATGCCTATGCAGCTTTTACCCGTCCCGGGAGCTCCCTTCACCACGGCCACGGAGTTGGAGAGCAGGCCGCCCCCCAGCATCTCGTCCAGCCCGGAGATTCCCGTGGGGACCCTTTCAGAGTTCTCCGTCCTTCCCGCGCCCTCGCTCATATCCATGATTATCACCCGTTCCCGCCTTCCCGTTCAACCCCCGCTCCCCTAGCCGTCGCCGAAAGCACCCTACCGATCCGGCATTTTCCATGCCCCGTCACGTCCATGCCCTTCCCGGCGCCACCTCCAGATGCCGCATGGCGGCGCGTTCCCAAGCGCTTGGCCAACCCTCCTCGTCTTTACCCGGGAACAGGCGGTCCGATCCCCCATATCCTCCACCGGCCGGGTTGCACGCCTCCCCTGGCGGCAAAAGTCTCTCCGGCCGTGGGTTCCACGTTCTCCGCCTTTCCCCCCGGATCGGGTCATCCCCCAACCGCCGAGGGCGCCCGCCTGCATCGCCCGTCCGAGAAAGGGGTGTCGGGGCGGCGGTAACCGCCCCGACCGGTTGAAGGACGAGATGCGATGAGGCCGCTCAATGAAGAAAACAGTGGTGGCAGAAGGAATCGTCGATATCTTTCCTCATCCTGCTGCAGTAGGCGCGAAAACCACGTAACTCCAGGGTCTCCGAGTCGCGAATCTCCCGCCACACGTGAAGGTCGTCGCACCAGTAGAAATCGTCCAACTGCAACCTGGGCCTTTCAACCATGCCCACCACCTCGTTACTCATGTTGAACAAAACTATTTATATTTAACAATTTCAACATTAATATAACATAAAAACATCCCCTGTCAACCCCCTTTCCCGGGCTACGTCACTCGGAGGCCCAAACCCATCACGCAAGCCGTTAGCCGCATCTCTCGAATTGTGCCTCGAGGCCCTGCCTTACTGGGACCTCGATCCCAGTTGACCGCCGTTTTCCGGTTCCTTGTGCGCCCCCTCCGCCTACCATATAATCGGTCAGAGCCCTTGAAAGGAGGTTGTTCATGGCCCGAGACCTGGACAAGATCTTCAAGCCCCGAACCATCGCCATGGTCGGCGCCTCCAACGTGCCCTCCAAGTGGGGTTCCTTCCTCTTGGTGAACCTCATGGCGGGGGGATTTCCCCGGGAGAGGATATTTCCCGTTAACCCGCGGGAGAAAAGCATCCACGGCATTCCCGCCTACCCATCGGTCGCCGAACTTCCGGAGACGCCGGACCTGGCCATCATCACCACCCCGGCTCACACGGTGCCCGGGCTGCTCCAGGAATGTGCGCGGAAAGGCATAACCCACGTGGTGGTCATTTCCTCCAACTTCTCGGAGGTGGGGGAGGAGGGTGCCCACCTGGAGCGCGAGCTCGCCAGGGTAGCCACCGACTTGGGCCTCACCGTCGTGGGGCCCAACACCATGGGGGTGGTCAACGCGGCCCATAACCTGTACGCCGTGGGCGCCCCGGTTCAGCTCAGGCCGGGGAAGATATCCTTCGTCTCCCAGAGCGGTAACGTGGGCGCCAACCTCCTGGGGTGGACCATGAACCAGGGAATAGGCTTCGGAAAGTTCGTGGGGAGCGGTAACGAGGCCCTGCTCCAAGCCTCGGACTACCTAGATTACTTCGGCCAGGACCCCGAGACCTCGCTCATCCTGGCCTACCTGGAGGGTGTGGACGACGGGCGGAAACTCATGGAGGTCATCTCCCGCACCAGCCTGAGCAAGCCGGTCATCGTCATCAAGTCCGGGCGCACCGCGGAGGGGAGTCGCGCGGCCATGTCGCATACCGGCTCGCTGGCCGGCTCCGACGAGGTATACGACGCGGCCTTCCGCCAATGCGGTGCCATCAGAGCGGATACCTCCCAGGAGATGCTGGACCTGGCAAAATCCTTCGAGAGACTCCCCCTTCCCGCCGGCGACCGCCTGGGGATCATAACCCTGGGGGGAGGTTGGGGTGTTCTGGCCACCGACGCCACCTCCATGGCCGGGCTTCGCCTCGCGGAGCTGGACCGGGAGGTGTTGGAGGTTTGCGACCGCCTGCTTCCGCCCTTCTGGAGCCACGGCAACCCGGTGGACCTGGTGGGCAACATCTACATGGAAACCCACCTGGCCATCCTGGAGGCCATGGCCGCCTCGCCGCAGGTGGATGCCATGGTGGTGCTGGGCTCTCTGGGAACGGGGACCATCATCGGCCTTAACGTCCTGGTCTCGCAGAACCTGATCATGGAGATGAGCGAGGACGCCCTGAAGAGTTTCTTCACCGAGCTGAAGGAGCGCAACTTGAAACTCCTGGGCAGGGCCAAGGAGCTCATGCGCACCTACGGTAAACCCATCGTCTTCGTGGAGATGCAGTTCATCGGGGAGGAAAACCTGCGGGACCTGGAGGCCGGGGAAACGGTCATCTTCACCGCCCCGGAGAAGGCGGCGGGCATTCTCGCTAAGATGCTCCGCTACCGGCGCTTCCTGCAGCGCATGGGGGTGGACCGCGCCTGGGCGAACCAGGGATAAGGCCCCGCCTCGGGTTGCCCCATCCACCTTCGCCAATGCAGGCTTGCTGGCCGTCCCCGACGATGCACGCGAGGCCTCCCCCGCCGGCACGGGGCCACCAGGGCGGATACAACCCGGGTTCCCTTTTTTCAGCGGCACCCCACCGCAGACAGTCTTAACCGTTGCCCGCGGGCTCCACCCGCCCCGAGGATCCAGGGGCAAGGGCGATCGGCGTATGCACGGCTCGGGTTTAACCGGAAAGCAAAAGCCCCCACGGGGGGCTTTGTGATCTTGAAGCCGAAGCCGCCCTTCAGATGCTCTCCACGAACCGCGGCTTCAGCCGGACCGGGTTCCATATGGTATAGATACCCTCGTCCGGACAATTGGGGAGGGGCTGGTTCTCGTCCTTGTGCTCGTACTCGTACCCGCACTTATCGCAGTAATACTTTCCGGCCGGAGCCTTCTCTCCCGTCGTCAGGACCTCGTCATGCTCCGTCATCTGGTTCACCTCCGTACTTCAACCTCGCGGGAAAGGCCCGGTGCCGTCCCGGTCGGACCCCCTCCATTTTGTTCTCTTCGTCCCTCGGAGTCAACCCCGCGAGATCAATCCTTGCGACCCGATGCCTTGCCGGAGAGCTTGGCGTGGTTCCGAGGATGGCTTGGGTTAGATGCGGGAAGGGTTCCCGTCAAACGGACCACCCGTAGGCAGGCGCCGGTTTTCGGGGCAAGGAAAGGAAAAGGTCGCTTGAGTCGGTTACCTCCCCTCGCCCATGACCCGTTTCACCGTCTCCAACAGCTCACCTATGGTGAAGGGCTTGACCAGGCAGGCCTCCACCTTTATCTCTCCCTCCCTCTCTATCTCCTCCACCGCCCTCTTCATGGCGGAGATTATTATCACCGGCACCTTGGAGATGCCCTCGCGGCTCTTTATCTCCCTGTAGACCTCCAGGCCGTCCACGTGGGGCATCATCAGGTCCAGGAGTATGAGCTCCGGCTTCAGCTCCTCCAGCCTTTCTATTATCTCCCTGCTCTCGGTGAATCCGGTGACCTGATACCCGTGCTTCCGGAGGATGATGGACACCAGGTCTATCATGTCCGGGTCGTCCTCGATGTAGGCCACCGTCTTCATTTTCGTGTGCTCCTCTTTCGCCTCCCACGGCCTCACTTTAAGTATCGTTCCCCCGCGCTCCGGCCTTGAGTTCACACGGAAAAAACTTACAACTGCCCTATTGGGGATTTCCCCATGCCCCTTAAAGCCCCCTCATGAACTCAGGCCTCAGCATCTCCGGCCGCTGGAAGGCCCGGTCTATGACTTGCAGGAGTCTATCCCTGTCCTTGGAAAGAATTCCCTTTAAAGGAAGATAATTGGAAGCGTGGTTGGTGCGGAATACGCATCCCTCGAGGCGGCAGGAGGAGATGAACTCCCGCAGCTCCTCGAGGAGGCCCTTCTGGTCCGGCATCTCGAACTCCCCCCTTTCCCATTCCTCGTACAGGGGAGTCCCCGGAACCAGCATGAGGGTGAGCGCGCTGAGGTAGTCGGGGTTCATCCTGGACACCGCCTCCGCGCTCAGGCGGGCGTGGCGGAGGGAATCCTCTTTCCCAGCCAAACCGAGGAGCACGATAACCGAGGCCTTCATGCCGCAATCCCTGGCCTTGAGGACCGCTTCCACCATCTCCTCGCTGGTGTCCAGCTTGCGCACCCTGCGCAGCACGAGGTCGTCCCCGCTCTCCAGTCCAAGGTAGACGATGCCCAGCCCCAACTCCGCCAACCTTCGAAGCTCTTCCCGGGACTTGCGGTTTATGTCCCTACCATTGGCGTATATGCCCACCCTCTCCAGCCCGGGAAAGGCCTCCCGAAGAAGGCGGAGCACGAGCTCCAGCCTTTCCGTGGGCATGCACAGCGCGTTGCCGTCCGCCAGGAATACGCGCCGGGTGTGGGGAATTATGCGCGATGCGGCGGAGATATCCTCCTCGATCTCCTCCATCGGACGGAGGCGGAAGACCGTACCCTTGTAGGTGGGGCAAAAGGTGCAGGCGTTATGGGAACACCCGTAGGTGACCTGCAGGATGTAACTCTCGGCCTCGCTGGGAGGCCGGATCACCAGTCCCCGGTATCGCATCTCTCTCCCTCAACCCCTGCGGTTTTCAAACCGCATCAAGCAAAAGTATAGCACCCTCAGGGCGTTTCGCCCCCAGCCGGGGCGCTTCCGCCCGGCATGAGGCCATTTTTTCCCAGCACTTCGGCTATGGTGCGCGGACGGCCGCGGAACCCCGCCCAGTCGGGGTCCTTGAAGAGTAAGCGCTCGAACTCCTGGTGCAGTTCCTCGCTGACCCCCGGTCCTATATAGGCGGTGAAGAAGTTGGCCGCATCCAGGTTGACGTTTGGTTCGTCGGTATCGTAGTAGAGGAACCCGGCCTTCTCCAGGTAACGCAGGAGCATGCGCCGGTATTCTTCCTTGCTCAACCCCGTGGACTCCAGGTCCCAGTGCCAGGAATATCCCGTGCAGATGACGATCTTGTCGGCAAAGAAATCGTCATTCACCGCGCACTCCAGCATCTTGTCCGCTATGCCCATGGAACGCCAATTTCGGCTGACCTCGATGGCCATGGCCTCGAGAAGCCCCTTCCCGGAGAGCTTTCCCCACCTCTCGGCTGGGCTGGGAGGGGCGATGGCCACGAAACCCACTATCACCCCCTCCTCGGTGTAGGCAACGATGATGTTGCTCTCCGGGTTGGAGGCCAGCCTCTCCAGGGCTTTCTTCTCACGGGAAGGGGGATAATGGGGAGCGGCGAATATGCCCATTCCCTCGTCGAGCTGCAGGGAAGCGATGAACTCGGGGCGGGCGTGGGTCCTTATGCGAACCCGCCCGCGAGGCGTATCCAGGTATTCTTCCTTCCGCTCCCCCGTCAAACTCATTCCCCGCCTCTTCCCTCCCCACGGCGGGTCAAACGCCATCCCGGGAACTTGCGTACTTTGACCCTCCTCCGCCTGCAGGTTCCTTGATGGAAGGATTTTCAAGTTCCACCGCTACCCTGGCCCTTTCCGCGCCCCGAGAGCAAACCGTGCCCGACGCCTTCACCTCCCGCGTTAATCCCCAGGGATTACCCTCCTCCCGGGGGATGATTTTGTTTCCCTTCCCGTCACCGCCCGCCCCGGGTACACTATAATATTACCCGCCCGGAGAGGTTTTTGGTCACTTCGTGGAACGGAGTCATGCCCCTGAACAGCGCGCAGAAAACGGGAGAGAGCCTGCTTTCCTTGGTGGGAAACGCACCGCATCACAGCATCCACGCCCTCAACCAGCTGGATCCCGAGGTCAAGGAAAGGGTATATTCCCTGCTCATACCGGAGCGCGTTTTCGATCTCTTTCACATCGACCGGGTCAACTTCACCAACCCGGCGGGCGATAGGGTGGTAAAGTTCATCGCCCCACGCCAGGCGGGTTTCGCCATCATCGAGGTGCGGGAGCACCCGGAAGACCGCGACTGCATATTCTTCCTGGAGATCGCGGATACCGCTTTCTTCAAGGTGGAAGTCACCTTCCTGATCGTCAACGATCCGCGATCGCCCCGTTTCAACACGGACATCGACGATTCGGGCCGCCGCACCAAGTTCGGGACCACGCGTCGCAACATCCCCGAGGAGGTCCGCGCCATGCAGGCCGGGCTGGCTCCCGGCCAGGTCAGGCGAGGATTGCGGTTGCTCGGCGAGTTCCTCCCCCTGGCATTGAGCTTCGTCTCCGCCATGGGGCACGACATGCTGCTCGCCGAACCCCTGGCCTACCACGACGCCATCATCTTCGAGCACCACGGTTTCAACTACGTGCGGGGCAGGAAAAAGATGGAGGATATCGACCGGGAATTCCGACCCGGCGGGGAGCTTTACCGCAAGCTGGACGGAAGCACGCCCTTCCGCATGCCAGGTGCGGAGAAGACGGTCCGTGGCCGGAGCTGGGCCATCCACGACGGCATACTGGGTGAGCCGTGGAAAGACGTGGAGATGTACCGCAACGTGGACCGGCCGGCGAACATATGCACCTTCCCGGGCTGGGTCTATTGAGCGCATCAAGCATCGTCCCCCGCCCCCCGTAAGCGGCTCCCGCGATCCTTCCAATCCTTTCCAGGCACAAAACGCCGCGGGGAAAGGGGGCTCGGCGCCGAGTGGCTCTCCTTGTGGCCATTCGGGCTACCCCAGCAATCGGTAAACCCTTACCTATATTCAAGGCCGCGCACCCGGCGGAAACAACCCTTGTCCCCGGGGCGTTCCCGCCATCCCCGAGAGGTAGGGGCCATGGGTTATAATGGAGGCGAGCAGGCCGCTCGTCGCCTGGACCCGGAACAAGGAGGTTCTCATGCTGGTAAGGGAACGCATGAGCATCAACCCCGTGACCCTTTCCCCCGAGGATACCCTGCGCGAAGCGCGCCGGCTGATAAAGGAACACGGGTTGCGCCGCTTCCCCGTGGTGGAGGACGGGAAGCTGGTGGGTATAGTCACCGACCGCGACGTGCGCCAGGCGGACATGAGCTCGGCCGTGGTGCAGGAAAGGCGATACGTGGACTATATCCTGGACCGCATACAGGTCCGGGGGATCATGACCCCGGATCCCATAACCGTGACCCCGGATACCCCCATCGTGGAGGCGGCCCGCCTGATACTGGAGAACAAGATAGGGGGCCTGCCGGTGGTGGAGGGTGGCAAGTTGGTGGGCATCATCACCGAGACCGACCTCATAAGGACCCTGGTGGAGATGCTCGAGGGGAAGCGGCCTTCCTGAACCCCGTGCCCTCTGGCCACTCTAGGTCATGCGGGCAAGCGGCGCTTTCCATGCCGGATCCGCTTTGCTTCCAGGCCAAAAGGTTGCCCCTCCACGCTCCCGCTCCATGACCCATAAACCCGCCGGGTGGCGTCTCCCCCAGGCAACGGTCCACCTCGCCGAGGAGTGACCGTGGCCTCCCGGGCCGTAAAGGGACGGGCTTCGATCCCTGCGTCCCGGAGAAACGCGGCGCGGGGATGAAGGGGCGTCCCTTGCCCATGGGCCGCATGGGGGACCGCACGTTGACACCGCAGATCCCCGGTGGTAACTTGCTTTTCAAACCCCTTCGCGAGGTGATGGCGTTGATCGTGGTCATGTCCGAAGGCGCCAGCCGCGAGCAGATAGAAGCGGTGATGCGCAAGATCGAGGAGTTCGGCCTCAAGACCCATCCCATCTACGGTGTCCGCAAGACGGTAATCGGCGTCATCGGCGACGACAAGACCAAGATCGTGGAGACCATGGCCGGATATCCCGGCGTGGAGCAGATAATCCCCATCCTCAAGCCCTACAAGTTCGCCGCCCGCGAAACCCATCCCCAGGACACGGTGATAGAGGTGGCGGGAGTACGGATAGGCGGCGACAGGGTGGTGGTCATGGCCGGACCATGCGCGGTGGAAAGCCGCGAACAGATAATCAACACCGCCCGGCTGGTGAAGATGGCCGGTGGCTCCATACTCCGCGGCGGGGCCTTCAAGCCGCGCACCAGTCCCTACAGCTTCCAGGGGTTGGGAGAAGAGGGATTGCGCTACCTGGCCGAAGCCCGCGAGGAGACCGGCCTCCCGGTGGTCACCGAGTTGACCGATCCCCGCCTCATCGATCTCTTCTGCCAGTATACGGACATCATCCAGGTGGGGGCGCGCAACATGCAGAACTTCGTCCTGCTCACAGAGATAGGCCGCAGCGGACACCCCGTGCTCCTGAAACGCGGCCCCAGCTCCAAGATAGAAGACCTGCTCCTGGCCGCGGAGTACATCATCAAGGAGGGCAACCGGAACATCATCCTCTGCGAGAGGGGAATCAGCACCTTCGAGACCTATACCCGTAACACCCTGGACCTTTCCGCGGTGGCGGCCCTGAAGAAGCTAACCCACCTACCGGTGGTGGTGGATCCCAGCCACTCGGTGGGCATCGCCTCGCTGGTTCCCGCCATGTCCCTGGCCGCGGTGGCGGCGGGCGCAGACGGCCTGCTCATCGAGATCCATCCCAATCCCAACGCCGCCCTGTGCGACGGGCCGCAATCCCTGGATTTCGAGACCTTCTCCAACCTCATGGGCAAGCTGCGCAAGGTGGCCGCGGCCATCGGGAGATCCCTTTGAAGCCCGAAGCGCTCGCCGCGCGGTAAACGTGAGCCCCGCCTCCATCCGGCTGGTAAGCGGCGCTTCGCCTCCCTTCGGGGACCTTCCCGCCTTCCCGAAAACCTCTCCCCGTCTCCCTGGCGCGCCTGATCTGCCTCACAGGGAGTAAAAGGAAAGCCCGGGCATGCCCTGGATGGTACACACGAAGTCCTGCTGCAGGTCCTCCTTGAGGGGGAACCTTTCCAGGAAAAGGTTCACCTCCACCCTTTGGTCCCGTTCCTCGGTGCGCAGGGGATTGGGTATGGTCAGGAAGGGGTGTAACTCGGTCAAGGCGGCGTGCAGCTCGTCCATCAGGTTGCGGTCCTGGTCCCGGAAGATGCCCGCCAGGGAGAATTGGGTCGCGTACTCGAAGAAAACAACCCTGGCAATGCCGATCAGCTTGCGCCGGTAGGAAAACCCGTACACCTCGAGGGGAGAGATCGTCTCCGGCCTCCGGAAATCGTCGGGGCCCATTAACCTGAAGCCGGGAACCGACTCCTCCAGCGCGGAGACCACTTCCTCCGCCTCGTGGCCCTCCCCTGCCAGGCAGGTGATACCCTTGAGGACCACGCCGCCGGCGATGATGACCTTGGACTGGGCCGGCCTGGCCGCCATCAGGCCGCGGTCCATGAGGGCCAGGCCCGCATCCTCCTCCAGGAACCTCTGCAGGTTGTCCATGTCCACCCCGAAGGCGTAGAGGTTCACCCTCTGCCAGCCCTCGCGCTGGTGGCGGGCCAGGACGCCCACCCCGGGCGTTCCCCGGTAGGCATAGAAGAAAGCCCTGTGCTTGACCACGTTCCCTTCCGCCTCCACGACCGCGCGCATAACATCCGCGCGCTCCGCGATCCCCTCCTCGCTGCTCTTGCGCATCCCTGCTCTCGACATACCTACTATATTCTTCTCGACCGCCGCTGTGATACCTTTTATAGAAGGCAGCACGGAATCGGAGCCCACAGGCGGGCAAGGCCCCTCCCAGGGCCTGGCCTTGCCAGGGGTCCCCGGACGGTAAGTTCCGGTCCCGGTGGGCTATTTTAACCCGTTCGAGGACAGGAGGTGCCCGGAGTGATTCGTTTCTGGATAGGCTGGCCCATTTTCCGCGTGGTGGCCCTCTTCTACCATTACCGTTGCTCGGGTTACGAGAACGTTCCCCGCAAGGGACCCCTCCTGGTGGTGGCCAACCACAACAGCCGCAAGGACCCGGTGGCCATAAACCTGGCCCTCAAGCGACCGGTGCGCTTCATGGCCAAGAAAGAGGCCTTCGATCCCCGCAACAGCCTATTCGAGTACCTCATGGTGCGCATCTTCTTCGCCTATCCCGTGGACCGGGAGAGGCCAGGCCCGGAGGCCATCCGCCGCACCGTGGAATACCTGGAACGGGGGGAATGCGTGGGCATCTTTCCGGAGGGCACCCGCCACGATGACACCAAGCTCCACCCTTTCACCCACGGGGCGGCCTACTTCGCCTGGAAGACCGGAGTTCCCGTCCTCCCGGTCGGCATCACCGAGGAGAAAGGGAAGGATTATCACATCAATATCGGCAAGCCCTTCCGGGTGCCCCGGCTGGAGGGCAGGCCGCACAAGGTCCTCCCGGAGCTCACCCGCCTGATACGCGATAAAGTCCGGGAACTCCTGCCCCCCGATTGGGAAGTCCTGGAAGAAGAGGAAGAACCTCCTCAGGCCCCGCAGTAGGGCTCCGGGCAACCCTTCAGCCAGAGCTGGACGATCATCTGGAAGAGCACCGGCACGTCAAGGTTGGCCTCCTTGTCCACCACGACGTCGATGACCGTGGGGCGGTCGGAGGACGCCGCCTCCTCCAGCGCCGGCCTGATCTCCTCGGGGTCCTCCACCCTTATGCCCCTGGCCCCCATGGCCTCGGCCAGGAGGTCGTGGCGGATCTCCCCGAACTCCACGCCGCAATACCGCTGCCCGAAGGCGGCGTGTTGCGCTCCCTTGATCATCCCCCAGGCGCTGTCATTGGCGACGATGTCGATTATGGGCAGCTTGTAACGCACCGCGGTCTCGATGTCCTGGCAGTTGATCATGAAGGACCCGTCGCCGTGGATGATGTACACCGGCCGTTCGGGGTTGGTGAGTTTGGCCCCCATGGCGAAGCCGATGCCCACCCCCAGCTGGCCGGTCCCCTCGGCGAAGAGATAGGACCGGGGATGGTATACCCTTCCGGCGATGTTGGTCCACAGGGCGGTGTTGCCGCCGTCCATGACCAGGATGCCGTCCCGGCCCAGGAACTCCACCGCCTCGGTCACCAAACGCAGGGGGTGGATGGGCTTGGCGTCGGAGCGGGCCATCTCCTCGTAGGAGCTTAAGGCCTGCTCCTCCAGCTCGCGGTAGCCGGCCATGAAATCGCGCGGGGCCTCCACCGGCCCGGTTTCCTTTTTCACCCGCTCGATGATCTGGCGCAGCACCGCCTTGGCGTCCCCCACTATGCCCAGGTCGAACTCCCGGTTGAGGCCGATGTTAGAGGGGTCTATGTCCACGTAGATGAACTTCTGCACCGATGGGTCCCCCCACATGTTGGGCTGGCCCCAGAAATCCAACTCCGACATGGTGCAGCCAACGTTGAGCACCAGGTCGGATGTGGATTCGGCCATGATGGCCCCCATGCCCTTGGGCAGGAGCAAGAGGGGATGGTCCTCGGGGAGGGTTCCGCGGCCGGAGACGCTGGTGGTCACCGGGATCTGCAGGTATTCCGCCAGTTCCCTGACCTCCTCCCAGGCCTTGGAGCGCATCACCCCACCCCCGGCGTGTATGAGGGGCTTCTCGGCGGAAAGGAGCATCTCCACCGCCCTGTCTACCGCCTCCGGGTCACCGCAGGGGCGGATTTCGGTGCGGTAACGTTCCGGGGGCAGGAAAACCTTCTCGTCGATCTCCCCGTTCTGGAAGAGGACGTCCACGTTGAAGTCCAGGTGAACGGGTCCCGGCCTCCCGGTGGTGGCCTCCCGGAAGGCCCAGTGCACCAGGTCGGGGATACGGTCCCAGCGGTTCACCAGGGCGTTCCACTTGGTGATGGGCTTGAAGAGGTTGACCTGGTCCAGCTGCTGCTGGGACCCCTTGAAGGGATAGGAACGGTCGGAGTGGATCTGCGGGGTGATGACCACCATGGGGATGCTGTCGTTGTAGGCCACGTAGACCCCCGCCACCAGGTTGGCCGCGCCGGGGCCCACCGTCCCCGTGCATACCCCCACCATGTCCGAGGTCCGGGAGACGGCGTCGGCCATGTGCGCGGCCACCGCCTCGTGGTGGGTCATCACGAACTCCATCCCGTTGGGACGTCCCACGCGGGCGATGGCGTCGGTGAAGGTGCACAGCTGGCCGCCCGGAATGCCGAACACCCACCTCACGCCCTCCTTGAGTAGCGCCCGTACCAGAACCTCCCCGCCGTTCATCAGGGCCATGACCTTACCTCCTCTTCACTTGGATCCTGCCGACGGATTCTCGCCAAGCCCCAAAGCTCGGAGCAGCCTCTTCCCATTATATGCGCGCGGGGCTGCACCTCCAAAGGGCGATATGCCTCATCCGATGCCCCATGAACCGCCGGCCGGGAATAAAGGTCGTATGCCTCGCCTTTTCCCGCCCGCGCTTTTCTCGCCCCTCCTGCGCCTCGTCGCCACGTGGAAGAAACGCGCTCTCCAGGCCCCTTGCCCGCCTTCCCTCCAGCGGTCCTTCGACCAACTTCTCCTAACCCCGCACGGCCACGAACTGCAAGCGTCGGGTCCTGGCACCCGGTTTGCCCAGACCGGCGGAGTCCAACACCTCCACCTTGCGGAACCCCGCCCCCTCGAGGAGGGTAACGAGTAGCTCGGCGGGATAGGCCCTTTCGCGGTGCACCTCCACCCATCCTCCCTCCCCTCCCTCCTCCCTCTCCAGGCGCATGGTGAGGGTGGCGGTGGAGGTGGCTTCCTCCCATTCGCTCCTCCAGGTAAGGCGCCACCCCTCGATCCCGAAGGACCACTCCGCGTCGTCGCCTCCCTCCCTCAACTGGTAGGCGGTGTTCACGTCGAAGAGGAGACGGCCTCCCGCCTCCAGTGCGCGGGCGAAGGAGGAGGCCGCCCGTTGCACGTCCTCCACGTCCAGAAGATGGTTCAGCGAATCGGTGGCGCAAAGTAGAGTCCGTACCTTCCACGGCAGGTAGAGGTAGCGCATGTCCTGGCGGATGAGGGCCACGCGCGCGCATCCCCGGAGGCGGGCGGCGGCCAGCCGCAGCATCTCCTCGGAACGGTCCACGCCGATTACCCGGCTCCCCCGCCGAGCCAGGTACGCCGTGGCCAGGCCCGTACCGCAGGCCACGTCGGCCACCCTGTCCAGCTCGAGTTCATACCTCCTGGCCAGGCGTTCGAAGTTCTCCATCCAGAGCTGGTGAAGGACCTCTCCCACCAGGCGGTCGTAGATAAGCGAGGACAGGCGGTAGGGAGGGATCTCGACGTCCCCCTTTCCGCCCTCGTACCCGCCCCCCTTCCCCCGAGGCCCGTAGGCCGCGCCGGAGGGAGTAGGTAGGGTCATCCGGGGTCGCGCCTCGCGTCCCATCGATCTTCTCCACTCCACCAGAGCTGAAGGTCCCTCCCCCACTTTCTGGCCTTTTCCAGGGCCCCGCCCACCTCCCGTATGGCGCCGGCCGCATCCACTCCGGCGTAGGTCTGGGACCCCCACTCCTTCACCCGGATGACGTGGAAGAAATAGGCCACCGTGGGCCGGGTGCAACGGAAGGTCTCCGGGACGTCCCTCCCGCAGCAGGAGATGAAAAGCCCCCTTCTCCGGGCCGCGAACTCCTCGGTCACCGGATGGGATTTGAGGACGTAGGTCAGAGCCCAGAAGCGCTGGCAGCGGTCGATAAGGGCCTTGGCCTGCGCGCAGATGTTCATGGAGAAGACGGGAGCCGCCAGGACCACCGCTCCCGCCCGCTCCAGGTGCGGGTATATGGCTTGCATATCGTCCTTCTGGACGCATTCACCGTCACGCGAGCAGGCGTCGCATCCCCGGCAGGGGCGGATATCCATCTCCGCCACCCGGAAGGTCACTGGCTCCACGCCGGCCTCCGTCGCCCCTTCCACCAGAGAATCCAGGAGGAGGGAGGTATTGCCGCGGCGCCGCGGGCTGGCGTAAAGTGCCAGGAGGTATCGGTTCTCGGGCTCCATCCCTCGCTCCGGTGGCACGGACATCCCCGGCTCATGCCACGGGCCCTAAAAGGCCCTGCATCTCGCGCAGCAGGCGGTCGTGTTCCTGCCGCAACCTCTGGTATTCCCTGCGCCTCTCGTCCAATAGCCGGTCCAGGCGCCTTATCTCCTCCACGATCTCGCTCTCCCGTTTCTCCACCTCGGAGAGCTTGGATCGCAGGTCCTCGAGGCGCTCGCCCCGCACTATGGCGGAGGCTATCTGCTTGATGAGGGTGTTCAGGAGAAAGAGGTCGAACTCCCCGAAGGCCTGCCCACGCTTGGTGTTCAGGTTGAGCACCCCCAAAAGCTCTCCCTCGGCGATTATGGGAACGCTCAGGGCGTCGGACACCTTGCGCCTGGTCCGCAGCCGCGGATCCATGAGGTCGTCCAGGAGGAGCATCCCCTCCCTCCTCTCCGCCACCAGGCCGGCGATGCCCTCGCCCACCCGGGTGCGGGCCTTCTCCACCACCTCCCGGCGCAAGCCGTGGGCGGCCTTGATGACCAGGGTATCGCTTCCCGGAGGGTCGATGAGCATGATGGAACCCGAGGTGGCCTCCATGACCTCCAGGGCTCCCTTGAGGATGCTCTGCAACAGGCTGTGCATGTCGCGGAAGGACATGATCTGCTCGTTGAGGCGCCAGACCATGTCCAGTTCCTTGATCTTCCGGACGTATCTCTCCTCTCCCCCCTCAGCCCCGCCGCGCTCCATTACCTTCACCCCCGCCTCAGGCACTCCCCGCTTTCCTGGCCGCTATCACCGCCGCCCCCAGGGCCCCTATCACCTGGGGGTCCATCCCCAGGTCCTCCACTTTCACCTGGAGCCTTCTCTCCAGGGACATGATGAGGCCCCGGTTCTTAGCGCAACCGCCGGACACGGAGGCTCTCCCGTCCAGCCCCACCTTGCGCACCAGCACGGCCAGGCGGGAGGCGATGGCCTCGTTTATGCCCGCGGCGATGTCCTCGAGGGCTACCCCCTCGTTGAGGAGGGTTATGACCTCGGACTCAGCGAATACGCTGCACTGGCTGGTGATCTGCGCCGGTTTCATGGACTTCAGGGACAGGCTGGTTAGTTCTTCCAGGGAGACCTCCAGCACGCGGGCCATGGCCTCGAAAAACCTGCCCGTTCCCGCCGCGCACTTGTCGTTCATGGCGAAATCCACCACCCGCCCCTGGGAGTTGATGCGTATAACCTTGCAATCCTGCCCCCCGATGTCTATGAGGGTGCGCTCTCCCGGCCGGAGGAAAAAGGCACCCAGCCCGTGACAGGTGATCTCGGAGACGTTCTCGTCGGCGAAGGGGATGCGCACCCGGCCGTAGCCGGTCCCGACCACGTAGGCGATTTCCCCGCGGGACGTGAGCCCCGCTTCCCGCATGGCCAGCTCCAAGGCCTGCTCGGCGGTTATCTCCGGCCTCACCGCGCAGGGGATGACGGAATATCCGAGCACCTCCTCTCCCCGCATGAGGAGGGCCTTGCCCGTGGTGGAACCCACGTCGCAACCGGCTACCAGTGGCGGGCCGGCCATTCCGGACATCACCTCCCGTGTGCCCTTTCCGGGCCACATCCGCTGCCATAAACCCGCATCCATTCTACCAGAAGCGATCCCCTCCCTCCCGGGCATCATCCGCCGGAGGGATTGGCCGCCTCCCCCGCTCCGCCGCGCGCGGGCTGGCATGGCCAAGGGGCGGCGGGGGCCTTGCACTCGCTGATCTTGGGACGACGGTCCTGTGGAAGACGCGGGAAATACCCCCGAAGGGTACGAGGAGGCGGGTCGGGACTCCGGGCGTGCCGTCCTGTTTTTCGTCATACCCCGGTGATAGCATTAAGGCACGGGGCTGCGGCCCACCGCGCGGCAACGCGTGGTGGCAGCGGGTTCCCGATGTAGGGCCACGTTACCGGCCGAGAAAGGGAAGCGGGTAAAGCCCGGCGTTTAAGGGCCCTCCCGCGGGGGATATTAGGCATGACCCGCGGACTCAGCGGGGCGCGTGCCGGCTGGCGTTTAAGGCAGGTAAAGGCGGTGCGGGAAAGCGAGGGACGGGGAATGGAGATCACCTTCATCGAGGCCAGGGACTTGCCGGACGCCTGGTTCCAGTGCGTGTACCACATCTTCGACAGGGGCAGGGAATACGTTATCGAGCGGGGCAGCTTCAAGGGAAACCGCCGCCTGGAGTACGACTTCGTGGTGGTGAAGATAAAGTACCCCGAGACCCGCCCCCTGATTCCCGACATCCCTCCCGGCATCGGGTTGCCCCCTCCCACGGACATGGACTACGTGCACGACTACCTGGAAAAGCTGTGTTCCTCCAGCTCCAAGGCGGAGAACGAGGACTATACCTACGGCATGTACCTGGAGCACCAGATACAGGAGGTCATCCGCATGTACCGGGAGGAGGGATTCGGCACCAACCAGGCCTGCATGGCGGTATGCGATCCCCAATCCATCTACCTCGACGACCCCCCCTGCCTCCGCCAGATAGACACCCGTATCTACCCCGAGGAGCGCAAGCTGCATTTCGTGGTCTATTTCCGCTCCTGGGACCTATGGGCCGGCTTCCCCTCCAACCTGGCGGGCATCCAACTCCTCAAGGAGTACATGGCGGAGGAGATCGGCGTGGAGCCAGGGGAGACCATAGCCATCTCCAAGGGCATGCACCTCTACGATTACGCTTGGGAGCTGGCCAAGATCCGCCTGGGAAAGTCCTGAACCGGGCCTCGTGATGGTGGGAAGGGAGCGGAAGGGAAGGCCGTGGCCAAAGGGACCGCCTGATGCCGACCACCAGGGGAACCTGTGAGGATGACCCGAAAGGAAGTAGGGCGGGCAGGGGAAGCAGGGGCCGGGAAGGCCGCTTCTCTCCCGAGGCGCGGAAGAGACGGGGCCACAAAGGAGCAACCCGATCCGTGATATGCGCGCCACCTTCCTATATAATGGGATAACACGGGTACCCAGCCACTAACATGCGCGGAACCCGGAGACGAGGGGAGCCGGTCTTTGCGGTTGTGGTCTCCCGGGTACGCCGGATGGTTCTTCAACACGGCGGGAAGGCAGGAGGTGAGGGCCATAGATCCCCTTGCCGTGGAGTTGAATGAAATTTTACGCGAGAACGCCCCCGACCTCTACCGGTCCCTCTCCTCCTTGGGGAAGGAGCTCTATTTCCCTCGGGGCATCCTCACCCACGCGGCGGAGGCCAATAAGCTGGCCTACCGCTACAACGCCACCATCGGCATGGCCACCCACAAGGGGAAGCCCATGTACCTGCGCACCCTGCGCAAGTACATAAAGAACCTTAAAGCCGAGGAGGCCTTCCCCTATTCCCCCACGGCGGGATTGGCGGAACTCAGGCGCCTTTGGAGGGAACACCAACTGGCCATGAGCCCGGGCCTGGAGGGAAAGAGCTTTTCGCTGCCCGTGGTGACCAGCGGGCTCACCCACGGCCTGAGCATCATGGCGGACATGTTCTGCGATCCGGGAGACCGGCTCCTCCTGCCGGACATGAGCTGGGGAAATTACCGCCTGATCTTCGGCGTGCGCCGGGGAGCGGATATCGTCCGCTACCCCTTTTTCGGGTCCCACGGGGGCCTCGACGTGAAAGCCTTCTCCTCGGCGCTGGAGTCCCTTCCCCGTCCCGGCAAAGCCCTGATCATCCTCAACTTTCCCCACAACCCCACCGGGTACACCCCTACCCGGGAGGAAGCGGCGGAGACGGTCGCTGCCCTCCTGAAAGCCGCCGACGGGGGCCTCACCCTGGTGGTCGGGGTGGACGACGCCTACACCGGCCTGTTTTACGAGGAGGAGAGTTTCACGGAGTCCTTCTTCTCCCTCCTGGCGGACTGCCATCCCCGCATCACGGCCATCAAGATCGACGGCCCCACCAAGGAGGACTACGTGTGGGGGTTCAGGGTGGGCTTCATCACCTTCAGCCACCGCAGCCCCGGAAAGCGGGAAGCGGTTTACGAGGCCCTGGAGAAGAAGGTGGCCGGCCTCATCCGCGGTACCATATCCAAGTGCTCCACGCCCTCCCAGCACCTTCTCGTGCGGGCCATCAAGTCGCCCGGGTACCGGGAGGAGAAGGAGGAGAAGTTCAACATCCTTCGGGAACGCTACCGGGAGTTGAGGAGGGTCCTGGAGAACCCGCGCTTCGCCGAGGTTTTCACCCCCTATCCCTTCAACAGCGGTTACTTCATGTGCCTGCGCCTGCACGACGTGGATGCGGAGATACTGCGGCGCCACCTCCTCGAGAGGCACGGGGTCGGGGTAGTGGCCACCGGGCCCCGGGAGCTGCGTATCGCTTTCTCCTGCCTGGAAAAGGAGCAGATAGCCGACCTCTTTGATATACTTTATGATGCCGTACGGGAAGCCAGGGAAAAGGAGACGGTGAAACACTGAGGGGTAAGAAAGAAAGGCGCCCTCCAGCGCAAGCGGGACACGTCGCCTCAATCGGTGGCAGACGGGGAAAGCGAACCGCTGAGGGGCGGGAAAGAGGAGAAAGGGATTGTCGGGCAACGGTAAAGGCGGAAGCGGTAAGCGTTCCAAGCGAATATATATCGTGGACGTCACCAACCGCGATGGCGTCCAGACCTCACGCCTGGGATTGGCCAAGCTCCAGAAGACCATCATCAACCTCCTGTTGGACGAGATGGGCATCTGGCAGAGCGAGTTCGGGTTTCCCACCACCCGGCACGAAACCAATTACCTGCAGGCCAACCTCGAGCTGGCGGAGATGGGGGTCATCCACCACACGCGCCTTTCCGGCTGGGTAAGGGCCATAAGTTCCGACGTGGAACTGGCCAGGGAGCTCGTCCCCAACCTGAAATATATCAACATCTCCATCTCCACTTCCGAGCAGATGATCCGTGGTAAGTGGAACGACCGCTACGGGTTCAAGGACGTGGTGCGCATGATGACCGAGGCCCTGGACTGCGCCCATGAGCTCGGTTTCCAGTCCGTGGGGGTGAACGCGGAGGACGCTTCCCGGACCTCCGACGAACACCTCGTCGAGTTCACCCTGGCAGCCAAGGAACATGGGGCGGAACGCTTGCGGTACTGCGACACCCTGGGTTACAACGACCCCTTCACCATCTACGAGCGCATCAACCTGTTGGCCCGGGAAACGGGGATGGACATCGAGCTGCACTGCCACAACGACCTGGGCATGGCCGTGGCCTGCTCGGTGGCCGGGGCCAAGGGCGCCCTGGACGGAGGAGTGAACGCCTATATCAACACCACCATAAACGGCATGGGGGAGCGGGCGGGAAACGCGGACCTGGTGTCGGTGATCCTGGCCATCAAGAAGTCCTCCCTCTTCGACGGGGAGGACGTCCTGGACGACGCGGTCAACTTGATGGCCGCCTGGAAGACGGCCAAATACGCCTCCTACGCTTTTGGCGTCCCCATCCCTATCAACCAGCCCGGGGTAGGAGACAACGCCTTCGCCCATGAATCCGGGATCCATGCCGACGGCGCCCTGAAAAGCCGGCGCAATTACGAGCTCTACGACTACGAGGAGCTGGGGCGGGGAGAGCCGGAGATCATCGAGACAGGGCGCAACATCACCCTGGGCGAATACTCGGGCATCAAGGGGTTCCGCAACGTGTACGAGAAGTTGGAGGTGGAGTTCCAGTCCGAAGAGGAGGCCCGCGATATCCTGGAGCTGGTGCGCTACGCCAACGTCACCACCCAGAAGCCCCTGGTGGAGGACGAGCTCCTCTTCATAGCCCGCTACCCGGACCTGGCCCGCAAGATACTGACCCTGGACCTGTCCCATATCACCTTGAAGAGTAGGGCTTAGGAGGACAAAGATGGAGGAAGTGCCGGAGGAGGTCCTGAGGAAACTGGCCCGGTATTACAACCTGTACAAGCACGGCACGCCTTCCGACTCCATCCCCCCCTGGATTCGCAACATCAACAACATGAGCAAGACGGACCTCGAGTACGAGACCCGGGACGCCATACGCACCTGCCGGGACCTGCGCCGGAAGCTCAACGAGCTGGAATACGAGGGAGAGAAGCTCATCCCCGTGAAGAGCAAAAGGGAAAAGCTGGCCGAGGAACTCCGCCGGGAGTGGTCATACATGAGCTATTACCTCTACACCCTTTTCCGGCACTCCGGCGTAAAGGTCCCCGAGGAGGAGTTCGACGAGTTCCTACGCAACGAGACCGGAAGCCGCTCCTACATCACCAACCTCTCCTCCCAGCGTCCTTGATGCCCCCGCCTCCCCCGCCCGTATGGCCTTGCCTCCCCGTAATCCGGCGCGACGCCCCGTTCGACCCTCATGGCATCGGGAAGGGTGTCCTATATCTGCCTATCGCGGCACCTTGCGGCCCTTCCCTTTCCTGAAGGCCAACAATACCGCCTTCCGCGACCCGGGAGGCCCCTTTCGGCTGGACACCCACCCCGGAACACCCCTCCTCTTCGGCCCTGACCGGCCGGTTCACGGGGTTAAACTTCCGCTTTTCCGCTCCGATAAAAGATACCGTCCGGATCTTGAGATCCGAACCGGGGACATCGGGATACCATTTCTCGAGGCCTACAATACCGCCTTCCGCGACCCGGGAGGCCCCTTTCGGCTGGACACCCACCCCGGAACACCCCTCCTCTTCGGCCCTGACCGGCCGGTTCACGGGGTTAAACTTCCGCTTTTCCGCTCCGATAAAAGATACCGTCCGGATCTTGAGATCCGAACCGGGGACAACGGGATACCAAGAACCGGGGGTCTGGGAGACATGGACGCTCGCGAACTGGCGGAAAAAATTGCCTACCTCCTCCTGGAAAGGGAACACCTCTACGACGAGGATATCGGTTACGAGTTCGGGGTGGATGACTTCGAGGTCATCAAGGCCAAGAACATACTGTGCCGCTATTACGGCATCGCGGTGGAAAAGTGGAACCGCGAGGACGGCGAGGAGCGGCAGGCGCTTTTTCTGCTCCCGGAATTCACCGGCCCGGACGGCCCGGAGCTCATCCGCCGCGTCTTCCACGACCCGGATTTCAAGACCCGCCGCAGGCAGCGCGAGGAAGCGCGCAAATCCCAGATCCGCGGCGAGGTCCGGGAGATCCTCAGCCGCCTGGAGGAGGAATGGGGCGACTTCCTCCCCCAGGTCAAGACGGACGGTCCCGGTCCATGACCGACGCGGGCTTCCTGGGCCCAGGGCGGCCCGCAAATGGCCTGAGCCCGCACCGGGCTGACCTCCGTCGCCGCGCGGGGAAAAAGCGGAGGGCCAGCGAACCCGAGGGCCCGGGGCGGGAGACGTATAACGCGAGGTCCCTTTTTTCCTTTTCCGCGCGAGCGATCCCGCGTTTCCCCCTCCCGCGAGAAGGCCTCTTTTCATCACCCGTGCCGGGGGAAACCACGTCGCGTGGAGGAGAATGGCCGGGGGTGCGGGGATCTCGCGGTGATCAGAGGAATCTCACGCGCACTTCCAGGGCCGACCTTTCTTTTCTTTCCCATTCCCAGGAGACGGGCTCACCGCGGGAGAGGAAAGAAGCGGCGATACCGGCCACGATGGGGTAGTTGAAGGGGTTTTCCACCCGGGCCTCCAGGAACTCCCCTGATCCCCGGGTATAAACGGGATTGCCCATACCCCGGTAGGCCAGGAAGAAGAGGTCGCGGACCCTCTCCTCCGGCCCGCGCCTTTTCCACTCCAGGCGGGGAAGGACGGTGTCCACCATCTCCTTAACCTGACGGGCCATGAGCTCGTCGAGTCCTGGAAGGTGATCCTGCTTTATCTCCTGGTAGGCGGCGTTGATCCCCGCCGTGTCCAGCATGGCCACCGCCTCCCCATTGTGGGTGTCCAGGACCAGCCCCCGGGAGGTGTCCCAGGCGAAGAAGCTGACCGGGAAGGGGGCCAGGCACCGCCCGCACCGGCGGTAGACGATATTTCCCGGCAGGGGGTCCTCCTCGGCCGAGGACATGGGGGGCGGGGTCAGCTCTTTTCCGCCCACGGTGACCCCGAACCTCTTCTCCCCCTTCTCCTCCCAGTAGGCCACCTCGGCCACCCTACCCTCTCCCGCCTGCACCGCACCCAGAACGTCCCCAGCGAAAAAGGCGTCGCTGTAGCACTGCGTGCAGCCCACCAGGAGCTCGTGGCGCTTGCGGTAGGAGATAACCCGGGCATCCGCCATCCCCAGGATGCGCGCCTGATCGCATAACAGGTCGTAGAAAGTCCTTCCGCCGAAGGGCACCCTGGCTACCACTTTTTTCCACCCCGTCATGATGGAGCGCACGTAATGGAACGCGTCCACGGACTTGCACCGGGTGAGGATGCGACTTCCTTCCTCTCCGAACATCTCCTCCGCCCGCCGCAATATTCCCTCCACCACCCTCCGTTCCATGATCACCAGCCTCTGGGCGGAATCCCGGCTGAGGATGCGGCCGTCATCGGTCCAGGTGTGATTGCGGGAGATGGACAAAGGGACGCCGCAATCCGGGCACAGGCGCAGAAAAGGGTGCATCAGGGAAAGGCCGCGGGCGCGGACCACCCTCCTGCCGGGACGGTAGCCCCCTTCGGAAGCGGACAATTCCTCTCTACGCCCGGGCGCGCTTCCCACGGTTCATGCCTCCAAGTATCAATTTCCCCGGGCGCCGGAGAGGCCTTACCGCGGGCGGCACTTCTCTTTAGGACACCGCTCCGAGGATATCGGCGGTCAGGCCGTCCAACGCCCCATCGCTTTGAATCCCGCACGCCGGTTCCGCGAATCCCTGACCAGCTTCATTCTACCACGCCACCATCATGCATCGTCGCCCTGGGCCCCGGACTTGAAATCCTCCCGTCTCCGCATTGCCGAAGGCCCACGCCCGCCGCGGATGTACTTTCATGGTTGCCGAAGGCCCACGCCCGCCGCATGCATGCCTTCACAAGTGGTTTTCCGGCCTTACAATACCGAAAAAGCGTATATGGATAATAAAGGGAGGGGGTTGGCCCCCTCCCTTTGCCGTCTCCCATCCTGTTTACTTGAGCTGTTCGCGGGTGAAGCCCAGGATGCGCCGGGCGGTGACCAGGAGCTGGATCTGGCCCGTGCCCTCGAAGATGTCGTTGATCTTGGAGTCGCGCATCCACTTCTCCAGGAGGTACTCGCGGGAATACCCCAGGGGACCCATGAGCTCCACTGCCTTCTGCGTGATGCGGGTCACCGCCAGGCCCGCCTTGGCCTTGGCCATGGAGGCCTGCAGGTCGTTGCGCAGGCCGTTGTCCAGCATCCACACGGCCCTCCAGGTAAGCAAGCGCGCCGCCTTGAGGTCGGCCTCCATCTGCATGATGTCCCTCTCCAGGGAGGTCATGCGGTGGGGGTTGATTCCGTAGCGCAGCTCCACTCCCTCCTCCTTGAGGGTCTCCTTGATGAAGTCCAGGGCAGCCCGGCCCACCCCGATGGCCATGGCCGCCACCAGGGGCCGGGTGGCGTCGAAGGTGGCCATCACCTTCTTGAAGCCCTCGGTCTTGGTCTTGTCCACCACCTCCGGGCTGCCCAGGATGTTCTCCTTGGGGATGCGGCAGTCCATGAAGGAGATGGACACCGTGTCCGAGCAGCGGATGCCCATCTTGTCCTCGATCTTGGTGATCTGCATCCCCGGGGTGCCGTGCTCCACGATGAAGGGCTTGATGCCCGCCCTCCCCGCGGAACGGTCCACGGTGGCCCAGACCACCACGAACCCCTCCGAGTCCTCCAGGGCGCTCTTTCCCGAGGTGACGAATATCTTCTCCCCGTTGAGCACCCACTCGTCCCCGTCCAGTACCGCGGTGGTCTTGATGTTGGCGGTGTCCGATCCTGCCTCGGGCTCGGTGATGGCCATGGCTCCCCACACCGGCTTGTCCCCCGAGAAGCGGGCCAGGAACTTCTCCTTCTGCTCCGGGGTGCCGCTGGCCTGCACCGCGGCCCCGCCCAGGCCCGGGCCCGGGAAGGACAGGGCTATACCGGCGTCCCCCCAGAAGATCTCCTCGATGGTCACCGCTCCGGCCAGGTTGGTCTCCCGGGGCTTCTTCTCCTTGGGCTCCTCGCCCTCGGGTTTCTTTTCCTCGCCCCCGGCGCCGAAGGCACCGGCCATGCCCCCGCCCATGAACTTCTGCACCATGTTCAGGAGGTCCCAAGGCTTCTCGTGCTCGTTTTCGTCGTAGTGGCGGGCTATGGGACGGATGGCCGACTCGGCGAACATGTGGATCATGTTCTTGGTGGCCTTGATGCGCGGCGAGAGTTCGAAATCTATGGTCATCTTCCCCACCTCCTTATACCATGACCATGCCCTCGAAGGTGGCGAAACCGCGCGCGTTGCGGAACCAGAGCTCCACGGGATTGTCCCGGATGTAGCCGTGCCCACCCATGATCTGCACTCCCCGGTCGCACACCATCATGGCCATGTCCGCCGCGTAGTTCTTGGCCAGGGCGGCTTCCTTCTCGAAATCCATATCCTTGTCGCAGCGCCAGGCGGCCTCCCACACCAGGAGACGAGTGGCGTCCACCTCGATGGCCATCTCGGCGATCATGAAGGCGATGGCCTGGCGGGAACCGATGGGCTCCCCGAAGGCGATGCGCTGCGTGGCGTAGTCACGGGAGTGTTCCAGGGCTCTGCGGCTCATGCCCACCGCCAGGGCCGCCAGAGCCAAGCGGGAGCGGGACAGGAGGCGCAGGAAATCGCAGCCCTCCTCCCCGCCCAGGCGGCAGACCAGGGGCACCCGGCAGTCCTTGAAGTTCACCGGGTAAGTGGCCAGGGCCTTGATGCCCATGTTCTTCTCTCGGTCGCCGATCTCCATCCCCTTGGTCCCCACGGGGACTATGAAGGCGTCCACGCCGGAGAAACCCATCCCCGGGTTGGTGGCGGCGAAGACCAGCATGTGATCGGATTCCTTGGCCAGGGGGACCAGGCACTTCTTGCCGTTGATGACGTACTCGTCACCGTCCCTCTCCGCCACCGCCCGCATGACCGAGGGACAGAAGTTGTAGTAGGGCTCCACCAGGGCGCTGGAGGCCGCCTTGTACTCCTCGCCGCAGAAAGCGGGCAGGTACTGTTTCTTCTGATCCTCGGTCCCCTGGTCCAGTACGGAGATGGCCAGCACGGAGGGGGCCATGAGGTGCATGGCCATGGAGAGATCGCCCCACCCCAGTTCCTCCAGGGCGATTACCCCGGTAAGGGCGGAAAGCTCCTCACCGAACCCCTCGTACTCCTCGGGAATGCATCCTCCCAGGAGTCCCAGCTCCCAACCCTTGGCTATGACCTCCTGGGGGACTTCCCCCGACTCGTCGCTCTCCCGCATGGCCGGTTCCATGAGGTCGGCGGCGAAGGAGGAAACGGTTTCCTGGACCAACTTCTGTTCGTCGTCCAATTCGAACGAAACCATACGCTTCACCCCTTACTTCTATCCGGCTGCCACGACTGTCTCGGTTTGCGGCGGGGGACGCCCGCTGTATTACGCCTCTCCCCCGTCACCGTTCCGCATCCATCCCCGACCCTTCTTCTTTCCCACCTCCTCTCGGAGATATCCCAGGCATTTCCTTCCCTTGGCCTGAAGCCGCCTTCCGCCGGGAACTCAATTAGACCCCAGTGCGCTGCGCAAGGCGCGCCCTATGTCTCCCTCCGGCGGTATGAGCGCCCGGATGTGGTACTCCACTATGAAGTCGGTCAAGGCGTCGACGTTCATCCCATTGCCCCTCAGCAGGTGCTCCATGATCGCGTAAACCGTGGACCCCATGACAATGGAGGTCACCACCTCGATATCGCATTCCCGCATCATGCCCTTCCGGTACATGAGTTGGAACTCCTCCCGGAGCCTCTGCCGGGCCAGCCTGGAGAGCTCCTCCACCATTTCCGAGAAATCCTCGTCGCTACCCAGCGCCTCCCGGTAGACGATGCTCGTAAGGTCGGGGTTCTCGCAATGATAGCGGAGCACCCGGGCCATGTTCTCCCTCCAGGTACGCAGCACGTTTCCCTTGCCGGAAAAGGCTTCCACCAGCCGGCGGTGGTTCTCCTCCAGCACTTCCGCGTATCCCTGGAAGAAGGCCTCGATGAGCTCCCTGAAGATATCCCGCTTGGACTCGAAGTAAAGGTAGAAGGTCCCGCGGCCGATGGAGGACTCCTCCACGATGTCCGAGACCGACGAGAGGCGGTAACCCTTGCGTGAGAACACCCTGGCGGCGCTGCGCAGGATATGCTCGCGGCGTTCGGATGCCTTCATCCTCTTCTTTGGAACTGACATGTCATTACTTTATCCGGAGGCGCCGCTTAAGTCAATCATAGCATGGCCCACACCCCTCGCCGCGAGGATCATCCGCGGCGTGGTTCCCTTCCCCGAAGGGGCTCCTCTTGCGCGCGCTTGGCCTGCCTCGACAAGCTGGCGGGATGGCCTCGCGTCTTTCGAAACCGGAAGCGCCTCCCGGAGCACGGTCCACCAACCCGTTAAGCTCCGTTTCCTCATCCCAGTCGCCGGGTCCAATCGTTGAGGATGATGGCCGCGTCGGCCACCCCGGAGATCATGGCTCCCGGCACTCCCAGGCCGGGATTGGTGCACTGCCCGGCGAGGTAAAGGCGGGGCACCAGGCGGGAGCGGTAGTTGGGCCGGAAGGGGCCCATGTTGGTCAGGCTCATCTCGATACCGAAAAAGGCACCCTCGGCGACGTTAAGCCGCCTCTCCAGCTCCGTGGGGGGGACGGAATCCAGCCATTCCACCGCGTCCGCCAAGCCGGGCAGACACCTGTGGTCCAAGAACCTCACCACCTCCCAGGCCCAATCCACGGCAATGCGGTCCCAGTCATGGTAACGCAGTCGGTATGGCGCGATATAGAAGACGGAGAGGACGTCCTTCCCCGCGGGAGCCAGACCGGGATCGTCGAAGGTGGGACATACCAGGAGATAGGCGCCGTCGGCGGGACGGTAGAGTAGGCCCCGGTCGTAGTAATCCTCCCAGATGTTGTCCACCTGTTCCCGGGGGTTGGCCACCAGGGACATGTGGGCTCCGATTCCCTCCAGCTTTCTGGAAAGCCCCATGTGGATGAGGGGAGCGGGAATGGAGCAGGGCTGCCTCCGGATGGTGCGCACCGCCCAGGAGGGGAGGTTCTCCTCCCCCACCAGTTTAAGGTAGGTGACCCTGGAATGGGCCGTGGAGACGACCGCCCGGGAGGTGAGGGCCGTTCCGTCGGCCAGCCTCACCCCGCGCGCCTCTCCGCCCTTCACGATAAGGCTCTTCACCTCGGCGCCCAGGCGTATCTCGGCCCCCAACCCCTCGGCGATGCGCGCCAGCGCGGTGGGGATGGCTATCATGCCTCCCCGGGGATAGTAATAGCCCATGCGACCGAAGTGGGCCATGGCCGTGAACAGCCCGGTACAGCGATGGGCGGGGAGTCCGGCGTAGAGGTTCTCCCAGCCGAACATGAGCTGTATGCGGGGATGGCGGAAGTAGCCGCGAACGCAGCGGTCCATGTTGCGGAAGAGCAGCTTGAGGTTCACCGGGATGGCGTATAAGAGCTCCCGGTTGGCGGCCAACCGGGCCAGCTTGGCTATACTCGTCAGGTCCTGGAGGGCGGGTAGGGGACGGCGGAGAAAGGCCAGGTAGACGTCGAACAGCTTGCCCATGTCCCGGCAGTAGCGATAGTAACCGTCCACGTCCTCCGGGGAGATGCTCCGCACCACCTCGGCCATGGCGTCGATGTCCCTGGGGAGGGGATAGGCGCTGCCGTCCTCGAAGTACACGTAGTAGACGGGGTCGATGACCTTCCAGTCCAGGTAGTCCTCCAGGCGAAGGTCCAGGAGCTCGAAGAGCTTGTAGTAGAACTCGTGCCCGATGACGAAGATGGCTCCCACCTCGGGCCGGAAGCCGCGGACGTCGTAGTTGGAACAGCAGCCCCCCAGCCTTTCCAGGCGTTCCAGGACCACCACCCTCATCCCTTGCTTGGAGAGGAGGCAGGCCGCCGTAAGCCCGCTCACCCCGGCGCCCACCACTATGACGTCGTATTGTTCGGCCACCTCTGCCACCCCCTAGACCAGTACCCGGAAGGGAAGCTCCTGGAGCTCGAAAAAGGCCTTGCGCAGGCGCCGGCGTGATTCCTCGTCGAGGTGAAAGGCCACCGCGAACCCCACCAAGAGGCCTCCGGCGAGGGCGGCGGCAACAAGCGGAGCGCGCCCGCGGGTCACGGAACTTCGGTCCATGATCTACCTCCCGAATCCCCGGTACCCCTCCCAGGGCGCGCCGAAGCCAAATCCAGGTTGTCAATGGAATTGTAAAGCCATGTCCATCCATGCTCAAGCCGCGGCGACTCTGGATGGGTTCCCCGCCTCGCGCCGTGGCGCGAGGGTGCTGCCATCATGCCTCGCCCGGCGCGACATCCAATCCCGCCCGGTATATCCTGACCTCGACATCCTGCAAGGTCACCAGGCCCTCCTTTACCATCTCCTCGATGCGGGGCAGGACGGCGTTCAAGCGTTCCTCCCTGTCAATGGCCTGGATGACCACGGGTAGATCCTCGGAGAGCCTGAGGATGGTTACCGAGTGTATCCGGCTCCTCGCCCCATAACCCTCTATACCGCGGATGACCGTGGCACCGGCCACTCCGTTCTCGCGCAGCGTCTCCACTATCGCCTGGTACAGGGGCCGGTGATGGTAGCGGTCCTTTTCCCCGATGTACACGCTCAAGAGCTTGGCTTTCCCCTCTATCTTCATGGACACCATCCCCTCAGAAAAACCCGGCCACGATCATGCCTACGAAGACCGCCGTCAGGCACCCGGCGAAACTCGCGCCCACGTTCAGGGCGGCGAAGAGATAGGCCCCTTCCCTCACCAACTCCACGGTCTCGTAGCTGAAGGTGGAGAAGGTGGTGAAGGCCCCCAGGAAACCGGTGGCGAAAAAGACCCTCCATTGCGGGCTCCAAGAAAACTTTTCCAGAGCCAGAACCTGGAAAAAGCCGATGACGAAGGAGCCGATCAGGTTGACCGCCAGGGTTCCCAGGGGGAATTTTCCCTGCACGGCATTGGAAACCAAGCCGCTAAGCGCGTATCGTGCTACCGCTCCGAGCATGCCACCGAGCGCGACCAGGAAGTACCCCTCCATGCCTTGCTGCCTCCCCTGCTGCTATGCATGCCTCTTCACCTGCTGCCAACGACGCCCTTCCCCCGACCTCCTGCATCGGCGTCCCCGGCCCCGAGGAACTTCAACTAAAAAACCGTTTTCGTCCATCCCTCCTTCCGCTTGGCCATACCGTTCCCATATTATGCCTGTGAAGCCCGTTTTCCGCCCTCGAGGCGCGGGGTATCCTTTCGCACCGCCCGGGAGCTCAGGGGGCTACCCCTTCCCCGGTGATGTCCTTCATGGTTTTTGCCACCCTCTCCCGGGCCGCCGACAGGACCCCCTGTCTCCGTCGTATCTCCTCCAGCGCCTCCTGGTGCTTCTCCGCGCCCTCGTCCAGTTGCCTGACCGCCTTTTCGATCCCCGTTTGGATGGCCTCCATGGTCTCCCTTATCACCTCCTCCACCCGGTAGGAGAGGGCGTGCATGCTCTTCTGCAGGCGCAGGAAGAAATCGTAGCGTACCCTCCCGCAATGCCGGTCGAACAGGGTCAAGAGTTCCTCCCTTTGCTTCTTTTTTACCAGGCGCCGGGAAAGGCCCTTGGGCAGCATGCGGGAGATGACCCCGAAGATAACCTCCAGGTCCGTCAGGGGGTCTTCCATCTTGAACCAGAACTCCCCCTCGTCGCTCAGGATGAGCTCCGTTTCCAGGCGGGGAAGGGTTATCCCGAAAAGGTCGCCGGCGATCTCCAGGATGCGATTGGCTATGGCATTGGCCTTCTCCATGTAAATCCGTCCCATGTCGCGGAAGGCATTGGAGAGCCTTTCCTCCATGGCGTGCCTCCAGTCGGTGAAGGTCTCCCTGATCTCCTCCCGGATGTAGGTGGCCAAGGCTTCCCTGAGGGCGGAGCCGGAAAGCCCGGCGTTCTCCTCCACGAAAAGGTCGAAGCGCTGCAGGAGGGGGGCCGTCTCCCTCTCCTTGAAGCGCTCTATCTCCTGGTCGAGGACCTCCTTGACCAGCCGCTCGTGGTCCCCCCGGATGAGGATGCGCAACTCCTCGCCTTCCCTCCTCACCACCTCCATCTGCTCGTGGAAGGAAGCGACCTTGCCCTGGAGCTCATCCCGGGGATGGGTGAGCAGGGTCATTTCCAGCTCCAGGGACGCGTATTCGTCATCCAGTATCTTGAGCAGCCTGCGGGCGCTCGACTCCAGGAGAAGCCGCCCCTTCTCGTTCATCAGGAACTCCCCGAGGACGGTGATGAAATCGGGCAGCCCGCTGTCCCTCAACAGGGAACCGTCACCGCCCACGGCGGCCTTGAGGGCCAACTTGGCGGAAAGGGGATGGATGGCCACGTCGTCGAGCCCCATGGCCCCCGCGATCACCGAGCGGTTGAAGGCCAACGACTCCCTGGCCTCCCCTTCGTCGAGATAGTCTATCTTGTTCTGCACGAAGAAAATCTTCCGTACATTGCTCCTCACGTGGCGCAGGAAATCCAGTTCCGCGCGGCTTACGGGCGGGTCGGCCGAGAGCATGAAGATCACCGCGTCCGCGTGTTCCAGGAAGGAGTAGGCCGTCTCATCGTTGTGGAGATAGGTGGAGCCGGTTCCCGGGGTATCCACCAGGCATAACCCATCCCTCAAGAATGGCGAGGGGTAGAATACCTCCACGTATCTCACCTTCAGGCGGTTCTCGGGATTCCCCTTCTCGGTGACGTAGGAATGCAGGTCGGCTACCGACACCTCCTCCCTGCGGCCGTCCAGGTAATGTACCACCGCCTCCACCCTATCCCCGTACCGGAGGATGGTGTTTATGGAGGTCAGGGGAACCACCGAGCTCGGCAGGACCTCGGCGCCCAGGACGCCGTTGATGAAGGTGGTCTTGCCCCGCTTGAACTGGCCCATGATCACCACGTGGAAATTCTCCGCCTCCAGCTTCCGCCTCAGTCCCTCCAGGGCCTCGCGGAACTGTCGCCGAGGGGCGCCTTTCTCCTCCCGCTCCAGCTCGCCAACCACGCCCAGGAGGGCCTCCCGGATCTCCTTGTACGTGCTCATTCCTTTCATCACCTTCCCAAAAATAAAGCTCCTACCGCAGCGGTAGAAGCTATCAGCCCCTTCTAGGGGGCGGAGGGCGAGCTTCATCGCCGTTTTCCTCTCCGCCGCAAGATGTCGGCGGCACATTCTCGATTATAACCCCGGGCGCCGAAGCGTCAACATCGGGTAATCCTGGAGCGCCCCAAGACCGCGCGGCTTGGTTATCCGTCCCGCGAAACCACTCCCGGCTCACCGGCCGGCGGAAAAGATCGGGTCGGGCAACTCAGCCGCCTCCGTCGGCGTTGGAGGGCTCCTCGAAGGGATCGAAGGTCAATCGCACGGCGCGGCTGGGCCGGGTATAACCGGCCGGCGTCCTCCAGCGCAGGACCGGCCACCCCCTCTCCTCCGCCAGGCGGCGCAGGCGACGCTGGGGGTTTACCGCCACCGGATGGCCCACCGCTTCCAGGAGGGGAAGGTCGGCCAGGCTGTCCGAGTAGAAGTAACACTGGGCGAGGTCCACCCCCCGCGAGCGGGCGTAGGCGCGGGCGAGCTGCTCCTTGCCCTCCCCGTAGGGCAAGGGGCGCTGCAGCTCGTCGGTGAGGAAGCCGTCGCGGACGGGGGCCACGGCGGCTATCTTGTCGTCCGCCCCCAGCTGGACCCTCACTTTCTCGGAGATATACTCACCGGCGGCGGTGGCGATCACCGTGAGGTGCCCTTTGGCCTTGTGCTCGGCGATGCACTCCTCCCCCTCCCGGTACAGCCGGGGCATTATGCACGCCTCGTAGGCCTCGTCCAGCATGCGGATGAGCTCGGCAATGGGGTACTTCCCGCACTCCTGGAAGGTCCACCGGTAGACTTCCTCCCGGGGAAGACGGTTCAAGCGGTAGAGAACCGTGAACTTGAGGGCCTTCCACACCGCCTCCCAGCCCAGGAGGCCCTTTTTCACCATGTAGGCCACCACCAGGTTCCCGTTGGCCCCGTCCAGGAGGGTGTGGTCCAGGTCGAAAAAAGCTATGGGCCGTCCTTCCATTTTATTCCATGCTCCCTGATGCCTTATGGCCTCCCACCGCCGTTTAGGATACCACTTATTCTCCCAGGCAAGATCCCGCATCCCGTTGAGGACAGGCTAAACCAGCCCTGTCTTCGTGCTCATCCCGCCCCCGACGAAAAGCCCCACCCTTCCCCAAGCCTCGGTGGAGGAACTTCGTCCCCGTCGAAAGCGTCTTTCCGGCCCCCTAACCCTCGGCGCTCCATGGCTCCGGGTCTCCATAGCGCTGATTCCCGTCCTCTACGATCCGCGCTTTCCTTGATCTCAAGGCATGAAGGTCACCTTTATGGCTTGGTGCTTTCCCTTGTTGAGGGCCACCTCGAGGGCCCGCGGGTATTCCTCCAGGCGGAAGCGGTGGGTCACCAGGCGGGACAGGTCCACCTTCCCCTCCGCGAAGAGGCGCAGGGCCAGGGCGAAGGTATGGGTTCTTTCCCCTTCCCACTCCTCCACCTGGTAACCGTATATGCCGCGCAGGGTGAGTTCCTTGAGCCAGACCGGCGTCCAGTCGATGCGCTTGGGCTCGCCAATGCCCAGCAGGTTGTAAAAGCCCCCGTTTTTCAGGATGCGCAGCGAGGCGTGAACGGTCTGCGTGTTGCCTACCGCGTCGAAGACGCGGTCCACCCCGCCGATCAGCAGGGGGTCCACCAGCAGGGGAGTGTGCATTTTGGCCCCGGTGAGTTCGGCCACCTTGCGGTAGAACTCCTTCCCGCCCGGCCGGATGACCTCCTCCGCCCCCATCTCCCGGGCCAACCGGGAATGGAAGGGGTCGATCTCCGCCGCCAGGATGCGCACGTCGGGGTGAAGGGCGCGCAGGGCGGCTATGGTGCATAGGCCCATTACCCCGCATCCGAAGACCAGGACCGTTTCCCCGGGTTGCAGCCGGTTGCCCAGGACCATGTGCAGGGTGGTGGCGAAGGGCTCGGTGAGCACGGCGTTCTCGTCGCTGACCCCATCGGGGACGAGGTAAAGCTGGGAGACGTGGGCCAGGCCCACCTCGCTTATGTACCCGGGTATCTCGGCGGTGCTCCCGGCGAACATCCCGGCCGGCAGGTTACCCTCCGTGAAGTTCTCGCAGAGCTGGAACCGACCCTGTGCGCACATCTCGCAGGGCGGGTGGATACCCCTCTGGGGACATCCCAGCATGGGCATCACCGTGACCCTGTCCCCGGGCCGGAACCCCTTTACCTCCTCCCCCACCTCGGCGACCTCCCCGCACACCTCGTGCCCGATCACGAAGGGGTAGGAGGCGAAGGGGGCCAGGGTAAGACTCTCCCGGCATAAGACAATGCTCAGGTCGCTCCCGCAGAACCCGGACAGCCGGGGCCTGATCTTCACCCACTCCGGTCCGGGCAGGCGGGGCTCCTCGATCTCCCTCACCCTTGCCGGAGCCAGGTCCGTGGTCAGGATCCGAGGCCACTTGCGGGCCAGGGCCCCGGTGAGCAGGTATTTAGGGATATTGTACTCGAACACCAACGCCTTCATGCCGCGCCCCTCCTCCCCTCTCGCCGCCGGCCGACACCTTGCCTTCTTATTATAGCCCGGCTCACTATCCCTTGAACTCCGGCTTGCGTTTCTGGAGGAAGGAGGTTATGCCCTCCACCACGTCGGCGGTGGACACGGCGATGCCCTGGAAGGTGTGCATGAATGCATGGCCCCCGAATCCTCGTTCCGTGGCCCGCCATGGGGCCAACGCGCCGTGGAGGACGGGATCCGTGTCCTTGGAGCCGTGCGGGCACGCCTTGCGGGCCACTTCTCCTCAGCGCCCCTTGAACTCGGGCTTCCTCTTCTGCAGGAAGGAGGTTATGCCCTCCACCACGTCGGCGGTGGACACGGCGATGCCCTGGAAGGTGGCCTCGAAGTCCAGGCAGGTGGAGAGATCGGATTCGAAGGAGCGGTTGAGCATGCGTTTCATCATCCCGATGGCCCGGGTGGGTCCCTCGGCCAGCCTCCCCGCCAGCTCCATGGCCTCTTCCATGAGTTTTTCGTGGGGGACAACCCGGTTCACCAGGCCTATCTCGTAGGCCCGCTGGGCATCCACGGCCTCCCCGAAGAACATCAGTTCCTTGGCCCGGGCCAGGCCCACCAGCCGGGGCAGGAAGAAGGTCCCCCCGGCGTCGGCCACCAGGCCGCGCCTCACGAAGACCTGGATAAAGCGGGCCTTTTCCGAGGCCACCAGGAGGTCGCAGGCCAGGGCGAAGTTGCAACCCGCACCCGCAGCGTCGCCGTTGATGGCCCCCACTACCGGCTTCTCCATCTCCGCCATGGTCCGTATGAGGCGGGAATACAGCCCCGCGGAGAGACGCATACCCATGGGGGTATGGCCGTCGCTGCGCGCCCCTCCCCCGGTGAGATCGGCGCCGGTGCAAAAGCCCCTACCCGCACCGGTGACCACCACCGCCCGGACCACGTCGTCCTGCTCCAGCTCCTCGAACCTGCGCGTCAGGGCCTGGAGCATGTTGAAATTGAAGGCGTTCAACACCTCCGGGCGGTTGAGGGTCACCACCTCCACGGCTCCCTCGCGCCGGAAAAGAACCTCGTCCATGTCCACCTCCTGGTTACCGCTTTCCATTATCTTCCTCCCCGCAGCGCCGGGGGCGTGGACATCGCCCTCGCCTCCCGCGTCCCGCCACCTGTCAGCGCCCCGCCCTTCCCCTACCCCGGCAAAAGGCGCAGGAGGTCCGGCCCCGCCAGATCACGCACGCATTCCCTTATCTCCCTCGCCGTGCGGCGCATGAAATCCAGGGACTGCCCAAGCGGGTCGTCGATGGTGAAACGATGGTCGTAGAGATGAAAATAATGCAGGAAAAAGAGACGGAGCTTCTCGTTCAGGTCACCCTCCCCCGGCCCTCTCTCCAGGCCTTCCACGTGCCTGATCCACGACTTCAATTCCCGGAGGCGATCCTCCGGGCTCCCCGATCTCAGGGGGTGACCCTTCTCCCTTCCCTGGACGACGAACTCCTTGAGGGTGAACACCTTGTCCACCGCCTCCTGGTAGCGGGTGAGCAGGCGCTGGCTGTTGTGCATGGCCATGGTGAGGATGAGGTCCGCCCTCTTCACGTCCTCCTCCACGAGGAGGCGGGAACGATGCCCCGAGACGTCCAGGCCCCATTCCCCCATCACCTTTATGACCTCCCCGGGGGGCGGTTCCCCCTCGCGGGCGTCCAATCCTGCCGATCCCACCTTAACGGGTTCCGCACAGGGCACATAAGCCAGGGCCTCCTTCAGGAAGGCCTCGGCCATCACGCTGCGGCACACGTTGCCGGTGCACACGAAAAGGATCTCCAAGCCTCCTCCTTTAACCCCGACAGGCTGTGTTCGACGCCGGCGACAGCCTGGGGGCTGGTAAGAATTTCCTCCAAGCGTCTCCCTCTTCTTTGAAAAGGCTGCATCCGAATCCGGCGACCGACCGGATGCGTTCCCGGGGATCTCCAGGCATCCTACCGCTATCCCGGAGGCCGGTTCCTCCCCCTCGGTCTTTTACCCCTCAGTCCTGGAAGATCTCCGCCGCCTTCTCCAGGTAGACCTCGAGGTCTCCCTCGCTGAAACAGACGAAATACACCTTCTTCAGCGAGGGGTTGGCCTCCAGGACCTCCTTCACCGTGCGCAAGGCGATGGGGGCGGCCCGATGGATGGGGAAGCCGTAAGCCCCGGTGGAAATGGAGGGGAAAGCCACCGTCTCCAGCCCGTGCTCGACGGCCAGGGCCAGGCTGTTGCGGTAGCAATCGGCCAGCAGCCTGTCCTCGTCGCGGTCTCCCCCATGCCACACCGGCCCCACGGTATGGATGACGTGCTTGGCGGGCAACCGGTAACCTTTGGTTATCTTGGCCTGCCCGGTCTCGCATCCTCCCAGGGTACGACATTCCTCCAGCAACTGGGGCCCTGCTGCCCGGTGGATGGCCCCGTCCACCCCGCCCCCTCCCAGGAGTGACTTGTTAGCGGCGTTGACGATGGCATCCACCTCGAAGGTGGTGATGTCTCCCTTGGTGATGGCCACCCGCCCGTCCATGTACTCCTTCACGGCATCCACCTCCTCCCGGTAAGCGATCCTTTTCTAAATATTTCCTCCCGCCTGCTCACCTTCCCGCATCCCGTGGCAGCTTAACGCTTTCTCCCGGGCGCCGTCTCCCCGGCGTACCCCCCCTCACGCCACTTCTGCCCAAGCCTCGTTCCCCCGCATGTCCCCAACGTGCACCCTCACGGCGGTCCGGGCTGCTCCCTGCAGCGGTGGGGAGGCCAGGTGCTCTCTTGAAGCCCAATCCCGCGGGCCTGAAACTCAAGGCCGCTCCCCTAAAAACCCTTCGACGGATCGCCCCCCTTCCCCGGGATGGAGCAGTTTCCTCGCCACCGAGTGTCCCTCGTGCACGGCCTCCAGGAGACGGCGCGGCTCCACCACGTCACCTGCGGGAACCGCCTGCAGGCCCATCTCTTCTGCCATCTGCAGCGGCTCCCGGTTGGGCACGGCTCCCACCGCCCACACCACGCTGTCCGCCTTAACCTCCTCCTCCACGCCCGCGCGCCGCACGACGGCCCCCCGTTCCGTCACCCGTACTACCCTGCATCCCAGGATAAGCTTGCCGAACCGGCGCAGGCGGCGGTGCAGGTAGTGGCCGTGGGAAGTGAACGGGGATACCGGCGGCGCCTCCGCCTCCTCCACCACCGTGACGTCGTGGCCGCGGTCCAGGAGAAAATCCGCGGTCTCCATGCCCACGGGTCCCGCCCCCACTACCAGCACGGTCTTTCCGGGCCTCGCTTTTTCCAGGAGAACCTCCCGCGCCTCCAGGTTGAGAGGGAGGTCCGTCCCCGGCAGGGAAGGGATAGCGGGGTCGGCCCCGCTGGCGGCCACCACCGCTTCCCATCCGCCCTCTTCCAGGACTGCCCTCCAGTCAGCGCGGCCCGTCTCCACCCGGACCCCCAGCTTGCCCAGGCGCCGCACCGCCCATTCCACCCACTTGCGGTAGGGCTCCTTGCCCGGAGGCCGGCTGGCCGCCACCAGCTGTCCTCCCGGCCGTTCCTCCCTCTCCAGCAGGCGGACCTCGGCCCCGCCTTCCTTGAGGGTCATGGCCGCCTGGAGGCCCGCCGGCCCGGCGCCGATCACCAGGAAAGGACCCTTCCGCGCCGGCCCGCCCAAGCGGAGCCATTCCATGCCGCATTCGGGATTGACCGTGCAGGTGATGGAGCGGAACTCGAACATGAGGCGCTCTATGCACCCCTGGTTGCAGGAGAGGCAGGGACGGATGTCCTGGTATCTTCCCTCCATGGCCTTGGCCAGGAAATGGGGGTCGGCCAGGTGCTGCCGCCCGAAGGCCACCAGGTCGGCGCGGCCCGAACTCACCACCTCCTCGGCCAGGCGCGTGTCGTGCATCTTCCCCACCACGATCACCGGGACACCGACCGTCTCTCTCACCCGGGAGGCGTTGTCCACGTTGAGGCCCTCCGGGTGGTGGAGCCCGGGACAGGTGGGGTTACCGGGGGAGTCGTATACCCCCCTGGAGACGTGGAAGGCATCCACCCCGTCCTCCTCCAGCAGGGGAAGCAGGGGCAACAAGTAATGGAGGTCGTACCCGCCCTTGACGTCCTCGCTGGCCGAGAGGCGGAAGATGACCGGAAAATCGCTTCCCGCTTCCTCCTTGATGGCCCTCACCACCTCCCGCGCGAAGCGGAAGCGTCCGTGGTCGTCTCCGCCGTACTCGTCCTCCCGGTGGTTGGAATAAGGGGACAGGAACTGGTTTACCAGGTAACCATGCGCCCCGTGGACCTCTACGGCATCGAAACCGGCTTCCCTGGCCCTGCGGGCAGCCGCCGCGTAACATTCCACCAGGTCCCGTATCTCCTCCCGGGTGAGCGCCCGGGGGACTTGCCCCAAGGCCCTGCTGGCCAATGGAGACGGGGCCACCGGCTGGCCACCTATCACCTGGGGGAAGGTCTCCCGGCCGGCGTGGTGGAGCTGTGCCGCCACCGCCGCCCCCGCCTCCTTCACCTTCCGGGCCAGCTCCTCGAGGCCGGGCAGGAAGGAGTCGTCGTAGATCCCCAGCTCGGAGGCGAACCCCTTTCCCAGGGGGTGAACGGCCATCACCTCGGTGACCACCAGTCCCACGCCCCCTTCTGCCCTGGCTCTCAGGTAGGCCATGAGCCGGGGAGTTACCTCTCCCCGGGGGGAGGCGTAACCGGTGCCCATGGCGGGCATGACCGTACGGTTACGTATCTTGAGGCTCCCGATAAGCACCGGTTCCCAAAGGGAGGGGCTGGTTCCCACCGCCTTGCTCGCAGCGCCTTCCATTTCCAACACGAGACCTCTTTTTTGACGGCTCAACCAACGGGTTGGGGTCGAGCCAGCGCTTCCCGCCGGGGCAGGATCAAGCGAAGACCTCGCGGCCCCCGTCTATGAGGAATACCTGACCCGTGACGTAACTGGAGGCGTCGGAGGCCAGGTAGATGGCCAAACCCACCATCTCCTCGGGTTCGGCGATCCTCCCCAGGGGAATGGAGGCCAGGGCGGTCTGCAGAATGGCCTCGTTGCCCCACAGGGCCTGGCTGAAATGGGTCCGTACCAGGCCGGGGGCTATGGCATTCACCCTCACCCCCTTGGGTCCCCATTCCTGAGCGAAGACCTTGGTGAGCATGTTCACCGCCGCCTTGGATATGGAGTAGACACCCAGGAAGGGAGTGGGGCAGAAACCGGCCTCGGAGGAGATATTGATGACCGAGCCCGAGCCCTTATCGCACATCACCTTGCCCACCTTCTGGGTGAGGAAGAACACCCCCTTCACGTTGACATCCATGATCTTGTTCCAGGCGGCCTCCTCTATCTCCGCCGTGCTGCAGAAGACGGGGTTGGTGGCGGCGTTGTTCACCAGGATATCGATGGTACCGTACTTGTCCAGGGTCCCCTGGACCAGCCTCTCTATGCCTTCCAGGTCCCCCATGTGGGTGGGGATGACGTGGGCCTCCCCGCCCTTTTCCTGGATACCCCTGCGTACCTCCTCCAGGGCCTCCGCCTTGCGGCTGGCCAGCACCACCTTGGCCCCCATCTCGGCGAAGCCCTCGGCTATGGCCTTCCCAATCCCCCGGCTGCCACCGGTGATGATGGCCACCTTGTCCTGCAGGGAGAACTTCTCCTTGTACAACTCCACCTACCTCCTTCCGGTCAGCCTTCCCGCCAACGGCTTACCTATCTGGTCATCTTTTCCCCGGCCGGAGACGGTCTCCAGCGTTCCTCTCCCCGGGGAAGGCTCCCGCTTTCCCCGTGGAACGGTCATCCCCAACCCAGGCGACGGCTTTATGGTGCCGACCGTATTAGTATAACCCTTCCGGGCCGGAGATACGGGGCACCACGACCCAGGAGCAACGGGCCTTCCCCGAATCACCGTCGGGATCCGTCCACGCGGGGAGGCATGGCAGGAAAGCCATGGCCTGAGTGCCGGGCCCTGGAACCCTTCCGGGCCGGAGATACGGGGCACCACGAGAGGCGACGCTTCCCGACCCTGTCCCGGCCACCCCCTCAGGCGAGGGAAGAGTCGAAGTCCAGGCAGCTTCCCGCCTGGCCGAAGACGAAACGTTCGCCGAACGCCTCGTGCAGGCGGCAGGCCGCCACCTGTCCCGTGCAGTGCGAAAAGGCCAGCTTAAGGGGGCCCATTTCCTTGAAAGCGCCAATGGTGGCCTCCAGCTGTTGGTCACCCAGGAAGGCCAGGTGGGAGCCACCGATAACCCCAAGGATCCTCTCCGTTCCGGCGATCTCCCGGGCATGGAGGCAGGTGTTAACCGCACCGGCATGGGCGCATCCCAGGACCACCACCAGGCCCTCTCCCGTGTCCACCACCAGTGCCTGGTCGTCGAGGAAGGGATCCGCCACCAGCGCGCCGCCCTGCTCGCACTTCAGGTCAGGGTCACCGGGTTCGAAATCCGTGCGCCGGGGCACCTCGCCGGTAACCCAAACCCCCTCCGCCACCTCCAGCGGTCCCTGGTTCTCCTCGAAAAGCGCTCCCGAGCTTTCCAGAAAATCCCTCCTCCAGGGGATGCCTATATAACGCCTAATACCGCCTTTTTGGAAATACTTGGCATCCAGGGCCCGCGGGTGGCAGATGACCCTCCTCGGGCCCGTGCGCTGCAGGACGAAGGGCAATCCCGCCGTGTGGTCGTAATGACCGTGGGAAAGGATGATCGCCTCTACCTCGCGCAGGTCCAAGCCCAGCCGGTCGGCGTTGCGCACCGCTGCCCCTCCCTGGCCCGCGTCCAGGAGGAACTTCCTTCCTCCCACCTCCACCAGCAGGGAAAGCCCGTGTTCGGCCTCGAACACCGGCGGTGACGCTGTGTTGTCGGAAAGCACCCAGATCCTTATCTCCCGCATGGCCTCCCCCTTTCCTCTTCCTGCGTCGCCAACCGGCACGTGATCCCCGCCTCCATCTATCCTACCCACCCTTCCCCCAGCGTGAAAGCCGGACCTTTTTATGTTTAAATTACCTGCAGGTGCCGGTTTTCGAAGTGAAGGAGATGCACGCCTTGAACCTTCGCCGCCACGCCGGGCCCGGGGGACCGGATGAGGTTGTCAGCCGCCGAAACCGGCCGGCGCCCTCCACGGGGAACCCGTCCTCCAGGCGGCACCCCAGGTCCCGGCGCGCCGGGAACCCTCGCCCGCTGTCACCGCTTTTCAAGATCCTCCTCATGGCTTTGCCGCTCCTCATCCTGTCGCCCGCTGCAGGGGCACAGCCCATATATACCTACGAAGCATTCCATTCGTACTTCCAGGTCCGTGCGGATGGGACGGTGAGCGTGCGTCACCGCGTCACCTACCGCTTCGAGGACCCCTCGGGATGGGTGGGCCTTACCGTCCCCGCGGAGCTCGGTACGGTGATCGAAGCCCGGGTTCTCGACGGTGCCGGAGAACCCCTGGCGGAGAATCTATGGGACCTGGAGCAGGACGCCGGTGGAACCGTGTTGTGGTTCGACTCCTCGCAATGCACGGGATCGGCCACCGTTTGCTACCAATATACCGTGCAGGGGTCACTGAAAGTGGAGGGCGAGAGCGTGGTTCTCCGCTGGCCGGGAGTGCCCCAGAACCGCTCCTCCCCCATCCCCGAATCCTCCGTGACCGTGGAGCTGCCGTCTCCCGTTTCCCCGGGGGATTTCCAGTTCAAGGTCAGGACCACCGATTACAAGGGGCAGGTCCAGAAACGCGTGAAGGGCGACCGGGTAGCCGTGGCCGAACTGGAGGGGCTGCAAAGCCAGGCCACCTACGAGTTCACGGCCTCCTGGCCGGCGCGGATCATGGACCTCTCCGGACCCGGTTTCACCTCCCCTCAATCCTCCCCCGCGGAAAGGGGAACCGCCGAGAACCTCAAGAGCTGGGAATTCGAGCGCTTCGACGTGGACATCACCCTGCATCCGGACGCCACCTTCACCGTCCGCGAGACCCAGGTGGTGCGCTTCCAGGGAAATTTCACCTACCTCACCCGGGAAATCCCCACCCAGCCGGCGGCGTTCGAGGAGGGCAGGACTTACGGGAGGGTACGCCTGCGCGACTTCGCCGTCTACGACCTGGAGGGGAATCCTCTGGACCGCGGGGCTTGGAAATTGAAGGACGTGGACGGCGGAAAGAAGGTTACCATCTCCTTCCAGGCCACCGACCAGACTTTGGGTTGGATAATCGAATACCGGGTCAGTGGCGCGATCATCTTCGCCCCCGAGTACGACCGCCTCTACTGGAACGCCGTATCCCAGTTCCGGGAGGCGAAAATCGCCTCCTCGCTGGTCACCTTGAGGCTCCCCCAGGGCGCGGACCCGGAGGCGGTGAACATGGCCATGTACGTCGATCCTTACATGCCGCCCTCGGAATGGGATCACGGCAAGGAGGGCGACCTCCTTTGGTGGAGGGCGGAAAACGTCTCCCCGTTCACCACCTTCACCCTGGACGCGGCCTTCCCCAAGGGACTGGTGGAGGTCCCCTGGGCCTTCCGGCGCACCGCCGGGATGGTGGGCATCGCCTCCGGCGTCGCAGTTCTCTTGGGCACCCTGGCCTTCATGCTAGCCCTCTGGTGGTGGATGGGAAGGGACGTGGGAAGCCGCAAGGAGCGCGTCGTGCGCTACGACCCGCCGGAAGGCCTGTCCCCCGCCGTGGTGGGGGTGCTGGTAAGGCAGGTGCCGGAGACCGTGGACATCACCGCCACCATCGTGGACCTGGCCCGGCGCGGCTACCTGACCATCTTCGAGGAGGAGAAGAGGAAGATCATCCGCAGGCGCGTCTTCGGTTTTCAGCGCCTCGACCGGGATCATACCGGCCTCCTGGCCTACGAAAAGAGTCTGTTGAACAAACTCTTCGAGTCCCAGGAAAGGGTCACGGAAGAGGATCTCGAGTATAAGTTCCACGCCCATCTCCGCCCCCTCAAGGATGCCATCATGAAGGAGGCCATGGCCAGGAAGCTCTTCGCGGGCAATCCGTTGGAGGTACGGGTTAAGTACATGTTCACCGGCTGGGGGCTCATCGGCCTCGCGGCTCTTCTTTACTACCTGCTCCCCCGCTGGTTGGACCTCGGGTGGCTGTGGGTCCCCGTCCTCTCGCTCGCCCCCTCCGGGCTGGTCGTGTGGGCGGTGGGATGGGCCATGCCCAAGCGTACCAAGGCCGGTTCACGAGCCTACGCCGAGGCCCTGGGCTTCAAGGAATACCTGGCCACTGCGGAAAAACCGGAGCTGGAGCACATGACGCCGGAATATTTCGAGAGGAACCTGCCCTACGCCATGGTCCTGGGCGTTGTGAAACAATGGGCGCGCAAATTCGAGGGCCTCTACGAAAAACCCCCGAGCTGGTTCGTCACCACCGACTCGGCAAGGGGACCCCTATCCCTGGGCCTCGCCCTGGAATCCATGAACGGCAGCCTCTCGCACACCTTTTCCTCCAGCCCGTCCTCCGGGGGTAGCGGCGGCGGTTTCGGGGGCGGATCCTCCGGCGGCGGTTTCGGCGGCGGCGGGTCATCCGCAGGCTGAACCCTCCACGACCTCGCGCAGGAAAGGGCAACCCTTTTCCGCGATATCCCAACCTGGCGCGGATGCGCCCCGTCCCCGGTATGGGGGAAAAGGCCCGGCCTTGCCTGCGCTTCCATCACCGCGAGCTGAGCCGTTAAAGGGCTTCTTTTCACCCTCCCATCCATCGAAAAAGGTGCCCTGCCGCGTTCACGGATGGTGGGGATGGTCGTGCGGGTGCTCGTGCACGTGGCTGTGGGGGTGGCTGTGTTCGTCCTCCGTCCCGCCTGGATGTTCGTGCCCGTGGGGGTGGGCATGCTCATGCTCGTGGGTATGGACATGGAGATGGGAATGGGCCGACAGGGTTTGGACCCGGACGGCGGCCTCCACCGCCTCCTGGAGGGCGTGCAAGGTACTTTCCATATTCTTCCTCGCATCCTCCAGGTGGTCGGAGACCTCATCCCAGCCCAGGTTGCCGGCCAGGGCCTCCATCTGGGCCAGCGAGGTATCTTCTTCCCTCAGCCGCGCCAGCGCCTGCCGCAGCACCACCTTCATCAACAGCGGAGTACGATCCTCGTGTTCGCTCATGGCAAGATTATAACCCGAAATCCCGCCCGGTTCAGGCGGGGGTCACCAGCACCTCGAGGTCTCCGCCCTCGGAGGCCTTCCATTCCACCCGGCTGCCCTCCCTTCCCGCCATCACCTCGTATGCTCCCTGGAAGAGCCCCGCCAGGAGAAGGGGGACGCAGGAATTGCGCAGTACGATCTTCAAGCCATCATCGCCGTAGAGCAGTTCCTGGAGGAGACCCAATCCCCGCACGGCCAGCATCTCCCTCATTTTCTCCTCGCCGCCCTCCAGCTCCTCGCGCCGCAGGGTGCGCACGGTGTACCTCCTCTGGGCCTCGACGACCGTCTCCGGTATGGCCTCCCCCAACTCCGATTCCAGGTCCTGGAAAACCGCCTCCAGGCCGGCGGGCCCGAAAACGGCCATCCTCCGCCCCGTGGAAGGATCGGTGATGGTCCCGGTAACGGGATCCCAACGGCAGGCGGCCACGGCGGCCGGCACCCCGCATACCGGGCACCTTTGGAGCTTCACCTCACCCGGGCGGTAGGCGTAACTCGGTGGTTGCAGCCTCTCGGCGAGCTCCACGGGATGCGGTCCTACGTAGGTGGTGACCTCATAGGAGTTGGGCGCCACCTCCTCGTAGCGCACCCAGCTCTCGCGCCCGTCGACGGCCTCCCAGGCCCCGAGGCTCTCCCCGCAAAAGAAGTACAGGCAGTGGGGGTTGCTTATCATCATGCTCACGTAATCGTCGTTCCGGAAGCGCACCCTCTTCCCCGTCAGCCGCACGTTGCCGTAGCCGTATGCCCTCCCGGTGGTGCTGAGCCTCCCGATCATGGCCTTTAACCCCACGTAGCGGGCCACTTTCCTCACCGGGGCGGGCATGAGCCTCTCCACGTAATCCCTTACCTCCCGGCGCTTGCTCTCGATGACGATGTGCCCGATGGGAAGCCCGATGATCTCCTCAATGCCCCGAAAGAGCTGGTCCAGGTTATCCGACTCGTAGAACAGCATGCGGTGGTCGGGGTCCTTGGCCTGGACGATGACCCCGTTTTCCCTCCAATTCAGCTCCTTGCCCACCAGGACGGGAACTCCACATCCCGCGCACCGCCTCATCTTCCTCCCCCTTTCTCCGCGCCGCATAAAGAGGCCGTCCTCGGCGTACCGTCGATCTACCTCCATGCCTGGGGATCTCGGCTGGTCCGGGGGCATAAATCCGCCCTTCCCTGGTCGCCTCGATCCCCGCTTCCTCCGGCCCGGACTTCCTTCTTGTTTCCGATCCCTCTCTTGGTCTGATAAGTTATTATAAACTGTCAGCATGGGGACTTACGAGGAAGGCAGGAATTCATGACCGTCGCCGTGGTCACCGACAGCCAGACCTGCATACCCGCCCACCTGGTGGAGGAACTGGACATCACCGTGCTCCCCTTCACCCTGCAGCTGGACGGCGCCCTCTACCACGATGGCGTGGACATCACCCCCCAGGAATTCTACGAGTTGCTCCCCCGCCTCTCCCGGCCCGCCACCACTTCCGGCATCTCCCCGGGCGCCTTCCTGGAGGCCTTCTCCAGGCTCGCCTCGCGTTCGGAGGACATCCTGGTGGTGACCATCTCCTCCTCCATGAGCGCCACCTACAACAACGCCCGGCTGGCGGCGGAGGGCTTCCGGGACGCCAGGGTGGAGGTGCTGGATTCGCGCACCGCGGCCATGGCCCAGGGCCTGGCCGTGCTGGAGGTGGCGCGCGCCGCGCGCGAGGGCGCATCCCTCGAGGAATGCCTGCGCCTGGGGCGGGAACTCTGCGCCTCCGCCGAGCTCTTCGCCTATATCTCCACCTTCGAGTTCCTGCGCAAGAGCGGGCGGGTCAACGCCGTCGCCGCCCTGGCCGCCGAGGCCCTCTCCATCAAGCCGGTATTCCGTTTCAAGGACGGCGAGGCCGCCCTGGTGGCCAGAAAACGATCCCCGTCCAAAGCGCGCCTGTACATTGCCGCCCGGGTGAAGGAGTTCCACGAGAGCCGGGGGCCTCTCAAGGTCGCCGTCTTCCACGCCGCCGCGGAGGATGAGGCCACCGAGCTGGCGGACCTGATACGGGCGGGAGTGGAGACCAGGGGCGAGATCCTCGTCTCCCAGTTCACCCCGGTCATGGGATGCCATACCGGGCCCGGCGTGGTGGGAGCGGCCCTCCTCTAAGCGCCGGGGAAGCTCTTCCCGGTATCCGCCTCCAGGTCCTCCTCCCCGGTGACGATCTCCGTGCCGCTTTCCTCCAGTCTTTGCCGTAGGGGCAGGAAAGCCACCGAGGCTATGAGCACACCGGCGACGAACATGGCGATGGTGGTCCCCCAGACGTGAAGGCGGAAAATCCCCAGGTGAAGATGAAAATCGCCCACCGCGCCCGCCAGGCCTGCCGCCAGGGCGGCTCCCAGCAGGAGGAAGATGCGGGAGACGGAGTGGAACACGGCGAAGGCCTTCCCCCGGTTCCGGTCCTCGATGACCTCCTGGACCATGGTGATGCCGGTCAGGAAGATGACCGAGAAGGCCGCCCCGAAAACCAGGGCGGCCACGTAGGCCATGAACATCACCGTGATCAGGGACATCCAGATGAGCGTCCCCCCCGCTCCCAGCAGCCCCAGCTTGAAGATGAACCACTTGGCCCTGATGCGGGCTAGAAACTGCAGGCCCACGATACCCGCCAGCATCCCCAACCCGAAGAGGGCCATGAGAAAACCGAACTGGGTGTCGTTTCCTCCCAGCACCTCGTTGACGTAGACCACCCCCACGGCGAACAGGGCTCCACCCCCCAGGGTCCCGGTGGCCAGGGCCGCGGTCAGGGTGCGCATGAAGCGGTTGTGAAAAGCGAAGGCCAGGACTTCCCTCGGGTTCACCCTCTCCTTTTCCTCCCCGGCTCCCGCCTCCCCTACTCTCCTCTCCCCGTGGAGGATCAGGGGCCTGGATATGCGCTTGATCATCAGGGCGGAGAAAAAGAAGGTAAGGGCATCGGCCAGCAGGGAAAAGGCGTAAGGATGGTCGGAGAAGAAGACCATCCCCTCCAGCCCGCGCAGGAGGGGAGAACTCCCCACCTTGAGCAGGGCGAAGACGGCGGCGGCCAGGGGGATGGACCCGTAAGCGCTCCCCAGGGTCATGGAGTTGGCCATGGTGAGGCGGTTTTCCCCCTCCACCAGGTTGGGGAGACTGGCGTCCCGGGCAGCCAGGTAGATGATGGTGATGAACTCCATGCAGAAAATGAGGACGTAGAGGTAGGCCAGGGAGTCCAGTACCGCCACCCACATGATGAGGAGTCCGCGCAGGAGGTCGCAGTATATGAGTATCTTCTTGCGGTCCCAGCGATCGCTTATCCAGGTGGCCACCGCCCCGGAGAAGGCCGAGGGCACGATGCGCAGCACCAAGAGCCCGGCCACCGCCGCCGCGGAGCGGCTGCGGTTCCAGACCAGGGCCATGAGGGCGAAGGTGGCCAACCAGTCCCCTATGGAGGAGACCGACTGTCCTATCCACAGGCGGCGGAAATCGCGGTTGGCCCACAACGCGCGGAGGTCCTCCAGCACCCCGCCGGCCAGCTCCCTGGCTCCCCCCAGGCGAGCCTCTCCCTCGTTCATCCCTTCCTCCTCCGCACCCATCCCGCCAGGGCGTACACCCCTTAAGCCCGCCGGTCCCCAGCCCGGGGAACCCATCCCGTAGCTCCTATCACTCCGCCTCCCGGTCGTAGATGAGCCGGCTCCAGAGTACCCTTCTGGGTTCCTCCGCGAATTTCTTCTTCCCCACTCTGGGGCTTCCCTGCGCCCGCCGCACGAGCGTCAGCGCCAACACCCCCAGGGTGAAGCCCAATAGCCCCGTGGACCTACCCCAACGCCAGGCCAGCACAGGCAGCAGGGCAAGGGCCAGGAGGTTCATCTCCGCCGTGTGGTGGGTGAAGACCCCCAGGGCCAGGAAGGCCACCAGCACCAGCCCCTCGTAGGGAAGGAGAATAAGGGTCCCGGTGAGGGCCATGGCCATCCCCCTCCCGCCCTGGAAACCAAGGTACCACGGCCAATTGTGCCCGGCCATGACCGCCAGCCCCGCGGCGGCCTGCCACCCGGCCCCCCACCCCAGGGCCCGGGCCGCCAGGAGCACCACTGCCTCCTCCGCGCAGTCGGCGAAGAAGGCCACCGCTGCCTTCCCCCTGCCCAGGTGCAGGGCCAGGTTGGAGGCCCCCAGGTTACCGCTACCGCTGTGGCGAAGGTCCAGGCCCAGCTCCTTTCGGGCCAGGATATAGGAAAGGTTCACCGTACCCAGAAGGTAAGCCGAGAACAGGAAAAGGATCCTGGATGCCGCGCTCAACTTCACCTCCTCACGGCCGCGAAGGGGTTCCCGTTCATGATATCACCCGAAGGGCGGATGGGGCGCGTGCCCACCGCGATGGGCGCAATCCCTTGTTTACAGCGACGAGGCGCGCCCTTCTTTCTCCCTCTTCCACCTCAAGAAACCCCGCCTACCGAGGAGACGGCCTCCCTCAGCAAGGAAGGGACGAGGGCCACCGCCAGTCCCGCCCCCGTGCACACCGCGCCGCCCAGGAACAGGGTCCAGGGGATGGTGATGTGGTCGGACATGAAGCCCAAGAACATGCCCCCCAGGGGATACAGGCCCTGGAAGACCAGTATGTAGAGGCTCATTATCCTGCCCCGCATTTCCCTTCCCACCCGGGCCTGGAGCACGGTGTTGATGGAGGCGCTCATCATCAGGGAGGAGGTGCCCAGTATCACGGACAGGACCAGGCATAACCAGAAAAGGCGACAGCCCGCCACCCCCAGCATGGCGAGGCCGAATACCAGAGAGGACGCCTTTATGATGTCCCTCTCAGGCAAGTGCCGGCGCAGGACGGTCACCAGGGGAGCCCCTAACGCGGCACCCGCACCTATGGCGCTGAGTAGGGCCCCGTAACCTCTCGAGCCGCGCATGAGCACGTCCCTGGACAATCCCGGAAGCAGCACCAGGAAGGAGAGCCCGAAGAAGGAGAAGGCGGCCAGGAGGAGGAGCTGGTTCCGGGCCCAACTCTCGCCGGCCACCAGCCTAACCACCTCCAAGATATGCGATCCGGTGGCGGACGTTTCTTCGCTCGGCGGGGTCTCGGTGCGGATGAGCAGGAGGGCGGCGATCACGGCCAGGAAACTGGCCGCGTTGATGTAGAACGCGGTCTCCGCGCCCCAGAGATGGAGCACCAGCGCTCCCAGCAGGGGGCCCACCGAACGCGCCAGGTTGAACTGGGCGGCGTCCAGGGCGATCCCGTTGAGCATGTCCCGCGGAGGCACAAGGTCGGGAATGATGGCCCTCCAGGCGGGAAAGTTGAAGACGAAGGCCAGGCCCATGGCCGCGGTCAAGGGGATCACGGCCCCCATGGAATCAAGGCCGGCGCGCAGACAAAGCCCCAAACCCAGGGCCACCAGCATCATGGCCGTCTGGGTGGCCAGGATGAGCCTCCTGCGGTCCAAGCGGTCGGCCAGCGACCCCGTCCACAGGACCAGGAGGAACAGGGGCAGGAAGTTGGCCAGGTTCACCGCACCCACCCAGGTATTGGTCCCCGTGGCCTCCTTGACGAACCAGAGCAGGGCGGTGTTGTGGATCCAGGTCCCCACGTTGGAGACGAAGGCTCCCGACCACAGGAGGCGGAAATCACGGTGGCGGAAGGCGGCCAGGGCGCTTCCCTCCCTTGACCTCCGCTGTGGCCTGGCCACTTTGTTTATACCTCCCATCCCCAGCCGCTCTGGCGCGGCTTCGCTCCTCCACCGCTCGCCACAACGGGCCATCCCCATTCTACACGGCCTGGAGACTCGCCCTGTAGGCCTCTATCTGCTTCCTCCCGGGATCCGCCAGCAGGGAAGTGTGTGACCAATTTAAGACCTGGCGAACAGGGTGAAGGCCGCGACAAAAGCGCTTTTCCCTAATCCGAACGGGCTCTGGCCGGCTCGGGCCCGGAGAGGGAGAAAAGAGAGTTCAGCAGGTATGGGAGCGCCCGACATCCAGGTTAAAACCCCCACGGTAGAGGCTTCCTTCCCCCCGCCCCCATGGCCGCTTTCCACGCCCTCCAGGAGGGGTAAAAGACCAGGAATCGGATTCCTCGATAATCGAACCGGATTTCCCGAAACCGGGAACGGGGACGCAAGCTCGATCCCACGCCGTAGAGCATGATTTTCGGCGGCAGAGTTTAGGCTTTGACAGCTGACCGCCGAACCCATTTCCGGCACTTCTTGCAGGAAACCATATTTCCTCGTAGCCCTTTTCGGCGCTCCTTCCTCAAGCAGGGACGCGTTCCTATCCATCCGTTCCCCACACACCGCAATCAAACACCTTTTCTGCGTCCCTACTCGGGCAGGCATGTGTTATTGCTCATTTGTCGTTCCTCACACACCGCAATCAGACACCTTTTCGGCGCCCTTACTCGAGCAGGCATGCGTTACAACCGGGGGAAAGGGGTAAAATGGATTATCAGCCTAGTACGGCGTGCGGGGCAGGAAAGAGGAGGCTCCGTGGAAAACATACCTTATCGCCTGCACACAACCGGGCGCATGCACCTTTAAAGCCTTTGAAGGAGGGAGGACGGATGGCCGAGGAGTCGTGGGAACACCGTTACGCTCACGTGAACAACCTGCGTATCCACTACGTGACCGCCGGGGAGGGTCCCCTGGTGGTCCTCTTGCACGGCTTCCCGGAGTTCTGGTACTCCTGGAGGCACCAGATCCCGGTCCTGGCGGAACGGTTCCGGGTGGTGGCCCCGGACATGCGGGGATACAACCAGACGGAAAAACCGGTGGGGGTCATGCATTACCGTCTCTCCACCCTCATGGAGGACGTCCGCGGCCTCATCCGCCACCTGGGAGAGGACCATGCGGTGCTGGTGGCCCACGACTGGGGCGGGGGAGTGGCCTGGCCTTTCGCCGCCCGCTTCCCGGAAATGGTGGATCGCCTGGTCATCCTCAACTGCCCCCCACCGGCGGTGCTCATGCGCCACCTGATGACCAACCGTGCCCAGCTCCGGCGCTCCTACTACATGTTCCTCTTCCAGCTGCCCCTCCTCCCGGAGCTGGCCCTCAGGGCCTTTGACTACCGCCTGGTGGAGAAGGCCTTCCGTGGCTGGGCCCTGGACAAGAGCGCCTTCACCGACCGGGACATCGCCATGTTCAAGGAGGCGGCCGCCAAGCCCGGTGCCCTCACGGGTGGCATAAATTACTACCGCGCCGCCTTCCGGGAGTTCCTCCTCTCCTCGCGCGGCGCGTCCCGTTCCAGGTCCAAGGTCCGCTGTCCCACCCTGGTCATCTGGGCGGAGGAGGACCGGGCTCTGGGCAAGGAACTGACCTACGATTTCCAGGAGGAAGTGGAGGGACCCCTGACCATTAAGTACATCCCCCGGTGCAGCCATTGGGTCCAGCAGGAAAGGCCCGCGGAAGTGAACTCCCTGATCCTGGAGTTCCTATCCGACTACCCTTGAGAGGCGCCGACCACGCACCAGGACGTGGTCACGAAACCGGAAGGGCAAGATGCTCAAGGGGTGACATTGAGCCTTTCATCGCTGATTTCCTATCCGACTACCCTTGAGAGGCGCCGACCACGCACCAGGACGTGGTCACGAAACCGGAAGGGCAAGATGCTCAAGGGGTGACATTGAGCCTTTCATCGCTGATTTCCTATCCGACTACCCGTGAGAGGCGCCGACCACGCACCAGGACGTGGTCACGAAACCGGAAGGGCAAGAGCTCGGGGGCCGACCTCGAGCCTTTGCTCGCTGGCGGGTGAGGTGGAGCGAGGGCCAGGATGGACGCCGCTCTACCCACGCGTAGCTCCACGAAAGCTGGAAGGGCAGTCCATGGCCGCCGCTGGACCTCGCCCGCGGCGTGAAATGGATCAAGGTGAGAGGCCAAGAACCAGCCTTTCACGCCCTGACCGCTTGCTCCCCCCCGGACGCTCCCAGCGTGCGCTGCGAAACCCCGCTTGGCGCGGTACAAGAAAAACCCCGGCTTCATCCGGGGTCTTTTCCTGGTGTCGGAGGGGGGACTTGAACCCCCATGAGGAAGCTCCTCACTAGGCCCTCAACCTAGCGCGTCTACCGATTCCGCCACTCCGACCCGCATTCCACACGCGCCGGAAGGGGGCTATCTCTCCGTGCCCTCCTCGGCCTTCATCTTACGGTTCCGAAAACCAGTATATATCCTATTTCTCCTGGGGTCTACAATCTTGGAGGCGTAAAATATGTCCTTGGAGATACGTCCGTATTTCCCTATGACCTCCACGCGGTCCCCGTCGTCCAAAGGGGGCGGGAAGCGGAAACCGCGGTAGAACCATACCTTGGTGCTCTTCCCGTCCTCCTCCACCAGGTCGAAGTTGATGTCGAAGGTCAGGGTCTTGGAACGCCGGTTGGCCTTGCGGGGCAGCAGGGTGGGGAGGGGGTAGGTGGAGACGTTGAGAACGATCCCCTTCTTCACCAGCTTGGCCAACGCTATACCTCCAACGCCCGCTTGCCGTCCATGGGGCCAGTTTTTTATCGTCATGCCGGGCTGGTTACTTGATCGCCCGGTCCCCCAGGAGGCCGGCCACCGCCTCCCAGATGCGCAGGGCCAGCTCCCGCTTGGGCATGAGGTCCAGTTCCATCTCCCTCCCGTCCCGGAAAAGGATGACCCTTGGTCATGCCGGGCTGGTTACTTGATCGCCCGGTCCCCCAGGAGGCCGGCCACCGCCTCCCAGATGCGCAGGGCCAGCTCCCGCTTGGGCATGAGGTCCAGTTCCATCTCCCTCCCGTCCCGGAAAAGGATGACCCTTGGTCATGCCGGGCTGGTTACTTGATCGCCCGGTCCCCCAGGAGGCCGGCCACCGCCTCCCAGATGCGCAGGGCCAGCTCCCGCTTGGGCATGAGGTCCAGTTCCATCTCCCTCCCGTCCCGGAAAAGGATGACCGCCTGGTTATAGTCGGAATCGAAACCCGAACCCGGCCTGGAGACGTCGTTGGCCACCAGGATGTCCACTCCCTTATCTTCCATTTTCTTCCTGGCCTTCGTTAGGAGGTCCCCCGTTTCCGCGGCAAAGCCCACTAGGACCTGGCCGGGGGGCTTTCGCTCCCTCAGCTCCCCCAGTATGTCCGGCGTGGGTACCAGTTCCACGGTCAGGCCTTCCCTTCCCGCGCGCTTGATCTTCTCTTCGCTCCTTCGGGAAGGGGTGAAGTCGGCCACCGCAGCGGCCATGGCCACCACCGAGCATCCCGTGCACCGGGCAATGACCTCCCGCCGCATCTCCTCCGCCGTCTCCACCATCACCCTTTCCACTCCGGGCGGTGCTTGCAGCTGGGTTGGGCCGCTGACCAAAATGACCTCCGCCCCCAGCTCCCTGGCCGTCTCCGCCAGGGCGTACCCCATCTTGCCGCTGGAACGGTTGCCGATGAAACGCACCGGGTCCAGCGGCTCGCGCGTTCCCCCGGCGGTCACCAGGACCCGGTGTCCGGAAAGGTCTCCCCTCGCGCCCAAGAGGCGGAGCACGGCCTCCACGATGGCCGGGGGCTCCGCCATGCGGCCTTCTCCCTCCTCGCCGCAAGCCAGGGGGCCGCTCTCCGGACCCACCACCTGTACTCCCCTCTCCCGCAGCTTTCTCAGGTTCTCCTGGGTGGCGGGGTGGCGGTACATCTCTCGGTTCATGGCCGGGGCCACGAGCACCGGCGCCCGGGTGGCCAGGAGGGTGGTGGACAGTAGGTCATCGGCCAGCCCGTGGGCCATCTTGGCCAGGATGTTGGCCGTGGCCGGGGCCACCACCACCACATCCGCCGCTCGCGCCAGGGAGATATGCTCCATGGCCTTTCCCTGGGCATCGAATAGACGCAGCGAGACGGGGTTCCCGGAAACGGCACGAAAGGTGTCCGGGCCTACCAGCCGGGTGGCGTGCTCGGTCATCACCACGCGCACGTCGAACCCTCTCTCCGCCAAGCGGCGCACCACCTCCACCGCCTTGTAGGCGGCGATGCCTCCGCTCACCCCGAAAACTATGCAGGTCATGGGCAGGAGCCATCCCCCGTGCGGACCGTCACTTGGTGCCGTCCTCCGGTATCTCGAAATCCAACTTCTCCTGGGCGATCTCCTCCAGGGCCAGGGTCAGGGCCTTGTTGGAGGCCGAGGTCACTTGGGGACCCGCTTCCCTCCCCAGTCCATCGCCCAGGTGACGGAAACCTTACTTGGTGCCGTCCTCCGGTATCTCGAAATCCAACTTCTCCTGGGCGATCTCCTCCAGGGCCAGGGTCAGGGCCTTGTTGGAGGCCGAGGTCACTTGGGGACCCGCTTCCCTCCCCAGTCCATCGCCCAGGTGACGGAAATAGTTGTTTATCTGCCGCGCCCGCTTGGCGGCGGCGATGGTCAACCCGAAACGCGAATTGTTCATCGCCTTCAGAAGGTCATCGATCTTGGTCTTCATCAACACCTCTACGTTACCTCCAGTCTCCTTTTTTTCTCGCCTCCGCGGAGGCGGATTCCTCTTCATATATAGCACAAAGTTCCTCCACCGCGCGTTGCAGGTCGTCGTTCATCACCACGTACCGGAACCCCTCCTTCTCGCCGCTCTCCCTCACCGCGTTGCGCAGTCTCCTCTGCAGCTCCTCCTCGCTCTCCGTCCCCCTGCGACGCAACCTCTCCTCCAGGGCCTCCATGGACGGCGGTTCCACGAAGATGGTCACCGCCTCCGGCATTCTCTCCCTCACCTGACGGGCCCCCTGGACATCGATCTCCAGTATCACGTCCTGCCCCTTCTCCAGCCACTCCTCCACGGCGCCGCGCGGCGTGCCATAGAGGTTCCCGTGCACTTCCGCCCACTCCAGGAACTCGCCCGCCCCGGCCCGCCTCAGGAACTCCTCACGGCCCAGGAAATGGTAATCCACCCCGTCCCTTTCCCCCGGCCGGGGTTCGCGAGTGGTGGCGGACACTGAAAGGCGCGTCCGCGGGTAGCGCTTCAAGAGCTCGGCGATGAGGGTACCTTTTCCCGCGCCGGAGGGCCCGGCGACGACGAAAAGGCGTCCGCGTCGCATTGTCTCTCCCTATGGGTAGGACCTCGATGCGTGGATTACGGTTCCCTCCGATGCAGACACACCCTGTCAGGAAAATCTTTCCTTCAGGGCCTGGACCTGCTTGGGGCCCAATCCCTTGACGCGCCGCGTCTCGCTGATGCCTATTTCCTCCATGATCTTGGCGGCGCGCGTCTTGCCCACGTTGGGAAGGGACTCGATGACCGACTTCACGGTCATCTTCCCGTAGGTATCGTCATCGGCCCTGGCCAGGACATCGCTGACCTTAAGTTTTCCCTCCTTGAGCTGTCTCTTTATCTCCGACCTTTCCTTCCTGACCTTGGCCGCTTTCTCCAGGGCTTCCTTGCGCTGTTCCGCCGTCAATTCCGGGAGCTTCTGGCTGGCCATCATGTCCCTCCTCAGGTCGAATCCTCCCCACGACGATATCCCGTTAAGTATAAACCCCCTCCCAAGCCCTCACAACCCGGGCGTTCTGGTGTTGTGGCAGGATGATAGGGTGGCCTCTCAATACTTTTGAACCCTAAAAGCGCCTACTGAAACGATACGGCATCCTTCCTCATTAACCGGGATAGGATCAGGCCAGGTGCCGACTACCGGGGGCCTCCAATTCCAGGCCCTCCCGGCACAGTGGGCAATCGTCTGCTCTCCACACCGGCGCCTCCAGGCGGACCAGTACCTTCTTGGGGACTCCGAAGTCGCGGTCCTCCCCCCTCTCAATGAGGGCCCCCAGGCCGACGGTCTGGCCTCCCAGCGACCCGACCAGCTCCATCAGCTCCTGGACCGAACCGCCGGTGGTGATCACGTCCTCCACGATGAGGGCCTTCTCCCCTCTCTCCAGGTTCAGCCCCCGGCGTAGGGTGAGGCGCCCGTCCACCCTCTCGGCGAAGACCATCCTCCGGCGCAGGGCCAAAGCCACCATGTATCCGATGATGATGCCGCCCAGCGCGGGGCTGATCACCACGTCCACGGGCACCCCGGTGAAACCCCTTGCCAGCTCGTCCGCCAGGCTCTCCGCCAGGTGAGGATGCTGCAGGACGCGAGCGCACTGCACGTAAGTGTCGCTATGCAGCCCCGAGGAGAGGAGAAAGTGGCCCTTCTGCACGGCCTTTTCCCTCTCCAATATCTCCAGTACTTCCCACTGGTTCATTTTCCCTCCCTCCCGGGCAGTCCACTTCCCCCGCCTCCCCGGCTCGCACCTCCGTCACGCTCACCTTCTTCCCCGGGGTATCCTCCTCTTGCGTCTCGCTCCGACCTCGATTCCCCCTCTACGATCCCCCTTCTACGGTCCCCCTTCTATGATAAATCAATCTCCCGCTTCAAGGCTCGCAGGGCCTCCAGTGGACGCGGGTGGTCGATGACCGCCCTCCCGACCACCAGGTAGTCCGCTCCCGCCCGGAGGGCCTCCGCCGGCGTGGCCGTCCTCTCCTGGTCGTGGGACTCCGTGCCCGCGGGGCGGATGCCGGGGGTCACCAGGAGGGGTCCGTAACCCAGCTCGCGACGCAGCTCCGCGGCCTCCCTGGGTGAGCAGACCAACCCGTCCAGCCCGCAGGAGACGCCCAGTCTTGCCAGCCGGAGCACGCTCTCCGAGACGCCTCCCCTCATACCCACCTCTTCCAGGTCCCTTTCTCCCAGGCTGGTGAGCACGGTGACCCCCAGGAGCAGCGGCACGCGGCCGGCCCTCCGCCCCCCTCCGCGGACGGCCCTCATCGCCGCTTCCAGCATCTTCCTTCCCCCGCAGAGGTGGAGGGTCAACATATCCACCCCCCACCTGTCCAGGGCCTCCACCGCCCCGCGCACGGTATTGGGGATATCGTGGAACTTGAGGTCGGCGAAGACCCGGAACCCCTTGTCCCTCATCTCCCGGAAGACGGCGGGGCCGAAGCGGGTGTAGGCCTCCAAACCCAGCTTCACCGTCCCCACCTCTCCCCGGAACATCTCGGCCAGCGCTTCCAGTTTCTCCCAGTCCGGGACATCCAGGGCCAGGATCAGTGGGTCCTCCACGCGGCGGGGCTGAGCCATCATCGCCACCCCTTCCGGCGCAACAGGCCTACCATTTCCGTGACCGTACGATAACCTTTTGCGCTCATGAAGCCTCGGAGCTCCTCCACCAGTCGCGGAACCGCCCGGGGGTCCACCAGGTTCAGGGTGCCCACGGCCACCGCCCCGGCTCCGGCCATGAGAAGCTCGATGGCATCGGAACAGGACCATACTCCCCCCATGCCGATGACGGGCAGGTCAACCGCTCCTGAGGCCTCCCACACCGCGTGCACGGCCACGGGATGGAGGGCGGGACCGGAAAGCCCACCGGTCACGTTCCCCAGGCGGGGGCATGCCCTCTCCACGTCCACGGCCATGGCCGGAATGGTGTTGACCAGGGAAAGACCGTCGGCTCCGGCCTCGGCCACGGCACGGGCCATCTCCCCCATGCCCACCGCGAGCGGAGGCAGTTTCACGAAGAGCGGGATGTCCACCACCTCCCGAACGCGGGCCACCAGCCCGGCCGCCTCGCCGGGATGGCGCGAGAAATGGGCCCCTCCCCTCTCCACGTTGGGGCAAGAGATGTTCAGCTCCACCGCCGCGACCATCCCGGAGCGGGAAACCGCCGACGCCACTTCCACGTATTCCCGGGAACTGAAGCCGGCCACGTTCACCCACACCGGCAGGTCGAACCTGGATAGCCAGGGCAGGTCCTCGGACAGGAACCTCTCCAGGCCCTTGTTCTCCAGGCCGATGGAGTTAAGCACTCCCCAGCGAGTCTCCCACAGGCGAGGCGGGGGATTACCGGCGCAGGGCCTAAGGGTCACCGCCTTGGTCATCAGCCCTCCCAGCGCCTCCAGGTCCACCAGCTCGGACATCTCCCTCCCGTTGCCGAAGGTCCCCGAGCATACCAGGAAGGGATTCTTCAGGGGGATACCCGCAAGTTCCACCCTCAGATCGACACCCTCAGCCGTTCCCAATCCAGTTCCTCCCCGCCGAATACCGGCCCCTCCCGGCAAGCCGCCCGGTATCCTCCCGGGGGATCGGCTACCGGCACGGCGCAACCCCGGCAAGCGCCCAACCCGCAGGCCATCCTCTCCTCCACGCTCACCTGGAGGGAGGAGAGCCTTCCGGGCACCAGGCGGGAGGCCAGGGCCAGGAGCATGGGCCGGGGACCGCAGGCGTAATACCGGAAACCTGCCTCGGGCCTCCCCGGGGGCAGGAGGTCGAGGACCGTTCCCCTCTTCCCCCGGGAACCGTCCGCAGTGGCCAGCCGCAGGTCGATCTCCTCTCCCAGCCTCTCGGGGAGGGCCCCGTACTCCTCCCCGCTCTCCATACCCCAGAGGAGGGTGGCCTTCGCTCCCCTTTCCCCGAGCCGCCGGCCAAGGTAAGCCAGGGGGGCCACACCCGCTCCCCCGGCCACCAGCAGGGCCTCCTCTCCCTCCACGTCCAGGTCGAAACCCCTTCCCAGGGGGCCAAGGACGTCCAACTCGTCCCCCGGTATCCTCCGGCGCAGCCAGGCCGACCCCCCGCCCACCTCCCTGACCAGAACGGAGGCGGACCGCCCGTCATGCCCGAAGACGCTGAATGGGCGGCGCAGTACCCTGCCTTCCCCGTCGCAGAGGAGGTGCAGGAACTGTCCCGGTTGGGGCTGGAATCCCGGGGGGACCCGGAAGACCAGTTCGGAGGCGCAACCGTAATCCCGCCTCTCCAGCAGCGTCGCCTTGAAGAGATGGGGCGGCAAGTTCAACCTCCTCCGCCCGCCGAGACTCCCGTGAAGGGCAGGCCGGCCTCCTGCGCGGCTCGGGCTTCCTCTCCGCCGGCCCTTATCCCCCTGACCAGGGCCAGGGCCGCTTCCATGTCCGTGAGGCAGGGGATGCCGTGGCGAGCGGCGTCCTCGCGGATGTAGAACCCGTCCGAGTGGGGATGGCGACCGCGGGGTATGTTGACCACCAGCTGGACTTCCCCGTTGCGGATCAAGTCCAGGACGTGGGGCCTCCCCTCCCGGAGCTTGTTCACCTCCTCCACCTCCATGCCCGCCGCCCGCAAGGCCCGCGCCGTGCCACGGGTCGCCGCCAGCCGGTATCCAGCTTCGCTTAGCTCCCGGGCCAGGAGAACCGCCCTCCTCTTTTCCCGGTTGGCCACGCTGAGCAGGACACGGCCGCCGGGACGGGGACGCATCCCCAGGCTCCGCAATATCCCGGCCAACGCCGTTCCCGGGTTATCCCCCAATCCCATCACCTCCCCGGTATGGCGCCGACAGGGGTTGAGGAGGATGTCCTCTCCGGCTATGACCCCTAGAGGCGTGACGGGGTAGCGCACCGCGCTCCCCGCACCCTCGATGCCCAAGGCGGGTTCCTCCCCGAGCAGGGCTGCCAGGCCGAGCTCAGCGAGGTCCAGCGAGGAGGCCCGGGCGAGGAAGGGAAGTTGCTCGGAGGCGCCCGGGGAGAGGTCCCATATCCTCATCTCCCCCTCCTCCACCGTAAGCCGCAGGGAGAGGTTGCCATTCCATCCGGCCAACCTCACCGCCTCTTCCACTACCTCCCTCAACCTCTCGTACTGCTGGGAGGTCAGGTGCAGGGGAGGGTATACGCCCGGCCCGTCCCCGGCATCTCCGCCGGGGCCTTGCAACCTCTCCCAGGCCAGCAGGCAATACAGCCTTCCCCCTCCGGCTACCGCCTCCACCAGCACCTCCAGGGAATCCTCCCTCAATTCCCTGAGGAGCGGCGTGCCCTCCGGATGCCGGGAAAGATATTCCTCGGCCTCCCGCGGGGAGTAGAAAACCCTCTTCAACGTCTCCCCGTCCTCGGCGAAGATGGCCAGGTGCACGGGGAACCGGCAGTCGCGGAGAAAACGGCCCGCCTCCTCGCGCCCCACCGCCAGGGGGACCAGGGGCAGCCCGGAGGAACGCAGCCGCCTCAGGAACTGCGGCGGATCATCCGCCGCACCTCCTCCCATCACCTCCCCGTACCCGCCCTCCCCGCTTAAGCGCTTGGCCAGCGCGAAAGCCTCCTCGCCACCGAATTGAGGGCAGAGGCTCGCCGTGCCCGCCTGCTGGAGGGCCCGTCTCACCCCGTCACTGGATGGTGGACCCAGGAACACGGCATCGACCTCTCCCATCAGGTAGAGGGCGAAGCCGGGATCTACGGTATATACCGCCGCTCTTCCACCCCGTCCCCTCCAGGCGCGCAGGGCATGGTAGAGGGCGAAATGGAATTCCAGCCCGCTCCCCGGCCGCGGACCCAGCGGGGCCAGGAACATCATGCCCCCTTTTCCCGTTCCTGGCGTGGGCCACGCCAGGCGCAGCGGGTAACTGTGGCCCTCCCTCCCCACACCGAGGCGAGCCCCTTCAGCACCGTGGCCCTGTCCATCCCCGGGGCCTCCGCCACCCTCGGCCGGGACTCCATGCGCGGACGGGAAGGGGTGCTCCTCCGCCTCGCGGGCTTCACGGCATTCACCGCTCGCTTCCCACACCGTCAACCCGCCGGCTTGCCTCGCCAGCTCCTGGAGGATGTGCCGGGTCCCCGCCTGCACTCCCCTTCCATCCTCTTCCAGAAGGCGCAGCGCGATACGGGCGGCCTCCCCGGCAGTTCTTCCCGCTACCACGGTCCTTCCCACCGCCCGGCATCCCAGCGGGAGGTGTCCCTCCTCCCTCCCTTCCTCCTCGGGGTAGAAGAATCGCGGAAAGGCAAGGAATGTCCCGGAGGGCTCCGTGCGGGGAGCGACGCCCTGCGCCTCGCCGCCGCATAGCAGTCCCACGTGCCGGCTCACCAGGTCCACGCCCAGGGCCACTTCCAGGAGGGGGGTGACCCTCCGCGGGCCGGCGTCGACGTCCAGCACGAACGCCTCCTCGCACCCCGGGCTGACCGCCATCTTCACTTCCAGCAGGCCCACGGCATCCAGCAGGTCGGCCACTATCCTGGAAATCTCTTCCAAGGCGTAGTAGAGCTCCCCGCGGGGCAGAGGTGGGACGATCACCACGGAGTCCTCCTCGTGCCGCGGAAGGGGCTCCAGTTGCTCCACCATCCCCGCCGTCTCCACACTTCCCCTGCCATCCCTCAGCACGCAGGCGACATATTTTCTCCACCCCCCGAGGTACTCCTCCAGCAAGACCTCGCCTCCCGGGCTCCTGCCGCAGGCCTCCGTGAACAGCCCGGGCAGCTCTTCCCGGTTGAAGGCCACCCCGGCGCCCCACCCCCCGCAGGAGAAATGGGGGCGCAAGACCACGGGGTAACCGATCTCCGAGGCGGCTTCCTGCGCCTCGCGCAGGTTCGACGCCGTGCGGAAGGCAGGATTGGAAATCCCTCCCATTTCCAGGGTCTCCCGCAGCAGGGAGCGGTCCCCGCAGGCCCAGAGCACCCGGTCGGGGAGGTCCGCTACCCGCAGTCCAGTCCGCTCAAGCCACCCTTCCGCCGCCAACTCCCTGGCCAAGGCCCAGCCCCTGCGGCCCGCGGGGCCCAGCCACAGCGAGGAAGCGCCGCATTCCCCCGCCACCCTGGCCACCACCTCGGGCAGGGGCGCCTCCATGTACAGTCCCGCGTCTCCGCCTCCGGCGTCCAGAAGGGTAGCCGGGTTATCCTCCAGTGCCGCCACCCGGAAACCCCTGCCGCGCAGGCACCGGCAGACCCGGGCTGCCAGGTACTGGAAACCGGCTCCCTGCTCCAGGGTCACCGGTCCCGGACCCACCACCAGCACCGTCTTCTCGTCCCTTCTTTTCAACCCCCTGCCCCCTTCCTCATTCACCCAAGTGGTGAGCACCACCTTTCCTCTCACCCGCCATCCCTGGAAAAGGCCCTTTGGTATCCCGGGGCCCGGTGGACGACCTTTCCGTTCTTCAAGGTGAGCACCACCTTTCCTCTCACCCGCCATCCCTGGTAGGGACAGTTTCTACCCCGGGAGGCGAAAGTGGAGGCGTCGATGACCCACTCCGCCGCCGGATCCAGGAGCACCAGGTCCGCCCTGGCCCCGGGGCGTATCCCCTCCCCGTATTCCGGGGGCTTCAGATCCAGGACCCGCGCCGGCCCCCGGGTGAGCCTGTCGATGAGCGCCGGCAGGCCCAGCTCTCCCTTCTCTACCAACTCGGTGTACAGGACCGGGAAGGCGCTCTCCATCCCCACCACGCCGAAGGGGGCGTATTCGAATTCCCTTTCCTTCTCCTCTGGGGAATGGGGGGCGTGATCCGTGGCCACCGCGTCCAGGGTCCCGTCGGCCAGGGCCCTGCGCAGCTCCCTCACGTCTTCCGGGGTGCGCAGGGGAGGGTTGACCTTGTATACCGGGTCGTAGTCGCGTATGTCCGCCTCGCTGAGGACCAGGTGGTGGGGGGTGGCCTCGGCGGTGACCCTCACCCCCCGCGACTTGGCCTCCCGCAGCAGGCGTACCGACCCCGCCGTGCTCAGGTGAGCCAGGTGGAGCCGGGCCCCGGTCTCCTCGGCGAGCAGGAGGTCGCGGGCCACCATGACCTCCTCGGCGAGGGCCGGTATGCCCCGCAGCCCCAGGGCGAATGAGACCCGGCCCTCGTTGACCTGGCCTCCCCGGGAGAGGCTTTTGTCCTCCGCGTGGGAGACGATGACCCCTCCGAACTTCTTGACGTACTGCAGGGCCCGTCGCATGAGGCCGGAGTCGGCCACCGGGTCCCCGTCGTCCGAGAAGGCCCTCACCCGGGCCGCGCTGGCGAACATGAGCCCCATCTCCGCCAGCTCCTTTCCCTCCCTCCCCCTGGTCACGCAGCCCACGGGAAAGAGGTCGGCCAGGCCCAGGCCGCGCGCTCGCAGCACCAGGTCCTCCACCAGGGAGGCGTTATCCAGGGGAGGATCGGTGTTGGGCATGCAGCACACGGCGGTGAAACCGCCTCTCACCGCGGCCCGGAGTCCGCTCTCCAGGGTCTCCTCGTCCTCCCTGCCCGGGTCCCTGAGGTGCACGTGGATATCGAGAAACCCCGGCGCCAGGACCAGGCCCTCCGCCTCCAGCACTTCCCGGCCCTCTCCGGAAAGGCCTCTTCCCACCTCGGCGATCCGCCCCCGGGCCACCGCCACGTCCATGACTTCTTCCAGGTCCTGGAAGGGATCGATGACCCGCACCCCGCGAAGCAGCAACTCCGCCACTTCAATCCCCCCTCTCCCCCGTCCCCAACAGGAGGAAGAGCACGGCCATGCGTACCGCCACCCCCGCCGCCACCTGGGCGTTGATGGCCGCGTGGGGAGCGTCGGCCACCTCGGAGGAGATCTCCATTCCCCGGTTCATGGGCCCGGGATGCATGACCACCACCCCGGGGCGGGCGGCCCTCAACCGTTCCATGTTTAGCTGGTAATACCTGGAATACTCCTGTGGCGAGGGGAACCTGCCCTCCAGTAGCCTCTCCTTCTGGACCCGCAGCATGTAAAGGACGTCGCAGCGGGGTATGACCTCGTCCAGGTCATAGGAGACCTCCACCCCCTCCGGCACGACCGGGGGAAGCAGGGTAGGAGGGGCCACGGCCAGGACCTTCATGCCCATGGCCAGGCAGGCCTTGAAGCCGGAACGGGCCACCCGTGAATGGAGTATGTCCCCCACGTAGGCGATGGTCTTTCCCTCCAGGCCTCCCAGCCTCTCCCGCATGGTGAAGAGGTCCAGAAGGGCCTGGGTGGGATGGGCGTGCATGCCGTCCCCGGCGTTGAGTACCGTGACGTCCAGCCAGCGCCTGAGTAGCCAGGGCGCTCCGGCCACCGGGTGGCGGATGACCACGGCGTCCACTCCCATGGCCCGCAGGGTGAGGGCGGTGTCCTTGAGGCTCTCCCCCTTCTCCACGCTGGAGGTGGAGGCGGTGAAGTTTAGCACGTCGGCGCTGAGGCGCTTGGCGGCCACCTCGAAGGAGAGCCGGGTGCGTGTGGAGGGCTCGTAGAAGAGGTTGACCACCGTCTTGCCCCTCAGGGAAGGCACCTTCTTGATGGGGCGGCGCATTACCTCGGAGAAGGAACGGGCCGTTTCCAGCACCCGTTCCAGGTCCTCCGGGCCCAGGTCGTCCACGTCCAGGAGATGCCTCCGCTCCCCGGCTCCGCCGGCCATTTACCATCCCTCCCCTTCCCCGTCTCCCGCCCGGTGGCCACCGTGCTTTTTAAAAAGGCCCCGTCCGGTGGACGGGGCCTCAATCCGGGTAACCGATGTACACGGCATCCTCGCCGTCCACCTCCTTGAGGGACACCTTCACCTTCTCCTCCCTCGAGGTGGGAAGGTTCTTCCCCACGTAGTCGGCGCGAATGGGGAGCTCGCGGTGGCCGCGGTCCACCAGGACGGCCAGCTGGATGGTGGCCGGGCGGCCGAAATCGATGATGGCGTCCATGGCCGCCCTCACGCTGCGCCCGGTGTACAGGACGTCGTCCACGATGACCACGTTCTTCCCCTCCAGGTCGTGGGGCAGGTAGGTCTCCTTCACCACCGGCTGTTCCAGGGTATGCAGGTCGTCGCGGTACAAGGTGATGTCCAGCCTGCCCACCGGGACCTCCACCCCCTCGATGGAGGACACCGCCTCGGCGATACGCGAGGAGAGGGGCACGCCGCGGGTCCTGATACCCACCAGGACCAGGTTGGAGGCCCCCCGGTTGCGTTCCACTATCTCGTGGGCGATGCGGCGCACCGCCCGGCGGATGTCGTCCTCCTCCATGACCCTGGCCTTGACCCGGAAACCCATCCTCGCGCCTCCCGTCCTCGGATGTCACTCGCTCAAAGACCTGCGCCACCTCTTACGGACACCGAATGCGGCCATGAAATCCCCAGGTGTCCTCGGGTTCCCCCGTCTCGGGGGCCCGGCACCGCCCGGAGAGCGATGCGGCGCACCGCCCGGCGGATGTCGTCCTCCTCCATGACCCTGGCCTTGACCCGGAAACCCATCCTCGCGCCTCCCGTCCTCGGATGTCACTCGCTCAAAGACCTGCGCCACCTCTTACGGACACCGAATGCGGCCATGAAATCCCCAGGTGTCCTCGGGTTCCCCCGTCTCGGGGGCCCGGCACCGCCCGGAGAGCGATGCGGCGCACCGCCCGGCGGATGTCGTCCTCCTCCATGACCCTGGCCTTGACCCGGAAACTCCGCTTCGGGCTCGAAAAAGCCCCCCTGCGGCCGGCGCAGGAGGGCTGCCGTTCTGGATCATGTTTTCCCTTGCCAGCCTCACGGGACTGGTTTAAAGGTCCTTTTAATCATAGCACCGCCCCAGGGGGCGGACAACCCGGCCTTATACACACCACGCATGGGGACCTTATGTCCTTAGTCCATTGAGACCCTGCGCACAACGGTGTCCTTCCGCGGGCCGAACCTGCCCCCTCGGCATTTAACCAATAATTCTACCCCCGGAGCATTTTCCCTCTTCCCCGGCGAGAGTGCCTCCGCCATCTCCCGGATCACCCGGCCCTCCATGGCCCCTCGTTCCCCGGAAACCCTTCTCCAGGCCCCGGGGTTCTATCCTTTTCCCCACCCCAACCCCAGGCCCGGCGGGCGAAGCTCACCTCCCGGGGTCACCTTCCCCCTCGGACCGGGGAGCGTGCCCCTCGCCCTTCTCCGCCATCTCCCGGACCACCCGGCCTAGGATGCCGTTGACGAATTTCCCGGAATCCTCGGTGGAGAAGAGCTTGGCCAGTTCCACGTACTCGTTGACCGTCACGCCGAGGGGTACCTCCGGGAGGTAGAGGAGCTCCGCTATGCCCAGCCGGAGGAGGTTACGGTCCACCAGGGGCATGCGCTGCAGGGACCAGCGGTCGGCGTAGGAATCGATCAGCGCGTCGATCTCCTTTCCGTGTGCCATATAGGCGCGGAGCAGGTCCATGGAGAACTCCGGAAGCTCGCCGGGGTAAACCAGGCTGCTGGACCCGAAGGAGGAGAGCTCCTCTATCTCCGCTTCCTCTCCAAGGAGAAGCCGCACCCTCTCCTGAGAGATGTCCGGTATCCCGTCCGGAGGCTGCGGATGCTCCTCCACTCCCTGCTCAAGCATGCGCCGGAGGGAATCGGCAGCCTCTTCCACTCCCTCCCCGGTGAGGTCCATCCGGTAGAGGATGTCACAGGCCAGTTTCCTGGCCAGGGTACGCCGGCTGAAGAGCTGGGAACCGCCCACCTAAACGGCGTTCACCCCCACCACGTCCACGTTCACCGCCTCCACCGGCCACCCGGTCATGGATTCCACGGCCTCCTTCACCCGGCGCTGCACCTCGGCACCCACGGCGTGGAAATCCAAACCGTAGTCCATGTGCACCTCCAGGTCCAGGGTCACCTTGCCCTCGGAGTGGGAGGCCTTGATCCCCTTGGTGAGGTTCTTCTTCTTGCGCCCTTCCTCCCCCGGCTCGCCGCGGAGGGCCACCCCCGAGGCCCCCTCCACGGAGTTGAGGGCGATACCGGCTATGAGCTCCAGCACCCCCTGGCGCAGTTTATATTCCCCGGCCTCGAGCATGTGCACCGCCTCTCCTTAACTCCCGGCTACTCCTTCCGCCAAGGGAGGGCCCTATTCCACCCGTTCAACGTACTCTCCGCTGCGGGTGTCCACCCTCACCCGGTTGCCGGTCTCTACGAAGAAGGGCACGTTGACCACCAGCCCCGTCTCCAGGGTGGCCGGCTTGCTACCCCCGCTGGCGGTATCCCCCTTGACGCCCGGCGCGGTGTCCACCACCTCCAGGTCCACGAACACCGGCGGCTCCACCGCCACCGGTTTCCCCTCGTAGAGGGGGACCTCCACGGTGACCCCTTCCACCAGGTACTTGGCCGCCTCGCCCACTTCCTCCTCGGGGATGGGCAGTTGCTCGTAGGTGTCCAGGTCCATGAACAGGTAGTTGCTGCCGTCCCGGTAGAGGTACTGCATGCGTCGCTTGTCCAGGACGGCCAGCTCCACCCTCTCCCCGGCGCGGAAGGTCTTCTCCATGACCGCCCCGGTCTTGAGGTTCTTCAGCCTGGTGCGCACGAAGGCTCCGCCCTTTCCCGGCTTCACGTGCTGGAAGTAGATGAGGGTATAAAGGGTTCCGTCCAGGTCCAGGGTTATGCCGTTGCGGAAATCAGCGGTGGTGATCATGCCTTTCCTCTCCTTTTCCGGTCTCGTCTCCGGGCAACATTTTAGCACGGGCCGATTACCAGGGGACGAAAACCTCTCGGGGGAGCGACCTTGGGTGGACTCATATCCTATAGCTCCATCCGGCCATTTCCACCACGTCCGGTTGAAAATCGGCTAAATGGAGAAGTGATGTTTATTCTTCCAGCTTTCCCGGCCTTTTCCACCATGTTTGATTGAAAATCGGCCTTAAAGGAGGCGTGCATTTTTTTCTAGCTTTCCCGGCCTTTTCCACCATGTCCGGAGGGACCCAGAAAAGTTACGTCGCCACCCTCGCCAGGCATGGTCCCGCCACCGTTGATCCGCCTACCCACCAACCTCGAAGGACAACCGCCCGGTATCCCCGGCCATCTCCGCTGATTCGAGCCCTTGCGCCCTACCCGTTCCGCCCTTAAACGTAATCGGAAGGGTCCAAAGAGCGGGGAAGGCGAGTGAGGACCTCCGCCCCCGAGGGGGTAACCCGGACCATGTCCTCCACCCTCACGCCTCCCACCCCGGGGAGGTATACCCCCGGCTCCACGGTGAAGACCATGCCCTCCTGCAGGACATCCCCGCTCCTGGGGCCTACGTGGGGCCTCTCGTGCACTTCCAGCCCTACCCCGTGGCCCAGCCCGTGTCCGAAGGCTTCTCCGAAGCCGGCCTTCTCCAGGACCTCCCGGGCGGCGCGGTCCACGTCCCTGGCCCTTGCACCGGGCCTCACCCTCTCCAGGGCCCTCTCCCGGGCCTCCAGCACCGCCCGGTGGGCCTTTTTCAACTCATCGGTGACCCTCCCCCAAGCCAGGGTGCGGGTGCAGTCCGTGCAGTAACCCTCGTAAACCACCCCCCAGTCCACCACCACCGCACCGGAAAGCCTGCGGTGGGAGGGCCTGGCGTGCACCAGGGCCCCCCGCTTCCCGGAGGCCACGATGGTCTCGAAGGCGGCCGCCTCCGCACCCAGGCGCCGGGCGGCGAAGTCCAGCTCCAAGGCCAGCTCCCTTTCCGTGGCAGGTTTTTCCAACCCTCGCAGGGTTTCGCGGAAGGCGGCCTCGGACACCTCTATCCCCCTCTTGATAATCTCCACTTCCCCCGGGCTCTTGCTGGCCCGCAGGGGTTGGAAGCCCGTCTTCAGGGGGACCAGCCTTGCCATACCTCGCAACTCCCGCCGGTAAAGGGAAAGCTCCGCGCAGGTGAGCGCATGGGGATCGTAGCCGATCCTCAGGGGACGCCGGGCTGAAGATCCACGGTTTAAAACCAAAGTGTTGACTTTCGACTTGCCCCTTCCCGGGGCTCGCAACACCCCCGAGGCTGGCACGCCCGCCCGGACACGTGAAAGGACTTCCCTCAACCCCTCGCCCAGGCTCCCGGGGCATACGAGCGTGCGCAATCCCACCACTTCCTCCGTGGACTGTTCCCGGTAACGGAAGTCGGTCAGGAACCATCCCGTGCGAGGCAAAAGGAGGGCTAAACCACTGGATCCGCTGAACCCACACAGGTAACGCAGGTCAGGGAGGGAGGCCACCAGCAACCCATCCAGCCCCAGCTCGCGCATCGCTGACCGGAAACGGCGCCTGCGATCTTGGTAAACCGATGCGGCGAAAAATCGTTTGTCGCCAGGCATAGGCCCTCCTCCCACATTCATTGGAAAGTTATTAAAACAGGTTGTCTCCACAACTACCCAGAATACGAGCGAAAAAATATTTAAAACGCACAAGAACATATTTCCATATTAACCTCTTCACTCCAGCGCTTGAAACCCTTCCGCGCATCGCGCCATCATTTGCAGGATAAAATCGGGCAACCCGAAAAGCCGGTGAACACTATCTCCTGGGTTTCCAGTTCAAGGGCCGTACCATCACTTTTGGTCGGACTCGATGCCCGTGATGCCATATTTACACACACACGATAATCTATTGACATGTCGAGAGTTAGTTCTCGTCCCTTTCAACGTGGTTAATAAGGGAATGCGGTTTACACGCCTGTGAGAAACGGTTTACACGCTCACCGTATTATAACTACAACAAGAGCAAGCACATGATAGCCAGGAAATCGCTATTCCTGTTCCAGGCTCAACTCCCTCCAGTTCATCACGGTGAGCTCGATGGGGAAACCGGCTACGTCCACGTCGGGAGCGCGGTAATTTATGGTGCACGTGGCAAAGAGGTTTTCCGAGCTGAAGATATTTATGTCATGCTTGGCGGTCATCTGGCAATATTGATTGCTGAACATCCCGAGGTCAACGTTTATATCGTTTCCCGCCCAGAAAAAGTACTCGTTGGTGGAACCCAGGCCCAGAAAAGACCAGTCGTTGTTGAATGTGATGTTTCCCTTGCTTATCACCTGGAACTTGGAGTTAGAATTGAATTGTAGATAGTTATTGGCGGTGAAGTTCCCCTCGCAGACGAATATACCCTTCATATTCGGCATATCCCAGGTCACGCCGTTGAGGGTGAGATTACCGGTGCAGTAGACGACGGTCACCGAAGAGGTGCCGAGGGTACTCAGGTTGCCGCTGAAAGTCTTGTTCCCGAGGTAGAAATTTCCCTGCTGCTGGGCTAAGGCTCGGTAGTACTCTAAGTTGGGCTCCGGCACGTATACCTTGTCGCAGGCGGCCTGTTGGATCGGCGCTCCCGGTGGGGTGTAGATGGCCCCCAGGTCCCAGCCGAAGAGCTTGTCTATCGTTTTTGTAAGGGTCCCAGCATATAGGCTCCAATTCGTGGAACCCGTGGTTGCCGCATATATGTAAGCGAAGGACAAGGCGGGCGGGAAGAGCTGGGCTATCCCGTCCGCCCACAGCTCCACGGTACCCTTTTGCCCCGTGGATTTATCCCCGGTCTTGATGTTCCCGTAAAGCCGGGTGTTCACCGAGCCGAACCAGCGCGGCCCTGTATGCACGTAAAGCTTCCTCTTGGCCTCGATGTCGCCGTTTATGGTCAACCCGTCTCCCAGGCTCACCACAGGGGTCACGGTGATGTTCACGTCCCGTTCCGCTCGGATGCCTCCCCCCAAGGAGCCGCCCCCACCCGCATTGATGGTGATGGGCGCCCCCGCGTTGATGGTTTCGTCAGCCCTTATGTTCACGTCATTCCCCGCGTATAGTAAATAGTTCTTCATCACGTCGAAGGCCTGCAGGCCGCTGTAGATGACTTCCTCTCTTATCCTGCGCCGGTAGGTGGTTCCCCTCTCGGCGTAGGATCCCGTGGCGGTCACTATGTAGTTGTAGGTGCCCGTGACCGGCTGTATCTCCAGCTCGTAGCTTCCCCCGAGCAGCTCCCCCGAATAGCTGTGAACGGTCCCTCCGGTTATCTCGTTGTTGACTATTTTGGCGTGAGCGAGGTAGAGCGCGGATTCAGCTACCTGGAAAGCCTTATCCTCCGGCCTGGCGTTGACCGCGCCCTGCAGGGCGGATACCATGAGCAGGAGGCTGGCGGCGCCCAGGATGGAGAGCATGGTCAGGGCCACCAGGACGATGGCGATGGCGAAACCCTCCTCTTTAGGACCCAAGAAAGTGGCCCAAGCTTTCTTGCCGAACCTGCGGACCGCCTTTTTTATCCTCTTTCCCGCTCCACGCATCACGCCCACACCTCTTGATGAACTCCTTATAAATTGTTACGCAGGGTCACGCTGCCCCCGTAGTCCCGAACCAGGTTTATCCTGCCCGCCCGGCGGGAGAACCGGATGGCGATATCGATCCTTTGCACCAGGGTGTTCCAGCCGGCCGTTCCCGGTGTTATGGTTTCCATCGCCTTGGTGACGGGGTTGAAACGCTGGTAAGTGAAAGTGATGCTCTCCACTCCATCCACCCATATTTGAAGGTTGTTCATGTCGGAGCCCCGCATGAGCCTTCCATCGGAAACGGTAAAGACCATGTTCTGAACGGTCCCGCTCCCATCCAGGTCACCCGAGAACATGAGGGTGCCTGTGGTGCTGAAGGAGTTGATGGTCGTGGCCACCCTGATCTGCCGGGTCATGGTGTCCAACACCTTTCCCGCATCCTCCTCCATCCGGGCCAGGACATACTGGGTGGTGGAGCTGTCGGCGCCGCTTTCCAACATCCCCGCCAAACCAATGAGGAAGATGACCATGATGCCGATGACCACCATGAGCTCGGCCAGGGTGAAGCCCTCCTCCGTTGCTGCCCTGCGGAGAAGGGAATCTTTATGCTTCGGTTCAAGGAAGCTTCGCGTTCCTCTAAATGATGCCATCAGCTTCTCAGCTCCCATCTTTGCATGTAGGTATCCTTAACGCTATCGCCAACCCTGTAGACCTCTATGTTGTAAAGACCTGTAGCGCCTGGCATTGTCCATCGAGATGATTGTATCTGTACGATCTTGTTGGCCCGGTCGTAGGTGCAACTGAAATTCCCGTTTACATCCAGACCACTTCCCCATACCCTCAAGTTCGTCTGCCCATTCATGGGGAATCCCATCCCTCTCACCCGGAAGGTCGCATAACCTGTCCCGTACCAGTAACTCCTCCAGGCGTATGCCTTAGTTGAAGTGGTCTCATAATGCCATTCGCTACCCGAATACCACCTCTCGGCGTAAATGGCTAGGGCATACTTGGTATCGCTGGGAGGGAGTATCTTGGCGGGTCCCAGTTTGACGTCGAAATCCCTTTCGAGATAAAAGCTTCCGAAGTACACCCTCACCTTCCAGTTGTGGGTGTTGTCGCAACCGATGAGGTTGAGATTCACTTGTATCTCGTTATCGTTGGTGACGGTGTAATCGCCCGCCAGGCTGTATTCCACCGAACCATCGGTGATGGAAACCCCAGAGGTGGCGGAAAAACCGTTCCCGGTGATCTTGGAGGGTATGTCGTAGTAGTTCTCGTAGAAATCGTAGCCGGCGTCGGGCACAAACCCTCCTATGTTGGCGTTGAAAGCCACCACTTGGAAAGGCGAACCACTGGTCCAACCGGACCGGTTGTTGTTCAGGTTCTTCACATAACCCTTGTACCAGCCCTCCGGCAGGGTGGACAGGTCGAAGTCGGCGATCACGTAGGTATAGTTCAACACCTGCACCACGGTTCCCCGAACATAATTCCCGGCGGGTTGTCCATCGACCACGTCGCTGCAAAGATATGCCTCTACCGGGGGAGTCCCCTGCATGTTGAAGTACTTCCCTGTAAAAACCAATCTCCAGGGATTGCCTATGTTTCTATACGCCTGGTGAGAGCCCGTGCCGTAGACGTAAACGTCGTATACCTCGGGTATGGCCTCCTCGATAACGTATACCGCGCTGGACAGATCCGAGGCCACGTGGCCGATCATGGTGGGTTCCCTGGTGTTCACCACCTGCATATGGTATTCACCGGGCGGAGCGCCGGTGAAGTCGAAGGTGGCCGTTATCTCGCAGTTGGGGCTTACGGCATACCCGTAGGTTCCCGCAGGTGCGCTTACCGCGGTGACCGTTCCGTTGACCTGGTGTTCCACATTGCCCTCATCGTCCACCTTGATCAACCTCACCGCCGGATATTCCACCGGAAAACAGAAGGGCCCGCCTTTTATTTTCAGCACGGCCGCGTTCCAGTAATTGGGGCCGGCCTTGCTGTAATCGGGATCGTTTCCGAAATCGGCGATGACCGGTTTGGGGTATTGGATTATAAATCCCTCATACAGGTAGGCGGAGATCACCCCTTCCTGGCGTACTTTCACCGACCAGAAGCCGAGGGCCGCCTTGGGCCTCCACGGATTGTTCGTTTCGTTGTGCCCCGTATAAAGGGTCATCCTACCCTCGAGCACCGTGGGTGACCACGAGGTGATGGTGATGGGGATATCCTCATACCTGTCCCTGACCAGCCAGGCCTGGGCCCTCCCGTTGGCGTCGTTCACGTCGTCGAACCCCCAGCCCTCGATCCTCACGTTCACGTTCACGTTGGGGTCGGACCAGTGAGCAGCGGCGTTGGGCTTGGTGGTATCCCTGATGGAATCCGGCCCGGTGACGATGATCCTGGAAATTCCGATATTATAAATGGCCTCGGTATCGGTGATGATACTCTGCAGCGTATAGCTGTCCTCCCCATTTTCCACCTGCCAGTACACATTCACTTTCACCAGCAGGAGGTGGATGGCCTGGTTGTCGCTGTTGGTAGGCCGGTCTTTCCCTACCGCTTTGGGCCCCCAGTCGCTTTTCATCACCGCCACGCCCGTGTCGTCCTCGAGATAGCAGATTTGTACCGTAACCCGGTAGGGTTGATATCCGGCGAACCCTCCGTAGTTGAAGTAGGTGACCTCGGGGATGGCGTTCCAATCCGGTTTTCCTTCCCCATCCGCAGGATTGGTGGTTATGGGGGACCTGCTGCCCCAGAAATGATCGTCGATGTCGAAATCCAAACCCACGTCGGTATCCTTATGGGGCTCGTAAAAGGGCATGGAGCGAATCTTTTCCAAGGCGGCCTGGGCGCAACTAACGCTTTTCTGCATCTTCTCGAATGCCCTCATGCCGGAAAAGGAGGTATCGAACATGCGGATTATGGGGATTAGGGCTACTACAAGTATCAGGCCGGCTACCAGCATCTCCGCCAGAGAAAAGCCCTCTTGGCCGTTCAGCCCCCGTCTAAACCACATCTCGATCTCTCCCCTTCTCCAAGCCCTGAGTACGTTACTGTGGATTGATCCTTCCCTGTGAATCAAGAACTACGCTCACGGTGGACCCGCCCAACCCCAGGGTGATCGTGGCCGGGGTAACCGTCAAAGTGGTCCCCCGGGGATTGAAATCGATGACCACCGTGTTTTCGGACATGATCCTTACCCCGTTGGTTACTTTGATGAAATAGTGGTTCTCATCCACGACGACCTCTTCCCCGCTCACCGACCTGTCCACCGGCTCCAGGTTCCATTCACCGCCATTCTCCACACGGTGAAGGTACTCGTAAGAGTTTGGGTGGGTAGTGTCAGATTGAGGATAGAAGATCAGCCGGTAACCGACATTCTCCTGGCGCGCCGCATTCATGGCCCGGGAAATGGCCGCTTCCACCTGTCTCTGGGCACCCTTCAAGGCCATGGACCTGCTGGCGTTGGCATAGTTGACCACCGCCAGGGTGAGGACGATCGCGAGGATGACCACGATTATCGACAGCTCGATAAGCGTGAACCCCTCTTCCTGGTGGTTGCACCTGCGGTCTGACAATCTTCCCTTGGCCTCAGGCAAGTGGAACGACAACGATATTCACCTCCGATGACCTTTCTTATTAATAATTTTATCGAGTTCTCATGAGGACATCTTAATACGGCGACGAGGGGACCAGGGGTTAATTATCCATGAACCATGTTACGAAAATGTTACAGTCACTTATCAGGTCACCTGGCCGGCAGGTTCACGCTAATGATAGGTGGTCGGTAAGCCAACCAGGGCGATCTGGAAGCCGTCGTTAGGTGACAGGGAGCCACGCATGGGTCTGGATCTTGGTTCGGATCGGTCCTCCCCGCCACCCCGCCAGGACCTATTTACCCTTTTCTTTTCGCGCTTGGACCATCCGTCATGCCTGGAACCCGTTTTCAAGCCCAAGCCCGGCAGAGGTATGCAAGGGCCAGTAAATAGCCCTCCGTTCCCAGGCCGCTGACGACCCCCCGCACCACCGGGGAGACCACCGATACCGCCCTCCACTCCTCCCGGGCGTAAATGTTGGTTATATGCACCTCTACGACGGGTATCTCCAGGGCGGCCAGGGCGTCCCGAAGGGAATACCCGTAGTGGGTGAGGGCCCCGGGGTTGATGATCACCCCCATGGCGCGGCCGCGCAACCCCTGGAGGTAGTCCACGATGGCCCCCTCGTGGTTGCTCTGGAAGAACTCCAGCTCCACGCCCATCTCCGAGGCCTCCCGCTCCAGTTCCTCCCTCACCTCCGCCCAGGTCTTGCGGCCGTAGACCTCCGGCTCCCGTTGTCCCAGGAGGTTGAGGTTGGGGCCGTTCACCACCGCTATCAGTCGCATGAATGGTCCTCCCAGTCCTTAGACCTATCTCCATCCACCCTTCCCTCGTAACCCGGCATTGTACACCCGGGGATCGCTCCTCGCCATCCCAAACCCATCCTAAACATTAAGCATGATTAGAACAGTCACCCACTGTCTCCTCGTAAGCCGTCATTATAGACCGCAACGTGGCTCCCAGACTGGCCGGCAGGGGTGTGTGGCCATATCCGGCAATCCAGCGCCACCTCCCGCTTTTTCACGTCAACCCACTTTCTCGCACAGTGGATCACGGACGTCGGCAGGGGCACAAGGCGGCAACGCCGTTCAGTTATTCCGTTATTCCAAGCCTCCCCGCTTCCCCTTGTGACCCGTCATCTTGAGACGCGACTTGGACATGTACTGGGGCACTCGGCGGCCTGGCCCTCTTCCCGCCCTCCCCTATCCCTGCATCCCTCGTCTCTACCCTGCCGCCTTCCCCCGGCCTTTCCCAGTGGGCACGAAGCCTGGCCTTTTCCCTCAGCTCTCTCCCCACCGGCGCCACTCCGCCAGAACCTCATCCACCGCCCTTTCCGCCAGTTCCCCGGGCAGGGAGTTCACCAGCCTGGGGTCCTGCCACCCGGCCAGCAGGACGAAACGCAGGGCCCTTCCCCTCTTCTTATCCGCCTCCATGGCCGAGAGGATCTTCCCGGTCTCGACGTCCCCTGGGGGGCGTGCGTACCGGAGCAAGGGGAACAGTATTTTCCGGTGTCTTTCCCAGAGGTCCGCTTCCGCCAGGCCAGCCAGCTCCGAGAGCCTGGCGGCCATGAGCATGCCCAGGGCCACCGCCTCCCCGTGGCGCAGTAGGCGGTAACCGGTGGAGGACTCCAATGCGTGGCCGAAGGTGTGGCCGTAGTTGAGGAGGGCCCTCTCCCCGGAGAGGTCCCGCTCGTCCCTCTCCACCACCCGTGCCTTGTGCGCGGCGCAACGGAAGACCAGCCCCCCGAGGTCATAACCGGGCGGGGGCACACCTCCCGACCATCCCTCCATCTCCACGAGGATGTCCTTGTCATAGAGGAAACCGTACTTGGCCACCTCGGCCAGGCCGCCCAGGAGCTCCCGCTGGGGCAGCGTATCCAGCACCTCCAGGTCCGCCAGCACCGCCTCCGGCTGCCAGAAGGAGCCCACGGCGTTCTTCCCCTCGGGGAGGTCCACCCCCACCTTGCCGCCGATGCTGGAATCCACCATGGCCATGAGGGTGGTGGGAAGCTGCAGGTAGCGCACCCCCCGCATGTAGGTGGCGGCCAGGAAACCGGCCAGGTCCCCCACCACCCCGCCCCCGAAGGCCAGGATCACTCCTTCCCGGGTGAAACCACCCCGGAGGAGGAACCGGTAGCCTTCCTCCAGGGTGCGCAGGTTCTTGTTCTCCTCCCCCTCGGGAAAGGCGAACCATAACGGCTCCCCCCATGGGGCACTCTTTGACTCCAAGGCCTCCCGCAGCCTCCCCCCGTGGAGATCCAATATGGAGGGGTGGCTCACCACCGCTAGCCCTCCGGGTTCAAGGCGGGAGAGGATCCCGGGAAGCGCCTCGGCGTATGTGCCGCAGCCCACGATCACCGGGTACTCCCCGCCCGGAGTGCGCACTATCAGCTCCCCCTCCATATCCCCGCTATCTCCTCCGCGATCCCCTCCGGGGTCCTTCCCCCGGCCTCCACCACCGCGTGGGACGCCTGGAGGTATTTCTCCTCCCTTTCGGAGAGGAGCTCCTCCACCTTCCGCGGAAGTGGACCTCCCGCGAGCAGGGGACGCCCCTCTCCCTCGCCCACCCGCTCCAGGACCGTGTCCCGGTCCACCCTCAGGTATACCACCAGGCACCTTTCCCGCAGCAGATCAACGTTCTCCGGCCGCAGGACGATGCCCCCGCCGCAGGCGAGGACCTTGCCCGCGCCCTTGAGCTCCTTCCGCAGGGCGCGGCTCTCGCGCTCCCTGAAACCCTCCTCCCCTTCCCGGTCGAAGATCTCCGGGACGCTCATGCCCGCCTCCCCGGCGATCACCCCGTCCAGGTCCACGAAATCCATCCCCAAGCGGTGGGCCAGCTCGGCCCCCACGGTGCTCTTGCCCGCGCCCATGAAACCGATCAAGGCCAGGTTTTCCCTCCGCGCCATCCCATTCACTCCCGGAAAAACGTTTCTCCACCTTGCGCCCGGAAAGGATACCTGGGTGTTTCACTGCCCTTCCATGTCGTTTTACCTCTCCTTCCACAGGTTCACCGACCGGTCATCCACACCCCAAACGCCTGGGTCGTAACGGCCGCGAAAAACATCCATCGGTGGCCCCTCCTTGTTTCGGGCTCCTCACCATGGGGTGTAGTCACCCCCGTGCGGCATCTTGGTTTTGACCAAGAACCGTGGACCCGATCACCGGGTTCTTTCCCGCTCAGCGCTGAGTAAACCACACTTTTCACGCCTTCACCGAAAACCGTTTCAGAAAGCCTTGTAACGCCTCTTAAGATCCCGGAAACGCCCCTCCAGTTCCTCCAGGCTGTCTCCTCCCAGTTTCTCCAGGAGGGAGTCGGCCAAAACGAAGGCCACCGCCGACTCGGCGATCACCGCGGCCGCCGGCACGGCGCACACGTCCGCCCTCTCCACGGCAGCAGGAACCCTCTCCTTGGTCACCAGGTCCACGGTCTCCAGGGGTGATGCCAGGGTGGGGATGGGTTTCATGGCCGCCCTCACCACCACCGGTTCGCCGTTGGTGATCCCGCCTTCCAGGCCCCCGGCACGGTTGGTCCGCCTGTAGAATCCCCTCCTGCGGGAGTGATGAATGGGGTCGGAGGCCCGGGAACCCCGCATGCCCGCCAGGAGGAATCCCTCCCCGATCTCCACCCCTTTGATGCCCTGGATGGACATCACCGCGGCGGCCAGGCGTCCGTCCAACCGGCGGTCCCAGTGCACGTGGCTTCCCAGCCCGGGAGGGATCCCGTAGGCCACCACCTCGAAGACCCCTCCCAGGCTGTCGCCCTCCCGGCGCGCGCGTTCCACCTCCTCCCGCATGCGCAGTGAGGCCTCGCGGTCCAGGCACCGCATGGGGTCCTCATCGGCGGCCGCCACATCCTCCCGGCGCGGCGCTACTCCAGCGGCGGTGACCCTCGCCTCTCCCACCTGGAGGACGTGGGAATGCACGTGTATGTCAAAACATGCCAGGAGGGATTTGGCCAACGCCCCGGCGCACACCCTCCCCACCGTCTCCCGGGCCGAGGAACGCTCCAGTATGTCCCTTATGTCTTTGGTCCCGTACTTGAGTGCCCCGGCCAGGTCGGCATGGCCGGGTCGGGGCCTGGTGAGGGGTTGGGCCTCGACCTCCCCGTAAGGCGACATCACCTTGATCCACTTTTGGTACTCGGCGTTCCTGACCAGCACGGCAACCGGGCTCCCCAGGGTCCTCCCTCCCCTCACTCCGCCCAGTATCTCCACCTCGTCCTTCTCCAGGGTCATGCGGGGTCCCCTTCCGTATCCCAACCTCCTCCGGGCCAACTCGGCCTGGAGGAACTCGCGGCTCACGGGTACCCCCATGGGCATGCCCTCCACGATGGCCAACATCCCCGCGCCGTGCGACTCACCGGCGTCCAGGAATCTCAACATCTCTCTATCCTCCGCAGTTCATCGAGGCAAAAACCCTTTATCGCACCATATTGACCGCATTGTTCGCCCGTCTGTAAGCCCGGGTCTCTACACCACCTCTTTGTAATACAAGATTCCAGGACCGGTTCATAGAACCCGGTATCCATCGTCCACGTCCTACATCGGCCTACCTCGCCGGATTCACGGTGGGCTACCATGCCCACTCTCCCCGGCGGCGCTTTTCTCGTGCCGTTCCAAGCGTAGATCACAAACCCGCTATCCTTTATCTGTCTTGCATCGGCCTACCTTAACCGAATTCATGGCAGGCCATATAATCCACTCCCTCGGGAGCGCTCGTCACGTGCATCCATGAGTGGATCGTGAACCCGATATCCAATACCTTACTCGCATAAACCTGACATACCCTCGTCGATTTTATTCGGCAAAGCCTCACAACCTGGGGTCCGTAAACCACGAGTGGAAAAGACCCGATCTCAAGCGATATACCCGCTCCTGAACCGGTTCTTTCGTCCATCCCGGACCGGGACCCTCACATACCCAGTTTTCCCATCCCTCCATCGGCGCCCCGTTCTTTCCAGCATCCCTTATCCCCGCAGTGAAGGTCTGGTTTTTCGGGAATGGGTCCCACTCTCGTCCATGGTAATCCTTTCCCTTCGACCAAGTGCGCCATTCCTCCGCGCCATCTCGCGCTCTTGAAACGTTACCCGTTTTCCAACAAAAAGGGGCGGCTTGCTGCCGCCCCCGTTCCCCTCCGCGTTTACCCTATAATTTCCTCAGCTGGTTGACCTTCAGCTCGTAGGTCTCGTCCCCGCAGGTAAGGATCACCGTCTGCTCGTCCCTTATCTCCTGGACCTTGAAGACCTCGGCGAAGGTACTCCCGGCCTTCAACTTCTCGTACCGCGTATCGTTGACCTTTATGTCCGCGTAGCGTATTCCCCGGATCTCGTAAATGCTGGTGACCATAACCACCCTTTGGGAGACGTCGGTGGTCACCGGGGTCGCGGAGGGCGCCGAGGTCACCGGTGCCCCGGTGGCGGTTCCAGTGGTGGTACCCGCTTGGTAATTGGGAAAGCCGAGCATCTGCCACTCCTTGCTGGCCAGATCCCCGCTGTTCTGGCGAAGGTTACCCACCTCCCCCATCAGGGGATAGAAGGGGTCGTTGAGCACCCATACCTCCACGTAGGGGATTTCCCCGGGCTGTTGCTCCAACTCCTCCATGTGAATCTGGAACTTCTGCTCCACCATCCTGGAAGCCAGGGCCTGGGTATCCAGGCTCAAACCGCTTTTTCCGGAGAGGAGCGATTGGGAAAGTGTGCCAGCCCTCGATCCCTCGCCGCCGGGTTCCACGGACATCACCAGGACGGCGGTGATCATCAGGGCCAGCGCCATGCCCAGCAGGAGCCTGGTCCTCGCTGGCTTAACCCACCTCTCGCTTTTCCCTCGCGTCTCTCTTTCCCGCCTCATAAGCCACCGCCACTCGTCTTTCTTCCGCACATATAATTCTACGGTGCGCCGCCCGCTCCACCCCCGGGAGAGGTGACCAACCCCTCGATCCCTTCGGTGGTGGTGAAGAAAACCCTGAAGGTGATGCTGGCCTGTATGTAGGGGAGTCCGGCGTCCGCTTCCTGTATCTCCAGCTTCACCACCTTGACCGAACGCGGTAGTCGTTCGATGTGGTTGAAGAACTCCACCAGGTTGAAATACCTCCCGTTGAACACCGCTTCACAGGTCATTACGTAAAAATTCTGAGCTGCCACCGGTATGGAGGGGGTGAAGGAGAAGAAATCCAGGCCCGCTTCCTCGGCGGCGTGATCTATCTGCTCTATCACGTCGGCCAACCCGACGTTCTCGGGAATGCGCTGCTTGAGCACGTCGATCTGGCGCGTGAACTGCTCCGGGTCCTTCTCCAGCTGCTTCAACTGGGCGAGGCGGTTCTGCTCCGTCTGAATGGACGTCTCCACCTCGGCGATGCGGTCCTCCACCTCCCCCACCTTGTTCCTCTGGGGGAAGACGATGAGGAACAACCCCAGCACCAGCACGATGAGGCAAATGATGGCCACCGCCAAGAGCCACAATCCAGCGCCGATCCTTATTCTCATGTCCTCAGCCTCCCGAGCTCTTGGAGGCGCTCTCGCCCTGCCAGATGGCTTTCTCAGGGTTCCACTGCCCGGTGATGGTGAACTGGATGGCCCAGTCGCTGAAGCTCTCCTCCTGGGCCTGGGCCACTCCCTGGGCGTCCGTGGTGGTCACCACCCTGGTCTCGGAGATGGTGGTCTGCGTGGATTCGGTTATCCACAGGTTGGACCATTCCTCCATGTTCTGCAACCGGACGAAGAACTCCGCCACCTTGGGGTGGCCGCGGAAATAGTAGTAATAGGGATAGGCATCCAGGAATCCCTTGGCCTTGAAGTCGCTGGCCCGGGGCAGCCAGGTCTGTATGCATAGCCATGCCGGGGTAGCGTAACCCTTTATCTCTATGGGGTTACCAGCGCCCCCCTGTTGTCCGGCGGGGGCTCCTCCGGCCATGGCCTCCAGGGGCTGCGCGTCTATGGTCAGGCTGGTCAGCCAGATGGTCGGGGCCCTGGGGTTGGAAGCGGTGGCCAATCCCTCGGGCACGTACATGGCCAGGTCGTTGAGCATCTGCGCCCAGGCCACCCTCCCGGTATTGGCCTGCTGGAAGAGGTTCTGCAGTGCTTTCAGGTCCCTCTGCTGGGCCTCGAACCTCTCCATGGGCTTGGTTTGTTTTTTCAGCATCTCCAGCTCTTCCTGCTTCTGCTTCAAGGTATCTTCCTTGCCCGCCTTCTGGGCGCTGAAGAGGAAGTAAAGACCAGCGATTATGGCCACCGTCACCAGGCCCATGAGTACGATCCAAGGCACCAGGTGGGGGCGCTCTACCTTTTCCTTTATCTCCGGCGGCAGGAGGTTTATCCTGGTCATCACTCAACCACCTCCCGCAGGGCCAACCCCACGCATACCGCCACCGAGGGCTCTATTTCCGCCAGCTCCTCCGGCGAATAGGGTAACCTGCCGAGCTGCACGTTCTGAAGGGGCCTACCCACCTCTACAGGCAAGCGCAAGCCGCGGTTCATCTCCTGGACCAGGTTCACGGTCAGCGAACCGCTCCCGGAGACCACTACCTTTCGGATGGCCCTCTCCTGGGTCTGGGCTATGTAATAGTCGATGGAACGCCTTATCTCTCCCACGAAACCGAAGATGTCCTGCTGCAGTATCTCCTGGGCCTCGGGGATGACCACCTTGCCCCGGCGCACCGCCTCCGCCTCCTCCCATTTAATGTCCAGGCGGTTAACGATGTTCCTCACGAAATCGTCCCCCCCGCGGAGCAGGAAGCGGGCGAAGCGGGGAACGTTCTCCTTGAGGATGGTGATATTGGTTATTCCCGCCCCCACGTTTATCAGGCACACGGCCTCCGCCTCCTCGTAACCGGCCTGCAGCTCCGCCAGGGGTATGAGGGAGCGCGGGAGGGCGAAGGCCTTGAGATCGATGGCCGAGGGTGTGAGTCCCGCCTCCCGGAGCACCTCTATGAAAGTGTTTATCATCTCCTTGTGGGCGGCCACCAGGAGGACGGTGAGCATGCGCTCCTCCTCGGCGGTCATGAACTCCTCGATGATATCGAAATCCAGGATGGCGTCATCGACAGGTATGGGGATGAACTCCTGCACCTGGAAGCGCAGGGCGCTTTCCAGTTCCTCTTTCTCCATGTAGGGCAGCTCTATGGGACGGACTATGACTTTCTGGTTGGCTATCCCCAGGACCACGGACTTTTCCTTGATGCCGGTGATTGACCAGAGCTCCTTGAGGGCCTCGGCTAGGGTGACCCCGTCCTCCACCTCGCCGTCGCGGACTACCCCCTCCGGGATGGGAACCATTCCCAGGTTGGAAAGTACCGGCGCTTCCTTGCCCATGGCTACCTCGGCCACCTTCACCGAATTGGAGCTGATGTCCAATCCAACGCATACCTTGCTCTTCCTGGGGCTCATGCCAACCCCCCCGATCTCATCCCTTCTCCACCCTCTGGGTTCCCCGGGAGAGGTAATCGTTGACGTCGCTTTCCTTGATGCGATAGTTCTTGCCCACGCGGATGGCCGGTATCTGGCCGCTCTTCACCAACCGGTAAACGGTCATGTTGGAAACCCTGAGGATATTGGCCACCTCGTTTACCGTCAACAGTTTGTTGCCGCTCTCTCCAGCCACTTATCCTCCAAACTATACACTTCCACGCGTCCGATACTCAATCCTTTTCCCGTCCCCGGGAATTTTCTGTCCGTTGTCATTCAACAATAAATGGCATTAAATTAATTCGCCCACAACGGTAACTGACTTTAGCACTTTTTTATTTTTCTCACACTTTTAGAAAATGATAATTTTACGACATTTTATTTGTCAATAGTTTAATATTTCAACATATTTAACGTACAAAGGCGCACATCGCGTGAAGGGGATAAAACGATATTCAAGCAACACCTCTGAAAGCACTGTTCTCCCCCGAATTCCCGCCTGTTATCCCTGTTTCGCGAACTGGGAGATGAGGGAGAATATGGGCATGTACAGGGAGATGACGATGGTCCCCACCACCACCCCTAGGAAGACGATGAGAACCGGCTCCAGCAGGGAGGTGAGGGCCTCCACGGTCGACGACACCTCGGAATCGTAGAAATCGGAGACCTTGTTGAGCATGGTGTCCAGGGCCCCGGTCTCCTCCCCGATGGCCAGCATCTGGGTGACCATGGGCGGGAAGAGTGGGCTTTGGCTCAAGGGTTTGGCTATGGACTCGCCCTCCTTGACGCTGGCCCTAACGTCTTCCACGGCCTCCGCCACCAGGACATTACCCACCGTGGCGGAAGTTATCTCCAGGGCCTGCAAGATGGGCACGCCGCTGGCCACCAGGGTCCCCAGGGTACGGGAGAAACGCGATAGGGACATTTTGTGAAGCAGGGAACCGAACACCGGCAGTCTCAGCTTCAGGGAATCGAGCCTCCGCCGCCCGGCCGGCGTCTTTAACCAGCGGCGCAGGAATACCACCCCGACCACGACCAGTGCCAGGAGGACCAGCCCTTTCCAGCTGGCCAGGAAATGGCTGATGCCTACGATTATCCTGGTCAGGATGGGAAGGGTGGCTCCCATGTCCCGGAACATCTTCTCGAAGATGGGGACCACGAAGATGAGCATGACAAATAGGAGTAAAATGGAGATGGCGAACATTGCCGTGGGATAGGTCATGGCCGATTTTATCCTCCGGCGGATCTCATCCTCATTCTCCAAGGTAGTGGCGATGCGCAGCAGCACGTCGTCCAGCACGCCACCGATCTCTCCCGCCTTGACCATGCTGGTGTAAAGGTCCTTGAAGATCTCGGGGTGCTTGGACAGGGCGTCGGAGAGGGAACGCCCCATCTCCACCTCGTGCTGCACGTCTGCTATCACCTCGGTGAGCACCGGGCTTTCCGTCTGCTCGGAGAGGATGCTCAGGCACTTCACCAGGGGGAGGCCGGCATTGATCATGGTGGCGAACTGCCGGGTGAATACGGTTATGTCCTTGGGTTTTACCTTGGGCTGGAGTATGTGAATTTCCTTCTTGGTTATGGGGACTTTTTCCTCCTCGACGGAGATCACAAAGTACCCCATTTCCCGGAGTCTCTGGGAGACCGCGGTCTCGTTGTCCGCCTCCAGCTTGCCGGTGACGATCTTGCCCTGGCGGTCCCTTACCCGGTAGTTGTAGGTATGAGCCATGCGGATCTCCTCTTGCCAGCCCCTCTACAACCGACTTTTTAAATCTATTACCTTTTCAACAAATTTGTCAACAATTTACTCTTTTGTTCAAAATCAACAACAATTATCAAGCTTTTATAATTATCGTAATTTTCCCCCCCACCTTTAACCAAACCTTGCCGGCAATTTAAACGTTTTTCCCCACCTCCCCTCGCCGGCCTCGTACACTCGATGTCCTTCCACCCATGCGTTCGTGAAACGTGGTCGTAATCCCGCTTCGGGGGCCATGACCACTACCACGAGGGATCGAACTTCCCTCGGGATTCCCTACATCCCTTACTCCGTAGAGCCATTGACGTTCAAGGTTTGGTTCCCCACGCCTTCCGGCAGCAATTCATCGCAGCTCCCGTTGATCCTCCTCACAATCTCGGTGGATTGATTCTCGTCAAGGCCTCCGGTGAGCAGTTCAATGCGCTGGCGGACTACCATTTCGGAACAAACCCTCCGCGCGTCCTCCTCCCTTCCCAGGTTTTTATACAGGACCATCAGCCCCATGGAGATGGTGAGCAGGCCGACGATCTTACGTTGCAGTAAAAAGGCCTCCTCGAAGGCCTGCAAAGCCTCCGGGTACCTTTTCTCCCGCAAAAAGAGGTCGGCGAGGCTGAAGTACAGGTCGGCGGATTCCGGGTTGGCCCGGATGCCCGCCAGGTTCACCTCCAGGGCCTCTTGTTTGCGCCCGGCATCGTAAATAAGCCCTGAAAGTATATAGTAAGCATCCACGTAGTGGGGATCGAGGTAGGTAATGATCCGGTAGTAAGGTATCAGTTCCGCGTCGTTACCGTACAGGTGGTACAGCTTGTCCGTCTTGATGAAGAAGGTGTAGGCGAAATACTGGCGGATTCCGCCCATGAAGCGGGCCAGGCTGGCCGCGGAGGGGAAATTCCCCGCCCTTTCCCCGGAACCGGCGGGCGTCCGGTCCAGCCCCGCCTGTAAGGCCATGGCCAGGCACAGCAGCGCGACAACCAGTCCCGCCTTCTTCCATCCCCTTCCCGAGAGGTCGGCCCTCATCCTCTTCACCACCATGGTCAGCCTATACCGGGGAGAACCGCCGCGGCATTCAGAGGTCCTTCCTCTCCAAGAGGAAAGCCCCCAGGGAAAAGAAGACGGCCGAGAAGGCCGCCGCCAATCCCAGCAGCAGGAGGAGTTCCGGGGCCCCCACGCGGAAGACCCTCTCCCCGTGGGCCACGGTCTCGTTTATGTTCAGCCTCTCCAGGTTGGGGAGCAGGTAGTAGAAAATGCCCGCCAGGCCCCGTAGTACCGCCGGGTGAGCGGGGTCGGTCATGGTACGGTAGAGGAAATCGCCCTTCACGTGGCAGACAACGTAGAACAGACCGGTCAGGAGGACGCAAACCACGGGGCTCAGGTTGACGGAGGCCAGCATGGCCACCGCGGCCAGCACCGCCCCCTCCAGGAAGATGGCCAAAAGGGCCTTGGCCAGGCCCGGGCTGAACACGCCGAACTTGACGCCCACCAATGCCAGCACCACCCCGTAGGACACCAGCAGGCTGGCGGCCAGAACGGCCAGGATTCCCAGGTATTTCCCCAGGAAATAGCGCTTCCTGCTCACCGGCCGGGAAAGCGTGTTGTAGATGGTCCTCTTTCCCATCTCGCCCGGCAGGATGGTGGAGGCCAGGATCACCGCCAGGACGAAGGCCATGATGCTCACCAGCCCCAAGGCGGCCTCCCGGGCCAGGTCCAACTGCACTCCCACTTCCGCCGAGGGGAGCATGGGCACCAGGAGGATGAGGATCACGGTGAAGGCCAGCACGGCGTAGAAGACCTTGCGGTGCAGGGCGTCCTGCACTACTCCCCAGGCCACGGTGAACAAATCGGAGGCGAACTTTTTCACTTCCCCTCACCACCCGTCCGGCCCACCCGCTCCAGGAAGAACTCCTCCAAGCTCATGCGCCTGGGCCCGACCCGCTCCACCTCCAGCCCGGCGTCCAACAGGCACCGGAGGACGGTCCTTAGCGCCTCGCGCGGCACCACCACTCCGGTGCGGTCGCCCGTCCATGCCGCCGGAGGGGGTAGGGCCGGCTCCTTCCCCACGGGAGGAGGGGCGGCCAGCCCCACCAGGAACTCGTCCCGCGAGCGCAGCAGTTCGTCCAGAGCCCCCGAGGCCACGTTCCGCCCATCGGATATGACCGCCACCCGGTCGCAGATCTCCTCTATCTCCGAGAGCTGGTGGGAGCTCAAGAGAACGGTCACCCCCGAGCGTCGCAGGTCGTTCAGCAGGTCCCTGACCTCTATCTTCCCCAGGGGATCGAGGCCGGTGGAGGGCTCGTCCAGGATGAGTAACTCCGGCTCCGCGAGGAGGGCCTGGGCCAGGCCCACGCGCTGCAGCATTCCCTTGGAGAACTTTTCCATGGAAAGATCTCCCACCTCCCCCAGGCCCACCAGGTTCAGCAGGTGCGCGGACCTCGCCTTGATGCGTTCCTCGGACATTCCGGAGAGCCGCCCGTAATATCGGAGGATCTTCCGGGGCGTGAGGTAGAGCTCGAAATAGGGTTGCTCGGGGAGGAATCCCACCCGGGCCCTCGCCCGGGGGTCAGAACCTTGGCTGCCGAAAAGGGTTATCCTTCCCCTGTCCGGCCTCACCAGTCCCATGATGGCCTTGAGGGTAGTGGTCTTTCCCGCCCCGTTGGGCCCCAAAAGGCCCACCACGCTGCCGCGGGGAACCTCCAGCTCCAGACCCCTCAGGGCCACCCGGGGAGGCCTACCCCACCGCGAAGGGTAGCTCTTGTGCAGATCCTCGACGCGGAGGACCGTGTCCATGGCCGGCTTATCCTATGAGCCTCTCCATCTCGTCGCGGTTGTTGCAGCGGGACATGGCCACCTCGTAGGAGATGATCCCCCTCTTGTAAAGGGCGGCGATGGACTGGTCCATGGTCTGCATCTTGTACTGTCCGCCGGCCTGCATGGCGGAGTAGATCTGGTGCGCCTTGGCCTCCCGGATGAGGTTGCGGATGGCTGAGGTGGCCACCATGACCTCCACGGCGGGCACCCTGGACTGGCCGTCCTTGGTGGGCAGCAGCTGCTGGGTGACGATGGCCTGGATGGTGGAGGCCAGCTGCATGCGCACCTGCTGCTGCTGGTAAGTGGGGAAGACGTCGATAATGCGGTCGATGGTCTGGGGTGCGTCCTGGGTATGCAGGGTGGCGAAGACCAGGTGGCCGGTCTCCGCGGCGGTGAGGGCCGTGGAGATGGTCTCCAGGTCCCTCATCTCTCCCACCAGGATGACGTCCGGGTCCTGGCGCAGCACGTACTTGAGGGCGTTGGAGAAGGAATGGGTGTCGCCCCCCACCTCCCTCTGGTTGACGATGCACTTCTTGTGCACGTGGAGGAATTCTATGGGATCCTCCACGGTGATGATGTGCAGGTTGCGGTTCTCGTTGATGACGTTGATCATGGCCGCCAGGGTGGTGGACTTCCCCTGCCCCGTGGGCCCGGTGACCAGGACGAAACCGCGGGGCAGCATGCAGAAATCGTAGAGCACCGGCGGGAGGTTCAGCTCCTCGATGGTCTTGATGCGGTAAGGGATGATGCGGAAGGCGGCCCCGATGCTGTTCCTCTGGAAATAGGCGTTGACCCGGAAACGGGCGCTCCCCGGCACGGAGTAGGAGAGGTCGAACTCCAGGTTGCTCTCCAGCTGCTCCCGCTGCCGGGCGGTGAGGATGCTGTACACCATGTCCCGGGTGTCGTTGGAGGTCAACCTGGGATATTCTTCCAGGCGGACCAGGACTCCGTTGATGCGCATCACCGGCGGCGCTCCCACCGTGATGTGCAGGTCGGAAGCGCCCCTTACCAGCACCTCCTCCAACAGCTCGTTGATGTCCAGCTTGGCCACTATCCTCTCCTCCTCTCGGACGGTTTTCTCGCCAACCCCTACATGATGACCCTCAACACCTCATCCAGTGAGGTTATACCCTGCCTCACCTTTATGAAACCCTCCTCGCGCAGGGTGCGCATGCCCTCCGACCTGGCCATCTCCGCGATCTCCACGTGGGGGGCGTTGCGGGCCACGAGGTGCTCGATGTTCTCGGTTACCTCCAGGACCTCGAAGATGCCCACCCGACCCCGGAATCCGGTGTTGTTGCAGGCCGGACAGCCTCGGGGACGGAAGAGGACGTGTTCGTCCCCCTCCTCCCAACGGAATCCGATCTTCTCCAGGTACTCCTCGTCCGGCTCGTAGGGCTCCTTGCAGCGCTCGCAAAGGCGGCGGGCCAGGCGCTGGGAACTCACGCAGTCCACCGCCGAGGCGATGAGGAAGGGCTCGATGCCCATCTCCAGGAGACGCGTGAGGGCGCTGGGGGCGTCGTTGGTGTGCAGGGTGGAGAGCACCAGGTGCCCGGTGAGGGCGGACTCGATGGCAATCTGGGCCGACTCCGGGTCTCGGATCTCCCCGATCATGACGATATCCGGGTCGCAGCGCAGGATGGACCTCAAGGCCGCGGCGAAGGTCAACCCCGCCTTGTAGTGCACCTGTACCTGGTTGATGAGGGGAAGCCGGTACTCCACCGGGTCCTCCACGGTGATGATGTTCTTCTTGATGGTGTTGAGAACGTTGAGGGTGGCGTATAGGGTGGTGGTCTTCCCGCTCCCGGTGGGCCCGGTCACCAGGATGGTTCCGTAAGGCTTGTTGAAGCTCTTGGAATATCTTTCCAAACTATCCTCGCTGAAGCCCAGCTCCTCCAGACTCATCAGGGAGGCGCTCTTGTCCAGGATGCGAAGGACTATCTTCTCCCCGTAGATGGTGGGCAGGGAGGCCACGCGGAGATCCACCGGCTTGCCCATGACCTCCACCGAGGTGCGCCCGTCCTGGGGCAGCCTCTTCTCGGCGATGTTCATGTCCGCCATGACCTTTATCCTGGCCACCACCCCGGGGTGGATCTGCTTGGGGTTGCGCCGTATCTCGTGGAGGACGCCGTCGATGCGGAAACGGATGCGGACGTCGTTCTCCATGGGCTCGATATGCACGTCGCTGGCCCGGTCGTTCACCGCCTCGGAGATGAGGAGGTTCACGTATTTCACGATGGGGGCGTCCTCGGCGTCCGCCGCTTCCCCCGCCTCCTCGGCCACCCTCTCCGCGAACTCCTCCACCCCCAGGTCCAGGTCGGCCTCCGTACGGCAGTAGCGGTTGATGGCCGAGATTATGTCCTCCTTGGTGGCCACCACCGGTTCCACGTCCATCCCGGTCATGATGCGCACGTCGTCCAGGGCGAAGACGTTGGTGGGATCGGCCATGGCCACCAGGAGCTTGTCCCCCTCGAAACCGATGGGTATGAGGGTGTAACGGCGCGCCATCTCCGCGTCCACCAGGGAGCAGGCGGAGATGTCCACGTCGTAATTGGCCAGGTCCACGTAGCGTAGCCCGATCTGTCGGGCCAGGATGGAGGTCAGGGCGCCCTCACTCACCATCTTCAAGTCCACCAGGACCCTTCCCAGCGGCTCGCCTGTCTCCCGCTGCCTATCCAGGGCCTGCTGCAGCTGTTCTTCCGTTATCACCCGGTTCTTGACCAGTATCTGGCCCAGCCTCTCCTTCTTGGGCTTCTCCATCTACCTTTTCGCCTCCGTGTTCCCCTGTTCCACGGCCCTGTGGTATGCCTCGCGCATGACCTCCAGCGGAGCGGGCCTCCCCGTCCAGAGGGTGAAGGAAGCAGCTGCCTGGTGGATGAGCATCTCGCCTCCATCCGCCACCCGGGCCCCTCTCTGGGCAGCGAAACTCAGGAGGGCGGATCGACGGCCGTATTTGAGGTCTATGACCCACTTTCCCTCCTCCAGGAACGAGTAGTCGAGGGGTAGCTCCTCCCCCTCGTCCCCGGAGAGAGGGGTGCAGTTGACCACCAGTTGGCAATCCCCCAAGACCTTCGCGCCCTCCTTGTCCAGTTTCCCAACCCTAATTTCGGTCGAGGCCACCACGCCCTTTAACCTCTCCCGCAACTCGAGGGCCCTGGATTCCGTGCGGTTGAGCACGTATACGGTCCGGGCGCCTTCCCGCGCCAGGGCCAAGACCACCGACCTCGCCGCTCCTCCCGCCCCGAGAAGGCCGACGGTCACGCCGGTGACGTCCACCCCCGCCTCCCGCAGCAGGCCCTGGAATCCCGCCGGGTCGGTGTTGTACCCCACCAGGCGGCCGTCCTCCACCACCAGGGTGTTCGCTGCCCCCAGTGCCGCCGCCTCGCCGCGCAGTTCGTCCGCCATCCTCGCGGCCTCCACCTTGTGGGGAACGGTCACGTTGGCCCCGCGGAAATCCAGGGCCGGCAAACCCCGCAGGGCGGCGTGCACGTGCCCCGGCCTGACGCGAAGCGGCACGTACACCCAGTTCATGGCCAGGGCCCGGAAGGCGGCGTTGTGCAGGGCCGGAGAGAGGGTGTAGGAAATGCCGTGGCCGATAATCCCCACCAATTGTGTGTTTCCATCTATTTCCATAGACTCACGCCCTTCCGGCCAAAAGTGGTCCCCGCGCAAGGCACTCCTTTTGAAGGAATGATATTGATCCGTAACGACGTCATCCCGCATCCCCGTTCCATTATTTTAATCGCCTTCTCCGGGTGCGGGAACGGGCAGGGGGCTTCCCGGACCCTGACCTACTTGTCCAGGGTCTTCAGGATGTCGTAGAGGAGCCCCAGGAGTACCTTCTTTACGTCTTCCTTTTCCAGGGCGTTGCAGGGAATGACCTGTATATCGCCGTCGATTTGCTTTCATAGGTTCCAATCGCCTTCTCCGGGTGCGGGAACGGGCAGGGGGTTTCCCGGACCCTGACCTACTTGTCCAGGGTCTTCAGGATGTCGTAGAGGAGCCCCAGGAGTACCTTCTTTACGTCTTCCTTTTCCAGGGCGTTGCAAGGAATGACCTGTATATCGCCGTCGATGTTCAATTCCTTGCGGATTCTTTCTATAACCGCCTGCTGGTCACCGTCCGGCATGCGGGTCGCTCCCACCACGAAGGGGGCGTCCGATAGCGTGGAGAAGAACTCCAGGATGCGCCTGCCCTCGGGGAAGGTCTCCGGGCGACTGGCGTCCAGCATGAGGATGTATCCCAACATTCCCTCGGAGAGGATCTGCCACATGAAATCGAACCTCTCCTGACCGGGCGTCCCGAAGAGATAGAGCACGATGTCCTTGGAGATGGTGATGCGGCCGAAGTCCATGGCCACGGTGGTCTCCGCCTTCACCCTCCGCGTGGAATCGGAGATGGCCCGCTCGGTGGAGACGATGGCGATCTCACTTATGCTCTTTATGAAGGTGGTCTTGCCCGCGCTGAAGGGCCCGGTGACCACGATCTTGAAGGAACGCAACTCCTCTTACACCCCTTACAATCTCTTTATGCCGTCTATGATACGCATGATCAAACTCTTGGTTACCGCCTTGTCCCGTTTCACCTTGGGCACCGGCTTTCCCTTTTCTATTTCCTCCACCCTGCCCTCTTCTCCTTTCGGCTTTATGGGTATCTTTATCTTCTTGGTCGGCTGCGGCACGGCGGCACCGGTGAGCTCGGCCAGTTCCCTCTCCAGCGAATAGTGGTCGATATCCAGCTCGCCGTAATCCACCTCTGCCGTTTCACCACCAGGAACCGCCCTAGCGGTTTGCGCTTCCCCGGTCCCGGCCATTGTGTGCATCGGCTTTTTCTCCTCCGGGGTTAACGGCTGCGCCGCGGGGTACACGGTTTCCGTGGAGGCGGCGGACGGTTCCGCTCCTGGCACCATGCCTTGCTCCTCCACCGGGGAAATCTCCTCCAGGCCGACTCCCACCTCTTCCGCGACGGTGTGTCCGGCTTCTACCCCGACCTCCGGCTTCCCATACCCGGTCAGGGATGCGCTCTCCAGCTCGGTCACCGGGAGGGGTTCCTCGGGGGCCGTCTCCGGTGCGGGGGGCGCCTCGGCGGCGGGCGGTGATTCCACCAGCTGCTCCCAGAGGTCCAGGGTCCGGGGGGCCTCCTCCGCCGGGGGAGCCTCGGTCACCGCCTCCGGGGGTGCGGCCTGCTCCGGTTGGGCCAGGGCGCTCTCCAGCTCGGTCACCGGGAGGGGTTCCTCGGGGGCCGTCTCCGGTGCGGGGGGTGCCTTTTCTTCCTCTTCCAGCTCCTTTACCAGTTCTTCTATTTCTGTGGCCACCTCCGGGGCCGGGGCTTCGGAGCTCAGGATCTCCTCCTCGAGTGCACTCAGCTCCTTCTCCAGGTCCTCAACTCCCAGGACCTCTTCAGGCTGTCCTCCCTCCAGGATCTCCTTTTCCAGTTCCTCGATCTCCGAGAGTATGTCCTCTCCCAGAACCTGTTCACCGAGGTCCAGGGCCTGGAGGGAATCATCGACGTCGAAGAAGGTTCCGGAAGCAAGGCCAGCGTGAACTTCCTCTTGGATTCCGGGTTCGGACACTTCCATTACTTCGCCTTCCGCGGCCAGGGCCTCCTCTGTGGGGAGGTCCTCGAGCATGACCCTCTCCAGGACCTCCGCGGCCGCTTCCCCGGCCTCTTTCTCCACCTCCCGGGCCTCCGTCCCCAGGTCCGCCCGGGCCATTTCGGGCAGGGTCTCCGCGGCCAGGGCCTCCTCTGTGGGAAGGTCCTCGAGCATGACCCTCTCCAGGACCTCCGCGGCCGCTTCCCCGGGCTCTTTCTCCACCTCCCGGGCCTCCGTCCCCAGGTCCGCCCGGGCCATTTCGGGCAGGGTCTCCGCGGCCAGGGCCTCCTCGGGGGGGAGGTCCTCGAGCATGACCCTCTCCAGGACCTCCGCGGCCGCTTCCCCGGCCTCTTTCTCCACCTCCCGGGCCTCCGTCCCCAGGTCCGCCCGGGCCATTTCGGGCAGGGTCTCCGCGGCCAGGGCCTCCTCGGGGGGGAGGTCCTCGAGCATGACCCTCTCCAGGACCTCCGCGGCTGGATATCCCTCTTCCGCCGGAGGGCTACCCGTGCTCTTCTCCAGCTCCTCCAGCGGTATCCTCACCGTCATGGCGCCCTTCTCATGCGGACCTCCCAGGCCAGCCAGTATCTCGTCCAGACTGCGCTCGCTGATCCGGCGCAGGTAGGCCTCATCGGGCTGTGCCGATGTAGAGACGGTTTCCGTCTCCTTGGGAAGCCCGGGCCCTACCGCGCTCCCGGATCCTTCCCCCACTGGCTGGCCGCGGAGGCGGAAGGTGCTTCCCAGTATCCTGGAGGGATCCAGCGCCGGAGTAACCGGGCCTTCCAAGGAGAGAGGTTTTTCCGCCCTCTCTCCCCGAGTCTTCGAGAGGTGGCTCTTCCATTCCTCGGGTATCTCGTCGGGTTCCAGTTCCGGTATTTCCTCATCCCTGGCCAAGCGGGCAATCTTGCCGTATTTCTTCTCCAGATAGGCCCTCTTGGCCGCCCGGGCCTCGGCGCTCTCCCGGGTCATCCGTTCCAGCGGCGGAGCTGGCCTCTCCGGCTTGGGAACCGGTTTCTCCTCCGGCTCCTCGAGGGCCATTCCTTCCGGTAAAAGGGCGCTTATCTTGCGCTTCAACTCCTCGAGTTCCGCTTCCTTGCTCTCTATCTGCAGTGCTTTCTCCGCTTCCTCGCTCTCCTCCATGGCGGCTTTCTTCATCTCCTGGATGACCTGCTCCTCCCTCCTTCTCTCCTCCTCCAGGAGGCGCAGGGAGCCCTTGAGGGCATCGACATCCGGGGTTTCGGTCCCCGGAAACGCTTGGAGGGGGACCTCGGTGCTCTCCTCTACAACGAGTATCTCTCCCTCCGAATCGCCTCCTATCTCTATCTCGAGGGGCTCCGCCTCTGCCGCCTCCGGGGAAACCTCCGCCGCCTCCACCCCGCCACCCTCTTCCACGGACACGGGGAGTTCGGGAGGAAGCGATTTCTCCGCGAGGGCCTCCCCGGGGAGGGGCTCCTCCGCTTCGGGGACAGCTCGGGTGATCTCCTGCTCCGCCGCCTCCACCCCGCCACCCTCTTCCACGGACAAGGGGAGTTCGGGAGGAAGCGATGTCTCCGCGAGGGCCTCCCCGGGGAGGGGTTCCTCCGCTTCGGGGACCGATACGGCTACGCCCTCGGCGGCCAGGAGGTCCACAACCGAACCCACCGCCTCCTCGATCTCCGCAACCGGGAGACTCTCCTGGGCCTCCTCCGCTTCCATCACCTCCGCGTACGAAGGCTGCTCCCCAGGCACGGCTTGGAGGGTTTCGGTACCTTCCTCCTCCGCCACGACCTCTTCCCCGGATGCCGGAATCTCCTCCAGCCCGGGAAGCTCTTCCAGCGGCGGCACCTCCAGGACCCTCTCTTCGCCGGCTGCCTCGAGCTCCTGGGCCAGCCTCTCCAGGCGGCTCTCGGCTTCCCTCTCCTCCCGGTCCGGGGTCACGTTCTCCAGTAACCCGGAGCTGATCAAACCGTAGAGGATCTTGCAGGTATGCAAGGTGCTCATGCCGGTCTTTTCCACGATCTGGCGGACCGTCTTCTCGCCGTCAACGTGGGTCAGCACCATCCATTCCTCGGGGGTCAGGCTTATCTGGGCGGCTTCCCTTCCCTGCATGGAGGTCATCTTGAAGACCGCATCCAGGTTGGGTATCTTCTTCTCGATACGGTTCCACTCGTCAAGTCGACGCGAGCCCTCCATGATCAGCTCCTCGGTGCTGATGGAGAGCCCTATGTCCTCCTCGGGGAAAACCACTCCGGGCTGGAACTCGAACTCGCCGTCCGTCCAACGGAGCATCTCGAAAACGGCGTCCTGGATCTGCTCCTCCACGAAGACTTCCAGCTGCTCCTTGGTGATGTAGCCCAACCTAATGAGAAGCTGCCCCAGTCGCTGCCCCCTGGCGGTGGTCTTCTGCAACTCCAATGCTTCCTCCAACTGAGCCCGGGTGATGATCCCCGCCCCCAAAAGCTTCATGCCCAGGGATTGCCTCTTCCAGTTGGTGGTGGCGAAGAAGACCTCGCCGTTACGGAAACATATATATCCCCTCGCTTGCCCCCGGATGAGGTTGAGGGTGCCGTTCTTCTTGCCGAAATTCAGTAACTGGAACAGGTCGGGAAGGCTGAAATCCTTTAAACTTCCCTTGAGAGCCATGGCCTCTCTCCTCCAGCCGGTCGGACCTTCTCCCCCCGGCTGCCTGTGGTAATCCGACCCTCCTTCAGGTCTTCCAACAGATCTCCCATCTTTATTTATTCGTACAAAGTCGCCCTTTTGATAACTCTACTCGTCGCCCCTTGGCCCCCTTTTTCCTTCCCGACCTCGACTTTCACCGGGCGGCACGATTCACGCGAGCGGAATCCCGCTCTCTCTAATACGAATATATAACCAAACCTCGAGTTTTGCTCGGTTACCTCGACCACCCCGTGCGTGCTTACGCCGCCCGCCCTACTCGTACTCGATTCGGAACTCCGACTTTATTATCTCGGCGATCTTTTTCGCCGCTCCCTTCACGTCGTAGAGCACCAGTCCAAGCTTGCTCCCCTTACGCACCAGGGCGGTGAGAACCGCGTCCTCCCCGGCGGCCATGAGGAAGACGTATCCTTCCTTGCCCTCCACGAAAACCTGGGCCAGCTCTCCCCGCCCCAGCTCCTCGGACGTCCTCTCCCCCAGGCTGAGCAAGGCCGCGGACATGGCGCCTAAGCGGTCCTCCTCCAGGGTATTGGGAAGCACCGAGGCCATGACCAGGCCGTCCATGCTCACTACCGCGGCCGCGTCCACCTCCGCGGACTTGGAAACCAGCTCGCTCAGCGCGCTGCGCAGCCTTGCTTCCCTCGATTCCGCCAAGTAACCGACCTCCCGAAACGAACACGAGTTCAAGCCATGGATCAGAAGGCACCCCGCTCTACTGGAAGAGAGCGGAAAGTTCTTCCGCCGTCCGCTTGGCCTCCATGAAAACCACGCCCAGCTTGGCCTCCGGCCTCACCAGCAGCGACAGCAGCGCGTCGGGCCCGCAATGCACCAGCAGCAGGTAACCCTGATCGCCCTTTATGTAGACCTGCTCCAGGGATCCGCGCTTCAGGTCCCGGGCGGCCCTTTCTCCCATGCTCAACACGGAGGCGGATAGGGCACCGATCATCTCCTCGTCCGCCTCGTCGGACATGTCCGAGGCCAGAGCCATGGCATCGGCACTTATAAGCACCGCCGCTTCTATCTCCGGCAGGTTGGACCTCAACTGCCGGAGCACGGAATTCATCTTCTCGATGCGGTCCGATACCAAGTCAACCTCCCGAAACGGACTGCCGCACTCCGCCGGGTTTCAGTCTCCCGGCACGGGTCACAGAGAGCTCTCGATGACGGGAAGGAACTTGCGGATATCGTACCTTGCCTTCCCCAGGTTGGCCCCCGCGGGCAGGATGGAAACCAGGATGGCGTCGGCCCCCACCGCGCTCATGAGGATGGCGCCCTTCTCGAATTCGAACATGGCCTGGGACATGGGACCCTGGGCGAGCTCCAGCCCTATGACCTCCGCAGCCCCCAAGGAGCTGGGGGCTATGGCACCCACGGCCTCCAGGTGAGAGGCGTCTTCGCCCGCGGTCTCGATGATGAACCCATCCCTTCCCACCACCAGCGCGGCTCGAACCGTACCGGTGGCCACCAGCTCCTCAAGAACCTTCCTCAGATCGGGCAAAACGCACCACCTCCTGCCCCGGGAAAAACCGGTCTAGGCTCTCACAGGCTAACGATCCGCTTTCTCCGCCACGGGTCCGCGGGCTTCCGCCGAACCCGGAAGCCTCCCGTGTCCGTTACTACTGTTGCTCAATTATAATAAAGTCAACTTCTTACTCCAATGGTTAAATATCGACATCTTCGCCTTTTTCTTAACGAGGTTAGGGCTTCAATTCCCTATTTTAGCCCCCTTCGCGCGGGCCTGGTAACCTCGATCTCCACGACCTCGACGGCAACCAAGCCATCCGCCGGGTTCCAGGCCACGGACAACCCCGTGGGCCCGTGGAGGTCCACGCTTTGACCCGATCCCCCTCCGTCCAGCCTCCCCACGAGCGGTTACCGAGCCTCCGCGCCGCTACCGTCTCCATGAACCGCCTCAAAAGATGGCCGCCTCCTTGTTCCTGGCCCTCGGGTCGACGTATCCCTCCCACCGCCTCAGGCCGTCGATGGCCAAGGCGAGGGAGCGGCATCCCTCTACGCAGGTAAGGCAGGCCAGGCAACTTCTGGGATTGGCCACCCGCGGCACCCGTTCCCCCCTCTCGAAGACCGGAAACTGGGTTCCCCTGGTCTGTGGGCAGAGCTCCACGCACTCCCAGCATCCGATGCACCGGGCCTCGTCCACGAGGATACTGCGTTCCTCGGCCATCCCGTCCCACCTCCTGCCGGTCAATGTACTCCGCATGGAACACAGGGGGAGTAGGCCCTCACCACCATGTGCAGGACATCGCTCACCCTTTCCTGGCCCTCCTTCTCGACGGAGGCGAAGGCCTCGGCCAGGGATTTCTCGAGGTTCCGCAGGTTGAACTGCAGTGGAGAGACGATGGAAAGCTTTTCCACCAACCCCTTTTCCCCAAGCTCCACCCCGTAGACCAACCCGCCCTCCGGGGCCTCGATATATACCATGGCCTTTCCCGCTCCCGGGTTGAGGGTCTCGCCGAGCGTTCCCCGGGAGGGCTCCCTCAGGAGCTCGAGCATCCTCTCCCAGGCATGGAGCATCTCCAACATCCTCAACGCATGAGCCACCATGGGATAGCGAATCGGGAATCCCCAGGTTTCCTTCAGCTCCGACAGTTCCTCGTCCGCCCTCGGGGTACCGTATCTCCCGTTCACGTTGACGCGTGCCAGGGGACCCACGGTCAGGGCGCCCGTCCCCTCCAGCCCGGCATAGATTACGTGCCCGCTACTCGAGGGTTCCTCGCGTAACCTCTCCCCCAGGTCCTCCACGGGACGGGGTCCCTCCGCCTCCGTTCCGGGAGTGAACAGCGCCGGGCCGCCCCCGGTTATCCCCATTCCGCCCGGGTCGTGCTCGGCCAGAAAGGAACCTTCTATGCTCCCCGCCCTGCGGACCGTCTCCTCGCTCCTCCTCAACAGGAGCTTGACCAGCCTGGCCGTCTCCAGCAGTAGCGATTCTCCCGACCTCAACCTGTCCGCCAACCTCTCCCGGGACTCCGCCGAAAGATCGCGCACCACGCCCCCGGGACGGAAATTGACCCCGTGCACCGTCGAACCTCCCGTCTCGCGGAGCACCGCGGTGCCCAGAGACTTCAGGCTCAATAACCTCCTCACCACTTCCTCGTCGACCCGGTAAATGCTCACCAGGTTGCGCAGCCCGGGGTCCGATGAGGGGAAGAGGAGGTCGGGCAGGCCGTGCACGGAAAGCGACACCGCATGGCGTTCGAACAACTGGGCCCAAAGCGCCAGTTCGCGCAGGGACCGGGCGGCCGGAGGGGCCTCCATTCCCAGCGCCTTTTCCACCGCCAGGCAGGCGGCCGCTTGGTGGAACAGCGAATCCGGCCCGCAGATACGCGAGACCAGGGGCGGCAGGTTATCCACGTGCACCCCGCGGGCCATCATCTCGAAGCCCCGGTAACCGAAGGCGGAGAAACGTACCCCGGGGGACATCCCCTCCTCCGCTTCCACCCGGAGGTAAGCGTGGCCGAATATCCTCGTCAGGGGTCCTATAACCAGATGGGCCATGTCCCTAAGCGCTCCCTTCCGCCTACCCTCTGCCAGCCTCTCTCCCCCTTTTACCCTATTCACCCAAGCGATGCAGGTAGGGCGAGGTCCCCCCGGAGCGGCGCTTCCGCAGCAGCGGTTCCGCGAGACAGAAGAGGTAATAGGTATGGACGGGATCGGGCACCCCGGCCCTGATCTCCTCTTCCTTCTTTCCCGTCGCCCTGGCCAGCCTACGCACCGTCTCCGCCTCCACGTCCGCTCCCGCGCGCTCCAGCACCCGGCCCGAGGGGCCCCGGCAACCCCTGCAGGGAACGCCCATCCCGGAGGGGCAGAGGGCCCCGCAGCCGTCCCGGGTCAGGGGGCCCAGGCAGAAGAAACCGGAGTCGAGGAGGCATTTTCCCGGCTCGCCCGAGCCCTCCGTAAGGCGCCGCGGCCCCGGCTGGGGGAGGGGCGGGGAGGTCACCGCGCATTCCGCGCATACCGTGGCGCCCTCCCTGGATAACCGGTCCCCCGAAACGGCCGCCCGGAGGAACTTCTCTATGAGCGCGGGGACGGGAGGGCACCCGGGAAGGTAAGCGTCCACCCGGATGAAGGAATCCAAGGGCAGCAGCCTCCTCACTCCCTGCGGGCCACCCTCGAAGGCGGTATCCCCGAAGCGCGACCTCAAAAGGCGGGGTTCGGGATAGAGGTCCGCCAGCCCTTGAACCCCGCCGAAACAGGCGCAGGTCCCCAGGGCCACCACGCGATCCGCTCTCTCCCTGATCTCCCGGGCCCTGAGGAAATGTTCCGTGTTCCTCACCGTGCCCTCCACCAGGGCCAGGTCGGCGTGGTCCAGTTCCTTCTTATCCATGAGGAAGGGAGCGTATACCACCCGGTTCTCGCCGATCAGTTCGTAAAGGTACTCCTCCAGGCTGAGGAAGGCCATCTGGCATCCCAGGCACGAGCTCAAGGAGAGGAGGGCGATGTCCATGACTCACTCCAGCGTAGTCCTGAGGACCACCAGGCAGGCCCCGGGGCCCGCGTGCTGAGTCTGCAGGTCCACCCGGCGACCGAAGATCTCCTGGAGCATCCCGGCGGCATAGCCATGCACCGCCTGGCAAGCCACGCCACCGAGGGGTATACCCGAGGCCAGGCAGGAACGGCGCAGGGGACATTCCTCGAACAGCAGCTTGACCATCATTTCCTCGGCCTCGAAAACCCAGTAGTCCTCGTCTTCCTGATTCTTCCAGAGAGAGACCTTCCAAACCTCATCCCGGCCCGGAAAGACCCACCCGAGGGCGCGTTCCAGATCCTCGGTGCGGTCGTAAGCGGCGGACTCCCTCCTCCCCAGGTCCTTGCCGGCAAAATACAAGAGCTGGGCGGTTGACCTACCGGTCACCTCCCCCCCGGCACGGTCGAGGATGGCGAGGATCTCGCTCAGGGCCCTCCACCTGCCGGTCACTATCTCCAGTTCTTCTTCCATCCTCACCCGCCACCAGAAGAAGGGGGAACGGCATCCGCCCGCCCCTTACCGATCCGGGCCTCAATGCAACCCAAGGCCGAACCTGTCCCGCTTTCTTCAATTATTAAACATGAAAGACTTGACGCGCGCCACCGCCAACCTGGTGGAAATTGCCATGAAAACCAGCCCGGAAGAGTCTGGAGGCGGGTTTACCTGCCCTGCACCTCCGCCTTGACCCTCAGGAACTCCTGGTAATCGGCGGTGAAGAAATGGCCCCCGTTCCCGGTGGCCACGTAATAGAGGTAATCAACGTTCGCCGGTTCCAGGGCCGCCTTTATGCTGGCCATGCCGGGGCTGCAGATGGGCGCCGGCGGCAGCCCCTTGTGCAGGTAGGTGTTATAGGGGGAGGGGGTCTTCAAGTCCTCGTAGGTGAGCACCGACTTCCACTCCGGCAAGGCGTACTGCACCGTGGCGTCTATCTGGAGCATCATCCCCAGGCGAAGGCGGTTGTAGATCACCGCCGCCACCAGCGGCCTTTCCGAGTCCAGGGCGGCTTCCCTTTCGATGAGGGAGGCGACGATTATCGCCTGGTAAGGGGTGAGGCCAAGCCTTTCCGCCTGCGACCAGTCCAACCCTGCGGTCTCCGCTTGGAACTGGCGGAGTAGGACCTCCACCAGTTCCCGGGGGGTGATATCCACCGGAAGCTCGTAGGTCTTGGGGAAAAGCAACCCTTCCAGGTTGTTCCTCTGTTCCTCGGGAAGGATGTCCAGGCGGTAGTCGCCAGCCGTGGCGGCCCTCAGGAATTCCTCCGCTTCCATGCCCGTGACCCGCGCCACCAGCTCCGCCGTCTGCGCCACCGTTAGCCCTTCCGGTATGGTCAAGCGGACCTGATAATTAGGGCCCGCCTCCAGGACGGAGAACACCTCGCCGTAGCGCATCCCGGGATTGAGCAGGTAGTGCCCGGCCCGGAACCTCCCCTGCCTGCCCTGCACCCAAGCCAGCAACCGGAAAAGGGTGGCTGAGGTGACCACGCCCTCCGCGTGGAGCTTCGCCCCGATGGAGGAAGCGCTCTCCCCCTCCTCTATGACCACGTGCACGGGCCTGTCCTCCCGGGTGGGACAGAAGTAATGGCGGTAGAGCAAGACGCCCGCGAGGAGCAGTATCAAGGCCAGCGCCGCCAGGACAAGGTACTTCCTGCGGCGGCGGGCCTTCCGCAATGCACTGACCCGGGCTCCTTCGACCGGCAACGCCTCCCTCGTGCCACCCCGGGTACGCTCCGCCGGAGATAGAGGCGTCCCTTCGTCTCCTCCTTCCGGTAACCCACCCTCAACGCGGGTGAACCCGTCACCCACCGGTACGCCTTCCCCGGGCCTGCCCGGCAAATCACCCATCGCCTTCCGCCTTTTCCTCTGTTCTACAAGCGTCCAGATAGGACTGCAGGATGACCGCCGCCGCCTGGGCATCAACCCTCTTGCCCCTCTTGAGGCGACCCGTCTCGCGCAGCCTCTTCTCGGCCTCCACCGTGGAGAGCCTCTCGTCCCAGATCACCACCCGTACCCCGGCCAGGGAAGCGAGCTCCTCGGCGTAAACGCGTACCCTCTTCGCCTCGCTTCCTTCCTGGCCCCGGAGGGTGCGGGGAAGGCCGAGGACCACCGTGTCCACCCCTTCCCCGGCCCTTTGCTCCACGTAAGCGCGCAGCTCCCCGGGGGACATCCCGGGGAGGGTCTGGTAAGGAAAGGCGTATATTCCCAACGGATCCGACAAGGCCACGCCTATGCGGCGCCTTCCGATGTCCAGCCCCAGGCTACGCATGGGCTCCTTCCAGCCTCCGCCTCATCTCCTCGCCCACCGCGCGCAGGGCCTCTTCCGTCCTCTCCGTCCGCGAACCTCCTCCCACGGCCATGTCCGGGCGGCCTCCTCCACCACCTCCCAGGAGGGAGGCTCCCTTCCTCACCAGGTCCACGGCGCTCAAGCCCGCCTCCACCAGTTCCCTGGAGAGGTTGACCACCAGGCCCACCTTGTCCTCCCTCACCGAGGCTATGGCCACTGCCGCCGCGCCGCGGCGGGACAAGGTCCTCTCCGCCAGCTCCCTCAGCCCCTGGGCGTCCAGCCCGGGGACCTCCGCCCAGAGGAAGCGTTTGCCATCGACCTCCTCCTCCCGCCAGGATCCGCTCCCCTCCGCCAGGGAAGCAACCTCCTCCCTGTCCCTCATCCTGAGCTCGTTTTCCAGCTCCCGCAGCCGCTCCCGCAGGCGTTCCACCCTTTCCGGCAACCTTTCCGCTTCCACCCGCAGCGAGGAGGCCGCCTCCTCCAAGGTGTCCCTACTCCGGCGGAAGAAGCGGTAGGCCTCGGTGCCCGTGACCGCCTCGATGCGCCGCATGTTGGCCCCGATACCCCCTTCGCTGACCACCACCAGGAGGCCGATCTCCCCCGTCCTGGCCACGTGGGTACCGCCGCACAGTTCCCGGCTCAAATCGTCCACCTCGACCACCCGCACGTATTCCCCGTACTTCTCGCCGAAGAGGGCCACGGCGTCCATGCTCACCGCGTAATCGTAGGTGGTTATATAGGCGCGCACGGGATAGTCCTCGATGATAATGCGGTTGGCCATCTCCTCCACGCACCGCAGCTCCTCCCGGGTCAGGGGGCTGTAATGGGTGAAATCGAAGCGCAGCCGTTGGGGCTCCACCAGGGAGCCGGCCTGTTTGGCGTGTTCCCCCAGCACCTGGCGCAGCGCGTAGTGCAGGATGTGGGTGGCGGTGTGGTTACGGCGTACGGCCAGCCGCCACTCCCTATCCACCTCCGCCTCCACTTCCTGGCCCACGGAGAAGGTGCCCCTCCTTATCCTCACCCGGTGGGAGGTTAGGCTCTGGGCGGGATGGTAGGTGTCCAGTACCTCCGCCTCCCCGGAGGGGGAACGGATGGTCCCCCGGTCCCCCACCTGGCCTCCCTTCTCGCCGTAGAAGGGGGTCCGATCGAGGAAGAATTCCACCTCTTCCCCCTCGGAGGCCTCCGCCGCGGCCCTGCCTTCCCTGACCACCGCCACCAGGCGGGCCTTATCCGTGAGGGTCTCGTACCCGGTGAAGAGGGTCTCCCCGTAATTGTCCAGGACCTCTCCGTAGATCTCCCGCACCTGGGAGGCGTATCCCGCCTCCACCCTGGCCGCCCGCGCCCTCTCGCGTTGCTCCTCCATGAGGGCATGGAAACCCTCCTCGTCCAGGGACAGGCCCTCCTCGCGGGAAAGCTCCCGGGTGAGCTCCAGGGGGAAGCCCAGGGTGTCGTGGAGATGGAAGGCCACCTCTCCCGGAAGGGTATCCCCGCCTCTCTCCCGCAGTTCCTCCACCGCCCTCTGGAAATAGGCCAGCCCGCTGCGCAGGGTCTGGGTGAACCTCTCCTCCTCGCTACGCACTATGGAGGAGATGAAGGCCCGGTTCTTGGCCAGCTCGGGGTAGGCCTCCCCCATGGTCTCCACCACCACGTCCACCAGTTCGGGGAGGAAGATGCGCTCGATACCCAGGAGCCTGCCGTGGCGTACGGCCCGCCGGATGAGGCGGCGCAGGATGTAACCCCGGTCCTCGTTGGAGGGGAGTATGCCGTCCCCGACCATGAAGGTGAAGGCCCGGGAATGGTCGGCCACGATCTTCAGGGACACGTCGCTCCCCTCCTCCGCCCCGTACCTGACCCCGGAAAGGGAGGACACCGCCTGGAGCACGGCGGCCAGGGTGTCCGTTTCGAAGTTATTGGTCACCCCCTGGAGCACGGATGCCAGCCTCTCCAGGCCCAGCCCGGTATCGATGTTCTTGGAGGGCAGGGGGTGCAACTCCCCCTTCTCGTCCCTCTCGAACTGCATGAAGACCAGGTTCCACAGCTCCAGGTAGCGGTCGCAGTCGCACCCCACCCGGCAATCCGGCTTCCCGCACCCATACTTCTCGCCTAAATCGTAGATGATCTCCGAGCAGGGGCCGCAGGGTCCCGTGGTGCCCATGTCCCAGAAGTTGTCCTCCTCCCCCAGGCGAACCAGGCGCTCCTCGGGGATCCCCACCACGTCCCGCCATATCTCGTAGGCCTCGTCGTCCTCGCGAAATACGGAGCAGTACATACGCCCGGGGTCGAGCCCCATCTCACCTACCAGGAATTCCCATGCCCAGGGGATGGCCTCACGCTTGTAATAATCCCCGAAGCTGAAGTTCCCCAGCATCTCGAAAAAGGTGAGGTGCCGGGCCGTGTGGCCCACCTTCTCGATATCCGTGGTGCGCACGCATTTCTGGCAGGTGGTGGCCCGGGTGAACTCCGGCTTCTCCAGCCCCAGGAAATAGGGCTTGAACTGCACCATGCCCGCGTTGGTGAGCAGCAGGGTGGGGTCATCGGGGATGAGGGACGAGCTTTTCACCACCCGGTGGCCTCTCTCCCGGAAGTATTCCAGAAACCTTTTCCTTATCTCCCCGCTCTTCAAGTTTTCCTCCCTTTTAGGCTCGCGTTGCCCGGCCGGGACCTTACTACCGGGGCTACGGCCCCCTCCCCGGCCTCCAACGGGCACCCCGCCCCGTATCCGGAAGGTCGGGCCGGAAACGGGTCATGACTTGCTTATTTTATCCGATAGCGGTCCCCGACCTGAACCCGGACGTTCTCCTACCCCTCTTCAAGGGTCTTCGCTTCGGATACCAGTGGTAGCACTATGGATGGCAGCAAGAGAGATCACCCCTTTCTTCCTTTTTTGCCTGTTTTGCCAGGATGATAGGGTGGTCTCTCAAGCTTTTTAAACCCTAAAAGCGCCTACTGAAACAATTAAGCATCGGTTCCTTGTTCTGCCAGGATGATAGGGTGGTCTCCCGATTGTTTCGATTATTTCAAACCTAAAGCGCCTACTGAAACGATTAAGCATCGCATCGGTTCCCGGGGATCGCCCTCCGGGTGACGTCACGCGAAGGCCAGCGAATCGCGCTCCTCCCCGGTGAGGCGCCGTTAGATTAAAATCCGGATCGGCCTATCCCGGGAGGCCTCCGGGATATGGAAAGCCCGGGCTCAGCTCTCCGCGGCTCCCTCTCACTCCCCCGGGCTCTCGGCCCGCGAGCGCTTGCCAAGGGCTTTCCGGGCGCCGATTCCCAGGCTCAGGAAGCGGACCAAGGGCGAGGTGACCAACTGCTGGGCGGCACTGGTCAAGGAGTCCAGCCTGGAGGCCAGGGACCCCGCGGCCTCCAGGACCCCGTCCACGTATTCCATCTCCCGGTTGACGTGGTCCATGGTGGTCTGCAACTTCCCCAGAAGGGGCAGGGTTTCCCGCCGGATGTCTTCAAGAATGCGGCTGGTGACGGCCATGGTCCGGGAGAGCTTCCAGGCCACTGCGGCCAGGGATAACATGAAGAGGGCGAATGACGCGGCACAGATTAGGGCGGCTACTCCACCCAAGGAGATCCTCCTCAGTCCTCACCCATACGTCCCTCACGTCGGGAGAGATAGTCCATGATGGCGGCCTTGATGCCATCCGCCGCCAGGTTTGAGCAGTGCATCTTTTCCGGCGGAAGTCCCCCCAGGGCCTCCGCCACCTGCTCGTCGGTTATGCGCAGGGCCTCCTCGATGGTCTTTCCCTTGACCATCTCCGTGCCCATGCTTCCGGAGGCCACCGCCGCCCCGCAGCCGAAGGTCTTGTACTTGACGTCCACCAGGCGGCCGCCCTCCACCTTTATGTAGACTTCCATCATGTCCCCGCAGACCTCGCTGCCAACTTTTCCCATCCCGTCGTAATCGGGTATGGAGCCCACGTTGCGGGGGTTCTGGAAATGCTCGATAACCTTGTCGCTGTACATCATCTCGCTCCTGTTCCCTGCTCCGGGCTTTTCGAGGATAGCACCCGCTCATTCGGGGTGTCAACGAAAAGGTGCGCGGGCGTCCTCAACCCTCCCCGGGACATCGGCCGCCTCCCTCTCTCCCCTGGTCTTCCCTTAGGAGACCTCCCGCCCCCTTCCTCTGCATCCATTGCTCCACCAGGCGTGCCTCCTCGCCGTTGGCCCCCGGACGGTAGAACTCCCTGCCCTCCATCCCCTCGGGGAGATAGGCCTGCTCCACGTAGCCCCCGGGGAAACGGTGCGGGTAAAGGTAGCCCTTTCCGTGCCCCAGCGAGGAGGCCGCCGCATAATGGGTATCCCTCAGGTGGGGAGGTACCGTTGGGGTCGCCCCCTCGGCCACCTCCCGGTCGGCGGCGGCTATGGCTCGCAGCGCCGAGTTGCTCTTGGGTGCCAGGGCCAGGTAGAGGGCGGCATGGGCCAGGTTGAGGCGGCATTCCGGCAAACCCACGAAATCCACCGCCTGCGCGGCGGCCGTGGCCACCTGCAGCGCCCTGCTGTCCGCCAGTCCCACGTCCTCGGAGGCGAAGATGACCATGCGCCGGGCTATGAAACGCGGGTCCTCGCCGGCCTGGAGCATGCGTGCCAGCCAGTACACGGCGGCGTGCGGATCGGAACCGCGCAGGGATTTGATGAACGCGGAGATGGTATCGTAGTGGGCGTCTCCCCCCTTGTCGTAGAGCAGGGCCTTGCGCTGCGCCGCCTCCTCCGCGGCCCGGAGGTCCACGTACCTCCGGCCCTCCCGCTCCCTGGAGAGGAGGGTGGCGGCCTCCAGGGTGTTCAAGGCCACCCTGGCGTCTCCCCCGGAGAGGCGTACGATGTGGCCCAGGGCCTCCTCCTCCACCTCCAGGCCCAGCGATCCCAGCCCCCTCTCGCGGTCCTCCAGTGCTCTTTCCAGTATCTTCCTTATCTCCTCCTCGCCCAGGGGACGGAGGCGGAAGATCTTGCTCCTGGAGACCAGGGCCGAGTTGACCTCGAAATAGGGGTTCTCCGTGGTGGCACCGATGAGGACGATCGTGCCGTCCTCCACGGCGGGGAGCAGCGCGTCCTGCTGCGCCTTGTTGAAGCGGTGGATCTCGTCGATGAAGATGATGGTGCGCTGCCCGTGCATGGCCCTGCGGTCCTCGGCTTCCCGGATGAGCCTGCGCACCTCGGACACCCCGCTCTCCACGGCGGATACCTGTTGAAAATGGGCCCGGGTCATGCGGGCGATGACCGAGGCCAGGGTGGTCTTGCCCGAGCCGGGCGGCCCCCAGAAAATGGCCGTCTGCAGTTGGTCCTCCTGGATGGCGCGCCGGAGATAGGTACCTTCCCCCACCACTTCTTCCTGGCCAACGAACTCCTCCAGGGTGCGCGGCCGCATGCGCAGCGCCAGCGGCGCCTCGGTTTCCCTCATCTTTTCCCTGGCCGCCTCGAAGAGGTCCAATCCGCCACCTCCGCCCATCCGCGAACCCAAGCCCATCATATTCCCCGCCAGGGACAGCGCGGCACGGCGGCTTTCCCGCAAATAGGAATCGGACCCCACCTTGCCGTCCGCGCCGCTATCTTGAACCTGCACCCACGCAGGTGGGCACCTACCGCGGGCCTCCGTAGTCCCCCACCCGGGTTGGGGGCATTACTTCCGCCGGCGGAAAGCGGTTCCCTTTATCGAAGTGTTGGCTCAACGATAATCCACGGCGCACAACGCACAAGGTCGAGCCCGATAACCGCCGTTTAAATTCTATCACATCGACTGGTGTCCGGCGTAGAGGACCGTTCACCCTTTCGGTTGGCCGGTCCCCTGGAAAATGGGTGGAAAGTACGCGTGGGCACAGCCCTAACCGGAGGCCAATAGCCGTCGTATCTCCTCCAGCCTCTCCCGCGGCGTGGAGGCCCCCCCCACCACCGCCACCCGGGAGACCCCCTCGAGGATGGAGGTGTCCAGTTCTCCCGCCGTCTCCACCTTCACGGTACGGGCGCCCGCCGTCTCGCATATCCGGCGCAGGAACTCGGTGTTGGAACTGTTCCTTCCTCCCACTACCACCACCAGGTCATGGGAAAGCGCCAGCTGCAGGGCCTCCGCCTGGCGGGCCAGGGTGTTGCGGCACAGGGTGTTGATCAGTTTCATCTCGCTCACCTCCCGGATCATCTCCGGGACCTCGGTTATCAACCCCTCCACCAGGCTGCGGAAGGTGAGCAGGTCCACGGTGGTCTGGGCGATGATGCCGATCTTCCTGACCATGCGGGTCTGACCCTCCCACCATTCCTTGAGCTCCCGCGTCTCCTTTATCACCACCGCGTCCCGGTTTACATGCCCCAGGATGGCCTGCACCTCGGGATGTTCACGGTTCCCGATGATGAAAAGGTGGTAACCCTCTCCCACTAGGCGCATGGCCGCCTTCTGGGCCTTCTTCACCGTGGGGCAGGTGGCGTCCACCGTTTCGGCCCCCATGTCCGCCAACCTCTCCGCCAGGTGCGGCCGGACACCGTGGGACCTGATGATCACCCGCGAACCGGCCAACCCGGCGGCTTCCCATTCCCCGGGGTCCTCGGGAAGTATGCGCAGGCCCCTCCTCTCCAGCTCCTCCACAACCTGGGGGTTGTGAATGATGGGGCCCAGGGAAAAAGCCGGCCTTTCCGGGTCGCCCAGTACCTCTTGGGCCATGCGCATGGCCCTCCTCACACCGGGGCAGAAACCCGCGTACCTGGCCAAGGTTATCTCCATGGCCCCTCCCTTGCCCACACCTTCCCCGCAGGCGTCCGTTTCTCAGATCGGCCTCAGCCGCAGCTCCCTTAATTGCTGGGGGTATATGGTATCCGGGGCCCCGGTCAGGGGATCGGAACCGGACTGGGTCTTGGGGAAGGCTATGACCTCCCGGATGGAATCCCTGCCGGCCATGATCATCACCAGACGGTCCAGCCCGAAGGCAATTCCCCCGTGAGGCGGCGGACCGTAGCGGAAGGCCTCCAGGAGGAAGCCGAACTTCTCCGCCGCCTCCTCGTCGGACAGGCCGAGGATGGAAAAGATCCTCTTCTGCAGCCCCGGATCGTGGATCCTTATGCTCCCCCCGCCAAGTTCCACCCCGTTGAGCACCAGGTCGTAGGAATCCGAGGTAGCCCCAAGCGGATCCTCCTCCAGGTCTTCCAGGCACCTTGAGCTGGGGGCGGTAAAGGGATGGTGGTTGCTCTTGTAACGTTTCTCCTCCTCGTCCCAGTCGAAGAGGGGGAACTCGGTCACCCAGGTGAAGGCGAACCTCTCGCCGGAAGCCGGCGCGTAACGCGCCGCGCAGTAGGAGCGCAGCCCGGCGAGCACGGGATTCAGCTCTCCACCACCGGCGGTAAGGAGCAGCACCTCTCCCTCCTCCAGGCCGGCGGTCGCCACCACCTGCTCCGTCTCCCGCGCGGAGAGGAACTTGGCCGCCGGGGACTTCAAACCCTCACCCTCGCGGACCATCCACACCAGCCCGCCCGCGCCCAGGCGGCGCGCCTCGTCCACCAGCCCGTCCAGCTCGCGCCTTGCCGGTGAACGCATGCCCGCCACCTTGAAGCCCCTCACCCTGCCCCCGGCCTCCAGCGCGGAGCGGAAGACCTTGAACTCCGTCTCCCGGAAGAGGGTGGAGAAGTCCCCTATCTCCATGCCCCACCTCGGATCGGGGCGGTCGGTCCCGTACCGCTCCATGGCCTCCCTCCAGGTGAGGCGGGGAAAGGGGGTGGAGAGCTCCACGCCCAGCACGGAACGGAAGAGGTGGGCGAACATCTCGTCCATGAGGGACATCACGTCCTCGGGTTCCACGAAGGACATCTCCAGGTCGATCTGGGTGAACTCCGGTTGCCGGTCGGCCCGCAGGTCCTCGTCCCGGAAACAGCGGGCTATCTGGAAGTAACGGTCGAAGCCGGCCACCATGAGCAGTTGCTTGAAGAGCTGGGGGGACTGGGGGAGGGCATAGAACTTTCCCGGTTGCAGCCGCGAGGGGACCACGAAGTCCCGTGCGCCCTCCGGGGTGCTCTTGGTGAGCATGGGGGTCTCGATTTCCAGGAAATTTCTGGAAATCAGGAAACTGCGCACCTCCTGGGCAACCCTGCTGCGCAGCACCAGCGCTTCCTGCATGTCGGGACGCCGGAGGTCAAGGTAGCGGTAGCGCAGGCGCAGCGTCTCCTCAACCCCGCTTCCCGGCTCGATCTCGAAGGGCGGAGTGAGCGAGGGGTTGATGACCGTCACCGTCTCGGCCATGACCTCTACCTCCCCGGTGGCCAGGCGGGGGTTGACCGAATCCGCGGGGCGGGCGCGCACCACCCCCCGGCAGGAGAGCACGTATTCGGAGCGCACCTGGCGGGCGGCGGCGTGCGCCGTGGGGCTCACCTCCGGGTTGCAGACCACCTGCACCAGGCCGGTTATGTCCCGCAGATCGAGGAAGATGACCCCCCCGTGGTCCCTCCGGGTCTGCACCCACCCGTTGAGCACCACCTCCTGTCCCACGTCATCTATGCGCAGCGTGCCGCAGTAGCGGGTCCTTTTTTCCCACCGTATGTCCTTCTTGTTCTCCATGCCTCCCTCTTCTCCGTCTCCTCCCCGGCACCTTCTCCAGCCCGTCCCCCGGGGCCCCCTACGGCCTGGGCGCCCGGGCAACCCGGCGTCCCTCGCCCCTTACCGGAAACCCTCTCGACCTCGGCACATTCCCGAGGCCTCAGCGGTGGATTGCACCGCCGCGTGCGCCTCGCCGCCCTTCCTGGTTCCCGGGCCTCTGCTTCTACCTGGTTACCATCTAGGCCTCAAGCCTCCGCAACACCGCCTCCACCCGGCGTCCACCCTCCGCTTCCAGCCTTTCCTGGGTTCCCGCCTCCAGGTCACGCAGGGTCAGGTATCCCCCCCGCAGCTCCTCCTCCCCCAGGATAATGCAGAAGCGGTAACCCTGGCGGTCAGCCTCCTTCATCTGGGCCTTGAGGCTCCTGTCCAGGTGGTCGAGGTCGCAGCGCAATCCCTCCGCCCGCAGGTCCCTGGCCATGAGGAAGGCCTGTTTGCGGGCCTCTTCGCCCATGGCCACCAGGTAAACCCCCTCCCTGCCCCCGGGGGGGAAAGATGGCCCGGCGTTCATGACCCTTTCCAGGCCCACGGAGAACCCCACCGCGGGAACCGATTCCCCGCCCATTTCCTCCACCAGCCGGTCGTACCTCCCCCCCGCGGCCAGGGCGTTCTGGCCGCCCAGCACGGGATCCTGGAACTCGAACACCGTCCGGGTGTAGTAATCCAGTCCTCGGACCAGCCTCTCCTCCCTGGAGAACTCCACTCCCGCGGCGCCCAGGAACTCCTCTACGGCCTGGAGATGATGCCTGCAGGCCTGGCATAGATAATCCCCCAGGCCCGGAGCGCCGGCGATCACCCCCGCGCACTGCCTCTCCTTGCAATCCAGCACCCGTAGGGTGTTGACTTCCATCCTGCGGCGGCAATCCGGACAGAGCTCCTCCGACCGGTCCCGGAGATAGGCGCGGAGGGCCTCCTCGTACGCCGGGCGGCAGGAAGCGTCCCCCACGCTGTTCAGAACCAGGCGGGAGGCGATGCCCAGCGAGCGCAGGAACTCGCTGCACAAAAGGATCACCTCGGCATCCGCACTGGGATGGGATGAGCCCATGAGCTCCACCCCCAACTGGTGGAACTGCCTGTACCTCCCCTTCTGGGGCCGCTCGTGGCGGAACATGGGTCCGCAGTAATACAGCTTTACCGGCATTCCCGCCTTGTCCAGACGGTGCTGCACGAAGGCCCGGACTACCCCGGCGGTGGCCTCGGGGCGCAGGGTCAGGCTCCGGCCTCCCTTGTCCAAGAAGGTGAACATCTCCTTGCGCACGATGTCCGTGCCCTCTCCAAGGCCCCGGGCGAAGACCTCGGTATATTCCATGACGGGGAGGATTATCTCCCGGTACCCGTAAACATGGAAAAGCCGGAATGCCAGGTCCAGTACCCTGCGCCACCTCTCGCTCTCCGGGGGCAGGATGTCCTGGGTCCCCTTGGGGGCTCTGAGATCCATCCCCAACTGCCCCTGCCGCCCTTGCCCTTTGCCGGACACCTCGTACCTCCCCCACGTAAAGGCGGGAAATGCCGCCGACCTTCAACACAGCCCCATGAGGAAGGGGTTGTGAGCCTTCTCCTCCCCCAGGGTGGTGGCCGGGCCGTGACCCGGCAATATGCGGGTGTCGTCGGGAAGGCCCCATACCTTCTCCCTTACCGAGCGCAGCAGGGTCTGCAGCGAACCCCCCTTCAGGTCCGTGCGTCCGATGGAACCCTGGAAGATGAGGTCCCCGCAGAAGAGGTAGCCCGGAAGGTAAAAGCTGATCCCGCCCCGGGTATGTCCCGGGGTGTGCAACACCTTAATGGCCAGGTCCCCCACCTGGATGATGTCCCCGTCATCCACGTAGCGCACCTGCCGGGGCCGGGTGGCCATAACCCCTCCCACCAGCCCCACCAACCTGGTACGCGGACTGGCCAGGGCTCCGGCGTCCGCCTCGTGGATATATACCGGGGCCCCCACGGCATCGCTGAGCGGCCCGGCGCCCGCCACGTGATCCACGTGCCCGTGAGTGCAGAGGATGGCCACGCATTCCAGCTCGTCCTCGTGCAGGCGGGACACGATGGACTTGACTTCCCCAGCAGGGTCAATCACCGCGGCGGGCGAACGCACGTCCGGGGCCAGCAGGTAACAATTGGTAGCCAGCATGCCTATGGTCAAGGTCCTGAGATACATCCATCCTCCGTTAGGAATCGTCCTTCCCGGGGAGTAGCCTCCCTGGAATAGTCCTACCCTCCTACTTGCTCCCGCCCCTCCTTCCAAACTCCTCGTCCATGCTTCTTCGACCACCCCATGGCCAGGTTCCTCCCCGGCCCGTCCCCACTGCCCCTCGCTTCCCGCGGTCCGGCCAAGGGATTCTTTAAAGCCGGTCAATACATGATATCCCATGTTATCCCAAATAACTCAACCGTGGGCGGGAATTCCCGTGAAAAGTGAATGGTGTGCCTGCCTTCCAATGCCGGTCATACGCCCAGCGGGATCAACCCCGTCCTCCCCGGGCTGGCAATAGGCGAGCGTGGAGACATCCGGGCCGGTACGCCCATCAAGCAGGGCCCGGGGTCCGGGGGTGGGTCGCGAGCCTACACTTTTGGCGGGGACTCGATGAGCAGGGTAACCGGTCCGTCGTTTACCAGTTCCACCTCCATGTGGGCCCCGAAAACCCCCTTGGCGGGGGGGAACCCGGCAGCGGCGAAGGCCTCACAGGCCTCCTCGTAAACCCGTTCCGCCACCTCGGGCGGCGCCGCCTCCACGTAACTTGGCCTCCTCCCCTTGCGCGCGTCCCCGTAAAGGGTGAACTGGGAGACCACCATCACCTCTCCCCCCTTCTCGGCCAGGGAGAGGTTGAGCTTGCCCTCTTGGTCGTCGAAGATGCGCAGGTTTATGGTCTTGCGCACTATGTAATCCACGTCCTCGCGGGTATCGCGGGCCGAAACGCCCAGGAGCACCAGGAGCCCCGGACCGATGGAGGACACCTCCCTGCCCTCCACCCGGACCGCGCATCGGGAGACCCTCTGGATAAGCGCCCTCATCTTCGACCCCCACACTCCTCCAGGATAGATCCTACCTTGCCTCCAAGGTCATCCCGGGCGGATAGAACCCACGGCCATGGCCTCGCCTTTCCTCTCCTTCCCGAGAGGGTAAGGACGACCATGCTCGAGGTGTCCTGGCCTTCGAACGCCGCCTTGGCACCTAGGCCCCCCGGCACGCCCCATGCCGGGATCCCTCCACGGAGGAATAACCTGCTTTCCGCGCCGACTACCGCGCGGCGGCCGCGCGAGGGCTGGATTCCTCCAGTGTTTACCTCCCCCATAACCCCGTTTTCCCCAAGTCGCCGTCGCTCCGCCAGGCCTTCCTCGCCGGGGGAAAGCATCAGGCCCCGGGAATCACGCGGTAGGCACTGAAAACCGAGTCCACCTTGCGGATGTTGCGCAGGATGTCTTCCAGGTGGCTGATGTTGGCCAGCTCGAAGACGAAGCGGCTCACGGCCACGTTTTCCCGGTTGATGTTCATGGTGGCGGTCAGGATGTTCACGTGGTACTCCCCCAGCACGGTGGTTATGTCCCGCAGAAGCCTCGGCCGGTCAAGGGCTTCCACCCGTATCTCCACCTGGAAGCTGGTGGGTTGACGGGTATCCCAGCTCACCTCTATGCGGCGGTATCCGTTCTCCAGCATATGGCGGGCGTTGGGGCAGTCGGCGCGGTGGACGGATACCCCGCGGCCCCGCGTCACGAAGCCCACGATGGGGTCGTAGGGAACCGGGTTGCAGCAGTGGGCGATGCGCACCAGCACGTTGTCCACGCCCTCCACCCTCACCCCCTTGGTGTAGGCGGGGGGTTTGCGGCGGCGGCGGGGAACGGTCGCCGGCGCCTCCTCGCTTATCCCCAGCCTGTTCTGGAGGTGGTTCACCACCTGCTGGGCGGAGGTCTTGCCGGCGCCTATGCTGGCGTAGAGGTCCTCCCCGGAGGTGAAACCGTATTCCTGGGCGGCTATCTCCTCCAGGAGGTGGGAACCCAGGACCTTCTGGACCGGCAGCCTGGCCTTGCGCATGGCCTTGACCAGCACCTCCTTACCCTCCTGGACATCCTCCAGGCGCCGTTCCTTGGAGAACCACTGCCGGATCTTGGTCCTGGCCCGGGCCGTCTTGACGATGTTCAACCAGTCCTTGGAGGGCCCCGGAGAGGTGTTGGAAGTGATGATGGTCACGATATCCCCGTTGCGGAGGTTGTATTCCAGGGGAACGAGGCGGTCGTTGACCTTGGCCCCCACGCAGCGGTGTCCCACCTCGGTATGGATGGCATAGGCGAAGTCGATGGGGGTGGATCCCTTCGGAAGGTCGATGACGTCCCCCTTGGGGGTGAAGACGAAGACCTCGTCCTGGAAGAGGTCGATTTTCAGGTTTTCCAGGAATTCCTTGGGATCGGAGAGCTCCCTCTGCCACTCCACGATGCGCTTTATCCAGGCCAGCCTCTCGCGAACCCGCTCCTGGGAGCGCCCGGCTTCCTTGTACCTCCAGTGGGCGGCGATACCGAACTCCGCGGTACGGTGCATCTCGTGGGTGCGGATCTGTATCTCCAGGGGGCGTCCCTGGGGCCCCATGACCGTGGTGTGCAGGCTCTGGTAGATGCCGAAGCGCGGCTGAGCGATGTAGTCCTTGATGCGCCCGGGAACCGGCTGCCAAAGGGAGTGCACCATGCCCAAGACGGTGTAGCATTCCTCCTTGGTGTTCACCAGGATGCGCACGGCGAAGAGGTCGTATATCTCGTCGAACTGTTTCCCCCGCTCCTTCATCTTGGTGTAGATGCTGTAATAGTGCTTCACCCGCCCCTCGATCTCCGCCTTGATGTGCGACTGGCGCAGGTGGGCCTGGAGCTCGCCTTTTACCTCCTCGATGTACCGCTCCCGCTCGGGACGCCGCTGGTCCACCATCTGGACGATCTCCTGGAAACGCAGGGGGTACAGGGTGGCGAAGGCCAAGTCCTCCAGCTGCCACTTTAACTGGGATATACCCAGGCGATGGGCCAGGGGCGCGTAGATCTCCAGGGTTTCGCGGGCCTTTTCCTTCTGTTTCTCCTCGGACAGGTGCCCGATGGTCCTCATGTTGTCCAGGCGGTCGGCCAGCTTGATGATCACCACCCGGATATCCCGAGCCATGGCCACGAACATCTTGCGGAAGTTCTCCGCCTGCATCTCCTCGCGGTTGCGGAAGGAGAGCCGGTCCAGCTTGGTCACTCCGTCGATGATCTCCGCCACCTCCGGCCCGAACCTGTCCCGCACGTCCTCCAGGGTGATCTCCGTGTCCTCCACCACGTCGTGCAGGAGGGCCGCCGCCAGGGTTGTCTCGTCCATCTGCAGGTCGGCCAGGATATGGGCCACCCCCAGGGGATGGAGGATGAACTCCTCCCCGCTCTTCCTCAACTGCCGGGCATGGTGGATCCGGGCGAACTCGTAGGCCTCCCGGATGAGGCGGGTGTCGCTCTTGCCGTTGTAATCCTTGACCTTGTGGACCAGCGAATCTATGGACGGAGACAAATCCTTCCTCCCGTTTTTACCCCGTCCGGCGTCAACCGGGTAACGGTTCTTCTAACTCGATAGTGCCACAAGCCCGAGGGGTAAGGGAAGGAGTCGAGGAACATCTTCCGGCCGCCGAACGGGACTCGCCCACCTCTCAATATCGAGCCAGGGATCGCCCACCGCGGGCCGTGACCTGGTTCGGAGGGAAGGAAAATACCGCCACCACGGAGATACGCCCTTCCCGGAACGGAGAATCCCGCGTCCAGGATAGCAGGTCTATGCCCCCAGCCGTGCCCTCGGCAACCGGGGAGCGATCAGTTGCCTACTTCTTCTTTTTCTTTTTCTTCTTCTTGCCGCCCGAGGGGCCCTTGGTAGTGGCCTTCTTGCGGGATGCGGCGCCGCCCCCCTTGGCCGGGGCGGCCTTCACCGCCCGCTCACCCTCTCCCTCACCGGATCGGGTACCCGCGGCCGCGGGTTCCGGCTCCACCTTCTCCACCGAAGCGCCGGGCTCCCCGCCCAACCGCGCCGCGGCGGGCTTGGTGATCAGGATGGCCTCCCGGGCTCCCCTGACGTCCACCCTTTCCCGTACCGCCGCGTAGCGGGGCTCCCTTTCCTTCCACAGGGCCAGAAGGGGGCTGGCGATGAAGATGGAGGAATACGCTCCCAGAAACACCCCCAGGAAGAGGGCGAAGGCGAAATCCTTGAGCGTCTCCCCCCCGAAGACCAGGATGGTGATGATGGGAAGGAGGGTGGTCAGGGTGGTGCCTATGGATCGCATCAAGGTCTGGTTGACGCTCTCGTTGACGATGGCCGAGAAGGTCATCCTCCCGCTGCGCGCCAGCAAATTGGTATTTTCTTCCACCCGGTCGAAGACCACTATGGTGTCGTAGAGGGAGTAGCCGAGGATGGTCAGGAAAGCGATCACCGTGACCGGGGTCACCTGCCTGCGGGAAAGGGCGTAGATCCCCACCGTGATCAGGGTGTCGTGGACCAAGGCGGCGATGGCCGTCACTGCCATCTTGAATTCCAGGCGCAGGGTGATGTACACGAGGATAACCGCCAGGAAGACCACCAGGGCGATGACCGCCTTCTGGCTCACCTCGCGCCCCCATTCCGATCCCACCTGCTCCTCCTGGAGCGTCTCCACGATCCCGTAGGCGCGGTCCAGTTCCCGGTTTATGGAATCGATGGCCTGATTGCGGGCCTGGGAATCCTCGATGTAGGGCATGCGCAGGATGAGCACGCGATTCTCCTCCGTGGCCTGGACGATGGACTTTTCCAGTCCCGCGATACCGGTATCCGCCAGGATTCCCCGTACCTCCCCCACGTCGGCGGGCCTCTCCAGGCGCAACTTCACCAGGTACCCTCCCCTGAACTCGATGCCCAGGTTGACCCCCAGAACGGCCAGGGCCACCACGGAGATGACGATGAGCGCGGCGGAGAACCCGAACCAGTAGATATTGGGAGGCGAAAAGGCCTTCTCGCCGACCAGGTTGTATTTGACCTCCCTGCCGCGGATGAACATCAGCCCTCACCCCCCAGGGCCTCCCTGCCCACCCCCACCATGCGGGGCCGGTTGTAGGCCGCCAACCTGGAGAGGAGCAGGACGGAGTGGCGGGTGAAGAAAAAGGAGATGAAGACGTCCAGGAGGGTGGCCAACCCGAGGGTGAAGGCGAAACCCTTCACCGGGCCCATGGCCAGTATCCAGAGGATGAAGGCGGTGATGAAGGTGGCGGCGTCCGCGGCAATGATGGTGCGGAAGGCGGACTTGTAGGCCCGGTCGGCCGAGGCGCGCAGAGACTTTCCCTCCCGCACCTCCTCCTTGAGCCTCTCGAAGAAGACCACGCTGGAGTCGGCGGATATGCCGATGGAGACCACCACGCCGGCGATGCCCGCCAGGGTGAGGGACCAGTGCAGGTACCGTCCCAGCAAGGAGATGATCCCGAACATGAGGAGGCCGAAGATCACCAGGGAAAAGCAGGTGATGATGCCCAGCAGGCGGTAGACGGCGAGCATGAACAGGGCCACCAGGATGAGCCCCACCAGCCCGGCGATGAGCCCCTGCCGCAGGGAATCCCTTCCCAGGGTGGCGCTTACGTTCTCCACCAGCGGGTTGGGGTCGAACTCCACCGGCAGGGCCCCCATCTTGAGGACCAGGGCCAGGTCCCGGGCCTCCTGGCGGGTGAAGTCCCCGGTTATCTCTCCCCGGCCGTCGGTTATCTCCGACTGCACGGTGGGATAGGACTCCACGTGGTAGTCGAGCACTATGGCCAGCTGCTTGCCCAGAAGTTCCTTGGTCAGGGCGGCGAATTCCGGCGCCGCCTCGGAGGTGAGCTGGAAGGTTATCTTGTACCCGCCCTTCTCCCGGTCCACGGCGGCGTCCGCGGTGTCGATGATGTCCCCGGTGAGGCGGGTGGGCCCCAGGCGGATCTTGATCATCTCACCGCTTTTACCCTCTTTCTCCAGCACCACTTCCTGGTCCTTGAGGGCCTGGTAGGCCTCCGGGTCCTCGGGGTTGACCGGAGTGACCTCCGTGGTCTCGTAGTTCTCGCTCCCCGGGGTGATGATCTCCAGCACCTCCCGGAACTGCAACTGGGCGGTGCTGCCGATGATCTTGAGCACCCGGTCCGGATCCTGCTCCCCGGGGATCTGCACCAGGACCCGGTTGTTGCCCTGGGGGGCTACAACCGGTTCCGTGAGGCCCAGGGCGTTGACGCGGCGCCGGACGATCTCCGCGGCCTTCTCCATCTTGGCCGCATCGGCCTCTCCCAACGCCTGCAGGGTCACGCTGATCCCGCCCTGCAGGTCCAGCCCCAGGCGGGGCCCATATCCCCCCACCAGGATGGGCACATACATGGCCACCAGGACCAGGACCACCACCGCCAGCATCCACAGGGATCTTCCGGCCTTCACCGCCTACCTCCAGTATCCCGATGCATCGACTCCTCCACGACGAAAAAACGCTTCTCCTCCACTCCTTGGGCTCCGGGGACCCGCTTGGCCCGAAAACTCCGAGGCGGGTTTTCCTCCGCGGTCAAATCCGCCCGTGCCCGGAAAGGCTCCGAGCCCGGTATATTCGAGCTTCAAAAGAAAACTTGCGAGCCGGTCGTATCCCTTCGCCGTGCCTCCAGGGATCTCCGGGGCGGGAAGCCGGCCCATCGGGCGAAGGCTATTCCCCGCCCTCCGGGCCCTCGTCCGGCGATCCCTCATCGTCGGGAGATCCCTCTTCCGCCTCCTCGCTCGCCTCCTCGCCGTGGGGGGTGAAGATCTTGACGATGGCGCTCTTGGCCACCCGGATGTCCACGTCCTCGGCCACCTCGAGGAGGACGGTGTCCTCCTCTACCTCGCTGATGGTCCCGTAGATCCCCGCCGAGGTCATGACCTCATCCCCCACCCGGAGGCTCTTCATGAGCTCCATCTGCTGCCGCATGCGCTTCTGCTGGGGACGGATGAGCATGAAGTAGAAGAGCACGATGAGGCCCACGATGAAGAGGATGGAGATCCAACCCGACGATCCATCCTGCGCGGCCAGGGAAACGCTTGCCAAAAGGGCGTCCATCTTCACCATCCTTCCCAATAATTACCAAATCGTACCGGGCTCACTGCGGTTGCCTCTCGGCCCAACCCCTCCATTCCCGGATTAACTCAAACATTCTACCAGCCTCGATCGCCCGCCTGCAATCGAGGATCAGGCGGTGCATGAAAACCAGGTTATGCCAGGTGAGCATGCGGTGGGCAAGCATATCGTTTACCCGGTGGAGGTGCCGGAGGTAGGCGCGGCTGAAGTTGGTGCAGGCCGGGCAGTCACACCCCTCCTCCAGGGGGCGGGGGTCACGGGCAAAGCGGGCATGGCGGAGGTTCACCTTCCCTTGCCGGGTGAAGGCCACCCCGGTGCGGGCCATCCGGGTGGGCAGCACGCAGTCGAAGAGGTCCATGCCCAGGGCCACGGATTCCAGGAGTCCCTCCGGGTCCCCGATGCCCAGGAGGTGGCGGGGCCGGTCCTCGGGGAGGATGGCCGACTGCACCTCCAGGCAACGGAGCATCTCATCCCTGGGTTCCCCCACCGATAATCCCCCGATGCCGTAACCCGGGAAGTCCAGTCCCACAGTCAGCTCCGCACTCCGCGCCCTGAGATCCGGGTAGGCTCCTCCCTGCACAATGCCGAAAAGCGCCTGCTCCCCGCGGGTATGGGCCCGGAGGGATCTCTCCGCCCAGCGGAGGGTGGTCTCCACGGACCTCGCCACCTCCTCCCTCGAGGCGGGATAGGCCACGCAGTGGTCCAGTACCATGGCGATGTCCGAGCCCAACCCCTCCTGCGCCCGTACCGCCTCCTCCGGGGTGAGGAAATGCTCGCTGCCGTCGTACACGGATCGGAAACGCACCCCCTCTTCCTCCACCCTCAGGGTAGGCGAGAGGGAGAAGACCTGGAAACCGCCGCTGTCGGTCAGGATGAGCCCCTTCCACCCCATGAAGGCGTGCAGGCCCCCGGCCTCCCTGACCACTTCCACTCCCGGCCGCAGATACAGGTGATAGGTGTTGGCCAGCACCATCTGGAAGCCGATCTCCGCCACTTCCCAGGGGGCCATGGACTTGACCGCCCCCCTGGTCCCCACGGGCAGGAAGGCGGGGGTGAGCACTTCGCCCCGCGGGGTAACAATCTTCCCCAAACGGGCCATGGTCCGGGGGTCGCGCTTCAGGATCTCGAACCGCAAAGAGGCCTCCATCCTGTCCGTCCTTGGTCCTTGTCCCCGTAACCGTGCCTTCGCCCCGGATCGGGCGGATACCCTCGGGGTCGTTCATCCGGATTTTACCGGAAATCAATGGCCGGGGGACGCCACCCGTGGGGGTAATGGAACAAAGAGTCCCCCACGCTGTCCATCCCCGGTCCTTGTCCCCGTAACCGTGCCTTCGCCCCGGATCGGGCGGATACCCTCGGGGTCGTTCATCCGGATTTTACCGGAAATCAATGGCCGGGGGACGCCACCCGTGGGGGTAATGGAAATAACAGGCGTCTCCGAAACTCAGGAAGCGGTAACCCCGCTCCACCGCCTGGCGGTAGGCCTCTAACACCAGCTCCCGCCCGGCGAAGGCGCTGACCATGACCAGGAGGCTGGAACGGGGAAGGTGGAAGTTGGTGAGCAGGCAGTCCACCACCCGGAAGCGGTATCCGGGGTAGATGAACAGGTCCGTTGACCCCCTCATAGGACGGAGCTCGCCCTGGCGGGCGGCGCTCTCCAGGGCCCTGGCCACCGTGGTGCCCACGGCGATGACCTTCTTCCCCTCCTCCCGGGCGGCGCTCACCTGACGGCATACCTCTTCCCCGACCTCCACTTCCTCACTGTGCATGCGGTGTTCCTCCACCTCCCGGCAGGCAAGGGGTCGGAAGGTGTCCAGGCTGACTTCCAGGCGGAGGAAGGCCAGGCGCACTCCCCGGGAGCGCAGTGTTTTCAGGGTGGCGGCGGTGAAGTGAAGCCCCGCCGTGGGCGCGGCGGCCGAACCCGTACCCCGGGCGAAGACGGTCTGGTACCTCTCGGGATCCCTCAGGCGCGCCCGGATATACGGGGGGAGGGGTACCTCTCCCAGCCTCTCCACCGCCTCCTCCACCCCGCCGGCCAGGCCGGTCTCCAGCCTCACCCGCACCAGTCCCTCGCCCTTCCTCTCCACTATCTCGGCCAACAGCTCCCCGGCTCCGAAGGATATCCTGCTTCCCTCCCGCAAGCGCCTGAAAGGTCGGGCCAGTGCCTCCCAGGTACCATCCTTCAAGGGGCGCAGCAGGAGCAGCTCCGCCCGGCCACCGCTCCCCTCCTTGACACCCAGGAGGCGGGCTTTGCGCACCCGGCTCTGGTTGAACACCATGCAGTCCCCTTCCTCCACCAGAGAGGGGAGCTCGCGGAAGGCCCGGTGCTCGATGGCCCCCGACTCGCAGTCCACCACCAGCATCCGCGACGCCTCGCGGTCTTCCAGCGGTTCCTGGGCGATGAGCTCCTCCGGCAGGTGATAATCGAAGAGGTCCACGCGCATCCCAGGCTCACATCCTCGTCCTCCGGCCGACCGCCATGCCCCGACCATGGGCGGCCGGGTCAGGTCCGCTTCCGGACGCCGGTCCCGGCCCTCCGCCTCTCCCCCACCCCCACCCACCATCCCTTTACCCACATGCCGAGGAAGGCGGCTACGTGGTTTGGGGGTGAATCACTAATCTTGGGGCGCCATGCTAGGCGAGCGCCCGCCCGAGCCTCCGCGGCTCTCCGTCGGCCTTTCTTCCCTGCCCTTCAACCTCTCCCGGTAAGAGCGGTCGTACCTCTCCCGTTCGCTCAGGAGGCAGCCGCAGTAGGGCTGGGTATAAATGCCCCTCTCCCGGGCCTCGGATAGCACCTCCCGGTAGACTTCCCTACCATCCCATACCACGAATTCCAGCCCCCGGCTGCGGGATATGGAGGTGCCCAGGAGCTCCAAAAGGGCATGGTCCTGGTGCGGGCTGGCGAAGAGGGTGGTGGAAAGGGCTTCCATCCCCTCCTCCAGGGCGAAATCCGCCGCCCGCCTCAGGCGCAGGCGGTAACAGATCTCGCACCGGCTCTCCTCCCGGTAGGCCACAGCCCTTAACCATTCCTCAGGTTCGTAGGCCAGGACGGTATACGCGGAGCCCGTCTCCGCCATGACCCCCTCGAAGGCCGCCAGCCTGTCGCGGTACTCCCGGTAGGGATGGACGTTGGGATTGTAGAAGAGGTAATGGACCTCTCGGTCTCCGGCATCCAGGATACGCTGCGCGACCAGGGCGCACGGTCCGCAGCAGGTGTCAAGAAGCAGTCTCCGGCCCCTCATGTTCTCACGGCTCCTTTTCCTGGACCTCCCTCCTCCACGGCCGGGTACGCGTATCCGCCGCGGCGGAAGGCCGTGTTCATGTCCCTATTCCGGCCTTTTCCGTTCCCGCACCCCTTGAACCTATTGACATCGCCGCGAAACCCTCCGTGGAACATCGGAGGGGAAAAGGCGGACTTGCCCCCGGGGTCCTCGAAGTGCACTAAATCCCCTATAAATTCCTCCCCTCGTCCTCGCCGATTCCCCATCCCGGCCACCCCAGTACATCTACTGGGATCCAGGACGGCAACACCTTCCGTTTTTCACCCAACAGCTTAACCGAACTCGCGGATGACGTCAGTGGCCAACGCGCGGTGATGGAGCCCCGCGCAAGAGCCCCAGGCAACCTAAAAGAGGGTATCCCCGCGCCGGCAATCCAGTCCCAGGTGGCGGTAGGCGTGCTCGGTGGCCACCCGTCCCCGCGGGGTACGCTGCATGAAACCTATCTGCATGAGGTAGGGCTCGTAGACCTCCTCCAAGGTGTCGATCTCCTCGCCCACGGAAACGGCCAGGGTGTTGACCCCCACCGGTCCCCCGTTGAACTTCTCGATGATGGTGGTGAGGATGAGCTTGTCCACCTTGTCCAGGCCCATCTCGTCCACCTCGAAGAGGGCCAGGGCCCTGCGGCTCACCTCGTAGGTGATACTTCCCTCCGCCCTCACCTGGGCATAATCCCTCACCCTCCGCAACAGCCGGTTGGCGATGCGCGGGGTGCCCCGGGAACGCCGGGCCAGCTCGAAGGCCCCCTCCTCGTCGATCTCCACCTCCAGGATGCGCGCCGAGCGCAGCACTATGGCCTTCAGCTCCTCCACGTCGTAATAGTCCAGGCGGCACTGCACCCCGAAACGGTCGCGCAGGGGGGAGGTGAGCAGGCCGGCCCGCGTGGTGGCCCCCACCAGGGTGAAAGGGGGCAGGTCCAAGCGTATGGAGCGCGCCGCCGGACCCCTGCCGATGACGATGTCCAGCTGGAAATCCTCCATGGCCGGGTAGAGGACCTCCTCCACGGCGCGGTTGAGGCGGTGGATCTCGTCGATGAACAGGACGTCCCCCGGCTCCAGGTTGGTGAGGATGGAGGCCAGGTCCCCGGCCCGCTCCAAGGCCGGCCCGGAGGTCTGGCGGAAGGAGACCCCCATCTCGTTGGCGATGATCCCGGCCAGGGTGGTCTTCCCCAGCCCCGGAGGACCCGACAGGAGGACGTGGTCCAAGGGTTCCTTCCTCTCCCGGGCGGCCCGGATGAAGATCTCCAGGTGTTCGCGTATGCGGTCCTGGCCCACGAACTCGCTTATCCAGCGCGGCCTGAGGGTAAGATCCAGTTCCCGCTCGTCCTCCCGGGGCTCGGGATCCAGGAGGCGCTCCTCACCGGGAGCGATATCCCTTGCCTCGCCGCCGTCCTGCGCCATTTGCCTCACATCCCTAATCGGTCATGAGCGTTTTATTGCTTACCATGTTAACCCCGGCCGCCGACAGGCCATGTCCCGGACCTGGCTGGCACTTTCCCTCCTCCCGGGCGTCCACAAACCCCTCGCCCCAGGAACAGGCACCGTGTCAGGTTCCACCTCCGGGAACCTTTACCGCGCTCCTCTCTGTTCCGGCCCCAGCTCGCCGGACACCTTTCCGCTCCGCCTTGCCCTTTGCCCGGCCCCGGCCAGCCCCTTCCCTTCCTCCTCCCTCCTCCCTCCTCCCTCTTTCCTCCTCGCCTTGCCTCGCTTCGCCGCGCGCCGCCTTATCCCTCCCTTACCTTTGCCTCTTCTTCCCTCTCTCCTCCTTTGCCCCCCGACCGGCTGGGTAGGGGAAGATCCCCCCTCAACTCCCCTGCCCCCCCAACCTCTGCAGGGCGTACCTGATCATGTCCTCCAGCCTCGGGTTGTCGGATCGGTATCCCTCCAGGGCGCGACCGGCCTCGGCCGCGGTATACCCCAGCCCTTTGAGGGCCTCGCGGGCCTCCCGCAACAGGTCGGATCCCCCCGGTTCGCCCGCCACCCCGGCCAGGTCGCCGGCCAGCGGCGCCAGCTTGTCCTTCAGCTCCAGGATGATGCGCTGCCCGCTCTTCTTCCCCACTCCGGGCACGGCGGTCAGGGCCTCCAGGTCGCCGGCGGCCACCAGGCGCACCAGGTTATCCGGCTCGTAGGCGGAGAGCAGGGCCATGGCCGCCCGCGGACCTATGCCCGTGACCCCCAGGAGCTGCTGGAAGAGCCGCCTCTCCCCGCGGTCCCGGAAGCCGTACAGCTGCAGCGCGTCCTCCTTGACGTACAGGTACCCGTACAGGCGGACCTTGTTCCCCGCCGCGGGGAGGTCCTTCAGGGTGTTGGCGGAGACCAGAATGGTCAGCCCCAAACCGCCCACCCCGACCACCGCGTGGTCCTCTCCCTTCTCCACCAGCGTCCCTTCCACGAAATCTATCATCCCCGCACCGCCTGCTCGCGCCCTTCCGCCCCCTTCCTGCACCCATCCGGTCACCGTAGAGGGCCGGCCTAAGCGGGTTCCTTCGCGGCGTAGCCTCTCTCCGGTCCCACCACGGGCTTCCCTTTCACGGCCTTATCCCTATTTCTACCCCGCCACCATACCCACCTTCCGCCACGTCGCCCATCCGCACGAGCCTCTCACCGCCACCTCCCCTCCCCATTGCATGGGCCCTCTTGCCATCAATGGTATTTATTACCATGTCCCACGGGTAGGTGGAAATGAAACGTCTTTTCAAGTGTTATAAAACCGCCATCGCGGCACGCCGCCTTCACCTTGCCTGCCCCGGGAGCGAAGCACCCCGGCCGAGGCGGTATGACGCCGTCAGGCTTCCCTCCGCTTTTCACCGCCTTTGCCGAGGGGTGGCCCGCCCAGGCGCCGCTCCAACTTCTCGCGATGGGCGTGGCAGATAGCCAGGGCCAGGGCATCGCTGGCATGGGAGGAACCGACCTCCCCCTCCAGGCGGAGCAGGGACCTGACCATGTATTCCACCTGCCGCTTCTCCGCCCGTCCATGCCCCACCAGGGCCTGCTTGACCTGCAGGGGAGTGTATTCCTCCACCGCCACCCCGCAGTGGGCGGCGGCCAGGATGATGCCTCCCCGGGCCTCCCCCACCACCATGGCGCTGCGGGCGTTGGCGTTGAAGAACAGCTCCTCCACCACCACCAGGTCGGGCCGGTATTCGGCGATGAGCTCCTTAACCCGTCGGTAGATCTCGTCCAGGCGTGCGGTGAGTTCATCCGAGGAAGAAGTGGTTATGGCCCCGAAACCCAGGGCCCTGAGGCGGTTGCCCTTTTTCTCGATGACCCCGTACCCGGTAGAGGTGAGGCCGGGGTCTATGCCCATGATAATCATCAATGGCCGGCCTATTCCTCGGCTAGCTCCGCCAGGATGTCGTCCGGGATGTCGAAGTTGGCGTAGACCTCCTGCACGTCCTCGTAATCTTCCAGGGCGTCCACCAGCTTGAGGACCTTCTTGGCCGCCTCCTTGTCCAGCTTCACGGTGGTCTTGGGGAGCATGGTCACCTGCGCGGAGGCTATCTCCACCCCCGCCTTCTCCAGCGCCTCCACCACCCCCCGGAAGGACTCGGGGTCGGTGATGATCTCGTAGTGATCGTCCTCGGTGTTCATGTCCTCGGCCCCCGCCTCCAGCGCGGTCTCCAGGAGGGCATCCTCGTCCACGCCGCTGTCCTTGTTGACGATGATGTTGCCTTTCTTCTCGAACATCCAGGCCACGCAGCCGGTGGTCCCCAGGCTTCCGCCGGTGCGGCTGAAAATGCGCCGGATGTCCGAGGCGGCACGGTTGCGGTTGTCGGTCATCACGTCCACCATGATGGCCACCCCGTTGGCGCCATAGCCCTCGTAGGTTATCTTCTCGAACTCCTCCGCGGATCCCTCCCCGGTGCCCCTCTTGATGGCCCGCTCGATGTTCTCCTTGGGCATGGAGTAGCTCTTGGCCTTCTCAATGGCGTTGGCCAGGGCGATGTTGGTCTCCGGGTTCCCACCACCCTCCCGGGCGGCCACGATGATGGCCCGCGAGAGTTTGCTGAAGAGCTGCCCCCGCTTGGCGTCCTCCGCCGCTTTTTTATGCTTGATGGTCGACCACTTGGAATGTCCGGACATCTCCTCCTCCTAATCGCCGCACCCTCAACCCGCCACCCTCTCCTCCACCAGCCGGAGGAAATAGCGGTGTATCCTGTCGTCACCGGTAAGCTCGGGATGGAAGGCGGAAACCAGCATGTGCCCCTGGACGGCCAGCACCGCCCGCCCCTCGAACTCTCCCAGCACCTTCACTCCCGGGCCCACGGACTCGATCCACGGGGCGCGGATGAACACGGCTCGGAAGGGCCGTTCCGGCTCCCGTATCTCGCGGATCAAAATATCCGTCTCGAAGCTGTCCACCTGCCTCCCGTAGGCGTTGCGCCGCACGGTGATGTCCATGAGGCCCAACAGGGGTTGGTCGCCTTCCACCAGGCGCTGGGCCATCATGATCATGCCCGCGCAGGTCCCGTATATGGGCATGCCCCCCGCGACCAGGGACCTTATCTCCTCCAGGAAACCGTAGGTGGTCATGAGCCGGCCCATGGTTGTGCTCTCGCCACCCGGTATGATCAAGCCCTGGCAGAGATGGAGCTCGGGGGGGTACTTGACCGGGATCCCTCGAGCTCCGCACCTTTCGACCATCTGGAGATGCTCGCGTACCGCGCCCTGCAGGGCCAGTACCCCCAGGGTCGGCTTCTTCATAGATTCCTTCACCCTCCCCTTCCTCGCCTCTCCGTCATTCCTGAACGTCCGCCGCTCAACGGGAATCCCTTCTCCTGGCCCGAGCGGCCACCCGATCAAGATCCGCCTGGCCCCCTTGCTGGTCTACCGAAGACCACTCGGTCCGCTATGCCTTCCCGTAAAAGCCTACACCATGCCCACCATGGCAGACCGCAGGCACACCTCTCGCCGATACGCCGCTCCCTGGATGGGGATGGAAGCTCCGCTCGCCTGCCCCCCGACGGGCAATCCTCGCGGGGCAGGCGCCCTCACCAGCCGCGGAACTGGATGAGGTTTTCCCTCCCGATCTCGGAGATCTCCTTGCCCGCCATGGCCTTACCCAGGCCTCGGGAGACCTCGGCCAGTATCTTGGGGTCGTTGTAATGGGTGGTGGCCAGGACGATGGCCCTGGCCCGCGCCGCCGGGTCCTCGGACTTGAAGATCCCCGAACCCACGAAGACCCCGTCCGCCCCCAGCTGCATCATGAGGGCGGCATCGGCGGGGGTAGCTATGCCACCGGCGGAGAAGTTGACCACCGGCAGCCGCCCGTTCTCCGCCACCCAGCAAACCAGGTCATAGGGAGCGCCCATCTCCTTGGCCACGGACATGAGTTCCTCCTTGGGGGTGACCGTGAGGCGCCTTATCTCCTCGTTGATGGTGCGCATGTGCCGCACGGCTTCCACCACGTTGCCCGTGCCCGCCTCCCCCTTGGTGCGGATCATGGCCGCCCCCTCGCCGATGCGGCGCAGGGCCTCTCCCAGATTGATGGCCCCGCACACGAAGGGCACGGTGAACTGCCACTTGTCGATGTGGTGCTTCTCGTCGGCGGGGGTGAGCACCTCGCTCTCGTCGATGTAGTCCACCCCCAAAGCCTCCAGGATCTGGGCCTCCACGAAATGGCCGATGCGCACCTTGGCCATCACCGGGATGGTCACCGCCTCCATGATGGCCTCGATAACGCTGGGATCGGCCATGCGGGCCACGCCCCCCGCGGCCCTGATGTCGGCGGGAACCCTCTCCAGGGCCATCACCGCAACCGCCCCGGCCTCCTCGGCTATCCTGGCCTGCTCCGGGGTGGTGACGTCCATGATCACCCCGCCCTTGAGCATCTCCGCCAGGCCGGTCTTCACCCTCAGGGTCCCTTTTTCCACCATCTCTTGGTCCCCTCCAGGCCAGGTTTATCCTCCGAACCCCCTCCGGGTCCGTCCCGCTTGTACATCCTCGAGTTAAATATAAACCATGCGCTGGGTTATCTGGAAGGAGGTCGCGGAGCAGTTCACGAACGGATGAAGCGGCGAGGATAAAGACATGCCCATAAAACTGGAAGGGTAATGCCTTACGGCTCCGAGGCCTGGAAAGTTTAACGAGTTAAGCCCAGGACGCCGGAGACCCTGAAGCAACCCATAAGAACTGCTTCTTCCACAAGCTTGGTTCATCCGGAACTACCCATCTCCTCGTGGAGGAACACCCGAATGTCCTCGCCCCGGTGGCTCCGTTGAGAGGGCCTTCTATGTGGATGGCCTTGTGTCCATGGTCAATCGTGGCCAAGCATCCCGCGGCAGCCGTGGAAAAAGGGATATCTTCACCGAAAACCTGCCGCACGGCACGGTGATCGCCTCCAGCACTCGACCCCAAGGTCGTCGAAATAGGATATTATCCATGGGGATTCTCACCCCATGGCGTGCCGTGACGAGGTAACGGATGCGTCGCCGCGAGGCAAGGGTAGGAGTGCGGGGAGAGCGCTAAAGGGTTTTCTGGGTTTCCCGACCCACCCACTGGGAAGGGGACCCGACGGAATGGAGGTCATCTTGGCCGCACGGAGGGATTTCGGGAGGACCTGGTGGGGCCGCGCCTGGATGGAGGCCCTGGAGAGGATAGACCGCGACACCAATCGGCTGCCACGCGGAAGGACTTACGCGCGCGGTGGAAGGGTGCTGGATATAGGCCTGGCGGAGGGGAAGGTGTGGGCCTCCGTACAAGGCACCCGACCCCGGCCCTACCGGGTGAACATCGCCTTCCGGGAATTCACTCCCGAGGAAAAGTCCAAAATCATGCTCCTTCTCTCCGAGAGGCCTTCCATTGCCTCCGACCTCGGCTTGGGTAAGTTGCCGGAAAGAATGCTCGAAGCCCTAAAGGAAGCAGGGGTCTCCCTTTTCCCCTCCTCGTGGAGTGAAATCCAGGCCCACTGCTCCTGCCCGGACTGGGCCAACCCCTGCAAACACATAGCCGCCGTCTATTACCTACTGGCCAACGAGATCGACAAGGATCCCTTCATCACCTTCGCCCTTCGAGGGGTTTCCGTCCAGGAGTTGCGCAATGCGGCGGGGATCCCTTCCTCTCTCGCCGTGGCAGGAAAGGATGAGCCCGGCATCTTCGTCCCCTACCGCGAGATACGGACCTCCCCCGTTATCCCCATCCCCGAAGATTTTCGCCTTGCCCTGCGGCCTTTCGACCTGGAGGGCCTCTTCGCCCTCCTCCCCGGCCGGCCCCTCTTCTGGGAGGGCGGGGACTTTAAGGAGATATTGCATGACACCTACCGCGCAGTGGCCGAGGGTGCAGGGGAACTGGATATAATGGAGGAGCATCCCTCGCTCAGGGAGGTGGATTTTTACCTCATCTACAAGGGGCGCGGCAAGCCGCCGGGCTTCTTCGTTTCCCACCGCCGGGGGAACTTAGCTCACCTCCGGAAAATTATGGTAGATATGGGTGTAACTGGAGCCGAGGGGGGATACCTTCACGCTTGTACCCGTAAGGTTCCCCTGGAGGAGGAGGGTGGTCTGCGCCCTTCCGGGCGCCCCGGCTTCTTGCTTCCGGCGGAAGCGGGCTTGGACCTCTTCCTATCCCTCCCGCCCACCGCGGGCCAGGATAGGCACTCCCCCTCCTCGCGCTTCCTCTCCCTGGCAGCCTCCACCGCCGTGGCCCTCTGCACTTCCCATCACTTCCTGCCTCGCCTGGTAAACGAGGGCGGCGGGCGTTTCAGGGTGGACTACGTGCCCGCTCCTTGTGGCGATCTACAGGAAGATCCTCTCTCTTTATTGGAGAAGGCCTTTCCCTCCTACCTGGCCTGCAGTCCGGGGGGAAGCATGGTGATGACCCAGCGGGGGGTTTCGGAGATCGTTTCCCTCTTCCTCACCCGGCTGGTCCACCTCTTCAGCCGCATCCCGCGGCCCCTCCTGCAGGACAAGCTGGTGGCCGCCTTTTTCCAGGGGACGGCTTTCCGGCCGGAGCGTTTCGAGGAGGGTCGGACCGCCTCCAGCGTGGCCAACTGGCTGGAGCGGCTCACCTCGCGGTCCAAGGCCGTCTCCTCGGTAATCCGCGTGGAGCCCCACGGAGACGGGCTTTTTAGACTCAGCGTGGAGCTGGAGGACCGCCGCGACCCGCTGGCCCCCCATCTTTCCCTGGCCGAGGCTTTCGCCTCCATCCAGCCCGTTTTTTCCAATCCCCCGGAACAGGTTCGCTGGGAGGCCTCCAGGCAACTATCCTTGGCCGCGGAATACCTCCCTCACCTGCGGGATATCCTGGACTCTAGGGGTCTACGTGAGGCCGAGATCTCCCCCGCGGAGATGGCCGACCTGCTTACCCGCCACGCCACCACCCTCGAGCTTCTGGGTATCCGCCTCATGCTCCCCCGCGAGCTGGCCACGTTGCTCAAACCCCAGGCAGCCCTCCGGGCCACCCTCCGCGGTGGGGGCCGGCCGCGGGGACTGCTGGATCTTATGGATCTCTTGGAATTCGATTGGGAAATAAGCCTGGGGGAATACAAGCTCAGCGTGGAGGAGTTCCGCCGCCTGGCTGCCGCGGCGGAGGGCGTGGTGAGGTTCCGAGAGGGATACGTCCTCCTGCGGCCCGAGGAGGTAAAAACCCTGCTGAGGAAGGTCTCCCAGCCTCCACCCCGGCCCTCCAAAACCGAGTTCCTTTTCTGGGCTCTATGCGGGGAGAGGGAAGGTGTCCCTCTAAAAACGGACGCCGGGCTCCGGGAATTCCTGCGCCGTCTCACCCGCAGCGAGAAAGTGGCCATTCCCGCTTCCTTCCGCGGGCGGCTGCGTCCCTACCAGGAAAAGGGGGTGGCCTGGCTGTACACTAATGCCGTGCGGGGACTGGGCTGTTGTCTGGCCGATGACATGGGGCTGGGCAAAACGGTCCAGGCCCTGGCCCTTCTGCTCATGCTCAAGGAAAAGGGGAGGCTGGAGCATCCGGCGCTGGTGGTCTGCCCCACCACGGTAGTGGGCAACTGGGAAAAGGAGGCCCTGCGCTTTGCTCCCATCTTGAGGGTCTCCGTGTACCACGGCGCGGACCGGAAACTCCAGCTGGAGGGCAAGGACCTGGTGATAACCACCTATGGGACCCTGCGGCGGGATGCGGCCAGGTTCCGGGGAACGACCTGGGGTGCTGTGGTGCTGGACGAGGCCCAGAACATTAAGAACCCCCTTACTGACCAGGCCCGCGCCGTGAAGTCCCTGCATGCGGAGGTACGGGTGGCCCTTAGCGGCACCCCGGTGGAGAACCACCTGGGCGAGCTGTGGAGCATCTTCGACTTCCTGAACCCAGGATTTCTGGGCACCCTGGAGAGCTTCCGCCGTCATTTCGCCCTGCCCATCGAGCGCTACCGCGACCCGGAGCGAATCGAGGCCCTGCGGCGGGTCACCGGACCTTTCGTCCTCCGCCGCCTGAAGTCGGACCGCCGGATAATCGCCGACCTTCCGGAAAAAGTCACCGCCGAGGAGTATTGCTATCTCACCCCCCAGCAGGCGGCCCTGTACAAGAAGATCGTGGACCGTGCCCTGGAGGAGGTGGAGCAAAGCAGTGGCATCAAGCGCAAGGGACTCATCCTCTCCCTCATTACCCGGCTCAAGCAGGTCTGCGACCACCCCTTTCTGTTCACCGGGCGGGGCAAGGCGGAATCCCGGCTCTCGGGAAAATCCTCGCGCGCCCTGGAACTCCTGGAGCGCCACCTCCATGCCGGCGAGAAGGCCCTAGTCTTCACCCAGTACGTGGAGATGGGCAGCTGCCTCCTGCGCATGATCCGGGAGGAGCTGGGCCAGGAGGCCGCTTTTTACCATGGCGGGTTGTCTCGAAAGGCCAGGGAGCGCATGGTCGCCGATTTCCAGGAGCTGGAAGAGCCGCGGGTCATGGTGGTCTCCCTGCGCGCCGGGGGCACGGGGATGAACCTCACCGCCGCCACCTCCGTCATCCACTACGACCTGTGGTGGAACCCTGCGGTGGAGGACCAGGCCACAGACCGCGCCCACCGCATAGGCCAGACCCGCAGGGTCTATGTCCACCGCTTGATAACCATGCATACCTTCGAGGAGAAGATCGATGACCTTATGCGCGAGAAGAGGGAGCTGGCGGAGTTGGCCGTGGGCAAGGGCGAGAAGTGGATAACCGAGCTCTCCGACCGGGAACTGCGGGAGATCTTCTCCCTCCGCCAGTATTAAACGCACATTTTCCGGGATGGCGTTGCATCGTGGACTCGCGGTTACGGCAAGTTCGATTCTTGTAAGACCCAACACCGGAATGACACGGATTGCAAGTACCTGCATCCTCAAGCCGGGAAATACCGACATGGCAGAAACCCGCCGGCCTCGTGCCGCATGGTTCCAGCCGCCCGGGAAGCGAGGGTTGTTCCGGTTTCTGCCTCACATTCCGGGTGCAAGGATCCATGCCCCGAGCGGCCACTGCCCACCGATCACCTTCACGGGCACCGGAGGAGCACGCGAAGTTGACTTCCATAGTAGAATAAACGACAAATCAGGAGATAGAGTGCATAAGAACAGGCACGCACGTAGACCGGTATCTCGAAAAGGAGATCGCAAACCGGTACTGCTTGTCGACCCATGCGGCGGTTATCGGATAAGCCTTGAGAGCCGGATAAAGAGGTGCGAGGATGCTCATCTTCATCGGTACGGTGGTGACCCTTCTTTCCTGGGGCATCTACACCAGCGTGCGGGAAAGAAATCTTCTCTTCTTCCGCCGCCTGGGCGGGATGCTCCACTACACTCTTTTCAAGGGCAACAAGACCGTATGCGCGTTGTTGTGGACCACGGTGGGCTGCAGCGTCTTTCTCAGCAACATGCTGGGGGCCAGGGACATCAACCTGACCATTTTCAACCCCCTCTCCCATTTCCTCTTCGGATACCTTTCCCGGGAGCTCCTCTGCCTTTCCAACGAATATTATCCCTACCTGGACAGGCTGGCGGAGAGGTTGCCGCGAAGGGTCGGGAAGCATGTCAACCCCACCACGATAGCTTTCGTACTGTGTATGGGAAACGGCATCCAGGAAGAGGTGCAGAAGTTGATACCCAAGCTGAAATCGCTGGTCTGGACCAATTTGCGCGATCAGCTCACGGACGCCATTATGGACACCGGGGGGATACTCTTCTCCGTTGGCAGAAACAGATTCCTCAAGACGAGAAGCAAGAATATGCCCGGCGTGGAACGGGAAATCGGGGAGAGCACCTGAAAACCGCTAAACTCTTTCCCGTATAGGCAGGGAAATTTCTTGGCCAGGCGATGCACTTTAATCATCTCCGGCCTCAAACGGCCTACCCGGTTAATTCCATCGGCGACGCGGCAGCCGCTCTGATACCGATATCCCCCTCCCGGCCGCGCAGAGATCGTCTGCACATTTGTTTATTAAGTAGCCGCAGCGGACCCTTGTTTACGTATGCCCAAGAATGGATGGCCCAAGGCCGACTATTTTTTTCATCCCTGGAACAAGGGTTCTCCCGGAAGCGCATGGGGTTTACCTACTTCTCCTCCCGTCCCCCGGGTGGCCCCGGATGCAGGCCGAAAAAGTCCAGGGCTTCACCTTGCCCAGGGAAGCACAGCGGCCCCATTGAAGCGCGTTTTCATTCCGGCCACAGGTCGAGTTCGCGGCGGAAGCGGGAGAAATCGAAAACCGGCTTTCCTTGTTGCCTATCCTTTTCCGCCCGGTTCTCGTAGTCCTTGAGCAGGCGCTGCAGCTTTTCCCTTCCCTCCGGAGTCTTCGCCGCCTCGCGGGGAGTGAGGTCGTCCAGGTAGGGAAGAGGTTGGTCCAGCCATCCCGCGTAGAGCCTTTCCAGGAAACCCTCCATGGCCTGGCGCACGTGCTCCGGAGGGGGTTTCTCGACTACGTGATCCGGCGTTTTCCCTTCCCCGTAACTTGCTCCGAATCCTGGCAGGCGCCCCTCGCGCAAGGACGATTCCAGGTCCTGGAAGGAATCGGCGCGATGGGAGGCCAGCCCTCCGAGCAGGCGTTCGATTTCCTTTTTCCCGCGTTCCAGCCTCTCCTTGGATTGGGTGCGAAACGTGAGCCGCTCACCCTTCAACTCTACCTGTCCGAAGGATCTCAAGATCACGTCCTCTCCTTCCAGGGCTTCCCATTCCTCGGGGGTCATCCCCTTGGGGCTGCGATCCGGGGCGCGCATGGGGTTCTGGAAGCCGATATGCTCACCCGCCCTAAGCTCATCCTCCATTTCCCGGCTCATGTGCCACTGGAAGACGCGCGATCCCTCGGTCCCGGGGGTGGAACCTTCATCCGCCTCCGTGGTTTCCTCCATGTAGGGATGGGAGTTGAGGATGCGGGCCACTTCCTCCGGCTGGGAGACCTCGTACACCGCCGAACAGAGAACGAAACGGTCTCCCTCCGGCGTCACCAATACCGGCACCCGCTCCTCCCTGGCTTTTATCAGCTCCAGAAGGTGGTGCAGGACCATGTATTCATGGCGCTGCAGGAACTGTTCCAGATCCCCCACCTGGCCTTCCTCGACCATGCGGCGGCAGGTTTCCTCCACGTGGGAAAGGAGCGGCTCCTGAAATTCGCGGTCCACGCGGAAGACGTAACCCAGCATCCGGTACTTTCCGCCCTCCTTCCCCACCCTGGTGGCCAAAAGGTCCCACTTGACCAGCTGCCGCGTTCCCGTCCTTTCGCTGACCCTGACCTTGCGGCGGCGGAAGAGGTCCAAAAGGAGCACCTCCTTTTCCGGTACCACCTCCTGGACCTCGTACACGGAAAAGCGGGAGTCGAGCAGGGCGTCGAGAAGCGAGAGCAGGGAGGGGTCCGTCATTGCCCCCCACGCGTCCCTGAACTTTCGGCCCAACGTCTCGTGGCCTCCTCCCAGGGGACGAGCCAGGTAGAACCAAGTTTCGAACACCACCTCCTGGTAAGACCTCATCGTCCGGTCATCCTCGAAAGACCGGCGGGCGGTGGTCATCAGGAACTCGCGCAAGGCCGTTCTCCTCTCCCGTTCCAGCGAGGGCACGGAGGCGAAGCGACTCATCTCGCCGAGGAGCCGTTCAAAACGCTTCCGGAGCGGCGGGCCTTCCCCTTCAGCATCGGAGGATCTCCTTATCTCCTCCAGGCGGGGGAGGCAACATTTCTTGAACTTCAGGCCGCTTCCACAAAAACAGGGCTGGTTGCGCCCCATGCGCAGAAGTTCCTCGATCACCTCGGGGTCGGGGAAGGCCTCTTCTTCCTCCTCCTTTGCCAGCAATTCCTCGCGCATCATGGTCAAAGTGCGCCTTTCCACCCTTCGCAGGTCGGACATGGGCCGGTCGAGGAAATCCTCCACCTCCTCACGGAGCAGGTCCCCGAGGGATACATGGAGGGGGTTTTCGCGGTAATGCTCGAGGTAATCGCGGGTGAAGCGGACGGCATAGGGATCGAGGTGATCACCGAATTCCTCCAGGGCTTTGCGCACCGCTTCCTCCATCTCCGGGCTTCCGACGGACAACATGGCGTGGGTCAAGAACATGAAAAGGTCGTCGAACAGCTCGTCCGAGGGATCCAGGCGAGCCATGGACCTCAACAGGAAATCCCGGTTCTCCGGCGATTCGCCCATCAGGGCCAGGGCGTCGATGGCGGCCAGCCTCAGCTCGCCCGCCTCCGCATCCCCGGCCGCCTTCCTCAGCTCCTCCGCCACCTCGGGATATAACGAGCCCATCTTGGCCAGGGCGATAACCGTTTCCTGCAAGGTCTCCATGACGCAAGCCTCGGCGGCCTTCAGCAAGGCGGGCAGCGCCTCTGGAGGCCTGAATACGCCTAAAAGGGCGATGATATTGTCCACCCCGGGGGGCAGGGGACAACCGGTGAGATCTTTCAGCCTAAGCAGGTCCTCCAGCATGTTGGCCAGAAGCTGCCCCATGCGCTCCCGCCTCTCCTTCACCAGCGCGGCCAGCTCCCCCTTGGGGTCATAGGCTCCCTCGGCGATATTCTGGAGCAGGATATGATCCACCAGGTGATCGGCACACTCCTCATCCAGGTAGGGCCAGGGGGTGGCGAGAACCGGGTTCTCGTCCAGGAATTCGAACAGGGATCTTGCCGCCTCCTCAAATTTCGGCAATATCCTAAAATCGGAATTATCCGCGATAGCCATGGCCTTGAGCCGGTAAAGGGCCAGGTAGCCAATGGATTCCAGGCTTTCTTCGTCCCTTTGCCGGGACATCATCCAGCAGTACAGGAAAAAAATGGGCATGGCGGGGAAACGGTCGGCGCAGGCCCGCACCTCGGCTTCCACCTCGGAGAGGATAACGCGCTCCTCGAAAAATCCGTCCACCGCCGCTTGCGCCCGGGCCAGGGCAGGCAAGGTGGCGAGCTTCGGCCCCGCCAGGTCCGCAAGCTCCTCGGTGACCTCCAGTATGTCGACGTCCTCCCTCTTCAGCTTCTCGGCGATTTCCCGCAGTCTTCTGCGCTTGGATATGTCATCCTCCAACCCATTCACTCCTTCCCGCGTTCCCACATCCTCATCCCAGATTCCAGTATAATTTCTTTCTCTTGCATTCGAGCGTCCCTTTTTTCACGGGTGAGGATTTGCCTATACTGACCCTCCTGGGGTATGCCCATGCCTTGGCCTTTACGCCTATTCGTCCCGCTTCTTCACATTTTCTGGATGTCCACCATCACGAGCGGGATGGGTCTTATACATGATAAGTGCAGGCGCGAGGAGATCCCCGGGTGAGCCGGTTTGTAGTGGCATCCCACCGGGAAATGAACAGGTTGCGTGTCCGCGGTGGGCGTCCTCTCCATGGCCTCCGCCGGGTAGCCCGTAGAGGTCCGTTGTCGTCCCCTAAAGCCCCTCCCGCCGACTACTCCGCCGCTTCAGGCGCGGGATTCCATCTGGGCCTGGGTGTACATGCCCTCCATACCGGCCATGGCCCGCAGGCGGCGGATGCGCTCCTCCACGGGAGGATGGGTGTCCCAGATGCTGGAGCGCCTGTGGATGCGTTCTCCTCCCTCCTTACGGAACGGCTGCACGATGAAGAGGTGGGCGGTGGCCTTGCTGGCCCGGGGGAAGGGTCGGGCCTCGCGGGTGAGTTTCTCCAGGGCGCTGGCCAACCCCTCCGGGTAGCGGGTGAGCATGGCCCCGTTGGCGTCGGCCAGGAACTCCCGGCGCCGGGAGATGGCCAACTGCAGGAGCTGGGCGATGATGGGGGAAAGGATGAGGAAGATGAGCCCCAGGACCATGAGGGCCAGGTAGATGACGCCCGCCCCCTCGCCGTCGCCACCCTCGCGACGCCTGCCCCCTCCACCGAACAGGAACATGCGGAAGAGGATCTCGGAGAAGATGACCACCAGGCCTACCAGGACCACCACCATGCTCATGAGGCGGATGTCGTAGTTCTTGATGTGGGACATCTCGTGGGCGATGACCCCCTCCAGTTCCAGGCGGTTACACCTCTCCAAAAGCCCCGTGGTCACGGCGATGGCCGCGTGTTCCGGATCCCTGCCGGTGGCGAAGGCGTTCATGGCCGGAGTCTCTATGATATAGGTGCGGGGCATGGGAAGCCCGGCGGCTATGGCCAGGCCTTCCACCGTGTTCACGTAGTAGGGAAACTCCTCCCGGGTCACCGGCCTGGCTCCCGCCGCGGCCAGGGCCACCTTGTCGCTATGGTAATAACTGGTAAAAGCCATCACGGTGGCCACCGCGGTGGCGATGACCAGGCCCACTATGGCCCTCTCCGGACCCCAGATGTAACCCACGAAGAACCCCAGGAGGAGAATGAAGGCTATGAACAGTGATACCAGGAGGGCCGATTTCCACTTGTTCTTGCTTATCTGGTCGTAGAAAGTCATCGGGACCACCTCTGCCGAGAAAACCCCTCAAGGACCATTGCCTTTCAACCCCTCGCCCGGCGGGCTCGCGACACACCGGCAAGCCCACCCGGGTCGTGGCCGGCGATTCCGCCCGTGGCGGGGTTACCGTCCTCCCTTTTCAAATCTTGCATGACCCCTGGGTCACGCCATACAGGTCTGACCGTCATTCCCGCTTTTCGACGCCTTGCGCGGGAACATCCCCGAGAACCGCCACAGCCCGCCCAAGCCGCCACCGTGCTTCCAGCCTGCCGTCCCCCTCCCGCGCAACAACCCACCTCAGAACTGCACCTTGGGCGCTTCCCGCTCCGCGGCTATCTCGATCTCGAAGTACTCCCGCGGCGTGAAGGTGCCCGAGAACATCCCGGCCACCATATTGCCGGGGAACTTCTGGCGCGCCGTGTCGTAGGACATCACGCTGTCGTTGTAGAACTGCCGCGCGAAGGCTATCTTGGACTCCGTGCCCGCCAGCTCCTCCTGGAGCATGAGGAAATTCTGGTTGGCCTTGAGGTCCGGGTAGTTCTCCGCCACGGCGAAGAGGGTCTTCAGCGCCTGGGTGATGGCGTTCTCCGCCTGAGCCTGCTCTCCGACGGTGCGGGCGTTGATGCCCATGGCCCGGGCCTGGGTCACCTTCTCGAAGACCTCCTTCTCGTGGGCCGCGTATCCCTTGACCGTCTCCACCAGGTTGGGGATCAGGTCGTACCTCCTCTTCAACTGCACGTCGATCTGGTGCCAGGCGTTGTCCACCTGGTTGCGCAGGCGAACCAGCTTGTTGTAGTAATACACGAACCACGCCAGGACCAAAAAGACCAGCACCGCGATCACCACTAGGAAAGCCACCATAAGAAACCTCCTTTTCCCTCACGGTGAAGGGATTCCCGGGCCCGGCGCGGTCACGCCCCCCAAGCCGCCGAGAACCTTCTCCTCGCTTTCCGCCATTATAATATCCCTTGCCGACGGGTGCCGGCGTCCGCGTACAATCATCTTTTCGGAAGGAACGGGTATGTCCTTGACGGCCACGGGCGCAAGGCCCATCCCCGCCAAGAGACGTCCCCGGATCCCGGAAAGTTCCGGGGTCCATCAGGAAAGATCCCACCGACCCCTCAGAGTAGGTGTGCCAGCCCGTCCCCGGCGAAACGGGCCCCCAGGACGATGAGGAAGGCGCCGCACCCGAGTATCACGTAGTTGTAAACCCGATCGGAGACGAACTTCCTCCCGGTGACCACCAGGAAGGCCACCAGGAAATACCACAGCACGTCGGCCATGACATGGCCGGTGTAAAAGGAGAGGACTCCCGCCGCTCCCCTTTCCATGGAGCGAAGCAGCCAGCTGAGACCGAAGGTGGCCCACCACAGGGACCAGTAGGGATTGGACAGGCTGGTGGTGAGCCCGGCGGCGAAGGGGCCCAGGCGCGCGCTGCCCCGGTCCCGGAGGTCGAGGTGCAACTTCCCGTCCCGCACCTCCAGGGCCATACCCAGCCCCATCCAGAAAAGGAAGGCTCCCCCCGCCACCCCCACCAGCCCGAAGAAGAGGCTGTTCCCGATCACCCTGTCCAGGCCCAATACCAGGAGGATCACCAGGGTGCCCTCCAGCACCGCGTGGCCGGCCACCAGCAGGGGACCGGCGATAAAGCCCCGGCGGTAGGATTCGGCTATGGTGACCGTGAGCAGGGGCCCGGGCATGAGGGCCCCGGACAATCCCACTCCCAGGGAGATGAAGAAAATGGAAGGCAGGCCCATTTCCCCCACCTCACCATCCGTAGTGGGCCCGCATGCGCCCCATGCCCCGGTCGATGCTCTCCAGTATCGCCGCGTGCAGCCCAGGGGAGACCGCGGCCACGCAGGACAGCTGCCCCGCCCTTCCCGAGCGGAGCAGCGGGTAATCCTCCAGGGGGCCGCCGAAGGCGTCGCTTATGGCCAGCCCGGCCTCGCGGGCTATGAGTGCCGCGGCGGCCAGGTCGTAGGAGGAATTGTTGAGGGGGTGACCGTGGCCCACGCGCAGGAACATCTCCTCCAGCTGCGGCACCTCGCGGAGCATGCGGTCCCCCACGTCCACGTAGGCGTCCAGCTGTCCCGTCAGCAGGCGGGTGATGCAGAAAGTGGCGCTTCCCAGGTCGAAAAGGCCGCCGTCCACGCTGGAGGTGTCGATGAGCTCCTCCAGGACCAGCACGGTGGGCAATGCGGGACGGCCCCGGAAGCCGAGGGTCCAGAAAAGGGTGGAGAGGTCGTGGTGAGGATGTATGACTATCTCCTTCCTCTTCCCTTCCAGGTACATCTCCACGCCGCCGCCGCGACGGGCCTCGAACCGGGCATCGTTCTTCAACTCCACTATCAACCCGTAGACCACGTCCCCAAGGGTGGCCGACTCCCTCCCACCGCCGCTGAGGGGAGCGGCGGCCACGGAAACGCAACAGGCCTCCAGCCCCGCTGCCGCCGGACGGGTGCCGTCGATGGGGTCCACCACCAGCACCCACTCCGCCTCTTCCTCCCCCACCAGGCCGCGGTCCTCGGAAAAGAAGGCCAACCGGGGATGACCTCGCAGCCTCTCCTCCAGCAGGCGCTCCGCGTCCTCGTCGATGGAGAAGGTGGAATCCCCGCTGGCGCCCCTGCCCTCCATGCTGCGCGAGGCCTTCATGCCCAGGCGGGGCCGCACCAGGCTGCGGATGTCCTCCGCCAGCTCCCGGCATATCCCTTCTACCTCTCTAAGCTCCATGACGCCTAAACCTCTCCCTTCCCGGGCTTCCGACCACCGGCCCCGGGCGAGGCGCGAGGATACCCTCCACCTTCCCCGTCCCCCGCCTCAGCGGCCGCGGGCGGTCCTTATCTCCAACGCTTCCCGGTAAGCCTCCTCGACCTTCACTACCAGTTTATCCCAGGAAAACTCCTCGGCCCTCGCCCTGCCCGCCTCCGCCAGGCGCTGCCTCAGGTCCGCGTCCTCCACCAGGCGCATGAGGGCTTCCGCCAGCTTCCCCGGATCCCCGGGCGGAACCAGCATGCCCTGCACGCCGTCCTCCACCACCGAGCGGTAACCCGGGATGTCCGAGGCCACCACCGGAACCCCGCAGGCCATGGCCTCCAGGAGTATGATGCCGAAACTCTCCCGGCCCAGGGAAGGGGCGACCATGACCTCGGCCGTCCGGTAGGCGGCGGGAAGGAGCCGGTCCGGAAGGCGGCCCAGCCAGGTCACCCCTTCCTCCATCCGGCCTCCCCCCTCCGTTCCCACCACCAAAAGCCGGATCTCCGGATGTCTTTCCCTTACCCTGGGAAGGGCTTCCAGGAGTACCTGGAGTCCCTTGCGGGGTTCCTCGCGGCCCACGAAGAGCAGGTAAAAGGCCCCGGGATCCAGGCCGGAAATCCGGCAGAGGAGTTCTTCGCTCCCCAATGTTCCGGCCCTCCCCCCGGTTCCTCGCGCGCCTTCCGCCTCCTCGAAATCCATCTCCGCCGCGCCGTCCACTCCTCCCGTACGATCCTCCTCGTAAACGGGGCTTCCCTCCAGCAGATGGAAAAGATCGCCACCCTGGGCATGGAAACGGCGCGTGTCCACCCCATTTGGGAGCAGCAGGTAATCGCCGGGGAAGTAGCGGGAGACCAGCTCCTCGGCCGTGCGGCTGACCACAGCACGCAAATGCAGCCGCTCCACCAGGGGTTTGAGCAACGGTCGGGCCAGGAGGTAGCCCAAGCTTCCCCTCTCCCGGGCGGCGTGGAACGTGCCCACGTTGGCCGCCCGGGAGTAGTGGAGGGCCAGCATGGAGACGCTGGGGACGAGGGGCTCGTGAAGGTGGAGGAGGTCGAACCTGGAAGCGGCCAGGAATCTCCTCACCCGGGCCGCGACCCGAGGCCCGAAACAGATGTGGGCCACGGAGCGGTTGGCGGGGATGGGCATGGAGCGGCCAGCGGAATAGAAGCCCTCCCCGGCCCGCCCGCCGGGGGCCAATATGGTGACCCGGTGGCCCCTCTCCCGAAGGTAGGCGGCCAACTGCTCCACGTGGCGGTTGACCCCGCCCGGGACGTCCCAGGAATAGGGAGATACCAGGCCGATGTTCATGGTCCGGCCACCTTTTCCCTTCCCCTCGCAAGCATCTCCCGGTGCGACCCTTTCCGCGGCCCTTCCGGCCTGAACCCGGGTCCGGGCATGAAACCTAATTCCACTCGGCCGGGTCCCCGCCCCACGATCGCCTTCCCGCCCTTAACCGTTTGTTTCCCGGGCTCCGGGTTCTCCCCGCCCGAAGATGGGCTGGAACATGTGCCACTGCGTGGGGTCCCGGCATGAAGTCCACTTTTTCACTCGGCCGGGTCCCCGCCCCACGATCGCCTTCCCGCCCTTAACCGCTTGTTTCCCGGGCTCCGGGTTCTCTTCGCCCGAAGATGGGCTGGAACATGTGCCACTGCGTGGGGTCCCGGCGGATGAAGTCCACTTTTTCACTCGGCCGGGTCCCCGCCCCACGATCGCCTTCCCGCCCTTAGCCGCTTGTTTCCCGGGCTCCGGGTTCTCCCCGCCCGAAGATGGGCTGGAACATGTGCCACTGCGTGGGGTCCCGGCGGATGAAGTCCTCGAAGACCCGGGCCAGTTTCTGTGTGTTCACCTGCACGTCGCGGCGGGTGTCCCCGGTGACCTCGATGTCCAGCGGAGGCCCCACGTAACCATGGTACTTGCCGTCCTGGAGGATTATCTGGCAGGGGATGACCGGGGTGCCCAGCTTCACCGCCAGCAGGGCGGGGCCCACGGGCATGAGGACCTTCTCCCCGAAGAACTCCACCTCCACGCCGGCCCCGGCAATCACCCGGTCCGAGAGGAGGGCCACCATCTCGTTCCGCATCAGCACCTCGATGACCTTCTCCACCGTGTTCTCCCCCAGGGGAATGATGCGGATGCCCATCCTCCTGCGCAGCTCGGTGTGGAACTCGTACATGGGGCGGGGCTTGAGCCTCTCGGCCACCGCCCAGAAGGGAAACTGGTGCCCCACCCACCCGCCGATCATGTCCCAGCTGCCGTAATGGGGCAGGGCCAGTACCGCGCCCCTGCCCTGGGAGAGGCAGCGGGTGAACCATTCCACCCCATGGGGCACCACCAGCTCGTAGAACAGCTCCGGAAAGGTGAGGTGGTAACAGCGGAGGAAATCCACCCAGTAGCGGGCGTACTCCCGGAAGCAGCCCCGCGCCAAGCGGCGCCATTCCTCCGGTCCTCCCTCCGGCCTGACCCGCCGCATGTTCTCGAAGACCACTTCCCGCTTGCGTCTGGACAGCCGGTAGGTGACCTCCCCCACGCCGAGGGCCACGGCGTGGGATACCTCCGCCGGGAGCACGCCCACCAGGTAGCAAGCGCTCCGGAAAAGGATGTACTTAAGGTATCCAGGCGCCTCCTCGCGTAACTTTCCCGGCCAGCGTTCCGCCATCTCGCGCCACCGAACCATGGACCTCCCCGACCTCCGTCTCCCTGCTCGATTCGTCATCCTGCCGTGAAACTCGCCTCCTCGCGGAGCAACCACGCGATCCTCGTACCCGCGGTATTTTACGGCATCGGCGGGGTTGCCCTTTCCGCCGCACCACTCCCTCCGCTCCGCATCCACCGCCTCAGTTCCCCTCCCGTAAGCCTCCCCTCCCCGCCGGCTCCCCTGCGCCGCGCCCCCGCACACCGCCCGCCCCGCGGCAGCCGGGCCTACACCTCTCCTCCGCCCGAGCTGTCCCCATACCTGGGACCCCGGGTGCCCTCGTCCTTCTCCCTGGCCCCCCGGTATACCACTACCACGCGGTGCACCAGGGTCTCCAGGCCCAGGACCAGGACCAGGTACAGGGAACCCCGGAAGGTCCACAGGTTACCGGTGAACCCGTAGATGAACAGGGGTATGCCGAAGAGGAGCATGCGCAGCGGGCGGGCCAGGAGCCCCACCCCGCAGGATAAGCCCAGGCCCTCCGCCCTGGCTTTCACGTAGCTTATCAGGGAGGAAAGCACCATGTATCCGGCCACCATGAAGGCCACGTCGAAGATGCGCTCCACAGTGAAGTAGTACAAGGCTCCCAGCGAGTAGAGGAAATCGGCCACCCGGTCGGCGGTGGAATCGTAGAAAGACCCGAAGGTGGTGACCCGACCGGTCAGCTTGGCCACCTGCCCGTCCCAGATGTCGAAAAGGCCGGCCAGGAACATCAACCAGGCACCCAGGAAGAAACGTCCCCGGGCGAAGAAATAACCCACCGCCGCCGAGGTGAGCACGGAAAAAGTGGTCAGCAGGTTGGGGCTCAGGAGGTGTCCCAGTATCCATCCAAGGGGATGGAAGACGGTGCTGGAAAATCTTCTCAACCCGGCGTCCACGCTCCAGGGCCTTCCCATCTCTCCCTCCTCGCTCCCTCCCCATCCGCCCGCCTTCCAGATGACACGGATCGCCGTGGGCCATTCCCGACCATCATGGCGGCGCCCTCAAGTCCGGGGGTGAATTCCCTCCTGGGCTATCCGCCCCGGTCGATCCCCGTCCCGGGCGATCCCCGTCCGGGCACCCGTCCGCTAGCAGCACGTCCAAGCAAAGAGGCGGCCCGGGCACCGGTCCACCTGAAACCCCGGTTTGCCCGCCGCCCGCTAACGCTCAGCGCAGGGGCCCGTAGAAGACGCTGATTATGGTACATCCCTCCTCGCCGGCCAGGAAAGGTCCGTGCCTCATCCCCGCCGGGAGGAAGACGAAATGCCCCTTGCGGAACACCTCCTCCTCGCCGTCCGGAAGCGGCTGCCGCAGCTCGCCCTCCAGGACGTATGCCGCTTCGTCGGAGGCGGCGTGGGCGTGCTGGGGCATCTCGCAGTGGGGTTCGAAGCGGACCAGCAGTATCTGCCCCCCGCCTCGGGGATCCATGTACAACACCTTCATCTGGGCGCGGGGAAAATCGGCCGGCACCCATTCCAGCCCGTCCTCGTGTACCACGAACCTTTCCATGACTACCTACGCCCTCCTCTACCGTGCAGCCGGAGCCCTGCATCCGGTCCTACATGTCACCCCTTTCGGCCAGGTCACGGAAACTCTCCCGCGCCTCCTCCAGCCTTCGGAAGAGATTCTCCCTGGTCAGCCGCGCCCGCTGTCCGGTGGCCCTCTCCTGGAGTTCCAGGGTCCCGTCCTCGTCGTACCCCCTTCCGATCACCGCCCGGAAGGGGATGCCCAAAAGGTCGGCGTCGGCGAACTTCACGCCAGCGCTCTCCTCCCGGTCATCGAGCAGGACCTCCCATCCCCTCTCCAGGCACTCGCGATAGAGGTCCTCGGCGGCTTTCCTCCTCCCCTCGCGCTGGTAGTCCAGGGCCAGGATGTGCAGGAAGGCGGGGGCCACGGAGAGGGGCCATATTATCCCGCGCTCGTCGTGGTGCTGTTCTACCACCGCGGCCATGAGGCGGGTCACCCCGATCCCGTAACAGCCCATGTACATGGGTCGGACCTCCCCGTTCTCATCGTGGTAGTAACAGCGCATGGCCTCCGAGTACTTGAGCCCCAGCTGGAAGACCTGGCCCACCTCTATGCCCGCCTCCACCCGCATGGGCTCGCCGCAGCGGGGGCAGGGGTCCCCCGTCCGCGCCGAGGTCAGGTCGGCGAAACGGTGGGGCTGGAAATCGCGCCCCTCCTCCACGTGCACCAGATGCACGTCCGTCTCGTTGGCTCCGCAGGCCAGCCCTCCCGCCCCCCGCAGGTATTCGTCGGCGATGATCTCCGCGGAATCCAGGCCCACCGGTCCCACGAAGCCCTGGAGATACTCTGGATGCTCCTTCCAGTCCGCCTCGTTGAAGAGGCGGAACTCGTCGGTGCCCAGGACCCGGGCCAGCTTGACCTCGTTGGCCTCCCTGTCCCCCGGGACCAGCACGGCCACCGGCTTTCCCTCCACCAGGTACATGAGGCACTTCACCATGCGCCGCGGCTCCATCCCCAGGTAACCGCTGACCTCCTCGATGGTGCGCATCCCCGGCGTGGAAACTCTTTCCATCGCCTTGCCTTCCCCCCTCGGAGGCTCGGCCCGCCGGTAGCCGGCCAACTCCAGGTTGGCGGAGTAGGAGCAGGAGTCACAGAGGGCGATATGGTCCTCTCCCACCTCGGCGGGGACCATGAACTCGTGGGATACGTCGCCGCCTATGAGGCCGGTGGCCGCCTCCACCGCGCGCCAGGTGCACCCGCAGCGGGTGAAGATCCGCCCGTAGGCCTCGTACATGGCTTTGTAAGAAAGACGCATCCCCTCCTCGTCACGGTCGAAGCTGTAGGCGTCCTTCATGAGGAATTCCCTGGCCCGCAGCAGTCCGAACCTCGGCCGCACCTCGTCCCGGAACTTGGTCCCGATCTGGTACAGGTTGAGGGGCAGGTCCCGGTAAGAGGACACGTTGTTGCGCACCAGGTCGGTGATCACCTCCTCGTGGGTTGGACCCAGGCCGAAATCCCGGCCGGCGCGGTCCTTGAGGCGCATCATCTCCGGGCCGTACTTGGCCCACCTGCCACTCTCCTCCCAGAGCTCGCGGGGCTGCATGATGGGAAGCATGACCTCCTGGGCCCCGGCGGCGTTCATCTCCTCCCGGATGATCCGGCTGATGCGCCGCACTACCCTGGTTCCCAGGGGAAGGAACTCGTATATCCCCGAGGCCACCTTGCGCAGGTATCCCGCCCGCACCAGCAACCGGTGACTGGCTATTTCCGCGTCCGCGGGGCTCTCCCGCAAGGTGGGGATGAAGGTTCTCGATTGTCTCATGTCCCTCCCTCGCCTCGATCTTCCCTTTCCGTTTCCCTTGCACCCTCCCCGGCGTCCGGCATACCCTCCTCCCTGTACAGCTCTTCCGCCAACCTGGCGGCCTCGCGTAGCAGCACTTCCAGGAGCTCCCCCTTGGGATACCACGCCACCGGCTCGCCCCTGCGGAAGAGCAGTCCCCTCTCCCGGCCCCCGGCCACCCCCAGGTCAGCCTCCCGGGCTTCTCCCGGGCCATTGACCGAACAACCCATGACCGCGATGCGCAGGGGGGCGCGCATGTCCTGCAGCCTCCTCTCCAGCTCGCCGGCTATACCGGCCACGTCTATGCGGCACCTGGCGCAGGTGGGACAGGCCACGATGTCCGGGCCCCGCCTTGCCAGCTCCAGGGCCTTGAGGATGGCCAGGCCCACCCTGACCTCCTCCACCGGGTCGCCGGCCAGGGAGACCCGGATGGTATCCCCTATCCCCTCCGCCAGCAGGGCGCCGATGCCCACCGCCGAACGTATGCTGCCGGACCAAGGGGGCCCCGCCTCGCTGACCCCCAGGTGCAGTGGGTAGTCCACCGCCTCGGAGAGCATGCGGTAAGCGCTGATGGTCAGCGGGACCGAGGAGGCTTTCACGGACACCTTTATATCATAAAACCCGCACCTTTCCAGGGTTTCGATCTCCCGGAGGGCGCTTTCCACCAGCGCTTCGGCCGTGGGGTGCCCGTACCGGGCCAGGACGTCGCGGGGCAGGGAACCGGCGTTCACCCCCACCCGGATGGGAACCCCCTTCCTCGCCGCCGCCCGGGCCACCTCCCGTACCTCCTCCTCGCCCCCTATGTTCCCGGGGTTGATGCGCAGCCCGTGCACTCCCGCCTCCAGGGCCAGGATGGCCAAGCGGTGGTCGAAGTGCACGTCGGCGACCACCGGTATGGGAGAGCGCTCCACTATCCTCCTCAGGGACTCCCGGAGGGCTTCCCTCCTTCCTCCCTTCAGGGCGGGCACGGCCACGCGGACGATCTGGCAACCCGCACGGTGCAGGCGCGATATCTGGCCCAGGGTGGCCTCGGCGTCCTCCGTGGGAGTGTTGGTCATGGACTGTACACTAACCGGGGCTCCTCCACCCACCGGGACGTCCCCGATCATCACGCGCCGGGTCAGTTTGCGCACGCTCATGGCAGGGAAATGGGGTTGGTGATGTCCAGGCGCAGGGTGAGCAGGAAGAGGACGGCGAAAAAGGCCAGCACCGCCGCGGCCACGGGGTAGAGTCTCCGCAGGTCCACTTCCTTCCCGGTAATTTTTTCCAGCAAGAGGATGAGGATGTGCCCCCCGTCCAGGGGCGGCAGGGGGAGCAGGTTGATGTAGGCCAGGAAGAGGAGGATGAAGGCGATGAAGTTGAGAAAGTAGTACATCCCCTCTCCGGCCAGTTCCCCGGCTACCCTGGTGATGCCCACCACGGTCATGGGCCGGTCCTCGGTGGGGCGCGAAATGCCCAGTAGCTGCTTGAAGGTGGAGAGGTTGAAGACACGGTATATGCTGTAGAAGACGCCCCCCGAGTAGGTGAGAAACCACCTGCCGGTCTCGCCCAGGGAAGCGACGAGGGAATAATGTTCCTCGCCCGCGGAGGGGCTTATGCCCAGGAACCCCCGACCCCCGGGAAGCTCGGCCAGCTTCACCGTGAGGGTGCGGGTTTGTCCTTCCCGCAGGACGACCATCTCCACTTCCTCGCCGGGATGGGCGACGATGAAATCGCGCACCTCCTCCCAGTCGCGGGTTTCCCTTCCCCCCATGGAGAGGATGGTATCCCCGGGCTCCAGGCCGGCCCTACGGGCGGGGGTCTCCTCCCCGGTCTCCTCTATATAATCACCCACCGACCCTATGGTGTTGGTGAGCACCGGCACCCCTATGAGCCAGATGACCAGGAAGGCGATGAGCAGGGCCAGGAGGACGTGGACCAGGGAACCGGAGATGATGATCCAGAACCGCCGCCACCGGGAAACCCCTTTGTAGGAATGGGGCCAGTCCTCGGGGGTCACCTCCTCCTCCGGGTTCATCCCCAGGATCTTCACGTACCCGCCCACCAGGATCCACTTTATCCCGTATTCCGTGCCTCCCCTCCGGGTACTCCAGATGCGGGGGCCGAAACCGATGAAGAACTCCGTGGCCCTCACCCCCACCAGGCGGGCGGCCAGGAAGTGCCCCAGCTCGTGGGTGAGCACCAGGAAGATAACCACTCCCAGGGCGCCCAGGACGTAGAACACGGCGCTCATAGACCCTCACCCGGCCTTCATCCTCACCGCATCCTCCGCCCGCTCGCGAGCCCACTCCTCCGCCTCCTGCACGTCCCGCAGGTCGCATACCGGGCGGGGGCTGTGTTCCTCCAGCACGTGCGCGATGACCTCCTCTATGCCCAGGAAGGGAAGCCTTCCGTTGAGGAAGGCGTCCACCGCCACCTCGTTGGCGGCATTGAGGACCGCGGGTGCCGTGCCTCCCGCCTCCCCCGCCCGGTAAGCCAGGTCCAGGCAAGCGAAGGCCTCCCGGTCCACCTCCTCGAAGGTGAGCCTTTCCAGCTCGGGAAGCACGGTCCTGGTGAAGGGCGGGCCCCACCTTTCCGGGTAGGAGAGGGCCAGGGATATGGGCAGGCGCATGTCCGGCAGGCTGAGCTGCGCGGAAAAGGAGCCGTCCACGAACTCCACCAGCGAGTGGATCACGCTCTGGGGATGGATGACCACCTTGATCCTCGAGTAGGGGAGCCCGAAGAGGAAGTGGGCCTCGATGACCTCCAGCCCCTTGTTCATCAGGGTGGCCGAATCCACGGTAATCTTGCGCCCCATGTTCCAGGTGGGGTGGGCCAGCGCCTCGCGCACCGTGACCGAGGCCAACTCCTCCCGCCGGCGCCCGCGGAAGGGGCCGCCCGAGGCGGTGAGCACGATGCTCTCCACGAACCGCATCTCCTCCCCGCGCAGGCAGTGGAAGACCGCCCCGTGTTCGGAGTCCACGGGGATGATCTCCCCTCCCTCCCTCAACGCCTGCAGGACCAGCTCCCCCCCGGCCACCATGCTCTCCTTGTTGGCCAAGGCCAGGCGCTTCCCCGCCCCCAGGGCGGCCAGGGTAGGCGGAAGGCCCGCCGATCCCACCACCGCGTTGAGGACTATGTGCGCATGAGGATGGAGGGCGGCCTCCAGGAGGCTATCCGGCCCCCCGCTGACTCGGATCCCCGTCCCTTGCAGACGCCGCCGCAGCTCCCTCGCCGAGGGCTCGTCGACCATCCCCACCATAAGGGGGCGGAAGCGCAGCGCCTGTTCCTCCAGGAGGCGGTGGTTGCGGTGCGCGGTGAGGGCCACCACGCGGAGGCGGTCGGCGTGGGCCTCCAACACCTCGAGGGCCTGGGTACCGATGGAACCGGTGGAGCCCAGTATGGACACGCCCCGCTTTTCACCTTTCCCGTCCATAGGAACATTATAAGGGTTAGCGGGGCGCTCGCGTCGCCGCTCCAGGTAATCCCATGCCAAGGAAGCAAGGCAAGGAATTAAGGCACGGCGATGTAACCATGGGCGCCGATCAAGGACCGGCGCGGAAACGCGGATCGGCGATGCAACCGCGACGCCGGGAAATGGCGCTTACCCCTTGTCGTGTTACTGCTTCACGGCCTTTCATAGATCATGGAATATGGAGGTCCGCAAACCGCCTTCCTCCGAGTGCGCGAAAATCTCGTCGGGACATCGAAAGGAGCGCGGTGCGTACCTACCCCGAAATGTTTTGGGCTCTGGCGGCGGTCCTTTGCTCGGAGGCACGGAGGCCGTCCCTCCTCTTGGACTCTCTCCCTTCTGCGACAAGGGTCGCTTTTCCCGCACCCGGATCGTCTGGATGGGACAACCGAAGCCGGCCGGGGATAGAAGGGAGTCACTTGGAATATCGTGGAGCGGCCCGGAGGATTACCTTCGAGCCGCTCCAGTAACGCTTCAAGTCCTAAATACCGGCGATGCGGGGTTTCAGGGATTGATCTTGAAGGGCACGGCGTTGGATCTGCCCACCCCGGTCACGACGTAAAGGTTCACCACCCCGGAGGTCACATCCGGCACCTGGCAGCGGATCTCCGTGTTCGTCCACCCGAGATAGTTCACCGCCGCAGTATTCCCAAAATATACCACGGAGCTCCCCCGGCTGGTCCCGAAGCCCTTTCCGGCGATGACCACCGTCGTGCCCACGGTTCCTTCCGCCGGATTCACGGACCTCACGAAGGGCAGAGGAGGAACGCTCTTGAGCGCCCGCAGGGCGTTCAACCTTCCCTTCCCGAAACCGCTGTCCCAGCCGGCAGGGCCCAGGTCGTCGGCGTTGGCGGTGATGGCCCGCTCCACCTGGTCGGGGGAGTAGCCGGGGTTTCTGGAAAGTATCAGGGCGGCGACCCCGGCGACCATGGGCGTGGCCATGGAAGTCCCGGAGCAGAATCCGTATTTCTTGGGCATCCCGTCAACGGAATTGAAGGTCACCTTGTAGGTGGGAAGGGTGGAATATATACCCACGCCCGGCGCCGACACGTCCACGGTGTTGTTGCGCGTGGAGAAATAGGCCACGGTATCCGAGTTGGTGGTGGCCCCCACCCCGATGACCCCGTCATAGCCCGCAGGATAATATTTGGTCGAGTCCCCGGAGTTGCCCGCGGCAGCCACCAGGGTGACCCCCTTGCGCCGGGCGTAGGCCAGGGCATCTCGCATGGAGGATGAAAATCCCGTGCCACCGAAACTCATGCTGATCACGTCGGCCCCGTTGTCGGCGGCGTAGTATATGGCGGATACGATGTCCGAAGTCCAGAAATATCCATGGCTGTTCCCAGCCTTGAGGGGCATGATCGTAGCGCCACGCGAGACGCCTATGATCCCCTCTCCGTTCCTCTCCGCGCCCACTATCCCCGCGCAGTGGGTGCCGTGACCGTTGTCGTCATGCGGCGCGCCGTTGGGGTTGGTGATGAAACATAGATCATCGGCATAGTATTCCCATGTCGTGCCGTCGAACGTCCATTCCCCTCCTTCGCAGTAGTAATCACCTCCACCCCTCAGATCATAAAGGAGGTAATAATGGCTGGAGTGGTTCTGGGAAGTACGTATTACCAGGTAGTAGGTCGCGCCATCCGCCAGTTTCACGGGCGTGTTGAGGGGCTTGTAATAGAGGTCCTCGTAGCTTGAGGACACCTCTTCGGGTCTCACCACCATGCGGGCCAGGTCCGCGCCGTCCAGGGACTTTCTCACCGATACCACCACGTTGGCGGTGGGAGAACCGCTCTTCCCAAGGACTATCCCCACGTGGGTGAGGAACTGCCCCGTGCCCCTGATGGACTGGGCGTAATATTGGGAGGACGGGCCTTTTCCCAAATACCGGGGATAATCGTTGTAAAACGGCTGCGAGATCCCCACCCAGTTATAACCCCTCAGGTCGTCCCGGTACCCGTTTCCGTCGTTATCTTGCCCGTCGATAACGGTTTCGCCTCCATTTCTCCATATTTTACCATCGAGATCGGGGTGCTTCTCGTCTATCCCCGTATCTATAACCGCGACCACCACGGGATAGGTGTTGCCCTTTTCTATGTTCCAGGCCTCGGGAGCATCTATGTCGGCGTCTGGAACTCCCGTGTGCCCGTTGACGTTCTGGCCCGTGTTGTGCAATCCCCATTGCTTGGGGAAATACGGCTCAGAAGGCACCTCGCTCAGCTTGCACAGCCGGTCCGGTTCCACGTCGATTACACCTGGAATGGCTCGGAGTAAATCCATAACCTTGGGGATTGAGAATTCCGGGCGCAAGTCCATAACGTAGGCCTTGACGCCCTCAGATGAGGAAATGGCCTCGAGGACGGAACGTATCCCGGCCACGGAAAGCCGGTCCATTATGCGTCCCGGATCGACATCCTCCCTGAACCTCACCAACACCCTGCGCTGCTCCCCGGCCAACCTGACTCCCGCGCTACCCTGTCTCTTGTCGCTTTCCGCGGCGGCCTTCCGGTCGTCCTCCGCCCGTGCCACGGCGCCCACGGAACCCACGAGGACATTCAGGCAAGCCACCATGGCGGCCAGGAAAACCGCCCACCTCATACGTCTCAAGTTCCCCATATCTCCTCCTTTCCCCGAACCTTCCCACTCTATAAACCTCTTTCAACCCCTCCATGCTTGCACGGGCAGGGAAGGTTCGACTAATGCCAGTGGTTTGGTAAACGTAATTACTCTTTCAACCCTTCCATGCTTGCACGGGCAGGGAAGGAGTGTTTCCCCAAGTCCTTCATCCAGGTTCCGTTCAAGCCGGCATTGCTTGGAGTGACCCCTGAAACGCCGCGTCGAAGCCGGCCGCGGTAGCAGCCCTGGACGGGAGGATGGCCGAGACCCGTCTCTCTTGAAACCGGCTCGCCTTCCAACCGTTGATGACCATCCGGTTTTCCGCAGGGGCTCTTCTCTTGCATCGGGGTATGGAACCCAACCCGGGAATGCACCCACTATCCTTGATCTGCTACCAGTACCCAAGGTTCGAGCCCGCATTGGACGATGGAGCTCCGCCGGAAATGTGACTGTCATCTCTTATCCAAGCGAAAACCGGGCCTGATAACCGGAAACCTCGGCAGTGAATGACATGGGGTGAAAGCTGCCTTACGCTTCCCGGCTGTCGAGCCGGGCAATTGCTTCGCCCCCGGCCAGGTTCAGATCCAGAAGGCGGAAAACGCTGGAAACAAAAGGAAGCCGTGGCGGCGATCAAGGCGGGTTGGGACCGCCTTACGCTTCCCGGGCGCCGAGACTGGGAACCATTCGGCTTCCGGCCGGGTTCAGACCTTGAAGACCAGGATTTTCAGCCGGACTGCCCGCGCAGAACGTACTTCATGACCTTGCCGGAGGGGTTGCGGGGAAGGGCGTCCACGAATTCCCAGAGGCGGGGTATCTTGAAGTCGCCCAGCTTACCCACGCAGAACTCGCGAAGCTCCTCCGGGGTGGCCTCCGTCTCCGGCTTGAGGACCACGAAGGCCTTGACCGTCTCCCCGTATATCTCGTGGGGAACCCCCACCACGGCCACGTCGGCCACCTTGGGGTGGGTGAGGAGGACGTTCTCGATCTCCCGCGGGTAGATGTTCTCCCCTCCGGAGATGATCATGTCCTTCTTGCGGTCCACCAGGGTCACGTAACCCTCTTCGTCCACCACCGCCAGGTCCCCCGTCCGCACCCAGCCGTCCGGGGTGAGGGTCTCCGCCGTGGCCTCGGGGTTCTTGTAGTAGTAGAGCATGTTGCTCTCGCAGCGCACCAGCCACTCGCCCACCTCGCCCACGGCGACGTCCTCTCCCTTCTCGTTCACCACCCGGGATTCGCAGTTGACCACGGGGAGGCCCCCGGCGCCCGCCTTACGCACCTGGTCCTCCGGGCGCAGGCGCACGCCGCCCGGCCCTCCCTCGGTCAGACCGCAGAGGCAGAAGAAACGGTCGGTCTTGAACATCTCGATGGCCTTGAGCACCTGCTCCCGGGACATGGGCGCCGCGCCGTAGGCCCAGTAGCGGACGGAGCTAAGGTCGTACTTCTCGAAATCCGGTACCTGCATCATCAAAAGATACATGGCCGGCGCCCCGAAGAAGAGGGTCACGCGCTCCCGCTCTATGGTCTGCAGGGTCTGCTCGGGGATGAAGAACTTCATGACCACGTGGGTGGCCCCCAGGAAGGTCCCCGGCCACAGGTAGAGGTGCAGCTCCGCGGAGTGGAAGAGGGGAGCCACGTGGAGTATCCTGTCCTTCTCGTTCATGCCCAGCTCGGACATCATGGCCGTCCCTATCATCAGGTGGCAGTAATGGTTGAAAACCGCTCCCTTGGGCTTACCGGTGGTTCCCGAGGTGTAGATGATGGCCGACTCGTCGAAGAGGTTGATGTCCACCTGGGGCTCGGAGGAATCCCCTCCCGCGGCTATCTCTGGAAAATAGAGGAAATCCTCCTCCCTTTCCCCGTCCAGGAGTATCCAGTCCTTCACCGCGGGGAGCCGGTCGCGTATCTCCCGCGCCAGGGGCACGAACTCGGATCCCAGAAGGCAGGCCACCGCATCGCAGTTGTCCAGGATGTACTCCACCTCGGGGGGAGCCAGGCGGAAGTTCAAGGGCACGACCACAGCCCCGATCTTCATGACGGCGAAATAGGCGATGACGAAGGAGTCGGAGTTGAAGCTGAGCATCCCCACCTTGTCCCCCTTTTTCACCCCCCGGGAAGCCAGCTCGTTGGCCAGGCGGTTGGCCAACTCGTTCAATTCCCTGTAGGTGTAACGCTTGTCCTCGAAGACCAACGCCTCCTTCTCCGGAAACTTTCTCGCGTTGCGGGTCAGAAGCATTCCGGTGTGGATCATCTTTCACCCCTCCCTTTTCCCCGCCGGCGAAGCCCGCCGGGCAGCCGGACTCGTCTCTTCGGGACCGGAAACGGCGAGGAATAACAGCATTTTGCCTTCCCCCGCGCCATCCAGGGAAATTCTATCACCCCCGCGCCCACCGACTAGCAAAATACCGATTGCCGCGCCCCCCGACCAATGACGGGTCGCGCGTCATCACCCTTACGTGGATCGCTCAGACCTTGAAGACCAGGAAGCGGAGGAAGTAGTAAGAAGCCACAGCGGTGAGGAACATGCTGTCGAAGCGGTCCATGATCCCCCCGTGGCCCGGGATGAGGGAGCTCATGTCCTTTATCCCCAGCTCCCTTTTGACCATGGACTCGGAGAGGTCGCCCAGGGGGCCGAAGACGCACACCAGGGCGGCCAGTTCCATGCTTACCCCCAGGGTCAGCCATTCCCGGTTAAGGGTGAGGTAAAGCACGTAGGCGGCGATGAAGGCGCCCGCCGATCCCGCCAGGGTCCCCTCCCAGCTCTTTCCCGGGCTTACGCGCGGGGCCAGCTTGTGCTTCCCGAAGGCCGAGCCGGCGAAGTAGGCCACCGCGTCGTATATCCATACCATGACGATGACCGCGAAGGGAGCCGTCCAGCTCACGGAGTCGAAGCGGAGCATGAGCACGAAATGGGAGAGGCAGAACCCCACCAGGACGACTCCCAGGAGGGAGACGGCGACGTCGGTGGTGGGAGATAGGGAGTGCGGCCCGAAGAGACACCAGGCCAGGAGGACGGGCAGGTAGAGGGCGAGCGCCGCGAGCATGGGGGTCAGGTCGACGTTGTCTCCCCTCTGGATGAAATAGGCCATCACCGGAAAGGAGCAGCCGGCAGCCAGGGAAAGCCAGCTGGCGGGGCGGTGGCCGTGGCGCCGGAAGGTGGAGTAGAGCTCCCACAGACCGCCCGCCGCCAACAAGACTATCCCCACGGTAAACGGTATCTCGCCCCACCAAAGGAGGAGGACCACCACCAGGACCAGGACGACCGCGCTCACCACCCTTGCCGCCAGGTCGGCAAAGCGCTCCCGGAGCGGTTTTCCGGTCGGCGTGGCCCCTTCCCTCCTCCCCCCCGCCAAGTCAGACCTCCATGAGCTCCCTTTCCTTCACCTTGAGCATCTCGTCGGTCTCGGCTATGTAGCGGTCGGTGAGCTTCTGCACCTCCTCCTGGCCGCGGTGGAGGTCGTCCTTGGTGATCTCCCCCTCCTTTTCGAAGGCCCGCAGGTCCTCGATGGCGTCACGCCTGATATTGCGGATGGCCACCCTACCCTCCTCGGCCCTGGCGCGCACGATGCGGGTGAGCTCCTTGCGCCTTTCCTCGGTCAACTTGGGGATGGGCAGGCGGATGACATTTCCGTCGTTCACCGGGGTGAGTCCCAGGTCCGAGGCCAGGATGGCCTTCTCGATCTCGTTGATGACGCTCTTGTCGTAGGGAGAGACGACCAGCAGGCTGGGCTCGGGAACGGCGATGGAGGCTATCTGGTTGAGCGGGGTCTGCTGGCCGTAGTAATTCACGTACACCCGGTTGAGGAGCGAGGCGCTGGCCCTTCCGGTCCGTATTGCCGCGAAATCGTCGCGGACGTGCTCCACCGCCTTCTTCATCCTTCTTTCCGCGTCTTTCAACACGTCCTCGACCACTTGCCTTCCCTCCTCCTTGTCCCAAGCCGTGGTTCCGCACCGCAACCCGCCTCTCCGGAGGCCATCCCCGCCATGTTTCCCCTCTCCGGGCGGCCTGGTGGCCTGGTGGCCCTTCACGGTCGGCGGGACCCTATCCTAACCTCTTTCCTCGTCCGAAGACACGATGGTCCCTATTCTCTCCCCGAAGAGGACCTTGATGATGTTGCCGGGCACGGTCATGTTGAATACCACGATGGGAAGGCTGTTATCCATGCACAGGGAGACCGCGGTGGCATCCATGACCTTGAGCCCCTGCTGGAGGACCTCTATGTAATTGAGCGAGCTGTACATCACCGCTTCCGGGTTCTTCAGGGGGTCGGAATCGTAAACCCCGTCAACCATGGTGGCCTTGAGGATGGCTTCCGCCCCTATCTCCAGGGCCCTGAGGGCCGCGGTGGTGTCGGTGGTGAAATAGGGATTCCCTGTACCGGCGGCGAAGATGACTATCCTGCCCTTTTCCAGGTGGCGTATGGCCCGACGGCGGATGTAGGGTTCGGCCACCGCCTGCATCTCGATGGCCGACTGTACCCGGGTGAATACCCCTCTCTTCTCCAAGGCGTCCTGCAAGGCCAGGGAGTTCATGACCGTGGCCAGCATACCCACGTAATCCGCGGCGGCCCGGTCCATCCCCTTGGCGCTGGCCGCCACGCCCCGGAAGATGTTCCCGCCCCCCACCACGATGGCCAGCTGGACGCCCAGGCGGTTGACCTCCGCCAGCTCGTCGGCGATGGCGTTCACCGTGTCCGGGTCTATCCCGTATTCCTTGTTGCCCATGAAGGCCTCGCCGCTGAGCTTGATGAGCACCCGCTTGTAGCGAGGTCGGGCTTTACCCTCCCCTTCGGCGTTCATCCCCACCTCCGCCCTCGGCCCTTTCCCATACCGCAACTTCTCTCTTGTATTCTATCTCCGCCGCACGGCGACCTTCATGCCTTCCCTCGCGGCGGCCGGCCGGTCCCACCGACCCCGGTCCTATTCGGAGAGTGGCTCAAGGCAATGACCCGCAGGAATTACGGCCATCACCGTGCGGTCCCACCGACCCCGGTCCTATTCGGAGAGTGTCTCCCCCAGCTGGTAACGGACGAAGCGGCGGACCACGATGTTCTCGCCCAGCGCGGCAATGGTTCGCTGCACCAGCTCGCCCACGGTTATCTCCGGTTCCTTGACGAAGGGCTGGTCCAGGAGGCAGACCTCCTCGTAGAATTTTTTCAACCTGCCCTCCACGATCTTGTCCACCACTTTCTCCGGTTTACCTTCCTGGAGGGCGCGCTTGCGGTAAATCTCCTTCTCCTGCTCCAGCACCTCAGGGGGAATATCCTCGGCGGACACGTAGAGGGGGGCGGAGGCGGCGATGTGCATGGCTACATCGTGGACCATGGACCGGAAAGTCTCGTTCCGGGCCACGAAATCGGTCTCGCAATTCACCTCCAGGAGCACCCCCACGCGGTTGTTGAGATGGATGTAAGCATCTATGATGCCGTCCGCGGCGCTGCGCCCGGCCTTCTTCTTGGCGCCGGCCAAGCCCTTTTCCCTGAGGATGCGCAAGGCTTTTTCCATGTCCCCTTCCGCTTCCTGGAGGGCCTTCTTGCAATCCATTACGCCGGCCCCGGTCTTTTCCCTGAGGGCCTTTACCTGTGCGGCGTTGATCTCCATGATTCCTCCTTCTATCGACATGCCTCACCGGCGTGGTGCCGCGGGCGTGGTTCATTCATCCGCCTCTTCCTCGCCCGCCGGGGAACCCTCCCCGTGTGTCCCGGCGGCGACGGCGGTGGGATAGGCGCTTTCTTCCTCCTCGCCTCCCGATCCCGCCCGCATGATCTCCCGTATCTGCAGGCCTTCCAGGACGGCATTGGAGATGATCTTGCAGATCAGGTTGGCCGCCCGGATAGCGTCGTCGTTCCCGGGTATGACGTAATCCACCAGGTCGGGATCGCAGTTGGTGTCCACGACCGCCACTACGGGTATATCCAGGCGGCGCGCCTCCATGAGGGCTATGTTCTCCTTGCGGGGATCGATGATGAAAAGGGCGTCCGGAAGGCTGTCCATGTTCCTCAGCCCCTCCAGGTTGCGCCGCAGCTTGGCCAGCTGGTGCCGGACGCGCGTGGCTTCCTTCTTGGGCATGGCGTCGATCTCACCCGAGGCTTCCATCTCCTCGAGTTCCCTCAGCTTCTCGATGCGCTGCCTTATGGTGACCCAGTTGGTGAGGGTCCCGCCCAGCCAGCGATTGACCACGTAGGGCATCCCGCAGCGCAGGGCGTTCTCCCGGATGGCCTCCTGGGCCTGTTTCTTGGTGCCCACGAAAAGCAAGGTCCCCCCGTTGCCCACCAGGTCCCGGATGAAGTTGTAGGCCACCTCGATAAGGGCCAGCGTCTGTTGCAGGTCGATGATGTAGATGCCGTTGCGTTCGGTGAAGATGTACCGGGCCATCTTGGGGTTCCACCGGCGGGTCTGATGTCCGAAATGGAACCCGGCCTCCAGGAGATGCTTCATGGATACGACGGTCATTTTACCTCCCATGGTTCTCCCTCCGCCCGCTTCCACCCCGTATCCCCACCCCGCGGGGCACCCGGGGACCGGGTCGGCGGACGTGCGTGATATGACGGCCAAAAAAAATCCCGCTCGCGGCGGGCCTTCCGCACCCTGCCGTTAACCTGGATCCTCTCTCCGGCCCACCTCCTTCCTTCCTATCTGGGTGCGCCATAAATATAGCACAGGTTGGAGAGCGGTCAAAGGCCGGCGGGGGCAAGGCTGTCACCTCGCATGTGCCGTTATGGGTTCGGCCCATCGGTTGGCAGGAGGTCGAAACCCCAGTAGAATCCCTCCCGCCTGCAGTCCGATACAGTTCGACCTCGAGGACACCTCGGGAAAGGTTCGGACCCGTGAAGGATAAGTCCTGACTATCGCTTCCATAATAGGAGGAGGCAGATCCTTTCCCCACGGGACGAGAAGGCTAAATACACCCTTTCCGGAGTAAGCGGCTACACCTCCAGGAGGCCCTTGGTGTTGGCCAGGCGGCCACGCAGGCGGAGGATGGCCTTGGTGTGCATCTGGCAGACGCGGGACTCGGTGACCCCCAGCACCTCCCCTATCTCGCGCAGGGTCAGTCCCTCGTAGTAATAGAGGGTGATGACGATCTTCTCCCTCTCCGGAAGCCGGTTGATGGCCTCGGCCAGGATCTGCTTCATCTCCTCTATCTCGTAGGTTTTCGAGGGGTCTTCGGCCCGGGAGTCCTCCAGGGTATCCACCAGGCTGACCTTGTCCCCCTTGTCCCCTCCCACGTTCCATAGCTCGTCCAGGGCCACCAGGGAGATGAAGCTCATCTGTTGCAGCAACTGGTTGTATTCCTCGAGGGAGATGTTCATGTGCTTGGCCACTTCCTCGTCTGTGGGCAGGCGCTTGAGCTCGTTCTCCAGGGTAACGTAGGCCTTCTCGATCTCCCGCGCCTTGAAGCGTATGGAGCGGGGCACCCAGTCGATGGAACGCAGCTCGTCGATGATGGCCCCCTTGATGCGGGCGATGGCGTAGGTCTCGAACTTTATCCCCCTTTCGGGGTCATACTTCTCGATGGCGTCGATGAGCCCGAAAATCCCGTAGCTCACCAGGTCGGCGTATTCGATATTGGGGGGTAAGCTGGAAGAAACCCTGCCGGCGACGTACTTGACCAGGGGAGCATAGTTCAGAATGAGCTTTTCCCTGGCCTCCTGAGACCCCTCCTCCTTGAACTGCTTCCAGAGTTCGCTTACTTCCCCTATACCTTCCAACCTCGCCCCTCTTTTGTAAAAATCTGCCGTGTTCAACATTCTCCCTGTCTCGGTTGCCGGGCGCTCGCTTTTGCGGGAGCTTCACGCGCGGGGATGGGCCTGGAAAAAGGCTTCCTTGAGTTTCTTCCTGCTCAGTTGAGTATATATCTGGGTAGTGGATAAATCAACATGACCCAGAAGCTCCTGCACGGACCTCAGGTCGGCTCCCCCCTGAAGGAGGTGAGTGGCGAAGGAGTGCCTCAAGGTATGCGGGCTGACCCTCTTGCCTCCCTCCAGGTTGCGGAAGAACCGCTCCACTACCCGCCGCACCCCCCGGTCGCTGAGCCTTCCGCCCCTCACGCTCAGGAAAAGGGGGTCGCCAGCTGCCCCTGCCCCCTCTCGGTTGGCGGCCAGGATGGGCCTCTCCTTTTCCATGTAGGCCCGGAGCAACTGCAGCGCCGCCTGGTGCACGGGTATTATCCTTTCCTTGCGCCCTTTACCGAGAACCCTCACCTCCCCTCTCCGCATATCCAGGTCCTTAACCTCCAGTCCGGCGAGCTCGCTCACGCGCATCCCGGTGGCGTAGAGGAGTTCCACCAAGGCCATGTCCCGCAGGGACGTGCGGTACACCTGAAGGCCGTATCGCCTCTCCGCTTCCTCTATCTCCCTCAGGCTTAGTACCCGCGGCAACCGCCTCTCCCGTCGCGGCGGGGACAGGGCCAGGGTGGGATCCGCGTGCAGGTTCCCCTTCCTCGCCAGGTAGCGGAAGAAGCTCCTCACCGCCGCCGTCCGCCGGGCGATCGTGGTGCGGGCGAAACCTCTGGTCTGCAGATAAGCCAGGTAGCGACGCAACAGGCGGAGATCCACCCGTGCAGGATCCTCCACCCCCTGCCGCCGGCAGAATTCGATGAAGAGCTCCAGGTCACAACGGTAGGCACGCAGGGTCTGGGGCGAGAGCCCCCGCTCGGCCCCGAGATGCCTGAGGTATCCCTCCATTTCTTCCCGCATCTTTTCCCCTCTGGGGGCGCCAAGCTGTTGAATTTTAATATAATATTATATTAAATTACATTATTGTCAATATCTGAATTTCAAGTTGAAAAATATTATTATTGTTGAAATATGAAATGGAAACTCGGCCATCAGGACAAAATACCGCGGGGAACGAAGGGCGAGAGGGCGTAAAGACCTCCTGCATCCTGGCACACAAAACCCTTCAGGACCAGGGAAGTGAGGGCCACCAGGATTTCCCTGGGTTCCTCGCCGGCGCGCAGGGAGAGGCGGTCCAGGGTGCCCGCCTCCTCGCCCAGCAATCGGAGGATCTTTTCCTCGAGGGGAGAAATCCCCCCACCGGGCAGGACCATCCCCTTCTGCCCCCTTTCGCTGCCGTCAAGCGGCCGTTGTACGGCTTCCGGGGGAAACTCCTCCAATATGTCCTCCACCCCGGTCACCAGCTTGGCCCCCTTCTTGATGAGTCCGTGGGTGCCCTCCGTGAGGGGATGACCGATGGGTCCGGGAACCGCCATCACCTCCCTACCCTCCTCGAGGGCGAAATCGGCGGTTATGAGGGCCCCGCTCTTGGAAGAGGCCTCCACCACCACCACGGCCAGGGAGAGCCCGGCTATTATGCGGTTCCGGTGGGGGAATTTCCAGGCCTGAGGCTCATCTCCCGGCGGGTATTCGCTCAATATGCAACCGCTCTCCGCGATCCCGGCCAGGAGCCCGGCGTTCCCCGGCGGATAAACCCTGTCTATGCCGCAACCCAGAACCGCTACCGTGAACCCTCCCGCCTGCATGCAGCCCCGGTGAGCGCAAGCATCGATGCCGTAAGCCGCTCCCGAGACCACCGCCACCCCGCCCTCGGCGAGCCCGGCGGCGAGCTGTTCGGCGCAACGACGCCCGTAGGAGGTGGCCTTGCGCGCTCCCACCACGGCCACGCAGGCCATGCCCCTGGGCATCTCCCGGCCCCGGGCGAAGAGCAGCGCCGGCGGATCGTAGATCCTCCAAAGCACGTCCGGGACGCTCCCCTCCCCGGGGAGGATGACCCTGATTCCCCGCCGGGCCAGCTTTTCCAAGGATTCCCAGGGGTCCGTGCGGCGGCACGCTCTCGACCATTCCCCGGCCTTCTCCCCACCCACCAGGGCCGCTGCCCTTTCCCCTCCCCTCCGAAGCAATTCCCACAGCTCCTCCGCGCCCCCGGCCATGCTTATCATCCGGGGGAGGGACACGGGACTCATTTGGGGAAGAAGGGCCAGGGCGGCACGGAAAGGCCTCTCCCTGTCTTTCCTCTCTTGCCCCGCGCGGTCCTCGCCCGCCGGCGAGTCCGCCCTCCCCATCTCAGCCCGCATACCCCACCTCCTGGAGGAACAGAGATCCCCTTATCCTTTCCAGGGAACGGTATTGCACGGCCTCAGCAAGGTCGGCGACGGAAACCCTCTCCCTTCCCGCCAAATCGGCGACGGTGCGCGCCACCCGCAGGCAGCGGTCGAAGCCCCTGGCGGTGAGCCCTATCTTCTCCGAGGCCAGGTACATGAAGCGCCTTTCCTCCTCCCCCAGGCGGCAGGCCTCGTACAACCGCCCCATCTCCACGTTGGCGTTGGTCGTGGAGCCCTCTCCCCAGCGATCCCTCTGTCTCTGACGCGCCGCCACCACCCTCTCCCGCACGGATTCGGACTTCTCGCCCCCGGGAAGCTCCACCAGCTCCCGGGGGGTCAACCGTGGCACCTCCACCTGGATGTCTATGCGGTCCAGGAGGGGGCCGGAGAGGCGATGGTAATAATTCCTTATCCTCCCCGGGGAACAGCAACACGGGCGCACGGAATCGCCCAGGAACCCGCAGGGGCACGGGTTCATCCCCGCCACCAGGAGGAAACGGGCCGGGAAGGTGGTGGTGATCAGGGACCTGGACACGGTGACCTTCCCGGTCTCCAGCGGCTGCCGCAACACCTCGAGGGTATCGCGGCGGAACTCCGGCAACTCGTCCAGGAAGAGGACCCCGCGGTGGCTGAGGGTTATCTCCCCGGGCCGGGGCGAGTTCCTCCCGCCGCCCACCATACCCACGTGAGATATGGAATGGTGGGGAGCGCGAAAGGGCGGAGAGGTGGAAAGCGCCGAGCCGGGGTCCAACAGGCCGGCGATACTGTGGATGCTGGCCACCTCCAGGACCTCCTCCGGGAGCAGGGGGGGCATGATCCCGGGAAGCCTTTCCGCCAACATGGACTTCCCCGACCCGGGAGGCCCGATAAAGAGGATATTGTGGCCGCCGGCGGCGGCCACCTCCAAGGCCCTCTTGGCATGCAGCTGTCCCTTCACCTCGGAGAGGCAGGGGAAGGACTTGGTACTTTCCTTCACGGAGACCTCGGGTTGGGGTACCGGTTTTCCCTGCAGGTGGTCCAGGGCTTCCCTCAGGTTCCTCACCCCCACTACGCGTATTCCCCCGGGGAGGCAGGCCTCGGCCAGGTTCTCGGCGGGAACCACCATCTCCTCCCAACCCCTGCGCCGGGCCCAAAGGGCCATGGCCAAGGCTCCACGCACTCCCCTGACCTTTCCGTCGAGGGCCAGTTCCCCGACTACCAACCTCCCCCGCAGGGCGGAGGATTCGAGCTTTCCGCAGACCGCCAGCATGGCCAGGGCGATGGGCAAGTCGAAATACGAGCCCTCCTTCCTGAGGTGCGCGGGAGCCAGGTTGACGGTAATGAGTTGGCGGGGAAAGGGAAGCTCGGAATTGGCGATGGCCGCCTTTATGCGGCGATAGGACTCCCGCACCGCGGCGTCGGGGAGACCCACCATATGGATGCCCGGAAGGCCTCCCGATGTGTTTATCTCCACCTCCACCCCGATGACCTCCATCCCCAGTATGGAGCAGCTGTCCAACCTTGCGTACATCCCATCACCTCCCTAAAATGTTAATAATATTATATATGTTATATGAATTATTTAAAACAAAGCAACCCCGGGTACGGAATGGTCTTGGGTTCGCCTGGAGGGAAAACCAATGGATGGGGTCGGGAAACCCTTCAGCTCGCCTTCCTGACCGGCTTACGGAGAACCCGCTCCCCGCCCTTCAAGGCGAGGCGGTCTCCGCGGAAGTCCTCCTCCCCGCCAGCCAGGCCACCAGGCACCCCAGGAGGAGAAAGGCGACCGGGAACCACCAGGTGCGGAGGATGAATTCCTTGATCCCCGCTATGTACCCCCGCCTATCGAGGAACCACAGGCCCGGCGGGAGGACGGCGGCCAGAAGCACCACGTTGGAGATTAGGGATACGGCAACGCCCCTGATCCCCAACTTTCTCGACAGCCGGACATCTGGGTAGTAGACGGCCACAAGCAGGGCCAGGCAGAGAAAGGCCAGGGCCGCCAAGGCCACCGCGGAATTGTCGTAACTGATCCATATGGCCAGGAGGGCAAAGATGAAGAAGGCTCCTACCGCCAGGAGGGCCAGGACAACCTTGCGAACCAAGGAGGAGAGCACCAGCGCGAACAGGGAGGGCGGCCTGCGCACGCGGATGCGTCGCAGCTCGCGTTCCAGTTCCTGCACCTCGCCTGGTTCGGGAACCGCGTTCAGGTCCCTCTCGCAGTTGAAGCAATACTCGTCGCTGTCCAGGTTGTTCCTGCCGCACCAGGGACAGGGCTTCATGTCCTCTGCCTTTCCTCGTGGCCTCGGGCCTTGCCGCCGCGGCGAAAGCCGTCCCCCCGGGAACCGTCCTTCAAGGCCCCCGCCTTCGTGGAGGCCATGGGTGGGCCGATCCCCTTCGGCTCCTTCCTCCCGGAGGGAAAACCCCGCCTTCGGCCTTGGCCCTCCTTCCCTCGCCCCCTTCTCCCCTTTCCCGCCATCCCCGTGCCTTCCGGGCTCCTTCCCCTTTCGCCGCCTTGCCCGATGTTGGCCGGCATGCCCACCCCGTGGCGGAAGATCCCTCCGCGCATCCGGAGGGAGTTCAACAGTCTCCCACCTCGAAGGCGTCCCGGACGTGCATTATTTTCCACCCCTCGCCCTCGTTCAGCAAGGCGATGACGTCGAATCGACAGCGCCTGCCCTCCAGGCCCTGGCGAAAAAGATAGTAGCCCGCCGCCCTGGCCATGCGTGCCCGCTTCCTCTCGTCCACCGCGCCGAGGGCCTCCTCCAGGTCGCCTCCCGTCCTGGACTTCACCTCGCAGAAGGCCAGATCCCTGCCCTTCAGGGCCACGATATCCAGCTCCCCGAAGGGGGTGCGGTAATTACGCTCCAGGATGCGATAGCCCCGGCGTCTCAGGAAACGTACCGCCGCTTCCTCCCCCGCTCTTCCCTTGGTCAGGTTCCCTTCTCTCATAGCCTTTTTATAAAGCCCGGCGCAGACAGTAAGGTCCGCAGTCCCCGTTCCCGCGCATCGCTCCCCGGAGGGCAAGGACAGGCGGAGAGGGCATCATTCCATGTCCATGCTCATCTGCATCACTCCCTGAAAGGAAGCGCGATGACAGGGTGCGGGACCGTTTTCCGCGATACGGCGAATATGGCCCGGGGTCCCGTAACCCTTGTGGTGATCGAATCCGTAATCCGGGTATCGCGTCCACCAGGTGAGCATCAACCCGTCCCTTATCACCTTGGCCAACACCGAGGCGGCGGCCACGCTGGCCGAGTGGCTGTCTCCATGTACCAGGCACCATTGGGGATGTCCCAGGCCCCGGAGGCGATAATAATCCACCAGCACCAGGTCCGGTCGGGGGTTCAAGGCCAGCACCGCCTCGCGCATGGCCGTCAGGTTGGCCTCCTGCAGGCCGTGGGCGTCTATCTCCCAGGGCGGCACGCAGGCGTAGGACCAGGCCTCGGCTATCTCGATGATGCGGGGGAATAGCCTCCTCCTCTGGGCCGGGGAAAGCCTCTTGGAATCGGCCAGCCCTTCCGGAAGGTCCAAGTGCTTCCGGAGCGGGAGGATGACCGCTGCCGCCACCAGCGGTCCCGCCAGGGCCCCCCGCCCCGCCTCGTCCACGCCGGCCACCCTCCGAAAACCCAGGCGGTAAGCCCATTTTTCCGCGGCAAGGGTCGGGCCTTTCACCTTCGCATCCCGCCTACAGGCCGGACCAGCGGCCCGGCGGCCACCATATGAAGATGGCCCTTCCCAGGATGGCGCCCAGGGGTACGAACCCCCATCTCCGGCTGTCGTTGGAGTTGGGCCGGTTGTCACCCATGACCATCACCGTGCCCTCGGGAACCTCCGCGGGTCCCCAGTCACTCCCGTCGGAGACGAACTCGTAATCCGCCGGGTAGGGGGAACCGTTGACGTAGAGCTCGCCGCCCCGCAGTTCCACGATGTCGCCCTCCACGCCGACCACCCTCTTGATAAAAGGGACCGCCTCCTGGTGGGTGACGTTGAGCACCTCGGCCAGGAGGTCCAGCGAACGGGAAAGCGCGTTGTCCCCCTGGGTGCGGTTGCCGGGATCGTTGGGGTTGAAGCGGAAGACGATGATCTCCCCCCGGCGGGGTTTACGGAAATGGTAGGTGATGCGGTCGACCATCACCCGGTCCCCCTCCGTGAGGGTAGGTTCCATGGAGGGTGAGGGGATCATGTAGGGCTTGATGAAGAAGGCCTGGAGGAATATGGCCAGCACCAGAGCGGTTATGAAGAGTACGGCCACCTCCAGGAAGGCACCCAACCAACGGTGGCCGCTTCCGCCTCCACTTTCCGCGGATACCTCCACCGGAGCTCCGGAACGTTCTCCGGGCTCCTCCATTTCTTCGACGCCGGCGAAAGACGGGGGCAGGTGACCCGACATCCGAGACCTCGGTACTTCAGGTACGGCGCTTTTCCTTGATCCTGGCCTTCTTCCCCACCCGGTCCCGGAGGTAATAGAGCTTGGCCCGCCGTACCTTGCCCTGGGTGACCACCTCGATCTTGGCTATGATGGGCGAGTGCAGGGGGAAGGTGCGCTCGACCCCCACGCCGAAGGACACCTTGCGCACGGTGAAGGTCTCCCGGGTCCCGCCTCCCTTGCGGGCGATCACCACGCCCTGGAAGACCTGGATGCGCTCCCGATTTCCCTCCACCACCCTCACGTGGACCTTGACCGTATCTCCGGGACGGAAGTCGGGTATATCCTCCCTGAGGTATTCGCTCTCCACCACGTCGGTCTTCTGCATCCCTCATCCTCCTTTCCGTTATATTACAAACCATCGGCCCTTCCCCCGGCAAGGGAAAGCGCCGGCGCGCGGTTCAGGCTATTTTAACCCATGCGGGAGGAATGCCGCACCTCCACTCTTCCCGCCCTGCATGGGAGAGCGCGAATCCGCCAGCCATCCGCCTGGGCATCACCTCCCGCGCCCTTCTCCCCGCACCCCAACCGCGGTACTTACCTTTCCCTTCCCGGGCAGGAGGATGGCGCAACGCGCGCGGATCACGCCCGCCGCATCCCCACGCCTCCCTGGCCGCGCTACCCGCCTTCTCCTTCCTCTCCTCCTTTCAAGAGCTCCGGCCTCATGCGGCGGGTCCATTCCAGGGCCATGCGACGGCGCCACTTTTCCACCTCGCCGTGGTTCCCGGAGAGGAGGACTTCCGGGACCTTCCATCCCAGGTATTCGGCGGGCCTCGTGTATTGGGGATATTCGAGCAATCCCCCGCTGAAGGACTCCTCGCGCAGGGATTCCAGGTTTCCCACCACCCCGGGAAGCAGCCGGGTCACGGCCTCGATGATCACCAGGGCAGCGAACTCGCCTCCGGAAAGCACGTAATCGCCGATGGACAGGGCTTCGGTGCACAGGTGTTGGAGCACCCTTTCGTCTATGCCCTCGTATCGCCCGCAGATCAGGGCCAAGTGAGAGCGGGAGGCCAATTCGGCCACCTTGGCCTGGGTGAGTCTCTCTCCCCGCGGCGTGAGCATGATGACCGAGACTTCCCGTTTCAGCCGTTCCAGCTCCTCCAGCCGGTATCCCAAGGTACGGGTTACGGCCTCGAAAACGGGCTCCGGCTTCATCACCATTCCCGGACCTCCGCCGAAGGGGGCGTCGTCCACCTGGCGGTGTTTGCCGGGCGCGTAATCGCGGATGTCGTGGACCCGCACCTCCACCAAACCCCTGCGGATGGCCTTGCCCAGGAGGCCTTCCTCGAGGGGGGACTGGAAAATGCGCGGAAAGATGGTGTAGACGTCTATGCGCAAGCGGTACCTCCCCTCCTGGCGGAACGTCCCGCCGCGAGAGCCCGGCGGCCTTTCCCCATTTGCCTTCCGGAAGCCCTTATCGCACCCCGGCGGTGCCTTCCACCACCTGGCGCGAGGGCTTCCCGGCTTCAACCCCTTCGGGGGCGGGCCAGCCGGCGGGCTCCCACCCGCGCGGCGACCCTTGCCCTTCCTTCCCACGGGAGGCGGGTGTCCTGGCCTCTTCCCCGCAGAACTTCACGCCGCACCTTCCGCCCCACACTTCCGCGGTACGGAAACCGGCGTCATGCCAAGGGTCCCTCGGGTCAGAAGAGCCCGGGGAGGGGCCTGATGACCATCCTCTCCCCCGGGAGGTCTATCTCCACCACCACCTCCTGGATCAGGGGCACCAGGCGTTCCTGCCCTTCCTCGCCCCGCAAGACCAGGACGTCGTTGGCCCCGGTCTCCATGACCTCCATGATCTCCCCCAGGTACTCCCCATAGACGTCGTAGACCCTTAAACGGAGGAGGTCATGTTCCCAGTAGGATCCCGGAGGCGGCTCGCCCATCTGTTCCGGGGCGATCATGAGGTACGCGCCCGCCAACTTACCGGCCGACTCGCGGTCGTCGACGCCCTGGAACTTGGCCAGGAGGGATCCGGACGACTGCCGGGCGGCCTCCAGCACCAGTGCCTCCTCCCTCCCCTCCACGATAAAGGGGTTACCCGGCTGGAAACGCCGGGGGTTGGCGGAGAGGACCTCCACCCTGACCCAGCCCAGGATCCCGTAGGGCTTGATGACCCGGCCGGCTATCACCCTGGACGGCTTGCGCGAACCGGAAGGCATGGGCCCTCAATCTAATATTTCCACTATGGCGTTGCGGCCTTCCTTGGTAGCCGAGGCCTTGATTAGGGTGCGCATGGCCTGGGCGATGCGCCCGTTCTTGCCGATCACCTTCCCCAGGTCGGAGGGATCCACCCTCAACTGGAGGATGACCGACCTCTCGCCCTCCACGGAGGTCACCTCCACGCGATCCGGGTTGTCCACCAGGGCCTTGGCCAGGTACTCGAGGAGTTCCTTCATCTGCGACCCCCGGTCCCTTCCGTCATCGCCTGCCACTTTTTTCCTCCTGGAACTTCTGCCAGATGCCCTTGATCTCCATGAGCCTGCGCACCTGGTCGGTGGGCTGGGCGCCCTTGCGCAACCAGTCCAGCACCTTCTCCTCGTCCAGTTCTATGAGGGAGGGTTCCTGCCGGGGGTCATAGCGCCCCAGGGTCTCGATGAACCTTCCGTCCCGGGGGCTGCGGGCGTCCGCCGCCACCACCCGGTAATAGGGCTTTTTCTTGCCGCCCATGCGGCGCAACCTGATCCTCACCAATGAACATGCACTCCTTTCCTGCTTCCATCCCGCCTCGCTCGCGGAACCGCTAGAACTGGAACGGGAACATCTGTCCCAGCCGGCGCGGGGACATCTTCCCAAATTGTTTTATCAGCTTCTGCATCTGCTGGAACTGCTGCAGGAGCCGGTTGACGTCCTGGGTGCTGGTACCACTCCCCCGGGCGATACGCTGCTTGCGGCTGGCCCCGATGATGTGGGGCTTTCTCCTCTCCTCCGGGGTCATGGACTGGATGATGGCCTCCACCTTCTTGATCTGCTTCTCGTCCACCTGAAGCGACCGGAGCTTGGAGGGGGATATCCCCGGGATCATGCCCAGGATCTGGTCCAGGGGACCCATCTTCTTCAGTTGCTGCATCTGCTCCAGGAAGTCCTCCAGGGTGAACTGCTGCTTGCGCAGCTTTTTCTCCAGCTCCCGGGCTCGTTCCTCGTCGTAAGTGGCCTGGGCCTTCTCGATGAGGGTGAGCATGTCCCCCATGCCCAAAATGCGCGAGGCCATGCGGTCCGGGTGAAAAGGTTCCAGGTCCCCTATCTTTTCTCCCACGCTGGCGAACTTTACGGGCTTGCCGGTGACCGACTTGATGGAAAGGGCGGCGCCACCCCTGGCGTCGCCGTCCAGCTTGGTCAGTATCACCCCGTCGAATCCCACCTCCGAGGCAAAGCTCTGGGCCACGTTCACCGCGTCCTGGCCGGTCATGGCGTCCACCACCAGGAGGGTCTCGTGGGGATTGAACTTCTTCCGGATGTCCACCAGCTCCCTCATCATCTCCTGGTCTATATGCAGGCGACCGGCGGTGTCGATGATCACCGTGTCCAGGGCTTCCTTCTCCGCCTTGCGGATGCCGGCGGCGATTATCTGCTCGGGCTTGGCCCCCCGCTCGGAATACACCTGTATCCCCGCCTGCTCCCCCAGTTTCTCCAGCTGGTCGATGGCCGCCGGCCTGTAGACATCGGCGGCGATCATCAGGGGGTGCCGTCCCTGGTTGCGCAGGTGGTGGGCCAGCTTGGCCGTGGCCGTGGTCTTGCCGGACCCCTGCAGCCCAACCAGCATTATGAGGGAGGGAGGGCGCCCGGCGAAATTGATGCGCTCGTTGGTGCTCCCTAAGAGCTCCACGAGCTCCTCGTTGACGATCTTTATCACCTGTTGCGCGGGGGTGAGGGAACGCAGCACCTCCTGGCCCACCGCCCTCTCCCGCACCCGGGAGATGAACTCCTTGACCACCTTGAAGTTTACGTCTGCCTCCAGGAGGGCCAGGCGGATCTCCCGCATGACCTCGTCCACCTGCTTCTCGGACAGCTTGCCGTGTCCGCGCAGGCGGCGGAATATGTCCTGCAGGCGCTCGCTAAGGTTGTCGAACATGTGTCTTGCGTCCCGCCTTCGTGATCGTTCTCATCCCTCCGGCATTATATGCAGCCGGGCCACGGATGCTATCACGGCTCCAAAAAACTAAAACTACCGGAAAACAAAGCGCATGTCAAAATGGCGGGGAATTATCCCTGCACTGCACCGGCGGCGTAAAACCGGGGTCCGCTCGGCGAGTCGGGGCGGTGGCGGGAGCCTCAGGCCAGGGGGACGGTGAAGAAGAAGGTGCTTCCCTCCCCGGGCGTGGACTCCACCCATAACTCCCCTCCCCAGTTGTCCACGGCGCGCTTGACGGTGGCCAGCCCGATGCCCAGGCCCAAGGATGGATGCTCCCCCACGCGGGTGAAAGGCTGGAAGATGCTCTCCCGATCCTCCGGGGATATCCCTATCCCGTTATCCCTCACCCACAGGACCGCCCGTTCACCTTCCAGGCGGCAACCAAGCTCGACTCTCGGTTCCCTCTCCGCAGGGCAGAACTTCAGTGCTTTGCTCATCAGGTTGTAAAGCACCTGGTAAACGAGGACGTGGTCGGCGAGCACGGCGGGGAGAGGCCCCACGATTTCCACCTCGGCCTCCAACCTTTTTATATCCGGTTTTAATGTGTCCACCACCTCCTGAACCACGAGATCCAGCCTGGCCTCCTCGGCCGTTCCCGCCCGGTGTCCGGCACGGGCATAGGCCAGGAGCCTTTCTATGTAACGTTCCATGCGCTTTGCCCCTTCCACCGTCATGCGCATGCACTCCGACGCCAACTCCCTGTCTCCCTCCTCCATGGCGGAAAGGGCGCTGCGCGCGAAGCCGTCTATGACCGAGACGCTGCCCCGCAGGTCGTGGGCCACGGAGCGAGCGAAGCCGTCCAGCTCGAGGTTGCGCAAGCGCAGCTCTTCCTCCACCCTGGATCTTTCTTCCACTTCTTCCTGTAATTTCCGGATGGCCTCGGCCAGTCCCCGGGTCCGTTCCTCCACCATCTCCTCCAGGCGGCAGCGGTAGGCCTCCCTCTCTTCCTCCCAACGCTTCCGCTCGCGGATGTCCACCGCCGTGGCCGCCATGTACAGGGGGTTCTGCTCCTCGTCCCTGATGACCACGGCGTTCATGAGCATGGGGAACTCGGAGCCGTCGCGGTGGGCATGCCATACCTCCAGGTTGGAATAACTCCCCTCCGCCAGCAGGCGGCGGTTTATCTCCAATATCTCCTCCCGCCTCTCCGGGCGATGCAACACCAGCAGGTTCTTCCCCATCAGGTCCCGCGGGCGGTAGCCGTGAACGGCGGCGAAATAGGGGTTCACGTACAATAGATACCCGTCCAGGTCGGCTATGGCCACCCCGTAATTGGCGGATTCCACGATGGCCCGGAATTCCCTCAATTCCTCCTCTCTGCGCTCCAGTTCGCGGCGTACCATGACCATCTCGTCCACGTCGCACATCTCCACCAGGAAGCCGCCAAGGGGTGTACTGCCCCTTAGGTCGGCCACCCTGACCCGGGCGTGGAACAGCGTACCCTCACGGTTTTGCAGGCGGACAAGGCCCTCCCGGCACACGCCCTGTCCGGATTGAAAGGTGAGCATACCCTCCAGGATCTGGAGGTCCTCACGGTAAACCAGGTCCTTCAGCCTTTTGCCTTTCCTTTCCGGGCCTTGCAGCCCGAGGAGCCGTTCCGCGGCGGGGTTGGCGTAGTGTATGCAACCTTCCGTATCCACTACCAGCACCGCCTCCCCCAGGGACTCCACCAGTCTACGGTGAAAATCCTCCATCCGCCGCTCCTCCAAAGCCCACGGACAGCCCCGAAGGAAGGGGCGTTCTTATCACCGTACCGCCCATATGCGCCAATTCCGCAAGTGGAAAGCAACCCCCAGGCTCAGGGCCCGCCACGCTTGTTCGGTGATCCCGTAACGGATGCGCCTTCCTGTCCCCGGTCCGTTCGGGACCCGCCTCCCTTGCCCCTTACCCCCTGCCCACCGGGAAAGGTAAGGGCGGCATTCCCCCGTTCCGCCCCGGGATCGCCCTTCGCCCCCATGTTCCGGGATGCAAATCGGGCCTCTCCTCTCCCGTTCCCCGTCCGCCTCGCCCTCCAGATATATCTCCCGGTTCTCATTCCCGATCGAGGTCCGTGCCGAAATCCTCAACCCTTGCACGGGTTCCGCGGAATGGGCCGGAAGTATGAATATCTCCCTCCGAAGTACACTTTGACCTACCCATGCCCGTAAAGGGAGGCGAAGATCTGGCCATGCATTCCTTCTGCCTTGGCCGATACTTTTCTCGCCGATGGCCAACTTATAAAGGAACGCCCGACAGGCAACCCTGCAAATGAAATCTTGCAAATGCTTAAATCTTTCCCCAGCGCAGCCCACCCGGTGGTTATCTAAGGCCAAGTGGCGGCATTTGTCAAGCGTGGCGCGTTACCCGTCCCCCGTCAACCATCGCAGGACGACCATGCCGCGCCGGTTTGCAGGGTCTGTGGGCCGCTTGGGTTTCAGGAAAACAGGGCTTCGGCGAACTCCCGCGGGTCGAAGGGATGGAGGTCGTCAAGCCTCTCTCCCACCCCGATGAACTTGATGGGGATATCCAACTCGTGGGCGATGGCCACCACAATACCCCCCTTGGCCGTTCCGTCCAGCTTGGTGAGCACCACCCCGGTGACCTCCACCGCTTCCTTGAACTGCCGGGCCTGGATGAGGCCGTTCTGCCCCGTGGTGGCGTCTATGACCAGGAGGGTCTCCGTGACCGGCGCCCGGCGCTCGGCCACGCGCTTTATCTTTTTCAACTCCTCCATGAGGTTCACCTTGGTATGCAACCTTCCCGCGGTATCGGCGATGACCACGTCCATATCCCGGGCCAAGGCAGATTCCACGGCATCGTGGACCACGGCGGCGGCGTCGGCCCCCTGTCGGTGTTTCACGGTATGCACGCCCACCCGTTGGCCCCAGGCCTCCAGCTGCTCGATACCCGCGGCCCGGAAGGTGTCCCCCGCGGCCAGGATGACACGCTTGCCCTCCTTTCTCAACAGGTGAGCCAGCTTGGCGATGGTGGTGGTCTTACCCGTACCGTTGACCCCCACCACCAGGAACACGCTGGGGCCGCCGGGATTATAACGCAGCGCCCGGTCCCCCCGGTCCAGGAGCTCGGCCACCTCGTCCCGGAAGGCGGCTATGAGCTCCTCCGGCTCGCGGAGGCCTTCGCGGACCACGCGTTCCTTCACCCGGTCCACCAGGTGGATGGTCATCTCCATGCCCACGTCGGCCCCCACCAGGATGTCCTCCACCTCCTCCCAGAAGGCCTCGTCGAAACGCCTGGAGGCCACGGCCTTGGACAGGGGGGCGAAGATGTTCGTCCGGCTCCGGGATAGCCCGCGGCGGAGACGGGAAAACCATCCCTCTCTCCCTTCCGCCCCCTCGGGGACCTCTGGGACGACCTCCGCCTCCCGAGCGGAAACCTCCTCTTCCTCCCGAACCCGCGGCAAAGGAGCGGCTTCCCGGGGTCCTTCCCAAACGGGTTTCCTGCTCTCCTCCGGTGAAGGCGCGCCCGACATCGCCGCCGTTTCCTCCGCGGCCTCCCCGGTCAGGGAAAGGGGGGCGCCGCCTTGCGCCGCTTCCAGGTCCGGGAGTCCCAGGAACTCCTCGGAGGCCTCCCGTTTCTCTCTCTTCCTCCTCTCCCGGAGCTCCCTCTTCTCCGCCTTCAGGCGAGCCTTCTCCTCCCGCTCCCTCCTCTTGCGCTCCTCCTTTTCCCGCCTGCGCTCTTCCTTGTGCAGCTTCCTTTCCTCTTTCATCTTCCTTCCCAGGAAACGAGAAGCCTTTCCGCCGTCTGCGGAGGGCCAAACTCCCACGCACGGTCCGGCATCTATAATAAACCACCCCCGGGGAAAAGTTCCCGGGGACCCCGTATCCGGGCATGGAGGGTTTCGGGCGCCGGCCGCCAAGGGCATCGGTTTTCCCGGGGCCGGTAGTCTCGCCAAAGGCTCCCTTGTGGCCGCGGTTCACGCGCCGGGGTGAGCAAGATCCGGTCCCCCGCTCGCCCAGTTTCCGTAAAAGCCGCTTTATGGACCGTAATCCGCGAAAGGCGGGGGCAAGGGCATCCCCGGCAAGCGAGACATGCCAGCGTTTCGCCCCTATCCGGGCTGCTGGAAACGGCATCCCTCCCATCGCCTTCTCTGCCGACCGTCTACCGACCTGGTTCGGAAAGTCGCTCCCGCAAAGAAAAAGGGGGTCGCGGCGCTCAGGTGGCACGATGAGCGGTCCCTTGCGACCCCGTTCCCGGCCAGGCGATGCCTCAAGCGGTACCCGTCCGCGCCAGGCGTTCCGCTTCTTCCAATTTCTGGCTGACAACCCGGGAGATGCCCGAGGCCTGCATGCTCACCCCGTAGATGACCTCGGCGATCTCCATGGTCCTCTTCTGGTGGGTAATCACCACCAGCTGCGAATCCTTCCGCAGCTCCTTGAGAAGGTTGAGGAAGCGGTGCAGGTTCACGTCGTCCAGGGCGGCCTCGACCTCGTCCAGGAAGTAGAAGGGGCTGGGCCTGGTCTTGAAAATGGCGAAGAGGAAGGCCAAGGAGATGAGGGCGGTCTCGCCTCCCGAGAGGAGGGTCAGTTTCTTGAGCCTCTTACCCTTCGGTTGGGCCTCGATCTCCACCCCCGTGTTGAGGAGGTCCGTGGGGTCGGAGAGGACCAGCTCCGCCCTCCCCTGGGGGAAGAGTTTTTCGAAGAATTCCTGGAAATGGCCGTTTACCTCTTCGAAGGTCTGGCGGAAGATGTTGATGATCTCCCGGTCGATGGCCCGCACCACCTTGAGCAGCGAGGCCTTGCTCTCCCGCAGGTCCTCCACCTGGGCGAGAAGGAAATCGTGTCTCTCCTTGAGGGCCTGGTACTCCTCGACCGCGCGCAGGTTAACCTGTCCCATCATCTCCCTGCGCCTCTCCAGGCCCTCCAGCCTGGCCTTCATGTCCGCAAGGGGCTCCTGGGGCCGATAATCGGTGAGGGCGGTTTCCAGCGGAACCTTGTGTTCCTCGAGGAGGCGCTGAACCAGGAGGTCCACGCGCAGCTTGAGCTGGGCGGTGGCCAGGTCGCGGTTATGGGCCGCCTCCTGCAGTTCGGCTCGGCGGGCCTCCAGCTCCTCCAATTCCTGGCGCAGCCCTTCCAGCTCTTCCTCCTTTTCCTCCACTTGGCGACGTAACCCCTCGCCGCGTTCCTCGGCCAGGGCGGTGAGGCGACGGTGGTTCTCCAGAAGCCTTTCCACAAGTTCGAGCAGCTCCTCCTGCCCGCGGCTGCGGTCGGAGAGGTCTCCCGGCGTCACGGGAGCGCTCCGCGCCTCCTCGGATTCCAGTTCCTCGATCCTTTTTCGGAGGTGGAAAAGCCTCTCCTCCAGGGAAGCCCGCCTGGCCCGCAGGTCAAGCCGCTTCTCCCGCAGCCCGGCTTCCCGGCGCTTGATGTCCTCCCACCCGGACTCCGCCTCCCTGAGCGGGGTTTCCATCTCCCGGAGGGCCTTCTTCCGCCGCGCTTCCTCTTCCTCGCCCTCCCTTATCCCGGAGAGCAACCGCCCTCTCTCCTCCTCCAACCGGCGGACGTTCTCCTCCAGGGCCTGTGCCTCCGCCACCCGTTCGTCGATCTCGCCGAGCATGGACCTCAAGGCCAACTCGGACTCCCGTACGGCATCGTCCAAGGCCTTCTTCTCCCCGGCGCAGGCATCCAATTCCCGGCGGAGGGAAGAAATGGTGGCCAGCACGCTCTTGCGCCGCACCTCGAGGGTCACCGATTCCTCGTCGCAGAGGTCCAGCATCTCCTGGAGCTCCTCTATCTCCCTCCTCCTGGCGATGAGGTGGAAGGGGCTGAGCGGACGAGCCCCGCCCTTAACCATCCTGCGGGGCGCCACCACGTCCCCCTCGGCGGTGACGAAGGTGAGCTTGGGATACATCTCCGCCTTCGCCTCCGCCTCCTCCAGGTCGGAGCAGAAGACCACGTCTCCCAGCAGGTAGGTCACGGCGGGACCGATTTCCTGCGGATACTCCACCACCGAGAGGGCGGCCGCCCCCCCGCATCGCTTCGCCAGCTCCGCCGCCTCCTCCATGTTGGAGATGTCCAGCTCGGACAGGGGCAGGAAGAGCCCGAAGCCGTCCTCTCCCTCCTTCAGGAGGCGAACCGCCTCCAGGGCATCGTCGAGTCCCCGGGTGAGCACGCAGAACAGCCAGGGTCCCAGGTAGGACTCCAGGGCCCGCTCCCACTCCTGCGGCACCTTCAGGTAATGGAGCAATATGCCCAGCACCCCCGGACTTCCGGCGTTCGCCTCCAGTACCCTGGCCGCCGCCGCGGCGTAGTCGATGCGGGAGTTGAACACCTCCTGGAGGGCGCGGAGCCTGGCCACCACCAGGGCCTCCTCCTGGAAGGAGCGCCTCTGTTTGCGGCCCACGGATTCCAGCTCCTCCTCGAAGCGGGCCAGGTCGTTCCGGAGAGCCCCTATTCTCTCCTCCACCTCTTTCCGCCGCGTCCTCAGCTTCCCCAACTCTTCCTCGAGGTTTCCCGCTCTTTCCTCCAGGTTTTCCCGTTCCTCCCTGAGGATGCGGCGTCTTTTCTGCAGCTCTTCGAGTTCCCCGTCCAGTGCGGAAAGCCTCTCCCTTTTCCGCGCCATCTCCGAGGCCAGGCTCCTCAAGTGTTCGCGGCCTTCCTGGAGGGCCCGGCGCAGGCGGTCCAGCTGATCCCGCCTCGCATCCCTCTGCCGTGAAAGCTCCTCTTCCTCCTCCCGGAGGGTAGCCTCTTCTTCCTCGGCCCGCCGGGCGGTCTCCTCCGCCTCCGCGAGCTCCTCCCGCATGGCGGCCATCCTCCCCAGGCGTTCCTCCCTCCGGGAAACCCATTCCTCGTGCAGGGAAGCCTCTCCCAGCAAGGCGGCGAAGAGCTTGAGCCGCTCCCGCCCCAGCTGGCGGCAGGAATTCAGCCGTTCCCCCAGCGCCAGCAACCTCATCTCCCGGCGCCGGCATCTTTCCAATTCCTCCCTCAGGTGGCGCAGGAGGTTTTCCAGGGCCAGCCGGCGTTCTCTTCCCTCCTCCAAGCGCTCCTCGATGGACCCGAGGTCGCTCAACAGCCGTTCCTCCTCCCGGCGCCGGTTGTCCCACTGCTCCTTGAGTTCCTCCAATTCGGCCACCAGGATACGGATGGAAAGGTCGCGTATCTCGGAGGTCAGGGCCTGGTATTCCCCCGCCAAGCGGGCCTGCCTCTCCAGGGGTCGCAGCTGCTTGTTGACCTCGGATACGATATCCTTCACCCTCACCAGGTTCCTCTCCATCCCCTCCAGCTTGCGCAGGGCCTTCTCCTTGCGCCGGCGATGCTTGCGCAGGCCGGCGGCCTCCTCGATGAAGGCCCTCCTCTCCTCGGGCCCGCTGCGGATTATGGCATCCAACCGGTTCTGGCCGATGACCGCGGTGAGTTCCCGACCCACCCCGAGATCGCTGAGAAGCTCCTGGATGTCCACCAGGCGACAGGGAACGTTGTTCATGAGGTATTCACTTTCCCCGGTACGGAAGAGGCGGCGGGTTATGACCACCTCGGGGAAATCCACCGCCAAGCGGCGGTCGGTGTTGTCCAGGGAAAGGGAGACCTCGGCCATGTTCATCGCCTGCCGGGTGGCACTCCCGGCGAAGATGACATCCTCCATGCGGCTGCCCCGTAGGTTACGGGGGCTTTGTTCTCCCAGGACCCAGAGGACGGCATCGGCGATATTGCTCTTCCCGCTCCCGTTGGGGCCCACGATAACCGATATTCCGGGTTCGAATTCGAGGACGATGCGGTCGGCGAAGGACTTGAATCCGCGGGCGGTCAATGTCTTGAGATACATGCCCCTTGTTCTCCTTTGATAACCACCACCAAGGAAATTTCCAATAAGATTTCTCTTTTTCGCTTCCTTATTCCTTCAACCGCGGGCGTCTCGGGCCGCGGAAAGCCGGAAGCGCCTGGGGCCATGGACATGGCGAGGCGGTCATCGGAAGACCATGCAAACGGGGCCTAGGCAAACGGGCCCCCTCCTCGCCTCGCGGGTACCCGGACGGCTCTCCACTTGTGGCGCAGCCGGAAATCTGTTTACGCCCACCTCACCCTTATCATATACGCGAACATATACGCGAAAGGCGTAATCCATGCCCGGGGCGCAGGATACCATCGCTTACGGTGGCCAAGGGCTGGAAAGCGCGGTCATCGGGCCCGAGCGGACAAACAGATTTGCGGGGATTCTTGCCGCGCCTCCCCTGGCGGATTCCACGCCCACGCGGAAAGGGGTCCGCCGAGCGCGGACCTTCGGCCGGCCCGGTTTTTCTCCCCGGACCGGCTGGGGTTCAACACATCCCGGGGTCAAACTCAAGTGGCAACGGTTCCGGCAAACGTCTTCCCGGTTTAGAAAAAGCCGACCCCCACCGTGCCCGGCCCCACGTGGGAGCCGATCACCGGCCCGGTCTCGTTCCAGGAGATATCCTCCGGGTCGCAGTTGAGGGCTACCTTGACCTTCTCCATGAGCTCGAACATGCGCTCCTCGTCCTGCACGTGGGTCAGCCCTACGCGGACCTTCCTCCCTCCGGCCCTCTCCGCCGCCAGCTCCACCAGGCGGTCCAGGGCCTTACCCGTTCCCCTGACCTTCTCCAGGGCATCTATGGTCCCGTCTATGTACAGGATGGGCTTGATGCGCAGCATGGAACCCATGAGGGCCTGGGCGCCTCCTATCCTCCCGCCCCGGTGGAGATATTCCAGGGTGGCCACCATGAAGAGGAGGTTGCTCTGCCTTATCTTCTCCTCCACCATGGACACCAGCTCGTCCAGGCCCAAGCCGGAGTCTCTCCCCTTCACCAGCTCGTCCACGAGCATGGCCAGCAGTATCCCGGTGAAACGCGAATCCACGATGCGGATGGGATAATCTCCCATCTCCACCGCGGCCGAGCGCGCGGACTCGCAGGTGCCGCTGATACCCGCCGAGATGTGTATGCTGACCAGGGAATCGTACTTGCCGGACATCTCCTTGTAGGCCTCCAGGAACTCCCCCGCCGAAGGCTGCGAGGTGGTGGGGAAAACCCCGGGCTGTTTCAGGCGCTGGTAGAATTCCTGGTTACCGATGTCCACCCCCTCCCGGTAGGAGACGTCGTCCATGATGACCTTGAGAGGGACCACCTTGATGTCGTGCTGGCGCACGTACTCCGGGTCCAGATAGGCGGTCGAATCGGTCACGATACCGATAGAGGCCATCTTACCTTCCCCCTTTCCCGCTCCATGGAATCCACACCCTGCGCCTGAACCGTTCCTTAAAGAGTCCGCTCAAATGCTTTAAATAATAAACCCGTCATCCGGCCTTTGGTTACGTCATCCCTCCCTTGGCACCCCTGCCTCCGGAACCCGTGGGTGCGGGACCTGCGCCGCCTCGACCCCTTTGCCCATCTTTATCATGGACAGCCTCCGGAAGCACCGCCTCTCGCCTGCACCGGCACCCGCGCCGATGGGCCCCATTCCAGGAACGGGGGGAACCGGAGCCCGCCACGGGCTTTCGATACCCCCTGCCGGGGCTGCCTACCGGCCTGCCCCGTGGGCCCTCTTTACCTCCTACTGGGCCTCGGCTTTCCACCGCCGGCCGCCTCCGCCTCCCTGCGCCGGCGGAGGGCGTCCCTGGCCGCCGCCTGCTCGGCCTCCTTCTTGGAAGTGCCGCTACCCGAACCCATCCTGCGATCGCCCACGTAGACCACGGCGTGAAAAACCTTGCAGTGATCCGGCCCCTCCTCCCGCAGGCGGTAGCGGGGAAGCACCCCCTTCTCCTTGACCGCCAGCTCCTGGAGCCGGGACTTGTAATCGAAGTCCAGGTCCCCCCTGGCCGCCTCCTCCAGGCGCTCACCGAAGATACGCAACACCATCTTCCGCGCCGCCTCCAGGCCCTGGTCCAGGTAGACCGCCCCGATCAGCGCCTCGAGGGCGTCGGAGATGATGGAAGCTTTTTCCGCTCCCCCATCGGCACGCTCGTCGCGGCTGAGGAGCACGTGCTCGCCCAGGCCCATCTCCCGTGCCAATTCGGCCAGGGAGCCCATGTTCACCAGGTAGGAGCGGATGCGGGTCAGCTTTCCCTCGTCCAGGTCGCGGTAATGGCGGAAGAGGTGGTCGGAGATCACCAGGTCCAGCACGGCGTCGCCCAAAAATTCCAACCTCTCGTTGGTCTCCCCGGTCTCCAGGGAGGCCTCGTGGGCGTATGAACGGTGGGTCAGCGCCTGGGAGAGTAGCTTGGGGTCCCGGAAGGTGACGCCCAGGAGCTCCTCCACCGGCAACCTCTTCCGCCGCCTCCCGCGCAGTCTCATCCCGCGCTCCCCTTTCCGGACAGAAGCGACTCCGTGCGCTCCACCAGCCCCCACTCCACGGCCTCCGCGGCCACGCGCAGCGAATTCTTGATGGCCAGGGCATCGGAGCTGCCATGGGCGATGATGCACACCCCCTTCACCCCCAGAAGCGGCGCTCCCCCTATGGTGCGGTAATCCAGTTCCTCCCTCAGCCCCAGCAGGGCGGGCAGGACGGGTTTCATCTCCTCCTCGCTCAGCGAGCTCAGGCCGGCCAGAAGCCTGCGGGTGATCAAGGAGGCTACTCCCTCCACCACCTTCAAGGTCACGTTCCCGGTGAAACCGTCGGTGACCACCACGTCCGCCGCACCACCGGCGATATCCCTTCCCTCCAGGTTGCCCACGAAGTTTATCCTCTCCTCGGAGGAGAGCAATGCGTAGGCCTCCCGGGCCAGCTGGTTGCCCTTGCCTTCCTCGGAGCCGATGTTGAGGAGGCCCACCCTGGGCCTCTCCAAGCCGAAACGCAGGGAGGCGTAAGCGCTTCCCAGCAGGGCGAACTGCCGCAGGTGCTCGGGGCGGCAGTCGGCGTTGGCGCCGGCATCCAGGAGGAGGGTGGGTGAATCGGGGGGAGGGAGGACCACCGCCACCGCGGGCCGCTTCGCCCCCCTGATCCTTCCCCAGGTGAACAGCGAGGCGGCCATGGCCGCCCCCGTGTTGCCCGCAGAGACCATGGCCTGGGCTTCCCCCTCCCGCACCGCCCTGGCCGCCACCACCAGGGAGGAGTTCTCGCGGCTCCTTACCGCCAGCGCCCCTTCCTCCTCCATGCCGATGACCTCGGGGGCATGAACGATGGGCAGTTCTCCCCTCCCCTCTTCCTCCAGCAGGCGGAGCAATACGCCACGGTCGCCCACCAGGAGGACCCGGATGCCCAGTTCGTCCCGGGCGTCCAGGGCCCCCCGCACGGTGGCCTGGGGCGCGTGATCTCCGCCCATGGCGTCCAGGGCCACCACGACCTGCGTTCCGGACATCTTCAACCCCGGTACTCCTCACCCGGTACGGCCAGGAGGCGGAAGGAAGGGCGGCTGTCCCTCACTCCGTCTCCAGGATCTCCCTGCCGTTATAGGTCCCGCAGTTGGGGCAGGCGCGGTGGGGAAGCTTGAGGGAATGGCAGTGGGGACATATGGACCTGGGAAGCGGACGGGAAGTCCAGCGCGCCCGCCTGGAAGCGGTGCGGGAGCGGGATTTCTTCCGCTTGGGAACGGCCATGTCAACCTCCGTGTCCTTGCCTCTATGCCTCTGCACCACAAATCGCAAAATACCACCCGAGTATAATTAGCACCCGGAAGAGAGGTCAAGGAGCCGGCTTATTCCCCGCCTTTCCCGGCGACCCGGGCAGGGGAGGGGAACGGACCGGGAAGCGAGAAAAGGTCCTTCAAACCGCGGGGTCCGCGGGGTGGCCTCAATCTCCTTCCTCCAACAGCTTTCGCAGGACTTCCAGGCGGGGGTCGATGTCCTCCACCCGGCAGCCGCAATCTCCCAGGTTGAGGTTGGACCCGCAGTGGGGACATAGGCCCCTGCACCCGGGGCTGCACAGGTGCTTGATGGGGAGGTTGAGGATGACGGCGTCGTTCACCAGCACGTTAAGGTCGATGGTCTCCTCTTCGATGAGGTACTCGTCCTCCTCGGGGACCTCCATCTCCCGGGGCAACGGCCTCCCCTCCGGGGTGAAAGCTCCTATGCCCGGGCGGCGGTAGAATTCATCCACCCGGATGTCGATTTCCTGACGGTATTCCTCCAGGCAGCGCGTGCATTCCAGGGCCATGGTCCCTCGCAGGGTACCCTTGACCCGTATTCCGTCCGGGCTGCTCTCCAACCAGAGGTCGAGCCTTAACCCGCCCCGGTGGCCCCTTTCGAACAGGCCCTGTTCGCCCAGCCCCACGTCGAGGTCGGCCCCGAACCTCTCCCGGGTGAACACCTTCTTCATCAAGCCGGCCACGGGTACCTTGAGCGCCTTGGAATCGAGGGCCCTTTCCACGTGCCTCACATCCTCTCGTCCGTCCATTCCCCTCTCCGGGAGGAGTTCCCACCCCGGAGAGCCGCGATACATCCCGGAATCGCTTCCCCCACCCCTCCGGAAGCCGCCTTCACCGTGGCCCACCCCCCGCCCCGTGCCTTGCCGCTGGATCCACCTCTGGTTCCGGAGGCAACGGCCCCTCTCTCCACGCCGGGCAGGCCCCGCCGCCGGGTCCGGGTAAACGTTCCAGTCGGCTTATGCGCAACCTCTACCAATCATAAATGTGAGCCATGTCGGGGGTAATGGCAAGGGCATCCTCCGCTTCCTCCGAAGACGGCCGGGGACAAACCCGCATTTCCGGCAAGCCATGGGAGAGGGCGAAAGCGAAGGGCACGAGGCGACATGCCCCGCGCCCTCGGACTCCTCCAAGCGAACCTGGAAACCGCGACTCAGCCCAGGTCCATCTCCTCCCTTTCCTCGGACTCCTCCCCCCGGCCCTGCAGTCTCTCCCTGGCCCTCTTGATCACTTCCAGCAGCTTGTAGCAGGTGACCTCCAGGTTGGCCAGGCGCTCGTCGGCGTAGTCCTCCGCCTCCAGGCGTATCTCCCTGGCCTGGGCCTGGGCCTCCTCGACGATCCTCTCCGCCTCCGCCCTGGCCGCCTTGATGATCTCCGTTTCCTCGATGAGGCGGCGCCTCTCCTCCTGGGCCTCCTCCCGGATGCGCTCGGCCTCCTTGCGCGCCTCCTCCATGATCTCCTGCTTTTCCTTGACCATCCAGCGGGCCTGCTTCAGCTCCTCGGGTAGGGAGCTACGGAACTCGTCCAGGAGTTCGAACAGCTCCGCCTCGTTGACCATCACCGAATTGGAGAAGGGAACGTGCTTGCTGGAAACGATGAGATCCTCGATTCGATCCAGTTGTTGAAAGACGTCCATCTATATCGCCCCTTTCCCCATGCGGCTGAATTTCTCCCTGAACATCCTCATCAACTCCCCCTCTATATTCTCCGGCACCAGGCCGGTCACGCAACCCCCGTAGCTGGCCAGCTCCCGCACCGCGCTCGAGCTGATGAAGGTGTACTGCGGATTGGCCATGACGAAGAAGGTCTCTATGTTCTCGTAGAGAGCCTGGTTTATCTGGGCCATCTGGAACTCGTATTCGAAATCGCTCAAGGCGCGCAGGCCCTTGATGATAACCGTGGCGCCCACCTGGCGAGCGAAGTCCACCAGCAGGCTCTCGAAGGCGGCGACCTCCACGTTCTCCAGGTCTTCGACCGCCTTCTGGAGGAGATTCATCCTTTCCTCGAGGGTGAAAAGGGGACGCTTGGCGGGGTTGGCGGCCACGGCCACGATGAAGCGCTCGAAGAAACGGCTGGCCCTGCGTATGACGTCCAGGTGGCCGCTGGTTATGGGATCGAAGGTGCCGGGGCATACAGCTACGGTCATCTTCCGCCTTCCCCTTTCATTCCTTTACATCATTTTCCATGTACACGTACACGTCCACCGCGGTTTCCCCGTACTTCCTCCTCTCCCGGAATTGCAACCCGGGAGGAGGTTCCGGGACGGGACTGCGTAAAGGGGCTTCCATGACCACCACCGAAGACGGTCCCAGGAAGCCGCCTTCCTTTAACTTATTCAACACTTCTTGTCTGTAGTTTACACCAATTCTAAAGGGCGGGTCTATAAAAATCAAATCGAAGGGTTTCCCCGGAGGCGAATATCGATGCAGGAAATCCAGTATTTCCGCCCTGATCACCTGACCCCGTTCCTTCCCAAGTATATCCAGATTTTCCTGTATTACCCTCACGGGTTCCCCTCCCCTGTCCACGAACACGGCTTCCGCGGCGCCGCGGCTCAGGGCTTCCAACCCCAGGGATCCGCTTCCGGCGAAAAGGTCCAGCACCCTGGCCCCCCGTACCCGGCCGCCCAGCATGTCGAAGACCGCCTCGCGCACGAAATCCCGCATGGGCCGGGTGACCATCCCCCGGGGAGCCTTTATGCGCCTTCCCTTCCACTCTCCTCCTATGATCCTCATGCCCTGATTGTATTCCATCCCCCCAAGCCCGTCGCAGGGGGTCAAGCAACCCCGAGCCTCGAACTTTACTCCGCGCGAGGCGCTTGCCTTCGAGCATCCGCCCCGGGAGCCGCGCCACCCACCCAGCCGAAGCTCAGGCTTGCAAAAGCCAGCCCAGGATATCCCCGTATCGCTCCCTCACCTCGAACCGGAGGAAGAGGTGTTCCGGCCTTTCCAGGTGCGGATCGCTCTCCACCAGGGCCGCGGCGTCCCGGCGAGCGGCACGCAAGATATGGTAATCCTTGGTAAGCCGGGCCACGCGGAGGTCGGAAATCCCGGATTGCCGGGTGCCGAAGAGGGAGCCTTCCCCACGGATCTCCAGGTCCGCCTCCGCCAGCTCGAAGCCGTCGCTTATCTCCGCTATGGCCTTCATGCGCCGCTCCGCTTCCTCGGTCCCCCCTTCGAAGATGAAGATGCAGTGGGAAGGATGCTCCCCCCTTCCCACCCTCCCCCTCAACTGGTGAAGCTGGGAAAGGCCGAAGCGGTCAGCGTTCTCCACCAGCATGACCGTGGCGTTGGGCACGTCGATGCCCACTTCGATCACCGTCGTGGAAACCAGGATATCCACCTCTCCCCGCCGGAAGGACTCCATGGCCGCGTCCTTTTCCGCCTTGCTCATCTGCCCGTGCAGCAAGCCCACGCTACGGGAAGGGAACACCTTGCGCAGCTCGGCGGCTTCCCTCTCCGCCGCCTTGGCCTCCACGGCGGGCGAGGGGTCAACGAGGGGGCAGACCACGAAGGCCTGCCTCCCCCGTCGCAGCTCTTCTTCCATGAGGCGATAGGCCTCGCTCCTCCGTTGCGGGCCCATGACCAGGGTCCGGGTTCCCGCCCTCCCGGCCGGGAGCTCACGCAGGACGGATACCTCCAGGTCCCCATAGAGGGTGAGGCTGAGGGTGCGCGGAATGGGGGTGGCGGTCATGATCAGGGTGTCCGGGTGCGCCCCCTTTTCCTTGAGCAGTATCCTCTGGCGCAGCCCGAAGCGGTGTTGTTCATCCACCACCACCAGGCCCAGGTCCCGGAATTCCACGTCCTCCTGGATTAGAGCGTGGGTGCCCACCAGGATATCCAGCTCCCCGGTGGAGGCGGCCCGCAATATCTCCCGCCGACGCGCCGGAGGCGTGCTTCCGGTCAGCAACTCCACGCGCACCTGCAGCTCCACGGGGAGCATGCGGGTGATATTCCGGAAATGCTGTTCGGCCAGGATCTCCGTGGGAGCCATGAACACGCCCTGGTGCCCGCTTTCCCGCGTCAGGAGAAGAGCCAGCAAGGCCACCACCGTCTTCCCCGATCCCACCTCCCCTTGGAGGAGGCGGTTCATCGGGTGCGGGCTGGTCATGTCCAGGGCTATCTCCTCGAACGCCCTCCTCTGCGAGGAGGTGAGGCGGAAGGGCAGGGCTTCGAGGAACCTGTCTATCAGGGTACCCGGCGGGGCGTGGGCTACACCCACGGTCTCCTCGCGCAGGTGACGGCGGTTGAGGGCCAGGGCCACCTGCATGAGCAGGAGCTCCTCGTAGGCCATGCGCTGGCGGGCACGGTTCAGCCTTCCCTGCGAGCTCGGGAAGTGCATCTCCTTTAAGGCCTGGGAGCGGTGGGGGTAGGCGTAACGTCGCCGCAACTCGTAAGGCACCGGGTCCGGAAGTTCGCCGTATTGATCCAAAGCGCGCATCACCAGGCGCCGAAGCATGGCCGCGCTGAGCTTCTGGGTGGCCGGGTGCAGGGGGATGATGCGCGCCGTGTGCACCGTTCTCGCGCCCGCCTCGTCGGTATCCTCCAGTATGTCGTAGGCGGGGTTGACCATCTGCAGCCTTCCGAAACGGTACTGCACCTTCCCGGAGAAGACCGCTTCCGTACCCGGGGTGAGACGGTCCGCCTGGTAGGGCTGGTTGAACCACACCCCATAAAGGTAGGCCGTCCCGTCATAGATGGCCACGTTCAGCACCGAGCGCCTGGGGTCGGGACGGTGCAGCTCCGCGGAGCGCACCTTTCCCACCACCGTGGCCTCCTCGCCGATGCGGACCTCGGAGATACGCGAGATCCTCCTCCGGTCAAGGTAGCGGCGGGGGAAATGGAAGAGCAGGTCCTCGACGGTCTCGATGTCCAGGGCTCTTAGCTGCCGCAGAAGGTTGGAACCGACCCCCCGCACCGCGGTGACCGGGAGGCGGAGGGATTCCCAGCGTCTGGCCAGCTCCTCCGCCCTTCTTTCCGCCCCGTTGCCGGTGAAGGCCACTTTGCGGAAAGCACCCCCCTCCCCCTCGCCTGGACCCCGTCATTCCAGCCCGAAGATGTAATGGTAAACGGGCTGCCCCCCGTCGATGACCTCCACCTCCAGCCCCTTCTCCTCCAGGAAGCGGAGGATGTTGCGGTGATCCCTTCCCGCGGCCCCCTCGCCGACGATGACGCTGACTATCTCGCCGCCCTCTTCGGTCATTCTCCGCAGGAGATGCAGTGCCGCTTCCTCAAGGTCCTCCGACCTGGATACTATCTCCCCCCTGTAGAGACCGATGTAATTGCCCTTTTTGATCTTACCCAAGCCGCACCTGCTGTCGCGCACCGCCGTGGTCACCGCTCCCGTCCGTACGCCCTTCAAGGCCTCGGTCATGCGCACGCGGTTCTCCTCCCACCCGGCGCGGGGATCGAAGGCCACCATGGCCGCGAAGCCCTCGGTGATGGTCGTGGCCGGGATGACCGCCACCTCCTTGTTGGTGAGGGCCTTGGTCTGCTCCGCGGCGGGGATGATGTTCCGGTTGTTGGGTATGAGCAACACGCGGTCCTGGGGAAGGGCATCCACGGCCTCCAGCAACTCCGCGGTGCTCGGATTCATGGACTGCCCACCGTTGACAATGCGGTCCACGCCCATGGAGCTGAGGACTTCCTTGATGCCCTCACCCACCGCCACCGCCACCACGCCGACCTGCTTTTCCGCTGCGGCCGCCCGAACCTCCGCGTCCGCCGCGCGCCTCCCGGCCTCCTCAACCTGTTCCCGCAGGTCGGTGATCTCCACGTCGCTGAGGCGCCCTACCCTGGAGGCCTCCTCGATGACCTTCCCCAGCTGGTCGGTGTGCACGTGCACCCGGTAGAGCTTGTCCCCTCCCACGACCAGGACCGATCCGCCCAAGCGGTGCAGGGCCTCCCGGAACTTTTCCACCCTGGAATCCTTGCAGTGCAGGATGAACTGGGCCTCGTACCGGAAGTCCTCCACGCCCGCCCCGGCGGGAAGCCCGGCCTGTTCCACCTCTTCCTCGATCTCCCCCAGTTCCTCCCCGGTGAGAAAGGCCAGGAAACCCTCGAAGATGGCCAGCAGGCCTCGGCCCCCGGCGTCCACCACCCCAGCCTCCTTGAGGACCGGGAGCAGTTCCGGGGTCTGGTCCAGGGCTTCCTTGGCCTTGCGGGTCACGCCGGAGAGCCATTGCTCGAGAGAGGCGCAGCCGTCTTTGATCCTCTTCCCCTCCTCGGAGGCCGCCTTGACCACGGTCAGTATGGTGCCCTCCACGGGTTTCATCACCGCCCGATAGGCCACTTCCGCGCCGCGGGAGAGGGCCTCGGCCATGGCCTCCACGTCCAGGCTCTCCCTGCCCTCCATGACCTCGGTCATCCCCTTGAGTATCTGGGAGAGCACTACCCCGGAGTTGCCACGGGCACCCATGAGGGAACCCCTGGAGATGGCCCGGCATATGGAGGCCATGTCCTGGTGGTCCGCCCCGCCCACGGCCTCCTTCACCGCCTGCATGGTGAGGAGCATGTTGGTGCCCGTGTCCCCGTCGGGAACGGGGAAGACGTTCATGGCGTTTATCTCTTCCTTGTGCAACCTAAGGGCGTCGATGGCCGCGTCCACCATGCCCACGAGGTCCCCGGCGCGCAACCTCTCCACCAAATCTCCCACCCCCGGCCTCAGGACTCGCGGACACCCTGCACGTGGACCTGCACGTCGTCCACCTTGAGCCCGGTGCAGGTCTCCACCACGTACCTCACCTGCTCGATGAGGTTGTGCGCCACCTCCACGATATTCAGGCCCGCCTTGACTATCACGTAAAGGTCGAAACTCACCGCGTCCTCCCGGCGCCTGAGGCGCACCCCCTTACGGAGGGACTCCCTTCCCAGGAGTTCGGCCACCCCCTCGTGGAAGCTCTGGCTGGCCATTCCCACGATCCCGTAGCAGCGCGTGCAGGTGAGCCCGGCGAGGTCGGCCAGCACCTCGTCCTTGATGGTAATCTTTCCCAGCTCACCGGATGCGTTCGCTTCTCCCAACTCTTCCTCCCAGCCTCCCGGACCGGAACGGTATGATTATAACAACCGGCCGCGACGGGTAACCAGGTGACGATGGGCGCGCGGCGGCGCAGTGCGTTGGGGATAGTAAAAGATCCGGAGAAATCCCTCCCCTTGGATGGGTAAGTTGCCCTCCGCGGGCAGCTTTCGCGCCACAACGCCTTCGATAAAACAAAGTCCGGAGCGGGCAACGAAGGCTTCTTCGATACGGTCTCGCGACCAGAAACATGCGTATGCGGCCACTCGATTTTGGGAGCGGCTATCCTTGGGCAAAAGAGACCCTTACGGACCTCGCCGACCATACGGTGACGAAGAATTGAATTGATATCAGGAAAACACGCTCCACTATATGAAATGCGGCGACCAGTTAGGTTTTCTTGCCACTTAAATCCAGGATTTCTATAATTTACATAAGTCTTATACTTTCTCAGCGGGGCAAACCCGAAGCGAAGACGGGGGTGTGAGATGGATCGGAAATCAGGTTATCGCTACAGGGTGGGATTTTTTGCCTTATCGGTGCTGGTTTCCCTGCTCCTCCCGGCCATCGCCGCCTTCCCCGGCCCGGCATCATCTGCGGCCGCGGAAGCACCCGGTTCCTCCGCCGGGGAGCAGGGCACCGGGTTCACGGCGACCGCCTCTTACCCGCTGGAGATCACCTCTCCCTTGAGCCTGGCCTTCGTTCCCTCTCCCCCGCGGGTGGGGGGCAAGGTCTCCGCGAGCTTCAGGATAAGGAACCTGACCGGGACACAGCTGACCATCCAGCGCCTCATGGTGAGGATACGCTCCGAGGACAAGGCCCAGGACATCAGCGGGTTCACGGGCATCGTGCTCGATCCCGGGGCTGAATATTCCTTCAAGGCCTCCCGCGTCCTGAGCTACGCCGGCGATTTCCAGGCCCAGGTGATGGCCAAAATAGACGGCAGCTGGGCGAGGATCAAGAACAACGTCCCGGTCAGCCTGAGCGTCTACCGCTACGGCTGGAAACTCCAGAGCTCGGGTACCAGCGCTAAGCTGAACGCCGTCTCCGCCCTGGACGCCAACCACGTCTGGGCGGTGGGCGAGTCCGGGACCATCATCTTCTACGACGGGAGCAAGTGGGTCAAGCAGTCCAGCGGGACATCCGAGGAGCTCCTCGCCGTGCACGCCCTGGCCTCCGACTGCGTGTGGGCGGTGGGAAGGAAAGGGACCATCCGTTTCTTCAACGGGAGCTCCTGGACCTCGAGGAGTTGCGGGCTGAACGTCGATCTTTCCGACGTTTTCGCCGTCAGCCGCTCGGTCATATGGCTGATCGGGAGCTCCTACGAGGCAGGGGGTTACCTCTTGAAGTCCACGGACGGGGGGAGGAACTGGTCCACGAAATACCATGAGGCGGAGTTCTGGTTTGGTGATATAGACGTGATAAACGCTAATCTCATATGGTTGTCGGGGGGAGATAACGTGGCCGGTGAAGGCGGTTTCATCTGGAAGTGCACCAACGACGGGTCCAACTTGACCACCTCTTCAGCCGTTTACGGCTGGTATGACGGCATGGACGCCTCCGGGGATACGGTGGTATGGGCCGTGGGGTGCGACTTTTCTCTTTCGGACGGGAAATACATCATCAACAAGACCGAGGATGCGGGCGCGACCTGGAAGACGCAGCTCTCCTGGGATGCCCATGTCTGGGACCCCAATCCCCCTCCCTCCAAGGCGCCCGTGGACGTGAAGGCGCTCAACAAGACTTCCTGCTGGGTGGTGGGGAAGAACGGTTTCATAAGGTTCACCATCGATGGAGGAAATAACTGGCAATTCCAGTCCTCGCCGGCCACCGGCGATCTCCTGGGCGTGGATGCCTGCGATTACAACCACGCCTGGGCGGTGGGTACCGGCGGAGCGGTGATCTCATACGGCCAGCTTTGAAAGGTCTTCTCGCCTCCGTTCCGTGACCCTGCCCTGCCGGACCGGGCCATGATGCCCACCGGGGGAATCATGCGCCACCCCAAACCCGCGGCCGTAAGCCCACCCGGGATACGTGCGCGCCCCGGGTGCGCCGGGGGAGAACGCAGGGGTGCCGATGAACCATATCATTTAATTACCATGCCTTCCGCCAAGCGGGAGGCATGGATGCCATTCCCTACACCACCACCTGCCCCTGGATCCATGCCCGTAGTCTGGTGCCGCCGGGCGGATATGTCCATCTGCCCAACGGTGACGCCAATTCCCTCTGTGCTGTATCGCTTCAGCAGGCACTTATCGGCGGCTTGCCGGCGGAAACCAGTTCTGGTAACATACATCCCAGTGTTCGGAGGAGGTCGATATGTCCAGGGTATGCGAGATATGCGGTAAAAGGCCCGGGTTCGGGTTCAACATAAGCCAT